>Ga0310690_10000003_pt1 | contig 616063 bp, 494 predicted proteins | sample AusTroGonzalo_MG_2_FD_207661 | JGI IMG/M metagenome (GOLD analysis project Ga0310690, IMG submission 207661) | Bovine rumen microbial communities from tropical cattle in Woodstock, Queensland, Australia - Gonzalo_04 (v2) (version 2) | ecosystem: Host-associated > Mammals > Digestive system >...
GGTTGCTCCTCAATCGTCGCTCGTCCGCCTCGATCTCGAAAAAATATTTCAAAAAACTATTTTTTCGCCTCATCTTTAGGGCGTAAAAAAGTCCCGTTCTCTCAAACGGGACTGCAAAGGTAGGAATATTTTTTAACCTGACAAATATTTTCAGGAAAAATTTTCAAAAAATTACATCATTCCGCCGGCGGGCATAGCCGGAGCAGCCGGAGCGGGTTCCGGGATGTCCACGATGCCGCACTCGGTGGTCAGGAACATACCGGCCACGGATGCCGCATTCTCGAGAGCGACGCGGGCGACCTTCGTTGGATCGATGACGCCGGCCTCGTACATATTGACGTACTCGTCGGTGCGGGCGTTGTAGCCGAAGTCGGCCTTGCCTTCGCGGATCTTGTTGATGATCACGGAAGCCTCGACACCGGCGTTCGCGGCAATCTGGCGGAGCGGCTCCTCAATCGCGCGGGCGATGATATGGATACCGGTCGTCTCGTCCTCATTCTCGCCCTTGAGCCCCTTCAGGGCCTCGGCAGCACGGATGTAGGCGACACCGCCGCCCGGGAGGTAACCTTCCTCGACAGCTGCGCGGGTTGCGTTGAGCGCATCGTCGACGCGGTCCTTCTTCTCCTTCATCTCGACCTCGGTCGTGGCACCGACATAGATGACGGCGACACCGCCGGCGAGCTTGCCGAGCCGCTCCTGGAGCTTCTCCCGGTCGTAGTCAGACTTCGTCGTGGCAATCTGCGCACGGATCTGGTCGGCGCGGTCCTTGATAGCGGCCGCATCACCGGCACCGCCGACGACGGTCGTATTCTCCTTCGTGATCGTCACCTTCTCAGCGTGGCCGAGCATCTGGACGGAAGCGTTCTGCAGGGTGTAGCCGCGCTCCTCGGAGATGACGGTCGCACCGGTCAGGATGGCGATATCCTGCAGCATTTCCTTGCGGCGGTCGCCAAAGCCCGGAGCCTTGACGGCAGCGACCTTCAGCGTACCGCGCAGGCGGTTCACCACGAGGGTCGTCAGCGCCTGGCCCTCCACATCCTCCGCGATAATCAGGAGGCTGCGGCCTTCGCGGGCGACAGGTTCGAGCACCGGCATCAGGTCTTCCATATTGGCGATCTTCTTGTCGGTCAGGAGCACGTAAGCGTCATCGAGAACGGCCTCCATCTTGTCGCCGTTCGTGATGAAATACGGGCTGATGTAGCCGCGGTCGAACTGCATACCCTCGACCACCTTGACCTCGGTCTCGGTGCCCTTGGCCTCTTCGACGGTGATGACGCCATCCTTGCCGACCTTGGCCATCGCGTCGGCGATGAGCTTGCCGATCTGCGCGTCGTTGTTCGCGGAAACGGTACCGACCTGCTCGACCTTGGAGTAGTCCTCCCCTACCGGCTGGCTCTGCGACTTCAGGCTGCCGACCACGGCGGCGACGGCCTTGTCGATGCCCTTCTTGAGGTCCATCGGGTTTGCACCGGCGGTGACGTTCTTCAGGCCCACGTTGATGATGGCCTGCGCGAGAACGGTAGCGGTCGTGGTGCCGTCACCGGCCTGCTCATTGGTCTTGGAAGCGACTTCCTTGACCATCTGAGCGCCCATATTCTGGAACTGGTCCTCGAGCTCGACCTCCTTGGCGACGGTCACGCCGTCCTTGGTGATCTGCGGAGCGCCGAATTTCTTGGCGATCACGACGTTGCGGCCCTTCGGTCCGAGGGTCACCTTCACTGCATTAGCGAGGGCGTCGGCACCTTCCTTCATCGAAGTGCGGACGTCAGTATTGAATTTGATTTCTTTTGCCATAATCTTACAGAATTGCCAGGATGTCCTGCTGTTTAACAATCAGATACTTCTTCGTGTCGACGGTCACTTCTGTGCCGGCATATTTGCCGTAGAGGACGGTGTCACCGATCGCAACTTCCATCGCTTCGTCCGCGGAGCCGGGGCCCACGGCGACCACCGTGCCCTGCTGCGGTTTTTCCTTTGCGTTGTCCGGGATGTAAAGGCCCCCGGCGGTCATCGTCTCGGCCTCTTTCGGCTCGATGACGACTCTGGTACCTAACGGTCTGATCATAGTTATTGTGTTTTTAGTTCAGTTGTCAAAAAACCGCCCCTATTGTGAGGGACGGCTCCGTTTTATCAAGGGGTGTGCCACGGGCCCGTAACTGACAATTTGGCAGAATGCGGTTTATTGTTGTATCAACAAGGTTTATTTCGTATCTTTGTACAATGCGTATTCGATTCCATATTCTTACCGCCGCGCTTCTGCTGCTGAGCGTGGAGGCTACCGGACAGGTGGTGGACAAAGCAGTGAACGGGGCGAGAAAGGCGGTCGGGTTCGTCGGGGACTTCCTGGACCGGCAGCAGCAGAAATTCCTCACGAAGGTAGATACCAATTATATCACCAATTACGAATATCCCTGGCGGGCACTGCTGATGTACAATACTTCCGACTATGCCATCCGTAGCTACTACGATGAAGCCTCCATCCGGATGAACACCAGCCCGACGCACCGCATCACGGTCGGTCTCGGTTACCAGGGTCTGGGACTGAATTTCTCCTTCAAACCCGGTAAGAGTCACCAGAGCGAAGGGAACATCCTCATCTACGCACGCCGCTTCGGCCTCGAGGTCAAGATGTCCACCAGCGACCGGCTTACGTTTGACATCAAATCCAAAACCGGTGAGCGGCTCAAGATGGATATGGAAGACATTCGGTTTACGAACATAATGATCGACGCCTACTGGGTGCTGAATCCCCGCCGATTCTCCTACCCCGCCGCCCTGTCGCAGTCCAAGCGGCAAAAACGCAGCGCCGGTAGTATCCTCATTGGCGGAGCGATCAATATCGATGCGGTCGATTTGAAAGACACGGAATCGACCGAACCCGGAGAGATTATCGGCAGCGAAACCGTGCAGACCCTGCTGGGAGCTGGCTACGGGTACAACTGGGTCCCGGGACAAGGCAGGTGGCTCGTCCACGCCTCGCTCATTCCGATGCTGACCCTGAGCGACAAGGATATCAGTTTCCTTAAGGATCAACCGGCTGTCACAGAACGTCCGGAACGCTTTGCGATGACGGGCCTCGGCCGCGCCGGCATCTTCTACTACTGGTCTGATCGTTTCTACTCCGGACTGATCATCGTCGACCGCCTCGGTGCCACCTGGCAGGACGGCAATCCGGAATTCGCCAACAGCTGGTACCTCCGCGTCCCGCTGATTTACCGCTTCTAGCTTTCCTTTTTTTTGCACCATAACCCTATGCTTTACGATCTTGCCATCATCGGTGGAGGCCCCGGCGGATACGTCGCCGCAGGAAAGGCCGGCGCCGCCGGACTTCAGACCATCCTTTTTGAAAAACGCGAGCTGGGCGGTGTCTGCCTCAACGAAGGCTGTATCCCGACCAAGACCTTATTATATAGCGCGAAAGTGCTCGAATACGCCCGCCACGCCGACAAGTATGGGGTCAGCGCCCCCGAGGCGGCCCTGGACTATGCGGCCGTCCTGAAGCGCAAGGAAAAGGTCGTCAAGAAACTCGTCGGCGGCATCAAGGTACAGATGCGCAATGCCGGCGTCGAGGTCATCCGCGAAGAAGCGAAAATCCTCGGCCGGGAGGAGGGCATCGTTCGCATCCAGGCCGGAGAAAATGTCTTCGAGGCGAAGAACCTGCTGCTCTGCACCGGCTCCGAGGCTGCCGTGCCCCCGATTCCGGGCCTTCGCGAAAGCGTGGAGGCCGGACTTTCGCTGACGAACCGCGAAATCCTGGCCCTGACCGAGCGGCCGGAGCGTCTGGTTGTCATCGGCGGCGGCGTAATCGGGATGGAGTTCGCCAGTTTCTTTAACTCCATCGGCACGCAGGTCAGCGTCATCGAGATGCTGCCGAAGATCCTCGGTCCGATGGACGACGAAATCTCCGCGATGCTGCAGGCGCAGTACGCGAAGAAGGGCGTCGATTTCCACCTGAGCTGCAAAGTCACCGCCGTCGAGGGCGACACCGTCGTCTATGAGACCCCGGAAGGCACTGTCGAACGCGCTCAGGGCGATAAAATTCTCGTCTCCATCGGCCGCCGCGCCGTACTGGCGGGCCTGGAGGCGCTCGAGGGCCTGGAATTCGCGCTGAATCCCGCCGGCCGTCCCGTCGGCGTCAAGGTGGACAGCCATATGCGCACGTCTCTTCCGAACGTCTTTGCGGCGGGCGATGTGACCGGCTTCTCGATGCTGGCCCATACCGCCTCGCGCGAAGGCGAAGTCGCTGTCGACAATCTCCTCGGTACCCCCGCCGAGATGTCTTACGACGCCATCCCGGGCATCGTCTACACGAATCCCGAAGTCGCGGGCGTCGGCCTGACCGAAGCCGAAGCGGCGCGAAAAGGCGTCGCGGTCGCTGTCTACAAGCTCCCGATGGCCTACTCCGGCCGTTTCGTCGCCGAGAATGAGCGCGGCGAAGGCCTCTGCAAAGTGCTGGCGGATCCGGCTTCCGGCCGCGTCCTCGGCGTCCATATGCTCGGCAATCCCTGCTCCGAGATCATCCCGGCGGCGGCTGTCGCCATCTCGCGCGGGCTGACGGTCTCTGAACTCGAGGACGTCGTTTTCCCGCATCCGACTGTCGCGGAGATCCTGAAAGAGACCCTCCTGCACGGGAAACTGTAGTTCGCCGGCTATGCACCTCGACTGTCACTGCCATATTCTCCCGGAGCTGGATGACGGGGCCTGGTGCCTGCAGGAATCCATCGAGCTGGCGCGGAAACAGATAGCCTGGGGCTACGACCGGGTCATCTGCACGCCGCATCGCAAGAAAAACTTCCCCAACACGCCGGATACCGTACTTCGCGCCTGCGACCGGGTCCGGAAAGAATTACAGTGGTGGGAGCTTTCGCTCGAGCTGATTCCCTCGATGGAGTACCGCCTCATCCCGGAGACCTGGCCGGAAACGCTCGAAAAGGGCTGGCTGCTGCCCTGGGAGGGGAATCACATCCTCATTGAACTGCCCATCCACGACGGCTCCGAGATCGGGAATATCGTTCCGGAAGACGAAATCAAGCGCCTGCGGGATAAGGGCTACATTCCGGTTCTGGCCCACCCGGAACGCTACCTGTACTTATCGATGGAGGATTACACGCGTTACCACGCGGCCGGAGCCCTCTTCCAGCGCAATGTCGGCGCCCTCGAAGGGCTATACGGCGCCGCGGTCAGCGAACGAACCCGCGCCCTGCTCGATGCCGGCCTGTACACGCTTCTCGGCACGGACCTCCACAACCAGCAATACGCCCGCTTCTTCGATTCAATCGGTTTCCACGCAGAATAGTAGTTCGCTTCAGCTCCGCTATAAGGGTTACTGCCGGTAGGGGTCCATCGCTTGTACCCCTACCGTCGAAAACGGCCCTTTTTGCTCGAGGGGGTCCATCGTGTGTACCTCCTCGAGCGGTATGCAGTAGGAGAAGGTCGAAAGCGCAGCGGATAAGGGTACTGCCTACAGCGGGCGTGCCGCCCCCGGCATCGTAGAGGGGGAGGGGCCCATTGGAGACAAGTTATCGCGAAGCGATGACGCAGGAAACAATGGGAGGGGCGAACGAGAGTAACGAGTGAGTTCCGCTGTAGGTAGTACCCTTGGAGCGGAGCTGACGACCAATGCTTAGCGCATCGCCGCAACGGTCGCGGCTTTGACTTCGAACCAGTTGGCGGAAGAGCCGCCGGAGAGGAGGCGGTACTCGCCGTGGTTGCCCCAGGAGGCGGGGCGGTCGGAGATGGCGGTATCTTCGCCGGTGCCGTTATCGACATAGGACGCGATCCGCTCCTGCCACGCCCGGATCCGAGCCTCGGCGACAGACGGAGCGCAGAGACCCCCGTCCAGGCAGAGCTCCCGAAGGTACGAACGGTATTTCGCCTTCCAGGCGGCGTTCTGCATCACCTTTTCCATCAGCAGACAGTCGCTGCGACCCCAGTGATAGGGATCCTGCCGGCCGGAATCGGACACGACGTGACTGGTTCCCAGCGTATTGTCGTAGTCGTAGGGAATCAGGAACACCTTATACGTGGAGGCGTCCCGGCTGTTGAAATACAGATAATAGTTGTTGCTGTTCGCCCAGTAATCGTCCCACATCCCGACGGCGACATTCACCGCATAGGTGCGAAGCAGCAGGTCGACATCCATTACCGACGAAAGCCAGGTATCGAAATCGCTGCCGCTGCGGTCCCGGATATTCCGGATGAAATCCTGCAGCTGTGCCTTCGCCGCGGGAAAGCCCTCTTCCTTGTTGGTCTTGAGCTCATAGGTGCGGTTCCAGCTGTTCTCATCCACCCCCATATCCGCGTGCGGATCCGAAAGCGTCGCCCCGTAGTGGCATTTCCAGAGGTTGCCGTCCTTGCTTCCAAACTGCTTGCGGCGAACGCGGAGATAATTCTTGTCAATGTGCTCCATCAGGCCGTACACCCCGTAATAGACCTCCTGCTCCCCCACCGTGACCCAGAGCCGCGCGTACACGTCCCGGATTCCCGTCCAGACGTCGAAACGCCGGAAGAGGTCATAGCAGAAAACCTCCCGGACATAGGCCGGATCATCTTTGAACCACTTCAGGTCGGCCTTCCGCAGACCCTTGATCGTATGCTCGGGATCCGGAGACCAGTGATGGAAATCCAGGCCGAAATGCACGTGGCGCCGGTGCCCGTTCTCCTCCGGACGGCGGCGGGAAGTATTCCCTTTCAGGCGGAGCCCGGCATCCGGGATCTCCGTGGCCTTTCCGTCCTTGACGAAACGGATATCGCAATGGACATACGCCTGCGTGTTCGAATCGTGGTCATAATACGCGAGCAGCTGGTCCCACTCCTCCTGCTTCAGCGAAATGCGGATTTCCGGCATCGCAGAAGCGTCGAAGACATAGGCAACGGCCGCGGCCCAGTCCACCTTGTCCGGATCATCGAGATCGTCCGGATCGACGGGAACGACTGGCTCGGACGGCTTCTCACCGACCGTGGAAATATCATCCTTGCCGCAGCCGGAGAGGGCCAGGGCAAGGATGAATAAAAGAGGAAAAATCCAATATGAGCTATTCCGTCTCACCCGGAATCTCGGCTTCAGCAGCAGCATCCTCGGGAACGGTCTCATCCGGCACCTCAGCTTCCGGAGCCTCCGGCGCCGCCTCAACCTGCTCCGCGACCGGCTGCTCTTCAAAACGGGCCAGGCCGATGCAGCCGAGTTTGTTCTTGTACCAGAGCCAGCCGAAGACGAGGCCGAGCACCACCAGCAGGAGGAAGATGCGGCGGATGCGGCGGCAGCGGGCCTTGCGGCGCTCGCGCGGATCGACGGCGGTGAGCTTCGGATACTTCGCCAGCGAGGTCAGGGTCTTGCCGAAGCGGCTGTTGACCAGGGCACGGGCATTGATCGCCCAGCCGTTGGCATTGAGGACGGGGCCCAGGTTGCGCTTGCGGATCTTGCGCCAGGCGATGAACACCGAAGGACCGGAGATACACGCCATAATGCCGAGGATGACCGCCAGCAGCTGCCAGATATTCAGCGACGCGACGCCGCCGATCACCGAAACGAAGAATTGGCCGAGGAAGCCGAGAGCCATACCGATGGCGGCAAAGATACCGGCGAACTTCGCAATGTCGAAGGAGGAGGTCACCGCAGCGGCCGGTGCGGGAGCTTCACCCTCGGTACCGGTCGCCTTGTCGGCCGCGTCGGTCAGGTTGCCCATCGCAGAGTCGTTCTTCTTCGCGGCCATATTGTCGATCTTCTCGGAGATCCAGCGGGCCACCTTCTTGTACGGCGCCCAGAAGGCCTGGCGGAGGGAAATCGGGTTGTCGAGGATGCTGACCACGGTCGCGTCCCAGTCGTTGCCGTCGCGGTCGTAGAAGATCGCATTGCGGCCCACGCGGAGGTCGTCCACGTCGCCGTCGGTCAGCACCGCCGCGATCGTCATCGACTTGCCGAGCACCTTCGAGTTGCAGGCGCAGTAGAGGATGTACATCCCGCTGAGCGCGGAGACGTCGCCCTGCTTGCCCATATCCTCGACGCGGATACAGAGGTCCGTCGAACGCTGGTCGATGTAGAGGCGACCGGCCTGGAAGACGGCCTTGCGCTCGGGATCGTAGAAGTCGGCGAGCACGACATAGTTGTTCAGGAAATCGTAGAAATTGCGCACCAGACGGAGCAGCTTGTCGACGGTCTCGATCGAAACGGCCTCCGGCTCGAGGGCCTTGTCCTTCTCAATAAGAGCCAACAGGTCGGCCTTGAGGTCGGCCTTGAGGATGGCGCGGACCGTCTCTTCGCCCAGGGGTTCCACCTCAGCGCCGGCCTTGGCGGCGACCCAGGCGGTATAGGCGCCAAAGCTGGCGAGCACGGCGTTCCATTCGGCCTCCGTGATCGCGGTCTTGCCCTTGCAGGCCTCATCGAGCACCAGCGCCTTCAGCGTTGCAAATGCGCCCTGCCAGGCCGGGTTGATCGAAGAAAGGTCGAGCGGCAGCGTCTGCGCAGCGGACGGACGGGCCAGCGGATAGCTCTCGATCTCGGCGATACGCTCCCCGAGGTCGTCGCCGCTGATTGCGGAAATGCTCTCGAGCGATACATCCACGGCGCCCTGCGCATCGGGATTGAAGCCGACGAGCTTGCAGCGCATAAAGTAATCGGAAATTTTCGCCTTCAGGGCCTCGCAGGCGGCGAAGGCATCGGCGGTCTTGTCGCCGAAGGGGAAAATCTCCTTCTTGCCGGCTTCGGCGGCATCGCGCCAGGCAGCATAGGCGGCACAAGCGGCATAGAAAGCCTCGATATGGGCCTCCGTCACGCCTTCGACGCCACTGCGGTCGGTCGCGGAGCCGATCTGCGCGGCAATCTGTCCGATCAGGGTCGCGAGGGCCTCGTCGTCAGCGGCGGAAGCGGGGGTGATGATCCCGTCGCCGTTGAAGAGGGTCTTGGCGAAGATCTTCACATTGTCGGCCGTGTCTTCGAGATCGATCGAATCCTTCTCCAGGCCGAGGTTCGCGAGGATCTGCTTCGCGGAGGCGAGCAGGGCCGCACCGTCGGGATTCTCCGTATTGAACTCAGCGAACGGGAGGAAACTCTGCCGCTTGAGCAGCAGATCCGGATTCTTGACGATGCCGGTGAGCCATTTGGCCGTCGCGATGACCTCGTCGACGCGGATCTTGCCGTCGCCGTTCCCGTCAATCACCTGCAGGGTCTTCGCATCGAACTCCAGGCCGCTGACCGGGCAGCTGAGCACGGTCCAGAGCTTGCGGTCCAGCTCTCCGAGACGGACGATATCCTCGCCGGAAGCGATCTTGACGCGCACGGTCCCACCGACCGATGCAAAGGTCCAATTGTAAGCGTTTTTCTTTTTCTTCATAGTATTATTAGTTTATTCGTGTACTTCTTTCCGAATCATCAGGATGTGAAGGAGCGAGAAGACGACCATCAGCGCGGCGGCAACCAGCGTGATGAAGCCCATCCCCGTCCCTTCGAAATCGGGATTGTAGCGAAGCAGAACCCCTTCCAGCATCCCGTAGAGGCTGCCGGTAGCGAGGAGCGCGATCAGCAGCGACAGGAAATTCAGCGCCAGGGCCGTCACTTCATAGGGGCGGCAAACCTCGGCGCGGGTATAGCCGAGCGCGATCAGGGTCGCGTTCTTGTCTTTGTTCTTTTCAATCAGCAGGTGGATGCTCACGACCAGGAGGAAAAAGGCCAGGAGCGAGACCACCACCCCGAGCAGGATCACCACGAAAGCGATCCCCCGCACGAGCGAAACGATCTTCATCGAATCCACGCCCGTGCCGTCAAAATGATAATTTTGCGCATTCAGGTACTCCAGCAGGGCATCGTCATTCCGGCCGTCCGGCTTGATGATGAGCCGGGATACGCCCACGGGAACCGCGGATCCATATTTATCCTCCGCCGCGGCGAGGAAGTCCTCCGGGACGAGGATCGTGTTGATCCGGTCTGTAAAACCGACCACGCGCGCCGTGTAGCAATGGTCCATTCCCCTGCCCCGGCAACGGAGGTGGAAGGATTTCAGCTTGACCAGGGCCTCGTCCATCTGCGGGGTGCCGCGGCTGGCGGCGAAGCCGAAGTTATAGACATTAATGTAAGCGCGCGGGAGAATGACCGGGACAAAAAGGGAGGGCTCGGTGATGTAGGACTGGCGGCTCTCATACACCTCGGCGTGCCAGGCACGAAGGTCCACGTCGAGGAAGGCGTCCGGGATGGATTCGATGAACATTGCCGTCGAGACGGGGATGCCGAGATCCTCGAGACTGGCGTTCACCTTAAAGGTGCAGGTGCGGAATGCCCCGATCGAGTCCACGCCCGGCTGCGCTTGAAGCTGCGCAATCTCTTCCGGCGTGAAGACATTGCCGCCGAAGCCGCTGATGCCCGGGGTGATGACGAGATAGTTGTTGGCGATCGCTCCTTCGGGATCCTGGAAGGTCGCCGTGACGTCGCGGTAGGCCCGGACGCCGAAGAGGATGATGACCGCGCCGACGATGTTCGCCAGGACGAATCCGCTCAGCTGCACGGGGCTGAGTTTCGCAAGCAGAAGCTTGTACAGAAGCGCTTTCCCGGTTTTCATAGGCTGAGGACGCGGTTATAGTCGTAAGGCAGGTCTCGACCGATCGAGGTGACGACCAGGCCGGCGCCATCCCGTTCGATGCGTTCGCGGAGCATCTGCGCCATCACCGCGCTGTTGCCGTCGTCGAGGTGGCTCACCGGCTCGTCCATCAGGAGGAAATCCGCCTTCTGGCAGAGCATACGGATGAAGGCGACGCGCTGCTTCTGCCCGAAGGAGAGGCAGCGGACCTTCGCGTGGAGCTTGTCGGCAAGGCCCAGGCGCTCGAAGCAGGCCTCGATCTCGGCCCGGTCCAGGCCTTCGGCCATTGGCTTGAGGCGGATGTTCTCGAGGGCTGTCAGTTCATCGAAAAGGAGCATCCCCTGGAACACCGACGAAAGGGCTTCGCGGCGCAGGGCCGCCCAGTCGCGCGGTCCCAGCGTGCGGATGTCGCGCCCGTCGAAACGGATCGTTCCGGTATAATCGCTGCGGAGGCCATAGACAAAGCTGCAGAGGGTGGTCTTCCCCTTTCCGGAATCCGCCCGGAGGAGGTAGCTCTTCCCCTTTTCGAAAACGAGATCGCTCCGCCAGACCTCCGAAGAGACGGCCTGCGGAGGGACCTCCTCCAGGAAGGAAGGAACCAGATTCTGCAGTTGAATGGCCCCGATCATCTAGTAGATGACGCGATTGAACGGGGTATCGAATTCGCCCCAGGTCTCGATGAGCAGCTGAAGCAGCGCCTTGATGCCCTGGGTATTGTCATTGCCGTGGAGGGTCAGGGCGATCGCATCGCAGCCCGGCTCCTTCGCGAGATTCAGCACGCGGAAGTGCTCGCTGACGGCCGTCCCGATCGCCATCAGATCCTCATCCTCGAAGGGAGCGAAGATGATCGGATCGTCCAGCGCGAGAGCCATATAGCCCATATCGTCCGCAATCGGATTCAGGTGCAGGAAGTCTTCGCCGAAGAGGCCGCCCGGGCCGATCTCGAAGATCAGGTCCTGGGAGCCCACGAAGATGATCCCGTCGATCAGGCGGAGGCAGGTGTCGTCCCCGGCCAGATACACTTCCGGATAGTCCGGATCCTCGGCCAGCTCAAGGAAGGCAACGCCCGTTTCGGCCGTCTCCAGGAGCTTGTCACCGACCTCCAGCGCGACGATCCAGGAGATCGTGCCGTCGCCGACTTTCACGCCGCCGACCACCGTTCCGATGCCGTCGAGATCCTGCGGTTCCACACCAAAGGCGCCGAGTACCGAAGGCAGGTTGACGCCTTCAGCTTCGCCGCTGCGCTCCAGCACTTCCTGCGTGTAGGCCAGCGCGTCGGAGAGGTTGCTGAAAGCGAAGGTGAAGGCCAACTGCGCCTTTGTCGGGAGATAATCGAGCCGGTCGCGGTTCGGCACGGCGACCCAGCTGCGGACGCGCTCGGAAAGGGCGTTCGAGCCGAAGGATTCGGCGCGGAGCTCAACCTTGCCGGGATAGGAGTTCAGGCTGATCAGGCCTGCCGTTCCGGCGAAGATGTCCCCGCCGAGCAGGTCCTGGAAGTTCGGCTGGAACTCCCCGCTCACCTGCTGCAGGAACTCTTCGAGCTCGCCCTTCACGCCCGCGGCATCGGCCCAGAGGGAGATGTCGTCATTGCGGGTGAAGAAGCTGCCGGCACCGGGACGGAGGTTGATCAGGGTCTGCTTCTTCTCCGCATCGAGCAGGAGCTGCTTGACCTCGTCGGGCATCCGGTTGCGGTCCAGGCCGAAGTAGAAGATGACGGCTTTCTCCGCAATCAGGAAGCCGGCGTCGCTCATCGCAAAGAGGTAACGGCCCTCCTCGTCGGCCTTGAAATCTTCGTTGGCCATCACGATGTAGGAGATGAGCTTCTCGCGGTCGGTCAGCGGCAGGACGCCGTAGATGTCGGCGCTGAGCTCGCTGTCCTCGAGCGGGTCGCTGTCGAATCTGGGCTCATAGGAATAATCGATATTGCTGACGCTGAAATAGATCGGATTCTTAGGATCGAGGCCGAGCACGGTGAAATCGTTCATCACGTTCTCCACCATCATCCGGGTCATCGCGTCGGTATCGCCCAGCAGTTCCTCACGCAGGAGCGCGAACTCGGGATCCTTAGCGAAGCCGCTCTTTTCGAAAAGGGCGAGCGGCTGCAGTTTCACCAGCACGGGCGCATCATCTCCGAGGGCGGCGACGTAGGGGTGCGCGGCGACGTATTTTTCAATTTCGGGATTGTTTTTCGGCTGGTCGGGACCGCAGGCGGTCAGAGCGGCGGCCAGAACGGCCAGCGGAAGGAAGATGCGAAGGAAGTTTTTCATAAAATATCCATATGTGTAACAAGCAAAGATACACTTTTTCCCGCAGGGAACAAAGAATCCCGGGAAATTTTGCAGTTACGGAAATTATTCCTAACTTTGCGCGCTTTTTTGAGCACAGTTTATTTATTAACCCTAAACTCATTGCAGTTCTATGGCAGAATATTTACAGCCTGAGAAAAAGCAAGAGATTTTCGCGAAGTACGGGAAGTCCAATAAGGACACCGGCTCCCCTGAGAGTCAGGTTGCTTTATTTTCCTACCGTATCGCTCACCTTACCGAGCACGTGAAGAAGAACAAGAAAGACGTCGCAACGCGCCGCAGCCTTCTTCGCCTGGTCAGTAAGCGCCGTCAGCTTCTGAACTACCTTCAGAAGATCGACATCGAGAGATACAGGGCTATCGTTAAGGAGCTGGGTCTCCGCCGATAAGCAAAAGATAGGAAAAAACGGGGGTACGGATGCAAGGCATCCTACCCCTTTTTTGATGAAAATGAGATTCCCGGTCAAGCCGGGAATGACGAATAACACGAACGGGATAGACACATAACCCGTCATGCCGGGAATGACGAATAACACGAACGGGATAGACACATAACCCGTCATGCCCGGCACCGACCGGGCATCCCAAACGAAAGAAAGACGAAAAGACGTAATAGAAGTACTAATGAACATTATCAACAAGAAAATCGAATTGCCCGACGGTCGGGTGATCGAAATCGAGACCGGTAAACTCGCCAAGCAGGCCGCCGGCTCCGCTGTCGTGAAGATGGGTGGCACGATGCTGCTCGCCACCGTAACCTGTGCCAAGGAAGTGAAGGAAGGGACGGACTTTATGCCCCTTACCGTTGACTATCGTGAAAAATACTACGCCGCTGGCCGTTTCCCCGGAGGTTTCCTCAAGCGGGAGAGCCGCCCCAGCGACTATGAGGTCCTGATCGCCCGCCTCGTGGACCGTCCGATCCGCCCGCTGTGGCCGTCGGATTTCCACCTCGAGGTCTTTGTGCAGATCAGCCTGATCTCCGCGGAGAAGGACATCCAGCCGGATGCCCTCGCCGGCCTCGCCGCCTCCGCCGCCCTCGCCGCCAGTGACCTGCCTTTCGGCGGTCCGGTTTCCGAGGTCCGCATCTCCCGCATCGACGGGAACTGGGTCATCAACCCGGGCTTTGAGGACAACAAGCGCGCCGACCTCGACCTGATGGTCGCCGCGACCGAAGAGAACATTATGATGGTCGAGGGCGAAATGAACGAGGTCTCCGAGCACGATATGCTGGAAGCCATCAAGGTCGCCCACGAAGAGATCAAGAAGCACTGCCGCGTTCAGAAGGAACTGATGCACGAACTCGGCACCGACGGCGTCAAGCGCGACTACCCGCACGATGAGGAAGACGAAGAGCTGAAGGCCGCCGTCCGCGCATTCTGCTACGACAAGTGCTACGCCCTCGCCGGCAGCGCCAAGCCCAAGCACGAGCGCGAAGATGGTTTCGAAGCCATCCGCGCCGAATTCCTTGCCACCCTCTCCGAGGAGGACCAGGAGGCGAAGGCCGCGATGGTCTCCCGCTATTATCACGACGTCGAGAAGGAAGCGATGCGCAACCTGATCCTCGACGAAGGCAAGCGCCTCGACGGCCGCGCCACGAACCAGGTCCGCCCGATCTGGTGCGAGGTGGATTACCTCCCCTGCGCCCACGGTTCCGCGATCTTCACCCGTGGCGAGACCCAGTCCCTGGCGAGCGTCACCCTCGGCACCAAGCTCGATATGAAGGAGATGGACGAGGTCCTGATCCAGGATGACCAGCAGTTCGTCCTGCACTACAACTTCCCGCCGTTCGCAACGGGTGAGGCCAAGCCGCAGCGCGGTGTCGGCCGCCGCGAGATCGGCCACGGCAACCTCGCGATGCGCGCCCTCAAGCCGGTCGTCCCGACCGCTCCCGAGTTCCCTTACGCCGTTCGCGTCGTTTCCGATATCCTCGAATCCAACGGTTCCTCTTCGATGGCTTCCGTCTGTGGCGGCTGCCTCGCCCTGATGGATGCCGGCGTGAAGATCAAGAAGCCGGTCGCCGGTGTGGCGATGGGTCTGATCACCGACGCCGAGCGCCCGAACGAGCGCTACGCCATCCTGACCGATATCCTCGGTGATGAGGACCACCTCGGCGATATGGACTTCAAGGTGACGGGTACCAAGGACGGTATCACCGCCACGCAGATGGACATCAAGGTCGACGGCCTCAGCTATGAGGTCCTCGAGAAAGCCCTCGAGCAGGCTCGCCAGGGCCGTATCCACATTATGGGCGAAATGCTGAAGACCCTCCCGGAACCCCGCGAGGACTACAAGCCTTTCGTTCCGCGTATGGTCCAGATCGAGGTCGCGGCCGAGTTCATCGGTGCGATCATCGGCAAGGGCGGCGAGACGATCCAGGGTATGCAGAAGGAATTCGGCACCACGATCACGATCGAGGAAGTGCCGGACGAGAACGGTGGCACGAAGGGTGTCGTCGACATCTTCGGTACCGACAAGGCCGCTATGGACGCTACCCTCGCCCGCATCAAGGGCATCTGCGCCGTCCCTGAGGCCGGCCAGGTCTATCACGGCAAGGTCGTTTCCATCCTGGAATTCGGTGCCTTCATCGAGATCCTTCCGGGCAAGGAAGGTCTGCTCCACGTGAGCGAGATCGCCTGGACGAAGACCGACAAGGTCGAGGATGTGCTCAAGGTGGGTGACGAGGTCGATGTGAAGCTCCTCGAGTTCGACGCCAAGAGCGGGAAGATGCGTCTTTCGATGCGCGCCCTGACCGAGAAGCCGGAAGGCTATGTCGAGCCGAAGGGCCGCGGCGACCGCGGACCGCGTCGCGAAGGCGAAGGCCGTGGCGAGCGCCGCGAGGGCCGTGGAGAGCGTCGGGAAGGCGGTCGCGGTGAGCGCCGCGAAGGCGGTGAGCGTCGCGAGGGCCGTCGCCCGGAGCGCCCGCACCGCGGTGAAGCCCCGAAGGGCCCCCGCCACGATGACGGCTTCGATCCCGCCCCGAAAGAGGAGATCTTCTAAGACTCCCTAACCTCTGAACCGCCCTGCAGGCTTTCCCTGCGGGGCGGTTTTTCGTGCCCATACCCTAACTCCGCCTTCGGGAGAAGGTCGTCGCTCCGCTCCAAGGGTACTGTCTGCTGCGGGACTCCGTTCGCTGCGCTCACTCCGGCCCCTCCCATTGTCTCCTGCGGCAGTTTGCTATTGTGTGTCAACGAGTTACGTGTTTTACTTCCTTTGGATTTTGGGGAAGTAAAGTATGTAAGTGCCTGATTATCAATTTGAAGTTGCCGCAGCATTAGGTGGAGGATATGCGTCGTTCCGAAGCAACCGGCGGGCGCGAGGAAGGCCCTTTCACGGAGCCTCCCACAGCGCCCGGCCGGTAGCCGACGAGCCGGCATATGCGAGTCGGCGGTGCTTGCGGCAGCAAAGAACGCGGAGTGCTGGAGATGTCCCATTTTTCGGGACATCTCTGTCACTGACGCTGCCGGGAGCAGCCTTCGGACTGAAGATTTATAGCGCTTCGATCGCAGTGTCGAGCGTGGAGAGGCGGTCGGTGAAGGATTGCTTCATCCGGGAAATGGCCCTGCTGAAGGAATAGGTGCAATCACCGTTGATGTTGTAGTCGCTGTTCGGCCACATCTTGTGGTTGATCGATTCGGAGACTCGGATATGATTCGCGCGCTGGTCAATGAAATCGGGAATGTCGCTGAGCCGGGGCTTGAGTTCCGCCCAGCGGGCTTTAAGGGCAGCGACAAACGTGGGATCCTGCAGCAGCTGATCATAGTAAATACAGTATCTGATGCAAAGGCCATTGAGGTCGGGATGGAAGGTATACCAGTCAAAATCCCAGACCGGTCCGGCGTACATTTTCCCGTCGCGGAAGTAGAAATAGCAGCTCTTCGGGTGGTTGGGCTCTTCATTGCCGGTCAGTTCGTGGACCAGATACCAGTCGATAAAGGAGTTGACATCGATCAGGGAGGCATAATCGCCGCCGTAATAGATGGCGTTCTCAACGCCTGCGACGAGGTTCTGTACCTGCGTGAACTGCGCATCGGTCATCTCGTCACTGCTCTGGTCCTTGATGTTGATCGGCATACCCCAGGCCCACTGGTTCACCCGGATACCACCCTCGCTGTAGAAGCGCCAATCCTCGTCGTAGTTGACGTCCATCTCGAGCAGGTAATCGCCGCTGACCCGGCCCTTCCCGATTTTGATCTGCTCCCCGAGCCAGTAGTTCCCGAGGTGCTTGCCGTTCAGGAACAGTTCCACGAACTCGCCGGAGGGCGTCCACTCAATGGACGTACGCCGCGCAATCTCGAACGCGACTTCGTTGCGAAGCAGAGTCCGGTCCATCCAGTTGGCGAGCAGCACCCAGCGTTTTCCCTTCGCTCCGACGCCGATCAGGTCGTCTTTCGAAGGGAGTTTGAAGGTATAGGGCTTCTTGTCAAAGCCCCAGGTGGTGTTGCCGCGGCCCTTCATCGACACTTCCGCATTACGGTAGTACTCTTTCCGGGTATCATCGACAATCACGACCGTGCACCCTTCGGTCCAGTAATCCTTGCTCGTGATGTCCACGCCGCCGGGCGTCTCGACAAAGACGGAACGCAGGCCGGTGTTGAGGACGGGCCAGGGATTGGGCGTCACTTCGCGGACCGGATTCATCCGGGCGAAAACCCCGCGGCGCACCGTAACCGGCTTTTCCGTCGAGAATACGATCTGCCCGACGCTGGTCGTCAGGGTGGCGGTAAAGCCCTGAGTGAAGTTCACTGGAGGCAGGACGAACCAGAGCTCGCTGGTCTTATTCAGGCTGAGCTCCAGCGGCTCCTTGCAGACCAGGCGCACGGTCTGCGCGGCCTCGGGTTGCATTGTGACCGTCACTTCGTCCGCGCTGATCTGCGCTTTCGCAGGGCCGGAGAGCAGCTCGCCGGCGTTGCCTTTGAGCTCTACTGCTGATATGCTGATGCCATCCCCTTTGAAGCTGAGCGACAGGATGCCGCCGACGTTATGGAAGAGCAGCTGATCGGTGTTGGTCTTTGCGACCATCAAGTTTGCCGCGGGGTCGAAAGATCCGGAAACATAGTTCTGCGAAGCGGGAAAGGTCAGCGCGATTTCGCCGTCCGCGCTCACCGAAGCGTCGTTCCCATAGGGATAGACGGCATAGACGTGGCTGAGCGCCGTCCCGGAGGCCGCCGGCTCGGAAACCAGGCTGAACCAGCCCGAGACATCGCCGTCCGACCCATCGAAACGATATTCACTGGCCGCCGTGCTTCGATTGAACACCGCGATGCGGTCGTCCGCATTCCAATGGAGGCTCCGCTGCGCATCGGCGTACACTTTTGACACCTCGCAGTCCTCCACGGTAGCGTAGAACCCGTCGGCCCGCTCAGGCAGAAGCGCTTCTTCCTTTTCAGAGCAGGAAGCGAGCGCAATGGCGCCCAAAACAAGGGCGGTAATGATGCGGAAATATCGTTTCATACGTTACTTGCAGAGCATAATGTCGAGAATCAGGCGGTCGGTTTCCTTCATACCGCGGGAGCCAATCGCGCCGAGATTCCGGATGGTCTTTTCGATGTCGTCGTCAATGATCCCGTCGGTGGAGGGGATGCAGGTGCCGCGAAGGGCGAGGACGGCGGACTGGACAGCGCAGGAGACACCGCTGGCGACCTTCATCGCGCAGCCGACCTTGGCCCCGTCGCAGACCATCCCCGTGATGTTGCCGGTCATATTCTTGATCGCGTAGCAGACCTGATCGTAGGTGCCGTCCTGTAGGTAAACGACCCCGCAGGCGGATCCGGTCGAGGCCACGACGCAGCCGCAGAGGGCGGAGAGTTTGCCGAGGTAGCTCTTGATGTGAATCGCGACGAGGTTGGATAGGATCAGCGCCCGGGCGAGCGGCTCATCGGCGATCCCGTATTTCAGGGCGTAGGCGATCACCGGCATACTGACCGTGATGCCCTGGTTGCCGCTACCGCTGTTGGACATCGCCGGGAGGGTCGATCCGGCCATACGTGCATCCGATGCCGCGGCGGTCATCCCCATCGCAAAGCTCAGGTAATCATCACCAAAGACCTCCTGCTGATTCTCCCGGATGGCCTTTCCGACCTTCAGGCCATAGTCTCCTTCGAGGCCTTCCCGGGCCAGCGCCAGGTTGAGGGTCCGGTCCTCCAGAATAAAGGCAATATCTTCGTAGGGAATCTCGTGCGTAAAATCCCATATTTCCTTGACCGTCAAGCGGCAACCTTCGACGCCATCGGAGCGTTCGGCCGCCGCGGCGCCGGATTCGGAACACATCAAGATGCGGTCGGCGAAAGAGGTTTCCACGATCCGGTCGTGGTCGTCCTCGATAACGGCATAGGCGTGCGGATCCACGGTCGCGCTCGCTTTTCCGTGGCCCTCCACCTCAACGGAGGCCTTGACATAGAGCAGCCGGTCGGTGTCCGCTTCGCGGATGGTGACCTGCCGGGCAGCGACGAGGGCCTTGGCCCGGGCGACCGCCTCCGGCGTCAGGCTGTGCAGCACTTCCAGTCCGCGGAAGGATTCGCCGCAGACGGCCCCCAGAGCAGCCGCGATCGCCAGTCCGACCATCCCGGTTCCGGGGATACCTACGCCCATTCCATTCTTAAGGATATTGGCGCTGACAGCGACATCGATCCGGAAGTCCGCACCGAGGCGCCAATGATTCTTGTCATTCCGAGCGCAGCGAAGGAATCCCTCCGGACAATTCTCTTGAATGATCTCCACCGCCTTGGCGACAGCCAGGGCTACGGCAATCGGTTCCGTGCATCCGAGCGCGGGTTTCACCTCCCGGTGAATCAGGTCAATGATTTCTGCTTGACGCGGGGTCATAATCCAGATTTTAGCCAGCGCAAAATTACGCTTTTCCCACCGAAATACCAAACCGCCCAGAATACCTTTCTTCGGCTCAGAAAAAAACGAGCCCGATCATTCGGTCTCGTTTCCTCGTATACGTTTTGCGGCGCTTCCGGGATGGTTCCCGGGGCCGTCATTTGAGCGAGGCTATCTGCTCCTTCGACAGCCCCGTAGCCTCCGAGATAACATCTGCCCCCATCCCCATCTTGAGCATCTGTTGAGCCACCTGTGTTACTCCCTGTTCAATTCCTTGCTCAACACCTTTATCCCGAGCATACACAATCTGATTGTGGAGATCCCTTTCGGTAGTCATATCGTTGAGGTATTTGATCTTTTCTTCGGGAGCAAAAGTAGAAAAATCCGTTGATTCGAGCAAGAGGTTGAAGAGTTCATTGGGCTCAATTCCTTCCGGAAGACCGTCGAGTTCCGGGAGTTTGTACAGGAGGTAGCAGAAATTCTCCAGTATGGTAGACTCTTTCTTCCGTGCCCGGGCTACGCTGTTGGGCAATTCAAGGAAGATATACTGGAGCTGGTCCGACATCAGTTCTCCGGATTGTTCTTCCCGCAGCTTATAGTGGTAGCGCACACGATCGGCGTGATCGTGTAGTGAGAAGTTCATAATACCGATGAAATAGACGGTCGGGAAGAAATAGGCCTTGGCGCCTTCCGGGATTTGTTTTTGAATGCCGAAGGTGGAGTTGTAGATGGCCCTTTCGTAGAAGTCGTGCTGGGGTGCGAGCTGCATTTCGACGACAAAGCGTCGTCCCTGATCATCCGTGCATTCGACATCGACGCGGATGCTCTTTTTGTGCTTGTGCGGATTCGTATGCTCCTGGGGTGCATAGCGAAGAGATTCGATCTTCCTGCCGGGAATGATTTCCTGCAGGGCAAGAAGTAAGAGACGGGATCGGGATTCATCTCCGAAGATTCTTTTGAACCAGTCGTCCAGCAGGACGTTGATGTAACGCACGGGCGCGAGGTCATTTTGTACCATTTCCATAATTGAGGTTTTTTTGTACAAACCTCAATAATCACTGCTTGAAAAGCAAGGAAACCACGCTTGTCCCTGCAACTTTTTACGAATTTGAAAGGATTTTGTCTGTTTCTTAATATGGTGTTAAAATTTATTTTAATAAAGAAATGAAAATATGGATCATAGATCTCGACAGCCCGAAGACCTCTTGTGTTTCCGGCAAAAAAGAGGCCGAATGATCGGCCTCCGTTTAAGAAATAGCAGTGGGTTCGCTAGATGTCGTAGGTATCGCCCTCTTCCAAGGTCCCATCTTCAAGCGTTACACCAACAGCGGGTGTCAGGCTATGATCCTGTACTTTAACCGTAATCGTTGTCCATTTTTTTCGATAGAAGTCAAACGGACGGGATGCTAGAAGTACTTCCTCTTCATTATCCTTTACCCAAGTGAAGGAAACAGTTATGGATTCTTTATAATTCTCCGTTATCAAGGCAGAATATAAAGACATCAAAGAGAACACCTCTTCCAACTCAGTGTCAGGATTTACAATCACTTGCACTGGAGCATCCTGCATTTGGATCTTCAGTTTGCCTTCTGTCATCCCATTGGCAATCACCCTCAAGCCGAATACCATTCTTTTCATCTCAATTGTTACTATGTCGCTTTCACCAGGAACAAATCCTGACAATTCTCCATAATAGCGATCGATATTTGGATGTCGGATATAGCTATACCCTCCTTCTCCTTGTAGTGAAACTGCACCTTGGTTTAAACTGAGTAGTGTTTCCGTTGAATAGATAAATGCCGTCCCTACACAGATACCAAATGGGGTACCAAAGCGACCATCATATGTCTGAGATAGTCTATCTTTTCCGTCTTTAATGAGGGTTGCATGGAATGTATACTCATAACCATCTATCAGCGTAATGGTGAGCCCTTCGAGGGTGTCAAACAGACCATAAGCATAATTAGAGTAATAACCGGTATCACCCGAGACCCGTGAATATACTTGAAAACCATACAGATCTTTATCGTCCTCGCCTTTGGTTAGGTCAGAGTAGGTGACATCAAGGATCTCGCCGCCGAGTTGTAGGGACAGAGTATAGGTTTTTACCGGCTCTTCCGTTTGGATCTCCTTTTCGGTGCAGGAGACAAACAGGAAGCCTCCGACTGCAAGAATGCCCGCTATAGCTAGTTTTCTCATAGACAAAAGATATCTGGATTAAGAATTTATGTCAATGTTTCCGCTACCGCCCGCCTCGATTTCATAACTGCCGCCATCGCCCATAGGGACACTCTCCAAACTGACGGAAACGCCCGCCGTAGGATTCTGGTCAACGACTTGAACCGTAATGGTGGTCTTCTTATTCCTGTAGAAATCAAAAGATTGGCTGGCGATCAGGACCTCTTCCTCGTTCTCCTTCACCCAAAAGAAAGACACGATAATAGACTCTTTGTAATCCGTTGACGACCAGGCTAAAAATACATTATAAAAAGAGAAAATCTCATCCAATCCAGTTCCCGGATAAACGATCTCCTTACTGGGAGCACTCTCCATTTGAACACTGAGTTTGCCCTCTGTCATCCCTTCTGCAATGACATTCAAGCCGAATACCGTTCTTTTCATCTCAATCGTTACAGCGTCGTTGCTTCCGGGGACGAATGCATCCACTTCCCCGTAGAAACTGTCAACGTCCGGATGATAATAACTCCCTTCTTGCAGATATACTTTATCTACAAGGTATGACTCATACGGTAAATATTCGCTGCTTGAATATGTAAAACTCGTCCCAATAGGTGTAACGCCATAAGATGTTCCTTGGTGAAAGAAAGGAGCACTATAACCTCCACTATAATCATAATACATTAGCCGCTCCTTCCCTTCTTTTACCAGCATTGCTTTAAACTTATATTCCTTGCCTTCAAGGAGCGTAATGGTGAGACCCTCCAGCGAGTCAAACACGCCATAGGCATAATTGGAGTAGTTACCAGTTTCTCCCGCAACTCTTGATTCGACCTGAATACCATACAAATCTTTGTCATTTTCCCCCTTGGTCAGATCCGAATAGGAGACATCAAGGATTTCTCCTCCAAGCTGCAGTGCCACAATGTGGGTCTTCACCGGTTCTTCCGTTTGAACCGCTTCTTCGGTGCAGGAGGCAAGCAGCAGGCCTCCGATGGCAAGAATGCCAACTAAAGCAAATCGTTTCATAGACTTATTGATTTATAGTGAATTGTAGTTCCCACCTAAAACAAAAAAAGTGTGAGCATCCGTATCTTATTCTTATGGTGGGCTTCTGGACGGCCTGTTAAGAGAATAAGGGTTGCTCACACGGCTATTTTGAAGGCAGAAGCCGACAAGACAGCACATGCAAACGTTCGCCCTACCCATCTTAACGAGAATTGTCCAGATTCACCATAATGGAGTAAGCAAAACGCTCAGTATGTCACTCTCTTCAAGAGAGTATTGCAAAGATAGTCATACAATTCCAAAAAACAAACTCCTGAGCATTGACACTCAGAATTCACCAGTGGCCGATATGCCGTCAATGTTCAGCCTAAATAGGCCTTTTTTGCAAAAAACGCCTAAGCATTGACACGGAATCGCCATTCTGCGCTTTCTAGCTGTCAATGCTCCGACAAGGCGGTTGCCGCACTGAGTACTAAGAGGTCCTCAACTGACTAGCAGGGCTTGCCGTTCAGAATGACGGAGCGGAGGTAAGGGGTTTGGTACTGATAGGCCAGGCGGGTGAGGTCCCAGCCGGGGAAGGTCAGGAGGAGGTTGGCGCGTTTGCCGACCGTGATGGAGCCGAGCTCTGCGGAAAGACCCATCGCGTAGGCGCCGTTGAGGGTCACGGCGTTGAAGGCCTCGACAGGCGTCAGGCGCATCCGGATGCAGCCGAGGGCCATCACGAAGCGCATATCGCCGCTGGGCGAAGAGCCGGGATTGTAGTCGGACGCCAGGGCGAGCGGCAGGCCGGCATCAACAAATGCGCGAGCCCGGCCGTAAGGCAGGCCGAGGAAGAAGGACGAACCCGGCAGCATCGTCGGCATCGTCCAGGTCCCGCGGAGGGCTTCGATCTCCGCATCCGTCGTGCGCTCGAGGTGGTCTACTGAAAGGGCGCCGTGCCGAACGCCAACCTGTACGCCCCCGCTGACCGCGAGTTCATTGGCGTGGATCTTCGGGGTCAGCAGGTGCTCCGCGGCCGCGAGGATCCGATCGGTGTCTTCCACCGTGAAAAAGCCCTCGTCGCAGAAGACGTCGATAAAGTCGGCATACTGTGCCGCCTGCGGGATCATATCGATCACCGCCTGCACATAAGCCTCGTGCGTGTACCCGCGCCCAATGGCGTGGGCGCCGAGGAAGGTGCTTTTGACGGCGACGGGCGAAGTCTCGCGAAGGCGACGGATCACCCGCAGGAGTTTCATCTCCCCTTCCGGATTCAGTCCGTAGCCGGATTTCAGCTCGGCGGCACCGGTTCCCTTCGCCTGCATTTCCTGCAACCGCTCCAGGCTCTGCCGGTAGATTTCCTCCTCCGGCGTGGCCGCAATCCGGTCCGCCGAATTCAGGATCCCCCCGCCCCGGGCTGCTATCTCCTCATAGCTCAGTCCCCGGATCTTGTCGAGGAACTCCCCGTCCCGGCTGCCGGCATAAACGATGTGCGTATGGCTGTCACAAAACGCCGGCATCACCATCCCGCCCTCGGCGTCAATCACCACCTCCGGAGAAGGCGTGAGGGCGGTGCCGAAATCGGCTATCCGGCCGTCTTCGGAGATCCGGAGCCAGGCATCGCGTAGCAGGCCGGTCTCCCCCATCGCAGCGCCCTCCAGCCGGAGCACGCCCTCGGGCTGAATGCCCGCCAGTAGTCCTATGTTCTTAATAATCACGGTGCAGGAAGTCGATGGATTTCTCGATCAAGGGATGCATATAGGTGTCGGTGTCGATGAAGGGGACCTCGCGGCGATAGTCGGCGAAGATGCGCTCGAGCAGCGGAGAGGACTTCGCCGGACGGCGGAACTCCAGGGCCTGCGCCGCATTGAAGAGCTCGATCGCCAGCACCGTCTCGACATTGTTCACGACGCGCACCAGTTTCGTCGCCGCGTTGGAGCCCATCGACACGTGGTCCTCCTGCCCCTGCGAAGACGGGATCGAATCACAGGAAGCCGGCCAGCAGAGGCCCTTGTTCTGCGAAACGATCGAAGCCGCCGTATATTGCGGAATCATAAAGCCGCTGTTCAGGCCCGGCGCCGCGACCAGGTACTTCGGCAGGCCGCGCAGCCCGTCGATGAGTTGGAAAGTACGGCGCTCGGAGATGGAGGCCAACTCCGACATCGCAATCGCAAGCGAATCCATCGGAATCGCTATCGGCTCGCCGTGGAAATTGCCCGCGCTGATGACCATATCCTCATCTGGGAAGACGTTCGGATTGTCCGTCACGGAGTTGATTTCGTTCTCAATCACCGACTTGACATAGCTGATGTTGTCCTTGACGGCGCCGTGCACCTGCGGAATGCAGCGGAAACTGTACGGATCCTGCACGTGCACCTTCGGCCGGCGAATCAGCTCGCTGCCCTCGAGGATCTCCACAAAACGCTTTCCCGTCTCGATCTGACCGTTATGCGGCCGGAGCAGGTGCGTCAGCGGCAGGAAAGGCTCGATCCGCCCGTCATAGGCCTCCAGCGACATCGCTCCGATCAGGTCCGCCCACTTGGACAGGCGCATACTCTTGAGCAGCGCCCAGACCGCGTGCGCGCTCATAAACTGCGTACCATTGAGCAGCGCCAGACCCTCCTTCGACTGCAGCCGGATCGGCTCCCAGCCCATTTCGGCCCATACCTCCGCGGCGGGACGGATGCGGCCCTGATAGAGCACCTCCCCGAGCCCGATCAGCGGGAGGGACAGGTGCGCCAGCGGAGCGAGATCGCCACTGGCCCCGAGGGAGCCCTGCTGGTACACCACCGGCAGAATGTCGTGGTTGAACATATCGACGAGCCGCTGCACGGTAATGAGCTGCGCGCCGCTGTGCCCATAAGAGAGGTTTTGTACCTTCAGGAAGAGCATAATCTTCACAATCTCCGGCCGGACCCGCTCGCCGGCGCCGCAGGCGTGCGACATCACGAGGTTGTGCTGCAACTGCGAAAGATCCTCCTTCGGGATGGTTACATTATAGAGCGAGCCGAAGCCCGTCGTAATGCCATACAGGGGCCGGTCGAGATCTTCCATCTTGCCGTCCAGGTAGCGGCGACACTTGACAATCGCATCGACAGCCTCCTGCGACAGTTCGAGCTGCGCGGGGTCTTCGATGATTTCCTTGACTTGTTCCAGGGAAAGATGCTTGGGGGATATGCGGTGGATCATTATTGATTATCAGAGAGTTATATACTTTACTTTACCGTTTTTCAGGGGAAGTAATATGTATAAGTTATTGACTATCAGCAAGAGTCTGCCGCAGGAGGTCGTCCGAGGCCTCGTGAGGCAGGGTGACGCGGAGCCCAGGGGTACGGGCCATCTCGCGCTCGATGGCGAAGCGGGCCGGCGCGTTCCGGGCCCAGGAGCGGCGCGCGATGCCGTTGTTGACGTCCCAGAAGAGCATCTCGCGGATGTGCCGGTCGGAATCCTCGGAGCCGTCGATGACCATACCGAAGCCGCCATTGATCACTTCGCCCCAACCGACGCCGCCGCCATTGTGGATCGAAACCCAGGTCGCCCCGCGGAAGCCGTCGCCGATCACGTTCTGCACGGCCATATCGGCGCAGAACTGCGAACCGTCGTAGATATTGGAGGTCTCGCGGAAGGGCGAGTCGGTGCCGGAGACGTCGTGATGGTCACGCCCGAGAACGACCGGACCGCGGAGCCGGCCCTCCCGGATCGCCGCATTGAAGGCCAGCGCGATCTTCGTACGGCCTTCGCAGTCGGCATAGAGGATGCGGGCCTGCGAGCCGACGACCAGGTGGTTGCGCCCCGCCTCTTCGATCCAGCGGATGTTGTCGCGCATCTGTCCGGCGATCTCCTCCGGGGCCGTGGCGGCGATCTCCCCGAGCACCTTCATCGCGATCGCATCGGTCAGCGCCAGGTCCTCCGGATCTTCGCTCAGGCACACCCAACGGAACGGGCCGAAGCCGTAGTCGAAGTACATCGGGCCCATAATATCCTGTACATAAGAGGGATAACGGAAGCGACCGTCCGGCAGAAGCACATCTGCACCCGCGCGGGAGCTCTCCAACAGGAAGGCATTCCCGTAATCGAAGAAGTACATTCCCCGCCCGGCGAGGACGTTCACCGCCGCGACGTGACGACGCAGCGAAGCGCGGACTGCCTCCCGGAAACGCTCCGGTTCCTCGGCCATCATCCGTTTCGACTCCTCGAGACTGTATCCGACGGGATAGTAGCCGCCCGCCCAGGGATTGTGCAGCGAGGTCTGGTCGGAACCCAGATCGACGCGGATGCCCTCGGCGGCGAGCCGCTCCCAGAGATCGACGACATTGCCGACATAGGCCAGCGAGACGACCTCCTTCGCGGCGACGGCTTTCCGGATCCGCGGGATCAGCTCGTCGAGATCGCGGTGCAGCTCATCGACCCAGCCCTGCGCGTAGCGCTTCTCGGCCGCCAGCGGGTTGATTTCCGCCGTGACGCTGACCACGCCCGCGATGTTGCCGGCCTTCGGCTGCGCGCCCGACATTCCGCCGAGGCCCGCGGTGACGAAGAGCAGGCCGGCAGGAGATGGCCGGTCACAGCCGGCCATGACGGATGGATCGGCGCCGGCAGGAGATGGCCGGTCACAGCCGGCCATGACGTACTCTCCCGTCATTCCCGGCTTGACCGGGAATCTCTTCTCCAGCACCTTCCGGGCAGCGTTCATCACGGTAATCGTCGTGCCGTGAACGATGCCCTGCGGGCCGATGTACATATAGGAACCGGCCGTCATCTGCCCATACTGGCTGACGCCGAGGGCATTGAGCCGCTCCCAGTCGTCCGGCTTGGAATAGTTCGGGATGACCATCCCGTTCGTGACGATCACCCGCGGCGCATCCCGGTGCGAAGGGAAGAGCCCGAGCGGATGGCCCGAATACATCACGAGCGTCTGCTCGTCGGTCATCGTCGCCAGGTACTGCATCACGAGCCGGTACTGCGCCCAGTTCTGGAAGATCGCGCCGTTGCCGCCATAGATGATCAGCTCGTGCGGATGCTGCGCAACCCGCGGATCGAGGTTATTCTGGATCATCGCCATAATCCCCGCCGCCTGCGCGCAGCGCGCCGGATACTCGCCGACGGGCCGGGCATACATCTCATAGCGGGGGCGGAAACGGTACATATAGATGCGGCCATAACGCCGCAGCTCCTCGGCGAACTCCTTCGCCAGCACCGCGTGATGCCGCTCCGGGAAATAGCGGAGGGCGTTTTTGAGCGCCAGCACCTTCTGCTCCGGGGTCAGGATATCCTTCCGCTTCGGGGCGTGGTTCACCGTAGAATCATACGGCATCCCCTCCGGAAGTTCCGAGGGGATGCCTGCCAAAATCTCTTCTTGAAAGGTCATAGTGTCTCTCTGTGGTCAGTAGTCACCACAAAGATACAAAATTATTGTGCCGTAACCAACAGCGGCGCGCGGAAGGCGTCATTCGCCCGGTAATGCGGCGCGTAGCAGCTCTCCACCGTCACCACCGGCGCGACGAATGCGCCCGCCTGCTGCACGAAGAACTCTTCCCGCAGGGTCGTCTTCTCCTCCGGATAGCGGTCAAAGAAGAAGATCGTCCGGTCGGCCTTCACCTCGCGGTAGCCGCGGCTCAGGAAGCCGTAGAAGGAGCCCGAAAGCTGCTCCACCGGCCGCAGGGAGGCTTCCCGCCCTGCTTCGATGCGGACAAAGCTCCGGTTCTCGTCGCTGTAGATCCGATACACCGCCCGGATCCGGTCCCCGACCGAAACCGCGTCTCCTTCGGCGATGGGCAGCCACTCCGTACCAGAGAGCCGCTCCAGCTGCCGCTCAATCGTAAAGCCGTTCCCCGTCGCCTGAATCTCCGTGATCGGGGCCGTATAGGTCGCACTAAGGCTGATCACCCGCGTATCGAGCACCGCTTCGGAGCCCGCGAGAATCGAGTGGATCGCATCCACGAAGGCCGGATCGGCATCCCACTGCTGCGTCTCCTTCTGCAGCATCAGCCACAGCCGGATTCCGTCCGCCAGCTCATTCTTCCCCGCCTGCGCGAAGAGGTCGCACAGCAGCGCGTGAGCATAGGCTTCGCCCTCGAGCAGACCGCGCCAGGGCAGCACCGCATTCGGGAAATACCAGCCGCCGTCCTTGTGTTCGACGGCATACTGCTCCAGCGAACGCAGGTCAGCCTCCATCGAAGCGGTCAGCTTCGCCGCTCCCCCGCTGATCCCCCAGGCTTTCGCCAGCGCCAGGCCTTCCTTCGATCCGGAGAGGGCGCGAAGGGTCAGCAGGCGCCGCGCTTTCGCGAGAATCTGTCCGGAGAAGCCCCGCTTTTTCGGCGGCACGAGATACTCCGCCGTCTCTTTCTTGAACTCGCTCCAGCGCCGCTCCGCCTCCTTGCCCACTGGCTTGTAGTTCATCGTAACCTCCGCATACAGGGCGCGGACGTAGAGATACTGCGCATCGGAAAGGCCATAATACCAGGCATACCCCATCTTGAAGCGCCATTCATCCAGGTAGCGGACCGCATCGGAGAGATCCGGAAGCTCTTCCACCAGGCCCTGCGCCCGAATCTTGGCCATCCGCTCGAGCAGAACGGCCGTGATGAGCGGCGAGGACTCCATCCCTTCGAACCAGCCGAAGCCGCCGTCCGCGTTCCGGCAGGCGAGTATCTTCTGCATCAGCTCCTCGGTATCGAAAGCCTGGTTCAGGAGCTTTCCGGAGAGCAGGCGCACGTACCAGGCCTCGGAGAGCGACAGCACATCGCTGCCCGCAGGATCGAGCTTCGTCGGGATCGCTTCCTTGACCATATCAAGAACCGATTGTTCCTTCAGCGTCGCGGCGGAGCCGGGCACATTGACAAAGCGGTCACGCAGCTGCGCGATCAGCGCCGTCCGGAGCATACCGCCCCGCAGCACCGCCGAATGCGACTCGGTCAGGGTCTGCGCCGCGGGATAGACCGGCACGGAGAGTTCGATGCCGTCGGAATAGGTCGGTGTGATGAAGCGTACCGTCAGCGTCAGGGTCCCCCGGTCGCCGACAAAGGCCGGGTGGACTTCGAGGGCCTGAACCGGGACGCGAACGCATTTCGTCTCACCGGGCGCGAGGGTCAGCTCCTGCGAGAAACTGCCCGTTTCCGGCTCGCTCTCCGTCATACCGGAGAGGAAGGCCGTATCGATGCGCAGCGTTCCGGTCACCGGCTCTTCGGCCGTGGAAGACAGGGTCACCGCCTCCTCATACGTATCGCCTGAGAAGAGATAACGCGGTTCGAGCAGCGCCACCCGGACCGGGATGGTCACGAGAAAATCGCTCTTGAGCACGGCGTTTCGCATCGTCTTGTCGTGCGCGAAGACACCAATAATATAAGTAGAGAGCTTGCCTGCGGTACGGAAGGAGAAGTCGAGCCGGCCCTGCTTATCCGCACGAAGCTGCGGCTGGAAGGTCAGCAGCGTCGCAAAGTTGCTACGAAGCGGCGGCAACTGCTCCGACGGGAGCTGGTTTCCGGAAGCGGCCTCATCCCGCTCTTCGACATCCATCGCAGCCCCCACTTCCGCCGGTTCGGCCTCGACCGCATCCTCCTCCGTCATCACCATCGCCTTTTCGCGAAGGACATAGGCGCCATTGGATTTTACGTCGCCATAAGCCAGGATGACCATATCCCCCTCATCGACCTTCCCGTCATCCGTGACGCGGCCCAGCGCAGAGAGGGTCGTGATCATCGGCGGCAGGCTGCGCCCGAGCGTAATGCTGCTCCAGGGATTCGCCGCGATCGCTTCGAGGCTCTTGTCCCAGACCGCCACGAGCACTTCCGCCCCCGGATCGGTCTGCAGCGTAAAGCAGTATTCGGTCACCGGCCGGCCGCTTCCGCTCCGGCGGATCAGCGACAGAGGAATGCTGTTGCTCGCAGCCGGACGGCTCAGCGAGGACCCATAGCTACGCTCCGCACCCGCCTTGAAGGCGAAGAGTTCGACCCGGACCGCATCCGGCCAGTCCGCCTTGAAGGGCACGAGTCCATTGTACGCCTCGCGATCCTTCGTCCGGATCAAGTCGCTGTAAAGCAGCTTCTTATCCTTGTCATAAACGGCCAATACGGTCCACTGCGGACCGTCGCAGGCCCCGAAGCGAACCCGCACGCCCTTGTCCTCGAGCGTCGGCTCCGCAAAGACATAGCGTACCCGCTCCGGCAGCGGTCCCTCCCCGAGACGGAGGACGACGAGGCTGCGCTCGGCGACCTCGTGCCAGCCCCGCTGCGTCCGGGACTCGGCGCTGCATTTCACGAGATACAGGGCGCTCCGCTTATCCAGCGGGAGGCTGAGCGATGCGCCGGTTGCAATCTCCCCGGAGCTCACCAGGACCGTATCCTTCGCCTCCAGGCGATAGAGCCCGTAACGGACCGGATACTCGGGAATCGGGGTTCCGGCCGAGTTGACGGCCCGAAGCGACAGCGCGAGGCTGTCTCCGAGCACGAGGGAAGTGCCCGGACGATAGCTATAGCGCCGGCTGGATTCATCCTTGAGCCGGATCTCGCCCGGAGCGGTTCCCAGCACCGAGGCATCCAGACGGACGCCGCTGTCGACATAGACGCCCGTTTCGTAGGACTGGGTCTCCCCCGTCGCATCGGTGACGCGCGCCGTAATCCGGTAGTACCCTTCGTTCCCGGCCTCGAAGGAATAGGTAAAGGCACCCGAGGCCGGATCGGGCGTAACGGGCGATTCTGCAATCAGGTCACCCCAGCGGGACACCGTGATGAGCACGCTGGCCCCGGACATCGGATGGCCGGAATAGCTCGTCAGGCGGCCGCTCACCGGGATGGTATCCCCGAACAGGAAGAGCTTTTCGAGACGGTCGAATTCAAGGGTATAAGTCGGCTCTACAAACGCATCCACCGGGAACGTGCTGTCCGCGAGTGCATCCTCCTCACCCGCCAGATAGAGCGACAGGGTGAACGTGCCGCCCCGAGCGTCCTTCGGCAGAACGAATTCGCCGGTAACGGAGCCGAAGGCATTGGTCTTGAGCTCCAGTTCCTCGAGGGGATTGTACTCGCTGTCAAAGAGATTGACCTCCACTTTCTGATTGGCCAGGACCTTGTATCCCTTGTCGGGATGGCCGGAATAAACCAGTCCCTTAAAGTGGAGCGTATCGCCGGGATGGTAGGCACCCCGGTCGCGGAAAATCCGGGAGTAGGTCGCGGACTCGGCCTTCTCCTTCCCGGAATCGAGATAGTAGCGGGTATTGTGGTAGCGGGGACGGGAACCGCGGGAGTCCGCCGTCACCCAGTACTGAATATTCTGTTTCTCCGTGAACTGCTTCTGCAGCTCTTTCGGCAGGAGGGTAAAGTCACCCTGGCCCGTGTAGGGAACCGTGGCGATTTCCTTCCCATTCTTCTTGATATGGAAGGTCAGCGGAAGGGCCGTCACGGGCTGCCCGCTCATATAATCGGCCACGTAGGCGCTCCAGCCGCGGGCATCCTGACGGATGGCCAGCGAGAGGGTGTACTGCTCATAGGGGCAGTAATCCTCGCAGTCGCCACTCTTTACCGAGAAGCTGTATTCGCCGTCCTTCAGGGTCGGGATGGCGACGGAAACGCTGTCGCGGGCGTAAAAACTGCCGACGGGATTGCTCAGCTTCCAGCTGCGGAGCGTCTTCTCACTGTCCTCGGAGCGAAGATCCAGGCTGGCCTGCTTCAGATTCCGGAAGCGGACGACGGCGCGGCCCCCGATGACCGAGACGGTGAGGTCCTGCTCCGTCAGGCGCTCGCAGAGGTTCGCGAAATCCGTGCAACCCTTCGCGATCAGGGCTTCGTCGCCCGTGAAGGCAAGACGCTGCCGCTCGATCGCAACGCAGTCGTCATACAGGGCCTTCCAGGCGTCGGAGCCGGCATTTTCCTTTGTCAGGCGGGAGAAGCGGTTGTGCGCGCGTTCGGCCATCGGATAGAGCACCGCGGCCGTCCCTTCATAGCGGGCGATGAGGCTGTCCAGCGCGACAGGACGCCGTTTGGCATCCCGGGTCAGGGTCGCATAGCCGAGGGCGCACGAGCCGGGATAGCGCTTTCCGACCGCAGCGTAGAGCTCATCAAAGAGCGGCCCACTCTCCCGGTAGGCCAGCAATCGCCAGAGCACGTACTCCCGGTCGCCGGTGATAAAATGCGGCAGCGCCCCGCCGAGATACTGGCTCAGGCGCCGCTGATAAAAGGCCGGATTGTGTCCGGAGAAACCGTCCGGATGGGCCTCGACGAATTCGTAAATCTTGGACGACGAGGCATACTGGTAGTCCGCCAGCCAGAGGAAGGTGACGATCGGCTCGTCGAAGTCGGCGATTTCGGCTTCCAGCGCCTTCTGCAGGCCCTCGCGCTCCTTCCAGTTGCGGCGGGCGCGGGCATCGACATAGGCCGTCGCGGCATCATAAAAATCCACCGGAAGGTGCTTTCCGGCGGCTTCGGTCTTGATTTTCTGCAGGAGTTCGGCCTCCAGCTGCGGGAGGTCGGCATCGGCGGCTTTCTCGTACTGCTTCCACAGGTCGGTCAGGACGTGACCGTCATCCGGGAGCTGGGCAAAGGCCGTAAAAAACGGAGCGGCGACCAGAACGGTCGCAATCAGGAGGTGGCGAAGGCTTTTCATCATCGTCGGAATAAAGTGAGGGCTTCGGAAACTACAAATGTTGAGCCACCGATGTAGATGAGCGGACATCGGCCGGCGGGAAGGGTCTTCGCCATCGCCGCAGCCATCCGGACGGCTTCACGAACGGATGGGGCGGCGTAGCAGCGGACGGCGGAACGGCCCTGCGCGGTGCAGAAGGCCTGGTAACGCGACAGGATCTGCTCGGCGGGAAGGGCCCGCGGCGTATCGGGTGCGGCGAAGAAATAGGTCGCTTCGGAGGGCATCAGCGGCAGGATGGCGTCGAGATCCTTGTCGGCCATAATGCCGTAAACAATCAGCAGGGCGTCGGCCTTGCCCTCGGCGAGCAGATGACGCAGTTTGTCGAAATTGTAGCGAAGGGCGTGGGCGTTGTGACCGATGTCGCAGATGACCCAGGGGCGGTCGGAGAGCTTCTCCCAGCGACCGCGAAGACCGGTGCGCGCCGCGGCGTGGATGAGCCCCTCGACGGTCAGCGCCGCGTCGGTGCGGATCCCGGCGCTGTCCCGGAGGATGTCCAGGGCGGCCAGCACGGTCCGGAGATTCTTTTCCTGGCAGTCGGCCTGAAGGTCCATCTTCCGGAGGATTTCGGCCTTGCGATGCCACAGACTCGGACGCAGGGTATCGGCGAAAACGAGGCTCGTACCCAGCATCTGCGCCTTTTCGGCGAAAACGGGGTCGGTCTCGGAACAGCTCTCCCCCACCAGCGCCGGAGCGCCGGCCTTGAAGATGCCGGCCTTCTGCGCGGCGATCTCCGGGAGGGTCGCGCCGAGAAGGGCCATATGGTCGAAGCCGATGTTCGTCACCAGGGTCAGCAGGGGCGGCGGCAGGATGTTGGTCGAATCGAGCAGGCCGCCGAGGCCGGTCTCGATGACAGCGATATCCACGCCCTCATCGGCAAACCAGCGGAAGGCCAGGCCGGTCGTAATCTCGAAGAAGGAGAGCTGCTGCTCGGAGAAATACGCCTCCCACCGGGTCAGGAAGTCAAAAGCATAGGTTTTCGGGACCATCCCGCCGGGCAGGACCTTGATCCTTTCGCGGAAATCGCTCAGGTGCGGCGAACTGTAGAGCCCGACCTTGTATCCGGCGGCGGAAAGGACGGAGGCGAGCAGATGGCAAACCGATCCCTTGCCGTTCGTTCCGGCGACGTGGATAGCGCGGAAAGCGCGGGAAGGATGGCCCAGGGCTGCGTCAAAGGCTTCCATATGGGCGAGTCCGGGCTTGTAGCTCTTCCCGTCGAAACCGACCTGCTGCACAGAGGGAGAACGCCGAAAAACGGCCTCCACCACCCCGTCATACACCTTCTGATTGAACTCCATTGACTTTTTCTTTTGAACTCAGCACAAATTTATTTATTTTTGGAGACAAATTCGAATTTTTTCGGAAAATGAACAGTCCCAAGCCTACGTCCAGGCGCCTTTCCACGCCCCTCAAACGCCGCTACATCATAGATGGGATTCCGCAGCAGCTCACGCCGGAGGCGATGCTGCTCGACTGCGCCGGAAAGGAGGCTCCGGCGGCCGCTCCCGATGTGGAGCCGATCGCCGACGAGACGCTGGATATCGCCCCGGGGACTTTCCCGGACGATGGCACGGAGCCGGAGGCTTATCTGCCGACCGTTCTGGAGGCGCTCGGAAAGCCGCGCCGCTACCCGGTCACGTTCCCGGAATCTTACGCCTGCGCACAAATCTCAGCCGCCCTGCTTGAGGTGCTGTTCCGCGGCGGGCATTTCCGCCTCGAGGAGTTGTCCCTCGATCTGGAATGGAACTGGAACAGCGAGCCGATGGGCAATATGGCCGCGCTCTACGCTGAGGTATCCGCCGCCTGCGAATACATTGAGAACCTGGGCGTTACGCTTCGGAAATGGAGTTATACGGAGGCCGATTCGTGCAGCCTTTCCGTCCGGGTCAGCGCCGGAGCGGGGGCCGAAAGCGCCCTCGACGAGGAGCTGCTGACCGAAGAGGAAGCCGCCGGAGCGGGCAAGGTCCGGCTCGGCCGCAAACGCAGCTGCGCCGCGACCCTCGAAGGGGCGGCCGGTACAGACTGGATCGTTTTCATTCCCTTTGACAGCTGCCAGCCGCGCCTCGGCGGATCGGTGCTGGCGGAAGCGCTCAACGCGCCGTCGGCAACGGCCCCCGACATCGGCGACGCGGACTATTTCATCGACTGCTTCGAGGTCGTTCGCGAACTGGTGGAGGACGGGGTCATCAAGGCCGGCATTCCGGTCGGGCCCGGCGGTATGATGGCCGCGCTGAGCGCCCTCGCAGCCCCGGATTCCGGCGCCGACCTCGAAATTACCCGCCTGCGCCGCTCCTGGGACGATACCCTGCCGGTGCGCGTGCTCTATGGCGAAGTCCCGGGCGTTCTCGCCGTGATCGCGGACATCGACTTCGACTATCTCGACGCCGAGCTTCTGCTGCAGGACGTCGCCTATTTCCCGCTCGGGCATCCGACCCCCGGCAGGGAGGGTCTCCGCATCCGGAATGACGGGGCGGGGATCGCCTCGATCCTGGATTCGCTGCTCGAAGCCTCCGAAGGAGAAGACTAACCACCCCTTTCACGATATGGCCAAGAAAAAAGCCTCCACAACAAAGATCTTTGTCCTCGATACGAACATCCCGCTGCACGATTACAGTGCCATCCGGCAGTTCGCCGACAACGATCTGGTGATCCCGATTGCCGTCATCGAAGAACTCGACAAGTTCAAAAAGGGCAACGACAACCTCGCTTTCAACGCCCGCGGATTTATGCGCGAGATCAACCGCCTGACGGACGGAAAGCCCTTCGGGCCGCGCGGCGTACCAATCGGGAAGCATTACGGCTACGTCAAGATTGAGCCGAACCATCCCTTCCCCGAGGAGCTGCAGAGCCTTTTCCTCGACGATACGCAGGACCATCGCATCCTCGCGACGGCGATCTGGGTCCGGGACACGCATCCCGGGCAGTTCGTAGCGCTCGTAACCAAGGATATCAACCTGCGGATCAAGGCCCGGGCGGCCGGGATGGAAGCGCAGGATTACCTGACGGACAAGGTGGAGGAAGAGAAGGTCGAGAGCCGGGAGAAGGAGGTCGAAGTGCTCGACGGTGTCGATTCGAAGACCATCCAGAGCCTGGCCTACGGGCAGACGAACCGCGTTCCGTGGAAGAAAGTCGTCGACCGGGAGCCGTCGCCGAACCAGCTCTATAAGATCCGTTACGGCGAAGGCGGTCCGGTGGTCTGTGCCCGGTACAACGCCGTTTCCCGGGAGATCGTCCTGGTCCACGACCGTACAGCGGCGGGAATCCGGCCGCGCAATGACGAGCAGCGCTTTGCCCTCGACGCCTGCCTCAACCCGGATATCCGGCTGGTGTCCCTGACCGGCGGCGCCGGCACGGGAAAGACGCTGCTGGCCCTCGCTGCGGCGATCGAGCAGGCGGACGAATTCGACCAGATCATCCTCTCGCGCCCGACGGTGGTGCTGGGCGGCCAGGATATCGGCTTCCTGCCGGGCGACCAGAAATCGAAGATGAGCCCCTACATCCAGCCGCTGATGGACAACCTCGACGTAATCCGGCGCTGCTTCAAGCCGGGAAGCCGGCAGGCGCAGCGGATCGACGCGATGGTCAAGGAGGAGAAGCTCCTGATCTCGCCGCTGGCCTATATCCGCGGCCGTTCGCTGGGGAAGGTCTATTTCATTGTGGATGAGGCGCAGAACCTGACGCCCCACGAGGTCAAGACGATCATCACCCGCGCCGGCGAGGGGACGAAAATGGTCTTCACGGGCGATATCTTCCAGATTGACCAGCCCTACCTCGACCAGTGGTCGAACGGCCTGACGCACCTGACGGAAAAGATGGCCGGAGAGCCGCTCTTCCAGCATATCTTCCTGCGGCAGGGCGTCCGCTCGCCGCTTTCCGATCTCGCAGCCCGGCTGCTGTAAGTATTTGCATACCCCTATGCGCGAAAACAGACGTTCCCTCTTTGCAGGCATCCTGATTGGACTCGGCGCCTGCGGATTCCTGGCACTGGGCGGCATTCCCGGTGCCATCATCTTTGCCTTCGGACTGATCGGGGTCGTCCTCTCCGGTACCCCGCTCTATACCGGGCGGGCCGGCGTGATGACCGACATCTGGGGGCTGACGAAGATTTGGCTTTTCAACGTGATCGGCTGCATCCTGCTGGGGCTGCTCGTGCTCTCCCTCGGGGGCGAAATGGTCGACCGTGCGGAGACCGTAGTCGCCGGGCGCCTCGCGCAGGGACCCTGGCGGGCCTTCCTTCGCGCCGTCGGCTGCGGACTCATCATCGACATCGCCGTATGGCTTTACCGGACGACGAAATCCATCCTCCCCGTCGTGTTCGGCGTCCCGCTGTTCATCGTCTGCGGCTTCTACCATTCGATCGCCGATGTCGTCTATCTCGTCGCCGCAGGGCGCTGGGATGTGGGCATCCTCTGGTATTACCCGCTGATCGTTTTAGGGAATTACGCCGGCTGCAACATCCGGCGCATCCTCCTTCCGCCAGAATCCTAACAGCAAACAAAAAATCCCGCGGGCTTATCGCTCGCGGGATTTTTTTCATCAGGGGAACTCCCCTAACTTACTTGCTCTGGGCGATCTGCGCCTGGGCCGCAGCAAGGCGGGCGATCGGGACGCGGAACGGAGAACAGGAGACGTAGTCGATACCAATCGTGTTGAAGAACTCGATCGACTTCGGATCGCCGCCGTGCTCACCGCAGATACCGCAGGAGAGGCCCGGACGACGGGTACGGCCCTTGTCCACACCGATCTTGACGAGCTGGCCGACGGCCTTCGTATCGATCGTCTGGAACGGGTCGGCGTCGAGAATCTTGTTGCCGAGGTAGTCACCCATAAAGGTGCCGATGTCGTCGCGGCTGAAGCCGAAGGTCATCTGCGTGAGGTCGTTCGTACCGAAGCTGAAGAACTGTGCTTCGCGGGCCATACGGTCGGCGGTCAGGGCAGCACGCGGGATTTCGATCATCGTACCGAACTGGTAGTCGATGAGCTGGCCCTTCTGTGCCTGGACCTCGGCCTTGATCTTCTCGCAAATCGCCTTCTGGAAGCTGAGCTCACGGGCGGAGATGGTGACCGGAATCATAATCTCCGGGTGCGGGTGCAGACCCTCGGACTGCAGCTCGGCGGTCGCGGTGAAGATGGCGCGGTACTGCGTCTCGGCGATGAGCGGGAAGCTCACGTGCAGACGGACGCCGCGGTGACCCATCATCGGGTTGACTTCGTGGAGGGACTCGCCTCTCTTTTCGACCTCCTTGACGGAGATACCGAGATCGCGGGCCAGTTCTTTCTTCTTCTCCTCACCCTGCGGCACGAACTCGTGGAGCGGCGGGTCGAGCAGACGGAAGACGACCGGCTTGCCGTCCATCACGCGGAGGGTCTCCTTGACGGCAGCCTTCATATACGGCTCAAGCTCGGCCAGGGCAGCCTTGCGCTCGGCGTCGGTGTCGCAGAGGATCATCTTGCGGAGCTTGCTGAGCGGGAGTTCGCTGTTGCGGCCATAGAACATATGCTCGATACGGAAGAGGCCGATACCCTGAGCACCGAACTTGAGGGCGCGGGCGGCATCCTCCGGCGTGTCGGCGTTCGTACGGACGTCGAGCTTGCGGAACTTGTCGCAAAGGGTCATAAAGCGGGCGAAGAGCGGATTCTCGGAGGCATCCATCGTGTCGATGGCGGTGCCGTAAACGAGACCCTTCGCACCGTTCAGGGAAAGGAAGTCACCCTCTTTGAAGACCTTGTCGATACCGGCGAAGCGGACGGTCTTGTCCTTGAAGTTGATCTTGAGGGCGTCGCAGCCGACGATGCAGCACTTACCCCAGCCACGGGCGACGAGGGCCGCGTGCGAGGTCATACCGCCGCGTTCGGTCAGGATACCGACGGAGGCGTGCATACCGTCGATGTCTTCCGGAGAGGTTTCCTCACGAACGAGGATGCACTTCTTGCCGGCCTGGTTGTAGGCGATAGCGTCCTCGGAAGTGAAGACAATCTGTCCTACAGCGCCACCCGGGGAAGCGGGCAGACCCTGAGCCAGAACCTCAGCCTTCTTCTCGGAAGCCGGGTCAAGGATCGGGTGCAGCACTTCGTCGAGCTGGTTCGGCGCCACGCGCATCACCGCGGTCTTTTCATCGATGAGGCCTTCGTCGACCATATCGACCGCCATCTGCAGGGCGGCCAGACCGGTGCGCTTGCCGATACGGCACTGGAGCATCCAGAGCTTGCCTTCCTGGATCGTGAATTCGATATCCTGCATATCCTGGAAGTGCTTCTCGAGGTTCAGACGGATCTCGTCGAGCTCCTTGTAAACGGCAGGCATAGCGGTTTCGAGGGAAGCGAGGTTCTTGTTCTTCTCGCTCTTGGTGGCCTCGTTCAGCGGGTTCGGGGTGCGGATACCGGCAACGACATCCTCGCCCTGGGCGTTGATCAGCCATTCGCCATAGAACTTGTTGTCACCATTGGCCGGGTTACGGGAGAAGGCCACACCCGTTGCGGAGGTCTCACCCATATTACCGAAGACCATAGACTGGACGTTGACGGCCGTGCCCCAGTCATCCGGAATGTGCTCGATCTGACGATAGCGGATCGCACGCTTGCCGTTCCAGGACTTGAAGACGCCGCCGATGGAGCCCCAAAGCTGGGCCTGCGCATCGTCCGGGAATTCAACACCGAGAACTTCCTTGATCCGGACCTTGAAGGCCTCGGCGAGGTCCTTCAGCTGCTCGGCGGTCAGTTCGGTATCGCTCTTGTAGCCATTGGCTTTCTTTACGTCGTCCATCATCCGGTCGAGCTGCTGGCGAATGCCCTGCCCGTCGGCGGGTTCGATGCCTTCGGCCTTCTCCATCACGACGTCGGAATACATCATAATGAGACGGCGGTAGGCGTCATAAACGAAGCGCGGGTTCTGCGTCTTCTCGATCATACCCGGGATGGTCTTCGAGCAAAGACCGATATTGAGGATCGTATCCATCATACCCGGCATCGAGCTACGGGCACCGGAGCGGCAGCTCACCAGAAGCGGATCCTTCGGGTCGCCGAATTTCTTGCCCATAATCTTTTCCGTGGCTTCGAGCGCAGCTGCGACTTCAGCCTTCAGTTCCGGAGTATAGCCGCCACCGAGACGATAATATTCGGTGCAGCATTCGGTCGTAATCGTGAAACCGGCGGGAACCGGCATCCCGAGAAGGTTCATCTCGGCGAGGTTCGCACCCTTGCCGCCGAGGAGTTCGCGCATCTTGCCGTCGCCTTCCGCGTGCTTGCCGCCGAAGCGATAGACTCTTTTCTTGATTTCTGCCATTGTGTAAGGTATTTTTAGATTATTTGTTTGTCTTTTGTAACTCTTTGTTCCAAATCACGCAAATTTACAATTTTTTCTCCTTTTTCGCCAATTTTTTTACATCGCGAATCCGCTACTGCGCGACAAACTGCGTCTCGACGATTTCGGAGCGCTGACCGTTGAAAGTGAGGACGGCGCGGACGGTGTGGGTTCCCTGCCGGGCAATCAGCGATTCCGAGCAGGTCTCCCCGTCGCAATACCATTCCACTTTCGCCGGGACATCGGAAGGATTCGACACGATCGACAGGGAAAGGGTATCTCCGTCGCGGATGACCGCCGGGAGCGGCGTGATATAATGGATTCCGAGATCGAGCAGGGTGATGCTCCCGTCAACGGTGGAAGGCGAAGTCAGGCTGACGGCGAGGAACAGGTTGCTTTCGATATGGGTCCCTTCCCACCAGTACGGCTCCGGGGATACACCTGTATAGTAGTACAGGCCGCCGTCCACCATCGGTCCTTTGTCCGTAGCCATCGGATAGCGGGATTTGATATTCTCGACGGCATAGCCGATGTAAACATCCTTGCCGGCCGGGATCCGGAAGTTCTCATCGGAGATGTCGATCCGGTTCCATTCATTGAAACGGAGCCCGGAAACGGCCACCGGATGGAAAAACACCCGTGCCCCGTCCACTTCGACCAGGACATAGAAGGCATCAGCCTGCAGGGCGTTCCCGTCACCGGAAACGAGCACATCAACCGAGGCCAGCAGTTTCCCCTGATGCTCCTCGAGCTCGTCGGCATTGAAACGGACTGCAGCGGAATAATTCAAGGGATTCTTGTCCCAGCCCCAGCTGCGTTTTTGGGTCGGATCGAACTTGGACAGGGAGACATCGCCGGAAATAACGAAGCGTTTGATCTCAAAATCGGATTGCTGGATATTCTTTTCCTGGAAAGTTATAGTCCGGGTAACGGGAAGGTAATAATCGTTTTCTACCAGGATTTCAAATGTATCCCCCGAATCATCAAAGATGAGATCATAGCTGCCGTCGCTTCGGGATACGGTCCGATACACGGCGTTCTCGGCAATGACCCGGGACGAGCGGATGCCGTTACGCGAGGCCGAAGCGGACACGCTCGCCTGCGGGGCAATGGACAACGTCACATCCGGGACGGGGTCTCCGTTATTGTCCCGGACTGTACCCCACACCTTTTTTAATTGATAATCCAAATTGAACTGAGAGGTGGAATTCTGGTAGGTAACGTCCTTCATCACATAACCCGTCTGGTCTCCGCTCCATCCGAAGAACGTATGCGCGTTGACGCCATTGCTCGGGAAAACGTATGTGTGCTGGTCGGAAGATGAGGGAAGGACAGGGGTATAGCAGGGATGGTCCGCATAAGCATTGATTTTCGACCCGTGCTCCCATCGGTAGGCGGCCGTCTTGTTTCCCGCCATATTCTCGCTCCGATCCAGATGGATAACCAGCAGGCCCGGATCCAGGGACTTGTCCCATCCTTTCCCGTCCCGGGTTTCGAAAACGAACCATTCGCCGGGCGTGTCCGACGGGATGTAGCCGGCGATCGGATGGGTCCCGAGATCCGGCAGGGACACCGTCCCCTCCTCCAGCATCGGAATCTCCATCCAGCCGAGCAGACTCTTCTCAAAGGCGGTCAGGTTCGCGGGGACGTGCCCGCCATTGTTGTGGTTTCCGCCCGACATCAGGGAGTAATTCCCAGGATGGAGCGCCGAGCCGTTGTCGCTGTAATCCGTATCGTAGACATCGGGAAGACCGATGATGTGGCCGAATTCGTGGCAGAAGGTCCCGATGCCACACATTTCCGGCTGGTAAGTGCTATAGCTGTAGACCAGCTCCGAGGCGCAGCCGTAGTGGTTGATCCGGACACCATCCAGAAGGACCGAGCTCATTCCGCCGGCGTGCGGCCAGATCGTATCCGGTCCGCCACCGTTGGACTGGCTCTCACCCGCAAAGAAGAAGAAGACATTATCCACGTAGCCATCTCCGTCCATATCATATTGCGAATAATCCACCTCGGGATCGGCCTGTGCCAGCGCTTCCCTGAGGGATTGCTCGGCAAAGGCGAAATGCTCGTCCGAATCGCCTTCCGGGAAATCCGTCGCGCTTTTATCCAGCGTGATCGGTCCGACGACATCAAAGCTCGGCAGGAAGGCCCCATAGGAATTGTCGTGATAGTAATCGACCGCGCAGCCGATGGCCCCGCTCCGGGAATAGCCGGACTGATTCAGGAGGTTATAAAAGGCATCGTGGGGCGAAGAGACTGTAAACCGCTTGTCGCGGAAATCGATCAGCAGAACCAGGGAGCGGTAATAGCCGACGGACGAGGCGCGTTTAACGGGAACGGCTGAAGATCGCGCTTCTCGATTGCGCAGCGCCCGGGCGGCCACCCGGCGGCGGACAGTTTCAGGGCTTTCCCCCGAAGGGCGGTAGAAGCCGTCGGCGCCACGCTGCAGGACCTGGCCCTGCGTATCGGTGGTCCAGCTGCCGAACTCGTCTCCGTGGAGAACCAGGGTGATGATCGATCCGTCAGGCTGGGTATAGCGGAAAGGCCGGGGATTGGCGGGATCCGCAGCGGCATCAGGGCTGCAAATCGAGGTAAGAATAGATGTCAGCGCAAGGGCTAAAAGGAAGAATCTTGTTTTCATAAGCGCCTGTCTTTACCGGGTTTTGATAACCAGCGAGAAGCCCTGGTCGGAGCGGAGTTTCACAAAAGGACCGTCCGTCTGCTCGACGGTAAAGGTCGTGGAGAAGAAGGCATTCACCTCGCTCGTCAGGTTCTGCGTCACTTTCGCGGGCAGCACATCCCCCGCTTCCGGAGCGGCCGGAAGGCCTTCGATGCGGAAAAAGCGATTCGACGCCGGAGAGAATAAGGTGAATACGCCTTTTTGGCCGGTCTTGGAAAGGTAAATCTGATCCACCCCGGCGGTGTAGGCCCAGTCGATGCCCTGGAAGGCAAAAACGCCCGCCTGCGCATAGCCGAGGCTTTCGTCCACGCCTTTCTGCCAGACGGTCACCGAGGCGAAGGATTCCTCATAAGAGAGCCAAATGATTCCGGAGCGCTCGCCCGCTTCCGCATTCTGCGCAGCCCGGAAGACATAGCGCAGCGGCGTCCCTTCCTCCCGGCCCTCGAAGTCGATCCAGTCGGGTACATCGGAAACGGAGGGCAGGACATTGCTGTCCACTTCCACAAAGAAGACCTCGCCGCTGCTGCTCACGTCAATCCGCTCCGTCAATACATTGACATAGGGAATCGACCCCGCCTGGATCACCTCCACTTGCTTTTTCAGCGTGTTCCCGCCGGCGTCCTGGCCGGAAAAGAGAATCGTTCCCCTCCGCTCGTCGATCGTCGGGTTGGCGTCCACGAAGAAGGTGAGCCACTCCTGAATATAGGATTTGGTCGGGATGTACTGAATCCAATCGACATCGCTCGTGCAGGATACCTCCACGTTGTGACCGACGAGGATCCGGTACTCACCCCCGTCCGCTTCGGCATTCAGCACGTCGTCATCCACGAGGAGGACGTCCTTTTGCAACTGCAGGATGGCAACGCTCTCGCTCAGGCTGCCGGAGACGTCGGAAAAGAAGATCTCACCGCTGCGTTCGTCATAATCGCTGTTCGGCGCCACGTTGAAAAGATAGGTCGAGGTGGACATTCCCTTGGTCGAAGCGGCTTCGATCCAGGATGCGGCGGCCGGTTCAATCTTGAGCCGGACTTCGATATTGTGCTGGACTTCCACGGAGAAGCTGCCGCCCTCAGCGCCGAATACGGTCTGAGATACCTTCAGCAGGAGTGCATCGTGCTGCTTTTGCGTGATGTCCACATCGAGGGTCGCCGTGGACGAAGTAATGCGCACGGTGGCGCTCCGGGCATCCGGATGGCTGCTCGGCTTCGCCGTAATCCGGACGGTCCCCTTCCCTTTCGCTCCGGAAGAAGGGGAAACGCTGAGCCAGTCATCGGCGCCGCTGCTCACCACGGAAGCGGTCCAGTCGTGCGAGGCGGTGAAGCTCAGGGAAATCGTTCCCCCATCGGCTTCGATCGTATAAGAAGTAGGCGCATCCGTTGTTACGGAGGGCAGCAAGTCCTCCAGAAGCTCTTTGCAGCCGGTAAGAAGAAGGACTGCCAGAAGCGGAGCGGCTAAGCGGATCAGTAGCTTTCTTTTCATAAGAATTCGTATCAATCTTTCAAAGATAATAAAACCCGTTGGAATAATTGAAGATAATATGTATTTTTGTTCTTCCACAGAGAATTCGGGACCCGTGAAACAGCTGACAGCACTCTATACTTCGCATTTCGGAACGGAACCGCTCCGGACGGAAGCCCTTCCTGCCTCCGGCAGCAACCGCCGGTATGTCCGCTTTTTCGGCCCCGAAGGGACGGTGATCGGAGCGATCGGTACGGACCGCGACGAAAACCGCGCGTTCATCACGCTCAGCCGGCATTTCCGCGCCCAGGGCCTGCCCGTTCCGGAAGTGATCGCCTGCTCCGATGACGAGCTGCGTTACCTGCAGGAAGATCTGGGCGGCATCGCTCTTTTCGATGTCTTGAAATCCGGTCGCGAGAGCGGGGATTACACGCCGGAGCAACGCGATCTTCTCCTGAAAACCATCCGTCTCCTTCCCCGGATCCAGTTCGAGGGCGCGAAAGGCCTGGACTGGTCGGTCTGCTTCCCGCAGCGGGAATTCGACGGCCGGATGATCGATTTCGACCTCAACTATTTCAAATACGACTTCCTGAAGCTGACGCGAACCGAATTCAACGAGATCCGGCTTCAGGATGATTTCGACCGCCTGAAAGCCGATCTACTGCGCGTCCCTTCCGAGACCTTCCTCTATCGGGATTTCCAGGCCCGGAACGTGATGATCCGCGGCGGCGAGCCCTGGCTCATCGACTATCAGGGCGGCCGGAAGGGCCCCTTCTACTACGACCTCGCCTCCTTCGTCTTCCAGGCCCGCGCCCGGTATCCGGAGGATCTGCGAAATGAGCTCATTGCGGCCTATCGCGAGGCCCTCGCCCCTTACGCGGCGATCCCGGAAGCCGAATTCCACTCCCGCCTCCGCCTTTTTGTCCTTTTCCGCACCCTGCAGGTGCTCGGTGCCTATGGCTACCGCGGCCTCTTCGAACGGAAAGCGCACTTCCTGGAAAGCATTCCCTTCGCCCTTCAGGGCGTGCGCGAACTGCTCCCGCTGCCGGAGTATCCCTACCTGTCGGAGATCCTGAAGCGCCTCTCGGAGACGCCCTCCGCCGAAGCGGAGACGCCGGCAGGACTGACGGTCCGGGTGTACAGCTTCTCCTTCCGGAAAGGCATCCCCGAAGATGCGAGCGGCAACGGCGGCGGCTATGTCTTCGACTGCCGCGGGACGCACAATCCCGGTAAATACGATCAGTACAAACAGCTGACCGGACGCGACGAGCCCGTCATCCGCTTCCTCGAGGAGGATGGAGAGATCCTTCCCTTCCTGGAGCACGCGAAAGCCCTCGTCGTCCCCCACGTACGCCGCTATCTCGAACGGGGCTTTACCTCCCTACAGGTCAGTTTCGGCTGCACCGGCGGCCAGCACCGCTCCGTTTTCTGCGCCGAACGGATGGCGCACTTCCTCCACGATCAATTCCCCGCCGCCCGGATCGTCCTGATCCACCGCGAGCGCGGCATCCAAGAAACCTACGAACCTACCCTATGAAAAGCCTCCTCATCCCCCGCATTCCCCGTACGGACAGTCCGGACGCTATCTATGAAACCCTGAAAAGCGTTCAGCCCCAGCCCATTGCCTGCGACACCTGGCACCCCAGCGACAATGTCCCCGAGGTAACGGTCCGTATCGCCCACGACGGCGAGGCCCTGCTGCTCCGCTACGATGTCTGCGAGCGGGAGGTCCGGGCAGAATGCAAGATGGACGGCGATCCGAGCTGGAAGGACTCCTGCGTCGAGTTTTTCATCGCCCCGGATGGCGACGACTTCTACTACAATTTCGAATTCAGCTGCGCCGGTACGCTGTATCTTCAGGGTGGCCGTCCCGGTGACCGCGTGAATCCGCCGGCAGGGGTTTTCGAATCCGTCATCCGCTGCACCAGCCTGATCAATCCGGCCGGGGAGATGAGCGTTCCCGACGCCGACGGCTGCTACCGCTGGTCGCTGGTCGCGCGGATTCCCGTCACAGCCCTGTGGCGTCATAACTTCAAGGGTACTGAGGAACTGAAGGCCGCCCGCGGAAACTTTTACAAGTGCGGCGACCTCCTGCCGAATCCGCACTTCCTCTCCTGGGCCCCGATCGATCTGCCGGAGCCCGCGTTCCACTGCCCGCCGTTTTTCGGGAAACTGGAAATGGAATAGCGCCTACTTCTCCGAGGCTAGCAGCCGCTGGCAAATCGCCTCTGCCTCCGCCAGCGTATCGAACTTTCCGACATCGACCAGAGAGCAGTCGGAAGGGGCGGCGTAACCGTATATCGGATAGTCCCGGCAGGCGCGCAGGTAGAAATCCATCATCGGAAAACGCCCGGTAAAGCCGAGGGCGTCAAAGGCCGGGAACACCGCGGGCGAAAGGTAATGGATGCCCGAGAAGGCAAGCCGGCGGCACGCGGCGGGATCCAGGTCGGGATAGGGAGACTTCACCTCCCCGGTAGCGAGGTTGGTCCATCCTACGAGCCGCATCGTTTCCGGATCAAAGAGCAGGTAGCGCTGCGTCTTGCGCTCGCTCACCAGCAGGGTCGATAGCGCGTCCGCGGGGGCCGCAGCCATAAAATCCTTCAAGGGAAAGTCGGAAATGATATCCGTGTTGTGCAGCAGAAAAGGCTCGCTGCCATCAAGATACGGCCGGGCAAAGCGCACGCCGCCCCCGGTTTCCAGCAGCTGATCCCGCTCGTCGGAGACCGAAACCGGGACCCCGAAAGGATGCGCTTCGAGCCAGTCGATGATCTGGTCCGGGAAATGATGCACGTTGACCGTGATCGCATCCACGCCCGAAGCAATGAGTTTCCGGATCACGTGCTCAAGGAGCGGCGCCCCGCAAACCGGCACCAGCGCCTTCGGCATCCGGTCCGTGAGGGGTTTCAGGCGGGTTCCCAGCCCCGCTGCAAAGATCATCGCTTTCATATCGGGCAAAGTTACGCAAAAAATAGCATTCCCACCTATGGCAGCAAGGTACAGTAGAGGCTGTAAATGCTGAATACCGAATCAACGTAGGCAAGGGTTTCCTTGCCGTGGAAGCGGCCGAGGGCAACGGTCTCGATGCTGTCGGCATATTCGGCCATCAGGGGAATCACGCTCCGGACATCCTCCCATCGCGAAGGATCGAGGCCCTGCTGCTCGGCGAGGGTCATACAGTCGATCATCCGCCCTTCCCCTGCGTTGTACGCCGCAACCACGAGATGCAGGAGCTCATCCCGGTCCTCCACGCCCTGGCTGCGGAAAAAGCGCTGCATCCGCCGCAGGTGCGCCGTCCCATAGGCCAGGTTCTGTGCGGGATCAAGCAGGTGGCTGCGATGCTCGGTATTCTCGGGAACGATCTGCATCAGCCCGAAAGCTCCGCGGCGCGACTCCGCCGTCGAAGAGAACTTGGACTCGGTAAAGACCAGGGCCGAGAGCAGCCGCCAGTCCCACTGCAGTTCCCGGGCACAGGCGCGAAGCAGCGTATCGTACGGACTGATCCGGCTGATCTGCCAGCCCCGTTCGAGGGCCTTTCGCGGCGTCCGGAGGCAGTTGAAGCGCTGAATGTCCTCCGCATACTCGGGGGTCATCTGATAGCGCGTGAGCCAGCGCTCGAGCGAATCCGCCTTGCTGCCGTGACGGGGAGCCAGGGCCCATACGACACCCTCTCCCGGCGCCGGGACCCGCGAGAAAAAGCCCTGTAGGGAATCCGCCTGGGCGACGAGCAGGTCATAGCGCCCCACCCGCAGCGAGTCCGAGATCCGGTCTCCCGGCATCGGCCGTACGAAACGAACGACGAAACGGTCCTCCCGCGCGCAGCGGCGGATCAGTTCCATATTCAACCCCGCGACCAGGCCGTCCCGCACGAGCGGCTGATCGTCCACGGCGATCGCGCAGACGAGCGAATCGCCTGAAAATGAGCGCGGAAGATCCTGCGGTTGGCGCAGGATCACCGGTGACCACAAAAACACGAGGCTCCCGGCCAGGAGAAAGATGACCATAACGGCAAACAGGCGCCGCCGGCTCCGGGATGCGGGGAAAATGGCCATAGGGATTACCTCCTTGCGCTCGAACGGCCGCTACCACCGCTGCTTGAGCCGCCGCTGAGGCTGCTACCGCCCCGGCTGGAAGAAGAGGAAGAGCCGCCGCCCATTCCGGACGAGACCTTTCCGCTCACGCTGTCATTGCGGGCCGACTGCATATAGAAGGGCCAGAAGATGCCGATCTTGAAGGTCTGTGCCGGGCGGATATAGTGGTGCGCGCTGAAATAGTCCGGATGGTCCATCGGCCAGCCCATCCCGATGTTGCCGATCTTGACGAAGAGGCAGGCGCGCTTCCACTGCGCATTGAGGAAGAGATCGATATACGGGCAGTCGCCATACTTTTCCGACTGCTGCACGGTAAAGGTTCCCGTGACCGGGTTGTAGCCGGGCGCATACCAGGGGCTCGTGTACCATACGTTCGCGCCGAACTGCAGGTCGAGCACGTTCTTGACGACCGGGAACTGCAGGTAGTAGCGGAAATTCAGGGCCGCCGCCGGGAGCGGCAGGACTTCCGGCTTCGAGGAAACCTGGAAGACGGCCCGGTGGTCGAAGTGGAAGAGGTTCAGCAGCACGAAATTCTTCTTTCCCGAAATCGACAGCACGCTCATCGGATGCGTATTCTGCTGCACGACGCCCGTCTCGTCATAGTAGATATTGCCCGTCAGGAGCGCATAGCCGGCCGACAGGCTCAACCGCCAGCGCGGGATGTCGATCGAACCCCGGATCCGGGTCGTGGAGACCTTGTCGAAATCGTTCTCCCACTTGTAGTGGTTCGAGTAGAAATGCTCCTCATAGAAATCCGGCCGCCGGAGCGAAGTCTCGAAGTCGGCCCGCAGCGACAGCGGACTCTTCCGGGCCCGGCGGAAGGGATACAGATCCAGCCCGGCGTCGGCCTTGACGAAGAAATCGCCGGCCTCGTCCCCGATCAGGTTCAGCTGCCCGGTCCCGTGCCAGAAGATGTTCTTCCCAATCCGTCCCTGCGCCCCGGCATAGGTATAGAAGGTATTCCATACCGTATTTTCCGGTAGCACGAGATAGCTGCGCGGGGTAAAGAGGTAGTGACTCTGCATCTTGTCGCCGATACCGCCTTCGATCTTCGAGACGACGGCATCTTCGGTCCAGGGTTGCAACCGGATGTAGAGTCGGTTTTCGAACTTGACCACGCGGAGCGAATCGTAGGAACTCTTCGGGTTGATGTAGAAGGTATTGTTGTAGAAATTGCGGCCGTCATCGTCCGTAATCTCGTCCGTATAGATCTTGCGATAACCCGAGAGCTCCGATGAAGTCCCGATGAAGGCCGTCGAGGTGCTTCGGCTGCCGAGGCTATCGGCCCGCGCCCGCTTGACGGAGTCACGGATCAGGAAGGTCAGCGGGATGCGGTAGCTCTGGTCGAAAAAGACCGTGTGCTTGGTGATCACATTCTGCGCATTGGAGAGATTCACGCTGATCTCACGCGTATCGACCGTTGTATCCCGGATCCAGAAATTATCGACGATGCCGCCGTTTTCCTTGTGCTTGATGCGGTTGTAGATATAACCGCCGTGGGCGAGATAGCGCTCGCCAAGGTAGTTCGCGCTCGCGACGAAGGTCTTGTTGAAGGTATCCTCGTTCAGGAGCATACCGCCGGAGCCGTAGCGCTTGTATTCCAGGGCAAAATTCAGCGACGGCAGGATGTTCTGCGTCGTGAAGATGCGGATGTTGTCCTCCTCTTTTTCCTTGTTCGCCAGGAGGGTTCCGTGGTAGGAGAGTTCCGTGTACGGGGTCTTGGTGTTGTACATCGGCAGGGTTGCGGGCGAATAGGTGTACACCTCATAGGGCCGGTAGAAACCGACGCCTTCGCCGTATTCCCGCTTCATATAATCGAAGGTCTGGACAGCCGTACCGACCACGCCCAAGTAGCTGGCGTTCACGTCCTTCCGGAAGAAGGGCTCGTCGAAGAAGTGGTAGTTGTAATTCGTATCGAGGTCGTGGACCTCCATCGTGTTGAAAGACGGATCGTGGGTCCAGGTAATGATGCGCTTGTAGAGCAGCGAATCCGGAAGGGCCGGGGTCGCGAGGATGCGCGGGGTGCTCTGCCGGATGCTGTCGCGGATCGCCCGGAGGCTGTCGCGCACCTTCATCGTACTGTCGATGCGGCGGAGTTTGACCTCCATCTTCCGCTCATAGTCGTAGCGCTTGCGGGCCTGCTTGTCGAGCGAGGCATACCATTCGTTGAAGCGCCGGACGGCCGTTTCCGCCGAGTCGCGCAGATACAGCGAATCGACGATCATCCAGTCAAGGGTATCCCCCGCCGCGCGTAGGGAATCCACCACCTGCCGGTGCGTCAGCGAGTCCTTGACCGCGATGTAATATTTGTAAAGAAAGGGATCCGTGTACTGCAGGGAATCGGGAACCTTCATCGTGTCCCGCGCGAGGATCTTCGGCTCGACGATCTCATCGTCAAATCCGCCGAGGGTCGTATCTTCCGCTTCGGGAAGGGCCTGCAGGGTAAGGGAATCAGAAAAAACGGAATCCCGCTGCAGGGAATCCGTCAGCAGCGTATCGCCACGGAGTGTCCACATCCGGCCCGAAGCCGGCGCTCGCCGCACTCCGAACCCGACATTCTGAGCCAGAATGGCTCCCGCAAGCGCCAGCGGAAGCAGGATGCCGGAAAGACGAAGCTGCATAGAGGGAAATTACCACTCGATATCCGGATCGTTGCCGCCGCCGATCGGTTCCGTATTGGTTTGCAGCAGATTGTATTCGTAAAGCATAGCCTTTTCACGAAGGGCGGGAGCGATATACTTCTTCATATCTGTAGAATGTTTCATATTCATCTCAAGACGCAAAATTAACCACTTTTTTCGGGATTTGAAAGTTTTTTTCCACTTCGGTACAATTCCCAGGAATTGAAGAGGTTCTGCCAGATCGCATAGAGCCCGCCTGCCACCGATGTAACGGGGGTCAAATAGGTATATCCGAGCCAGATCAGGAAGCCCGTATTCTTCTGCCCCAGGGTCTGCGCCGAGGTAACCCCCTTGCCCGCCTTGCGACCGAAAACATACTGGATCATACAGCACAGCAGCGACACCGCGACGATGCCCGACAGCGCCCAGATCCCGAGGTGGCTCTCCAGCAGGGCGTGCGTCGCGAGGGTCATCGCCAGGGTCAGCGTCACGCCCCAGACGTAGAAGGAAGCTCCCGCCCAGCGCATCAGGCGGCGTTGCAGCCGCGGCAGGGTGTAGCGGATCGTCCAGGCGACCAGGGCCGGAAGCAGCAGCACGGGGAAAATCTTCATCGCAATCCGAAATACGTAAGCCCAGAAGCTCAACTCCGCCGAAGGACTGACCATCGGGATGATCGAGGGAATCAGCAAGGTTCCGACCAGGTTGATCAGCACGAGATAGCTCACCGTTTCGGCGAGATTACCCCCGAGCTTTTCCGTGATCACCCCGGCCGCGGAGGCCGTCGGGCAGATCAGGCAGAGCATCGCGCATTCGGTCAGGATACGGGGCGAGGTCCCCGGCACCAGGGCCCGGGCCAGGAGCGCCAGGGCGAGAAAGAAACCCACCTGGAAGAGCAGCAGCCACAGGTGCCAGCGCCGAAGGCACATCTGGTGCGGCGAAATCTTGACGAACTGGCAGAGCAGCAGCACGGCGATACCCCAGCGCTGGACCTCCGAAACGAGGGTATGAAGCGTCTCGGCGCCATCCTCCGAAATGGGCAGAAGGCCCACGAGCAGGCGCAGCGAAATGCCCAGCACCAGCGCGAGGGGAAGCATCCAAACGCGCAGGAAGGCTGCTGTCCGGGACTCCGCCATCTACTTCACGAAACGACCGAAGAGCTTATCCATCAGCGGATCCGTGAGCTTCATACAGAGCCCGACGCCGAAGGCGAGGATCAGGGTGCCCCAGAAGACGATATTCTGATCCGGACTGCCGAGCAGGCTGCCGAAGGCAATCCAGCAGAACAGGGACGTCGTCGCGACGAGACAGATGTCGCAGACAATCTTGACGTTGCTGTATTTGAACTTCCCCATCTCCGTGATCACGGCATTCATCTGATCGACCGGCAGGATCCAGCCCTTGCCGAGCACCTCCAGCTTGATGCCGATCGCCGTGACGACGATCGCCCCGAGCAGAAGCAGCAGCTGTCCCTCCAGCGAGGTCGCGAGCACGTCGGCGAAAAAGAGCCGGTTCGAGAGGTTGCACAGCACGCCGAAGAGGCCGCAGGCGAGCACCTGCATCAGGCCGAGAAACCAGGGGAATTTCTTGCGCTGCAACAGCAGCTGTACCAAGATGAAACCGCAGTTAAAGGCCCAGGTGTAGGTACCGAAGCTCAGCGCGGGCCACTCCGACCAGATCGCGGTCGGGGGGCAGGAAGGCGGCGCAACGCCGAAATTGGACTTGATCGAGAGGCTGACACCGAAGGCCACGAGGATGAGGCCCAGCGTCGAAATGCCATATCGTACGAGAATGTCTTTCGCTTTCATAAAAACAGGCTTGAGAATTACAAATATCCGTAATAATGCGTACATTTGCAAGTTCAAAACCGATATTATGAAAAGAAGTTTATTCCTTATGATGACCCTTCTGGCCGCTTTTGGCTGCAAACAGAATGATGAAGCCCCGCTTCACGGCATCGATTTAACCTATCTCGACACGACCGCAAGTCCGAAAGTGGACTTCTATCGCTACGCCGCCGGCGGTTGGATGGACGCCAATCCCCTCAAGGCCGAATTCACCCGCTTCGGTTCCTTCGACGTAATCAGCGAAAACACCCGCGAACAGCTCAACGCGCTTTTTGCCGATATGGCGAAGATGGATGCGCCGATGGGCTCCGTTGACCAGAAAATCTCCGACCTCTACAAGATGGGGCTCGACTCCACGACCCGCAACGCGGCAGGCGCCCAGCCAATCCTTGCCGATGTCGCCACGATCCAGGCCGTCTCCAGCAAGGAGGCCCTGGCCGACCTGATCGGCACCCTTTCGAACTATGGCGAAAGCGGCTACCTCGGCTTTTTCGTCGAGGCCGATTTGACGGACAGCAAGCATCAGGTGCTCTATCTCGAGCAGGGCGGCCTCGGAATGGGCGACCGCGACTACTACCTCAAGAAAGAGAATGCGGCGCTGAAAGAAGGCTACCGGAACTACCTCGTGAATATCTTCACCCTGACCGGTCTCGACAATGCGGAGCAGCGTGCTGACAACGCCCTCGCCGTCGAGCAGAAGCTGGCGGAGATTTCCTGGAGCCGCGAACAGCTGCGCGACATCCCGGCCGGCTACAACCCGATGTCCACCGCCGAGATTTGCGCTGCCTGGCCGAATACGATGCTGGACCGCATCTTCGCCGCTGCCGGCATTCCGGATCAGGAAAAGATCATCGTCGGCCAGCCTTCCTACCAGGATGCGCTGAATGCCTACCTCGCCAAGGCCGATCTCGAGGTCCTCAAGGACTACCTCCTCGGCCAGTTCATTTCCGGCTGCACGGGCGCACTCAGTGACGACTTCTATACCGCCAGCTGGGAGTTCTTCTCGCACCAGATGGGCGGCGCGCAGGAGCAGCAGCCGCGCTGGAAGCGCGCAATGGGCGTTCCGAACGGCCTTCTCTCCGAAGCCGTCGGCAAGATGTACGTCGAGCGCTACTTCCCGGAATCCTCCAAGCAGCGGATGCTCGAGCTGGTGAACAACCTCAAACGCGCGCTCAGCGAGCACATCGCCTCCCTCGACTGGATGGGCGAAGAGACCAAGGCCCAGGCGCAGGAGAAGCTCAGCTCCTTCATCGTCAAGATCGGCTATCCGGATGAGTGGAAGGACTACAGCACGCTCGTTGTCGATCCGAAGCTTTCCTACTATGAGAACCTGAAGGCCGCGACCGCCTGGCACGTCGCCGATAACCGCAACAAGCTCGGCAAGGAAACCGACGTGATGGAATGGGGTATGCCGCCGCAGATGGTCAATGCCTACTACAATCCGACGACCAACGAGATCTGCTTCCCGGCCGCGATTCTGCAGAAGCCCTTCTTCGATCCGGAGGCGGACGATGCGGTCAACTATGGCGGCATTGGCGTGGTGATCGGTCACGAAATGTCCCACGGCTTCGACGATCAGGGCCGTCAGTTCGACAAGGACGGCAATATGGTCAACTGGTGGACGCCCGAGGATGAGGCGAAGTTCAACGAGAAGGCACAGGTGCTCGTCGAGCAGTTCAATGTCGTCGATATCCTGCCCGGCGTGAAGGCCAACGGCAAGGTCACCCTCGGTGAGAACATCGGCGACCACGGCGGTCTCTCGATCGCCTACACCGCGATGGAGAACGCCCTGAAGGACGATCCTTCCAAGGATGTCGTGATCGACGGCTTCACCCCGGCGCAGCGCTTCTTCCTCAGCTACGGTGCGATCTGGGCACAGAACATCACCGACCAGGAAAAGGCCCGTCTGACGAACCTCGACGTCCATTCGCTCGCCGAGAACCGCGTCAACGTGTCGCTGCGTAACTTCCAGCAGTTCTTCGACGCCTTCGATATCCAGGAAGGTGATCCGATGTTCCGTCCGGAAGAAGAGCGCGTCCACATCTGGTAATTCTACGCTGTCCGATGCGGATCAGCCGATTCATCGCTGGAAAACTATCCTTTCGGGGCCGCCTGGCTGAGGCTGCGGTGGCCCTGAGTTTTCTGGTGGTGTCGGTCGCGGTATCCGTGTCGGCCGGCTTCCGCCGGGAAATCCGTTCGGGGGTCCGCGAGGCTGTCGGGGACCTTCGGATCGTCGAGTACAGCAACCTGGCCGACGTGGATTCCTCTGCTTTGACCCTGCCCGGGACGCTTCGCGCGGAGATTGCGGCCGTCCCGGGGGTAACGGGGCTGCGCGATGTGATCACCCGCGGCGGCATCGTCAAGGCGGATGAAAACGTCCACGGGGTGATCGTCAAAGGCGTCGAAGGCGGGGTTGTCCCGGCTTCGGACACGGCGGATGCCCCGGCCCTCGCCGTTTCGATTCCCGCCCGGCTCGGCGAGATCCTCGGGCTCGGAGTGGGTGATCCCCTCGTCAGCTATTTTGTCGGCGGGGAAAAAGTACGGGTTCGGAAATTCAACATCGTCGCGGTGCGGCCCGACCTGCTCGAGATGGATGCAGACCTGGTCGTTCTTGCCAACATCGCCGATATGCGCCGCCTCAACCTCTGGAAGGACGATCAGTGCTCCGGGGTCGAAATCCTGCTCGAAGGCGCGTCGGAAAAGGAACTCGCCGCAGCGCAGGGGCAAATTCAGGACCTTCTCGACCGCCACGAAGACGAGGCTTCCTACCCGGTCGTCACCTCGGCCGTGGACAGCTATCCGCAGCTCTTCGCCTGGCTCGACCTGCTCGATGTCAACGTGATGATCCTGCTCGTGCTGATGGGGGTGGTCGCGGGCTTCAATATGATTTCGGGCTTTCTGATTATGCTGCTTCGCGGCATCCCGACGATCGGGACCCTGAAGGCCCTCGGGATGCGAAACGCTCCCCTCGCCCGGGCATATCTGCTCGCCGCGACCCGGGTGATGCTCCGCGGCCTGCTGGTGGGCAATGCGCTCGCCCTTTTGTTCTGCCTGGTACAGGGACAGACGCATCTGCTGACCCTCAACCCGGCGCATTATTTCGTCTCCTACGTTCCCGTCGCCTTTGACGGGCTCTACCTGATTCTTGCGAATCTCGGCGCGCTCGTGCTCGCGGAAGCGATGATTCTGCTCCCGCTGCTGACGATCGCACGCGTCGATCCGGCTTCCACCGTCCGGGGGAAGCTTTAAACAGCTATTTTACTTGGTAAAGAAGCGCCACTGGAAGAGAACCAGATACACGGCGCCTACGGACACGCAACTGTCCGCGAAATTGAATACCGGCTCGAAGAATTCGTCGCCGCCCACCAGCGGTACCCAGTCCGGCCAGGTCCAGAGCGGGAAGTGGAACATATCCACCACCTTTCCGAGCAGCGGCGCGGCATAGCTGCCGCCAAAGCTCGCCACCACGCCCGGCGCAGAGGCCGAAAAGAGCCAGCCGTAGCAGAGACAGTCGATCAGGTTGCCGATCGCCCCGGCGGTAATCAGCGTCAGGCCCAGCAGGACCCCGACGGGCGCGCCTTTTTTGATCAGCTTCCGGATCCAGACGAGCAGCAGGGCGGAAAGCCCCAGACGGAACAGCGACAGCAGGAGTTTCCCGACGACTCCGCCGTACTTCCATCCGAAGGCCATCCCTTCGTTCTCGATGAACAGGATTTCGAACCAGCTGAAGACCTCGATCCGCTCGCCGTAGGCCATCGTGGTCTTGATCAGGATCTTCACCACCTGATCGATCACGACGAGCAGTACGCCGAGAAGCAGAAGCCGTTGTCCCTGGGTAAGGCGGCGCATCGCTTTAGTTCTTACCCATCTTGGCGAGCATCTCCTTGGCCTCAACGGTCAGGGTGGCGTGCGGCACGAGGCGCAGGCGCTCCTTCGGGATCAGCTTGCCGGTAACGCGGCAGACGCCGTAAGTCTTGTTCTCAATGCGCACGAGGGCGGCTTCGAGGTTCTTGATGAACTTGTACTGGTGCTGGGCCAGCTGGCTGGCCTCCTCTTTCGAGCGCTGATAGGCACCGTCGTCCTCGACCGTCTTGAAGGTCGGGGCCGTGTCCTCGATGTCGTTGCTGCCGTTGTGCATCACCACCTGACGGAGGGTATTGTACTCGGCACGGGCTGCCTCGAGTTTCTCCATAATGATGGCGCGGAACTCTTCCAGTTCCTCATCAGAGTAGCGCGTAGGGGTAAAATCGTTGTTTTCCATAGTGTCGGGAAAGGGGTTTACTTGGTTTTCAAAAGGGATAAGCGGAGCTCGCCTTTCTCCCAGTCCGTCGGGACGGCCGTTTCGGGGGCCTTCTCGATCGGGAGGAGTTCCAGGCGGGTGGAAAGGGTCTGGGCGGAAACATAGGCGCCAAAGGCGTCCAGGGCCGCCCGCAGGTCGCCGAAGGCTTCTTCGGAGACATAGACTCCGGTCTCGATCCGGTCCGTCACTTCGAAACCGGAACTCTTGCGGAGGTTCTGTATACGGTTCACGAGCTCGCGGGAAAGACCTTCCTTGCGAAGCTCAGGGGTAATTTCGATATCGAGGGCGATCGTGAGGCTGCCTTCGGTCGCAACGAGCCAGCCCTGCATATCCTCGGAAGAAATGGCATAATCGCCGGGGCGGAGGATCACTTCGCCGCCCGGGAGCGCGAGACTGTAGTCGGCCTCAGCCGCCTCTGCGCGCTGGATGGCGGAAATCGTTTCCTGTCCGAGGCTGCCGAATGCGGCGGCAATCTCTTTCATCCGGGCGCCATAGACCTTGCCGAGGGTCTTGAAATTGGGCTTGATCTTCAGGGTCACCAGACCGCTCGTATCGGCGATGAATTCCATCTCCTTGACGTTGACCTCGCCGAGCACGATGCCCCGGACAGCCTCGAGCTGCGCGCGGACGGCTTCGGAAATCACCGGGACGAGCATCTTCGCAAGCGGCTGCTTGACCGGAATCGCGCTCTTCTTGCGGAGGGCGAGCACCATCGAGGTGGCCTGCTGCGCGAGCTCCATCTGTGCATCGAGCGCCGGGTCGATCGCCGCGGCGTCATACTCCGGCATCAGGACCAGGTGCACGGAGCCCTCTCCGGTTAGGTCGCGGTAGAGCCGGTCCATATAGAACGGAGCGATCGGGGCGCCGAGGATGGCGACAGCGCGGAGCACCTCGTAGAGGGTCGCATAGGCGCTGCGCTTGTCAGCGGTCATTTCGCCGGCCCAGAAGCGGGAACGGTTCAGACGGACGTACCAGTTCGAGACGTGGTCGCAGACGAAATCCTGGATCAGGCGGCCGGCGGTCTTGACGTCGTAGTCCTCGTATGCGGCCTTGACGTCGCGGATCAGGACATTGAGGCGGGAGCGCATCCACCTATCGAAGACAGATTCCTTCGCTTCGCTCGGAATGACAGACGAGTCCTTGTCATTCTGAGGAGGCTGCAAGCCGACGAAAGAATCTTTCGGCGTCCAGCCGTCGATGTTCGCGTAGCGGGCGAAGAAGGAGTAAGTATTGTAGAGCGTTCCGAAGAACTTGTTGCGCACTTCCACGACGCCGCCCTCGTCGAACTTGAGGTTGTCCCAGGGTTCGGCATTGGTCAGCATATACCAGCGGAGGGCGTCGGCACCATTGCGGTCGAGGGCCTCGAAAGGATCGACGGCATTGCCCAGGCGCTTGGACATCTTGTTGCCGTTCTTGTCGAGCACGAGCCCGTTCGAAATGACGCGACGGAAAGCGGGGGTGCCGCTGACCATCGTATGGATGGCGTGCAGGGTATAGAACCAGCCGCGGGTCTGGTCAACGCCTTCGGCGATGAAATCCGCCGTCGCGCCGAAACCGGGCGTATGGAGGCCGCGGAGGCCTTCCTGCGCATAGGGCATTGCGCCCGAATCGAACCAGACGTCAATCAGGTCGCTCTCGCGGACCATCTTCTTTCCGTCGTCGGAGACGAGGAAGATCTCGTCCACGAAGGGGCGGTGCAGGTCGATCCGCTGGTAGTTCTCCAGCGAAATATCGGCCGGGTCGAAGCCCTTGTCACGCAGCGGGTTGCTCGCCATAATGCCGGCCGCGACCGCCTTGTCGATCTCGGCAAAGAGCTCGGCAACGGAGCCGATGCACTTTTCCTGCCGTCCGTCCTCGGTGCGCCAGATCGGGAGCGGGGTGCCCCAGAAACGGCTGCGGGAGAGGTTCCAGTCCTGAATATTCTCCAGCCAGACACCGAAACGGCCGCTGCCGGTCGATTCGGGCTTCCAGCGGATCTCGCGGTTCAGCGCGACCATCGCGTCCTTGACGGCCGTCGCCCGGATGAACCAGCTGTCGAGCGGATAATAGAGCACCGGAAGGTCGGTGCGCCAACTGTGCGGATAGCTGTGGACGTGCTTCTGTACCTTGAAGGCACGGCCGTCCGCCTTCATCATCACACAGAGATCGATGTCGAGGGTTCCCTCTTCCTCCACGCCTTCGAAATACTTCCGGTAGCCGGCCTTGACGTAGCGGCCCGCAAACTCGGCGTAGGAAGGATCCACGTTTTCGGCGACATAGGCCGGATCGAGGTCCTCGAGGCGGCAGAAGCGGCCCTGGCGGTCCACCTGCGCCTGCGGATTGCCGTCGCGGTCCACCGGCATAATGCCGACGATGCCCGCTGCGGCGGCGACCCGCTTGTCGTCCGCACCGAAGGTCGGGGCGATATGGACGATACCCGTACCGTCCTCGGTCGTTACGTAGTCGCCTTCGATGACGCGGAAGGCGTCGCCCTGCGGCTTGAACCAAGGAATCAGCTGCTTGTAGCGGATCCCGGCGAGCTCGCTGCCCCGGAACTTGCCCGGAAGCTGCTCGAAGGGGACTTTCCCGCCGAACCAGGTGCCGACCAGCTTCTCTGCGAGCACATAGATCGCCGGCTCGCCCGTGTAGGGATTGGAGGAAAGGATGCGGACGTATTCGATGTCCGGACCGACGCAGAGGGCCGTGTTGGAAGGCAGGGTCCAGGGCGTTGTCGTCCAGGCCAGGAAATAGACCGGAAGGGTCTCGGTATCAAAGAGTTTCTGCGAGGTGCCGTCCTTGATCACTTCGAACTGGACGGTCGCCGTGGTGTCGGAGACGTCCCGGTAGCAGCCCGGCTGGTTCAGTTCGTGCGAGCTCAGTCCGGTGCCGTCGGTCGGGGAATAGGGCTGGATCGTATAGCCCTTATAGAGAAGTCCCTTGTTGTAGATATCCTTGAGCAGGTACCACAGGGTCTCGATGTAGCGGTTGTCGTAGGTAATGTAAGGGTCCTGCATATCCACCCAGTAGCCGACCCGTTCGGTCATCGCGACCCACTCCTTCGTGTACTTCATCACTTCGCGGCGGCAGGCGGCGTTGTAGTCGGCGACGGAGATCTTCGTGCCGATGTCGGCCTTCGTGATGCCCAGCATCTTCTCGACGCCGAGCTCGACCGGAAGGCCGTGGGTGTCCCATCCGGCGCGGCGGCGGACCTGATAGCCGGTCTGCGTCTTGTAGCGGCAGATCGCATCCTTGATCGAGCGGGCCATCACGTGGTGGATACCCGGTTTGCCGTTCGCAGAGGGCGGGCCCTCGAAGAAAATGAATGCAGGGGCACCTTCCCGCAGGGCAAGCGACTGTCCGAACGCGTCTTCTTTTTTCCACTGTTCGAGCATTTGATCGCCGACTGCGACAAGATTGAGTCCCTTATATTCGTTAAATCCCATATTTTTTCCTAATTTTGTGCCCGGAAGGCTGACAGAGCCCGGCTCTGTCTTAGTCTGCAAAGATACGTAATTTTTACCGAATCAACAATGAACATCCTTGATATCATCTTCCTGATCATCCTCCTTCCGATGATTATCCGAGGGATTTCGAAGGGGTTCATTTCGCAGGCGGTCACCCTGGCCGCCCTGCTGCTGGGCACCTGGCTCGCTTACCGGGTGACGCTCCTGGCGGGCGACGATCTCTCGATCGCCCTCGGCATCTCCCCGAAAGCGGCCAATCTAATTCTCTTCGCCGTGGCCTTCATTGCCGTATGGGCCATCCTGGCCTTCGTCGGCCGGCTGATCCGGGGGATCCTGGAGCTGGCCCTGCTCGAATGGCTGGACAAGCTGCTCGGCGGCGTTTTCGCCCTCGCGACGACGGCCCTGCTCGGCGGCCTGCTCGTGGTGATGTTCGACGCGATGAACGACACGACCCTGCTGGTGGACCAGGAATACCTTGACGGTTCCTTCTTCTACCACCGGCTGCAGCACCTTGCCCGCGTGGCCTTCCCTTACCTTCGGAACATCATCCCGGAGGTGGTTTCCGCCATTCCCCTCCCCTCCCAGCTTCCGCTATGATCCTGCTGATCGACACCGCTACCGCCCGCTGCAGCGTCGCCCTTTCCGAAGGCGCGCAGATTCTCCAATACCGTGAGGCGGAAGGCCGCAACGTGCACGCCGCGATGGTCGCTCCGCTGATCAAGGAAGTGCTTGAGGCGCAGGGCGTCAAGGCCTCCGATCTGGCGGCCGTCTGCGTCAGCAAGGGTCCGGGCTCCTATACGGGGCTTCGCGTCGGCGTCTCTACGGCAAAGGGCATCTGCTTCGGCGCCGGGGTGCCGCTGCTCGCCGTCGGGACCCTCGATGCGCTCGTTGCCCAGGCTTTCGCCGAGGGGCTCGTCCCGGAAGGCTGCACGCACATCGTCCCGATGATCGACGCCCGCCGGATGGAGGTGTACTGCGCCGTTTATGACGCGAAGGGCCGGGCGCAGACCGAGGTGGCGCCGCAGGTGATCGACAGCGACAGCTTCGCCGATCTTTTCGCCGAGGGCGGAAAGGTGCTTTTCATCGGCGACGGCGCGGAGAAATGCCGCGAAGCGCTGGGCGGACAGCCCGGTGCCGTCTTCGCCCCCTGCTGCCCGAAGGCTTCGTCCCTCGCCATACCGGCAGCGGCCGCCCTTTCGGACAGCCGCTTCGAAAACGTGGCGTATTTCGAGCCCTTCTACCTGAAGGATTTCATCGCCACCGTCAGCCGGAAAAATCTCTTTTAGAGCTGGCTTGCAATAAACTTTTCGAGTGAAGCCCGGTCGGAAATCTCGGCCGGAACGATTTCGCCGTGGCAGATGAAGGTCGCCCACGGCAGGGACCCGACGTTGTAGTAGCCGACATAGGTCGATGCCGGGCCGGCCGGGTCGTTGACCTGAATCCAGGGGAATTTCTGCTCATAGACATCCTTCGCCCATTCGGCGCGGTCCGTATCGAGCGACACGGCGTAGATCTCGAAACCGCGATCGTGGTACTTCTCATAGGCCGGCAGCAGGACATTCCGGCTGTACACTCGCTGACGGGCATCGGTGCAGGTCCAGAAATAGACCATAATCACCTTCCCCTCGACTTCGCTCAGCCGCACCGGGACGGAATGGTCATCCTTCAGGACGATGTCGAAATAGCCGACTTCCTGCGCGGAGTCGATCTTGCGCTGCAGATCCAGCAGGGCCATCCGCTGCTCCGTCAGGTCGCCGAGTTCCTTGACCAGCGCGGAGTTCGGATAGCGCTCGGAAAGGCGGTCATAGACGGTCTGGAACTGGATGGCGTCGATCGGCTGCTGGAAGATCGGGGTCTCCCCACCGGGCATCGTCTGCTTGAGCACAAGCACCTGCGAGAGGGCCTCGGGATTCCGGGCGATGAAGCTCCGGCAGGCGCGGTTGTAACGGATATAGATCGCGACCTGCTCCTCATAGGAAGCGGCTGCGGCGAGGCTGTCCGCAAAGGCGGCGTAGGCCTGCTCGATTTCGGCTACGAGTTCCTGCTCCCCGGCGAGTTCGTCCGCGGGCTTCTTGCTCTCCTGCTTGCAGGAAAAGAGCAGCGGCAGCAGGAGTGCGGCGCAGCAAAGAAGGGTTTTAAAGCTTTTCATACTCAGCAAAAATGGCATCGGCGATTTGCTGCATCTCCTCCTTCGGGAGCGAGAGTTTCTCCTTGCGGAAGTCCAGGTCGCGCTCGCTCTGCAGCGGCACGAGGTGGATGTGCGTGTGCGGAACCTCCATCCCGAGGACGGCGACGCCGATCCGCTGGCAGGGCACGGCGGCCTTCAGGGCGATGGCGACTTTCCGGGCGAAGGCGGTCAGGCCCTGGTAGGTCTTCTCGTCGAGGTGGAAGATGTAGTCGTCCTCGACGTGCTTCGGGATGACGAGGGTATGGCCCTTGGCCAGGGGCGCGATGTCGAGAAAGGCGTAGAAGTCTTCGCTCTCGGCGCACTTGAAGGACGGAATCTCGCCGGCGGCGATTTTCGTAAAGATCGTTGCCATAGGATTACAGGCTGATTTCAAGGATTTTGAACTTCATAATGCCCTGCGGGACTTTCGCCTCGACGATCTCGCCGGGCTTGTGTCCAAGAAGGGCCTTGCCGATCGGGGTCGTGACGGCGAGCTTCCCCTTCGAGAAGTCGGCTTCGGTCTCGCCGACGAGGGTGAACTGCATCACCATCTTGTTCGCCTGGTTCTCGACCTTGACTTTGCTCAGCAGCTGTACGCTGTCGGTCGAGAGCTGGGATTCGTCGAGGATACGGGCGTTCGCCAGCTTGTCTTTCAGGCGGGAAATCTTCACTTCGAGAAGGCCCTGTGCCTCCCGTGCCGCATCGTACTCGGCGTTTTCGGAGAGGTCACCCTTCTCCCGGGCTTCCGCAATCGCTGCGGAAATGACGGGGCGCTGCGCCAGCGCGTCTGCAAGTTCCTTCTTGAGGGCTTCGTACCCCGCCTTGGTCATAAATTCAACAGCCATTTCTTAAGAAAAGCTAAAGGTGTCGTTGGGTTAATGTATTGGTTTTCAGCGTCAGTAAAAAGGAGAGTACTGCCTTTTCACGGCAGTACCCATCTTTCGTTTCACAAAGGTAAGGTTTTTTTTCAGATTTACAAAATGCCCGGGCAATGGGCTGCCCGGGCATTGACGCGCTGGATGCGCCGGAAGATTTCATAAATTTTTCGGGAAAGATCGCCGGACAATCCCTTCTACAGACGCGTAGGATAACGATTTTTAACTTTATCCGTGTACATTTTATGTAAACGGATAAAAGTCCGTTTCTTGCGGGCGTTATGAAAGCGAGTTATCACATCTGCTTCACCTCGCACGGGGAAGCTATGTTCCGGGACCGGGAGGACCACGGAATGTTCATTAATCTGATGGCGCTGAGGGCTTTCAGCTCAGAAACCCTGCTCTACGCCGACGCAGAGATGTCCAACCACATCCACCTCAACGTCTTCACGTCCGACCCGGCTGCGTTCGGTGCAGCCCTCCGGGCGTCTTACACCAAGTACTTCAACCGGAAATACGGCCGTCGCGGGAAATTCGGCGAAGCCGGCCTGTTCATTATGCCGGTCCGGGGAATCAACCACCAGATTGTCCTGCTCAATTACATCCTTCGGAACGGCCTGCACCACGGTGCATCCGCCAGCGCGCAAGGGTATGAGTGGTGCTCCGTCCGGGAGCCCTTTGCCGCCGAGCTCGGCTGGACGGCGCCACGGGACGTCATTCGGGATCGCGGGATTATGGAATCGTACCTGCCCCGGCACAGTTCCTTTCCCGATAGTTTTATAATGGACGGAAACGGTGTCTTTCTCCGGAGTTCTTTTATGGAGATCCGGCAGGTCGAGCAGTTCTATGTCTCCCCCCGGAATTATCTCTTCCAGATGAACCGGCTGACGGATGCTTCCTGGGAAAAGGAGCAGGAGAAAGACAACACCGGAAAGAGCATCCGGCTGAATGATGTCGAAGCCGGCTTCGGAGAGCAGGACATCGCAGCGATGCTGAAAAACGAGTCCGGCCGCCATTTTCGTCCCGACCGTATGCAGGACCTCGACGTCTGCCGGCTCATCGACACGCGACTGCTCGGAAAGTATGGGCTCACGTCCGTCTATCAGCTCAACCCGACCCAGCGGCAGGAAATCTTCCGTTTGCTATACTACGAATACCGCCTTCCGGAGAGCCAGATCCGCCGCTGCCTCGTCGTCCCTCCCGAGCATTGACACGTAGAATGCGCCAGTGGCCGATTTCGTGTCAATGCTTCGCCAAAAACGGCGTTTTTCGCGAAAAACGGCTGAGCATTGACAGAAAATCGTCATTCTGTGCGTTCTAGCTGTCAATGCTCAAAACTGGATCTCTATCTGTTGGCGGAGGTAGGGATACTGCACCAGCTCGCCGAAAGGATTGGCGTACAGATACCAGTCCTTTTCTTCAGAGCACAAATGGAAGGGGCTCGTGCTGTCGCTGACCGTATCGATGATTTCTTTGGCGCCGGAAAGGGTATAGCCGGGACTGCCTTCGGGGGCAACCGTCACTTTCGAGCAAAAGCCGCCCCAAAAAACTTCGACATCACCATAAATGTACTGCCGCCAACTTTCACCCGGAGATAAGGCAATATGAATATCACTCCCCATCCCCGTTGTCAAGTCGATTTCGCAGTACCGGTCAGAACCGTTACGCAGAATCTCTTCCCAACAGGTCATTTGCTGAATCAGCGGAACATCGATGATATGTGAAACAGCCTTGTCAGCAGAGGAAGTCATTGACAAGATTTCCAATCGGAACGGGAAAGAGCGGAGGGTCCCCTCGATAAGGAATGATTGATTGAGTGTCCCTTGAATGGTAATGTCTTCCCAATCGGACCTTTCCTCGTTAAAACTGCAACTTCCAGAAAGGCCGCTTTGATTCAGGCTCCCCTTCTTTCCGTTTGCCACAGGTACATTCGGGATGCTGATTGTAAATGAATTGCTGGCCGAATTATCGCTTTTAACGAATTGATAACGAAGGGACAAATCCAACAAGCCCTCCGCATTTTCTTCATAAGAGAACTCTGCCTCGAAGGGCTTCAGTTCATCCATTCCGTCCTGCTGAGATGGAATACCGGCTCGACTGCTAAGAATATAGTAGGTATTCTTCCCTGTCACAGAATCCGAGTCCTTGCTCGCGCAAGACCCGGTCAGAAGAGAGATGGTCAATAACAGCGTCACAGACTTTACCACAAAATATTCCTTTCTAAACCTGAACATATATAATTGATTAATAAGAGGTAATTACAGTATGGGAGTATATGGGTTTACAAATGTCATATATTCAGATCCCGTAAAAAACGTCCCAATGTATGCTGCTAAAGGGTAGTAAACGGAAGAGAAAGACTGAGGGCCTAAAGCCAAATTGAGTATTGCCATAATTGACATACCACTTATGGGGTCATCATTATAAGATGTCCCTAAGGACGTATGTTGATTATAGTTGTCGAATAAATCAATAAAGAACGGGGAATATGCCACATTTGAGGATGAACTGGTCCAGTTTTGGCGCCCTTGAGTGCAAATACTATTAACTATAGATTCAGATGGGGCCACACTTGAGTAGAAAACGCGTACATTATACCATCCAAAAAACGAAGCAAAAGACTCTTTAATAATTGAGTCGGTACTCTGCATATTTGTTTGTCCAACTGTCGTGTAGTTCGTAGCATGCCCAAGCTCATGCAATACGGTTCCGAATAACTTGCTAGCAGCTCCGGAATAACTGAGGATATAAGCATTATAGATGACAATATAAGATGGATCAACAGGCATAAAATACCCTAAATAACCGTTTTCTGTATCCGGAGAATTAACAGCGTAGATATCAAGAGAGTGCTCGCTAGTATTATAACGAGTTACAGCAGAAAGAAGATCATTACTAGAATAAAAATAATACTGCGCCGCCCTATAAACATCCAAATAATAATTTGTTGGCAAGAATACTTGAATATGAGTTGATGGAAAAGTAAGGAGATCAGAAGGAGTTCCCAGATTCTGTGTATAAACGGTTGTCGACAAACCTGATCGTACTAAGAAATCCGAATTCCTTAGTGATAAGGTTATCGGACTTTGCATAGATGGGTACTCGAGGGTAAACTCTCCCAAAGCGTTAGTATATGTATAATTGAATACCGGCGTATCCAAATATATGGAATAGTACGTTACTAAAGCATATCCTACAGGAGTGTATTGTGACAAACGATTATCGAAAGATTTAATAACCCCTGTTAAATGTTCTGGGACCAATGAAGGATGATCCCGAAACTGATTTTCCTCAATGAGTTGTGATTCCTCCGGAATGAATGTTTCAAACAACCTTTCGGTTTCAACGTTGCTAGGCAAGGAATAGTCAATCGGAACAATAAGATAAATGGGGGATGATGTAAGTAAAGAATCTAATAATACTGGAGACTCATTACACTCTATACCTGTCGGACCTAAAACCGAATTATCACAAGATAATTTCAAGTCATATTTTTCATCTATTTCTATCGGCTGATAGTAAACAATTATTGATGAATCACGCTCCAAAGAATGGACTAAATCAATATCACTTGTATTAAGACGCTCTACAATATGTGTTGATGGCAAATAATGCCGTCCTGTCTTTTCTCTAATATTGTCAATGCTGATAGGAGAATCGTTTGGAGAAAACATTCTCGAAGGTGTTAAAACTGTCTCCGAAATACCTGTGTCAGGGTTACCATACTCTGTTAAATCGTTATCAAGAGAGCAACCCGTGATAAATAAAAGTGTGATAAAGAGAAACAGATTCTTATTCATACGTTATCCAGACCAATAATGTGAACTCTGTCAAGTCGAGTCATAATTAGGCATTTGCAAATATAGCATTATTCTATCACTTCTTCCCTTATATGCGCCTCAATTATAACCGATGATATTTAAAAGGCATTTTTGATTATTAATAACTCTTGTCTATAAATCGAACTCGCCGACATATACAGTATTGTCCGACGTGATGAGCGTCAGCGAGTAATGACCGCTGTCTCCACTGACAGGAATAAGAAGGGGGCCATCCTCCGTATCAAAGACTGTCTGATACCAATCCCCAGCGGAAGAATCTACCATTACCGACACGTCTTCCAATTCAACGACACTTCCTATGATCACGGCGTCTAATAAATCATTGTATTCTGCATAGAAAGGAACTGAGACTGTAGTCCGAGGACCTTCCTCCGGGATTGCTGGTCTAGGAGCAATTACAATAATAATATCATCTTTTGATAGAGATGCCTCCAGCGGAGATGAAAAGATTGAAATAACCAAAATAGCCAGTGAACTAAGAAATAGGAGTCTGAGTGTTTTAGCGTTTGTTTTCATTGTATTGTTGTTTAAATGATTGACAAAGTTCGCTTATTCGCCGGTATCGGCAAAGAAAAGACGGTTACATTTTTATTCCGTATCTTCCTTATAATCAACTGCTTGGATTTTAAAATGGTTACATTTTAAGATATAGATGCTCCATCATAGTTTATTTTCATTATTTTTGATCAAACTATTGTAGTATGCGCCGCTCTTTTCCTTTCCTTCTTTTATGTTTAATGATTTTATCGTGTCGCAGTCATTGGGACCAAAGATTGGATGCGATTGAATCATTATTGGACACGGATCCCAAACAGGGGTTGGCTCAGTTAGATTCAATTCCTGTTGCTATGTTACACTCTGACCGGGATAAAGCAAAGTATGCTCTTGCCAAGAGTATCGCGCTAGACAAGAATTTTATTGATGTCGACAACGATTCTCTCACACGCATCGCTCTCAACTACTATGAGCCGTATGGTAACACCCTGGAAAAAGAGAAGGCCTATTACTATCACGGAGTTGTGAAAAGGAATGCCGGAGATTATATTGAATCCATTCTATTTCTCGAAAGAGCTGAGCAAGCGGGGCTTAGAATAAAGGATTATTATCGGCTCGGGCTGATTTATCGAATGAAGGGCGACATTTTCAATGCCACCAACAACTTCCCAGCTTCCATAGAGTGTTTAAAGAAAGCCGTATCTTCCTTTCGGACAGCCAACAAGGACCTGCATACCCTGTATACGCTCCTGGCTTTATCTAACGTATTCATTAATGCCAGACAATTCACCGAAGCAAAAGCGATATTAAATCAAATCAAAGGAGAAGAAGTCAGTGAATCCTTTTCCCGACACATCTTGGTCAATGAGGCCGTCATTGCGTCGGAAGAAGGCAGATGGGACGAAGCGTTACAATGCTTTTCAGCTATCCCCTCACAATACTTACATTGTTTGGATCTGGGCTGCTATGCTGTTACCTTGTCCCACACCGGTCATCCCAACGAAGCCAACTATGTCTTGGACGTCGCGTATCAAATGGCCCGCGATTCACTTGAGCGAGCAAACGTCGATTATATTGCTTCGCAAATAAAAATGAATTATGGAGAAGCGGATGATGCGCTTGTATTATTGAATAACGCTATGCGTGTTCAGAATGCGCATACCCATCATCTTCTCGAACAATCTATTAGCCTAGCACAACGGGACTTTTATAAGGATGAACAAATACGGGAAGAGAATGAGCGGTTAGAAGAGAGAAGAAGATGGATTGGAGGGATCGCTGCGGGTCTATTGGTTATGCTTGGGGTACTCTTCCATTTAATAAAAGTATCGATTGATCGTAATAGAACACTTAAAGACCAAATGGCCAGAATGAGTGAAGGGCAACTCCGAATGCAAAAGCTACAGCAGGACAACGCCGAAATCTTGGGTAGCCTATTCAGTCAGCGAATACTGAAACTCAATCAATTATCTTCCGCTTATTTTGAAACAAATGATTCGGGGAAGAAAGAGATCTTATTCAATGACTTCAAGAATGAAATCTCTCGCTTTGGCAAAGAAAAAGAGGCCTTTCTCTCTCTTGAAGAGGACCTCAACCGTTATTGCGACGGAATAATGAGTAAGCTATCCAATCAAATACCGCAGATCAAAGGTGAAAACCGGACCATTATTTCTCTCTTCTTTGCCGGTATTGATTACGACACCATAAGAATTCTTATGAAACGCAACTCTGTACAGAGCCTGAAAACTTTGAAATCACGTTTAAAAGCCATTATTACAAAGTCAGACGCAGAGGATAAAGCATTGTTTCTGGAAATGCTACGGGTCCGAAAAGTCTCTGATGTGAGCTGAGCATTGACACGTAGAATGCGCCAGTGGCCGATTTCGTGTCAATGCTTCGCCAAAAATGGCGATTTTCGCGAAAAACGGCTGAGCATTGACAGCAAATCGCCATTCTGTGCGTTGTAGCTGTCAATGCTCAAAAACTCATCCCCTACCGGGCACGAACGGCGTCGCGGTCGAGGAGGAGCTGCTCCCGGAGGGCGTCGAGGGAAGGGAAGCGGATTTCGTCGCGGATCTTCCGGAGGAAGGCGATGCGGAGCGGGAGGCCGTAAATGTCTTCGTCGAAATCCAGGATGTGCGTCTCGACCGTACGGATGGTTCCGCCCACCGTCGGGCGGATCCCCACATTGCACATCCCCTTGAAGCGCCGGTCCAGCACTTCGACATCCACGGCAAAAACCCCGTTCCCCGGAACCAGCTTCAGCGGTTCATACAGCTGCATATTCGCTGTCGGGAATCCAATCGTCCGTCCCAGCCGGTTCCCCGCCACCACGGCCCCATACAGGCTGTACCTGTACCCCAGCATCGCAGCGGCCTGCTCCACCTCCCCCGCCTTCACCGCCGTCCGGATCTTCGTCGACGATATAGCTGAAGGCTGCTCCGTGCAGCGGGCGTGGCCACCCCCGGGCACGGCCCCGTCAGGGCAAGTGTCCCCTCGGGGGGACAATAAGGGGGAAGAAGCAACCTCCCGGCTTGCCGGGAGGGGCCCGACGGAGACCAGTTCCGGCAACGCCGGGACGCAGGAAACGTTGGGAGGGGCCGGAGCATCCGAAGGATGCGGAGTTCCGCTGCATGGAGTAGCCTTCAGATCATCTATCGTCATTCGATCCGAGCCAATGCGATTATCGTAGCCCATTACGACCAGCGAGGCGCCGAAGCGGTCGCGGAGGAGCTGAAGGTACTGCGCGGCGGTGAGGGCCGCGAGTTCCCGGGTGAAGGGAAGCACCTCCATACGGTCCACCCCGCAGGCGAGCAGCAGCGCCCGCTTTTCCTCCAGCGAGGTCAGCAGACGGAACTCCCGCGCATCCTGCTGCAGGACCGTCCGGGGATGCGGCCAGAGCGTAACAACCAAGGCCTCCTCCCCCCTTTCACGGGCGGAGGAGACCAGTGTTTCGAGAACGTGACGGTGCCCGAGATGGACCCCGTCAAAGAAACCGGTGGTTACTACAGCCACTTGACGCACTCGAAATCCTGACGGTGCGGCAGGAGCGGATTCTTCGCGAAGATGCGAAGGCCCACCTGGTAGGCGCCCGTCTTTTCCGGCATCAACTGGGACGTGTAGGTCGCCTGTCCCTCGGCCTTTTCCGTAACGGTAAGCTCCTGTACCATAGCGATATGCAGCGTACCGCGCTTATCCGTCTGTGCGAAGATCAGCTCGACGCCGACATCCTCCGGCTGGAGTTCGCCGAGCGCGAGGACGATCTGGCTGCGGAGCGGATTCTTCTCAGACAGGTCATAGGACGTCTGCGGCTGGCTGCGGGAGACGACCGTGACGTTGTCCCACTCGCGGCGAACCAACTTCTTCCACGCGGCGAGCTTGCGGGCCAGGGCGAAGTCGTCCTTGCGGAGGCTCACCCGGCGGTCACGCTGCGGGATGTAGTACTGATTCATATAGTCGGTCAGCATCCGGTTCGTCGTGAAGTTGCAGGCTACCTGAGCGATCGTATTCTTGATGTAGCTGATCCACTCGGCGCTGCGGGACGTCTGACGGTCGATATTGTAATATGCAGGCGCGATGTCGTTTTCGAGAATCGTGTAGATCGTCGCGGCATCCAGCTCATTCTGATAGTTGTTGTCTTCGTAGGCCTGCTCGATCGGAAGGGCCCAGCCGGCACCCGGCTTGTAGCCTTCGACCCACCAGCCGTCGAGGACGGAGAAGTGCATCGTACCGTTCATCGCCGCCTTCTCGCCGGAGGTACCGGAGGCTTCCTGCGGACGGGTCGGGTTGTTCATCCATACGTCCACGCCCTGGACCATCCGCTTCGCGAGCGTAATGTCATAACCCGGGATGAAGACAATCTTGCCGATGAACTGCGGCTTCTTCGAGATATCCACGATCTGCTTGATCAGATCCTGGCCGGCCTTGTCGGCGGGGTGCGCCTTGCCGGCGAAGAAGAACTGCACGGGCTGCGCCGGGTTGTTGACAATCTTGTCGAGACGGTCGAGGTCACGGAACAGCAGGGTCGCACGCTTGTAGGTCGCGAAGCGGCGGGCGAAGCCGATCGTCAGCACGTCGTCGCGCAGATTCTCCAGGATCGTCACGATCTCGGACGGGGAATAGTGCTGCGAGATGCTCTTGTCCTGCAGGCGCTCCTTCAGGAAGGCGATCAGTTTCTTCTTCAGGGTCTTCTTCGTGGTCCAGACCTCCTCGTCGGAGATGTTGTAGATGCCCTCGAAGCAGCTCTTGTCATAGTGGTGGGTCTGGAACTCAGGACCGAAGACGCGCGCGTGGATGGGTTTCCACTCCGGAGCGCACCAGGTCGGGTAGTGGACGCCGTTGGTGACGTAGCTGACGAAGAGTTCCTCCGGGAGGTAACCCGGGTACATATGCGCGAAGATGTCCTGGCTGACCTTGCCGTGGAGCATCGAAACGCCGTTGATGTTCTGCGAGATGTTCGCAGCGAGGTTCGACATCGAGAACTTCTCGTTCGGATCGAGCGGATTGTCCTTACCGAGGGACATCAGCGTTGCCCAGTCGATTTTCAGACGCTCGGGATAATGGCCGATGTACTGCCGGAGCAGACCTTCCTCGAACGCGTCGTGGCCGGCCGGAACCGGGGTGTGCGTCGTGAACAGGGAGCTCGCGCGGACGACCTCGAGGGCCTCGGAGAAGTCCAGGTTACGCTGCTCGATGTACTCGCGCAGACGCTCCAGGCCGATGAAGGCAGCGTGGCCCTCATTGCAGTGGTAGACTTCGGCGTTGATGCCGAGCTTGCGCAGGGTACGGACACCGCCGACACCCAGGAGCAGCTCCTGCTTCAGCCGGTTCTCCCAGCTGCCGCCATAGAGGTGATAGGTCACCTCGCGGTCCTCGGGCAGGTTGGCCTCATAGTCAGTATCGAGCAGATACAGGTCCGTGCGGCCGACCTCGACCTTCCAGACGCGGGCGTTGAGATTACGGCCCGGGAAGGCCACCTTCGTGGTGAGCCAGTTCCCGTCGGCATCCATCACCGGCGTCGCAGGAATCTTCGTAAAGTCCTGTGCGTCATAGCCGGCGACCTGATAGCCCTGACCGGAAATCACCTGCGTGAAATAACCGTAGCGGTACAGCAGACCGACGGCAACGAGGTTGACGTTCATATCGGAGGTCTCCTTCAGGTAGTCACCCGCGAGGATACCGAGACCGCCGGAATAAATCTTCAGGGAGGTATCGAGACCGTACTCCATACAGAAGTACGCGACGGACGGCGAGGTCCGGTTGGCCTTCTCGGCCATATAGGCGTCGAACTCGTCGAGCACCTTCTTCATCCGGGCGAGGAAGGCCTCGTCTTCGGACAGCTGCTGGAAGCGCTTAATGCTCACGGTATCGAGCACCACGAGCGGGTTGTGGCCGGAAGCGTGCCAGACCTCAGGGTCGATGGAACGGAACAGGGCCTTGGCGCTTTCGTTCCAGCACCACCAGAGGTTCTTGGAGAGCTTCTCCAGACGGGCGAGCTTCTCCGGTAGGTGGCGGGTCACCAGGACGGTTTTCCAGGTCGGATTGTTGATGGGGGCTTGCGTATATTGCATAGTCTTGTCTTTGGCTTTATAAGTATCGGCCTGCGCCTTCACCTTGTCGAGGGCGAGGGCGTACGCCTTTTCATAATAGGTAATCTGATTGTCCCAGAGGGCGATCTGGGCGACGTCACGGGCATTGTTCCGGTAGCGATCGCGCTGCCGACGCTCGAGGGCCGCGATCTCCCGGATGCGGGCGACGACCCCGTCCACCACCTCGTGGTAGTTCGCGTCCGTGCGCTCGAGCACCGTGATGCCGGGATGGGTCTTTTTGTAATGGTCCTTCACCCAGAGACCGAAGCCCGCGAGGGTCGTGGTCAGGGTCGGGACCCGGAAGGCCAGCGCCTCAAGCGGCGTATAGCCCCAAGGTTCGTAGTACGAAGGGAAAAGCGCGAGGTCCATCCCGCAGAGCAGGTCGTAGTACTTCATATCGAAGACGCCGTCGCTGCCGTTCAGATAGCTCGGGATGAAATAGACCTTCACGCGGCTGCCGGGCTCGTTGGTCAGCCCCTTTTCGCGCAGGCAGCGGGTCACGGTATCGGAATCCGGGCTGCTCAGCACGTGCGAGGTCATCGTCCGGAAACCGGGATCCGGCTCCGCCTCGCCGAGACGGGCCACCAGCTCCGGCACCGGGCCGTTATGGCCGGACGGAATCATAATGAAGGCCTGCACCGGACGGCCCTCGTGGCCCTCCTGCAGGAGCTTCCCGAGGCTGTCCACGAAGATGTCGATGCCCTTGTTCCGGTACTCGTAGCGGCCGCCGATGCCCACGAAAATCGCATCCTGCGGGACCGCCTCGCCGGACATCGCCGAAGCGACGCGGACCAGGCGCTCGCGCGCAGCGTCGTGCAGCCGGACATAGTCCTCATCCGATGCGGGCGTGAAGCTGTTCTCGAAGCCGTTCGGGGTCACGATATCGACCGGACGGCCGTGGAAGCGGGCGCATTCCTTCGCCGTGATATCGGAAACCGTCGTGAAGACGTCGGCGTTGCGGGCTGACATCTTCTCCAGCGAATGCCGCGCGACATTGTTAAAGCGACGGGCCATATCGTCGCCGTCGTAGCTGTCCATCGCGTCATAGAGCGGAAGGTTGTTGCCGGCCACGCAGCGGCCCATTACAGTCGCGTGGGTCGTGAACACGGTCGCTACCGGGATGCGCACCTTCTTCAGGTAGAGGATGCCGCTGCCGGTCTGCCACTCGTGGAACTGCGCCACGACCTTGTCCGCCTCGCTGAGGTTGTAATTCCAGAAACTTTCGATGACCTGACCGGCGGCATAGCCGAAGATCGCGGACTCCTTGTAGTCCCAGTCACCGGAAAGCGAATCTACGCCGAAAAGCTGCCATCCTTCGGAAAGGATGTCGTCGCATTTCGGGAGCAGGTGTTTGTAGTCCACCAGGATGGCAATCGGACGGCCGGGGATGTTCCAGCGACCGACCCGGAAGCGGAGTCCCTCACTGGACGCCTGCTGGCGCCAGCTCTGGAAAAGCCTGGGTTCTTCCAGGAAATCCGGGTTGCTGGCGCGGTGCATCCAGACGTCAGGGCCGATAAGGATGTGGTGGCGGCCCAATTGGGACTGAAGATGGAGGGCCTTGGTCGCGATGACCGTGTAGATACCCCCAACTTTGTTGCAAACTTCCCAGCTTACTTCAAAGAGATAGTCAGGCGTCGTCATTTCTTCTTAACGGCTGTCTTTTTCGCCGGGGTTTTCTTCGCAGCAGGGGCCTTTTTAGCGGCCGGCGCCTTCTTGGCCGGAGCCTTCTGCAACTCGCTGACGGCGGTCTCCTTCACATCGAGGGCCGCACGCTTTTCGTCGAGGCGGATCTGGAAGTCCGAAATCACGTTCATATAGTTGATGAACGCCTCGTACGGGGTGTCATACGGGTTGAAGTATTTGTGCACCTCTCCGTCGGAGAAGAACTTCGTGCTCATATAGTAGAAATGATCGCTCTCCTGCAGGTGGCCGAAATCCTCCCAGAGCTCGGCATCGTTCACGATGGAGAGCTTCTCGGTCATTGCATAGACCTTCTGGAAAGCTTCGTTCTGCAGCTCATTGCCGAGCCACGCGGTGAGGTCGCGCTCCTCGTCGGCCCAGGAAATCGGGTCTTCGACGGAGATGTCGCCCACGCTCTTGTGCTTCTTGACCGCCTCGGACGGGGTCACGAAGGCGAAGGTGCCGTCGTCCAGGACCGCCTTCGGGAGGGCCTTCATAAAGTCGAAGATGCCGCTCTCGACGCTCTGGTGCTCACCAAAGGTCTCGTAGTCCATAAAGAGGTTGACGATCTCGTCGTTCTTCGCGGAATCCTTGAGCCAGGAAACATACTTCTCGGCCGTCAGCGGATACATCTCCCAGGACTTGTTCGAGAAGCGGAAGGCGATGTCGTCGGAGAGGGCGTAGTTGCGGAGCAGCAGGCGGAGCTTGGGCTGCAGCGGGTTCGTATAGACGAAGTTCGGGCTGCGCCATCCCATAATGTGACGGGCGCCTTCGGTCAGCATCGTCTTGAAGCCAAGCTCATAGACCTGCTCGCCGATGCCGTCGGAGTAGATCAGCTCGGTGTTGCGGAATGCGGTCGGGGTGATGCCGAAGATGCGCTCGATCGTCGCCTTGTGCTTGAGCACCTGGTGCTGGAACTCGGACGGGGAGGCAACGGCGGAAAGGGAATGGTTGTAGGTCTCGCAGAGGAATTCGACCTTGCCCGTCGCGGCAAGGGCCTTGAAGCTGTCAAGCACCTCCGGGGCGTAACGCTCGAACTGCTCGAGCGCGGAGCCGGAAATCGAGAACGCCACCTTGAAGGCACCCTTGTTCGCCTTGATCAGGGACAGGAGCTGCGCATTCATCGGGAGATAGCACTTCTGCGCAATGCGGCGCAGGATGGTGCGGTTGGTAAAGTCGTCGTAGTAGTGCGAGTCCTTACCTATCTCAAAGAAACGATAGAGTCTGAGCCGGGTCGGCTGGTGTACCTGGAAATACAGGCAAATACTCTTGTTGGCCATATGCTGTGTGTTACTTAACTACGGATTCATAAACTTTTTTCAACTTGGCGGTCGCGCCGTTCCATTTGAGGGCGTTGACCTCGTCGTAGCCTTCCTTCGCGGAGAAGGAGGACAGGGCGGGATAGCTCAGCAGGGCGTAGATGTCGTCTGCCATCGCGTCCACATCCCAGAAGTCCACCTTGAAGGCGTACTTGAGCACCTCGGCAGCACCGGACTGCTTCGAGATGATCGAAGGAACGCCGGTACGCATCGCCTCGAGCGGCGAAATGCCGAAGGGCTCGGAGATGGAAGGCATAATGTAGACATCCGACAGGGCGAACATCTTCTGCACGTCCATACCGCGGAGGAAGCCCGTGAAATGGAAGCGGTCGGAGATGCCCAGACGTGCGGCGTGGCGGATACAGCGGTTCATCATATCGCCGCTGCCGGCCATCACGAAGCGCACGTTCTTGGTCCGCTTGAGCACCTTCGCAGCAGCCTCGATGAAGTATTCGGGGCCCTTCTGGTAGGTGATACGGCCGAGGAAGGTAACGACCGGCTCGCGGACGCCGCGCTCGACCTCGAGATTCTCGCGGCCACTGAAATCGACGGCGTTGTGGACGGTCACGACCTTCGCGGGATCGATGCCGTACTTGTTGATCACGATGCCGCGGGTCAGGTCACTCACGGTGACGACGCGGTCGGCCTCGAGCATACCGCGCTTCTCAATCGCGAAGACGCGGGTGTCGATGTTGTCGACGCTGCCGCGGTCGAAGGAGGTCGCGTGGACGTGGATCACGAGGGGCTTGCCCGTCAGTTCCTTCGCGGCGATACCGGCGTAGTAGGTCAGCCAGTCGTGCGCGTGGATGACGTCGAACTCATCCTTGTGCTGCATCGCAATCGTGCCGCCGACCATCGCGTAGCGGGCCACCTCTTCCATCAGGGAAGCACCGTACTTGCCGGAGAACTTGTATTTCTGTCCGTAGGACACCTTGAAATCCCGGATCTGCCGCTTCCGGTCTTCCTCCACGAGGCGGGAGAATTCTTCGGGATCGGCATAGGGGATCATATTCGTGCCGATGTGCACGAACTTCACTTTGTTGAGGAATTCATCAACGGAGGTCGCTTCCGTTGCAACGGCGACATCCGAAGCGTTGATGATCTTCGTGTAGGTCTGGTCTTCGTCACCGGAGGCGGAAGGCATCACGAAGAGGGTCTCGACACCGTTATGGGCCAAACCCTTGACGATGCCTTCGCAGGCCGTACCGAGACCGCCTGCAATGTGGGGAGGAAACTCCCATCCGAACATTAAAACGCGCATACTACTGTTCCTCCTTGTATTTATTGATCAACCAATTGATATTCAGCAGCGAAGCGGTCGTCATCGCAGAGGAGATGGCTCCGTGCGGCTCGTGCGGCGGGTCGCCGTCGTAGAGCTCGGAGAAGGCACCGACACCGTGCTTGGAAAGGTCCTCATAGAAGCCTTCGGTCAGCCATTCGGCGCGCTTGATAAAGTTCTTGCCCATCATCCGGAAACTGATGTAGGCATACTGCGCGAGCAGGTCCGGATAGGCGCAGCCGTTGTGGTACGCGAGGTCGCGTTCGGTCTGCGAACCCTCGTAAACACCCTTGTAGCCCGGATCGCGCGGGGACAGGGAACGGATGCCGCGGCGGGTCACCAGCTCGGCGTTGACGATGCGCATCACGCTGCTGATCACCTCGTCGGAGACCGCCGTATAGTCCAGGGACACGGCCCAGAGCTGGTTCGGGCGGAGGGACAGGTTCTGTCCGTAGTTGTCGACGTAGTCGGCGAGATAGCCGGCGTCGGCGTTCCAGAAGGTAGGCTGGAAGCTCGCCTCGATGGTCGCTTTGACCGGGGCCCAGCGGCGGACGAATTCACCGTCGGGATCGCCGAATCGGGCCTCATTTTCGAGGGCAAAGCAGATGGCGTTGTACCAGAGGGCGTTCGTCTCGACTTGATAGCCGGCCCGTTCGGTAACAGCGCGGCCACCTACGTAGGCGTTCATCCAGGTCAGGGCGACACCGTCCATCTGCGCCCAGAGGAGGCCGTTGGGCTGCATCGCCACCTCGCGGCGATGACCGGGGGCGTAACTCGCGATGATGCCCTTGAGGGTCTCGCCATACTTCTGCCAGACGTGCTTCTGCTCGCCCGTGAAGGCGATGTACTGCTGCAGGGCGACGGTCATAAAGAGCGGGGCCTCGACCTGCGTGGTGCGGCGGAAGAGGCGCTCCTGCTCATCGTGGATCAGGTTATCGAGGATCTCCTCGAACTCCTTAGGATCGTTCTTGGCGTAGAGGGTCAGGCCGGCGAGGGAGTAGAGCGTCTCGCGCAGAAGGCCCGTGTACAGCCAGGAGAAACCGGCCGTAATCTGCTTGCGACCGCCCCGGTTACGGATCAGCAGGTCGGCGCAATGGACGAGCTGGTCGTGGAAGGAGGTGATCGCACCGACCTTCGCAACGGCGCTGGTGAAGCGGCGCTTCAGCCCGGCGGGGGCGGTCTCCTCGACGGAAGCGGAGAAGATGACGCTCTCGCCTTCTTTCAGCTCGAGGGAGAAGTTGCCGGGAACGAAGAGGTCCTCACGGCAGTCGAAGCCGCGGCGGTACTCGTCGGAATAGGTGATGCCGTTGTACCAGACCGGGGCAGACTTGAAGGCGGCCTTGCCGCTCAGCTGCAGGTGCAGATCCGGGAAGCCCTCATAGAGCCGGTAGGCCATACCGCCCGGAATCTCGACCCCGGCGGTATTCGCCTGCGGGTTCTGCGACGTCAGGGCGTGCATGCTGCGGAAGGCCAGGAAGGGCTTGAGATTGAGCTGGACCTTGCGGGGCGACTTGACCAGTTCGTACTTGATCAGGATCTGGTCGCAGTCCGGGACGAGGACGAGGCTCTTGCGGAAGACCATCTCACCGATCTTGTAGGTGATCTGCGGCACCGGGTCGGCGTCGAAATCGACGATGTACTTGTGTCCGCGCGGTTCGTAGATGTCTCCGTAGCAGTGGATGCCGAGGTTGAACTGGCGTCCGCCGAGGACGAGGGTCTCGTCGAGCGAGGACAGCAGGAGGTACTTCTCCCCGCCGAAGCGGTCAATCGGAACCCCCAGCAGGCCGTGGTAGCGTCGGGTATTGCAGGTCACGATCGACGTGTTGCAATACGCACCCGTCTTGTTCGCCAGGATGATCTCCCGTTTGAGCGAATAGGACAGGTTGACGAGCTCAGACTTGTTGAATTTCAAAAAAGCCATATCGTACTTGTTTATACACTATTTTTCCATCTTTTTCAGCACCAGGGCCACCCGCGAAGGCAGATACAGCTTCAGGCTGCTGTCGTACTTTTCGGGCCCGTTCGGCGATTTCTCGGCGAGGGCCGGGTGTTTCTCTCCTGCCTTGACACGGTCAAAGCCGTCGAAATCGAGGGCATCGGAACTCAGTACGACCTCCCATTCCCCATCCGGCGCGGCAAAACCGTAATCGGCATAAGAACCGACGGCGTTGAAATTGAATGCAAAGATACAGTTTTTCCGCCTGAAAATCAAGATTTTCTTTTCCTCGTCGAGGACGAGTGCTTCGGGACGTTCGCCGAGGATTCCCTCCTTGCGCAGGAGGTGGACCATCGCGGCGTCAAAGGCGCGCAGCTGCCCGTAGCGGAGCAGGCCGTTCTTCGGCAGCGACCACTGCCGGCGGGCGTACTTGAAGGACCAGCCGTTCCCCTCGCGCGGGAAGTCGATCCATTCCGGATGACCGAATTCGTTGCCCATAAAGGTCAGGTAGCCATCGCCGGCTGTAGCGGCCGTAGCGAGGCGGATCATCTTGTGCAGGGCGACGGCGCGGTCCACGATCGCATTGCCGGAGTCGCGGCACATCGAGAAATACATTTCCTTGTCCGCGAGGCGGAAGATCAGGGTCTTGTCGCCGACGAGGGCCTGGTCGTGGCACTCGGCGTAGGAGACGGTCTTTTCGTCGGCGCGCTTGTTGGTCAGCTCCCACCAGATCTCGCCCATCGACCACTGCTCGTCGCTGCGCTCCTTGATCCACTTGATCCAGTGGTCCGCGACGCCCATCGCCATACGGAAATCGAAGCCCACGCCGCCGGCCTGGAGCGGAGCCGCAAGGCCCGCCATACCAGAAACATCCTCCGCGATCGTAAAGCCGTTCGGGTTCATCTCCCGAACCAGGATGTTCGCCAGGCCGAGGTAGGTCACCGCGTTCTCATCGACGCCTTCGTCGAAATAGAGGGCATAATTGCCGAAATCCTTGCCCAGACCGTGGTCCCAATAGAGCATCGACGTGACGCCGTCGAAGCGGAAACCGTCGATCCGGTACTCCTCCATCCAGTATTTGACGTTCGACAGGAGGAAGTACTTCGTCTCGTCCTTGCCGTAGTCGAAGCAGCGGGAACCCCAGGCGGGATGGCGCCCCTGCGGCCCGTTGTAGAAGTAGAGGTCCTCGCGGCCGTCGAAGCGGGAGAGACCCTCGGCCTCGTTGTCCACGCTGTGGCTGTGGACGATGTCCATCACCACCGCGATGCCCTTGCCGTGCGCGTCGTCGACCAGGCGCTTGAACTCCTCGGGCGTACCGAAGCGGGAGCTGAGGGCGAAGAAATTCGAGACCTGATAGCCGAAGGAGCCGTAGTAGGGATGCTCCTGCAGGGCCATAATCTGGATCGTATCATAGCCGAGCTCCTTCACCTGCGGCAGGACCTCCGTGCGGAAGTCCTCGAAGGATGCGACCTTCTCCTTTTCCGAGCTCATCCCGATATGGCACTCGTAGATGAGCGGATGCGGGCGCTTGCCGGCGTGGCCGTGCTTCCAGACGTAGGGCTCGGCCGGGTTCCAGACCTGCGCGGAGAAGACCTTCGTGTGCTCATCCTGCACGACGCGGGTCGCGTACGAAGGGAGGCGTTCCCCTGCTCCGCCGGGCCATTCGATCCAGAGCTTGTAGAGCTCGCCGTGGTTCAGGAAGAGCTCGGGAAGGGTCAGTTCCCAGTTGCCGCCGCCGATCGGTTTCAGCGCATAGGCCTCGGTCTTTTTCCAATTGTTGCAGTCGCCGATCAGGAAAATCTTCGTCGCGTTGGGCGCCCACTCGCGGAACACCCACGAGCCGTCGTCGCAGCGGTGCAGGCCGTAGTACATATGGTTGTTGACGGCATCTTTCAGGAGGCCGTCGCCGGCGATGTGTTGTTTCATCCCGAGGATGCGCGCGTGCCGGGCTTCAATGGCACCCTTGAAGGGGGCAAGCCAGGGGTCGGTTTGATAGATCTTTTTCATATCGGTCGCTTGCTAATCTTTATCCAGGCTGTCAATCTTTTCGCGTACCGAGCGCAGGTAGGCCCGGCACTGCTGCAGGAGTTCCCGGCTCCGTCCGATGAGCTTGTCGATGTCATCGAGCTTCGTCTCGGGGTTCTCCACCTTCGCGGCGAGCGTTTCGAGCTCAGCCACCGCTTTCGCGTAATCGAATTTCTCTTCCATAAACCCTATGCAATGTTTTTGTTTTCCTCGCTTTCCTCCATCACGCGGTCCACCCGGGCCAGTAGGGCGCCGTCCGAAAAGCGCACCCCGATCCGGTCGCCCACGGCCGTACCGCGGACCCGCTTCATAATCCGGTTGTCCGGACCCGTAACGAGCACGTAGCCGAGGCCGAGGATCTTCCGGGGGTCCGAGGCCCCGATCATCGCCTCGCGCAGCGCCAGTCGGGACACTTCCTGTCCCAGCCGGGCCTCAGCGGCAAAACGCAGCCGGTGCAGGGCGCGCTCGTGGCCCTGAGCAGCCGAGGCATACAGCTTCTCCAGCGCCCGGCCGATGCGGGAGAGGGTCCGCTCCACGCGCTGCTCCATCGCGGCGATGCGTCCCTGGACGGCCCGTCCGATCCGGTTTTCCAGACCTTGCAGGGTCAGCTCCAGAGCGGCAATCCGCCGCTCGGCTGCCTGAGCAAACCGGCCCTCCAGCGCATCGAGGGCGGCATCCGCCTCCGCGTACGCATCGAGGAACAGGTCGGCCAGCGCGGTCGGGGTCTTGACGAAGCGATTGGCCACCTGGTCGGCAATGTGAAAGTCGCGATCGTGCCCGATCGCCGTAATCACCGGCAGCGGACAGGTCGCAATCGCAACGGCCAGGTCGTAATCGTCGAAGCAGGAAAGGTCAAGGTCCGATCCGCCGCCGCGAAGAATCAGCAGGGCGTCATAGCCCCCGCGCTCCGTGACGTCCAGGATGGCGGAAATGATTGATGCAGGGGCGGATTCCCCCTGCATCAAAGCCTCAAAGAGTTCCGGCTGAAACACGTAGCCGGCTTCGTTTCCCATCAGATGGCGGCAGAAATCGCCGTAGCCCGCGGCCGTCGCGGAAGAAATGACCGCCAGGCGGTACGGAAGCGCCGGAAGCGCCAACTCCTTCTGCATCTCGAGATAGCCGCCCGCCGTGAGCTTCTCCAGGGCCCGCTTCTTCTCCAGGGCCGCTTCGCCCAGGGTGAAGGCCGGATCAATGTCGTCGATGAACAGGCTGATCCCGTAAAGCTCGCTGAAATTCACTTCGACGCGCACCAGGACGGAGATTCCGGCCTGCAGGGTCTGCCCGCTCGCCTCCTCGAAGAAGGCCTTCAACCGCGGATACACCCATTTCCAGATCATCGCCCGGGATTCGGCGACGGCCTTGCCGCCCCGGCTCTGCACCAGGCTCAGGTAGCAGTGCCCGTTTGCGCGGGGACTCCACTGCCCGATCTCCGCTTTCACCCACAGCCGGTCAGGAAAGGCATCCCGTATGCCCTCCTTGATCTGCTGCTGCAGTTCCAGCAATTCGACGTAGTCCCTGGCCATAGTTGCGAACCCAGATGCTAGTTCACAAATATAGCATTATTTTCGAAAAAAACGAGACGTTTTTTACCGGACTAGAACTGGTTTAGGAGGACCAGAAAAAAAACGACGCCGAGAAGGATGAAAAAGACCAGAAGAACGGTCGCAATCGCGTTCGAGGTGCCAGAAACGGCGGGCGGTCCCTGGTACTGCCGTTGCGGCGGATAAGGGGTCCGTATCGGCGTCGGAGTGGGGGTCGGCGCAGGGGCCTGGGCCGGTGCAGGTGCGGGTTCCGGGACAGGTTCAGGCTCGGATTCCGGTTCTTGGATGGGCTCGGGTTCCGAAAGGGGTTCCGGCTCTGGCGCAGGTTTAGGTTCCGGCTCCGGCGTAGGTTCCGGGATAGGCTCCGGCTCCGGGATGGGCTCCGGTTCCGGGATGGGCTCCGGTTCCGGCTCGGGGGCATCGTCGCTGAGGGCGACGGTGCTGGGGCAGCGGTAGCCGATTTCGAGACGGCCGACCCGCGCGAGGGAGGCGTAGCGGCTGAAACGCATCAGGGCATCGAGCTGGGCCGGGCCGGTGACGCGGAGCGAAGCCGGTTCGGTGCCGCTCATCACCGGCAGCGGAAGGGGCCGCGTCTCCAGGAAGAAACGGCCGAGGATCCGACGAAATGGAGAATTATCCAACTCCTCCGACGGCAGTTTCCCGTCCGGAGCGCCGATCACCGCGAAATTGTCGTGCAGCGAGGTCAGCAGCGCGAGCGGGCTCTTGCCTCCGCCCAGATACTGTCCCGCCGGGATAAAGAGGCAGATCAACAGCTGGGCCGGCTCCCCCTCCCCCGTCAGGAAATCCCGGGAGTATTGCGCATAAAGGGTGAAGTCCTGCCCGTGGGCCAGTATCCAGGACAGCGGCTCGTCCACAATCGTCGGCGGTCCCGGACGGAAACGCTCCGGGATGGCCCCGACGGAAACGAGGGCCGTACGGCTCAGGCCGACATCCAACGGGCCTCCATAGATGCGAAGGCCGAGTCCAACCGGATCACCCATAGGCTAGAAGAAGGCGGTAATGCCGAAGCCCAAATAGAAATGATCGCCAAAGAGGCTGAAGAGGCGCATATCAATGCCTTCCGCACCGGTCGTGAGACCGATCTGGCCCAGGACGCCTTCGTTACCTAGTTTGCCGAAATCCCACTGATAACCCGCGCCAAAATAGAATCCGCCGAGGTTGAGGTTGAGCGTTACCGGGACATACAGGTAGTAATCCACCGCAGGATCGCTGTTATCACTGTAATAGTAATTCTGCCCGTCCGACGAATCCGGTATATCGGACAGGAAGCCCACCCGGCCGCCGCCGTCGATCATTACGACCTCGTCGAAGAGGGTCAATCGCAGCGTTCCACCGATACCGAGACCGTATTTGACCGGATCCCCGCCGAATTCCATCGTGAAGTCAACACCGAAGGAAAGGGTCGGATCGAAGACGCTGCCGCCGCTGTAACTGCTGTTGTAGGAAGAGGAGGTCGAGGTACTCGGATACGGATCCTGCGAAATGGAAACGTTCCGGGTCTCCGTACCGGCTTTCACCGTCACGGTCGCATAGCGGTAGGAACTGCTGTAATTGGTGGACGGGAATACATTGAAGTAGCCGTTGTACTTATACACCGTGCACCAGCTCTCGCTGCTTTCCACCGTAAAGTCGGAAGCGTCCGTGGTTACATCCACCCGTTTCGAAGAAGAGACGGAATAGGTGAAACTCAGGGCGGTCGGTGAGAGGGTCAGGCTGTTCTTGCCGGGTTCCTGGGAGAAATAGACCGTCTCCGTGCAGCTTCCGTCCGCCGTCTTGATTTCCATACGGCCCGATCGGGTCGTCGCCTCGGTATTGGCACTCGCCGTAAGCGTATATTCCTTTCCGTTGGAACTCCGGTTGCACCAGCTCGCAATCCCGTAGGTCGAGTAGCTTACGCTCTGGTTACTGGACACCTTGACGGTATAAGTGCCGCCGCTCGCCGGGAAAGTGTAGCTCTTGTTGGAAGGCTGGTCCACCCGGAGGTAGGTCGCCTCGGGCTCGGCCGCATCCTGACGGATCGTCACCTTTTCCGACTTGGCTCCATCCGAAGTCTTGATCGTCACCGATCCCGAACGGGCGGAGGTATTCGTATTGGGCTGTACCTTGACCGTGAAGTTCTTGCCGTTCTGCGAGACCGTGCACCAGCCGCTCAGGCCGGAAGGAGAGGCCGTAAGGCTGATGTTACTGCTCGCCGTAATGGTCGCCGTGCCGCCGGAGGCGCCGAACGAGAAACTCTTGCTCGTCGGCTGGGTGATCGACAGGGTCGTCGGGGTATTACCACCGACGCCGCCTCCGCCTCCGCCGCTGCCGCCGCCATTGTTGTTGCCGCCGTTGTTGCCGGCATTCTTGGCATCGGCGATCGCCTTGTCGCATTTCGACACACCGGCCTTGGCGTTCGGATCGTTGGGGTTCACGGCCAGCACTTCCTCGTACTTGGCCTTCGCCTCGCTGTACTTGCCGGCATTGTAGGCCGTATTGGCCGCCTGCATCTTGCTCTGGCAGTCCTTCGCCTTCTTGAGCAGAACATTGGCTTTCGGGGCAGACACGGCATCCTTGGCCGCTTCGGTCAGTTTCGCGATAGCAGTGGCGTAATCGCCCTTGTCATAGGCATCCCGGCCGGCCGTCAGGGCCTGTTCCCCCGACTGGGCAAAGCCCAAAACTGCGGCGCAAAGCAGCGCGAACAAAGTGACGACGAAATTTCTCATATCGATCAATTGTAAAAATACTTATAGGCACGGTCGCGAACACCTTCCCAGTACTTGATCTGCTTCTTCAAGGCAGAAGCAAAGCGGGTCTCGTCCACGCCGAAATGGTTCTCATAATTCTGAAGATCCTCCAGGATGGGCTCATAGCAGTACTCCATAAACTCGCCGTAACTCGCGATAAAAGAGTCATCCTTATACAGGTCGGCATTCTGCCGGAGCGCCCAGTCCAGATAGGCCATCTGCTTGTCAAAGAGCAGATCCGGAATCTTGTTCAGCATCAGCTGCGCCTCCACGGCGGCGCGGCGGGCATAAGGATTATCCTCTTCGGCCACGACGTCGGTGTACAGGAAGCGGTCCATATACTCGTCCGCCTCGGAGAAGTTGAAATACTGCGGCGTATCCTCGCAATATTCATCCACCTCCCAGTACAGCCCGAGGGCTTCCTCGAAATCGAGGATGGCATAGTCGATTTCTTCCAACGCACTGGAGCTGAAGCCGGAATAGGGATCAAAGTCCACATCCTGGCACTCGTACGCGATCCATTCATAATCCAGCTCGCCCCAGGAGCCGATCGGGGAATCGAGCAGGGCGTATTCCACCTGGCGCTCCAGCAGGTCGGCATAGGCCGCGTAGGCCTGGTAACAGAGCCGCTTTTGCTTCGCTTCCGAACCACCCTGCGCACGGATCTTCCGCAGCAGGGACTGGAAACGCTCCGGGCAGAACTCCGTGACGGAGGCCTGTCTGAGCGATTCGATCTCACGGTCGATTTCCGAGCCGGAGGAGGAAGAGGAAGTCAGCTTCCAAATGCCGACGCCCAGGGCCAGGACCAGGATGATCCCGAAGGCGATCAGCGGCGCCGGATTCTTTTTCTTCCGCGGTGGCTGGGGCTTCGGCTCCGGTTGGGGCTCAGGCTTCGGATCAGGCGCAGGTTCCGGCTGAGGAGCCGGTTCCGGCTTCGGTTCGGGCTTCGGCGCAGGCTGCGGCTCAGGTTCCGGTTTCGGTTCCGGCTGGGGTGCCGGTTCGGGCTTCGGTTCCGATTTCGGCTCGGGTTTCGGGGTCGGCTTGGCGGCCGACTCTTTCTTCGCGCCTCCCCCACCCATCGGGAGCTTGACCGTCGATTCGCAGTTTTCGCCGATTTCGAGGCGGCCGACCTTCATCAGCGCGTCATAGCGGCTGTGCCGCATCAGCGCATCGAGCTGGGCCGGGGTCTCCACGCAGAAGGAAGCTGGCGCTTCGCCCTGCATAATCGGGAGCAGGACCGGACGGGGCTCGAGGCCATAGCGGCCGATCAGGGCCCGGAAGCGGGAATTGTCGAGTTCTTCCTCGGGAAGCGTCCCGTCCTCGGAAGCGAGGATGACAAAGGCATCCAGCAGGGAATTCAGCAGGGTCAGCGGACTCTTTCCGTCCCCCAGCCGCTGCTGCGGCGGGAAGAAGAGGCAGATCAGCAGCTGTCCCGCTTCTCCGCTCACGGTCCGCCACTCGCGGGAGTGCAGCGCATAGAGCGTGTAATCCTGCGCGTGGACGATCATCCACGACGGACCCTGGTCAATCAGGGTCGGCGCCGAAGGGGCGAAGCCCTCCGGGGCCAGCCCAACGGATACGAGCGGCAGCTTGTTCAGCCCGCCGGAAAGAGAGCCTCCATAGATACGGAGGGAAAGCGCATTCTCCTGCATAAAAGCCTATCGGTTCGGACAGTTGACGATGTATTCCCAGTTGGAGTTACCCAGGTGTGTCGACGTTTCGACAACCACCGTGACGGCTCCGTTGGTGAAATGGAACGGAATGGCGAAGCCGTTCGGAATCTCGCGGTGCTGGATCGGCTGGCCCGTCGAAGAATCCCGCATAATCGGATAGGAGGTATCGGGGCCGTTATAGACGGTCAGCCAGTCGGGATAGCCGTAGAAATCGCCCGAAATCGAGGCGTCACCCTCCTGCATACCCATATTGTAGGAAGCCTGGTGGTAGTTGCCGGTCTTCGGGACCACGATGCCGCCGCTGCACGGAGGCAGGTCGAGGCGAAGCGGAATGTCGCGGCGCTCCTGGTCCACCTTGAGGTAGTCCCAGGTCTTCGCGTTGACCTTGTCCGTCGTCGGGACATACTGTTTCTTCGAGGCGCGGATGGTCAGCTGCTCGTCGCGGCGGAAGGAGACATTGAACTCGCCGCTTCCGCTGTTGGTGGGCGGAATCTGCCCGCTGATCGAGCCCGTGCATACGAGCGTACAGCCGGGAACCAGCTGCTGCGGCGCATCGGCGTTGACCGTCCGGAATTTCAGGGTCACGAGATCCGGTTCCATCCGGATCACGCGGTCTTCGTCTTCGGTCTCGCCGAACTTCGGGATGGTGGTCTCTTTCGGCTTATAGCCCGGATCCTGGCGGGAGATAATCTCCACGCGGTCATCCTCCATCGCCGTCACCGGGAAGACGCCGTTGCGGTTGCTCGTCTCGGTGATCAGTTCTTCCGTACCGTCGGGGTGGATGATGCGGATCTCGTTCGTCGCACCGGCGACCGGACGACCGGTCAGGGAGTCGACGGTGACGAATTCCTGCTGATATGGCTCAGGGCGAAGCCATACCGTGCGGGTATCCTCATCCTGCACGCGGAAGCGCTCGACCGTCCAGGGACCGCCCTGGAGCGTGGAATCGCGGTAATGGACCTTGTGCGCAAGGATATCGATCGTCGAAAGGATGAAGGCCTCGTCGCAGAAGGCGACGCCCTTGCCGTCGATACTGGTCAGGACCTGATGGCTCTCCGTATAGTGGCTCTCGCCCGGCCAGGTAAGGGTCACGAGGCACTCGGCCGCCGGAATCGGCTGCTTGGTGATGTCATTCTTGACAAAGAACTCGATGCGCTCCTTGATCGGGATCAGGCGGAGGGCCTGCTCCTCACTCGGAATCAGCAGGTCGGCGCAGGGGATGTTGCAGAGGGTATCGTCCTCATAGCCATAGCTGCTGCCGATCAGTTCCTCCACCTCAGAACAGACGCGCATCCCCGGGATAATCGCCACGCCCGCGGCATCGGCGCGGGATGAGTCACTGACCTCCTCCCCGTCTTCGATATAACGGTAGATCAGGCGGGCACCCGGAATCGGATCTTCGGTCTCCCGGTCGAGGATCAGCACGCGAAGATCCTCCCGCAGCGGGAGCATCTTCAGTACCACATTCTTGACATAGTGGAAGTTACGCGTCTCGTCCTTTGCCTCGTGGCAGTCATTGACCGCCTGGTAGGTAGCCTCGCTCAGGCAGTAGAAGATGTAGCTGTAAACGCTGCACGGCAGATGCTTGAAGACGGCCTGTCCGTTCTCGTCGGCCGTTTCGTACCGGGTCACGGGCTCATCGACGAAGAAATGCCAGTCCTTCATCAGGTAATGCGCCGTGTAGGCCATAGACACTTCCGTCCCGGAGAGCAGGGCGCCGTTCTCGGCATCGATGCAGGTTACGTTCACCTCCCGCTCGCACTTGACAAAGAGCGAAGCGAAGAAGAGCAGAAGCAGCCCGAGCAGAAGCCATTTCCACCAGTTGCGCTTGCGGTGGACGAGCCAGAAGGTATAATCGTCGGCATTGGCCTGATAGCCGGTGCTGTGGTCGAAGGAAATCGGCCGGAGATTCTTATCACTTGCCATAATACGCTTTATTTTTTCTTTTTGGCATCATCGTGGAGGTCGTGGGCGGCCTGGTACTCGGCGGAGATGCTGAAGCTGATGCGCATCTTCTCGCCCGGGGAGAACCATTCCTTCGGAATCCGGCAGCGCCCTTCGGCGTCGGTCACCAGCTCCTGCCAACCCATTTTCCGGGTGAAGAGGCGGAAGGGCAGATCCGGCATCGCGACGTGACCGTAGTCCTGCAGCGTGAAGCAGACCATTTCGGGTTCCGGCTCCGGCTCAGGTTCCGGGAGCGGTTCGGGCTCCGGTTCCGGCTCGGGTTCCGGTTCGGGTTCCGGCTCCGGCTCGGCGGGCGGGGTCAGGTCGAAGACATAGTCCTCTTTCCCCTCCTCCACCTCGAGGGTAAACTGCTTTTCCCCGGCGTCGCAGCCGATCGCGTGCGTCGCGCCGACAGGCAGCATTCCGTCAAAGCGGAACCAGCCGTCCACCGCCGTCGTACGGTCCCAGCCGTCGACGGTAAAGGCCTTGGCGGGAATCATCTCCCCGTCCAGCATAAAGCCCAAGCGGACCTTCTGCATCTTTTTCAGCGTGATCCAGGCGTCGAGTTCCCCGCTTTCCGGCTTGTCGGCATAGCGGAAGCCCCAGCCGGCCAGCATAATATCCCAGGAGCCGTCCGGAGCGCTGCGGAAGCAGATGCAATCGGGCGAAGGAACGGAGAAGAGCTGGTCCTTGATCGGCGAGCCTTCGAGCCGCGCCGCGAGGTCCGCCTTGCGCTGCTGGAAGAGGGTCGCCATCGCGGGTTTGAGGCTATCCTCAATCTCGGTAAAAGGGATCCATCCCTCGCCGGGGAGGGACCACTGCAGGTAACCGGCACCCGTTGCCGGCTCGGCGAATTGCAAGCCGGTCTGCTTACCGAGCGGCTGAAGCTGCTTGCAGACGGCCTCGAGGGGAAGGCGCTTGTCCAGGAGCTGGACCACTTCCCCAATCTGAAATTTTACATTCATACGAAGAAAAGATGCGAAGTAGTAAGGGTCAGAAAAACAAGGGCTGCCATCCAGATGAGGAAGAACAGCGGCACGACGATGCAGAAGATGAGCTTGTCGGTCTTATGGCCGAAAAGCAGCATTCCGCAGCCGGCCCCGTAGGCGCCGCCGACGATCGCCAGGATCAGCAGCAGCGGCTCCGGGATGCGCCAGAGCCCGAAAACGGCTTTGCGTTTGTCCGCTCCGTAGAGCCAGAACGTAACGACATTCAGCAGGAACAGGAGCGTAAAGCACGCAATGGGTATCAAAAGAAGGGTATTCATCGGGCACAGGATTTAAAGGACGAACAGCAGGGCATACGCGGCCGCATAGCTCAGGGCGACCATCAGCAGCAGGATCAGGAGGATCAACCACCAGGGCATCCCCTCCCGCAGCTGTACCGGCTCCGGCTCGGGTGCCGGGGGCAGCGGGGCGGGTTCCGGTTCAGGTTCAGGCTGCGGCTCGGGAGCAGGCTCCGGTTCGGGTTCGGGTTCCGGCTCCGGCTGCGGCTCGGGGACGGGCTCCGGTTCCGGTTCGGGCTTCGGTTCGGTCAGGTCCACCAGCAGGGTCCCCTGTCCGGGCAGGACGGTGACGTGCTGCTTTTTGTCCTCGACCTGCAGGTCGAACTGATAGCCGACCGGAAGCTTGCCGATCTCATAGACGCCGGCCTCATCCGTCGTGCGGCGGAAACCGTTCAGCAGGACCGCCTGTCCGGGAACGGGCTCCCCGTCGCGGATCACCTTGACGAGGACCTCCTCGTTCATCCCGCGGGGCCGGTTGACGCCGACCACTTCGGCGCCCTGGATCCGTTCGGGATAGCGATAACCCCAGGCCGTCAGGCGGATCTCGAGCTCACCGGCCTCGTTCGGGCGATAATAGACGAAGCTGTCGTCCGGCACCGTCAGCACGCGCTGCGCCATATCCTGGTTCGCGGCGAAACGGTCGCAGACTTCCTGGCAGCGGAGTTTCAGCAGCCGCCTCACTTCCTGCTCCATCAGCGGGTCCGAGCCCGAAAGCGAGCGCCAGCCCTCACCGGGCAGCTCCCACTGCAGGTACTCGTGGCCGGGAATGCGCTCGGTAAAAAGCGAATCCCCGAGGGGTCCGAGATGCTTTTTCAGCGTCAGATAGACCCGGCCGTAGTCATCTCCGACCAGGCAGGCGACGCCTTCTGCTTTAATCTTGATATTCATACGCTTACGGTTTCAGGTCCATAATGGTATCGCGGGCGGCGTTGCGGCCGAGGGGCTTGGCCTCAAGCGCCTTGTAATAAGCATCGTACTGTGTCTTGAGCCAGGGGATCTGGCAGATCAGGCTCACCGCCTCCTCGGTCTTTTCTTTCTCCTCGATCTGAACGCTGGCCGCATTCCAGGCCGCCACCTCGGAGGATTTGAATCTCGCCAGCTGCGGATCCACAACCCGGATCAGGTCCTGGAAGACGGAAACGGCAATGCCGTAGGAGCTCAACTGGTCGCTCAGCTCGGCGATCGGATTCACGATGCGCGCATCCCGCTTTTCCTTCCGGACCGCCTGGAGGAGGGCCTCCAGCTTCGGCGCCACATCCTCAACGACCGCTTTGTTGTAAGGCTCGTTGACAATCAGGACGCCAAGATCGAACAGGTCAACCCGGTCCTTGAGCTGCTTGAGCGCCGTGGCGAAGGTCCGCAGCTGCGCATTATACGGGGCGAACTGGTCGCACAGGGCGATATCCTCGTTGAGCGAGTCCGGATTGATCTCTCCGTACGGGATTCCGTCCCATTTTCCAGCGAGACTCGCGGCGAGATGATCCGCCCACTGCTGCCGCAGGGGTTCGAGCGCCGCCACTTCCTTCTCCAGCTCCGCGATACGGGCCGCATCGGCTTTGTGCCGGTCGGCCAACCGGAGCGAATCGAGGCGAAGCCGGGCGATCTCGTCCTGCAGGACATCGACCAGCAAGGTATCCTGGGCCTTCTTCGTGCCCTTGTGCCAAAGCTGGGCCGACAGCGAAACCGGCAGCAGAAGGAGCAGCGTCAGTGAAAGAATGGCGGTGCGTTTAAGCAACTGGATCATAACGGATTATTGTTGAGGGTTCTCTTCCGGCACCTCGTAGCCAACCACATAACGGGACAGCTCGCGGACGCCGTAATCGCTTTCCTGGTTGCAGAAATTCTCATAGATATGCTCGAGGAGATTCGCCCGGTCCTGCGTATGGGCCCGGCTCTCGAAGTAGGCGATGATCTGCGTGCTGAGCTTCTCATAGAAGCGGCGGCGCTGCGGATCAATCTTCTGCGCAAGAGCAGAAGCGTCCAGACCGACCGCGAAGCCCGGCACCATCGACATCTCCTTATAGAGCGGATCGGCAGCGAGGTTGCGCGCCCGCGTAAGGATCTGGCTGCGACGGGTGTCGAAGGAGGTCCAGCTCGTCTTCGTCGTATCGAAGTCCGGCACGATCGTGTGGCTGCTGCCGACAAAGTTCCGGATATCACCGTAGAGCTTGTGCAGGCTCTCGATCTTGCGGATGCGGGTATCCGCCCCCATATTCTCGATCTCCTTGAGCTTCTCGACGCCACGGTAGCGGGTCAGCAGGAGGTTGTGGTCGAAGGAACGGGCATCCTGCAGGGCGTTCATATAGCCATTGCAGGAGGCGTTCGCCGCCGACTCGCGGAGGGCGTTATTGACCGTCGTATAACCGCGCTGGCTGAAATACTTCATTTCCTTGCGGCGGTTGATGCGCTGGCGCCATTTGTCATAGAGCTGCTCGTTCCAGCCGGGCTCGCTGCGCCAGGCCGCGCGGATTGAATCGCACTGCGCCTCGATGTCCACGAGGTCCTCCGTCACGAATTCCGTATCCTCCTCATCCACGTCCGAGCTGAAGAGATTCCCCCAGAACAGCGCGAGGAAGATTCCGCCCGCAACGACGACAAACAGCAGAAGTAATTTGATCGCTTTCATCGTTATTTCTTGTTTTCTTCGGCGATTTTCCGTACGGATTCATCGAGTCGGGTCAGATCGCCCCAGCTTTGGAGCGGGGTTGCCGCGATGAAGTCCGCGACAAATTTCTTGATTTTGGCGATCGTCCCGGGCTTGAAACCCTTGCTGGAATCGTACTGCTGATAATTCAGGACCCGGCCGATCATCGCCTGGTCATCCTTTTTGATGAACTGCCACTGAGGATCGTCGTGGCACTGGGTATAGGTCGCTCCGGCGTTGATCAGATCCACCATCGTCTTCCGGGCCGCATCCAGCTTGCCCTTCTGTTCAGCAGCGGCCTTTTCTTCGGCTTCCTTCTTGGCCTTGGCCTCAGCATCGGCTTTAGCCTTCGCTTCTGCCTCCTCCTTGGCTTTCGCCTCCTCGGCAGCAGCCTTTTCCGCTTCTTCCTGCGCAATGCGTTCCTGCTCGAGGCGCTCAGCTTCCAGGCGCGCCTCTTGCTCGGCGGCCATCTCTTCCTGCGTCTTGACGACCAACTGTTCCTCCACGGGATCCACCGTCGGGTCCTGTTGCTCGATGACGGGGGCCGGGCTTTCCGGGGCTTCCTTCTCCCCTGTCAGGAGATTCAGCAGGAACATCAAGCCAATGCCGACAATCAGGCCGGCGAGTAAACCGATCAGCAGGAACTTTCCTTTGCCGCCTCCCGGATTCTCGTCTTCCGAATGGTTCTCAGATCCGAGATTGCGGGAGCCTGCAGCGGGCGGCACGGCGGCAGCGCCGCGGCGACGGGTCGCGGTCAGCTTGAGCACGACCTTGCGGGCGGCATCGTCCCGGGTCGGCATTACCGTCAGATCGAACTTATCCGTAAACAGCTTGAGGCTGAGCGGCTTCCCGATGACATCCGAGGGATCGATCCCCTCCTTGGCGAGAGCGGCATCCGTGATGTCCCTCCCCTCGAGGAGGATACGGATCTTGCCTTCGCGAAGCAGCGCCGCCACCGCCTCGCGGTCCGCGTCGATGGCAACCACCGAAACGGCCAGGGCGTAACGCACCTCCTTCTTCTTCAGGATAACAGAGACGGTCTCGGTGACCGGATCAAGGGTGATCGTAGCGCCGCCTTTCACGAGCCGCTGCCCGGGGGCGGAAAGCACCTCCCCAAGGCTGAAGCGGACGGGCTCCCAGGCATCCGTGCCGCGATCGGGCAGCGAGGCGTGGAACTCGTCTTCGGGACGGGTCAGGCTGCGGCTGTCGCGCTCGGCATTGACGCTCACCCGATAGGCAATCGGGCGCGGAATGACGAGAGCATCGAGGCCCACGTTCTGCGGGTCTTCGATGTGTGCCGTACTGCCGAGCTCGACGCTGCCGTAGGAGGCGAACTCCTTGTACTGCGTATCGCGGAAGAAGGCTTCCATCTTATCCTTGGGCACGTTCAGTACGCAGGATTCCTTCGTCGCGGCCATCGGGACGTAGCGGGTCCGGCGGTCCTCCAGCGGATAGCGGCCGAGGATCTCGCGGAAGAGGTCACTGTCGGCGTCCTTGTTCAGGAAGCTGTTGCGGCCGTCGCTCATCGGGGTCATATACATCGTCCGGAAGGTGTCATACACCTCCATCAGAAGCGTGTACGGGGACTTCCCTTCGGCGAGCTGCACAGCGCTGCCTATGGTCAAGGCAATGCTCAGCACGCCCGGGGCATCGGCATCGAAGGACTTGACCCGGCGGTCGATCAGCAGATAGAGGATGTAGTCCTCCGCGTGCTTGATCAGGAAGGCCGGAGCCTCAGGAACGAGCAGGACCCGGTCCATATTCTCCCCTTCGTTACCCGCGAGCACACCTGCGCTCACCAGCGGGGCGAACCCGGCCTGGCGCTGCTTGGTGCCGCTGATACGGAGAGCGATATTTCTGTTGTTTGCCATATCGGTAAGGGATTATCCTAAGAATTTTTTCAGGCTGTCGAGCCAGGTCTTTTCCTTCTCGCCGCCGGTAACCTCGCGGATCGTCTCGATGATGGACATCGTTTCGCGCTTGTCGAAGTCGAAGACATCGCCGAGGTAGAATCGGCCGAGGGAGAAGGTGTACACCTGCGGACGGTAATGGGTCGTCAGGTTGATCCGGCGCGTGCGGTTGCAGTAGATCTTGAGCTTCTGCACCGGGCCCTGGTACTTGTCGAGGAGCAAATCGCGGGCCTTCTCCTTGCGAACCGACGGATCGCCGAGGGTATCGGCCTTCGTGACGATGAAATGGATCGCATCCACCTTCTGCATAATCTTCTGGTTCTCAGGCAGTTCAAATAGAGAGACGAACTTGTCGAGAATAATCATCTGGTTGATGTATTTCTTGCGGATGCGCTCGTCGACGATGTTGCCGTCGGCGTCCTTGACCTGCTCGATGTAATCGACCTTCACCATCTCCTTGGAGGCGTCCACGATGATGAAGAAGACCTTGCGGTTGTCATTGCGCAGAAGGTTCGTCGCGCCGGTACCCATATCGGAAAGCGACACTTCGCGGTTGTCGGCGATGCGGAGGGCAAACTCCTCACCGGACATCTCGACGAGGTTGATCTTGTGCTCGATCATCTTGCCGCGGCGCCCGGCCTGCGTCACGAGGCCGTTGATCGTGGTAACGAACTTGCCATAGGTACGGCCCGGGGTGATACCGGCCTGGACGTACTGCAATAGGGCCGAAGCGTAAGGGCCGCCCTGGAGCTTGGTGTTGATCGTGTAGGACTGGCCGAGCTCGTCCATCGTGCCGTTTGCGCCGGAAAGGCCCATCAGCAGACAGGTCTTACCCGTACCCGGGGTACCGAAGAGGTAGATGTCGGTGCAGCCCGGAGCGGCCTGGATGTTCGGATCCTCGACCTGGTAGTCCTGGATATTCGGGAAGAGGTCGCGGTCGCAGTGGAGGGTCTCCCAGCTCTGGTCGGTCATCAAGCCCTCGTCGATGAGCTCGTACTGCGAGAAGATGTTCGCCGCGAGGATCTTCTCCACGTAGTCTTTCGAGAACTCGGAAGGATTGGCCTTCATCTTCTTGAGCTCCTCGTCGCGCAGGCGGTAGTACAGGGACTTCGCCTCGTGGATGAAGGGGCTGCCGGGATTGTTGTCCTTGAAATCATCGACGCGGAAAATCTTGTCTTCCTCGTTGTAGTGCTTGATTTCCTCCCACTCGTCGATGCCGGCGATCGCCTTGTTCGCCTCGGCGGCGTGCAGGCCGGAAGGCCAGTCGTTGAGGTAGCGGTTCAGGTTCGGGGCCGTCATCACGATCTTGGTCTGCTCCCACATCTTCTCCTCGAGTTCGTCGAGGTGGACGCTCTGCGGGTATTTGTGCATATACTCGGCCATCTGCGAGTAGTTCCCCTTGTCGAGGTTGTCCCAGTCCTGCTTCTCGCGAAGGCCCACGATCTCGCGCCGCATCTGTTCCATCAGCTGCTGCGCCTCGTCGATCTTCGGGCTGTCGGGGAAGGTCTGCAGGTAGCCGGAGATCATACGCTGAACCTCCTGCACCTCCTGCGGATTGCTGCGGGGAGCTTCCTGGATCCGGTTCCAGGCCTCGAGCTCCTGCGGATTGCGCCAGGCCTCGCGGAGCTGGCCGAAGAGGTAGTCGGACACGTGGCCCTTGAAATCATCGACCTTGAGGTCTTCGTACGTATTGATCAACTGTATCAGCTTCTGCAGGTCGATGCTCGGCTGTTTGTCGACCTGTGCGAGCAGGGTCGGCTTGTTGTTACCTAAAACGGGCATATTCTCTTATATATAATATATGTATCAAACTTACAGGTCAAGACCGTTGGTCTTGACGACGGGACCCCGGCGCGGACCGACGAAGCGGCAGCGCGGCGCTACGAGGTAATCCAGCAGGATCAGCAGGACCAGGACGCCGTAGATCACCCAGCCGAGGACGCTCTTCATATCCCCGACGCGGATGGCATCGGCAAACTGGGTAGGCCGCTGTTCGGGAAGGATAATCTCTGCGTAGCCGCCCCAGTAGTAATAGCCGTCCCCGCCCCGGATGATCGGGATGAGGTTGTGCTGTTCGTTCTGCTCGAGCTTCTTTTCCATCTGCACCCAGGCATCCTTCACCTTCAGCGGAATCGCGGCGGCGAGCTGCGGGAGTTCCATCAGTTTCCAGGCCTTGACCTGCTTTTTCAGTTCCTTGAGCTTCTCATCGTCCCGGAGCCGCAGCTGCAGGTCGGCATCGTCCATCCATTCCTCGATGTCGCTACCGACAATCCCGCTGATGTACTGACCGAGCTGATCGTCCGCAGCGAACTTCTGACCGGAGTCGCTCACGTTTTTCATCTGCTGCGCGGCATTCTTCATCAACTCATCCTTCTGCTGGTTGTACACCAGGTAGAGAGAATCGACCTGCTGCAGGTCCGCCGTGGCGATCTTCTGCAGGGCCTCCTTCTCCGACATCACGTAGAAGAAATGCTGGAAGGGACGGGCGCCCACGGCCGCGACCCCGAGATAGGCCACCAGGCAGGCGATCTCGACCCAGATCCACTTGTCCGGGTTGTCCTTCGCGCCCTTGGCCTTGACGGCGAGCAGGAGGAAGAGGGCCAGGCCCGCCACGATCGCGACGGCCAGCAGGGCCGGCACGGCCGGCTTGCCGTCCGTGGATTTAAAATAGAGTCCGAAGAAGGATATGACGCCGATCCCGGCGAGGCCGATGATGGCGATGATGTTGGCTATCGAAATGCCGTTTTTCTTTTCACCCATAACGTATTAATTGACTTTTTCCAGCTTGAAATCAAAGGCAAAGACGCCATCCTTGTAGCAGGAGGCCTGCAGGAAGCCTTCGCTGTCCGGCGTGCAGACAAAGCTGTCGACGGTCAGCTCGTCGCCCGAATCGGCATCCGTCGCGGGGCCCAGCTGATTGATCAGGATGCGGTTGCTCTCCCAGGTCACGGTCACCGGGGCCGTGTAAACCCGCTTGAGGTTGATCGTACGGTGCTCGACGATACCCGAAGTCTCGGTATCGAAGATGAAGTAGGTCCAGATATCGTCGACCTTGTCGCCGGTCGAGCCGCTCGTGATGACGAGCTCATAGGTGCTCTTCCACTTGCCGATGAGCATTGAATGGTCCTTCATCATATCGTCGAACTTGACGAGGTCGCCGCCCGTCGCGTCGAGGGCGTCGCGGATCTGGATCGTGGGACCGATGCGGTGCTCGGTGTCGAACTGCTTCGCGGTCATCGTCAGGATCTTGATCACCTCGTCGTTGGTCAGGTTGCGGTTCTTGCTCTTCAGGAGGGCCACAGCGCCGGTCACCACCGGGGCGGCCATCGACGTACCGCTCATTTCCTGCAGTCCCTGCTTGTAATCGACGACATAGCCCATCTGCTCCCAAAGGCTGAGGCAGCGGGCGTCGGTCGAGCTCCAGATGTTCACGCCGGGAGCCGAGACAGTGCTGTAGTTGAGCCCCGCCTCCGGCACGGAGCCGAAGTTCGTAAAGTCGGCGGCCTGTCCCTTGCCGTCCACGGCCTCGACCTTGATCAGGCCCTTCGAACGGTTCTTCGGGTCCATACCCATCAGCACGGCGTCGTTGCCGGCCGAGGAGACGAGCACGCAGTTGTGGTCATTGGCGATGTCCACGACGTACTGCCAGAGGGCCTCACCGTTCTTGTCGCAGGTCACCGCGACCTCGCACTGGTCCTCGATCGGGACGTAGCTCGCGATATCGGGATAGGCGCGGCCGATTGAGAAGTTCACCACGTCCGCCCCCTGATAGACGGCATAGAGCAGGGCCTCGATGATGTTGAACGAGGTCAGCTGGTTGCCGAGGGCGATCGGAATCCAGGTGCACTTCGGGGCGATACCCGAGCAGCCGACGCCGTTCTCCGCCGCGCCGATCGCGATACCGGCGACGTGGGAGCCGTGGCAATAGAAGCCGAGGTCGTTCAGGTCGCCCGGGGCCGATGCCGGGGGAAGGACGTTGGTGGTCTTGCTCGGAATATGGATCCGGTCGACGAAGCGCTCACCGATCTCCGGATGCGACAGGTCGAAGTAGGAGTCCACGATCGCGACCTTCACTTCGGGCGTGCCCTGGGTCACTTCCCAGGCATCGTAGGTCTGGATCAGGCGGAAATATTCGTCGTAGGACCGCTTCGTGAAGTCGGGATCGCCCGTCGGGGCGGCAGCGCTCTCATCGAGCACGGCATTCGTCGCGACGCAGAAGTCGATGTTCGGAATCTGCTGCGGCAAGGCCTCGAGGATGTCATACAGTTCCTCTTCGGGGACGCTCAGGAGCATCGTGCCGGCCGTGGAGTTGTAGTAAACGATCTGATAGCCGGGACCGGGATACAGGGCCTTGAACTGCTTCGCGAAGTCGGCCATATCCTTTTTGAGGTCCTGCGAGTTGAAGAAGACGATCAACTCGTCGGCGACAATCTGCGACAGGCTGTCCTCCGGATTCGGCACATAGCGGGTCGAATCCACTGGCGGGATGTAGTTGTCGTCCGGGGACGGCAACTCGGGCACGCCTTCGATCGGGTCGAACCAGTCCACGGGGTCGGGGCTGTCGTAATAGCCCGGAGGCAGCTCGGGATAGTTGTCCCGGAAAAAGCGCTCGAGCGAATCCGCGTCGAAATCCTCCTGCGCGAAGGGATCGAAGTCGCGGGTTCCGCGCTCGGCGGGGTCATCGCTCCAGCGGCCGCTGAGCAGGGCCAGCAGGCCGGCGATCAGGACCATACCCGCCAGGAAGAGGCCCGTCCGCCAAAGGACGCCGCCTCCCCCCCAGGGGGCCCACACGGGAACTTTCTTGTTGTCGTTCGAAGTAGCCATAACGCGTTGTTACTGTTTCAGGTCGGAAAGGATGATCTTGAGCGTGTCGTTCGCCTCGTGATCGTAGTCCGGCACGTTGATGTTCGCGATGAACGCAACGAACATATATTCGAGCCAGTTGTTGAAATTCGCCTCGTAGGCCGGCGTATAGCGGCTTTCGGAGTCGAGGATCTCGTTGAACAGGGCCGTCATCTGCTCCTCCTCGTAGTGCTCCTTACGCTCCTTCTCCATCCAGTTGAAGCACGGGAGGCGGTGGTCCTTCGAGACGCGGCGGGCCGTGGCGACCTGCTCGGCGCTGAGGTAGCGGTAACCGAAGTCGGTGACGAAGTCGGAGATCGTCGTCGCGACCATATCGGCCACCAGGCTCTCGTTGATGTTCGAAGCGTTAAGGACATCGACATAGTCCGCAATCTGGACCTCGATCTTGCCGGCGAGGTCGAGCGAATCCGCCGTCGAGACGATGCAGGTCAGCAGGTTGCTCAGGGCGATCTCATCGACATAGTCGCCGCCGGAGAACTTGCCGGCGAACTGGCTCGCGGTGATACTCTTCTCCCACATTTCGACGAGCTCGCGGGACAGGATCACGGAGTTCTTGCGGCGAAGCTGCTCGCCCTGGAAGAGCTTCCGGGCCTCGATCTTGCGGGCCTTGAGGTAGTCCTCGGCCTCCGCCTTGTCGAAGAAGCGATAGACGGAGATGAAGCGCTCCCATTTTTCTTCCTCGCGGGTGCAGCCCTCGAAGTTGCCGCAGCGCTTGCGGATCAGCTCGTAGTCGCTCGTCTGCGAATTCAGCACGACGTCGCTCAGGCGCGGCAGCAGACGGTGCAGCTGCTTGAAGCTCTCGGCCTCGGTCAGTTGCAGGCCCTGCAGCAGATGCCCGAAGTAGTCGGGATGGTTCTGGCAGGTGAACTCCATCTCGCGGAAGATGAAGCTGGCCTTGCGGATGTTCTCGTCAAGGAGTTCCTTCGTGTCGTCGGAGACGTAGTACTCCTTCATAATCGTATGGACGCGGTCGGCGATCTTCCGGGCGGCGTCTTCAAACTGCGCGGTGCGGGCCTTGTCCATCACCTCGGCGACCCGGGAGAGGTTCTCGATGATGTAGAGGGCGCCGTCGTTGTTCATCGTCGCGGCGACGTCCCAGGCGAGGCGGCGGTCATTGAAGAACAAGCCGGCGGCATCGCTCTCGCAGAAGGATTCGCGCAGCAGGCGGAGGTAGTCGCGGCTGACGATCAGCCCCTGCTCCTTGCCCGTCTCCGGGAAACCGGAATAGAGCTTGGAGCCCTTCGTGCCGGAATACTTGTAGTCACGCAGCAGGTAGGAGTTCCGGAAATAGTCGCCCTCGCGGGTCCAGTTCTTCACCCAGCCGACGGAGTCCGCATTGAAGCACTCCTTGTAGAGGACCTTCTTGAAGCGGCTGCTCCAGCGGCCATCGACCGCCGTGCGCTCGTTCGCGGAAGGATTCTGGCTCTCGGCCATATCGACGTTGAACTTCGTGGCGATGTAGAAGAGCGGGGAAATGCCGCCCGTCAGGGACAGCGTGCGCGCGCGCTCCTCCGGGGTCGCACCGACGTACTGGTTCACCCACTCGTTGAGGGTGATGTACAGGCTCGTCACGTCGTTCATCTCGTAATCGTGGCAGTACAGGAGGATGTTGATCGCCTTCGACTCGGAGTACTTGTTGAACAGGTAGGCGACCTTACCGCGCAGGAGCACGGTCGTGAGGATCTTCGGCTGCGCGAGGGTCACGCTCTGCTCCTTCTTGCGCGAGCGGGCGCCCGGGAAGTCGAGCAGGTCGGTCGTGCGGAGCATATCGAGGCGGACGTCGCCCTGCGTCAGGGCAGCGCGGACGGCCGGATCCTGGATGTCGGTCATATCGTAGCGGGCCGTGCTCTCGAGGAATTCCTCGCCGATCCGGTACACGACCTCCGCGCAGACGGCGGACAGTTCGCACTTGGGAATCTGCGGAATCTTCTGGAAGCTGTCTTCGCCGGTGCGGATGTAGGCGTCGCAGCAGCGCTGGGCACCCGCCTCACCGCCGAGGCCGTCGAGGCACTGGACGCTCATAATCGTGTTCTCGTTCTCGCCTTCGTGGAGGACGGCCTCAACGGGGAGGTACACGTCGCGGCGGAAGGAGAGCTTCCCGAGCACGCCGAGCAGGCGCTTGTACAGGGCCGTCAGCTGCGGATCCTCGTGCCACAGGAAGGAGAAGATGCCGACGTAGTCGTCCACGGGAATGCGGTCGATCACGAGGGCGAGCTTGTTGAAGAAGTCGGTCTCACGGAAGGCCTGCGCGTTGTTGATGTACTTGCGGAAGTAGGATTTCATTTCCAGCATATCGTCCGCGGTCATCGGGCTGAAGGAGAGGGGCTCACGGGAGCTGTAGAGGCGGTAGAGCTCTTCAGCGCGCGTAGTGATCTGCATCTCGCCGGCGCTCGTGTAGTCGGACACGTCGTTGAAGTAGCCGTCGCACAGGATCAGGGTGATGTCCGTCACGGAGAGGCTCCGCATCAGGACGGGATACTTCGCGCAGTAGCGCTGCGGATTGCGGGAGAAGGAGGAGAAGCGCGTCACGACGCCGGTCGCCTCGGTGCTCGTGGTGATCGGGTTCATCTCGTTGATGAAGTTGTAGCGCTTGCCGCCCTCGGCGACGACCTCGAAAGGCTTGATGGTGGTCGTCCCATCGCTGAGGCGGACCTCCTGCTGCAGCATATTGCTCATCAGGTAGGACTTGCCCACCTGGCTCTTGCCATAAGCGGCCACGGCGGGGTTCTCCTCCGCGGCTTCGGCCATCTTGCGGAGCTGCCGCCGTTCTTCGACGAGCTGGATGAACCGCTGCTCATAGTGGTCGGGGCGGTATTTCTTAACCCAGCGCAGACTCTTGTCGATCTTTTCGATCTGTTTAAGCGTATTGTCAGTTGCCATAATATCGGTGGGGTCTCTAATGTTCCTGAATCTTTAACGTGAAGGCGCCCTTGTCGAGCCAGAACTGGCCGTCGCGGGAGAGGGTCTGCATCCGGAGGTCGACGTCGGAAGCGGGCACCGTGTCGCCCTGCATATCGGTAACGTCCTCGATGGTGAGGGTCTCGCGGTCTTCGAAGTAGTTGCGCTGGATCATAATGTTCAGCTGCGCGGAGAGGCTGTTGTTGTAGATCGCATAGAGCGGCCGGGCCTGGTACTTCGGCGCATTGAACTGCTTGACGCCGATGAAGCAGGGGAAGACGGAGATGCCCTTGAGCGTCGCCGTGGAGTTCTCGGGCGTCAGCACCGGGGTGCGCACCTCGAGGAGGTTCTCGTCGAAGACGCCCATATAGCAGGCCGTCGATTTCATCGTCTTGGCGAGGACGGAGAAGTCGAGCACCAGGCCGTTGAAGCCGACGGTCGAAGCGAGGTAGCCGACTTCGGCGCCGACGGCGACGACCGCCTTCTGGCTTTCCTGGAAGTAGCCTTCCTCGGTCGCGAGCGGGAACCAGTGCCCGACGCGGTATTCGTTCAGGCGCACGAGGCGGTTCGGGGCGATCGGGATGTACTTAAGCAGCAGGTCGGTCAGCGGCGAGAGGTTCGTCGGACGGCCGGAGAGGACGAGGATGTCGCAATGGTGCGCGTACATCACCACGGAGAGCATCTTGATCAGCGGCTCCATCGTGTTGCGGACCACGGCGGCGACCTCCTCCGGATTGTAGCGCCAGGAAAGGGATTCAAAGCGGAAGCCGAAATGATCGGCGAAATGGTCCAGTAGATAGGCGGCCGGCTTCTCCTTCGGGAAGATCTCGTCGAAGGTATAGACGCGGGTCGGGCGGCCCTGCTTGAGCAGTTCGAGGAAGAACTGCGACATCGGATGGCTGATCTGCGAGCAGAAATCGAGGCGGCTGCGACGGTCCTGTTCGCTCTTGTTCGCCGAGTTCTCGGAGAAGAAGTGGTGCATCAGCTCGTGCGTCAGATGGTTGCGGCGGTGGCGGGACTCCTCGGGGGTCATCGCGACGCGGATGTCCTCGACGGCCTCCTGGTAGAGGCGGGTCTGGGCGATGCGCGGGATCTGCAGGAGTTCGTCCGGGGTCATCCGCTGGATGCGGAGCGACAGGGCGCTGCCGATTGAGCCGAGATCCTCGCTTTCGCGGTCCTCGCCTTCGAGGATGACGTCGCGGATCAGGTTGTGCAGGATGTCGTCGCCGGCGGAGTAGAAGCTGTCGTAGTAGAGCGGGACCGGAGTCAGGCGGCCGTCGCCCTTCTGCCCGTAGGCCGTGACCATAATGTCGGTCGTGCCGGCGCCGATGTCGATCGTGCCGACGGTCAGGGCGTTGCCTTCGAAGCCGAGGGCCTCGATGTCGTCGCGCTTATGGCCCTTGAGCTGGAAGAAGCGGCTGATCTGCCCGTTGTAGCGCTCGGCGAGCTCGGCGTAGAGATAGACGAGCTGGCTGGCGAAGGCCTCGTCATAGAGCCAACCCCGCTTTTCGAGTTCCTGCTGGTCGGAAGTGGTGACCGCAAGCTTGGACGGATCCGGGGTGATGGTCATCTCCGGGAGGCCGGGGGTGAGCTTGTGCAGGAGGTCGGTCGCGACCCAAGCGGCCTTGCGCAGGGCCTGCTGCTCGGCCAGCGGCATTGCGGTCGGGCAGGTGATGATGATGTTGCGCAGGTAGCGACGGCAGTCGATCTGCCCGTGCATATCGCGGAACTTGCTCGAGTTGATGTAGCAGAGGGCCTGCTGCAGCATCTCGATCATCACGAAGCTCATCAGGGAACGGCGGCTGTAGCGGCACTGGCCTTCGGTCTTCCCGAGGGAGAAGAGGTCGAGCTCTTTCGCCTCTTCGAGGTAGCTGCCGTCGTCGTCAAAATGGTCGGTGAAGCCTTCAATGAAGATGTGCGGGTTGACCTGCAGGTTCGTCGGGTCGTCTTCGGTCACCATCAGTTCCCAGCGGCTGTCGAAGGGACGGTCGTCCCAGAGGTAGCGCTTCGGGGAGGAGTAGCCGGTCATCTTCTCGCTTTCGCCCTTGGCTTCGAGCGAATGGTACATCAGGCGCTTGGCTTCTTCGCCGACCCGCACGAGGGACTGCCACTGGAAGAGGCCCTTATCGAGGGTCAGGTCGCCGCCGAAGTCGGCGCGGCGGAACACCAGGCGCATATCGATGGCGTTCTCATAGGTCTGCCAGGGCTCGGACATATCGCGCAGGCGCAGCATCCGGGCCTTGGTGAAGTCGCCATTCTCGAAAAGGACGGCGCAGGTGCGGCTGTTACCGATATCGACGGACATATCGACGGGGATCTGCCGGGAGGTCTTGTGGTAAAGGGTCACGACCGGCGAAGCGCCGCACAGACGCAGGTAATTGATCAGATAGACGTAGTAGCCGATGAATTTGTACTTGTGCGGATCGGCGCCTTCTTTGCTCAGGTCGAGGCCGAGCAGGGAAACGAGATAGTCGCCGATCGGGGCCTCGTTCTGCCCGCTGGGGAGGGTCAGGAAGTTGCCCAGCAGCAGGTCGGCCCGGTTGCAGAGGGCGTACTGCTTCTTCTCGCCGCTGCCCTCGAGGAAGGCCGGACGGAGAACGCCCTCGGCGGCATCTGCGGCGAGGCGGGTGTCGAAGGCCCAGGTGAAGCGGAAGCGCTGCAGACCGTTTTTCTGCTTCTCACCGACAGCGTCGATGCGGACGCGGCACCAGCCGTTCGGGTAGGAGCAGCTCTGCGCGCCCTCCAGTTCGTACATCGGCATCGGGAGCCAGCAGCCCTGCAGCAGATCGAAGGCGCTCTTGACCTCAGTCCCCTGCTTGACGCGGTAGGAGGACAGGGAGTTGACGCTCATCAGCTCGGGCGATCCGGAGGGGTAGCTCTCCATCAGCGAGACGATGGCGTCGGCCTTGACGGTCGGGACGCCGCTCTCGTCGAGGACCAGGGTGCTGTTCGGGGCGGTTTCGAGGGCTTCGGCCTGGCGCAGGGCCGTGACCGGGACCCACTGGTTGTCCTTCGCGCTGCACAGGTCCACGCGGATCCGGGCGTCGTTGAGGAAGTCAATCGCCTCCAGGAAGGTATATTTGAGGGTTTTCCCGTTGGGAAGGACCAGCGGTTCATCGGGATTGATGTCCACCTGAACCGTCTTGAAATGCAGTCCCGAATCTGCTATGAGACTGTTTGCGGCGTGTCTATCCATATTTTGTCGGTTGTGTTTATATGCAGTTAACCAACAAATATAGAAGAAATTCGTCTTTTATACAACTTTTTTTGCGCGTGCGCGAGGGCGCCCTACGCGTCTATGCTCTTGACGAATGTCCAGGGCAGGATGATGTTTTCGACGTCCAAGGCGGCTTTGAACAGCGGAGCGATTTCTTCGGCGGTGAAGCCAGCGATGCCGCAGCCGATCTGCGTGACAAAGAACTTGTACTCAGGATGCTGCCGGGCAAATGCGATGAACTCATCCACATAGGGCCGGATGGTCTCCACGCCGCCTTGCATCGTCGGGATGGCATAGCTCTGCCCCTGCAGACCGACGCCCTGCCCCCACACCGCGCCAAAGCGCCGGTACGCCAAATGCGCCGCTCCCCCGCCGTGAAATCCGGCGAGGTTGCTGCCGAACACAAAGATCTCATTCGGCTTCAGTTCCGTGATTCTTTCGGGGGTGTATTCTCTTGTGTACATTATTATCTTGTCTATAATCTTCAGGGGAAAGCCATTAAAGCAAAAAACAGTCAAATAAACTGCGTCATAAATACCGGAAGGAGCCATAGATCCTCGTCCTTCCGCAGGTCTTTTGTATATAGAAGATACTTGACACCTATGTGCTGGGAGAACTTCTTACAGAAGTTATCCATAGAGGCGTGCGCTTTATAACCGGAGGATTTTACTTCAACGGGGCAAAGTTTGTAGCCTCTGGAGAGAAGAAAGTCTATTTCATAATTGTGCTTACCACTGGGCGTGGGCCACGTATGATAATAGAGCTTGTCACCCTTTGCACGGAGCATTTGTGCAATCACGTTCTCATAGACATAGCCCAAGTCTGAAACCAACTTGTCACTCAGAAGTTTCTGGTAGATGATATTCTCAGTGACAGCGTTATCCCAAAAGGCCATCGTAACAAACAAGCCGGTATCCCCGACAAACATTTTGTACTGTTGCATACTCTTGTGCTGCGACAGACCAACGGACGGATTGTCGGCGTGGTAGGAGAAGTTGACGGCCATACTGTCCTCCATATCCTGGATGATCTCGTTCATTTCATCCTCATCCTGACTGCGTCCAAGAACGCTGGTCACTTGATAGCGGGTTGCATTGCCTGTAAGCTGGGAAGGGGCAGCCATAAACAGGCGGGTGGCGCGGCCGGTCGGGTCAATTTTGCGAAAGTCTTCGGCATACAGGTCAATAATTTCCCGTTTGGCAGCATCCACAACACTGAGATTCTTCGTGTCCAGATAGGCGTTTACGGCTTGTGGCATACCTCCCACCAACATATACAGCCGGAAATCCCGGAGGAGTTTTCGGCACGTGGCATCTCCGACACCCTTCTTTTCATCGAAGGTCTGCTTCATCAGGGGAACGGTTGCCGTATCGCCCAACGCCCAGCGAAACTCCTCATAGTCCATAGGAAACATATCGATGCGGGTCTCCTCACTAGGTATGACAATGCCCTGCGTGTTCTTCTTGATGGAGAGTAGCGAACCCGTCTCGATGAAGTCGTAACGATGATCCTGGACCAGATACTTGATGGCTTCGCGAACCTTTGGTGCTTTCTGGATTTCATCAAAGATGATGACAGACTTTCTGGGTTCCAGCCGAACATTGTAGATGAACTGAAGCCGAAGGAAGAACTGATCACGGTCGGCGATATGGGCAACAGCTTCCCACACGGCATCGGGGGCATCCGCAAAATCCACTTTGATATAAGAAGCATATTCATTTTTGGCGAACTCTTCTGCGATGGTGGATTTGCCAACACGTCTAGCGCCGCGAATCAGCAGAGCGGTTTTTCCGTCCTTTTCCCTCTTCCAAAGGACGAGTTTCTCATATATTTTACGCCTAAATACTCTCTCCGGGTATTCCATATCCTCAAAATGTTTAAGGTTCCTGACGCGAATTTAGGGCCTTTTGCTGGAATCTCAAAATGTTTTCGACATTTTATGTACGGAATCTCAAAAAGTTCAAAAATTCAGAATCTTTTTCACCGTTAATAGTAATGGCCATCTTGACACTGTGGTATCTGAAGTATATCCGAAAGCCAGCCAGGTTACTGCCGAACACGAAGATCTCGCCCGGCTTCAGTTCCGTGATTCTTTCGGGGGTGTATTCTCGGTTGTACATAACAGTAACATTTACCTACCACGCGATATTAGCAATTGATGGACAAACTTCCTAATTCAGCCGTTGGGGGATTTGTTTGATTTACGCAGAGATTGTATTATCTTTGAAACTTGATAACACCATCACGGTCAACCTCATAACAAACATAATACCTGGACCTATGGACAAGAAACAGGAAATCGAGATTCGCTGCCGCCGGAAGGCCGACGAGCTGTTGGAAAAGTACTTCCCGAACTTCATTCAGGATGCCGCCGTTACGCGTCCGGAGACGCTGGACAGCCAGTACAACGATGCGCTTCCCGAACAGGTGGCGGAGGAATTCCGGGGTTGGCTCGCTTCCCTGTGGGAAGAGGTCCGGGGCGAAGACCCGAGGTCCTTTGACGAGATTATGAACCTGCAGAACAGCATCAGGATAACCCGTGAGGGCTACGCCCTTGACCTGGAGCAGGCCGGTAAAGAGGCCCGGACCGTCACCCTTTGGGAGAAAATCACCCAATCCAACCACGAAGACGTCACCTACTACAAAGGCCTCCTGAAGCAGTACACCGAAGAGCTGCTGGTCGTGATGGTAAAGGACTTCGTCGGGGATGTGAAGGAGTAAGATTAAATCCACAGGTATTCCTCAACAGGGGGTATGGGAAAAGCAATCGAATGGTAGAATAAACTGCCAGAACCAGTGGTAGTTATGCTGAAAACGCGAAAGAAGCATTGAGAACATTAGGACAGCCAGTTCCAGAAGTCAAAGACGTATGGTAATTCGGTTTGTTTCCACAAGGTAATAACAGTAGCATATTATTAGCGTATGACAAGATTTGAACCATTTTATCTATTGTTATTCCTATTAGTTCTTGTGTCACTGCTCGCCCTGCCGTTTCTTATTATTTATTATGCTTCGTGGCGTTATAAAAGGGAAATAGCTAAAGCTAAAACGGACTTGGCGGTTCATTATAGAGCGCTTGTTGAGATAAAGCGCGAAGAGATAATACATCGTACCACAAAGGTTACCAACATTATTTATGTGTTAATCTTTATCGCTGCGATTGTGTTTTTCATTGTAACTAGCGTCAAAGAAGGCTTTGAATGGGAAGGGATTCTTGTCCTGTTTATCGTGGTCTATGATTTCTATGCCTATAAGCATAATTACCAGCTCTTAATTGAGAAGATGCGAGGCAATGTTTCACATATGATGGCAGATGAGCTTATTTCAATGAACACACCCTTTGCCCTCTATTTACGTGGTTTTAATGATGATTCATATGCCAACAGATACAAGGATAAAGAGTTTAACGAACTTGAATTCAGTAGGGTTGTAAAAGAGCATCTTGGATTCAATATGTACGCCATCGGGATGACCAAAGAATTAGATAGCCCCAGAGGAGCAGAAAGGGTATATGTGGACGATGAGTCTTGGAAAGAAACGGTTGTCAATCTGATCGGGTTGTCATCGCGTGTGTATATATTGGTGAATGATAGAGACTCGTGCCTATGGGAGATGCGCCAGGTGTCACCTTATCTGGAGAAGACAGTCTTTATCGTTAATGACAGACGCATTTATCAGCAGGTTAGGGAAGAACTTGCTCCATATATCAGTTTCCCAGAGGTGGGAGAATTGAGAGCCAAACGTTTTTTCTTCAACCACAAAATGATACCGATCCCTTTCAGAAACGGTAAGCGGGATTATATCAGCATTGCCCTTCTACCGGATGAAATGGTTAAATGGGAAGAACGTGTTAAAAAAGAAGAAAAAGAATTAGCTTCTTTGGAAGGTCGGAAAAATGCGCGTTTCGAAAAAGGCTTATACTTTGTTTTAATGATTCTCGCAATCTTTCTTTTTTTGTATATGATTTCCCATTAATCTCGAACTTTCGATTGTATTTAACGCCCTAATGGGGAACGAAATAGTCTACCATCACGCGAGAAATAGAAAAATTTGCTTACTTTTGCAGTATGAGCAAGCGTGATTCCGACATACTCTTTTTCGTAGCCTTCTGTCTGGAAGGGTACAAAAGTAAACACGAACTCACGGGAGAGGCCGCATCTGCACTTTTCGACCGCTACGGAATCAAGCAGTACCTCTCCGACCATTACGAAGTGCTCCACACGCAGGGTATGCCCTGGATACTGGAAGAAATAGAAGAAAGGATCGTACGATGATACTCTATCACGGCAGCCCCCAGATTGTCAACGAGCCCCGTATCCTCGTACCCAATCGGACCCTGGACTACGGAGAAGGGTTCTATACGACCACTTCCGAGCAGCAGGCACACGACTGGGCGCTCCGCAGACTCTCCGCTGGAGAACGCGGCTATGTCAATGTCTATGAGTTTGATGAGGCCATTGCAGCTAACCTCAAGCGCCTCAACTTCCCCAATCCGCCAGATGAAGAATGGGTCGACTTTGTCTATGCCAACCGCAATCAGCGCGGATTCAAGCACGATAACGATCTGGTCTATGGTCCCGTTGCCAATGACCGCGTATACGCTGCATTCGCCCTTTATGAGCAGGGCCTGCTGAATAAGCAGGAACTCATTCTTGAGCTCAAGACCTACACGCTCATCGACCAGATGGTCTTCCACACAGAAGCAGCTTTGAAGTTCCTTATATTCATCGAAGCGAAGGAGGTTCAGCGATGAGAGCGAAAATCACACAGCAGAACCTGTACCTAATTCTTGCCGGCAAGGCCGCGGCGGTCGCGGCGTTCATTGCCGAGGACGAGCATATCAGCCCGCTGGAGGCTCTCACCAAGTTTTACGCCTCCGAAACCTACCACCGACTGGAGCAGGAAGAAACTAAGTATTGGCACCTCGGCCCGGTAGCGCTGTATCAGGATTATTGCCAGGCCTGAGACCCGATTTCAGTTTGAATTCAAATTGTAAACAGGGAAGGCTTCAAATGCAACAGATATAAAAGTGATTGAATAGTAAGTTAGAAGAAAAAAGGAGACAATCTTTAAGACTTGTCTCCAAAGGAAAAGCTTACTATCTTAGCCGTAAATCACAAATAACGGGCAGTGTGACGCGATTATACTGTAGTTGTATCCTCTTCCTGCTTTTTCAGAAGTCCTTCCGCCACGAAGGCATCAATTCCGTCGAAATGGCCTTTACGCGAATTCTTTTTCAGGAGGGCAATAGACCAGGGCAGAATTGCCACAAGCCAAAGGGCGTTCGCTGTCAATATGTTATATGTAAATCCCTTCTTAATGATTTCTTTTTTCATACATCTCGGGCAAGCGACATATTTTTCATTTGAGATGTGATAAAAAATCATAAGGAAAAGCCAAAAACGAGGTAAAGTAAACGATTTAATAGAATCGCTCGGCTTTCCGCAGTGAGGGCAAATTACTTTCTCTTTCATAATACCATTTGGTTTACATATAATTGATCTTTGATTAGCGACATCGGGAAGCGTCAATCCCCTTGAAACTTCTTAGGGTTATTCCAACGGCTTCCCCAGAACCAATCGGAGACCGAAGCGATAGTCCCGTTCCGAGGGGAACTTGCTATACCGGTCATATACCCGGCAGTGTGAGGAGTCTGCCTTAAAATCGCCACCCCGCAAGACACGCCTTGGGCGATCAACACCGAACTCCCGATATAAACTAGGTGTCAGACAGACCGGATTATCAACCGGCTTATTCGTATCCTCATCAAGACACTCCTTGTAAAAGGTTTCCGAATACCAGTCTTCACACCATTGATCCAGATTACCGGTCATATAAATCAGTCCCAGGGTATTCGGTTTCCCCATATTCACATAAGCGAAGGATTGCTTCTTGTTCACCGGTTCAAAAGTATTGGATGAACTGAAAACCATATCCGTATGATACTTCCCTCCCCTCGCGGCGTATTCCCATTCCGCCTCTGTCGGCAGCCGGAAGACCATCGTATCCATACCCGGCTTCGGGAAACGGATATAGTCGCACTGGTTCAAAGCTTCTATAAATCTCTGGCAATCCTCATAGGATATGCCCTGCTTGGGCTTATCTAGCTCGTGATCCCCTTCTTTCAATACAGCACACCACATCGGCTCGGTCACCAGTGTTTGCATCATATAGAAATCATCTACGCGGACCGGATGAACTGGCATTTCATCGTGATTCAGCGTATCATTCTGCTTATGTTCAAATCCCATCATAAACTCTCCACCATCAATCCTAGCCATTACGATTTGTATATGCTCCGGATGATTGCTTATCATAATTGTATCTAAAAGCTCTGTATGAACCGGGAAAGGAGCTTGTTCCGTATCAACCGGCCGCGAAAGCCGTTGTCCAATCAACATAAGCAAGGCGATCAAGAGGGCAAGCGAAAACCCTATGGCTTCCTTTTTTAATGTCGCTTTTCGATAACTCTGATGGAGGTAATGCTTTTTTAACCGCTTGTAAAAATCGTCAAAGAAATAGCTGCTGAAGGCAGGGGCCTGGATCATCTTCAACGGGGCGATGTCTTCCGGAAGATTCTCCGGATAATCCACCATCCCGGAAAGGAAAACCGGGATGATATTCTTTTTCTGCTCAATCGCCCTTGCAATCTCCTTGTGCACCCAGTCCTCCGCACCGTTTTCAGCGAGCATACGGTCAAACATATGCTCATCCACGATAAGGATAAAGTCCGTGCATTGATCAATCCTTTCGTAGATCTGCGTGTCAAAAGTCCCAGATCGTAAGGTATCAATGTCCAGACTGACCCGGTAACCATCCCTTACCAAGAGGTCAAACAAGTGCTTCGCCGTCCTGTAGCCACCGTCCCGCCGGTAACTGATAAAAATGTCATATTTCTTAGCAGCCATCTTAATAGAGGTTTCTGTTTATTATACAATTCGGACTATTCCAAGTAGTACTTTCGTCGCTCATCTGGAGTTAATTGGCGATTCTTGAAACGTTCACGGGTAACGTCAATGAGTTCTTGGAGGGGAGGAAAGTACCAGATGCGAATGGTTGAGTCACCAGAGGCTGAAACAATACGCTTACCGTCGGGACTGAACGAGGCTGAACGCACCCAATCTGTGTGACCTTCCAGCGGTTCTCCGATTTGTTGGCCCGTCTCAGCGTCCCAGATGCGTATGGTTGAGTCACCAGAGGCTGAAACAATACGCTTACCGTCGGGACTGAACGAGGCTGATATCACACCATCCGTATGACCTTCCAGCGGTTCACCAATCTGCCGTCCTGTCTCAGCATCCCATACGCGTATGGTTTTGTCATAAGAGGCTGAAACAATACGCCTACCGTCGGGACTGAACGAGGCGGAATACACCCAATGAGTATGACCTTCCAACGGTTCTCCGATTTGCTGGCCCGTCGCAGCATCCCAGATGCGTATGGTTGAGTCACCAGAGGCTGAAACAATACGCTTACCGTCGGGACTGAACGAGGCTGAACGCACCCAATCTGTGTGACCTTCCAGCGGTTCACCAATCTGCCGTCCTGTCTCAGCATCCCATACGCGTATGGTTTTGTCATAAGAGGCTGAAACAATACGCCTACCGTCGGGACTGAACGAGGCGGAATACACCCAATGAGTATGACCTTCCAACGGTTCTCCGATTTGCTGGCCCGTCGCAGCATCCCAGATGCGTATGGTTGAGTCACCAGAGGCTGAAACAATACGCTTACCGTCGGGACTGAACGAGGCTGATATCACACCATCCGTATGACCTTCCAGCGGTTCTCCGATTTGCTGGCCTGTCGAAGCGTTCCAGATGCGTATGGTTGAGTCACTAGAGGCTGAAACAATACGCTTACCGTCGGGACTGAACGATGCTGATAATACGCCATCCGTGTGACCTTCCAGCGGTTCTCCGATTTGTTGGCACGTCTCAGCGTCCCAGATGCATACGGTTTCGTCACGAGATGCTGAAACAATTCGCTTGCCGTCAGGACTGAACGAGGCAGAATTCACCCACCGCGTATGACCTTCCAGCGGTTCTCCGATTTGCTGGCCCGTCTCAGCATCCCAGATGCGTATAGTTTTGTCACCAGAGGCTGAAACGATTCGCTTACCATCGGGACTAAATGAAGCATAATTCACTCCAGCCGCGTGGCCTTCTAGCGATTGTCCAATCTGTCGTCCAGTCTCAGCATCCCAGATTCGTATGGTTTCGTCAGCTGATGCAGAAACAATCCGCTTCCCATCTGGACTGAATGAGGCGGAATTCACCCAATTCGTGTGTCCTTCCAACGGCATCCCAATTTGCAGTCCCGTCTCAGCATTCCAGATACGTATGGTCTTGTCATCTGATGCTGAAACTATCCGCTTGCCGTCGGGACTGAATAAAGCGGAATTTACGTCATTCGTGTGACCTTCTAGCGGTTCACCAATCTGTTGCCCCGTTTCTGCATCCCAGATGCGTATGGTCTTGTCGCGGGATGCCGAAACAATCCGCTTGCCGTCGGGACTGAACGATGCAAACAACGCCCTGCTTGTGTGACCTTCTAGCGGTTGTCCTATCTGCTGTCCCGTCTCAACATCCCAGATGCGTACTGTGCTGTCTGGTGATGCAGAAACTATCCACTTCCCGTCAGGACTGAACGATGCGGACCACACTCCATCTTTTTGACCTTCCTGAGGTTGCCGAATCTGACGCCCCGTCTCAGCGTCCCAGATGCGAAAGATCCTATCCCTTGACACCGATACTACTCGCTTACCGTCGGGACTAAATGAAGCGTGAAAAACCTCTGACCTATGCCCCGTCAATATTACACGATTTGATTGACTAGCCTTTCTTAATGCATTCTCTGCTTCAAAAACATAAGGGTAATCAGGATGATTCAAATCCTTCGGAAGTACTTCAAGAAGCAATAATCTCGCAAGATAGGAATCACCCGCTTCCGTAAGGGCAACTGCTTTTTCTGAAACAAACCGGGCCTTGTTTTCCATCATTTTCCAGTTCGCCTCACGGATCTCCTGATTCTGCCGATACAACCAGAAAGCAATGCCTGATAAACTCAGAATAGCGGCCAATGCAGCAGCAATCATCCAATTCCTTTTGCGTTTCTGCTCCCGTTCGTGTTTCTGCCACAAAGCATCATAGCCAATGCCCAGCATACCGGCAATAATCTTCACGACAGCAGCCTTTCTGCCGCCGGATTCATTCACATTCCCACCGAGTCTTTCCTCGTTTGCGGGCAAGTGGCGTAATTTTTCGGGAAAGCACTCCGTCTCTGCTTCCTTAGAGAATGGGGAGCCCTCAACGATAAACGGAAAGATATGGTCAGCCTTTCCCCCTTTAATCGCAATGAAATCTTCAATCTCTTTATTGACCCATTCAGATTGGGCAGATCGAGGAGAACAGACGACTATCAGATTCTTAGAAGTGGACAGCGCATTGTATATCTGCCCCGGCAAATTGCCGGCACTCAGCTCATCCACATCCCTGAAAACGGGGCGGAGGTTCTTGGGCAGTTCTTTCCCATTCAGCGTGGCCGGCAAATGATAATGCTCCAATTGATTAGCCAGCCACTTCGCCCACTGTTCGTCGTCACGCTTATAACTGATGAATGCAAAGTATTCTTTCTCTTGAGCCATCAAAGATTCCTCTAAAAATCAATCACCTTCTTCAAGTACTTCTTCTCCTCGTCATACAGGGCCGTGGCGACGGGACTGCAGACTTCCTGTACCCAGTCGCCGCCGACGTAGGCGATCTTGATCTGCTCCCAGGCATTGTGCAGGAAGGACAGCGACCGGTCGCGGCCCTTGAGCGTACGCCATTCCGGTTTCCATTTCTCCTTGTCCCAGTACCGGACACCCGGCAGGGCGTCATAGGCGACGGCCCGGGCCTTCCCTACCTCGGGGATCAGATAATAGCTCTTGTTGATTGTGCAGGACTCCGTCACGCTGATCTCAAGGCGGTACTCCCCCGTTCCGTAGGTGCTCTGCCCCACCCCGCCGATATACGACCGCGGGACGATGAAGCTGCCGCCCGTCAGGCTGACCAGATGCGCCGTCTCCGGCGTGGAACCGGCGCCATAGATAAACACCTTCTCCCCGTCAATCTCCTGAAGGGCGCTCTCGTTAATCGAGGCGGTCAGCATAAACTCCCCGATCTGCACGTCGTCGAAAACCTCCACGGCCGGGTTGATCCAGGAAGAGAACACTTTGATATTCATCCGGAGCCGCAGATGGTCCCGGCGTTCGAAGTCGAAACTGCCGCGGTGACGGGCCTCCCCGTTGACCGGAACGCCGCAATAATCCGGGTAGAAAGCCAGGGTATCGAGCTGCAGCTGGAAACGGGAATGAAAAGCCATATCGGCCAGGCCGAGGCTGTCGGTCCGGAGCGAGCAATGGACGTAAAAGACATCGTGCCCGACAGCGATCCCATCCCCTGCGCCGGCGTCCGAAACCTCAAGGTAATTGTAGCAGGTAATGCCGCTGAATTTGAGGTTGTCCACATCGAAAGGTCCCGCCGTCGAAGGCAGGTAGTAGAAATCGTTGATCCGGGTCTCGGAAGAGATGGTGGCCGTCCGGACGTTCTGCGCCTCCACGAGGTCCATCCACTCCCGCAGCCGGTAGCCACGAGTGCGCTTCTGCGCAAACTCGCTGAGGTAGCTGACCCCGAGGCTCATCAGGTTGGAGGACGCATTCAGCGTTTTCTGGATCACGAGGTTGCTGTAGCCTTCCCGGATCGCCTCACCGAGCTCCCGCCCGCCGCGGCTGCGGTACTCCACCTGCTTCTGTTTGAGTTTCTGGTTCAGCAGGTCGACGACCGTGCGGTCGTGCTGGTTCTCCACCCGGACCTGATAGGCATACTGCGCCGGAATGACGGTCTTCTCATCCTGCGCCCGGGCAGTAAGGGACAGGAAGGCAAGGGCTGACAAAAGGAGGATCTTGGTTTTCATATCAGAAAGCATCGATGAGTATAAACGCGTTGATATAACAGGGATCGCCCATCGTGGGGTCGATCGAATCGTCTTCCGGCTCGAAAATCTTCGTCACGGGATTGAAGCGGCGGGGCTGGTCGAGACTCCGCTGGGCATCGTTGACCATCGAGGCGCGGGCCCGGTCCAGCGCTTCCCGGAGGCTGTCGCAGGAAGCCATTTCGCGGTAAAAGCGGGTCATCAGTTCACCCGTATAGTAATCGTTGACGGACCACAGGCTCAGGAGCATCGCATCCGCCCCGGCCTTTTTCAGGCCGCGCTGCAGGCCGAAGACCCCTTCCGGAGAGACATAGCCGAGAGCCGTCTGGCAGGCCGACAGGACGACGAGTCCGACCTTGCTGAAATCCTGCTGCGCCAGCTCCCGCGAGGACAGGCAGCCGTCGTAGAGGTCCGAATTGAAATCCGGATTGTTGACGGCGGACTCGATGCCGGCGAGGATGATGCCGCTCATCGACATACTGGGATCCGACTCCAGCGGCGAGAGATCATTCCCGCTATAGGTCCCGGCGCTGAAACCGTGGCTCGCGACGTGGACGATATCCCATCCCTCCGGAAGCAGCTGGCAGAAAGCCTCATCCGTCGCCTCGTCGCGGGTCAGCACACGGTCGCCGGCGTGGGCGCGGATGGCCCGGATTCGATCGATCTCGTCGATGGTCCCCGGGAGGGAATCGATGACCACCGGAGCGTCCCCGGAAGGCAGAAACATCGCATAGGTATAGACGTCATTGCCCGTGAACGTCGGCCGGATCGCCGCGCCGAAATCGACGCCGCCGACCAGGAGGGCATTCCCCCCGCGGGTCGCCTGTCTGTTCCTTCCGATCAGCTTACGGGTCGAACTCAGGCGATAGGCCGTCCGGCCGTCCATCGACTCCGGGAGCATATACTCGATCGCGAGAGCCTGGAAGATGCCGTCCGGAGAGAAGTATATCTTTCGGGCATCCCCTATAGCCTCCTGCAGCGCCGGGGTCCAGATCCGGTCATAGAGATCCGTCTCCCGGTAAAGGATATTCTTCTCATAGGGAAGGTCATCCCGCATCGCCTCCTCGACGTTGAAATAGCCGAAGTAGAATTCATACCCGGCCAGGGACGATACATCGAACAGGTCGATAAAGCGCGGCTTCCGATCGTTCCGGTGAAGCACGAGGGCTCCCATCCGCCGGATATCCCCCGCCCCCGCGTACTCGACGAATTCCACGGCGCATTCATCCTTGGCGAGGGCCTTCCGTACCGACTTCCAGTCCGTCGGTTTCAGGCCGGCCGCATACGAGACGAGATATCCCTTCGACAGGAGTGCCAGGTCATAGAGCATCTCCGGTTCCGCATCGCCCAGCCGGTAGGCATCCAGGAGGAAAGGCTGAAGGCTGAGCCAGTACTGCTCCCGCTCTTTCTCCTCCATCGACGGGAAACGCTGCGCCACCGTCGCCAGCATCGCATCCCGGTAGCGGCGGTAGGCATCCAAAGCAGCGCCATCCAGCGGCCGCTCCGGGAAATCTTCGTGGTAGAGAACCGCCACTTCGCCGACCCGGCGGAGGTATTCCGGGAAGGCGGTCCAGTCAGGGACCAGCTTGAGAAACGCATCCGCTTCCTCAAACCGTCCCACCCGCGCCAGAACCAGGGCGTGGGCCGATACGGCCTCGGCAAAAGCCCGCGTCGGCTTTCCGTCCGGCCCGAAGCCGCTGTCCGCGACGAGATCGAACGCTTTCTGACTGTAATCCAGGGCTTTGACGTAACGCCCCATCGTATAGTAAAGACTGACACGCTCGCGCATCAGAACCCGCTCGGCCTCGCGGCTGTCGTAGCGGGAAATCATCCGGAGCTGCCGGATTGCCTCCTCGGCCACCGCGAACTCCCACTCTGCGTCATACAGAAGGGTATAGTCCATCTCGCTGACTTTCAAATAATAGGAGCCCCGCAGCTTGTGAAAGGCCTCCCGGATTACCCAGTCCGAGGAATCCCGGGTCTGACGGTAATCCAGCAGTGCGTCTATGCGATAGAGGGTATTTGAGAGTTGATCGGTCAGATCCAGATCGTACCAGCACTCCCCCGCCGCAAGCAGGCTCCGGAGCCGGAGCGTCGTATCCTGCGTCGCATCGGCCAGCGCATCGAAGGCGCGGCCCGCCTGGAGCGTCCTGCCTTCCCGAAACAGCGCGCGCGCCGCCTCGAAGCCGGCATCCTGCGCCCGAAGCGCGATACCGGAAAGCGTCAGCAAGAGCAGCAGAAGGGCTTTTTTCATCACCGGTTGCCGCGTTTGTCATTAATGAGGATGAAGCTCGCATCCCGGGATCCCTGATTCTCCAGTTCAATCCAGGCGGTCGCTCCGGGAAGACCGGCTTCCGCCGGGACCGTCAGCAGGAGCATCCCGTCCTTCCCCGGTACGCCCTCGTAGCAGGCACTGTCTACGTGGACCGCAAAACGGTACGCCTGCTTCGGGTCGTACGGAATCACGGCGAAAAACTGCTCGCCCGATCGCCCCATCAGGTCATAGACCGCCGTCTGGCCGGCTTTGACACCCTTTTCGATGAGGGCATAGCCAAATCGCGGATCGGTTCCGTCTTTGAAATCCTTTCCCGTCGTCTGGACGATATCCCCGTCCTTGATCTCCCGGATGATGCGGTTGATCCCGAAACAGGGCAGGCGCGAAGGAAGCAGGTAGCACTCGTGCTCCCGGTCAATGAGCTCGTCCATCAGGGTAAAATGCGTCTTTCCCGCTTCCAGCGCCTGGCTAGCCTGCGTCCATACGGCTTCACCTCCCTTCCGGAGGCTGAGCGACACTTCAATCAGCCGGCGGGTCTGCGCATCCGGTTCCGACTGGGCCCGGGCGGGAAGGCCCAGAAAGAGCAGGCAGATGAGCACGATCAGGAAAGCTTCCGGCCAACGGCGGTCATACTCCGCAGCGGCCTTTTCCTTTCGCGGCGAGGCAGCGACGGAACTCCGGCGGGGACGCTCCTGCCCTTCGAGCCCCTCCAATGCGGCCCGAGCACTCGATTCGAGGGTCTCGGCCGACGGCCGCTTCCGGGGATCGAAAGCCAGGCAGGTGCACAGCAGTTCCCCGAGAGATTGCAGCTCCGGATGCCGGAGCATCGGAATCGGCGTAGCCTCACGCTGCGGGCGCCCGTCGAAAAGGACAAAGCCCGTCGCGAGGTGGAAACAGGCCGCAGCCAGCCGCCAAACATCCTGCGCGGTATCGCCGGATCCGTCGGAAGCCGCAAAGCGGAAATCCTCCTCCTCAACGACCACCTGATCCAATGCGATGCGCCCGTAGGCCCGCCCTTCAGCGTGGCAGGAGCGGAGCGCCGCAGCACCATCCCGAAGGAAGCGCCAGAGCATCGTCGGGGTCGCATAAGCTTTTAAGGCAGAAGCATATAGCAGATTATCTTCCATAGGGCTTATCGAAGGCTTTGCATCAGTTTCTTGATTTCATCCACCGGTACGATCAGGGTCCTGCCATCGGAAGAACGGCTGACGATGCCGATCACCGACTTGCGGCCCCCGATCCGGACAAAGGCGGGGCCGCCGGAATAGCCGGCGGTCACCTCGTCGCGCACAAGCAGCCATCCGGGAAGCGACACATAGGTCAGCTCCGTAGCGAACGGAACCAGCCGCGGCGTTCCGGACTCGACCTCGGGATAGCCGAAGAGGGCAAACTGCGAAGCCGCTTCCTCCGGGAAGTTTCCGAGGATCAGTCCCTCGCGGGAATCCGGCCACCGGGCCACGGCTACATCGCCGAGCTCCGCGTCCCAGCGGGAATAGCGGCTCAGGATGCTGCGCCAGAGATAGGCTTCGGTCGCCGTGCCGCACTCGTAGAGATGGTCCCGCGACTTGTCCATCGCGAAGGCGTCCGAGCTCAACCGGGCCACCTCCCGGCCCTTCCGGTCGAGAATGGCGACGCGGGTGCGCAGGGCCAGGCTGCTGTCGAGCTCGGCCCGGATGGCCCAGCGAACGGCCTCGGAGCGGATGGAGGCCGTATCTGCGCGCAGTTCGGCTTCGTCGCAGAGCCAGAATTCGAGGCAGTGCCGCGCCGTAACGAAATAGCCGCCGTCGGCCACGAATCCGGTCCCGATACGGGCCGGCGTTACGGGCAGGGCGGCAATGGGCACGCCGTCCCGCAGCACGATGAGCGAATCGGCCCGGACTGCGTAGATGGACTTCGTCTCGCTGCGGTAGAGCCAGTCCAAGCTGCGGCTCTGTTCGAAAAGATAGCCCAGAATACCCAGGACCAGCAACAGGAGAGCGATGAGGCCGCCCCAAAGGACCGGTGAGTGCCGGTGGCCCTTTACATACAGGGGGCCTGCCCCGTCCGCCGTGAATCCGGCAAAGGAGACGCGAAGCTGCGTCCGATCAAAGTCAAGCCGATCGCCCTCCCGCAGGGGTGCGGCCATCCCGAGCCGGACTCCGTTCAAGGCGATGTCCGCGCCCGGCTCCTGCCGGATGATGCACCAGCGGTCCCCGTCCGGAACGATGACGGCGTAGCAGCCGTCGGCGAAATCCGGATGCGGAATGAGCCGGAAGTCGCACTCGGGAGTCTGCCCGATGCGCACCGGCGCATCGCTGCAATAGAGGTCACCCTTGCCGTGGAGCGCATCGGCGGTGCGGAGATGGAGACGGATCGCTTCAGACATTGCGTTCGGCTTGAAGGGTTCTATAAGCATAGGCCAGCAGCGGCAGGGAGCGGATCATCGCCTCGTCGTAGCGGACGACGGGACGGCCTGCCTCATCGGTGCCAAGTTCGGAATAGGCGATCAGATCGGGATGGCAGCGCCGTGCCTTGAAAGCGGTCCGCAGCGAAGGATCCTTGCGGAGCTCCTCCCGCTGCGTCTCGTTCAGGGGGACGTAGCCGAGAATGAGTTCCTCAACGCACCAGCGGTTGTGCTCGACCTCGGAAAGCAGGGCCACGTCGCGGGCGGTCAGGGAGAACAGGCTGTCCCATCGCTCCTCGGGGATGCCGACGGAACGGAGCTTGGCCGGGACAGTAAAGGCGCTGTAGATGCTCGACCAGCGTTTCGGGGTCGGAAGGCCAGCCCAGCGGGTTTCCAGTTCATCGCGACTGGGCATTTCAAAGGCAGGAAGGAGCGTCTCGCCCACCTCGTGCATCTGCGAGTAGGCGTAATGGACATACAGGCCGGGCAGAGCGAAATCGGGCGCCGGGGCTTCCACCTCGCGTTCGGGCCAATAGGGATGGAAGGCGGGATGGCCGCTGTCACGCATCAGCTCGGCGCCGATGAAATCCCGCTCGCAGCGGATCCAGACGGGGATGTCCCGGAGCGCTTCGGGAAGGGCCAGGGCGTCGTTAAGGTTCCGTTCGGAATCCATCCGGCAGAAGGCCAGGGTCAGCATCCGGCCGGGATCCTCCGCCCAGCGCGTAAGTTTGTAACGAAGGGCCGGGCAGGTGGGCTCCGCCTCGATGAACTCCCATTCGATGTCGGTAAAGTCCTTGCGGAAAGCACTGTAGCGGGGCGGCTCGACCACGCATTCGGGCTGGTCGCCGGGGATGCGGACTTCGCGGCACCAGCAGTGCTCCAGCAGGCCGGCATACTGCTGCCGGAAGGGCAGGAAATCCTCCATCTTCCCGCTGACCAGGCTGATCCGCGTGCGAAGGCCCGGGTCCCGGACGGCGTTGGGGTAATGGGCGACGAGGGCCGCGTGGACGGCCAGACTCTCCGCCGAGGAGCCCGCGCCGAAAATGACGAGATGGACGCGCCGGAGGCTTTCCTCGGGGATCGGCTCCCGGTCGAGGCGGGTCTCGCTGCCGGGGAGACAGCCGACCAGGCGCATCGCGGCGAGGTCGTCGGCCGTGTAGGTATAAAGCTCAGCATAAGGCCAGTCAGGGCCGTTCTGGCGCAGGGCCCGGGCCAGCTCCCGGCTCTCCAGACAACGGTAGAGCCGACGGGAGTGCGGCCCCCGCTCGCTTTCAGCCAGGACCTTGACCGCTGCCAGTATGTCGTTATCGGTCATAGCGGCTCCGCTAGAATACCCTCCAAATGCTGTTGCCCTTGGAGTCGTGCCCGCCGAAGGTAAAACCGAGCGAGATGACAAAGGTCACGGGGCGATGCAGCTTATAGGCATAAAAACTCTTTTCCGGATTGCTCCGGTTCAAGCCTTCGACGTAGATTTGTGCTTTCATATCCGGCTGCATCAGCGCACCCGCCTTCAGATTGAAATCGATCCACGGGAGGCGGGTCGTCAGCTCCGCACCGAGGAACAGGTCAAAGCCGGAAACATAGGAGAACTTGAACAGCTGCTTCCAGAAATCCGGATACCAGGCGTAGCTGAAGAGGGCATCGACATCGAAATAGTCGGACACGGCCCCGCCGACGCGGAATTCGCCGTTAATGAAGAAGAAGCTGATGGCGGGAAGGTATCCGGCATTGTTGATGATATAATCCTCCCGTTCGCCCACGCCTTCGTTCGGAACGTGAAGGGGGACGTCCGAATCGGACTGGAAAAGCATACTGGCGTGGATGACCGATGAGGTATAGCCGTCGAAGAAACCCAGTTTTCCCAGGCTCAGGCTCCCGTAATTATGGTAGCCCTTGCTGAAATCGCCGCATTCGAGATCGATCGTCGGGGCGCCGAGCAAGGTAAAGTCGCAGCCCAGGATCTGCTGGTAATGCTGGGACCAGGAAGGAATCACCCGCTCTTTCGGAGAAGTCTCATCCTTGAACGTAATCTTGCCCCGGTAAGCCGAAGACCCGCCCCGGAACAGTTCGACGTAATAGGGCTCTTCCCGATAGGGCAGCTCGACTTCGGCCGGCAATTCGACCTTCTCGGCATACCGGACGGCCTCCGGGTCCTTCCGGTTATCCTTCACCGTCACCCTGAGGCCGGAGTCGTCTGCGCTGATTTTCAGCCGGTGCGTCGGGATCAGGCGGTGATTCTCCGAGAAAGTTTCCGGACGGGAGAAATCCGCCAGGATACTGCGCGTTACCGTCAGGAAGGAATCCCGCTCGATCGTCAGCGTGAAACGGTGTCCGGGATCGCCGGGGATTTCCTTCAGTTCATAACCCTCCAGGGGCGAGAATCCAATCGGGTCGCCGTCCAGCAGGATACGCGCTCCTGCGGGATCCGTCTTGACGTCCAGGACGTTTTTTCCGTACATCGACACGGGCACGCTGCTGCGCTTCCCCTCTTCGATGTGCACCGCATACATACCTTCATTCGGGACGAATCCCTCCCTTTCAATCACGATGCTATGGTCGCCGATCAGCACCGGCTTCCCTTCCTGAGCAATCTGTTCCACCGTACCGACCGGCGTCCCGTCAAGCAGGACGGTCGCTTCGGCAGCCCGGCCCTCATCGACGAGGCGGAGTTCGCCCGTAACGGCCGGCAGTTCGATCGTAACGGGGACCGTTTCTCCGGCCGGAGCGAAAACATCGCGGTCCGCCGACCTGAAGCCCGGGGCCGAAACAAAGATGGAGACGCTGCCCGCCGAGACGGGGATGGTCCCGTCGCCATAGAGGCAGTATTTCATCAGAGGACGGTCGTCTTCATAGTAATACGCTTCCTCCTTCGGCTCGACGACGACGTTTCCGTTGATGGAAATGCGGGGCTGATGCTCCGCCCCGAAGGCAAAGCCCTGCTCCGGCACCACGTTCAGGTCGATGCGGGAGAAGAGCGGCCGGAGCGTGAGATTGACGGCGATTTCTTCATCATCCAGCAGGTCGTCGCGAAGGACGACGACTGTATCTTTCGGTTCGTATTGGTTGTCCGCCGTCCGGACATTGATCCGGTATTCGCCGGAAGGGAGGCGCCGCTCCCAAAGGCCGTTGGTCGGGGCGAATTTCTCCACCGTAATCAGGGCGCTGCGCGGGTTGGTCTGGATGATCAGTTGCTTCTGGGTGTCGGGGCGGGGCTCCTGAACGACGTGTAGGACCGCTTTTTTCCGGACGCCTTTCACCGTCAGTTCCACTTGCGCTTCCCGGGGCGTCTTGTACGGATTGGACGCGAGTTGAAGATAGACGTATCCGTCCGCCGTGCGCTCAATGCAGCACCAGTCCGGCAGGCCGGTTCCGGGCTTCACGTCGTCCGGTCGGCCGGCAATGAAGCCTGCGCTGTCCCGTCCGCCCTTGGCCGGAACCCGCAGCGAATCGACCGTGAATTCAATCCGGTCCCGGACGCCGATGGCGCGGTTGCAGCGCTCGATGAAGGCTTTTCCGTCCTTGGTCTGGGCTTCGGACAGATTCGGAAGACGAAGCCCCTGCGTAACCATTTCCCGCGCCCGCTCATATTGCTGCTTCCCGTTCCCGAAGATTTCCCGGGCTTCGATCAGGATCTGGTCGAAATCCGCATTATAAGCCTGTGCCAGGGACGGAAGGGCCAGGCAGGACAGGAAGAGGAGGGTGCAGAGAAAGCGTTTCATTGGGGCTGGCTTGTGGTGAGCGACTCCTTGATTTCAAGGAGCCGGGGATCGGTGGGCATCAGGGACAGGGCGATGCTGACGTACCGGAGCGCAATGTCGTGGAAAGTCTTCGACTCCGGGAACTGGCCATAGCTGTCGAAGGAGGTCAGGGCCGATGTATGCCAGAAAACGGCCATCTGTTCCCGCACCGCCTCGAGCCGATCCCAGGCAGGATCCGTCGATACGGAGGACAGGATGTACTCATACTCCTTCCGGTCTCTGAAGGGCGCCGTCTGCGCATCCGTCAGCACGAGCAGCGAATCCGCCGCCTGCAGCAGCCCCACCTCTTCTTCGGCATCCTCCAACTGTCCGCGACGGAAGAGGGAATCGGCCCGGTCCGTATGCGAGCGCGCCTGCAGGATCTGCGCCTTTGCCTTCTGGGCCAGCGCCTCGACCTGTCGGGTTTCGTTCTCCGATTGATGGCGTTCCCACTCCTGCGACAGGACCCAGCCGAGCAGGACGAGTACCGCAAGCCCCATCAGGATCAGCGGCAGGGCCAGGGACTTTTTCCCCTTCTTCCGCTGCGCTGGGAGGTTGGGCCTGTCCGGTATCGCTTTCGTTTCGGGATCCGTCAATACCTTCTGAACGTCCGGGAGGAGATCCTTTTCGATCTGATAGTCGGCGGAGAGTTCCCGCCAGTTGATATTGCTCAGGAGGAAATGCAGCTGGGGCGGCAGCTCGCTGCCGTCGATGATCAGCGGCAGGATGCGGCAGTTCTCGTGGAGAGCGAAGGTCAGCTCCTTCAGGGTATATTGCGAAGCATAGGAATTCGCACTCGCCACGAAAAGCAGCATCCGGGAGGATTGGATGGCCTCGGCCAGGACAGCCGGAAAATCCGCGCCGCCGGAAATGCCGCGGTCGATGAAGCAGCGGATGCCGCCCGCCGACAGCGTTGCGAAAACCCGCTCAGCTATTTCGGAGTCCTTCCGGGAATAGCTGATAAAGACATCGAATTCCGTTTTTGCCTGATTCATCGCGGGGATTGCATCTATGGTCCTCTGCTCTAGCAACTTGCAAATATATGATAATCCGGGGAATTATCCAATGGCCGGAGCGTCAACGGGCGCTGCGGGATACGGCTCGGCCGTCAGCTCGAACGTGGTCTTCACCACCAGATAATCGTAGTGCTGTACCTCCGGGGTCAGATCATCGTACTGCATAATGCACTGATGGGTTTTTCTCACCTCATCGGTTTGCGTTCCCGGCGTATAGCCGAGTGCCACGTGGGAGGCCTCCCAGCGGATGTGTTCGTGGACGGCCAGATAATGGAGCACCTTCTCCACGTGCGGATCTTTTCCCGTATAGTGCGTCGGCTCTTTCGTATAATCCGGCGGGATGCATTGGGCGATGTCCCGGCGGCAGTCGGCGACTTCCGGGCCGATCAGGGCCAGTTTGGTCGAGATGTGGAAGCAGTTGGCAAAGTCCTGCGCGCGCTGCCGGACCCGTTTGGCGTGGAGCGCGAAATCGGACGTATTCACGATCTCCTTTTCCCGGGTTTCCCAGAGTGCATCCGCATCCCGGATGTCGCCCTGCGCCTTCATATAGCCGGCGAAGTAGTTCTTCGCCCGGAGCTCCAGGCTCTCGTTGGTGATATTGTCATACGTCCAGACATCGCGCCGGTGCCCGAAGGTCCGGATGCAGTCGTGGTACTGTCCGATGTTGTTGTAATGACGCAGCGTCACCTCGTCCAGATGCGTAGGATCCCTCTGGGCGATCAGGATGACGAAGTTCTTGGACAGGTCCTTACCATTGCGGAAGGCGTACTCTACGAGATCCGCGGCCATTCGCAGGTTGATGCGGTCATTGCCCATACAGATGACGATGTAGTTCAGCCCCTGGATCAGGCTGCTCATCTCCGACCAGAATGCGTTGTCGCCGATCTCGCATTGCAGGAAGCGGATTCCGGCCGCTTCGTCCATACCCGGGAAGCGCTTGCGATAAGCCTGCTCATACTGTCCCATCAGGCGGTCAAAGACGACGCAGGAGAAGGGACTCTTCTTGAAATCCTTGTCCACAAATGCGCCGTATTCATAGAGAAAGCCCAGGGCTTCCCGCCCGGTTTCACCGAAGCCCAGAATCATCGCATTGAAGGGAGAGGACACCCAGCCTTCGCGAAAGCCCTTGGCGTCGGTCCCCTTGTCGACATAATGGACCGGAAGGAGATTCGGACAGTTGATGATATTCCGGACGGCGAGATAGGAGGAGTCGATGAGATGGACCTTCATCGAGGGCGTCTGGGTCATCGCGTCTTCATACATCCGGTTCACGCCCTCCCGGCAGGCCCGGCAGAAGATCTCGGCGGTGCATCCGTCCCGGTAAAGCAGTTCCGTGCAATGGAGGTTCTCTTCTTCGTCGTCCGAAAGCAGATAGACTTTACAGTCAGGATTCTTCAGGAAGGCCTCGAGGTCGTTCAGGTGCATCTGCCGGCAAATGTCGTTGCCGACGGCCGCGCTCAGCGGAATCCGCGAATAGACGATGGTATTGAAGGGGCCGGGATCGACCTCGGTCCGGCTCTTGAAAAGCCGCTTGATCTTCTCCCATATGGACAAATCGACGTAGTTCTCTTCAGGGTCGGGATAGCCGACATAGATCCGGAGATCGTCCGGATGTGCCTCGGCAAGGTCCCGGGCCAGGGCAGAGGAGATCTCTCCGCCGAGGAAGAAGACGTGGGAGCGGCCTGCATCGGACCTATGGGCGGCCAGCCAACTGCGCCCCGCCCTCCGGCGGCTGACGGCGCGGATAATCAGGGCGAAGGAAGTGATGCTCGCCAGAACGAAGTACACGGCAAAGAGATAGACGAAGAGGGTCTCCCCTCCTCCGGTTCTATTCTGACCAAAGAAAAACTCCTGGTAACCGTTGTCAAAGAAGTGCGTCTGAAAGACGAATAATTCCAGCGAATGGAAGATGGCCAGCACGAAAAGGGAGAAAAAACTCGTTTCGCTCCCGGAGATTTTGTAAATGACGACCAAGTCGGTGGCGCAATGGGCCACAAAGATAGCTATGGCGCTGATACACAATAATCTAAGCAGGGGTTTATTGTGCTTCCCGTATTTGAATAAAAGCCAGATATAGGCCAGTCCGATCACGACAGCCAGCACGATGCTCAGGCTTTGCGTCACGATTGTATTCATAGTCATAACATAAGTATCATAAAGATGAGATGCTACCAAATCCACCCCAAACAGAGGATGACCGATAAGAGCTTATTGAACTCTGAGGGACATATAGATGGACATTAGACAAATTGACGCCGTTGAAAACACTACTCTCAATGGGGATAGGAGAAACTGCCTTACATCTAACTTCGGAGAGGTGGATACAATCATTGAAACTCCAGCTTCCAATGGATTGTATTCTATCTTCTATCTCAACCGTCTTCATCTCTCTACAATTATCAAAAACATTACGCCCAATTGTTTGTAAATTCAACGGCAGGGAAACAAAGTTTAACGAAGCACATCGGGCAAATGCATAATCTTCAATTTCAACAACCGAATGAGGGAGATCAAGTTGGCCTAAAGCAGTACACGCGTAAAAGGCATAACTAGAAACCTTCTCCAAATTGGGAGGGAAAATGACCTGTGCCAGTTGAGTACATCCGGAGAAAGCATCATCATCAATGTTTAAAACCGTAACGCAAGCCCCCATATCCACAGATTGAAGGCTAGAACACCCCTCGAATAAATGAGAATCTATTTTTGGCACTCCATTCATTTCGTAGGGCAAGGCCTCCAATGCAGAAGGAAGAGTTATTTGAATTAAAGCGGAACAGCCGCTGAATGCAGAGGATTCAATATATCGCACCGAATTAGGTAGGCTGATAGAAGACAATGAGGAACAGTCAGAAAAGGCACCATTACCGATCTGTACCAAGCCATCCTGCAATGTTACACACTCCAGACTTGTGCAATTAGAGAAACAATACGAGCCGATTTGTAACAGAGTGACAGGCGCGTCTAGTCTTTTCAACGCAGTCCTTGCGAACAATCGATCTCCCAAAGAGGTAACGGCGTCCGGAATTGAAATGGATTCGAGCGAAGTACAACCCTGAAACACTCCTGGAAACAGATCTGGGAGTTTTCCAATGGGATCAGTCCGTCCTAATACTTGAAGTGTTGAAGGAAGAATAACCTCTGACAAGTTGTTACAGTCGGAGAATGGGACCTCCAAGACTGTTACACCATCTGCAACTTCGACCCGCTCCAATTTTGCGCAGCGATAAAACATCGCCTTGTCTATATGGTTCTTGAAATCCTCTGGGATCTCTAAATCAGACTGGATTGTGACAGACTGAATCCCCGTACACGAAAAAGCGTGCTCACCCAAGGACTTAAGACTCTTGGGAAGGACAAGGTCCTGTATGAGAGTTCTGCCGGGATTAATGGTGTAATTATTCCCCAGAAAAGCCAGGCGGTGTATTTCCTCCAGTCCTTCGGCCAGAATAACTTTATCCAGTTTTGTATGTTCAAATGCTGCTTCCCCAATAATACGGACTGCAGAAAGGTCTATCGTGCCAGACAAACCCGACTCATAAAACGCCGCTTTGGGGATTTCCTTTAGGTCGACACCAAACTGAAACTCTTGTATCCCGCTATATGCGAAAGAGAAGTCTTCCAGAACGGTTATATGCTCCGTCCCTTCAAATCCGGTCAGATTCGAGCACTGATAGAAACACCTATTCCCTATCGCAAAAATGTCCCCAAGGTGTATCACTTCTTTTAAAGCTGTACATCCATAAAAGCAGGTCTCAGGCAGAATCAAGACCGATTTGGGAAGAACGATAGACTCGAGTTTCTCACATTTTGCAAATGCCGATACAGGGAGAGGTGACTCAAATATGGCTAATAAGAGATCGCTATCAAACGAGACATCCTGCATATTCAGGTCCTTTAAACAACCCTTTGTCTTATTGAACTCAGCATCGGATCCGGCCATTTCTCTAAGTACGAGAAGGTCATCGTTATTTATCGTCCCAGATACTTTCAACGATGTCACAGTCCATATTCGTGACTCACCAAGCTGATCCCGCAATGACCCTGGACTGGATACTTTTATGCTTACGGTTCGCCCGTTCCTTGATCCTTCATCCGATGTAATCGCATCGTCTTTAGAACAAGATGCGGCCCAAAGAAGGCACGAAAAAAGTACCCAGAATGACAATTTGACTCGCAATCTTTTCATACGTCAATCGTTTATCACCAGCCGAAGCCCAATGAACTTACTAATCATCAACCTCGAAAACACAAGACATTCCAGAGGGGACGAGCAGAAACAACCGCCACGGTGGACGTGAAGGGCACCGTCACTCGGACCAAGCGGGTCTGTCACACTTTCTTCAGAATAATCGCCGAAAAAGTCCAGACATAATTCTGCAACATTCCCGGCCATATCGTATATTCCCAACTCATTTGATTGATACTGGCCACCTTCATAAGTGCGATAACTTACACTCTCAACCGGAAGGGTGATATTCGCAAAACCGACGTCTTTAAGAGAAGAACTACCGGGATAATAATAACCCAGAGAATTCCTGCCCCCTCTGGCGGCATATTCCCATTGTGCTTCCGTAGGGAGAGAGAACTGCAAACCCGTGACATCGGATAGCCGGGACATTAATTCCACAGCATCCTTGTACTTCACGCCATCAACCGGAAGATTGCCGCCAATAAAAGTGGAAGGATTTGCTTCTATCAAAGATTTCCACTCCATCTGCGTCATCTCATATTTGCATATATAGAAGTCGGATAACGTAACTTTATGTACAGGTTCTGCGTACAGGGTCGCTGTAGAATATTCATTAGGTACATAGTTCCTCGCGGCCGGGTCTTTACTTTGAGCTCCCATATAGAACGTTCCGCCTTGAACATAGACCATATTGGCAATTATGCCTGAGATGACCGTCTTGGCTTCTTTATTCAGGGAGCTGTCCCAATGAACTTCAATCCCGTTAATAACCTCAGATTCCGCCCCTCTTTGAGTGATAGATACTTCTTTAGCCAACGATGAGCTGCCGCGATGTATGGAAACGGTTACGATGCAAGTGCGGGATTGCTTCTCCATATTTTTATCCATCGACACAAAGACTTTTCGTCCCTCCTGATCAGCCACCGCCCTGCACCAGTCCTCAGAACAACCGACCTCAAACTCGTTATAATTGGTTTGGACATCGATTTCCAAAGAAGTTTCGTCCCACTTCGTTTCAACAGAAAGCACACCTAATTCTAACTGAGGAGTAACACTCCAAGAATCCGGGTCGAAAGACTCGTATGAACAAGACAAAAATAATAATGCTGTTGCTAATGAAAAGTATTTTTTCATAATTAGCCTATTAAACCGATTAAAACGACAAACCGATGCCATATCTAAATGCAACATTAGTCTGCCCACCCCGGCCAAATAAAAATGAAGTTCCCACTTCGAGCGTAAGGGCATCCCATATAAAGGAAATGCCCAAATCCACCTCGGGTCCTTTTAACACATCGCTATAATAGAAACTGCCGAAATCCGTCTTTTGGGGACACTCCCACTGCTTACAATACGTTCCATAACCAGCGCCCACGTTTACATATAACGGGAAGGGATCAGGAAGAATACCAATACGGGATCCAGCTATAAAAGACCAATGATTATACCGGATAAATTCCGAATTGGAAATATCCACGTCAGCATCCCACTCCGCGATATCTACTCCTTTGTTCTTTCTTGAGAAACTAAAGCGATAATACCCCCCATACCTTGCACCAAACGCCCCTTCTATGCCCCGAATACCGGACGTTCCGCCAGAATAAAGAAAAGACGTCTTCGAGGGAAAATCATCTATGATAACGTAGTAATAATATAGGTGACCGGAGAGCAATTCGGGGGTCGTCACTGAATTCTCTGCCGCATTGGAACATCTAAAAATAATATCTCGTCTCGGTTTTAACCCAAGATTACGGTTTTCAGTTAAATCAACGTCAAAATAAAACTGATAGGAATCTGTACTCGAACGTATGATTGGATCCCCGACCGTGGTCTCAATCACCAAATCTTTGATGTTCGTTTTAAACGCGATTCTGGCGTGCCCTTGAGGTATTGACAAGCCTACTAACTTGTCACTTGATTTCTCAACGACTTTTATTTTCTTTGCATGACAAGGAAACACGCAAAGGAAAAACAGCAAAACAGCTGTAATGCTAGTCGAATAATTGGAAATCATACAAATAATAAACGTCTAACTCTTTTGATTCAACATTGGCAACTGGCTGCCACGTTTTCACATGAATAATTGGGTTATCTACATCGTTTTTAAAATCTATCATCAAAAAAACGTAACCCGGGTACTTTTCTTCAAGTTCGTTTTGTGAATCAGAGTACCACGCTTGTGTAAAATTCACTCCAAACAGGTAAGGTCTCCTATTATGTTGCTGTATTTTGACATCAGCCATATCCAATAAAATCGGTCCTTTTTTGAAGATGGACTTTAGTCTCTCTAAATATTGCTTCTTATCTTCCACCATTGTGCGATACTTGCGGTCCTTTTTTATTCTGCCGCCCGGCTTAGTCGTTGACTTAAGCAATTCCATCGTTTCAGTGATAATAATCGCATCCTCACTAAACACCATCTCAATGAAAGGAAGATTCTGCTTGGCATACGCCTGCTTATAGGCATCCAGAAAAGACTGGATATAATGGATATGGGCCTGGGTCGCCTCAGAATCATCAGAATAAAAGGTTTGAGCTTTAGAAACGACCGAAATGCTCGTAATAATAAATAAGAGTATAATTAGACGTTTCATCACTTGATATTTATAACCAGTCTCATACCCGTAGCCTGTCTTTGGAAATCAGGCATATAATGATGTCTTACGGATAATTTCGCTTCATAGGGTAATGTGTAAACACTCCCGCCACGAAATACACGCGTACTACCCTTGAGAGGGCCTTCAGGATTAATGAGTAATGTTGAATCGTAGGGCGCAAAATAATCCCAACACCATTCATCTACATTTCCTGTCATATCATATAAACCCAGTTCATTGGGTTTCAGCTTGGCGACAGATGATATACCGCTCTTTGAGGAAGTCATCAGCCAGGCGACCTCAGAAGGGGAATCAGCCCCTGAATAAATGAAATGTCGTGAAAGAATGCCACCTCTGGCTGCATATTCCCATTGCGCCTCTGTCGGTAATGAAAAAGAAAGGCCCGTTATGGATGATAACGTATCTGCAAACGCCTTTGCTTGAACCCACGACATATGGTCTACCGGATAATCCAATCCGGGGATCTCTATAGCATCCTGTGGCTGGGAAAAAGCAAGCCATTGAGTCTGCGTTACTTCACGAGAAGAAATATAGTATGAAGATAGTGCCACTTGATGGACGGGAAGCGCTGTGGAATCTGAGGCCGTCAGAAGCGTATCTCTTTGTAGCCCCATAGAGAAAGCTCCCTCTTTAACGAACACCATATGATCCAGGATATCCTGCAAAGCAAGCAGCTGAAAATCTGACAAACCTTCAACGTTTACAGAGAGAGATTGATCATTAAAGTGCAAAACGGTTCCTCTGGACTTGAACTGTTTTGGCAAATAATACAAAAGAGACGCCGCCAGAGATAATGCGGCTATGGCTAAAAGCCCCCTTTTGAGTACTTTCGAGTTATTAAATGGACGATGCTCCTGCCGTTTCGACTTCGAATATGGCTTTGCAGAAAGGAACTCAGTGAGTCTGGCATAGAATGCATCAAAATAATCCTTATTATATTGAGGACCGTTTTTCGTTGCTACCCCTGCAATATCTTCCGGGAGGTTCTCTGGGAAAGCGTCAAATCCCGACAGCATAATGGGAATTATGTTGATACCACAAGAAAGTGCGTAAGCCAGCTCATTCCTTAACCAATCCTTTTCCTTAGGATAAGATTTATCCAATGTACGATCAAATGCGTGCGCATCAAGAACCAAGATAAAGTCCTTGCAATGAGCGATTCTCTCTAAAAGCTCGGTGTTAAAATCACCATTGCGGAGAGTATCCACATCAAAACTAACAGAATAACCGTCCCGAATCAGTAAATCATAGAGATGCTTTGAGGTCTCAAAACCCCCATTTCGTCGATAACTGATAAATATGTCGTACTGAGCACTCATATTTAAAACAGATTAAAGGCCACCTAATCCACGACAATGAAGAAGAATAGCCCTAGTCTCGACCACAAAAATACTTAAAGTTGAACAAATTACAAAGAAAAAAGAGATGCTATTGGCAAACGGTGATTGGAGCATTGACAGCCAGATTGCGCAGAATGGCGATTTGGTGTCAATGCTCAGCACAAAAATGGCATTTTTGCCTAAAAACGACAGAGCATTGACAACTGTGGCGCACAGAATGGCGATTTTGCGTCAATGCTCTACGAAGCCGGAGGGTCAGAGGTAGGAGAAAGCCGTGCCGTCTGCAAAGACTGCGTGTGAGGACGAAGTCCGAATAGCAATTCGGCTTTCGACTGCCTCTGCCCGGAGGCTGGAGGTAAAGCCAAAAGCCGAAAACAGACGCGCGGCAGCCCCTATTTCCCCCGCATAAAGATCTGCAGGGGGCAGCCTTCGAAGTCGAAGTGCTCGCGGAGCTTGTTCTCGAGGAAGCGCTTGTAGGGATCCTTCACCCACTGCGGGAGGTTGCAGAAGAAGGCGAAGGAAGGGAAACGGGTCGGAAGCTGCGTTACGTACTTGATCTTGATGTACTTGCCCTTCCAGGCCGGCGGCGGATAATTCTCGATCTCCGGCAGGAGCGCCTCGTTGAGCCGCGCCGTCGGGATCCGCTGCTTCATCGATTCCGCCACGTGCGCCGCGGCATTCAGCACATCAAGGATGCGCTGCTTGTTCAGCACCGAGGTAAAGATAATCGGCACGTCATCGAACGGCGCAATCCGCTCCTTGAGCGCCTCGCGGTAGCGCTTCATCGTATTGGAATCCTTCTCGAAGAGGTCCCATTTGTTCACCACCAGGACGCAGCCCTTGCGGTTTTTCACGATCAGGTTGAAGATGTTCATATCCTGCGACTCCATCCCTGCATTCGCATCGATCATCAGGATGCAGACATCGCTGTGCTCGATCGCCCGAATCGAACGCATCACCGAGTAGAACTCGAGGTCCTCGTTCACCTTCGCCTTGCGGCGGATGCCCGCCGTGTCCACGATCATAAACTCGTGCCCGAACTGGTTGTAATAGGTCTCGATCGCATCCCGCGTCGTACCCGCCACCGGGGTCACGATGTTGCGCTCCACCCCGAGCAGGGCGTTGGTCAGCGACGATTTGCCGACATTCGGCCGGCCTACAATCGTAATGCGCGGCAGGTCAGCGTGTACATCATCCGCCACCGCTTCCTCCGCCGGAAGGAGCCGCACGATCTCGTCGAGCAGGTCGCCCGTCCCCGAGCCATTCGCCGCCGAAATCGTCCAGATCTCGCCGAGCCCGAGCGAATAGAACTGGTAGCTGTCGTACATCTTTTCACCGCTGTCCACCTTGTTCACGGCCAGCACGACCGGCTTTTTGCTCCGGCGCAGGATGTCCGCGATCTCGGCGTCGTAGTCCGTGATCCCGGCCGCGGCCTCGACCATAAAGAGCACGAGGTCGGCCTCTTCGATCGCGAGCCCCACCTGGCGGCGGATCGCCTCCTCGAAGACGTCGTCGGAATTGGTCGTCCAGCCGCCGGTATCGACCACCGAGAATTCGGTGCCGCACCATTCGCACTTGCCGTAATGGCGGTCACGGGTCACGCCGGCGGTCTCGTCGACGATGGCCTGGCGCATACCGACCAGGCGGTTGAAAAGGGTCGATTTCCCGACATTCGGGCGACCCACGATAGCTACAAGGGCCATAAAAATTGTATTAGATTCCCGGTCAGGCCGGGAATGACGCTTTATTTCTTGGCAGGAAAATGCGTGGCGTACAGTCCACAGCTTTCACAAGCATCGCTGTACTTCCCCTCGCAGGCCGAGGGCTGCTTTCCGCCTTTTTTCTTCCACAGCTCGATTTCTTCCTGCTTGGCGCACTTGATCCCCAGCTTTTTCATTGCGGGATTCGACTCGATCTCCGTATTCGGGAAGGACCCCTTGATAAGGATCCGGATGCCCAGCCCGATGACGCAGAGGGCGATAAACAGTGCGGCGGCAAGAAAGGTCTTCAGCATAGCGCGTTACATAATGAACTCGGAGCTGATCGGCTGATAATTATACACTTTCAGGATCATCTTCGCGAAGGTGTGGGCCATCGAAACGACCTTGATCTTCTCGAGATACTGCTGCTTTTCCGGGTCTTTGGTGAGCGGACGGGTGTCGGTCACATAGACCTCCTCGAGGGCGGAATCGTGGATCCGTTCGAGGGCCGGACCGGAAAGGACGGCGTGCGTCGCGAAGGCGCGGACGCTGTGCGCGCCGCGGGCGAAGAGCTCGTTCGCGGCGGCCGTCAGGGTACCCGCCGTGTCGATGATGTCATCGACGATGATGATGTCGCGGCCTTCGACCTCGCCGATCGGCTGGATCTTCTCGACGACGTTCGCGCGGGCGCGGGTCTTATGGCAGATCACGACCGGGCAGTGCAGGGCCTTGGCGTAAATGTTGGCGCGCTTGGCACCGCCCATATCCGGCGCGGCGATCGTCAGCGTGTCCTTGTACTTGCGCTGCAGCTTCTTCATCGGATCGAGGAAGTCCATCGAAGAATAGAGATGGTTCACCGGGAAGTCGAAGAAGCCCTGGATCTGGTCGGCGTGCAGGTCGCAGGTCATCAGGCTGTCCGTCCCCACGGCGCGGAACATATTCGCGACCACCTTGGCGCCGATTGACACGCGCGGCTTGTCCTTGCGGTCCTGGCGCGCCCAGCCGAAATACGGCACGACGGCGACGACCTTGTTCGCGGAGGCCCGCTTGGCGGCATCGATCGTCAGGAGAAGCTCCATCAGGTTGTCTGCCGGCGGGAAGGAGGACTGGATGATGAAACAAGTGGCGCCACGGACGCTCTCCGAGAAGGAGGGCTGGAACTCGCCGTCGCTGAACTGCGCGACTTCGAGGGGGCCGAGCGTGATTTCGGGGTCGTCTGCATCCTTGAGTTTGTTCATCTCCTCCACGACCTTCTGTGCAAAATCGACCGAAGCGCGGCAGGCGAAAATCGCCATTCTGTGTTTATGAACGTCGTTCAACATATAGGGACGGATTATAGGTTGTTTAGGATTTCTTCGATATAGTTCAGGATCTCCTCGCGGCCGAGACCGTTCTCGGCGGAACTGACGAGCATATCCGGGAACTCCTCCCACTCCTGCGAAAGGATTTCCTGATCGCGGGCGATCTGCTCGGCGAGGGCCACACGGCCCAGCTTGTCGCCCTTGGTGAAGATGATCGCGAAGGGGACGCCATTCTCCCCGAGTTCGGCGAGAAAGTCGCGGTCCACCTTCCCGATGTCGTGCCGGCAGTCGATCAGCACGAAGAGCATCACGAGCTCCTCGCTGTTGAAGACATAGTCCGCGACAACCTTCTGCAGCTCCTTGCGGGCGGATTCCGGCAGCTTCGCATAGCCATAACCGGGCAGGTCCACCAGGTACCAGCGGTCATTGATCAGGAAATGGTTGACCACCTTCGTCTTGCCGGGGGTCTGTGAAGTCAGGGCGAGGCGCTTTTGCCCCGTCAGCATATTGATCAGGGAGGATTTGCCGACATTCGAGCGTCCGATGAAGGCGAATTCCGGCAGTTTGAGCCCCGGCTTGCCGGAGACCCGGGCGCTGCTGCCCGCATAAACCGCTTTCGTAATTTTCATCGTGACGGAGAATTTATCAGGCAAAGATAATCATTTTTTCGGATAATGTATGGTAAAACACGCCCCGCCGAGGGCAAACGAACGGGAATAAACGATCTCGCCGCCGCAGCGGTCGATGATGCTCCGGCAGATCGCGAGGCCGAGTCCCGTTCCCCGGTTCTTCGTCGTAAAGTTCGGCGTAAAGAGCATCTCCTGGTGCTCCGGCTTTACGCCCGGACCGTTGTCCTCGACGACGATGTCGTAGTAGTCGTCCCGGTAGGAGGAATGCCGGAGGGAGATGTTGATCTGCCCCGGTTCCGAGCGCTCCTCGACCGCCTGGATCGCATTGGTAATCAGGTTCACCAGCACGCGCGTGAGCTGCGGTTTCGGGCCGTTGATCCGAACGCCCGAGAGCCCGTAGTAATTGATCGTGATGTTCTCCCGGGTATTGAACAGCTCCACTTCCTCCCGGATCAGGGCGTCGAGGTCGATCTCGACCGGATCCTCGCTGTAGAGGCGGGCGAAGGTCGAGAACTGGCTCGCCGTATCCGCCAGGATATCAATATGTTCCAAAACCACAGCCGCCGTCTCGTCGAACTTTTCAGTCCAGGCCGGATTGCCCGACTCCTTCATCCGGATCAGCATCTGCAGCCGCAGTTTGATCGGAGTCAGCGGGTTCTTGATCTCGTGGGCCACCTGCCGGGCCATCTCGCTCCAGGCGCGGTCACGCTCGGCCTGTGCGAGGCGGCGGGTCGAATCGGTCAGCTCCTGCACCATCCGGTTGTACGCCCGCACGAGCGTCGAAATCTCGTCGTTGCGGCTGTATTCGATGAACTCGAGGTGGGTGGCGTCGGTCGCGTCCATCTTGCGGCCGATGGCGACAATCGGACGGAACATCCGCGCGAGGAAGCCGCGCAGGAACCCGCGTACGATCAGGAGCAGGATCAGGAAAATGGCGAGTATCGACAGTACAAAGGCCATCGATTCGGCCGGGAAATAGCGGCTGGATGAGCTGCTGTAGGGCGTGCTGACGTAGGCAATCGTGGCACCGGCGGCGTTGCGGACCGGGGCATAGAGATTCTTGAAATCCTGTCCGCGGAGGCTTTCCTGGACGATGTAGAAGCGGTCCTCACCGGCGCGGAGGGTCTCGAAGGCCCGGTCGTTCATCCGCGAACCGATCAGCATCTGCCGGAACAGTTCGGGCGAAGTCGATCGCCAGACCTTTCCTTCCGGGGTGTAGAGGACGATGTCGCTGCGCTGGGTCGCGGCCGTCTCTTCGAGCAGGGCGGACAGCTGCGAAGGCGAGATGTCCTGCAGGGAGGAAAGGGCGCGGAGGCGCTCCTGGATCCGCTCCTGGATCGCGGTAATCCGGCCCGTCATCAGCTCGCGCTGCTCCCTGCGCGAACGCGAATCGATGTAGTAGGTGCTGAAGCCCGCGACGGCGACGACAACCGCCAGGAGGGAGGCGTAGAAGACCGTCTGGATCCGGACATTGAAGTAGTTGCGGTCGAGGCCGGTCAGGCTGCGCGGCGCCGGGCGGACCAGGCCGAGGACCAGGTAGAGGGCCAGGGCAAGCAGGAAGCCCGCGAAGATCCTTCTACTCAGCGGAATGCCGGGCCGGACGATGACGACCACATCGCTCGGGGACACGCAGCAGACATAACGGACGTCATCCCCCCAGCGCTTCGGATCGCGGAAATGACCGCCGTCGCTGAGCCGTCCCGCATAGCGCTCCGGCAGGCGGAGCGGATAGGAGAAGGTGCCCGTGGAGGCGATCAGCTCGCCATAGCGGTAGCGCGCATAGCCGAAGGAGGGCGGCATCTGCACGCTCCCCCGGTCCCCCAGGCCGATGAGCAGGCCCTGGTAGCCGCGGTCCTCCTTGTTGCTCTTCGCCTCGATCGCGATCAGCAGGGTCAGCCCTTCCCCGCTGCGGAGGGCCTGGTAATGGAACACGCCGGCATAACGGGAGCGGCCGCGTCCGTCGGTGCTGAACAGGAAGGCCGAACCCGGGGCGATCGGGTCCGCGGCGCCGACCCATTCCTGCATCAGCGCTTCGTAGCTCCCCTGCTCATCATCCGGAATCCGGTAGGTATCAATGTCATAGGCCTGCGAAACGGCGCGGAGCGAAACGTCCCGCACCTGCTGGAAGACCATATTGTCGTCGCCGTCATAGACCAGCGTCGTCAGGATCCGGTCCGCGGCGATGCTGCGTTCGGCCCGGCGGAGGCGTAGTTCAAGGCTGATGTCGCGGTCCATCGCGATGCGGCCCGCCCAGGAAGCCGCCATCCGCTCCTCCTTCTGCCCGGTGATCAGGGCCGCCGCGATGAGGAAATACAGGGCCGTCAGCGACACGAAGACGATGCGGGAGGCGCGGCTGAGCGCATCGAAGCGCAGGTGCCCCCATTGCCGCAGGGCCGGGCGCAGGAACTGGGCCGCCATCGGCAGGGCGAGCGTCAGGCTCAGGAAGGACAGGTAAACGATGCCCGAGAGCCGCGTCAAAATCCGCAGCTGCGTCAGCTCCAGCAGAATGCCGGAATTCAGCCCGAGATCGAAAAAGCTTCGGTGGATGTGGACGCAGAGGGCGATGAGCACCGCCAGTGCACCGGCGGCGAGAATGAGCGAACGCCCGCGTTTCCCCTCCCGCAGCGCCCAGCGGAAGATCCGGCGCCGGATCAGGTAGGTCAGGCCAACGAGCGTCAGCAGATACAGATGCAGCAGAATCAGGGAGCCGAGCGAATAGATGAGGCCGCCGCTGCCGGCATAGGTAACGGGCGAAAAGAGCCCCTGCGCATCCTGCAGGTCGCGTCCGAGCCCGTTCAGAAGCCAGAAGCCGAGGCTCAGGCCCAGCACCAGCGGAAGGTAGCGCCGCAGCGTCCGGCGGGCCCGCAGGTAGAGCACGGCGCCGAGAAGGCCAATCGCCAGGGCCGTCCAGAGCGGCCATCCCGCATTCACCGGGCGTCCCTGTCCAGGCAGCGGAATGAACGAGCAGAGGGGCTTTCCGCGGAGCTGGACGATCAGCTCGGAGCTATAGTCAAGTGGCTGGATATCAAAGCTTTCATCGAAGGCCAGGCGCGGATTGACGCTTTCCTGAAATAGGTCCTTGACGAGCAGGCCGCCGATGACCCGCCGGTCGGGCGCTTCCGCCTTCCGGGCCGAGACGATATACCAGCGCGAGCCGTAATTCACGTACGCGGGCTCGCTATTCACCTGCCGCAGCGGCGAAGCGGGCCTTCTGCGCAGCCGGTCCATCTGCTCCGGAGCCGGGCCGAAGGGCGTCGTCGCGACCGAACCGACCGCATCGTCATAGAGCGGGAACTGGTTGCGCCACAGCACGAGCGAATCGTTCCGGTACAGGTAGAGCACCATATCCTCCGGCAGGGTCTCCCCTTCCGGCAGAGCTCCGGTTTGGAGCAGTTCCTCCATCGCCGCATCGAGCTGGTCCATCCGGGCCTCGACCGAGGCGGAAAAGCGCGCGAGGGTCTTCTCGGGCCGGACCGGCAGCGCGCCCAGCAGGGCGGAAACCCCGACCAGGGCGACGGCGAGCCCGATCAGCACGAGGCCCAGCCGCTGCGTCCATTTCCGATCGCGGACGGCGTTGCGAAGGAGGCGGATTCTATTCATGGTGATACGGTTCTCCTTTGATGATCGTAAAGGCGCGGTAGAGCTGTTCGGCGAAAAGGGTCCGCACCATCTGGTGCGAAAAGGTCATCCGCGAAAGGGAGATTTTTCCGGTTGCCCGCGCATAGACTTCGTCGGAGAAGCCATACGCCCCGCCAACGACAAAGACCAGGTCGCGGCCGCTATGGGCCATCCGGTCTTCGAGAAAGGCGGCGAATTCAATCGAACGGTACTCCCGGCCGTGCTCATCGAGCAGGTAGACTTCGTCTGCGGGACGCAGCTGCGCGAGGATCAGTCCGCCTTCCTTTTCCTTGATCTGCTCCCGGCTGAGGGCGCCGGCGCCCTTGAGCTCGGGAATCTCGTTCAGGACGAAGGGGACGTAGTGCCGGAGGCGGGACCCATAGAGGTCCAGCCCTTCGCGCACCCATTTCACGTCGGTCTTTCCGACTGTCAGCAACGTGATCCGCATACGTTGCAAAGTTAGCAAGTTATTTGGATTCACGCTTGATGCTGGCGTGAATTTTGCTTATTTTTGCCCCGTGATTTTTGAATGCTTTCCGATGAAACGACTGCACGCTGCCTTTCTCGCCACCCTCTTTTCCCTCCTTTTCGGCGGAGGGCTTTTCGCCCAGAACAACACCCTGATGGTCGCCGGCGGCAGCGGCAATCCCGACGAAGATCCGCTCTTCAAGCCGATCGCCCGCTACCTCGGCAGCGGCGACACAGAAAGCCTCAGTGCCTGGCTCGCCTCCGGCGTGGAGATTTCCCTGATCTCGAATTTCACCTCAACGAGCAAGTCGCACGCCCGCAGCATCCTGGACGATTTCTTCCGGACGCACACCCCGCAGTCCTTCCAGGTGACCCACGTCGCTTCACAGCCGAACCTCAAATACGCGGTCGGCGTCCTCTCAGCGGGCGGGGAAAAGTTTGACGTCACGCTCTTTGCCGCCTACGCCGACGGCGAGGGCTTCAAGATCCAGCAGATCAAAATCGACCGGTCCAGTGCGGTTTTTTAGCTTGCCTTCCCGTTTTGGCACACAAGTTGAATAAACCAGAGCCGGTTGTTTAGTTAGTTAATAATAGGGTTAAAAAATCCCGGTCCGCTTCACGGCAGACCGGGATTTTTTATTATTCCTAACTTCGTTACGCCTCGACGTAGTCGCGGATATCCTGCGCCGTGACGGGTGAGGAGCCGAGGATGAGGAGGCGCTCCACGACGTTGCGCAGCTCGCGGATGTTGCCGGTCCAGGAGCGGGCGACGAGCAGGTCAATGGCCTCCTGCGTGAACTCTTTCCGCGGCATCGCGGTCGAAGCGCAGATCTGGTCGAGGAAGTAACGGATCAGCAGCGGAATGTCGTCCTTGCGCTCGTCCAGGGTCGGAACGCGGAAGACGATTACGCTGAGCCGGTGATAAAGGTCCTCGCGGAAACGGCCTTCCCGGATTTCCTCGGACAGGTTCTTGTTCGTCGCGGCAATCACGCGGACATTCACGTCCACGCTCTTGTCTCCGCCAACCGGGGTGAGCTTCCGCTCCTGCAGGACGCGGAGGACTTTCGCCTGCGCCGCGAGGGACATATCCCCGATCTCATCGAGGAAGAGGGTGCCGCCATCGGCCTGCTCGAATTTTCCCTTGTGGTCCTTGATTGCGGAGGTGAAAGAGCCCTTCTTGTGCCCGAAAAGCTCACTCTCAATGAGTTCTGACGGTATGGCCGCGCAGTTGACCTCGATGTACGGCATCATCGAACGGGAGGAAAGCTGGTGCAGGCTGCGGGCGACGAGTTCCTTGCCGGATCCGTTGTCGCCGGTGATCAGCACGCTGGCGTCCGTCGGGGCGACCTTCGCGATCATTTCGCGGATGTGCCGGATACCCTCGGACTCGCCGATCATCTCCTGTCCATAGATTTTCTTTTTCAGCACCTTCGTCTCGGCCTGAAGATTGGCCTTGTCCGTCGCATTCTTGAGCGTAATCAGGATGCGGTTCAGGTCGAGGGGCTTCTCGATGAAATCGAAAGCGCCCTTTTTGATGCAGTCCACAGCCGTTTCGATGTCCCCGTGGCCGGAGATCATCACGATCGGCGTTTCCACCCCGCGCTCGATCAGGGACGTGAGCACCTCGATCCCGTCCATACCGGGCATCTTGATGTCGCAAAAGATCGTGTCGTAGCGCTGTGCATCCGCCTTCGCGAGGCCTTCGGCCCCGTTTTCAGCGGTCTCCACCTGGTAATCTTCCATCTCGAGGATCTCTTTTAGGGAGTTCCGGATGGCCTTTTCGTCGTCAATGATGAGAATCTTCATATACGGCTGCCATTAAGCGTATTTGCCCCGCAAATATCGGATAATTTTACCATACTTCACGTAAAAATTTTTATTTTTGCAATCTTGAACCACATAGAAGAATGAACTTTCCTGACATCATTATTGCCGTTGACGGCTGCTCCTCCACCGGGAAGAGCACCTTCGCCAAAATGGCGGCTGCCCGTTACGGTTTCCTATACCTCGATTCCGGCGCCCTTTACCGCGGCGTCACCCTTCTGGCCCTCGAATCGGGCCTGATCGCCTCCGACGGGAAGATCGACGAGGCCGGTCTGCAGGCGCGCCTGGAGCAGGGCGTCGACCTGCATTTCCGCCGCGACGACGGCGCTTCGCGTCTCTTTATGGGCGAGCGCTGCATCGAAAAGGAGATCCGGACCCTTCAGGTATCCGGCTACGTCAGCCCGATTGCTGCCCTTCCCTGGGTCCGCAGTTTCGTGGATGAAAAGCTCCACGCCTTCGCCCGGGGCGGCCGCGTCATTATGGACGGCCGCGACATCGGCACGACCGTGTTCCCGAACGCTGAGGTCAAGGTCTTTATGACCGCCAGCGCCGAGGTCCGGGCCCAGCGCCGCTTCGAAGAGCTGCAGCTCAAGGGCGAGAATCCGACCTTCGAGGCCGTGATGGAGAACCTGCAGCAGCGCGACTACATCGATTCGCACCGCGCCGTTTCGCCCCTCGTGCAGGCCCCGGACGCCTATGTGCTCGACAATTCCGACCTGACCCTCGAGCAGGAAGTAGCCTGGCTGCAGGGCCTCGTTCAGGGTAAATTCGATATCCGGGAATAAATGGCGCTGCAGGTAGAGATCGACCGGGATTCGGGCTTTTGCGGCGGCGTGATCCGCGCCATCGGCAAGGCGGAGCAGTTCCTCGACGGAGCCTCTCCCGAGACCCGGCTCTACTCGCTCGGCGCGATCGTCCACAATGAAGCTGAACTGGAGCGTCTCGGCGCCAAGGGTCTGGTCCCCATCGGTCTGGATACGCTCAGCGCGGAAGCGGACGGCGCGGCGAAAGGCCGCACCCTGCTGATCCGGGCCCACGGCGAACCCCCTGAGACGTACCGACTGGCAGAGGCCAAGGGCTACGAGGTCATCGACTGCACCTGCCCTGTGGTTCTTCAACTCCAGCACCGCATCCGTGAAGCCTATATCCGCCTCCATCCTCCCGGCCGCCCTGCCGGCCAGCTCCTGCTTTTCGGCAAGATCGGCCACGCGGAGATCCTCGGCCTGCTCGGCCAGGTCGGCGGCGACGCCCTCGTCGTGGAGAACAAGCAGATGCTCCTCGAGGCGATCGAAGACGGCCGGCTCGACCTGACCCGCCCCGTCGAAATCTTCTCGCAGACAACCGGAAGCCCCTCCGAATACGCTGACATCTGTTCGGCCGTCGAGGTCCGGATGGCGCGCGAATTCGGGATGGAGATTTACCGCTTCCGCGGGACCGGCCGGGTGAAAATCCACCATACGATCTGCTCGCAGGTGGCCTCCCGCCACGCCAAGCTGACCGAATTCTCCCTCTCGCACGATGTCATCCTCTTCGTTTCCGGGAAGACCTCCTCGAACGGCCGCGTCCTGAGCGACCTGTGCAAAAGCGTAAATATCAGGACCTACCTGATCAGCGGCCCGGAGCCGATCCGCCCCGAATGGTTCCGTCCCGACGACCGGGTCGGCGTCTGCGGAGCCACCTCGACCCCCAAATGGTTGCTTGAGCAGGTTGCGGACCGTGTTCTGGCGCTCGGCAAAGGTTAAATTTGCACAAATAAAGACAAATCCGTAAATTTGCCCGATTATTCGCAATTAACAATTAATCAAGATACATTATGGCAACTACTGCTGATTTCAAGAACGGCCTTTACATCAGTTTCAACGGCAAGCCTTGCTCCGTTGTGTATTTCCAGCACGTCAAGCCGGGCAAGGGCCCCGCTTTCGTGAAGACGAAACTCCGCAACCTGGAGAACGGCCGTATCCTCGAGAACACCTTTACCGCCGGCGCGAAGATTGACCTCATCTCGGTCGAGCGCCGTCCGTACCAGTTCCTCTATGACGATGGAGAGAACTTCAACTTTATGCACGAAGAGACCTACGAGCAGATTATGCTTCCGCACGATGTCGTTGACAACAGCGACCTGATGAAGGAAGGTCAGCACGTCGAAATGATGTTCCTGACCGAGCCCGAGGAGCGCTGCCTGACCTGCGAGCTCCCGACCTACGTAACCCTGCAGGTCACCTATTCCGAGCCCGCCGTCAAGGGTAACACCGCTTCCACTTCCGCCCTCAAGGAGGTCACCCTCGAGACTGGCGCGAAGATTATGGTTCCGCTCTTCATTGAGACCGGCGAGACGATCACGGTCAACACGACCGACCGCTCCTACGGCCAGCGCGTGAAGTAAGATCTACGCTCAACCATAAAAAACCCCGGTCTGCCGTAAAGCGGACCGGGATTTTTTTATTGCCGTCTCCCCTGCCCCCCGGGGGATGGATCACGCCTTTTGGGGGCGCATTGATTATCAACACCTTACAAAACCCTGCGTGTGATCCCCAAAGGGTTGTCCCCCGATGAGCATCTCTTAGTTGAGTATGCCTTCCAGTTCGGTTTTAATAAGAGGGAGGTCCTGCTGTATCGTTGCCCAGATGATATGTTTTTTCACCTTTTCATATCCGTGGACGATGCGGTTTCTCAAACCATACAATTCGTGCCAAGGGATGGAAGGGTACTCCTCATACAAGGCCGGTGAAAGCATATTGACTTTCTCTCCAATTTGAATAAACTCCAGACAAATGGCATTGAAGTCCTTTAGATTGTTCATAAAGGACTCCTCTGTCGTAGTCTTTAACAGTTCAGCAATGTTGTCGATATTGTTCAGGATGCGGACCAGTACTTGACGATCCTCTTCAGACAGCTTCATAAATCAGAATTTTATCACGATCCGCCGAGACTCTTGCGAAGTCTTCCAGACATTCGTCTTCAATGAAATCCACAGGTTTTTCCGTAGCTTTTTCCAGACGTGTCTGTATTTTTAGGAAGCCCAGCATTGTAAGGTTGTTGGGAGACATCTCAACAAGCAGATCAATATCGCTCTCCGGAGTCTCCTCTCCTCGAGAGTAAGATCCGAAAAGCCAAGCCCTGTTGACCGGTTCCGTTTCCAGAACCGCTCTCACCTTATCCATCAATATAGCTGTACTCCTTTTCATCGCCCACAAATATATACGATTTCGGAGAATTACGCAAATGAACCGATTAGAGCTCCGTTTCGCGAAGGGTGGTAGCGGCAGCGCGGGCAGCGGCGTCGGCAGCGGCGCGCTCGACCGCCTTGGAGCGTTTCAGGACAAAGCCCGAGCCGAGATACTTCGTACGGACATCATCGTCCGCCGCGAGCTCTTCCGGTGTACCGTTCATCAGCAGCGTACCCTCATAGAGCAGATAGGCCCGGTCCGTGATCGCGAGGGTCTCGCCGACATTATGGTCGGTAATGATGACGCCGATGTTGCGGTATTTGAGCTTCGCGATGATGAACTGGATATCCTCGACGGCAATCGGATCGACACCCGCGAAAGGCTCGTCAAGCAGGATGAACTTCGGATCGACGGCCAGGGCGCGGGCGATCTCGCAGCGGCGACGCTCACCACCAGACAACTGGATACCGAGGCTCTTCCGAACCTTCGACAGGTTGAACTCGTCGATCAGGCCCTCGAGGCGCTCCCGGCGCAGTTTGCGGGGGATGTTGCACATCTCCATCACGGACATAATGTTGTCCTCGACCGACATCTTCCGGAATACCGAGGCCTCCTGCGGCAGATAGCCGATGCCTTTTTGCGAGCGCTTATACATCGGGAGGCCGGTGATCTCCTCGTCATCGAGGAAGATCCGCCCGTCGTTCGGGACGATCTGCCCGGTAATCATATAGAAGGAGGTCGTCTTACCGGCACCGTTCGGTCCGAGGAATCCGACGATCTCTCCCTGGTTGACTTCCATAGAAACGCCCTTGACAACGGTCCGGACGCCATATTTCTTGACGAGATGTTCGCAGCGGAGTTTCATACGCTTTGCATTATTTGACTTCCAGATGGAGGTCCGTGATCAGTTCTTTTACCTCCGGATGGGCCGCAGCCAGCTCCTTGACCTTGTCTTCGGGGAGGTAGGCGACCTTCGCCTTTTCTTCCTGCGGGATGACCCCGACGCGGATCTTCAGCCGGCCGTAGCCGAGCTTGCGGGCGATGGTCCCTTCGATATCGCTCCGGAGATTCTTCTCGATCCAGTCCTGCTGCGCTACATTGGCGACATCAAAGCACAGGATCTTGACATTGTCGTCCTCGGTTTCGATGCGAAGCTCCGCACCCGAGAACATACTGGCCAGTCGCGGACGGGAATTATACGCCGCCGGGAGCTCCTTCCAGACGGCCTGGATCCGATCATCATCCGGCACGGCATTCGACGCAGCCGCCTCTTCCGCCGCCGCAGCGGCCTCCTTCTTCTCCTCCATCAGCGCAGAAATCGAGAGCGAAGCGCCCGTCTTGGCGGCCCGCTTGCGCGGTGTAGGGGTCGCGTCGGAAGCCGGAGAAAGCGGTTCCGGAGAGGGTTGCGGAGGCGTGTCCACCCCCGGACACGGGCAGGGGGCGGGGCCCGCTGGAGACAAGTTATCAGCTTGGCTGATGACGCCGGATACAGTGGGAGGGGCCGGAGCGACGCGAAGCGGAGCGGAGTTCTCCGCAACCCTCTCCGGAATAGCGCCGGCTTTCGACGCAACCGGCACCGCAGCAGGGGCCGCCGGAACTGCCGCCGGAACTGCCGCCGGAGCGGCCGCGGGCTCGTCCTTCTTCGCGTTGGCGTAAGCGAGACGCATCAGCGCGAACTCGATGTGCAGGCGCGGATTGACGGCCGCACGGTAGCCGCCTTCGCAGGCGGTCGTGATGTTCAGGGAATCGAAGAGGAAGGGCAGCGAGCAACGCGCAGCCTGCTCCCGGTACCGCTGTTTGAGCGAATCCGGTAATTCGAGCAGGGCCTCCAGGCCGCCGGTGCGGGCGACGATCAGGTCGCGTAGATGGGCACTCAGCGCCGCGACGAAATGCAGGGCGTTGAAGCCCTTGGCGAGCACCTCGTCGAAGGTCAGCAGGGCCTTGGCGTAATCGCCGGCGAGGAAATCGTCCACCAGGGAGAAACTGTATTCGTAATCGAGCACGTTGAGGTTGCGGATGACGTCTTCGTATTTAACGTCGGTGCCGCAGAAGGCAACGGTCTGGTCGAAGATCGTGAGGGCGTCGCGCATCGCGCCGTCCGCCTTCATCGCAATCACGTGCAGGGATTCATCGTCAATCTGGATGCCCTCCTTCCCGGCGATGCCGCGCAGGTTGCGGACCATATCCGGGATGCTGATCCGGTTGAAATCGTAGGTCTGGCAGCGGGAGAGAATGGTCGGAAGAATCTTGTGCTTTTCGGTCGTCGCCAGGATGAAAATTGCGTGTGCCGGGGGCTCTTCGAGCGTCTTCAGGAAGGCGTTGAACGCCTGCGTGGAGAGCATATGGACCTCATCGATGATATAGACGCTGTACTTGCCGACCTGCGGCGGGACCTGCACCTGGTCCATCAGGGCCTTCATATCGTCCACGCCGTTGTTCGAAGCGGCATCCAGCTCGTGGATGCAGTACGAACGGCCTTCCTGGAAGCTCACGCAGGACTCGCATTCGCCGCAGGGCTCCATATCCGGGCCCGGATTCGCGCAGTTGATCATCTTCGCGAAGATGCGGGCGGTCGTGGTCTTGCCGACGCCACGCGGGCCGCAGAAGAGGTAAGCGTGCGCAAGCTGGCCACGCTTGATCGAGTTCTGAAGCGTGCGGGCGATGGTGTCCTGGCCGATAAGGGATTCGAAGGAGTCCGGCCTGTACTTCCTGGCTGATACGATATACTGACTCATAGCCTACAAAGATAACAAAAAATTCCGTATCTTTGTCACCCGTAAACCCCCGACAACGTATGATCTCGATCTACACCCTGACCTCTTCCCTGCACGACAGCAGCGGCATCGATTTCCTGACCCGTGAATTCCTCGCCAGCCTCGGCATTGAATACACTTTCCGCGGTGACGATTTCTCCGCCTACGGAAGCGGCGGACTGGATCTGATCTACGTCCGTACGGGCGGCACCGAGGGCCTGTTCAAGTCCCTGCTGCCGAAGCTCCGCAAGGACCGTCCCTTCTACCTGCTGACCTCCGGCAAGAGCAATTCGCTCGCCGCCTCGCTAGAAATCCTGACCTACCTCAACTGGAAGGGCCTTCGCGGTGAGATTCTCCACGGCAGCCACGAATACGTCCACGACCGGATCACGGTTCTCGAGCAGGCCATCCACGCCTACCAGGACCTGCACGGTCTCCGTCTCGGCGTCATCGGATTCCCTTCCGACTGGCTGATTGCGAGCGGATGCGATCGCGAGGCTGTCCTCGACCGGCTTGGGATCGAGATTCTCGATATCCCGATGGAGCGGCTGCTGAAAACGTACGAAACGGTGGGTGAAGGAGACGTTTCCGAACTGGAGAAGGTGCCCTGCCGCGAAGGAACGGAGGAGAAAGTCCGGCCGTCACTTGCCGGAGCCGACCGGATCTATCGTGCACTGAAACAGATCGTTACGGAGGAAAAGCTGAGCGGACTGACGCTGCGCTGCTTCGACCTTTTGACCGCGGTGCAGAACACGGGCTGCCTCGCCCTGGCGCGCCTCAATTCGGAAGGCATCATCGCCACTTGCGAAGGCGACATCCCGGCGATGCTCTCGATGGCGATCGCGAAGGCCGTTACCGGCGAATCCGGCTTCCAGTGCAACCCGTCCGAGATGGACCCGGTCACCCGCGAGATCCACTTCGCGCACTGCACCCTTCCGCTCTCAATGGCGAAAACCTACAACTTCGATACGCATTTTGAATCCGGCATCGGCGTCGGCATCCACGGCGAACTCCCGCGCGGCTCGGTGACGCTCCTGAAAGTTTCCGGCCACCTCGACCGGCACTTTGTCGAACGGGCGGACCTGCTGCGCAACACCTACAGCACGCACCTGTGCCGCACGCAGGTCATCGTCCGGCTGCAGGAAGGTTCCAACTCGATCCAGGACTACTTCCTCCACGCGCCGATCGGCAACCACCACATCCTCCTCACCGGCGACCACACCCGCGTCCTGCAGGAGCTTCTGCGACTGATTTAAAGAATTACGGCAAGCGCGTAATCGCGGCGCCGAGGGCGTTGAGACGGGTATCGATGGCTTCGTACCCGCGGTCAATCTGGTCGATATCGCCGATGACGGACGTACCCTTGGCGGACATCGCCGCCAGCAGCAACGCAATACCCGCACGAATATCCGGAGACAGCATCTTGCCCGCCCGGAGCAGGTGCTTGTGGTCGTGGCCGATCACCACGGCCCGGTGCGGATCGCAGAGGATGATCTGCGCGCCCATATCGATCAGCCGGTCCACGAAGAAGAGACGGCTCTCGAACATCTTCTGATGGATCAGCACGCTGCCCTTGCACTGCGTTGCAACGACGAGGAACACACTCAGCAAGTCCGGGGTCAGGCCCGGCCACGGCGCATCTGCGAAGGTCATAATCGACCCGTCCAGGAAGGACTCGATCTCGTAGGATTCCTGCGCCGGAACGAAGATATCGTCGCCCTGCTGCTCGATCTTCACGCCAAGACGGCGGAAACTTTCGGGAATGATGCCGAGATTGCGGTAGGAGACGTCCTTGATCGTGATCGCGCTCTGATTGATCGCGGCCATTCCGATGAAGGAGCCGACCTCGATCATATCCGGGAGGATCCGGTGCGTGGCGCCGTGCAGGGCACCCACGCCCTCGACCGTCAGCAGGTTGGAGCCCAGGCCCTCGATCTTCGCGCCCATCGCCAGCAGCAGACGGGTCAGCTGCTGGATGTACGGCTCGCAGGCCGCATTGAAAATCGTGGTTTTTCCAGCGGCAAGTGCTGAAGCCATCAGGATGTTCGCCGTACCGGTAATGGAAGCCTCATCCAGAAGCATATAGCGGCCCTTCAGGGTCTCGCCGGCGGGCAGATAGAGATAGTAGGCGTGACGCTCGGTGTCGTACTCGAGTTTCGCGCCGAGATTCATCAGACCCTGAATATGCGTATCCACGCGGCGGCGGCCGATCTTGTCACCCCCGGGCTTCGGGAAATAGACGTGGCCGAAACGGGCCAGAAGCGGACCCGCCAGCATCACCGAGCCGCGCAGGCGCGAGCAGCGCTGGACGAAGTCCCGGCTGTCCATATAGTCCGCATCGAGCGTGTCCGCCTGGAAGCGGTACTCGCCCGGAGCGAGACGCTCGACCTTGACCCCCATCCCCTCCAGCAGACCGAGCAGGTTGCGCACGTCGAGGATTTCAGGCACGTTCGACAATACGACCGGCTCCGTCGTCAGGAGCACGGCACTGATCACTTCGAGGGCCTCATTCTTAGCCCCTTGCGGCGTGATACTGCCGGAAAGGCGATGGCCGCCTTCAATGGAAAAAGAACTCATATACAGGTCTAAACAATTTCAACTTCCGGAATCAGCGTGATGCCGAAGCGGTCGCGGACGCGATTAAACAAAGGTAAACATTTCCGTCGGTTTCTCCAAGGGTTATAGCGCGGCGATGGCACCGAACAGGCCGAGGGAGCCGGCGTTCCCCGTTAGTGTTCCGGAGGCGGGTTCTGCCGAGCAACTTACTTTATGGTAAAATTTCTCCGGACAGCAGTGAATGCTTCATAATAATTATATCTTTTTCTGATGGCCCCGAATTATTAGGGTGAGAATGGGTATAACTTCGGATAGTATATCCATTTTTTAATTGAGTATGGTATAATCTTGAAAAACTTGATTCTCGCTTGGAAGTATGTGAGGTGGAAACAAAACTCAAGCCATCTTTCTCCAAGTGGGTTAAACTGGCTTTTAGCAAAGATGCGACATTAGCATCCTTTACATATGAAGGTGGGATTACGGACACTTCATTCGTATTGCTTACTGTTACGTATTATTGAACTAACAGCAGGGAGTGAACGGATTTCCACATATCATCTCTGGAGGCAGCCAACCTTCAATGATAGAATCGTTCTGCTTATATCGAACCTTTACCCACCCGTCTTTTATTCCAAATACGGGGAGCGTTAATTCTTGTTTACTGATTATTATGTATGGCGCCTCTTTAAAAGGTTGTTCATACAACACAAGGTCTGCACCATCATAATTCCGGGTATTGATTGCAACGTCACCTTTATTTACATACAAGGAAATCCATCCTTCATCCTTTAAGGAAAAACAGGACTCATATTCATATGCAATATGAACAATAAATCCAGTCATCCAATCTACATCACTATCCCAACCGCGATACTCCTCATATAGCGGGAACAATACCGCCCCCGGATTCGATAACAAGGTATCTCTATAAAGGATAATGGGCCTACCGTCCTTATGGTATGTAAAGACCTCTCCTCTCTCTGGTTCGTAAATGTTCCCTTGAGCGCAGAGAGATACGACAGGGAAGACTAATGCTATAACAATTAAAAGAACTCTTTTCATTCTCTTGTTAGATATAGATAAATACGCTGTGATTGTCCCAACTGCTTGTCAACGGACCCCCAATCCCTAGGTACACGTTGTATAAAACTGAGTGCACAAACGAGTAACGTATCCTTCCATTAATTGGTTTTTATAAATAAACAGCACCTTACTGAAATACTTATCCTCATAATCAACAAAGTCGATAGGGATAGCCTCAATAAAGTCGTAGCTATTGACTTCTAATAGTATATAGGTAGCCTTTAGGCTAGGCTCGGAAAAAAGACGGACATAAGGGAGTTGACGACCATCCTCTGTTGCAATGTATGTATCGGCATTTATAAAACCGAAACAATCCGTCTTTTCAACAAAGCCACTATGACTGACGAAATCCTCATCAGGAGTTTCCAAATAAAGCGTCCCTTTAAAATGGAATGGTAGTACCTCATCAATAATAAATAGAGCAAGGTTATTTATATTATCATTTTTAAAAATGATCGTATCTACCTGTCGTGAAAGAGGATCCGAATATATAATAAGCGGCCGATCCTCTTCAATGTGAATTAACACATTTTCTTTTTGTCCAAATACACTAGTAAAACAATGCAGCAAAATACTGATTAATAAAAGTCTATTCATCATATTAATCCCGACAAAGTACTAAATAAAAAACCTCATCTTACTATTCAGCCTCACGTCATATCCAATGATAGTAATTCCATCCGCTTTATCCAAGACTTCTGATAGTTTATCCGGAGAGGAATAACCTCAAGCGCCAGCTGTGAGGGGGCGCGAAAGTCAGGACGACAGGTCTAAACAATTTCAACTTCCGGAACCAACGTGATGCCGAAGCGGTCGCGGACGGAAGCGATAATCTTGTTTTTCAGTTGGATAAGCTCCTGCGGAAGCGCGCGCCCGTTTGCATTGATCAGTACGAGCGGCTGCTTGTGATAGACGGCGACATTGCCTTCGTGATAGCCCTTCCAGCCGCACTGCTCGATCATCCAGGCGGCCGGGACCTTGAAGAGGCCCTCTTCCGCCGGGAAATTCGGCACCGTTCCGAGTTCATCCCGGACCGCAATGGCCTTGATCTCCTCAAGCTGGGCGGGCGTAACATAGGGATTGCGGAAGAAACTGCCCGCACTGCCGATCTCGGAAGGAGACGGCAACTTGCTCGCGCGGATGTCGCCAATCACCTCGCGAATCTCCACCGGCGACAGGCCGACGTCACCGCCGAAGCGGACGATAACCGCATCGCGCACGTTGCGGTAGTCCAGTTCGGGACGCGGCGTAACGGAAAGGCGGAAGGTCACCGCCGTCACGGCGTAACGTCCCTTCCACGCGCCCTTGAAAATCGATTCGCGGTAGCCATAGCCGCAGTCCGCGACGGGAATCGTCACCTCCTCCTTCGTCCGGAGGTCCAGACACTCCACCGATTCGATCAGCTGACAGGCCTCGCGGCCGTACGCGCCGATATTCTGCACCGCGGCGGCACCGACTTCACCGGGAATCTGCGACAGGTTCTCCGGGCCCCAATAGCCCTTGTAGGCCGCCCAGGCACAGAACTGATCCCAGACGACGCCCGAACCGATGCGGACCCGGATCCATCCGTCGGCATCCGCGCTCCCCTCCTCCATAAACCCGATTCGGCTGTGCAGCAGGGTCCCGGGATAATCCCCGGAAAAGAGCAGGTTGCTGCCCCCGCCCACGTGCATCACCGGCAGCGGCAGCCCGGCGGCGAAATGATCGTCGGAGAGCAGCGCACGCAGCTCCTGCACGGAATCGTATTCGAGCAGGCAGGCCGCTCGGACCACGAGGCCGAAAGTATTGGGAACCGGACAATTGTAGGTGAGTTTCATACGAAGGATCGGGCTTGACTACACGGAGTGCAAACTTACAAAATTTCCCGCGGAATTCCTACAAAAACACGAGACGGGAAAGCTGCTCCGGGGCAAAAATGCGGGCGGAAAGCGCCTGCAGCTGCTCCGCGCTGACGGCCAGCACGCTTTCCCGGATCTGCGCCTCGGTATGGATACATTGAAACGCGAGGAGGCTTTTTCCCATCGAAAGCGCCTGCGCCTCGCCGCTGGCGGCTGAAATCAGCAGCTGCCCGAGGAGCTGACGCTTGGCCGCCTGAAGCCGCCTCGGGGTCAGGGCCGTTTCGCGCAGCTTCGCGAGCTCCCCGTCGATTTTCGCCAGACAGCGCTCCAGGTTCGGACGCTCGCAGCCGAAGGAGATGGCGACCATACCGGTATCGGCGTACTGCGTATAATTGCATTCGACACCGTAAACCCAGCCATAGCGCTCGCGAAGCAGGCCGCCGAGCAGCGAATTCGACGCCGGGCCGCCGACCAGATTGCAGAGCAGCACCGTCGCGATCCGGTCCGGCCCGCTGTACAGGCCCGGAGCGAGACCGCCGAGGACGGCATTGACTTCGTGATTGCGCTTTTCGACGCTTTTCTCAAACGGCGCCGCCAGGCCCGGGAAGGGCGTACGCAGCAGCGTATCGGCCCGCGGATTCTCACTCAGCCCCGACCTGTCGGAGAGTTTTTGCGCCAGCGTCTCCATCCGCGCCTCATCCAGGTCCGCGACCAGGGTCAGCGCCATCCGCTGCGGCACAAAACGCGCGGCGTGGAAGGCCCGCAGGCGCTCCGGCGTGATGCTCCGCACCGAACGGACCGTGCCGAGCACCGGACGACCGAGCGGATGCCCCGCGAAAAGCATCTCCTCGAACCGGTCATAGACCTCGTCCGCCGGCGCATCCTTGTAGGAGAGAATCTCGTCGATGACGACCCCGCGCTCGGTCTCGACGGCCGCATCCGGGAAGGTCGCCTCGCCCGCCAGCTCCAGCAGCAGGGAAGCCGCTTTCCGCAGGTCCTCCTTCAACACGGTCGCGTGGAGGACGATCTCCTCCTTGGTCGTATAGGCATTGAGTTCACCACCGAGGTGCTCCAGGCAGTTGTTGATGTCGGAGGCCCGTTTGCGGAGGGTCCCCTTGAAGAGGGTATGTTCGGTGAAATGCGCGATGCCGGAGGGAAACTCCCCTTCATCGCGCGTCCCGCAGCCCACGGTCAGGGCGCAGTATCCAACGGCTCCGGGACGCCGGAGCACGGCGTAGCGCAGCCCGTTTCCGCAAACGCCCGTCCTCATTGCGCGTCGGTAATCTTTCGCAGGTCCTTGACCAGGAATCCCGCCGGGCGGGTGGAATTGATCTTATGGCGACGGAAATAGACCAGCTCGCGGGTCTTCGCGTCAAAGAGCATCTTGAAGCACCAGCTGCCGTTCGACGGGTCGTCCGAAGTGACGCAGTAGCTGACCAGGATGCCCTCCTCGCCGCTCTGGAAACGCGCATCGACCTCATCTTCGTCGAGCACGAACACTTTCTCGCCGAAGAGCTTGTTCCGGTCGACCTCGGTCACGCTGATCGAGAGATCGCTCTCGGCCAGCAGGAGGGTCTTCCCCTTGACGGCGCTGCCCATCCAGAGGGTCGGCGGGATGCCCATATAGCCGCGGATATCGCTGTCCATCGCGCGCTCGGCCTGCGCCTGCAGGGTCTCGAGCAGGATGCCGAAATAGACCGCCCCACGGCCGCCGGCCTCATCGCTCGCGCAAAGCGGCAGGGTCGCCACTTCGAGCATATCGGCCAGGGTGTCCCCGCTTCCGCCTTTGAGCAGCGTCAGCATATCGATCCCGTCGCCGCCTTGAAAGCGGTCGGAGACAATGCGGAGGAAATAGTAGGCATCATCGCCTTTCAACTGATCGAAATCGGCCTCCGTGCAGTACTCATACGGGGACAGGGTCCATACGCGGCGCACCTCTTCCCGCAGCAGCCCATCGAGGAAGGCATTCCCCGTCAGGACGACCTTCACAGTCTTCGACGGCAGGTCGGCAATCTTAAACTTCTTCGTTTCGATTTTGGCCTGCGCGGAGGCGTCCATACCGCCCGGCAGGGAGGCGGCCAGCAGGACCGCCAGACAAGATACGGTAAAAAGTAACAGTTTCTTCATACGCTAATCCATTTTTTCCAATACGCACGAGCTGATGAGCGAAATCCTTTCGCGGAAGGTCTCCACCTGTCCCAGGCGGACCCGCAGCCCGAGCCGGCACCCCTCATCAAAATCCGGGCCGGAGGAAGGGCTGAGCGAGAGCTCCTTCAGTAGCTTCATCACCGCGTTCATATCGAGGTAGTCAAAGCGAAGCCGGTAGCCTTCGGTCGCCACTTTTTCTACGATCTGTGCATTTGCAAGGGCATCGGCCGTCGCCGTCCGGTAGGCCCGAATCAGCCCCGGGACGCCGAGCTTGATCCCCCCGAAATAGCGGACCACGACCACGAGCACGTCGCTCAGTCCCGCCGAGTCGATCTGCCCGAGGATCGGGCGGCCGGCACTGCCGGAGGGCTCGCCGTCATCGCTCGCGCGGAAGCGGTCCCCGAGATGCCCCAGCCGATAGGCGAAGCAGTGGTGCCGCGCATCGTGGAACTCCTTTTTCAGGGCCGCGACCTTTTCCTTCACCTCCTCCTCGGTCTCCACCGGATAGGCGAAGGCCGTAAAGCGGGAGCCGAGTTCCTTGTAGAGGCCCTCGGCGGGTGCCGCAATCGAGCGGTAGGTATCGGTCCCGAACGGATTTACCATTCTGTCAGCCATTTTATCTCCCCGTCGCGGCGCCACCAGGTCATCTGCCGTTTGGCGTAATGACGGGTATTCCTTTGGATCAGGCGGACCGCTTCTTCGAGCGAAATCCGGCCGTCAAAGTAGTCAAAACATTCTTCATAACCGACCGTACGGAGGGCCGGATAGTCCCGTAGCGGGAGCAATCTGCGCGCTTCTTCGAGCAGGCCCGCCGCCATCATCCCTTCAACCCGGGCATCGATCCGGGCATACAATTCCTCCCGGGGCCGCTCGAGACCGATCTTCACGATCTCGAAACCGCGTTTTTTGTCCGCCCGCGACTTGAAGGAAGAGAAGGGTTTCCCGGTCGTCAGGCAGACTTCGAGGGCGCGGATTACCCGCTGCGGATTCGCGGTATCGATCTCCTCACAGGTCTCGGGATCGAGGCTGCGAAGCTGCTCCACGAGGGCGGGCAGGTCTTCGGCCGCTTCCCGGGTCAGACGCGCCCGAAGCTCCGGCGTTGCAGCGGGGATATCGTCAATCCCGCGGCAGAGGGCATCGATGTAGAACATCGAGCCGCCCGTCATTACCAGCTCCTCGTGTCCCTCCGAAAAAAGCTGCTCCAACAGCGCCAGGGCATCGATTTCATACATCCCGGCCGTGTAGTTCTGCGTCACAGAAAGGGTCTGGATGAAATAATGCCGCACGGCCGCGAGCTGCTCCGGAGACGGAACGGCAGTGCCGATGGTCATTTCCCGGTAGATTTGTCGGGAATCGCAGGAGATAACGGGAGAGCCCGCCTCAAGTGCCCGCCGGACGGCGTAATCACTCTTCCCGACGGCTGTCGGCCCGAGGATGAGGGTCAGGCGGCGCATCCGGGGAGAGGGTTTTAGACCGGATCGCTCCCGTCGTAGATTTCCTTGCCGTCCTCGTCGTCGTCGGCTTCGTCTTCGTCCTCGTCGTCGAAGTCCTCGTCCGCCTCGTCATCGAGGCCGCCGAGCAGGGCATCCAGCGGCGAAGCGCTGCGATGGATGTGCTTCTGATCGTCCGGAAGGTCTTCATAGGCGACGTAGCCGTTCTCGAAATCGATCGGGTTCGGGCCCTTCGAAAAGACGACCAGCGGGGCGCCGGTATCGTCGAGGGTCGGTTTTTCGACGATGCCTTCGTAGGCAATCTCGACGCTCTTTTTGTTCTGCACGTCGTAGAAATAGGTCATCCGGACCACACCGCCTTCCACCAGGGTCTTGAGGCTCACCTCGTCCACCTTCCCCTGACCGAGATCGATCAGGCTGAAGCGGCCGATCACGTCCCCCACCTCGTCGAAGGCCTTGAACAGGATCATCTGGTCCTGCGGGAACTCCATATCGGCGCGCATCTGCTTGTGGAAAGTATAAAGGGAGACACCGGCGCCGACGTGATAGAGTCGCTGGAAGCCCTTGAGGCCCGCAAGGGTCACGTTAAACGCATAGAGGGTCAATTTCGTCGCTGCCATCAGAAAGGAAGGTCTTCGTTACCGTTTTCATCGACAAAGTCGGCCGGGAGGTCATCCAGCGTCGGGGCCGGAGCATAGGAGGCCGGAGCCGCGGAGGCGCCGTAAGCCGGGGCTTCCGGAGCGGCGGCCGGGGCGGCGGGAGCGGCAGCGCCAGGAGCGCCGAGCTTCCACACGCGGAGATCGTTGTACCAGCGACCGCCGTATTCGCGGGCGCGGACGTTGAAGGATACCTTGACCGGGTCCCCTACCTGGAAGCGTTCCAGATCGCGGACCTTGTCCTCGGACCAGGCCGTAAAGCAGGCCTGAGCCGGGAAATTGCCGTCCTGATACTCCAGGACGAAATCCTGACGGGACCAGGCGCCACGTGCGCCCTGTCCGCTCTGAACGGGCAGCTTACGGATAATCCGCCCTTCTATTTCCAAATTTGCCATTATACTGTGTGCAATTTATTCTTCTGTTTCCGGCGTTTCGGCTTCTTCTTCCGACGGCTTCACAACCGCGTGGACGCTGATCTCGAAAAGGAGGGTCGCATACGGGCTGAAGAAGAGGCGTCCGGTCGTGTCGCGCCCGGAGCCATAGCCCAGCTCGGACGGGATGTAGAGCTCTGCAGAATCCCCTTCCTTGAGCTTCAGGAGCCCCGCGGAGAAGCCCCGCAGGAAAAGGCTGTCGCTGAAAGCGGAGACGCCGAGGGAGTCAGCGCGGTCAAACTGCGCGCCCCCGAGACGGGTCGCCGTGTAGGAAAGGAGCAGGCTGTCGCCGTAAGCGACGGCAGGACCGGCCCCGGCTTTCGTAATCTTGTACTGGATCTGAGCCGTCAGCGAATCCGAAGGGTTCTCCGGATCGGGATAGCTAACTTCGGCCTCGCGGATGCCGCCACGGGTGCGGTTGTCCTCGAAAAAGTCGCGGCCCTTCTCCTGGTTGTCCTTCGCGCGGGCGTTCTGCCGGGCCTCGAGGTAGCAGATCACGAGCTCGTCGGTCAGCGCCGGATCGATGTCGAGCTTCGCGACGAAAGCGTCATACGCCTCGCCGGAGAAGCCATTCTGCAGGAAAGAGCGGTAAGCGCCGTCTGCATCGGCCTTGATGAAATCATCGATGCCTTCCTTGACCCGCTGAAAGTCGATGCTCCCGAAGTCGTCGCCATCGGTGCCGCCACCGCCATACCCGAGCATCGCGGCGAAATTGACCCCGAGCAGGTAGCTCACCGAGTCGCGCAGACCGGGCGAAGGCAGCAGGCGCCGCGTCGCGTCGGAATAGCGGTCGTCCGGGCGGGCGGGCGTCCCGGAACAGGAAAGGGCCAGTATGATTACGGAAACGGCGGTCAGCAGCCGTCTGAAAGTGTTCATTTTCATAGCGGATGCAAATATCGGAATATTTTCCGATTGGGGAGCGCCAAAGTGCGCCTTTTTTCAAAAAAATTAACGGAACTTCCGGTCTTCCTCAAGCATACCGAGGTAGGAGGCATATCTTTCAGAAGATATGATCCCCGCGTCGACGGCCGCTTTGACGGCGCAGCCGGGTTCGTGGGTATGCGTGCAGGGGGTAAAACGGCAGTCCGCGCTCGCCCGGAGCATTTCCGGGAAATAGCGGGCGATTTCCTCCTTTTCGAGATCGACGAGGCCGAAGCCGCGAAGGCCCGGGGAGTCGATGACCCAGCCGCCGCTCGCGATGGGATACATTTCATACAGCGAGGTGGTATGGCGGCCCTGCAGATGTGCCGTCGAGAGGGTTCCAATCTTGGGATCCAGGGCGGGATCGAGGGCCTTGATGAGGCTGGATTTCCCGACGCCGGATTCGCCGGAGAAGAGGTTCACCTGCCCCTTGCAGGCCTCCCGGAGCGTGTCAATCCCCTCGCCCGTGCGGACGGAAGTCTCGATGACGGGATAGCCGGCGGAGGTATAGATGGCCCGGAAGCGGTCGATCTCCTCCTGCGCCGGTTCCCGGTAGAGATCGGTCTTGGAAAGGACGATCGTGGCCGGGATGCCATAGACTTCGCAGGTAACGAGGATGCGGTCGAGGAAAGGCAGTTTCAGCTCGGGGAAATAGAGCGAGACGACGAGGAAGGCGCGGTCGAGGTTCGCCGCGATGATGTGCGCCTGCCGGGAAAGGTTCGTCGAGCGGCGGATCAGGTAGTTGCGGCGCGGAAGCACTTCCGTGATCACCGCCTCCTCTCCCCCGTCGGATTCATAGCGCACCCGGTCGCCGACGGCCACCGGATTGGTGATCGCACTGGCCTTGAGGCGGATCTTGCCACGCAGCACGGCCGGGAACAGATTCCACTCCGGGAGCGCGGAAAGCAGGTAATGGCTTCCCGCGTTCTTAACGACGACCGCTGTCTTTTCTTTCTCCATATCGCTGGCAAAGATACGCAGAAATCTTGCACGGTTCAAGGGGAATTGTTAAATTTGCAACCCGTATTCAACGCACTTCGTCTTATGAAATACGGGTTCGACAACGAAAAATACCTCAAGATCCAGTCCGAACACATCAAGGAGCGCATCGGCAGCTTCGGTGATAAACTGTATATGGAGTTCGGCGGCAAACTCTTCGACGACTTCCACGCCAGCCGCGTTCTCCCGGGCTTCCAGCCGGACAGTAAGCTGCAAATGCTGATGCAGCTCAAGGATGACCTCGAAATCATCATCGTCATCAGCGCCGTCGATATCGAGAAGAACAAGATCCGCGCAGACCTCGGCATCACCTACGATATGGACGTGCTGCGCCTGAGGGACGAATTCCTGGACCGCGGCCTGAGCGTAAACAGCGTCGTGATCACGCACTTCAACGGCCAGTCCAGCGCCGCGGATTACCGCAAGCGCCTGGAGCGGATGGGGATCACGGTGTATTACCACCATACGATCGAGGGCTATCCGAACAACGTCGCCCTGATCGACTCCGAAGAGGGTTTCGGCAAGAATGACTACGTCGTCACGTCGAAGCCGCTGGTGGTGGTCACGGCTCCCGGTCCCGGCAGCGGCAAAATGGCGGTCTGCCTGAGCCAGCTCTATCAGGAGAACAAGCGCGGGGTCAAGGCCGGCTACGCGAAGTTCGAGACCTTCCCCGTATGGAGTATGCCGCTGACGCACCCCGTCAACCTCGCCTACGAAGCCGCGACGGCCGATCTCGAGGACGTCAATATGATCGACCCCTTCCACCTCGACGCCTACGGCAAGACCGCCGTCAACTACAACCGCGACATCGAGATCTTCCCCGTGATGAACGCCCTCTTCGAGGACATCTACGGACAGAGCCCCTACAAGAGCCCGACCGATATGGGCGTCAATATGATCGGCTCCTGCATCAGCGACGACGAAGTCTGCCGCGAAGCCTCCCTGCAGGAAATCATCCGCCGCTACTACACGGCCCTGTGCAACTTCGCCGAGGGCAAGGCGAAGGAGAGCGAGATCAACAAGATCGCCCTGCTGATGAAGCGCGCCCGGATCGACACGGCCTACCGCAAGTGCACGGTCGCCGCGAAGGAGCGCCTCGAGCATTCGCAGTACGCCACGGCGGCCATCGAGCTGGAAGACGGCACCATCCTGACCGGCGAGACGAGCTCCCTGCTCGGCCCCTGCTCGGCCCTGCTGCTGAACGCGCTGAAGCACCTGGCCGGCATCGCGCACAACGTCAAGCTCATCCCGCAGACGATGATCGAACCGATCCAGAAAACGAAGGTGACCTACCTCCACGGGCACAATCCCCGCCTCCATACGGACGAGGTGCTCGTCGCCATTTCGATGATGTCGCTGCTGGATGAAAACAGCCGGATGGCCCTCGACCAGCTTCCGAACCTCCGCGGGGCGCAGGTCCATTCCACGGTGATGCTCTCCGAAGTGGACCGCAAGACCTTCAACAAGCTCGGCATCGGCCTCACCTGTGATCCGGTCAAAAAGATCAAAAAGGTACTATAACACCTCTTTCAGATACGGTCCCGTAACGGAATCTGGATCGACGGCCAGCTGCTCCGGCGTTCCGGCGGCGACGATGCGTCCGCCCTTCCGGCCCCCTTCCGGGCCGAGATCGATGAGATAATCCACCGACTTGAGGACATCGAGGTTGTGCTCGATGACGATGACCGTATTGCCCTGATCCACCAGGCGCTGGAGCACATCGAGCAGGAGCTGGATGTCTTCGGGATGGAGCCCGGTGGTCGGCTCGTCGAGCAGGTAGAGCGTGTTTCCCGTGCTCTGCCGCGACAGCTCCGCGGCCAGTTTCATCCGTTGCGATTCGCCGCCGGAGAGGGTGACCGCGCTCTGGCCGAGATGCACGTAGCCGAGGCCGACATCGAGCATCGTCTTCAGCTTGACGGCGATCTTCGGCACCGGGCGGAAGAACTCGTAGGCCTCCGCAATCGGCATTTCGAGCACGTCATTGATATTCTTGCCCTTATACCGGACGGCGAGGGTATCCTCCCGGTAGCGCCGGCCTCGGCACTCGTCGCAGACGACGTGGACCGAAGGGAGGAAATTCATCTCGATCTCCTTGATGCCGGCTCCCTTGCAGGCCTCGCAGCGACCGCCGGGCACGTTGAAGGAGAAGCGTCCGGCCTTGAAACCGCGGACCTTCGCATCCGGGGTCTCCTCGAACAGGGCGCGGATGTCGTTGAATACGCCCGTGAAGGTCGCCGGATTGCTGCGCGGGGTACGGCCGATCGGAGACTGGTCGATCTCAACCAGCTTGTCGATGTGCTCGATGCCGATCAGCTCCCGGCACGGCAGCGCGTGCTGCTTGCTGCGGTAGAGTTTCGCGCGGATCAGGGGCATCAGCGTCTCGTTGACGAGCGAGCTCTTGCCGCTGCCGGAAAGGCCTGCGATCCCGACCAGACAGCCGAGCGGGAAATCGACATCGACGTCCTTAAGGTTGTTTCCGCAGGCGCCGCGAAGGCCGAGGTAAAGGCCGTTTCCTTTGCGGCGGAGCTTCGGAACGGGAATCTGCCGGCTGCCCCGAAGGTAATCGAGGGTCAGGGACGGTCCCGTGACGGTATGCTCGCGGGTCTCCTTCGGCAGGGCTTTCCCCTTCAGGAGATGGTACACGGGGGCGCTGAGGCAGATCTTGCCGCCCAGCTCACCCGCTCCCGGACCGACATCGACGAGCCAGTCGGCGCTGAGCATCGTCTCGGCATCGTGTTCGACGACCATCACGGAGTTCCCCTCGTCGCGCAGCTTTTTCAGCGAGGCAATCAGCTTGCGGTTGTCCTTCTGGTGCAGGCCGATGGAGGGTTCGTCGAGGATGTAGAGCACGTTGACGAGCTTGGATCCGATCTGCGTCGCAAGGCGGATGCGCTGCGATTCGCCGCCGGAGAGGCTGGCGGTCGGACGGTCCAGCGAGAGGTAGTCGAGGCCGACATCGAGCATAAAGCGGACCCGCTCGCGGAGCTCTTTCAGGATGTCGCGGGCGATGCGCTGCTCCCGCTCGGAAAGCAGTTCCGGCAGGCGCTCGAGCCATTCGGAGAGCTGCGTCAACTCCATCGCCGAGACCTCGGAAATGCTCTTTCCGTCGATCTTGAAGCAGGCGGTCAGCGGATTGAGGCGGGACCCGTTGCAGACAGGGCAGACGATCTTGTCGTCGATGTCCCCGACGATGCCCGGGAAAGCCTCCATCTCGGAAGAGATGCCGTCGCCGACGCGGAAAAGCTCGTCGGAGCCGAAGATGATGTGCGAGATGGCCTCCTCCGGCACGGTCCCGATGGGGTCATAAAGGGAAAAGCCGTATTTGCGCGCTATCGAGCGCAGGATGTCGAACTTGCGGTTTTCGCGGACCTTGCCGAGGGGCAGGATGGCCCCGTCGGCGATCGAAAGGCTGCGGTCGGGAATGATGGCGTCGATATTGACGTCCACGATCATCCCGAGGCCCTTGCAGTGCGGACAGTAGCCTTCCGGAGAGTTGAAGGAGAAGGAGTGCGGCTGCGGCTCCTGCAGGGAAACGCCCGTGTCGGGGTCCACGAGATGTTTGGAGAAATGCGAAAGCTTCCCGCTTTCCAGATCGAGAACGGCAAGGGAGCCCTTCCCGAGGTTCAGGGCGCTCGCGACCGAGTCGCGAACGCGTTTCAGATCGCCGCTCCCGGGTTTCATCTTATCGACGACGAGCTCGATGAAATGGACCTTGTAACGGTCCAGGGACTCGATTTCGGAGAGTGGACAGATCTCGCCGTCGATGCGAACTTCCGCATAACCGCGGCGGCGAAGCTGGTCGAAGAGCTCGCGGTAATGGCCTTTTCGGCCGCGCACCAGGGGCGCCAGGAGAAGGCATTTGCGGCCTTCGAAGCCGCTGAGGATCAGGTCGACGATCTGCCCGTCAGTGTAGCGAACCATCTCACGGCCGGTTTCGGGCGAATAGGCCCGGGATCCCTTCGCGTAAAGCAGGCGCAGGAAATCGTAAATCTCGGTAATCGTACCGACCGTTGAACGGGGATTGGATCCGGTCGTCTTCTGCTCGATTGCGATGATCGGGCTCAGGCCGCGGATCTCCTCTACCTCGGGCTTCTCGAGGATGCCCATAAAGTGCTTGGCGTAGGTGGAAAGCGTATCCATATAGCGCCGCTGCCCCTCGGCATAGAGGGTATCGAAAGCCAGGGAGGACTTCCCGCTCCCGGAAAGCCCGGTCACGACGACCAGCTTGCCCCGCGGGATGTCCACATTGACTCCCTGCAGGTTATTGGCCCTTGCGCCCCGGATTTCGATGTATTCCTGCTTCATAAATGTCTTCTCTTTCGCCCTTCCGACGAAATTCCCCGCAAGATACAAATAATATAATAAGAAAAGAAGGGGATGGAACACACCATTTTCGGAGACACTGATAATCAATACATTACAGAGGCCCCCGTGTGATCCCCCCTGTTTTTTCAGGGGGATGGAACAGGGCCCTTTCGGGGATATTGATAATCAATTATTTACAAGAGATGGCGTGCCATCCCCCCGAGGGTGCGGATCCTATAAAAAGACTAAACCCGCGTGTTTGATTTCTCAGGGACACACGGGGATTCCGTTGCAAAGGTACAATTATCTTTTATCTTTACAAAGGGAAAACGGTTCGGGGGAGCGAACAGTTCCCCCGATATAAATAATGCTCCAACAAAAAATGCATCGCAAAACTGCGATGCATTTTTTGTGGAGCATAGGGGATTCGAACCCCTGACCTATAGATTGCGAACCTATCGCTCTACCAACTGAGCTAATACCCCGTTTGGGACTGCAAAGGTAGTAAAAAAATTTAATTCGCAGCCCTTTTGGAAAAATTATTCTTACACCGTGGCGCTCTCGCCATAGACGACGGCGCGGATCTGCTCGTGCATATCCTCCGGAATCGCCTTCAGGAGGTTGTCCAGCGTATCCTTCGGATAATCCTGCAGGCGGAGGAGAATCAGGCAGTCGAGGCAGTTGTTGAAGAGCGGATCGACGTTGAAGCAGACCGCCTTCGCGGAATACTTGAAGTAGCGCTTCATCAGCACCGGGAGACGATAGGCTCCGCCGGAAATGGAGGCAAGCAGCTTGTCGAACTCGTCGATGTTCCCCTCCGTGCAGCGGCATAGCAGTGCCTCGGGATCCGTCCCGAGATAGTCGGGCTTGAAGGGCACCGGCGGCGTGGAGAAATGCTCCGGCTCCGCGTAAGGGTAATACTTCATTATGAAGTAGTAAATCAAGCTCTTGTAGTAGTCCGGCATCGCATCGCTGATCGTGACCGGGCCGAGCAGATACTTGATCCGGGGGTACTTCAGGGCAATCACCGAGATGCTGGAGAAGAAAAGCTTGAGCGGCAGGATCTCGCGCTGGTACTTGCCCGAAATGAAGGTGCGGCCGATCTCCAGGCAGGTGGAGAGCAGTTCCTTCGCCTCCGGCTTGTAGTTGAACTCGCTCGCGCTGTAGAATCCCTGGATGCCGTGGGCATCGATCAGCTCGTGGCCGATGCCGACGCGCTCCGCACCGACGAAATCGTCATTCTTCAGGTGCCAGATGATCAGGTGGTGGTAGCGCTGGTCGTAGATGTCAGTATCCTGCGAGAGGCCCGTCCCCTCCCCGATCGCGCGGAACGTCTCTTCGCGCATACGGGAGATGTCACGCAGCGTATGCGGAATCTCGGACGCCGAAGCGAGATAGAGGCGGTAGTCACCGATCTCGAAGAGCACGTGCTCCGGAGAGAGGGCGTGGATTTCCTGATGCACCAGGGCGGGATCGACCGGATCGATGATCTTCTCCGGTTCCTTCGCGGCACCCGCCTTTTTCGGCTCGAGGCACTCGGCCTCCAGCGCATAGGTGCGGTTGCGCAGGTATTTTCCGAGGGTCGGGATGTCCATTCCGGCGATTTCGTCCGGGGTGATCGGCTGTCCGATGCGGACCTTGACGTGGTGGCCGTTCTTGTTGAAGAGTTCGTGGATCAGGCGTACGGTCCGCAGCGAAGGATGGATCTTGCCAAGGAAGTGGAAGAACCAGGAATTGTGCCCCTCGAAATAGATCGGGATGACCGGCTGTTTGGATTTCCGGATCACCTTGATGATGTTCTCCGCCCAGGGCTTGTCTTCAATGATCTTTTTGCCCTTGTAGGCACTGCGGAGGTGCTTTTTCTGATAGGTCGCGACCTCGCCGGCCGGGAACAGGCCGAGGCCTTCCCCGCGGGAGATCTGCTCGAGGGCCATCCGGATGCCGGCCACGCTGCGGCCCTGATTCGATGACGAGATATTGTCCACCGGCAGGAAGCAGGGCTTCAGGCTCGGAATCTTCGCCAGCAGGAAAGTCGTCATAATCTTGAAGTCCGGACGCTTGTGCCCGACGAGCGAGCTGAGGATCATCCCGTCGATCGAGCCATAATGGTGGTTCGAAATCGTGATGAATCCGCCCTCGGCCGGAATGCGGTCCAGCTCCTCGGGACGGTACTCCCAAGTGCAGCCGACTTCCTCCAAAACGGCGTCGGAGAAGTCCGGCCCCATCTTTTTGGCGTGCTTGTTCTGGATATAATTGACGCGCTTGAGCTCAAGCAGCCAATAGACAAAGCCAGTAACGGCCTTGCCGAATAAGCCCTTCAGGCCCAGCGACTCCTGTAGTTCTGATTTGGACAGTACAACGGTTTGTTCTTCCATAAGTTGTAATCTGCCCGTCTCACGGTAGAGGCGGTTTAGGTTGGTTTAGTGTACAAAGGTAGAAAATAATTGCCAAAACGGCAACTCTTCAGCCTAATAGCGGTTCAGCGGCCGACCGGAGGTCATCATATGGACCTTGCGGCGCACCTCGTCCAGCACGAGCTTGTGCGCAATCCGTTCCGCAACCTGCGGCTCGGTCGGCTCCTTCGCGGTCAGCGCTTCGAAATGATCATTCGCCGAGGCCAGCACGAGATCGATCAGGTCCACGATCTGGACCATATCCTTCTCCTCGAAGCCGCGGGAGGTGATTGCCGGCGTGCCGACGCGGAGGCCGCTCGTCTGGAAGGCGCTACGGCTGTCGAACGGAACCATATTCTTGTTGACGGTGATGTCCGCCGCCACGAGTTCTTTCTCGGCGACGCGTCCGGTCAGGGCCGGGAACTTCGTCCGCAGATCAATGAGCATCAGGTGGTTATCGGTACCGCCGGAGATGATCTTGTAGCCGCGCTCGAGGAAGGCCTCGCACATCGCCGCCGCATTGGCGACCACCTGCTTCTGGTACTCGACGTACTCCGGCTGGGCCGCCTCATAGAAGGCGACGGCCTTCGCCGCAATAACGTGCTCGAGGGGACCGCCCTGGATGCCCGGGAAGACGGCGGAGTTCAGGATCGCGCTCATCTTCTTGATCTCGCCCTTCGGCGTGGTCAGGCCCCACGGGTTATCGAAGTCCTTGCCCATCAGGATGATACCGCCACGCGGGCCGCGGAGGGTCTTGTGCGTGGTCGAGGTCACGATGTGCGCATAGCGGACCGGATTCTTCAGCAGCCCGGCCGCAATGAGCCCCGCCGTGTGCGCCATATCGATCCACAGGATCGCGCCCACCTTGTCGGCGATCGCCCGCATCCGCTCGTAATCCCATTCGCGGGAGTAGGCCGAGGCACCGCCGATGATCAGCTTCGGCTTGTGCTCGAGGGCCTTGCGCTCCATATCGTCGTAATCCACCCGGCCCGTTTCCGGATCCAGCCCGTAGGCGACCGGATGATAGAGGATGCCAGAGGCATTGACCGGAGAGCCGTGCGTCAGGTGACCGCCCATCGACAGGTCGAGGCCCATAAAGGTATCGCCCGGCTTCAGGATGGCCATCGTGACGGCCATATTGGCCTGTGCGCCGGAGTGCGGTTGGACATTGGCATATTCGGCGTCATACAGCGCGCAGAGCCGGTCGATCGCGATCTGCTCGATCTGGTCCACCACTTCGCAGCCGCCATAGTAGCGCTTGCCCGGGTAACCCTCGGCGTACTTGTTCGTACAGATCGAGCCCATTGCCGCCATTACCTGGTCGGAAACATAGTTCTCGGAAGCAATCAGCTCCAGGCCGGAGCTCTGGCGCTCTTTTTCGCGCTTGATCAGGTCAAATACCTGCAGGTCCTGTTTCATATCGATAGGGTTATTATTTCAATCGTTTGAACCTACAAATATAACCCATTTTCTCCGATATCCCAAGGCCTTTTGTTGTCCGCTACGGAATAATTGCCTACCTTTGCCCTGCGATGAAAGACCGCAAACTGCTCAATATCGAGCTCGGGCGCCTCAGCCCCGGGGAGTACCGCAGCGACAGCCGGCCGCGGAGCGGACTGGCCGTGGTGCTGGACAACCTGCGCAGCGCCCACAATGTCGGCTCGGCCTTCCGCAGCGCCGACGCGTTCGGCGTCGACCGGATCCTGCTCTGCGGAATCAGTGCCGTGCCCCCTTCCCCGGAAATCCACAAGACTGCCCTCGGGGCTGAAGATAGCGTTCCGTGGGCGTACTTTGACGACACGCTGGAGGCGCTCCGCAGCCTGAAAGAAGCGGGTTACCGCATCGTCTCGGTTGAGCAGACCGAACACTCGCGCAAGCTAGGGGTGGATTTCGAACGCCATCCCGGCGAGCGGATCGCCCTCGTGTTCGGCAACGAGGTGGACGGAGTCCGGCAGGATGTCGTGGATGCCTCGGACTGTGCTCTGGAAGTGCCGCAAAAGGGCACGAAGCATTCCCTGAACGTGTCGGTCTGCGTCGGGGTCGTCCTATGGGAACTGGTACGAAACGAGCGATAGAAGCCTATGCTGATCAGCCTTATCGGAATGCCCGGAAGCGGGAAATCAAGCGTCGGACGCCTCGTGGCCGATGCGCTCGGCTGTCCGCTGATCGATCTCGATGAATGCATCGAAAAGGCCGCGGGGAAGCCCATTCCGGAGATTTTCGCCGAATCGGGCGAAGCGGGGTTCCGGAAGTTGGAAGCGGAGCAGCTGCGGAAAACGCTTGCGCGCTACGGCGGACAGACGGCCGTCCTTTCGCCCGGCGGAGGAACGGTGACCCTTCCCGGAGCGCCCGCCCTCTTACGCGAAAAGAGCCTCTGCATCTGGCTCCGTGCTTCGCTGGAGACCCTGCAGGCGCACCTTCAGGGCGATGCCTCCCGTCCGCTGCTGTCCCAGCCCGGGAGCCTTCAGGCCCTGCTGGAGGCACGCGAATCCCTTTACGCCGAAGCCGCGGAGGTCATTCTCGACACAGACGGCCTCTCGCCGGAGGAAATCGCCGACGAGATCATCATCTCCGTGCTCTAAAGCCTGGAGGAAGCCCTACTTCTTATAGATTTTTTGGTGAAACTTGAAGCCGGAGCGGAGCGATTTGATCGCCGCTTTGGTCAAGTCCGCTTCAACGATACGGTCCCCGCTCGGGAAGACGAAGCAGAGACGTTTGCCTTCCAGGGCGCGTTTGACGACCGTACAGCGGGTCGTTACGGTGCCCGGAGCAAGGGCTTCGGCCCCGAGGGTGGTCCGGCCTTCAAATTCCTGGGTCGTTCCCGGCGCTTCGCCAAGCAGGCTCAGCAGTTCATTCAGGGAAGCATACACCTCATCCGGCTCTTTTCCCAGGAAAAGATTGATCTCGTCGATCCGGCTGATGGTCGAGCTGAGCCGGTCCGAGAGGCTGATGGAAAGCGGCTGGCTCAGGTAAGCGATGCTCAGGTAATAGCCGAAGGTCCCGTCCTCATCCGTATAGGAATAGAGGGAGTACTCGCGCTGGTCGTTTTCCTCGTATTCGGCGCATTCCATCCGGAGGCCGAAATGCTTCTGTGCAAAAGCCCCCAGGGTAAGGCAGGCCAGCAAGAGGGTGATAAAAAAACGTTTCATATTACTTTTCCTCCTTTCCGACCTCTTCTTCCGGACCATAGATTTCGCTGAAGGTCGCGTTTTCTTTGAACGTAAGATTGATGCCGTAATAGTCTCCGAAACGGGTAAAGGACAGACGGATGGCGTAAGTCCCGTCAAACCAGTTGTTATCTTTGCTGGTATAATCGCTTTTGGCAATGGAGGGCTCGCCGTATTTCTCGGTCAGGTTCGTCAGGAGCATCGTTTGCTGCTGCTCCATAAAGGCTTTATCCGTACTGGTAGAGGCAAAACAGATGGCAAAGATACGGCCGTCCTCCGTCGCATCCAGTCTGACGGTGTTCCAGTTATGGTTTTCGAACAGATATCCCTCCGCGTTGGGTTCAGAGAAGACATAGTAGCTGACAAACTGGTCCTGTTGGGCGATGCTAAGCTCCGGATTCGTATCCCAGAGGTCTCCCTCATTTTCGCGCTGAAGCCCTTCGATGGATTGGGCCAGAATATCTACCAGATCGTCATAGGTGTAAGTCTCACCGAGCGTAACGCCAAAGACCTCACGCTGCAGCGGAGCCTGGGCATTCTCCCCTCCCTTCTTGTTTCCCGCGCAGGAAATCAGGAGGAAAGAAAAAACGATCAATAACAGAGTATGCTTCTTCATAGGTATAAAATATTTAGAACAGGGTCCATTCAATGGGTTCTTCGTCGGAAGGGTCGTCCTTCGGGGCGTCGTGCAGGAGCTTGGCCGCCTCGCCGCCGACAGGGGCGGAAGGAGCAGCGGGGACGTCCAGAATGTCGATGGGGTCCTCGTCGGGAGATTGCCGATCGGAGTCGGCAATGACGGAAGGGTCGGGGTCAGCAATGACGGAAGGGTCGGAGTCGGCAATGACGGGGGCGTCGTCCGGCTCGGCAGGTTCTTCGTCTACCGGGACGGGGAGCGGTTCGATGAAATGCACGTCTTTGAGGTCGTAGGCGTGGCACTTTTTGCCCTTGGCGGCGTAGCCTTTCTTCGCAATGAAGGGCTCCGCCTCGATGACTTCCGGCTCACGGTGCGCATACTTTCCGCCGAAGATCACCTCGAAACGCGGGTACACGTCCGCCGAGAGGTCCACCAGGCGCGAGGCGCGGCCTTCGGCGATGAACAGCTGCGGCGTGTTGTCGCTCTCAACGAAGCTGAAGCGCTTGACATAGAATGCCTTGACACCGGCATCCCAGTAGAGGGCCGTATAGGTCCGGTTCGGATCGAACTTCTCGATGCGGAGCACCTCGCCCTGATACTTGTTGACCAGGTCGTAGGAGGTCGTGTAATAGGTACCGTCCTTGAAGACGGCCAGCACCTTCTCCTCACCGCTGAACTGTCCGAGATGCAGGCCGCGGCCATCCTCATTGAGGCGCTGGATATCGGGATCGTACCAGATGTCCTTGCCGCCGATCGTCGAGACGCCACGAGAGCGCATCACGATCTTCTGGATGGTGTTCTTCGTAACGAGATTACCCCGCACGGTACGGCCCTTGATCGCCAGGGTCGAGAAATCGTACTCGAACTGCGTCTTTTTCAGCTTCGGTTTCGCGCGCAGGAACACCTTCACCGTCTCGGCCTCGCCGTTGTGGTTCACGGTGAACCAGAGGATGGTCGAGCCGTCGGCCCCGCCCGTGATGTCGTACTCCTTGTCGCGGGTTATCGAGGTGATAGCGAAGCGCTTGGCGTAATAGACGGGCGCCTTGCCATCGCGGTAGATGACGTTATAAATCGTCCGCTCGTCGCCGCGGTTGAAAACGCCGACGTAGAGCAGGTTCTTGCCGAAGAAGGCCTTGTCGGAGACCTTGGTGATCCGGTACTTGCCGTCCTTGCCGATGACGATGATCTCGGAGAGGTCGGAGCAGTCGCCGATCAGCTCGCCGCCATCGTCCCGCTTGAGACCGATGCCGACGAAGCCTTCCTCGAGGTTCGCGTAAAGCTTGGCGTTGTTGTTGACGACCTTGGTCGCCGCGATGGTCTCCAGCGAAGTGATTTCCGTCTGGCGCGGGAAGTCCTTGCCGTACTTCTTCTTCAAGCCCCGGAACCATTCGATGGTAAATTCGGTGATATGCTCGAGCTGGTCGCGGATCTCCTTCATCTGCCCCTCGATCGCGTAGATCTTCTCGTCGAGCACCTTCGTGTCGAAGCGGGAAATCTTGCGGACCGGCTTTTCGACGAGGCGTTCGATGTCCTCCATCGTGATCGGGCGGTGCAGCAGGTCTTCGTACTGGCGCATCTGCGAGAAGATGTCGTCAAGCTGCTCCTCCCAGGTCCGCTGGTTCTGCTCGAGGACCTTATAGATGCGGTTCTCGAAGAAGATGCGCTCCAGGCTGTCGTAGTGCCATTCGTCCTCCAGCTCGCCGAGTTTGATCTCGAGCTCCTGACGCAGGATGTCGCGCGTGTGGAAGGTATCGTATTCGAGGATGTCGTTCACGGAGAGGAACTGCGGCTTGCCGTCCTTGATCACGCAGGCGTTCGGGGCGAGGGTCGTCTCGCAGTCGGTGAACGCGTAGAGCGCGTCGATCGTCTTGTCCGGGGAGACGTCGTTCGGCAGGTGGATGATGATCTCCACCTTCTCCGTCGTCATATCATCGATCTTCTTGATCTTGATCTTCCCCTTTTCGCGGGCCTTGAGGATGGAATCGATCAGCATATGCGAAGTCTTCCCGTAAGGGATCTCCGTGATCGTGATCGTGTTCTTGTCCACCTTCTCGATGCGCGCGCGGACCTTGACGACGCCGCCGCGCTTGCCTGCATTGTACTTGCTGCAGTCCGCCATACCGCCCGTCGGGAAATCCGGATAGATCTCGTAGGGCTGTCCCTTGAGGATCGCGACCGAAGCGTCGAGCAGTTCGTTGAAATTATGCGGCAGGATCTTCGAGGCCATACCGACCGCGATGCCCTCCGTACCCTGCGCCAGCAGGAGCGGGAAACGCACCGGGAGTTCCGTCGGTTCCTGGTTCCGGCCGTCGTAGGAAGTCATCCAGGGGGTCACCTTCGGGTCGAATACGACCTCCTTGGCGAACTTGCTCAGCCGGGCCTCGATGTAACGCGGAGCCGCGTTCGAGTCGCCGGTCAGGATGTTACCCCAGTTTCCCTGGCAGTCCACCGTGAGGCCTTTCTGTCCGAGCTGGACGAGGGCGCCGAGGATGGAGGCATCGCCGTGGGGATGGTACTGCATCGCCTGACCGACGATGTTCGCGACCTTCGTGAAGCTGCCGTCGTCCATCTTGTACATCGCGTGAAGCACGCGGCGCTGGACTGGCTTGAGACCGTCCACGATGTGCGGAACCGCACGGTAGAGGATGACATACGACGAATAATCCAGGAACCAGTCCTTGAACATTCCGGACAGCTTGTACTTGCGGCTGTCCGCCTCCAGCAGCCGGGCAAACTTGCCGCCGCTTTCAACGGGCTCCTGCTGCTCGTCGTCCAGGGGTTCCTCTTCGGGTTCAGCGGGGATGTTGTCCCATTCGTCGCTCATAGGTTCGTCTCCTTTTTTCGCGTTATTCTTCGTATCCAAACCGGCGGAGTTCCCGGCGGCTGGTGCGCCAGTCGGGATCCACCTTGACAAAAGTCGTCAGGAAGACCTTCTTCTGGAAGAAGTCCTCCATTTCCAGCCGGGCTGCGGTCCCGACTTTCTTGAGCATCGCACCGCCCTTGCCGATGATGATGCCCTTCTGGCTGTCACGCATCACATAGATGACGGCGCTGATGTCATAGCGCTCCTCCCCTTCCCGGAAAGCCTCGATCTCGACCTGGCAGCTGTAGGGGATTTCCTCCCCGTAGTTCTCCAGGATCTTTTCGCGGATGATCTCGGAAGCGAAGAAGCGAAGGTTGCGGTCCGTGAACTGGTCCTTGTCGAACCAGGCCGGAGCCTCGGGGAGCCGGCTGCGGACCGCCTCCAGGACGCGCTCGAGGTTGAAACGCTCCTGCGCGGAAACCGGGATGATCTCCGCCTCCGGCAGCTGTTCCTTCCACCACTGCATCAACTCCACGACCTTCTCCTGCGAGGAGATGTCGATCTTGTTGAGACAGAGGACGACGGGGCAGCCGACCTTCTGCAGCTTGGCGATGTACTCCGCGTTCTTGTCCCCCTTCTCGACCGTATCGGTCACATAGAGGATGATGTCGGCGTCGCCGATCGCGGCCTCCACGAAGTTCATCATATTCTGCTGCAGCCGGTAATTCGGCTTCAGGATGCCGGGGGTGTCGGAATAGACAATCTGATAGTCCTCTCCGCTCACGATGCCCATAATGCGGTGCCGCGTCGTCTGCGCTTTCGCGGTGACGATGGAGAGTTTTTCGCCCACGAGGGCGTTCATCAGCGTCGATTTGCCGACGTTCGGGTTTCCGATGATATTGACAAAGCCTGCCCTGTGTGCCATAATAGATTCCTTCGCTTCGCTCGGAATGACATTAAACAAACGCGCCCATTCGGAGGATGTTGATCTCACCCTCGGTCAGGTAGCGCCACTCGCCCTTCTTGAGACCCTTCTTCGTCAGGCCCGCGAAATAGACGCGGTCCAGGGCCCGGACTTCGTAGCCCATCGATTCGAAGATGCGGCGCACGATCCGGTTCTTGCCGGAATGGATCTCGATGCCGAGCTTCTTGCGGTCGGTCGCATCGACGTACTCGAGCTCGTCGGCCTGGATCAGACCGTCGCTCAGTTCGATGCCCTCGAGCACCCGCTGCCGGTCTTCTTCCTTGAGGGGCATATCGAGGATGACCTGATAGATCTTCTTCTTGTTGAAGGAAGGATGGGTCAACTTCTCGGACATCTCACCGTCGTTGGTGAGCATCAGGACGCCGGTCGTATTCTTGTCAAGACGGCCGACGGGGAACACCCGCACCGGCACGCCCTTGATCAGGCTCATCACGGTCTTGTCCGCGTGCGGATCACCGGCCGTGGTGACATAGCCCTTCGGCTTGTTCATCAGGATGTAGGTCTTCGCCTCACCCTTGAGGCGCTCGCCGTTGAAGCGGATGTCGTCGGTCAGGATGTTGACCTTCACGCCGAGTTCGGTAACGACCTCACCATTGACGGTAACGACCCCCGCCTGGATCAGGCTGTCGGCCTCGCGACGCGAGCAGACGCCCGAATTGGCGATATACTTGTTCAGGCGCACTACGTCCTTGATCGGAGCGGATACGTAGTCATTGTCGGAGAGTTCCGCCTGTGCGGCCTTCTTGCGACCGATCATTGCGGTAATGCCGTCCTCTTTCTTGCTGCGGGTATTGCGGGCGAAAGGCTTGCGGTCGCCATAGCTCTTGTGCTCGCCGAAGCTTTTATGCTCACCAAAGCTCTTGTGTTCGCCGAAGCTCTTATGCTCGCCATAGCTTTTGCGCTCGGAGCCGGCGCCATAGGATTTGCGCGGACCGCCTGTGCTCTTGCGGTGGGAGCCGGATGCGGATCCGCCCCTATGCTCTTCGTGCGAAAAACTGCCGAAGCTGCGATTCTCCCAATCGCCGCCTTCATCGAAGCTGACACGCTCCGCACGGCGGGGCGCGCTGCTACCCGGACGGCGGGTACTGCCGGTCGTCGTAAAATGTTTCCGGCCACTGCGGCTGTTGAAGCCGCCTTTTTTCTTTTCTTCCATACTGTATTGACCCTTCACGGGCTCTTTAATAATAAAACACGATGACTCCCGTCATCTTTATTTCCTCAGTTCGAACACGCAGGTAACGGTTCCGTACTTGCGCTCGACATCGGTTGCCGACGGCTTGAAGGTGAACTTCTTTGCCGCCTCGAGGGCGATCTTGACCAGATCCTGGTCCATCGTCTCCGACAGTTTGACATTCTGCTTCGCCTCGATCACCCGGCCGGTGCGGTCGATCCAGATGTCGATCACGACCTTGCCCCGCTTGTTCTTCGTACCGGTAATCTTCGGCGTATAGGTCACCGCGCGGCCTTCGACCCAGGCGTTCGGCTGGCCGTCCAGGGCACCGTTCGTGCTACCGTCCGGCTGTCCGCCGGAAAGCTTGTCCGAGGCCTCGGAGGCCGTCTGCGAATGGTTCGTGGTGTCCTTCTGGCTGTGACCCGGGAAGATGGCCTTCGGATCGAGCGGCGTCTCCGGGGTCTCCGGGATCGCGACGTCGCCGTTCGGGGTCGGGTTCGAAGCCGGAGCATCATTCTTCGTCTTCGCTACCAGCGGCGACTCCGATGCGCGGACCTCTTCGATCGGCTGGTCCGGATCCACGTGCTGCGACTCGGCATCGCCCCGGCGGGTCGGTTTGACCTTTTCCGGCTCCGGAAAATCCTCCAGATCGGCGAAAGTGATCATCACCTTCTCCGGCGGCGGGGGCCAGGAATAGTCGAAGCCCGCGACGTAGTAGAAAACGGCGATGACGGCGGCGTGGACCGCTACCGTCAGGCCGACACCCGTCCAGCGGGAAATCTTATCCTGTAACTTTCTGTCCCTTATATAGCCTTTCATTCGGGTCGGGTTGCGAGGAGTACCTTATAATTGAGTTTCTTTCCTATGTTCATCACCGCGACGACTTCGCCGATCGGGGTCGTTTCGTCGGCCTGGATCGAGAAAGTCAGGTCCTCTCCGTCGCCCAGACGCTCGTGGATCGCTTCCGCAAGCAGGTCGTAGGGCACCGGAGTCTCGAGATCGTCGCTGAGATAGTAGTTGTAGTTACCGCTCTCGCCCTTGTAGATCGACACGGCAACCGTCGGCTTTTCACTGACCTGGTTGGTGCTCTTCGGGAGCAGCAGGCGCAGCGCATTCGGGTTGATCAGCGTCGAAGTGACGAGGAAGAAGATCAGCAGCAGGAACACGATGTCCGTCATCGAGGACATCGAGAAGCTGGCTTCCACCTTGGTTGTACGCTTGAGTGCCATAGTCCTACTGGATTTCGCTCTCTTCGGGTTCGTGGAGGACGATGTCGATGAACTCCATCGTCGAGCTTTCCATCTTATAGACGAGGTTCGAGATCATCGAGGTCAGCCAGTTGTAGCCGAAGTAGGCCACGATACCGACGACCAGACCGCCGACAGTCGTGACCATCGCCGTATAGATACCGTCGGAAAGGAGGCTTATGTCGATGTTGCTGCCCGCCTTGGACATCGTGAAGAAGGCCTGGATCATTCCCCATACCGTACCGAGGAAACCGATCATCGGCGCACCGCCGGCGATCGAAGCGAGGATCGGGAGACCCTTCTCCAGCCGGGCGACCTCGACGTTGCCCGCGTTCTCGACCGCGGTCTGGATGTCGTTCATCGGACGGCCGATGCGGTGGATACCTTCCTCAACCATACGGGCGACCGGCGAATCATACTGCTGGCAGAGGTTGACGGCGGATTTGAACTTGCCGTGGCTGACATAGTCGCGGATATCGGACATAAAATGGTTGTCGATCTTCGAGGCGCGCTGCAGCGTCCACCATTTTTTGCCGAGGATATAGACGGCGACCACGGAAAGCGCCAGCAGGATCCACATAATCACGCCACCGGACTGGAACAGCTCCAGGAAGGACATAGTCTCGATATGGGTGGCCGGCTCGGCCGCCGGAGCGGCAGCCTGGGAAAGGGTTTCGCTGACCACAGCCGCGGTGTCAGCCTGAAGGAAAGGAAAGATCATCATTGTTGTTATCATTTTAACCTACAAAAGTAGTGTAAAATCGCCATTTCTCCAAAATAAATCCGGGAACGGATACAAAAATAACCGGCTGGGCGGCCGGTTATTTTTTCGTATCAGATCACTTCGATATCCTCTTCCTTGATCCAGCCTTCGCGGCCGTCGGCAATCCGGATGTTGGACCAGCCGTTGACGGATTCCAGGGTGGTGACCTTCGTTCCCGCGTGCAGGTCGAACAGGCTCGTGGAGCCGCTCGAGGAAGGAGCGCTCCGAACGGTCGAACGGGCCTTCATCACGACGGCTTCCGTCCGGTCGGCATAATCGGCATACTGCCAGGCGGAGAAGGCCAGCGCCCCGGCGCACAGCAGCAGGGTCAGGATCCCGCCGAAAAAGCCGGTCAGGCGAAGGCCGCGCCGTCCGCTCCGAAGGAAAAGCCATACCCCGGCGAGGGTCATCAGGAAGAATATCGCGCCGAGCAGAGCCCATCCGTTCGCGCCGAGCCCGTAGCAGATGTTGCGGAAGAAGCGCTTCAGGACAAACTCCGGCACAGCGTCGATCCGGTCGAGCTGCCGGGCGACGATCCCGAGGTTGTAGCGCGCGTCTTCGAAGGAAGGATCGAGCTTGAGCGCCCGTTCGTAGCCGAGGACGGCGTGGGCGTTGTCTCCGGCCTGGAAGGCGGCGTCGCCGATGTTGTACCAGAGTTCAGCGTTGTCGCGGCAGCTTTCCGCGAGATGAAGCCAGTCGCTTTCGGCATCGGCATAGCGGCCCTGCTCATACGCAGCGACACCGCTCCGCCAGAGGGTATCCCTCCCTTCCGGGAGTTCGGCCGCCTGAGACAGCGGGCCGAGGAGCAGCAGGGCGATGCTGAGTCCCAACATCCGGGCCCCGCCGGATTTCTTGCTTGGCGTCTTTTTCACACTTGCATCGGTTTCAGAAAGGACGCGGACCGCGGCCTCATAGTGTTCCTGCATAGACTGCTGCCCGGCGGAAGGCGCATAACGGGCGTATTCGCAGGCATCCAGCAGTTCGATAAAGTCGGATGCCGTCTGCTCCGAAGCGCCGCCTTCGAGCAGGGCCGCCCGGACGCCTTCGCGGTTGAGATCCGCCACGTCCGGAACGAGTTTATCGGAGAGGTAGCCGAGCAGGGCCCGGTGCAACTCCTCATAGAAGGCCGTGACGAGCTCCTTCTTCATAAAGCCCGCCGCCGTTTTGAGGCGGGTGCGGGCGAGCTTTCCGGCCTTGCGGTTCTTCGCCCCGAGGGTATCGGCCCGGCGTCGGGCCAGGGCGGCCGTCAGCGGCAGATAGATCAGCAGCGCGGCCAGCGCCAGGGCGAGCAGGGCCCAGAAGAGCGGGGCCACGATCCAGAAGCGGCGCTCCCGGCCGAGGTCCTCCGGCTCCCGCGTACGGATGTAGCGGATGCTTTCCCCGCGGGATTCCACCCGGGTTCCGCCCATCCGGCTCGACGCATCGACGGCGCCGACCGGCTGCACTCCGGCGGGATTCTCATCTACCGTCAGATCGAAGGGGCCCGCAGTCAGGGTCACGTACTGCCGTTTCCCCGTGTCAAAATAGGTAAACTGCACAGGACCGATCCGGAACTCCCCGTCCGTTCGCGGAACGAAGGGATACTCGATGCGCAACGTCCCACTCGTCTTGCCGTCCAGGGTCAGCTGCGTCTCGGCGCCATAGGTCTCGAAATCCTGCGGGAAATCCAGCTTCGGGGCCTTCAGCATCGCGATATTGCCGCTGCCGCTGATCGTGACCGTCACGCTGCCCGCCTCGTCTTCCGTCATCTGGTTGGCCGAGATCGAGCCCTCCATCCGGTACGTGCCCACGGCCCCGTCAAAGGAGGCCGGTGCGCCGGCGGGAAGCGGAGAAACCTCGATGTTCACGGCCGGGGCGCGAAGGGTCTTCCGCACCTGCCGGGAGCCCGTGCCGAAAAATTCCTCGAAGGGATCGCCCGTAGAGGCGTTACGGATCGAGTAGAGGCAGTTCAGCTCGGCGGGTTCGATCGTGATCGTACCGGTCTTGATCGGGGTCAGGATGTATCGGGTAATGGTCGCGGCGTAATAGATTGTGCCGCCATACTCCTCGCGATGGAATTTCACATCGCTCGGGGCGTAATCATCCTGCTTGGAGAAATCATTGAAGGAAGGGAACTTTGCGCCGTCAAAGCCGCTGATATCCACCTTCGTATAGAGCTTGATCTCGAGCTGGAACGGCTCGCCGATCAGCACCGATTTCTTGGTAGGAACCATCCGGAGGAAAATGTCCTCCTTCGCGGCGGCAGAGCGCTTCGATCCGGCGGCGGGCGTCGTCTCCGAAGCCGAACCGCCTTCTGCCTCCGCGGACTCAGCGGCCGAGGCGGAGCCTTCTGCGGGGATGACCGTCACGGAGCCGATCTCCGAGGTGACGGGGGTGCCGTCAACGGTCGCGCTGGCCGTCGGAATCGGCAGGGTGCCGGTTCGCAGGGCGCGCAGGGTGTAGGAATAGGACTGGCGCGTTTCGATGGTCCGCTTGCCGTTGATGATAGTCGTGGAACTGCTGGAGGAGCGTGCGGGACCCCAGATGAGCTGGAAGTCATCGCCGGGATCCCAGTTAAAATGCAGCACCCGGCCGGTTCCCTCGATGGTGAAAACCACCTGGAAATTCTCATCCTGCGACACGAGGGCATCCGGTCGCACTTCCACTTTGATGCCGCCCCGCTGCCCGAAGGAGGGGACGGCCGTTATCATCAGCAGCATCAGCGCCGCGGCGACTGTGCCGATCCAATGTCTTATCGCTACCATTTCTTCTTGTCTTTTTGCATCCGGCCGATCACGCGGGCCTTCTTCTCTTCGACCTTGTCCCGGGTCTGCTTCTCCTTCATCTCCAGCAGCTGGAAAATCTGGTCCTCGTCGAGCTGTTGCTCCTGAGGCTGTTGCTGCTGGTTCTGATTCTGGTTCTGGTCGTTATTCTGGTCTTGATCCTGGTCCTGATTCTGATCGTTGTTCTGATCTTGATCTTGATTCTGGTCCTGATCCTGATTTTGATCGTCATTCTGGTCCTGGTTCTGATCCTGGTCCTGCTGCTGGTCGTCGTTGCCGCCGCCACCGCCGCCGCCATTCTCCGGCAGCTTGCTCTTGGCAAAGAGATACCGCTCCTTCGCGTCCATATCGTCCGGCTCCATCAGCAGGTAGTCCTCGTAGGTCTCGACCGCTTTTTTGTAGCGCTCGACGGCCGGATCGGCTCCGCCCTGGTCATCCATCTGCTGCGCTCCGGCGGAAGCGGCTTCCGTCCGGACCGCGTCGGTCAGGTAGGAATTCGCGAGGTTGAGGGCCGTGAGGGCTTCATAGCCCGGATCGACGAGTTCCTGACGGCGAAGCGTATCGAGCGCCCGCTGCGCCTCCGGTTCGTCTTCGGCCCCGCGGCTGGCAAGGGCATAGTTGTACAATCCGGCGAAGGTCGTGTCGGTAAGGGTCGTCTTGAACTCGCCCGCCGCGACGGTATAGTCTCCGCGGTCGAAGGCACGCGCCCCGTCCCGCATCGCGTCGATATAGGGCCCCTGCGAGCAGGAAACGGCACCGAGCCCCGCCAGAAGCAGGATCCGGCGGTCTCCGATGAGCATTTCCGCTACGAGCAGCAGGAGCGCAATCGCATACAGATACATATAATACTCCTGATAATCGTCAAAGACGAGGGTTTCATATTCCGCGGCCTGCAGGTCCCGCAGCGCCGTAACGATGCGGTCGAGGCCGAAGTCGCGGTCGGTGGCGCGGATATAGGCTCCTCCCCCGGCCGCCGCGATCCCGGAGAGGGTCTTTTCATCGAGACTCGTCATCACGGGCTTGCCGTCCTCGTCGTGCACCGTCGTGCCGTCGATCTGCAGCAGCCGACCTTCCGGAGCGCCGACCCCGATGGCGAAGACATTGATCCCGTTCTCGTGGATGCTCTCCGCGACGGGGATCGGATCCTCTTCGTGGCTTTCGCCGTCGGAAATCAGCACGATGGCCTTGCCGGATTCAGTGTCGCCGTCCATCAGGCAGCGTGAAGCGAGGGTCAGGGCCTTGGCGATGTCCGTTCCCTGCACGGCGACCGATTCGGTCGAAATGCCGTCGAGGAACATCTCCGCCGAGGCGTAGTCGGAGGTAACGGGCAGCTGGACGTAGGCATCGCCGGCAAAGACGACGAGGCCAATCCGGTCGTTGCGGCTTTCACCGCCCCGGAGGCCGCGGGTCAGCATCCGGATGGCCGATTTCGCCCGGGCGAGGCGGCTCGGCGCGTAATCATCGGCCAGCATCGAGTTCGAAACGTCGAGGGCGATGACGATGTGCGAGCCGCGGACCGTCCGCTCGGCGTACTTGGCGCCGCTGCGGGGCTGGGCCAGCCCGACGATGAAGGCTCCGAGCGCGAGGGTCAGGAGGATGCACTTGACCCAACCGACGGCCGGAGAGTACGAGGGCATCAGCTCCCGCACGAGCGACTCCTCGCCGAAGCGGCGCAGCCGTCTCCGGCGCAGCCGACCCCGGATGCCGTACAGCAGCGGAATCAGCGGCACGAGCAGCAGCAGATAGAGCATAGCGGGCCGGGCCCACAGAATGACAGTCTCATCCATCGTACATTCCTCCTTATGGCAAGCGCCGCATCAGCAGACGCAGCACCAGTTCCGCCAGCAGCAGGAGCAGCGCCGCCAGGCCCAGGGCCGGGAAGACGTCCTCGTACCGGACCCAGCTGCTGACCTCGAGCCCGCTCTTGTCGAGGCGGTTGATTTCATCGAAAATCTCGGCGAACTTGGTGTTGTCCGTCGCCTTGAAATATGCGCCACCGGTCTCGGACGCGATCTCCTTGAGAAGCGCCTCGTCGAAGGTATCTTCTACGGGGATCGATAGCGACCAGCGGGGATCCTTCCAGTCTCCGGACATTCCGATCGTATAGACCTTGATGCCGTTGTTCACGGCCAGCTCGGTCGCATTCGTCGGAGAGACGTTGCCGGTGTTGTTGACGCCGTCGGTGAGCAGGATAATGACCTTGCTCTCCGCTTCGGAGTCCTTGAGGCGGGCGACGGCCGTTGCGAGACCCTCGCCGATGGCCGTTCCGTCTTCGTCCACATAGCCGATCTGAACGCCACCGACCAGGCTCACCAGCGCGTCGCGGTCACCGGTCAGCGGGCAGAGCGTGTAGCTCTCGCTGCCGAAGAGCACCAGGCCGATCCGGTCTGCGGGCCGTCCGCCGATAAACTGCGCTGCCGTCATCTTCAGCGCGTCGATCCGGCTCATTCCGCCATCGAAATCGCGCGTGGCCATCGACCCCGACACGTCGAGGGCCATCAGGATGTCGATACCCTGCGTCTCGGTCGAACTGCCCGTGGAGGGAATCCGCGGCCGGGCCAGGGCGAGAATGATCAGAACCAGCGCCAGGATGCGGAGCGCGTAAGGGACGTGCCGCAGGATGCGGACCAGGGAGAAGCCCCCCTGCGCCCAGGGTTGCAGCGTCGAGACCCGAAGATGCGGCTGGCGGCGGAAAACCTGGCGCAGCACATAGGCCGCCACCAGCGCCACCGGCAGGAGCAGCAGCCAGAGCACCAGCGGATGGGCCCAATCGAGATCGCTAAACCAATGCATCATACGCTTTTCTTCTGCTCCTCCTCAAGCTGTTGCTGGTAGGTCTGCGTCACAAAGCGCGTCGCGAAGGGCACGACGGCGGCATTTTCCTCGTCGGGGGCCGTATGCCGGGCGAACTTGACGTAGTCCGCGACTTCGAACAGATGGCCCAGCCCATCGCGGAGATCCTTCGGCAGGGTGGATTCGCGCTTGAGCGTGTGGAGCACCTCGTGGGAGGTCATTTCGGGCGCATCGAAGCCGTAGCGTTCGCCGATGTATTCCTTCAGCGCGTCCGTGATGCCGGAATAGAAACCCTTCTGCTTCTCGGCCGCCCAGTAGCTGTCGCTGCGGTAGGCGTCGATCTTCCGGAGGGCACGGATATGGGCCGGATCCTGCGGAACGGCGACCCATTTCTCACGGTTGAGACGAATCAGGCGCCACAGGAGGAAGACCAGACCCGCGGCCGCAAGCAGGCTGCCGGCGATAATCGCAATCAGGGTCCACCACTCCCGGGCGGTCCAGGGGAAGCGGACGATGTCGGTCGGAGGGATGTGGATATTTTCGGGGGTGAATTTCGTCGTGTCCACCGGGCAGTTGACGAATTCGACCGTGCGGCCTGGGAAGCGGAGAGTATCCGTCCCGCCGTCGTAGTAGCCGAGGATGGCGCCGAGCTCCGGAAGTTCATAGCTGCCCGCGTCGAAGCTCGTCAGCCGAAGGTGCGCATCGAGGTCGTGACAGGGCAGGCCGCCTTCGCTGCGGGTTGCGAGCGTATCAATCTCCCAGTCGCCGATGAAGCGGATGCCCGGAAGCTCGGGCTTTTCGGGAAGAAGCGCCAGCGGATTGCCGTCAATGACGCCCTGAAGGCGGAAGCCGTAGCGGAGTTGGTCGGCAATCAGCACGGAATCCCGCGGCTGGTACTGCTCGATATAGGTCTCCCCGTAGGAAGGCTCTGCAGGGGCGTTGTTTTCCGTCCCGCTGCCGCCCCGGCAGGCGCTGAGTGCGGCTGCGATAAGAAGGATAGGAAAAACTCTTTTCATCATCAGATCTTTTCAAACAGGCCTTTGAGGCTCCGGACATAGTCTCCGTCCGTCCGGATATCGACGCTGCGGACCTGGTACTTGCTTAGCAGGCGCTCGCTCTGCGCCCCGAGGCTCCGGAACCAGTCCTCGTAGCTCCGGCGGACGCGCCGGGACGAGGTGTTGACCCAGAGGCTGCGGCCCGTTTCGGAGTCCTTGACGTTGACGGGGCCGATGGCGGGCAGGCTTTCCTCGCGGGGATCGTGGACCCGGATCACGGAGAGGTCGTGGCGCATCGCGGCGACCTTGAGGGCCTCTTCGTAGCGCGGCGCCCCGTTCGCATCCGCATCGAGCATATCCGAAAGCAGGAAGGCGGTCCCCTTCTGCTTCATCACGCTCGTCAGGTACTTCAGCGCGACCGAGATGTCGGTCCCGTCCGAGGTGGGCTCGAGCTCGATCATCTCGCGGATGATGTGCAGCAGGTGCGTGCGGCCCTTTTTCGGCGGGATGAATTTCTCGATCCGGTCGCTGAAGAAGATGGCGCCGACCTTGTCGTTGTTCAGGATGGCGGAGAAAGAGAGGACGGCCGCGACTTCGGTCAGCAGGTCGCGCTTGGTGCGGACCGCGGTGCCGAAGAGGCCACTGCGGCTCACGTCGACCAGGAGCATCAGCGTCAGCTCGCGCTCTTCCTCGAAGACCTTCACGTACGGGGCCCGCATCCGGGCGGATACATTCCAGTCCATCAGGCGGACATCATCCCCGTACTGGTACTCCCGGACCTCGCTGAAGGCCATACCCCGGCCCTTGAAGGCGGAGTGATACTCTCCGGCGAAGATCTGGTGCGAGAGCGCCTTGGTCCGGATTTCGATCTTCCGGACCTTTTTCAGGAGCTCATTGGGCGTGAGGGATGAAGCCATAGCGGATTACGGCACGATGACCGCGTTGACGATTTCGCCGATGATCTCTTCGGTCGAGACGTTCTCGGCCTCGGCTTCGTAGGTGAGGCCGATACGGTGCCGCATCACTTCGGGCAGGACGGCGCGCACATCCTCGGGGATGACGTAGCCGCGGCGCTTGATGAAGGCGAAGGCCTTCGCGGCCAGCGAGAGGGAGATGCTGGCACGCGGGGATGCGCCATAGGAGATCAGGTTCCTGAGTTTTTCGAGGGAATAGGCTTCGGGGGTGCGGGTCGCATAGACGAGATCGACGATGTAGCGCTCGATCTTTTCGTCCATATAGACGTCCTTGACGACGCTGCGGGCGCGGACGATGTCTTCGGGGCTGACGACGGCGGAGGCCTTCGGGAAGGCGCCGAGGTTGTTCATCCGGATGATCTGCCGCTCTTCCTCCTTGTCCGGATAGCCGACCAGGACCTTCAGCATAAAACGGTCCACCTGCGCTTCCGGAAGCGGATAGGTGCCTTCCTGCTCGATCGGGTTCTGCGTCGCCATCACGAGGAAGGGCTCCGGCAGGGCGTAAGTGTTGTCGCCGATGGTGACCTGGTGCTCCTGCATCGCTTCGAGCAGGGCGCTCTGCACCTTGGCCGGGCTTCGGTTGATTTCATCCGCGAGCACGAAATTCGCGAAGACAGGGCCCTTGTGCACCTCGAAGGACTCATTCTTCTGCGAGTAGATCAGGGTACCGATCACGTCCGCAGGAAGCAGGTCCGGGGTAAACTGGATGCGGCTGAACTTCGCGTTGACGGCTTGGGAAAGGGTGTTGATGGCGAGGGTTTTCGCCAGTCCCGGGACACCTTCGAGAAGGATGTGCCCGCCGGAAAGAAGACCGATCAGGAGGTTGTCCACGAGGTGCTTCTGTCCGACGATAACCTTGCCCATTTCGAGGGTCAGGAGGTCGGTGAATGCGCTCTCTTTCTGGATCCGGTCGTTCAATTCCTTGATGTTAACGTTCTCCATTTTGAATTATTGTGTTATTTTTGCGTCAAATCTGTTAGTGGCGTATGCGTTATCTCATTTTGCTCTCCTACGACGGGACCGCGCTCAGCGGCTGGCAAATCCAGCCGGGCGTCCGCACGGTCCAGGGATGCCTCGAAACGGCGCTCCGAACCCTTCTCGGGGAAGAAATCGGAGTCACCGGAGCGGGACGGACGGATGCCGGCGTGAACGCAGTCGGATATGTCGCGCACTTCGAAACATCCGGCCCCCTGTCGATGGAGACCGGGGCCCTTCTCTACAAATTAAATGCCATCACGCCCCCCGAAATCGTCATTCACGAAGTCCGTCCCGTGCCTTTTGAGGACTTCCACGCGCGTTTTTCGGCCTGCTGCCGGGAATATACCTATTTCATCCACCGGACCCGCAATCCCTTTATCGCTGATTATTCGTATTTTCTGCGGATCCCCCTCGATGTGGAGAAGATGAACCGGGCGGCGCAGCTGCTGATCGGGACGCACGATTTCAGCTGCTTTGAAAAGACCGGGAGTGACAATGTGTCATCCCTCTGCACGGTTACGGAGGCCTACTGGGCGAGCTATACCCCTACTCAAGTCTCCCTGCTGCACTATCCGGCAGCTGAAGGCGATTATCTCTATTTTCGGATCCGGGCGAACCGCTTCCTCCGGAATATGGTCCGGGCCGTCGTGGGGTCCCTGCTCGAAGTCGGCCGCGGCAAGCAGGAGCCGGAGTGGATCGCCTCGTTGCTCGACGGCGGCGGCACCCGCTGCGACGCCGGCGAATCGGTTCCCGGCCACGCGCTTTTCCTTTCGGGCGTCGAATACCCGGACGAACCCTGAGCATACGAAAAAAACCGGCTTCTCGGCCGGTTTTTTTTGTATCAGAGGGCTGCTGCTTACTGAACGATCAGCGAGAGCTCAGCGAGGTGCGTGAACTTCTGGTCGGGCTCGGTAGCGACGACGCGAAGATCCTCTCCGCTCATCACCTTAGCGATACCGAAGCGCAGGTACTCATACCCGGCGGCATCGAAGACCGGAAGACCGATCCAGGTGTTGGTATAGATCTCGGCTGCCGCCATATGCTCCAGCTCAAAGGTGCCGAGCACCTCGAACTCTACGCCGTCGTGGCTACCACCGATGATGACCGTCTCCGGATAACCGTCGGTCTTCGCAACGCGGGTGCAGTAGTTGAAGGCCGCCTTACCCGGAAGCACCTCGGTCAGGGCGATGTCGATGTACTGTCCGAACACCGGGCTCGGATGCTCATCGATAAAGCCCCAAGGCGAGTGCCAATAGGTCGAGAGGTCGCCGTCCACAAGGCCGGCCACGCCCTGCCCGTCCGGATTCTCCGGATCCTCGTTCTGGTCTGCGCTGACGCTCACCTGCGCCTCGGAAAGGAACTGCTGGAAGAGCAGGCCACCGCCCGGGAAGGTGAAGAGCACGGCGCCGAACTGGTGGTCAGCACCCACTTCGTACAGTGCGGCATCGGGATCGCTGCCGTCCCGGTAGCAAGGACCGAGATTGACCAGCTGCGGCTTACCGTCTTCCGTCCAGGTCGCAACATAGCTGTATTCGTTGCCATATCCGGCGATCGCATCGCCCGAGAACATCGCCCAGCGATACGCTTCTTCCACGAACGGAATCACCAGACCGGTGTTGAGCCATTCGTAGCTGACCTGGCCATTCTCCTTGAAGGAGAAGTAGAACCACTCGTCAGCATCCTGGCAGTCCAGGCTGTAGAACTCCGCCGCAGCTACGTACGGGTTCGTCATACGGTACTTGCCCGGATGGGCGGTATCCTCGAAGATTTCGATGACGACCGGACCGTAAGGCTCGAGGTCCATCTTCTGCCAGACAATCGTATCGATAAAGAGGCCGTTCCCGAGCGAAGTCCAGCTCTCCGGAACCTTCCAGGTCGCGACGATCGAGCCGTAGCACAGGGCCCACGGCCAGCCGCCGCCATATTCCGCCCAGTCTTCCGCCGTGCAGGTGCGAAGGCCCATCGCGTCGGCGTTGATGGCCCGGATCTTACCCGGCTCAACCACCTCGAAGACCGCATCGACCACGCTGCCGGCGTAGAAATCGATCGCGACATAAGGCTTCTCGGCCGCATCGGAATACGGGTTCTCGCCGAAGATCTGATCCTTCGGGAAGGTGATCGTAGCGCCGTTGAACTTACCGTACTGCTTGCCGGAGACACCGCCGAAGACCGTCATCATCACGTTACCGAGCTCCTGATTGTCGCTCGCCTCGAGGACGAGGTCGCCGGGCTTGTTGTTCGATGAATAGGGACCCGTGGTCACCGTCATCTCATAGGTGCCGAGCACGTCGGAGAGGGAATACTCCGTCACCGGGTCGATCGTCACCGGAGCGATGTTGGTAATGACGTTGCGCGCCACCTCAACATCCTTTTCCATCGTGAAGGACGCAATCGCACCCCAGTCCTGTCCGCAGAGCTCGAACTTCGTACCGGCGGGAAGGGTCCCGGACGGAACGAAGAAGTAGTACTCCATCGTCGAATTGAGGGTCTGCGGCACATTCCAGTTGTAGCGGTTCAGCCATCCGTCGACGGTATTTTCCATCTTGAGGGAGCCGTCCTCGGCGAGGGTGTACCAACCGTTCAGGTTGCTCTCTCCCGCGACTTCGGCCGGGATCTCCAGATAGGCGAACATCGTCTCGAGCGGGACGTTTTCGACCGTGAACTTCACGATACCTGTCGCCGTGGTGAACTGATAGGAACCGGGGCTCGTCGGATCGGCCTTACCGATGAGCGGCAGGGCGGAAAGCGGGCGCGTAGCGCTCGGCTTGACGGAGCCATAGAGGCGCCAGCCCGGAGCCGGCTCCTGCGCGTCGTTGACGTGATCCGCCTCGTAAACCAGGTCGTTGCAGACATAGCCGTCCCTCTCGCCCGTGAAGGGGTAGGAGGCGATGCCCTCGAGGGTGTAACCCTCCTCCACTTCGCCGCTGAAATCGACGAATTCGCCGCTCTGCGTCGTGGTGAAGGTCACCTGCTTGACGGTCTCACCGTTGGAAACCAGGACGCCGATCTTATCGCCGGCGACCCAGGAGAACTTACCCAATGCGTCATAGGCCGTCTTCGTATCCGCATCGAAACCGGCGCGGATGGTAACGGTATGGGTCGTGCGGGTATTCAGCTCCACCGGAGCCTCAACCTCTTTTGCGCAAGAGACCGCCAGGGTCAGCGCAGCCAGTGCAAAATAAGCAATCTTTTTCATCTGTACTGTCTTTTAGAGGTTAATTGTTCCAGGGATCTACATCAGTCGAACCGCCCAGGTCCTCGCCGCCGCTGCCCCGGTGAAGCACCGTGACATTACAAGTTGCGGAAGCGGAGCTGCCAGCCGAAGCCGTAATCACGGCCGTTCCCTCGGCGATGGCGGTCAGAAGGCCATCCGCCACCGTCACGATGGACGGATCGGAGCTCTTCCAGGTAACGGTCTTGTCTTCGTCCGTAGTGGACGGGGTAACGGTCGCGGTCAGGGTGAGCGTCTCGCCGGGATAGAACTCGACGGAGGGACGGCTCAGCGTCACACCGGTGATGAGGATCTTCTCGCGTCCACCCTGAAGGATCGGGATAGACTTGACGATATCGCCGGAGAGGATCTGCAGCACAGCCTGGCGGGGCGCCATTTCGGTATTGGCGAGGATGGAGACCGTAAGGTTCACATCGCCGCCCTTGCCGGAAGCCGGCGTTGCGACGGCCCAGGAGACAAGCCCCTTGTAGGCCATCTCTTCCACGGAAACTCGCCAATCGGTCGCCGAATGGAAGCTCAGGCTAATATCTGCGGCAGCCGAACTGACGGTAATGCCGTTGGTGAAGATCGAGGCGCTTTCGCCCGTCGGTGTAATCGACGGGGTCGGGTCGCTTTCAGCGCTGCTGCAGCCGACAAGTGCGGCTGCAGCGAGCATAGAAAGCAGAATATGGGATAATCTCATATCTGATAATAGCTTAGGTTATTCATTGATGAACTCGGTGAGCGGAATCGCCTGGAACATAATGTGGGCACGGGAGCTCTCGTAAAGGATGCCGACGGTGTTCTCGTCAAGCATGGTGAGGCAGCTGTAGCCCAAGGAGCCCCACTCATCCAACAACAAAACCTTGTCGAAGGTCGCACCCTGATCGTAGCTGATCCGGATGGACATCCGGCTGCGGCCGGTGTTGTTCGGGTTGGAGAAGAGGAGGATATCCTTTCCGAGGCAGTTCTTGTCAGCATCGACGTGGATCATCGAAGCCTCGCAGGTAGAGTCAAGCCACTGGCCGTTCGACTCGTGCTCAACCCAGGTGCGGCCGAGGTCCGTCGTGTAGAAGTTGCGGCGGGCGTGGGCGTCGGTCTCGTAACGCATCGACAGCAGGAGCTTGCCCGGGGCGATCTCCGCGACCGTGCTCTCGGTCGTAAGCGGGTGCGGAGAGTTGTGCGTATGCCAGGTCAGACCGTGGTCGGTCGAATAGGCGACACCGGAACTGAACGGATAGAGGCCGTACATAATCTTCTCCGTGCATTCCTGATGATGCATCGGGATGACGAGGGTGCCGTCCTTCATCGTGATGCCGCGGCCGGGGCCCTGGTAGGTCATGAGCCACTCAGGCTGCTTGATCTGCCGGGTGATGCTGATCGGTTCGCTCCAGGTCTTGCCGTCGTCGGAGGACTTGACCATCATGAACTGCGGCGTATCTTCGATCTCGAAGCCCTTGCCGGCCCATGCGAGGCAGCGCGTATCCGGATCGCTGCCATGGCCGTGCGCCCATATGGCGAAGCAGAAGAGCTCGCCCGTATTCTCATCAACGAGGAGGCAAGGGTCACCGATACCGTTCTGGCGCTCGTCGAGGCCACCGTATTCGCCCATATCCATCGCAACGATCAGGTCGCTCCAGGTCTTGCCGCCGTCGGTGGAACGCTTCACACCCACGTCGATATCGGCCACGAGGTCTCCTGAATGCTGATAACGGATATCATAGGCCGCGATCAGGGTACCCTGGTTGGAGGTCACGAGGGCCGGGATACGGAAGGTATTCACCGCCACCTCTCCGCGGGCGACATTCACCACATCGCCGCCAGTGTTGACCACGACGCCAGGATAGTGCGCGATCGAGGTATCCTGCGCAACCGGCAGGCTTACGCCGCCGATCACAACCTCCTGGACGATGAAGCGGATCGCCGAGCCGACAAGGCTCGTGTCATCCAGCCAGCAGTTCAGGTCGATAAGACCCGTAACCTCCTGGTTGAACTCGGTCATCGTAATCAGGCCATTGGCATCCGGATGCATATACCCGGCATCCATCCAACCGCTCTGATACAGACGCAGGCCAATCTTGCTATAGTCCTTCGGATCAACACCCGTCACCTTGATAACCAGGCGGTCGAGCGAACCCGTCGGGAAGTCGAGGGACTCGACCGGGTTGTGGAACTGCGGCTTCATCGGGAGCTGGTACGGCGTAATGCGTGCCTTGTCCGTAGCATTGAAGCTGATGAAGATGCGCTGGTTCAGATACTGGGTATCGTTGTGGCGCGGGTAGTTGTAACCGAAATTCGGGGTTGCAATATCGTAGTAGAAGGCGCCCAGTTCGATGGACTTCGGCGTACCGTCAGACAGGTAAGACTTGACGGCGCTGTTGGTCATCTTAGCGGTACCGCGGCTCGACTGGGCCGAATTCAGGTTCAGGGCAACCGTATGGACAAAGCCCAGCTGCTTCGGGCTGGCATCGAAGGTGACGCCGGTATTGAAAGGTTCGAAGTAAACCAGGCCGTTCCCAACAACCAGATACAGGTACTCATCGAAGGTCTCGCAGCGCAGGCTGGCATCGACGTTTTCGCGATACGGGTTGGCGATGCGGAAGCGATTCGCGTTCACGCTGCTCTGCTGGATCGTAACCGGAACGGTTCCGATGACGGAAGACACGGAATTGTTGATCTTCAGGTCATAGACCGCATCCTGATAACTGCCTTCGCAGAAATCCGACCAGGTCTCGCCGGCGTTGTATGCGCCCGGGAACCAGAAGTACTTGTAACCGGTGCTGTTCGAATAGAAGTACGTCGCATCGTTGTTGTCATAGTAGGCGCTGCAGAGACGGATCTTCTCCGGAGCAACGGCAGAGCCGGAAACCACCTTCGACGCATCGATACTCTTACCGAGGATCGACAGGGCCGCCGCCTTGTCGGCGATCGCCCAGTTGCAGATGACCGAACTCGTGTTCGTCTCGACTTCACCGCTCTTATCACGGGTCATACCCGTCACGAAGGAGCCGAAGGACACCTCGCCGGTAGTGGGATCGACCAGGAGGTAGAGATAATCCTCACCGCCGCCTTCCGCACCCTCACGCTTGAAGGCCGTGTTCGCGACAGCGTAAGGATTCGCGACACGGTACAGGTTCGGATTGCCGTTGCTGCGCCAGACCTCAACCTCGACGTCATAAGGAGCAAAGCCGTTCGCCGTCCACAACCATTCGTCCGTATAGCGGCCGGTTCCGAGGCTCGTCCAGCTGTCCTGCGGGAATTCGATGACGATGATATTGTCGTATCCGTCCCGGGAATAGAGATAGTTCCCGGTTTCGCCGGATTTGATGTAGTTCCCCCTTTCGTGGTAGATCGGAGCAAACTGGACCGCCGTCGGGGAGCCGTCGAAATTGTGGCCCAGGACCTTGTTGTGAGACGAATTCTTATTGTCACCGCTCTTGCTGTTCCAGTCGGCCGGGTAGCAGACGGACAGCTCCTTGGAACCATTCTTCTCGCCGATGCCCGGGCTGAATTCGACAAAGGTCACCGCATCTTCGTCACCGATGCTGAAGTAGATGTACGGATCCACTTCTCCGGTGTAGGCAACGGGGATGTCGAAGCCGATCGACGTAGCCAGCGCCGGATAAGGGTTGGCGATACGGTAGGTACCGGACAGGGAGTTCTTGTAGATCTCCACAGGAACCTTCGTATCGGTAGCTCCGCCCCAGCGGTCCTGGATGATGAAGTTGTCCCGGTAGGTGCCATCCGCCACCTTATCCCAGCTCTCCGGCTGGTCGAATACGATGTGGATGCGAGAGGTGTAAGCGCTGCCTTCGCCGTCGAGGCTGAACATATAGCTGCCCGGATTCTCATACTGGGCAAAGACAGCCGCCAACTGGACCTCGAGCGGTTCGCCCGAAGGCGTCGAAGAAACGAGGTAGTTGTAGGTGCCCTTGCGGCCCCAGTCCTTCGGATGGATGATCTGCATCAGCTTTCCGCCGCTGACCTTGTCCTCAATACCGGTACGGAAGGCCGGGAAATAGACCGAACCGTCCTCATTGATCACGAAGGTCAGGTAGTCATCCTTCACGACCGGATCGGTGTACGGCACATAGGAGAACACCTCGCAAGCCTTGTCGTAAGGATTGGCGATACGGTATTTCTCCGGGTGCAGACCGCTGCGCTGAATCGTCACAGGAACGGGCTGAGTGGCCGTCCAGCTGTGCTGAGACCAGAGGAAATCATCAAGATAGGATCCGGAAACGTAGTCCGCCCACTTCTGGTCCGCCGTGGTGAAGGTGATCTCCGGGGTCAGGGTGATGTGGCCCGTCTGCAGGACGAGATCCTTCTTCGTCGTGATCGTCATCACGTTGTCGGCATCCCCCGATGCACCGACCTTCAGGGTCAGGTGACCGGCAGGAATCGTACCGGCAGGGATCGGGAAGTAGAACGTACGGTCACCGTCGAAGCCGGTGAAATGGAGAACCTGCTTCGTCAGCGGCGCAACGGCGCTCTCCTGCGTAATCCAGCCGGCCTTTTCGCCGCGGATCACGTGGAAGGAACCCGCCAGGGACGCATCCTCGCTCTCCACCGAGATGAAATCCATCGCGGACGTCAGGTTGCGGACCGGAACGGCGAGCACCGCCGTCATCGGCGTAAAAGCATACTCCCCGTCCTTGTCCATCATACCGAACATCGGCACGACGGTCAGCGGGTTGACGACCGGAGGCGTAACGGACTCCCGCAGCCTCACGGTAATGAGTTCCTTCTCGCCGGGATACTTATCCTTGTCGGCGTCATAATAGTTCGGACGGATGTCCCAGTCGATGCCGTAGCCATTGTCCTTGGCTTCGGCGTCGCCGCGGGACGGATAGAAGGCCCACGGAGCCAACGCGGTACCGGGATACTTGTTGATCAGTTCCTGAAGGGTGGTTTCCTCCGGAGTCTGGCCATCTTTAAACTGGACGCGATCGCCGGCTTCCTGGGAAACGAAGCGGACGCCCGTATAGGCGGTGCCGATGTTGACGACGGCATCGACCTCATCCCCTTTCAGCCAGGCGAATACCGCCTTCTTCTGGTCGAGATCGACCTGATAACCGGTCCTGACCGCCACGGCGTCTTCGCCGGTCGGATTGACCATATACGCGGAGATCGAAGAATGTACAACGGTCCCCTCATCGGGCATCTCCTGCTCAACCGTCTGACGGGAGCAAGCGGCCATCGCCACGAAGATGGCCGGCAGGAGAATCATACTCATCATCTTTTTCATACTTTTCCTCCTGCTAGATTAACCCCAGAGATCCGGGTCTGTTTCATCAATCGGCATATCGCTGCCGCCCGGCTCGTTGAGGGAGAGCAGGAAGTTGTCTTCCCACTCTGCCTCACGAAGACGGAGTTCCGGCGTTTTATAGAACTTTTTGCTCATTTACGGTAGATAATAGATTACTCAACAGCAGAATATGGGATAATCTCATATCTGATAATAGCCTGGGCTATTCTTTGATGAACTCGGTGAGCGGAATCGCCTGGAACATAATGTGGGCACGGGAGCTCTCGTAAAGGATGCCGACGGTGTTCTCGTCGAGCATCGAGATGCAGCTGTAACCGAAGGAGCCCCACTCATCTACCATCACGACCTTGTCGAAAGTCGCACCCTGATCGTAGCTGATCCGGATGGACATCCGGCTGCGGCCGGTGTTGTTCGGGTTGGAGAAGAGGAGGATATCCTTTCCGAGGCAGTTCTTGTCAGCATCGACGTGGATCATCGAAGCCTCGCAGGTAGAGTCGAGCCACTGGCCGTTCGACACGTGCTCAACCCAGGTGCGGCCGAGGTCCGTCGTGTAGAAGTTGCGGCGGGCGTGGGAGTCGGTCTCGTCACGCATCGACAGCAGGAGCTTGCCCGGGGCGATCTCCGCGACCGTGCTCTCGCTCGTAATCGTGTGCGCATAGTTGTGCGTATGCCAGGTCAGACCGTGGTCGGTCGAATAGGCGACACCGGAATTGAGCGGATAGAGGTTGTGCATATTCTTCGACGAACCTTCCTGATGCTGCATCGGGATGACGAGGGTGCCGTCCTTCATCGTGATGCCGCGGCCGGGGCCCTGGAAGGTCATACGCCAGTCGTACTCCTTGAGCTGGCGGTTCAGGCTGATCGGCTCGCTCCAGGTCACGCCGTCGTCAGAGGACTTGACCATCATAAACTGCGGCGTATCTTCGATCTCGAAGCCCTTGCCGGCCCAGGCGAGGCAGCGCGTATCCGGATCGCTGCCATGACCGTGGGCCCAGACGGCGAAGCAGAAGATATCGCCCGTGTTCTCGTCAACGAGGAGGCAAGGGTCGCCGATACCGTTCTGGCGCTCATCCAGACCGCCGTACTCACCCATATCCATCGCAACGATCAGGTCGCTCCAGGTCTTGCCGCCGTCGGTGGAACGCTTCACACCCACGTCGATATCGGCCGCGAGGTCACCGGAATGCTGATAACGGATATCATAGGCCGCGATCAGGGTACCCTGGTTGGAGGTCACGAGGGCCGGGATACGGAAGGTATTCACCGCCACCTCTCCGCGGGCGACATTCACCACATCGCCGCCAGTGTTGACCACGACGCCAGGATAGTGCGCGATCGAGGTATCCTGCGCAACCGGCAGGCTTACGCCGCCGATCACAACCTCCTGGACGATGAAGCGGATCGCCGAGCCGACAAGGCTCGTGTCATCCAGCCAGCAGTTCAGGTCGATAAGACCCGTAACCTCCTGGTTGAACTCGGTCATCGTAATCAGGCCATTGGCATCCGGATGCATATAATCGGCATCCATCCAACCGATCTGATACAGACGCAGGCCAATCTTGCCATAGTCCTTCGGATCAACACCCGTCACCTTGATGACGAGGCGGTCGAGCGAACCCGTCGGGAAGTCGAGGGACTCGACCGGGTTGTGGAACTGCGGCTTCATCGGGAGCTGGTACGGCGTAATGCGTGCCTTGTCCGTAGCGTTGAAGGAAATGATAATGCGGTCATTCTCGCTCCAGGAAGAGCCGCTACGGGTATAACAGTAACTGGTCGTCGGCGTATTTTTGTCATACCAGTAGGCACCCAGCTGAATCCGTTTCGGATCACCGGAACCCGTGGTTTCCAGGACGCTGCTTCCGGAGAAATCGCTGCTGGTACCAAAGTAACTGTTGATATTGGCATCCACCGGATGGGAAATCATCAGGATACGGCTATCGTTGTCCATCTGAAGACCCGTGGCCAGCGGTTCGAAATACACGAGGCCGTAGCCGCACTGGAAGTACAGATAATCATCCGGCGTATCAATGACCAGGCTCCCGTCCAGTCCCTTGTACGGGTTGGCGATGCGGAAGCGATTCGCGTTCACGCTGCTCTGCTGGATCGTAACCGGAACGGTTCCGATGACGGAAGACACGGAATTGTTGATCTTCAGGTCATAGACCGCATCCTGATAACTGCCTTCGCAGAAATCCGACCAGGTCTCGCCGGCGTTGTATGCGCCCGGGAACCAGAAGTACTTGTAACCAGTGCTGTTCGAATAGAAGTACGTCGCATCGTTGTTGTCATAGTAGGCGCTGTACAGCCGGATCTTCTCCGGAGCGACGGCTGAGCCAGAAACCACCTTAGAAGCCTCGATACTCTTGCCGAGGATCGACAGGGCCGCTGCCTGGTCGGCAATCGCCCAGTTGCAGATGACCGAACTGGTGTTCGTTTCGACGGCACCGTTCTTGTCACGGGTCATACCCGTCACGAAGGAGCCGAAGGACACCTCGCCGGTAGTGGGATCGACCTGCAGGTAGAGATAATCCTCACCACCGCCTTCCGCACCCTCACGCTTGAAGGCCGTGTTGGCCACGGCGTAGGGGTTGGCGACGCGATAATGGTTCGTATTGAGGTCGCTTTGCCAGATCTCCACCTCCACGTCATAGGGGGCGAAGCCGTTTGCCGACCAGAACCATTCGTCCGTATAGCGACCGATACCGAGACTGATCCAGTTCTCGACAGGCTCCGGGAAAGTAAGCGTCGTCAGCGCGCTCTTGTTGTCCGTGTACTTATAGCTGTAATGGCTCGGATTCACATCCGAGAAGATCGGGCAGAGCTGCACAGTCTTGGGAAGACCGTCGTAGCGGTACTCAAGTACCTTGTTCAATCCGGCCGCTTCCAAGTAGGAGCTGCCCCAGTCGAGCGGATACCAGACCTTCATCGGGTAACCGCCTGAAGCCTTATCTTCGATACCGGCAGCATAGGTCACGAAACGGACGGCGTCCGCATCGTCGATCGTAAATTCAAGGAATTCGTCCCCGGAAATGCTTTCGGAATAGGTTTCATAATTGAACTGCTCCTTAGCAATCAGGTACGGATTCGGGACGCGGAATTTCGTGGATTGATGCGAGTTCTGATACAACTTGACGGGAACGGTACCGCTCCAACCGTGCAGGCCCCACATCTTGGCGTCGATAAAGGTGCCATCCGCCACCTCAAACCAGCTTTCCGGCTGCGAGATGTAGATATGAATCTGCTGGTTCCCGCTGGTGTCCTTGGTATAATAGTAAGAACTGTTATCGGGATCCACGTAGAAGGCACCCAGAAGCAGCTCCAACGGGGAGCCGTCCGGCAGGGAGCTGACCACATAGGTATTCGCGGCCTGGTTGGAACGATAGGTAATCATCATCGGATGACCGCCCGAGTCCTTATCCTCGACACCACAGACGAAAGGAGAGAAACTGAGCTGGCCGTCTTTCAGGAAGAATACCAGATAGTCATCTCCCTGGATACCAGGCGTATAAGGCGTATAGCCAAACTGCGTATTGGCAACCGTATACGGATTGTTGATGCGGTATTTCTCCGGATGGAGACCGCTGCGTTCGATCGTTACGGGCACGGCCGTTCCGTTGGTATAACTGCTGTGGCCTCCCCAGATCAAGTTGTCGATATAGGTCGCATCCGCGTAGTAGGCCCACTTCTGATCCGCCGTGGTGAAGGTAATCTCCGGGGTCAGGGTGATGTGGCCCGTCTGCAGGACGAGATCCTTCTTCGTCGTGATCGTCATCACGTTTTCGGCATCGCCCGATGCACCAACCTTCAGGGTCAGGTGACCGGCCGGAATCGTACCGGCAGGGATCGGGAAGTAGAACGTCCGGTCGCCGTCGAAGCCGTCAAAATGGAGGACCTGCTTCGTAAGCGGCGCAACGGCGCTCTCCTGCGTAATCCAGCCGGCCTTTTCACCGCGGATCACGTGGAAGGAGCCCGAGAGGGCCGCATCCTCACTCTCCACCGAAATGAAATCCATCGCGGACGTCAGGTTGCGAACCGGAACGGCGAGCACCGCCGTCATCGGCGTAAAGGCATACTCCCCTTCCGCGTCCATCGTACCGATCATCGGCACGACAGTCAGCGGGTTGACGACCGGGGGCGTAAGGGACTCCGGCAGTGTCACGGTAATGAGTTCCTTCTCATCGGGATACTTCTCTTTATCGGCGTCATAGTAATTCGGACGGATGTCCCAGTCGATGCCGTAGCCCTTGTCCTGGGCTTCGGTGTCGCCACGGGACGGATAGAAGGCCCACGGAGCCAGCGCCGTACCGGGATACTTGTTGATCAGTTCCTGGAGGGTGGTTTCCTCCGGATTCTGGCCATCTTTAAACTGGACGCGATCGCCGGCTTCCTGGGAAACAAAGCGGACGCCCGTATAGGCGGTGCCGATGTTGACGACGGCATCGACCTCATCCCCTTTCAGCCAGGCGAATACCGCCTTCTTCTGGTCGAGATCGACCTGATAACCGGTCCTGACCGCCACGGCGTCTTCGCCGGTCGGATTGACCATATACGCGGAGATCGAAGAATGTACAACGGTCCCCTCATCGGGCATCTCCTGCTCAACCGTCTGACGGGAGCAAGCGGCCATCGCCACGAGGATGGCCGGCAGGAGAATCATATTCATCATATTCATCATCTTTTTCATACTTTTCCTCCTGCTAGATTAACCCCAAAGATCCGGGTCTGTTTCATCAATCGGCATATCGCTGCCGCCCGGACCGTCGAGGGAGAGCAGGAAGTTTTCTTCCCACTCTGCCTCACGAAGACGGAGTTCCGGTGTTTTGTAGAACTTTTTGCTCATATAATTAATTAATAATAGATTACTCGACAACGGTAACTTTTACACGGACGCCATCGGCCTGGACCGCCCAGAGGCTGTTGTCCCGGAGGGTACCCTGAGACGGCGCCGTGAAGTTGAAGGTGTTCGCGAAGAAGAGCAGCTCGCCCGTCGATTCGGAGCCCTTGCGGACCTCGACGGCCACAGCCTCTTCACAGTCGCTCAAACGGACGATATTGCCGGAGATCTTCGCCGTCGGGGTCTTGGTGATCTTCACCCCGTCACGGAACTGCTCCCAGTAGCCCATATCGCAGTAGGTCTCGCCGCCGAATTTCTTTCGGTCTTCCAGATACTGGATCGGGGCAGCCTTCGGCAGACCCAACGCACGGACCTTGTTCTTGGCCGTCGTGATCATCGCATCGGTGACCTGATACTTCGTCTCGCCATACTGCGAATAGGTCTGGTCAATCGTACGGAAGAAGCCCCAAGCATCGAAGAAGTCGGTGAGGTCCTCACCCGCAACCACGCAGCAAGCCTCGTAGAACTCGAGCTGGCACTGACCCGCTTTCTCGGGAAGGCCATAATAATCGAGGGCAGACTGGTTCGGCATCTGGTGGCCGTCGCGGAAGTAGGCGAAGAGAGCCGGGAAGAAGTCGGGCTTGAAGCCGGCATTCTGGTAGTAATTCCAGAGCTGCCAGTTCATACGCATATGCAGACCCGGGTCTTCACCCTGGTAGTTGCCGTCACCGAGGATGGCCCACGGCTTCTTGGCCGCATAATCCTTCGCCAGTTTCTCGAGCTTGTCGCCACGGGACCAGCGGCTCTTGTAGTACTCGTCGCCCGCGAGCTTGAAGTTCGCGTAGTTGGAGAAGAGGTTGTTGGAGGACTCCGTCGTGGAACGCCAGTTGATCGCCATCTGGTTGCAGTGGCCCATTTCGTGGGCCGGACCCCAGATATTGGAAACGCCCGGACCCTCGCCCGCCTCATAGAGGCTGGCCGGATCGCAGATCCAGCTGATCGTGCTCGCGTTGAACTGCACACGGCGGTTGGACGCATTCATATAGACATCCGGATTGGTGTTCGTCACGGCCATCATATGGTTGTTGAACCAATTGACATTGTCGAGACCCATCAACTCGAGTTCCCAGGCAACGAGCTGGTCCCAAGCCTCGATACCGCCGCGGATGCTCGACGGGAAGTCGTTGCGCAGCTGGTTCGTATGGAAGAGGAACATACAGAGGCTGCCCTTGATCATAAAGTAAGGATAGGTGCAGCGGTTGATCAGTTCCTTGTAGCGCTCGTCGCTGTGGCGGGCCAGATCGAAGTAACCCTGGACGGTACCGCAGCCCGGAAGGATGTGGACCTTGACGGGTTTGAACTTCGCGAGGTCGCTCCGGTTGTCGACCGAGGTCGTGTTCATAATGTAGGCCATACCGTCGGCCGTCATCTTGATGTTGTTGACACCGGCGTTGAGGATCGTATTCTGGTTGATGATCTCGGCTTCTCCGGCTGAACCGTAGTTCGGGCCGTATTCGCTCTCCTCGCCGTACACCGCGATGCTGACCGTCTGGCCGGCCGGAATCTGGTCCACGCAGACGATGATGTCCTCACCGTACTTGACCTCGATACCCGTCGGGTTGTTCATCGAAGTGTAGAACTGCGTGCAGAGGGCCCGGTTAACCTTCGAATCGGAGTAAGGCTCATAGCTGTGGATACGGAAATCCTTCTCGTTCTCATTGTACGCGTTGTTGAACAGCGGCATAGCCACGTTCGTAGCGAGATACGGGGAAATGGCATTGAGCTGGATGATGTCACGCTTGGTAACCTCCGGTTTCAGCTCGGAGCAGGAGAGGTCAGTAAAGAGCTTGTTGATCCACTCGTTGACCTCGGCGCGGTTGGTGTTGTAGAACTCAACCTCACCGCAAGTGATGTAAACGCCGTCCGTGTAATCGACGGAGTTCGGGTCACCGTTCAGGATCTCGATCCGGATCCAGGTCGCATTCTCGATCGGGCTCGTCAGGTAAGCCGTCTGGTAGCCACCGCGGCCGCCGAAGTCGAACTGCTGCGCAAAGACGTAGTCGCTGGTCTCCGGGGTCTTGTAATAGACGTTGAACTCGCCAATCTGACCGCGCCAGTGGGCACCGGTCGTGGCGCCGCTCGCGCGGTGCATAATGCTGATGTAATCGATCCGCTCGTCGCCGGCCAGCTCGAATTCCCAGATAACGGGGAAGAAGGTATCCTTCTCGTCATACGGGGAGTGGTAGTAGCTGTAGTAGTTGCCGTCGATCAGGTTCTCGACGGAGCCTTCATAGCTGCTCACCTGGTTCGCGCGGACGGACAGGACCTTGATCTTCTTGTCGGAGAAGACCTCCGGCGTGGTGATCGAGATGCTATTCTGCGTGATCTTGCACTGCGTATCCGCCTCACTGTCAGCCGCATCGGCCGCCTTGAGGGTAATAAGGGCCTCGCGCTTGTCAGGCAGCTCATTGATATCGACATCGAAGATGAAACGGGTCGTGGCGAAAGCCTTGGTCGTCTCCATCGAGGAGAAGCGGATCCAGTTCTCGCCGTCTTCGGCGTTGATCGTCGGCTGCTGTGCGAGGGCCTCGTTGAGGGCCACGTTGGAGATGACCTCGAGGGCGACGGAGCCACCTTCCGGACCGACCGAGACATTCTTGACGATGATGGCCGGGCCGTAGCCGGTCTGGATGACCGTCATCCGGTACTCGTTGGCACCGGCCGAGACGACCACCTGCGCCTGGCGGAACTTTTCCTTGTCGGTGTTGGCCGAAACCGTGACCATCACACCCTTCTCGGCCGTCAGGCTGTGGCCGATGTGGCACCAATCGGCGCTCGAAGCGAACTGCCACTCATCCTCGGGGATGTTGGTCTTGACCGGGATGAAGGCGACCTGTGCACTCTGCTCAAGGGCGATGGTACCGTAGGTATCCATATCGATCTTGAAGGTACCCGGGGACAGGTTGTCACCTTCCTCCTTGACGCAGGAGGCCAGAGCGGCAAGCGAAAGGGCCAGAATTCCTATGTATTTGAAAATGGATTTCATAGTCTGTTATCTACTAATAATCTGCTGTACCATAAAGACGAATCTCGCCCAGGGCAGTAAAGGCGCCCGAAGCCGGCACGCGGAGGTCGCCGGAAGCGGATTCCGCGATACCCAGGCGGACATACTTGAAGGACGTGGTTCCCTTCATCACCGGGAGGGAGACCCACTCACCGGCCCCAGCGGAGGCCATTTCGGTCGTAGCGGCATCACCGCCCTCGAGAATGGTCCAGCTGTTGCCATCCTTGCTGCCGCCCACCACGACGTGGAGCGGTTTTCCGTTGTCATTGCTGTAACGGGTGAAGTACTCAAAGACGATCGTCTTGAGCTCGCTCTTGAGGGCGATGTCGATATACATACCGTACACCGGATCCGGATCCTTGACCTCGCTCGTCCACGGGGTATGCCAATGCGTCGTCTCCTTGCCATCAACCAGAGCCGCGGCACCACCGGCATCGCCGGCATAGCTGCTCTCGCTGTGGCTGACCTTGACCATATCGGAAGAGAGCTCGATCTGATCGGGATCAACCCGGACGATGAGCATATAGAGGTTCTTGGACTCGTCGATCCGGAATTCCTCCTTCGAGCAGCCGCTCAGCAGGATCGGAAGGGCATACTCGGTGAGCATTTCCAATCCGTTCCTCCGGTAGATCGTAATGTCAAAGGAAGCTTCAAGATCCCCCTCCTTGAACGTCAGTTCCGTGGTGGAAAGCTTGAAGGCAGCCTTCGGAAGCAGGGAGTAGTCTTTACCGTTCTCGTGGTTGTAAGCGGTAAGCCAGGCCTGGTCACCGGTCGTCAGCGAACAGGTGAAATCCCAGTGGTTCTCATCGAGATTGAGGGTCACCTTGTTGTTCGGATAGGTCGGATCGTCCGGACTCTCACCCGTGTAGCGGTAGGATTCCACGCCCGGGGTCAGCATCGCCAGATACGGAACTTCGATGCCGGGTTTCAGCACGATGAGGTTGATCTCCTCAGAGACATTCTCGTCTGCAAAAACCTGAAGCCCAAGGACATATTCATTGTCGGGATGGGATTCGAACAGCGTCGCCAGTTTTTTCGTATCCAGGGAAAGATACACCAGCAGATAGGGATCTTTGGAGCTGAATTTCAGTTCCACCCGGTTCTGCTCGGCCAGCGGAGTGCGATCCACATCGGTAAAGCGGAAGTAGTCGGCGGGGATGAGGGTGTACTCGGTCTCGTACTTGACGTTGTACATCGCCATCTGCGCCTCGTCGAAAGGCATCACGATCGCCTTGGCCGTACCTTCGAGGTCGCGGCCGGCCTTGCAGACCGGGACTGCGTAGAAGCCGTTCTCACCGGTCTGGTAAAGCGTCAGCTCCTGCTCACCGCCATTGCGGAAATAGACCATAGTCTGGAAATCCTCCATATAGTCGTCGCGATGGTCCGTACAGGAGACGGAGAGCATCGGAGCGGCCGCCAGGAAGATCAGGCCCAATATCGTAAAACGTTTTGTTTTCATAATCTGTCTGTTAGCTTTAGCGGTTTACCATCCATAATTCTGCGTCAGGACCTTGTTACGGTCAAGCTCACGCTGCAGGAACGGATAGAGATAGTGGTTCGAACGGAAGATGCGGTTCTCCACCTCCTTGCGGGTCCACATCTCCGGCGGAACGCTGGTCGCCGCCTTGTTCGACTTGACGGAAGTGTCCAGACCGTACACCGGGCCGTTGAGCAGTTGGGTTCCCTGCAGCCAGGTGCGGACGTCGAAATAGCGGTGGCCTTCCTGTGCCAGCTCAACCTGACGCTCGCGGTGGATGTATTCGATCAGTTCCTCGGTCGTCGCGGAAGGATAGATTTCCGTGATCGGTTCCATACCGCTGCGGCCGCGGAGATTGAGCCAGAGGCTCATCGCCAGTTCGTGATCGACATCCTTGTCGGCGATACCGGCTGCCTCGCACTCGAGGACCGCCTCGACGTAGTTGAGGATGATCTCGGCATAGCGGAAGGTCGGGAAGGTGATGTTGCCCCACTGGCCCTGATAAGAATCAAGGGTGTGATCGTACCACTTGTTGACCAGATAACCCGTAATCGGGTAGTCGTGCGTCGTGTGACCGTTCGCACCATCGGCGAAGTAGGCCACGCCGACCGCCTCACCGTGCTTCCAGCCGCTGCCCGGATAGTAAACGGTCACGTAGAAACGCGGCTCGCGGTTCGCGTACATACGCGGCGCGATCGAGGTCGCATCGGATTCGGAGCACTTCAGGGCGCGGAGGAAGGGGTTCACGAGCTGCATCAGCTGGAACTCGTTCTCCGCAGTCGGATAGCCGGAACGGGAATCCACGATCGGGCTGCCGCCGCGGTCATACCCCGTAATCGGGTAACGGCCTTCTGCCATCGCATAGCTGTCGACGGAAGTCTGCGTCGGGCCCCAGCCACCGTAAGCCGAACCGGTAGCGATATCGGTCGGGGCGGTGTGTACACCGAGGGCCCAGCGGCTCTGGTAACCGCCGCCGCAGAAGATCAGCTCGTCGTTCCAGTCCTCCTGGAAGACACCGTAATAGTTGAGGTAGGGATTGGTCGGATCGTCCTTGTCGCGATAGAGCTCATAGGCATTGAGGTCAATGACCCGTTTCGCGGCGGAGGCAGCTTTGAGCCACTTCTGCGGATCGGCCTGCTCAGGGAAGAGAGCCGTACCGTCAGGGTTGCGGACCGTCTTGTAGAGCGGATTGCCGTTGAACAGCGGACGGGCGCTGTAGAGCTGCAGACGGGAAATCACCGCGAGGGCAGCGCCGCGGGTCGGGAGACCGTAGTTCGCGGAGGTCTGCTTGAGCGGCAGGTTCTCGGCGCAGTAGGTCATTTCGCTGACCACGTAGTCCACGCACTCATCCCAGGTGTTGCGCACCCGCTCGAGCTCCTTGGTCGATGCCGAGAAGTCCATAATCTCATCGCCCATCAGGGTGACCGGACCGTAATCGCGCATCAATAAGAAATAAAGGTACGCGCGCGCGAAGCGGACACTGTTGTACATCAACTGGAGCTGCGTCTGGCGGGCCGAGTCGGATTCGAGAATCGGATCGGAGCAGTCGAGGGCGTGCTGCAGGAAGATGTTGCAGTCGCGGATGCCCTGATAGCGGAAGTTGAAATAGTCACAGGGAATCGTCGTAGCGTTCCAGGAACCGAAGTTGATGTAACGGTAAGGATAGTTCCAGGTCATCGACGCCTCATCCGTCGCACCGAAATACGGTACGCCGCTGTAGAAGGAGTTCGCGTCGTCCGGAAGATAACCCCAGCAGTTGAAGAAATACTGGCGGGTATAGTTGTAGGATGCCCAAACTTTTTCTTCGGTCAGCTGCTCGTCTTCCTGACGATCGAGGAAGCTGTCGCAGGAAGTGAGTCCGAGGACAGAGAGGGCAAGCGCAGCAATAAAGCTTTTCAGAATAGTCTTTTTCATATCGTTGTCCTCCTTAATTAAAAGTTAGCGTTCAGACCGAAGGAGTAGATACGGTTGTTCGGGTAGGAAGCACCCTCGCCTCCGCCCTGCTCAGGATCCCACAGCTTGAACGGCGAGAAGGTCAGCAGGTTGTTGCCGGAGAAGTACACGCGGACGGACTGGATGAAACCGGTCCGGGCGACGAGTTTCTTCGGGAGGGTGTAACCGACTTCGAAATTCTTGAGACGGAGATAGGCGCCGTCGCGCTGCCACCAGCTGGAAGTCTGGCTGTTGTTCGAAGAACCGGCAGCCGAGCCGATCGACAGACGCGGATAAACAGCGTCGGAAGGATCGCCTCCGTTTTCAACGATGTGGTCCCAGCCCTTGTCCCAGACGTCCTTCTGCACGGCGGAACGTTCGATAGCCGTGGAGGAGAACGGGGAAGTCAGCGAGGAACCGCTGAGGAAGAAGTTGACGTGGTCGACGCCCTGGAAGAAGACGTTGATGTCCCATCCGTTCCATTCAGCGCCGAAACCGAAACCGTAGGTAATTTCCGGGAGGGTCGTGTAGCCGAGATAGATCTTATCGTCGGCATCGACACGGCCGTCACCGTTGATATCCTGGTACTTGATATCACCCACGCGATATTCGCCGAAGGTCTGCTTCGGGGAATTGGCAATCTCTTCTTCGCTCTCGAACAGACCGATCGCGAGGAGCCCCCAAGGCTGGCCGGCACCGATACCGTACGGCTTGCCGATACGGTTCTGGTACTTGTACTTCCAGTCCGGTTCGTCGTTGTTGACAAGGTTGTTGCGGTTGTAGGTGAAGTTACCGCGGGCGTTGAGGAAGACGTTGCCGACCTGCTTATGATATTCCATCGACATATCGACACCGCGGTTGCGGGTCTCACCGACGTTCACGTACGGGAGCTTGCTGCCGTTCTGGTAACCGGCGATGCCCGGCAGACCGCCGCGGAGCATCAGGATGCCGGTACGGTGGGAGTCGAAGTAGTCGGCCATAACGCGGAGGTCGTGGAAGAGCTCAAACTCGACACCGATGTTCATCTTGGTTTCCTCTTCCCAGGAGAAGTTCAGGTTCTCCGGACGGCCGAGGGCGAGACCGCCGCCACCGTTGCCGGCCGTTTCACCGAGATTGGCGGAATTACCGGAGATGATGGTCGGCAGGTAGAGCCAGCGGGCGCCGCCGATCTGGTCGTTACCGACCTTACCGTAGGAAGCCTTGATCTTGAACATATTGGAAATGTTCTTGATCGGCTGCCAGAAGTCTTCTTCGGAAATCAGGTAACCGGCGGAGAAGGCCGGGAAGAAACCGAAGCGGTGACCGGGGGCGAAGTTTTCGGAGCCGTTGTAACCGACGTTGATTTCAGCGAAGTAGCGGTCCTTGTAAGCGTAGGTCACACGACCGGCGATACCCTGGTTCTTATACGGGAGCGAGGTGTTCGCGTCGCCGCCGAGGGTGTTGCGCTTGATCGAGTGGTTGTAGAGGAACATCGCACCGAGCCGGTGGTCATCAATGACCTTGCTGTAGGTGAGCGAAGCCTCAAGATAAGTATTCATCGAGCTCGAACCGCCGGCCGAATAGCTCAGGTTCGTCGAGCCCTCGACGATCGGATCGCCGTAGATGAGCGGAGAGCTCGGATCGTCCGGATCCTCGTGTCCCTGCGCGTGGTACTGGCGCGGGGTCTTGGTGCGGCTCTGCGCCTGGTAGTTCCAGGCATCCCAGGAGAACTTGAAGTTGGCCTTCAAACCCTCGAGTGCCTCGAAGACCGGGCCGAAATCCTGCGTCAGGCCGATAACGGACTGCGCGGAGTTCGTGAAGGACTCGGAGTAACCGGTATGGACGAGCAGGTTCCACGGGTTTTCGTTCGTACCCGAAGGACGGGAGATCGTACCGTCGGAGTACTCATACGGGACTGCGTTCGGAGAAGTCGAGAAGGCCCAGCTCCAGATCGTGCCCGAAGCGGTACCCGGAGAAACGCGGGTCTCGTAGATGTTCGCCAGGTTGAGGGAGAGCACCGTCGATTCGGTCAGGTTGAGGTCCACGTTCGCGCGGAAGTTGAACTTGTCATAGCTGATGGACGAATCGTATCCGTAGAGGTTACCGGCGTTACGGAAAATGGAACTTTCCGTGTAGTAGCTACCGGAAACGAAGTAACGGACGACGTCGGTACCACCGCTGATCGAGATGTTGACGCGCTGGTTGTGCGCGAGCTTGCGGTACATCGTATCGATCCAGTCGACATCCGGATAGAGGTCAGGATCCGTCTGGTTCTGATATTTGAGGATGTCCTCGTCGCTGTATTTCGGCTCGTCGCCCTGCGAGAGTCGCGCCCAGTTGTACATATGCGCGAACTGCGTGGCATTGACGAAGCGCGGCATAATCAGCGGCTGCGTGATACCCGTCTCCTCGCGGAAGTTGATCTTCGGACGGCCGACATCACCCTTTTTCGTGGTGATCAAGATAACGCCGTTTGCACCGCGCACACCGTAAACGGCGGATGCGGATGCGTCCTTGAGGATCGAGAAGGAAGCGATATCGTCGGTATCGACCAAGTCGATGTCGCGCTCGACGCCGTCAACCAGCACGAGCGGAGTCACCGTACCCTGGAACGAAGAAACGCCTCGGATATAGAAGTCCGCGGCGCTGGAACCCGGCTGACCGGATTTCTGAACGGCGACCACACCCGCGAGCTGGCCGGCAAGACCGGTGGACAGCTGTGCGGAGGGAACCTTGAGGTTCGCCACGTCGACGGTCGAGATAGCACCCACGACGGATTCGCGCTTCTGCGTACCGTAACCGACGACAACGACCTCATCGATCACCTGCGTGTCAGGCTGCATCTGTACATTGATCACATCCCGGCCATTGATTGCAATCTCCTGTTCAGCATAGCCGATCGAGGAGAAGATCAGAACACCGCCGCCGCCGATAGCGTCCACCTGGATGACGTATTCGCCATCGAGGTTCGTCGTGACGCCAATCACCGTGTTTTTCACCAGGACGCCCGCTCCGATCATCGGATCACCGAACTCGTCGATGACTACACCCGTAACCGTGAGCTTACCTCCCTGTGCGGAAGCTTCCGGGGAATGCGCCGCGGCCAGCGTAAAGACGAAGGCCAGAGCGCATAGACTGGAAAGTAGTTTGAGCTTCATTGATTGGTTGTATTAGTTAATGTTTGGTTTATCGTTTTAGTTGGACCATTCGTCCTAAAGTTTGGCAAGATACGTCTTTTTTGATTTTTATCCAAATCTTTTCCATATTTGCAAAAATTTATACAGGAAGCCTCCAAGTTTATAAAAAATATGAAAAAATTACTCCCCGCCGCATTACTTCTTTGTGTAAGTTGCTTAAGCCTTAATGCACAGGAGATTCAGTCGTTTGAAGGAAGCGTTGCCCGCGTCCGTTTGGAAAACGGACAGACGATGACCTTCGATTTTTACGGTCCGGACATCGTCCGCATTTTTCTCGACCCTGAAGGCGGGGAACTCCGGGATCCGGCAGCCGAGCCACCGGCACGCATCCTCGCCGACCACCCGCGCCGGGACCCCGGGCACCTGAAGGCAATGCCTTTCGGCCCGGAAGGCGTGTACCTGCGTACCGACTGGATGACGCTGCTGGTCGGGGCCGACGGTTCCTTCCGCTTCCGGCACAATGAGCCCCATAGCAAACCCGTCGAAGGCGAAGACATCTGGCGGCTGGCGCACATCGATTTCAGCCCGTCCGGTACGACGCTGACCCTGCCGGGCAATCCGGCCGCAGACTATTACGGCGGCGGCATCCAGAACGGCCGCTACCGCCACAACGGCAAGACCATCGCCATCGAAAACCAGAACAGCTGGACGGACGGCGGCGTCTGCTCCCCCGCCCCGTGGTTCTGGTGCACCGACGGCTACGGCCTGCTCTGGCACACCTTCGACAAGGGCAGCTACGCTTTCGGCGAGGAAGTCGTCCTGCACCACGACACCCCCTATCTCGACGTTTTCCTGATGCTGGCCCCGGACCCGTTGCAGTACACGGGCGTGCTTGAGACCCCTCCGGGAGAAGAGCCGAAGGCCTACCTGTCCGACCCCGGGGCGCTCAATCGCGTGTACCATCAGATGCTTGAGCGCTACTACCAGCTCACCGGCAACCCCGTCCTGCTGCCGAAATTCGGCTTCTATGAGGGACACCTCAATGCCTACAACCGCGACTACTGGACCGAATCGCAGGACCCGGACAAGGGGGTCCCTTTCGAGGACGGCAAACGCTACATCGAAAGCCAGACCGACAACGGCGGCATCCGTGAATCCCTCAACGGCGAGCTGCCGGGCAACTACCTCTTCTCCGCCCGCGCGGTGATCGACCGCTATGAGGCAGCGGATATGCCCCTCGGCTGGATCCTCCCGAACGACGGCTACGGCGCAGGCTACGGGCAGACCGAAACCCTCGAAGGCAACGTGAAGAACCTGAAGGAATTCGGCGACTACGCCCGCAGCAAGGGGGTCGAAATCGGCCTCTGGACGCAGTCTGACCTGCATCCGATCGACACGATCCCGGCCCTGCTGCAGCGCGACATCGTCGCGGAGGTGCGCGACGCCGGCGTCCGCGTGCTGAAAACCGACGTCGCCTGGGTCGGCTGGGGCTACAGCTTCGGCCTCAACGGCATCACCGATGCGGCCGGTATTATGAGCGAATACGGCGCCGGGGCGCGTCCCTTCATCATCACCCTGGACGGCTGGGCCGGCACGCAGCGCTATGCGGGCGTCTGGAGCGGCGACCAGGTCGGCGGCAACTGGGAGTACATCCGCTTCCACATCCCGACCTACCTCTGCGCGGGCCTCAGCGGACAGCCGAACATCACCTCCGATATGGACGGCATCTTCGGCGGACGCAACGAACGGGTCAACATCCGCGACTTCCAATGGAAAACCTTCACCCCGATGCAGCTGAATATGGACGGCTGGGGCGCCAACGAGAAGTATCCGCAGGCGCTCGGAAAACGGGCCGCGGACATCAACCGCCGCTACCTCAAGCTCAAATCCGAGCTGATGCCCTACACCTACAGCATTGCCCACGAGGCCGTTTCGGGCCTGCCGATGATCCGCCCGACGGAGTTCGAGGCCCCGGAAGCCAAGGCGGTCGCGACCCTCCCCTACCAGTTCCTCTACGGTCCGTCCCTGCTCGTCGCGCCGATCTACCAGGATACGGCGCCCGATGCCGACGGCAATGACATCCGCGACGGAATCTTCCTCCCCGAAGGCCTCTGGCTCGACTGGTTTACCTCCGAGGCGTATCTCGGCGGCCGGGTGCTCAACGGCTTCGACGCTCCGCTGGAGAAGCTTCCGGTCCTGATGCGCAGCGGCGCGATCATCCCGATGGCCTCGCCGCACAACAACCCTTCGCAGCTCGACGCCGAGTTCCGCATCTATGATATCGCCCCGCTCCCGGGCAAGCACACGTTCACCGAATACGACGACGACGGCCGGACGCTGGCCTACCTCGACGGTGCTTTCGCCACGACTAGGATCAGCAGCGAAGGCCTCTCAAGCGGCGATGTGGTGATCCGGATCGAAACGACCGAAGGCAGCTTTGACGGAATGGTCAGCGAGAAGGCGACCGAACTGCGTATCCGTACGGCCGGAACGCCGAAAAAAGTCATCGCCACGGTCGGCGGAAAGAAAGTCAAGGCCATTCCGGTCTATGACGCTTCCCGCCGGATGCTGCGCCTGCAGCTCCCGAGCTGCGACGTCACCCGGAACGCCATCGAAGTGACGCTCAAGGACTTCCAGTATATCTATGCGGACGTCAGCCCCCGTCCGAATCCCGAAGAGACCACCTTCTGCCTGTCCAATCCGGCGCCGGAACGCCTGCCGGATACCCCTTCCTGGCTCGATCCTGTCGTCGGTCCCACAAGCATCGAACTCCGTTGGAGCCCGGTTTCCAGTGCCGACAGCTACCGCATCGAATTCGGCGGGCTCATCTATGACGGCATCCAGGGCGAGCACTACTGCTTCGAAGGCCTGCAGCCCGATACGGAATACAGCTTCTCGCTCCGCGCGATCGAAGCGGGCTGGCCGTCCTTTGCTACGGAAACGAAGCTGACGACGGAGGCGGATCCGCTCCGCTGGGCGATCCGCGGCATCCTCGCGACCTGCACGGCGCAGGCGCAGCCGGGCCAGGAACTGCCCTACCTGTTCAACCTGGAGACGCAGAATGACCTGTGGCACACGCTCTGGAGCCGTCAGGCCACGCCGCTGACGATCGAGATGGACCTCGGTGCGGTCTATACGCTGGATGCCCTGAAGTACTTCCCGCGCACCGACGGCGGCAACGGAACGATCACCGGGGCGACCATCGCCTGGAGCCGTGACGGCGCTGCCTGGAGCGAAGAAGAAAGCATCCTGTGGGCTGCGGACGGCACGGTGAAGGACTTTGCGTTTGCTGGCAATCCGCAGGTGCGGTTCATCCGGCTCAACGTCACCGGTGCCCGCGGCGGCTTCGGCTCCGGACGCGAGATCCTGATCTTCCGCGTCCCGGGTACCGAAGGGTACAAGGGCGGCGTCTTCAACGAGAAGGGCGAAGCGGTAGAGAAACTGGATTAACCGGCCTGATAGCAGAGCCGGTGACCTTCGAGGGCCGAGGCGAGGGTGGTCGTAGGAATCCGCCCCGCCTGCAGGGCCGAGAAGAATTCTTCCACCAAGGCCCGGTCAGCACCCGCGTGAAGCGGGGCATTGGCCAGGTCTGTGAAATCCTCTTCCTGAGGGGCTGCGCCGTGGCGAATCACCCGGATGCGGCCCCTGTCCGCATAGAGGGTTCCCCCGTCGGCGCGGATGACGATGCTGCGTCCCTCATCGGAAGAAGTCCCCTCGAGGCGCAGGCGCAGGTCGATACCGCCGGTAAGGCGGACTTCCACCTGCTGCGTATCATAGACATCGTTGTCGCAGTGATAGACACAGCGGCCATAACGCCCGGAGCGCAGTTCTTCCTCGATCACCGTCGCAAGGGAACTGCCTTCGGGGATGTCAAAGCCGGCCGTCCATTCGCGCCGCCGCCGGTAAAGATCCACGGCGCTGTAGCGGCACTTCTCCTGCAGCGGGCAATCGATACACCGCTCAGCAGCGCCCTCCGGCGCACATTCCGGATGGAAATGGGTCAGGGAGCCCGTGCTGCGGACGGGACCGTCGAGGCGCGCGCCCGTCATCCAGAGGATGAAGTCGGCGTCGTGACAGCATTTCGACAGGAAAATGGGACCCGCATCCTCGCTGCGGGACCACAGGCCACGCACGAACGTGTGCGCCATCCGGTCCGGGCCGATGTGCTCGATATGGTCGATCTCCCGGATCGGGCCGAGGGTCTGAGCGAGCTCCCGGATCCGCCGGAAATAGGGATGGAAACGCATCTCGAGGCAGAGGGAGACCGCGATGCCGGCCTTCTCGGACGCATCCAGCAGGCTCAGGAACTCCGCCTCGGAAGGGGCCGCAGGCTTTTCGAGCAGGACGTGCCAGCCCCGGCCGACGCAGGCGCGGGCGATCGGGACGTGGAGGGCGTCCGGAGCCGCGACAATGACGGCGTCGATATCGGGATGGGCTTCGGCGAAAAAGGCCTCAGGACGGGCGTAGCAGTGCTCCGGAGGAACGCCGTAACGAGCCGCCGTCTGCCGGAGCCGGATCTCTTCCGGCTCGACCAGATAGCCCACCTTCACCCCTTCGGGGAGGCAGGAAAGGTATTTCCGGGCCCGGTTGCCCGCTCCGATTACGGCCAGCGTCATAGGGTCATTTCAGCGACGATATCCGTCAGGCCGGCGTATCGTCCAAGGATAAAAAGTACATAGCGGATGTCCACGCAAACGCAGCGCGTGTAATCCGCAACCAAGTAATAATCAGAGGAAAGCGATTCCTTGTTTCCGTCAAAGGCTAATCCGACGACGGCCCCGTGCCTATCGAGAACCGGCGAGCCGGAATTGCCGCCAGTAATGTCGAGGTCGGCAATGAAATTCACAGGATCGCTGTACTCCGGCAACGCGGCGAGGAAATCCTCCGGCAGTGCGAAATCGTGCCGCGACGGATCATTCTTCTCAAAGAGGCCGCGCACGCCCGTGTACCAGCTGCATTCCACGGCATCCCAGGGATGCAGGGAGCAGACCTTGCCGTAGCTAAGGCGAAGCGAGGAGTTCGCATCCGGATACTGCGCGATCCCCTGATCTTCCCGCATCGCATAGAGCGCCTGTACATAACCGCGGCGAGGCTCCGTCAAGTCGGGACCCCGGAAGGAAGCCATCTGAACATCCAGGAGCATCCCCGCATAGGCCTCCGGATGGTCCCAGAGGTAGCGCGCAAAGGCCGTCCAGTCCTCCCCGAAGCGTTCGTAAAGCGCCTGCTGCTTCGGTCCCGGGCTTTTCATCAGCCGGAAGTACGCCTTGAGCGAGGCCGCCAGCAGCTCCGTTTCCACCCGGGCGTCGCTTTCCGAGAGCCCGGCGGCGTAGATGGCGTCCTTTCGGTCGGCCGGCGCGTTTGCCATCCGGAGCACCGTCGGGGCGAAGAAAGAGCCCCGGATCATCGTCTCGCGGAAGGCCAGACGCTGCGCATCCATCTCGGCGGAGGCGGCATAGCCGTCGCGAAGATCCTGCAGCAGGCTCCCCCATCGGCTTTTGCGCTGCGGATCGGCGGCAATCCAGCGATCCAGCTGCGCCTCGAGGGCCTCCCGGGCCTCCGCTACATGGAAACGCCGGGCGCATTGCAGCTCCCCGACCTGCATCTCCTGCACGTTCGAGAGCGAGAAGAAGCGGTCGGCGTATTTCTCCCGGATGACCGGGTCGGCGTCCATCCAGCGGCGGAGAATCTCCATCTGCTGCCCGCGAACCTCGGTCGTCAGCGGCCATTCCGTCCCGATCAGGCGCCGCATCTCGAAGGATGAGCCGTAGCGGTAGGTCCGGCCGGGATAGCCGAGCACCATCGTGAAATCGCCCTCCCGGACGCCTTCGGTCGATACGTGCAGATGCCAGGGCGAGCGGAGCGGCTCCCCGTCGCGATAGATCCGGTAGAGCGCAAAATCCCCCTTGTGCTGCGGCCATTCCCAATTATCTTCGTCCCCGCCAAAGGCCGCAACCGAAACCGGCGGCGCTGCGACAAGACGGACATCGTCATAGACTTCGTAGCGCGCGAGGTAGTACTTCTCCCCCGCCCACATCGACTGCAGGGCCGCTTCGTATCCGGGCCGGGCATAGCGCTTCTCCATCTCGAAGGAGAGCTTGCGCATCCCGTGGCCGATCCCCTTCGCCGCAAGCGAATCCGCGACGGCGCGGGTCTCCTCCGTCACGTCGATAATCTGCCGGAGGATCTGCACCTTCTTTTTCGGAATCCGCAGCTCTTCGTCCCGGCTCCGGGCCCAGAAGCCCGTTTCCAGGAGACCGAGCGCAGCCAGATCGCTGTAGGCGACGTGGTGGTTCGTGATGACGAGCCCGTCCGGGGACACGACGCTGCCCGTCCCGATAAAATCCATCGATACGACAGCACCGCAGAGCGTCCCTTCGGAATGCTCTGCGTCATAAATCAGCTTCGTATCGAGTTCCAGGCCCTTCTCCTCCATCCGCTGCTGCAGGACCGCCGTAATGGCCTGCACCAGCCACATCCCCTCATCTGCCCGCAGCGGAAGGGCTGCGGGCAGAAGGGCGATGAGCAGAAGGAAGAAGCGCCTTCGCATTATTCGGCGTTACGGACGCAGCGGACCGGAGCGGCGATGCGGTAGCTGACCTTCGTACCGTTGCAGGTATACTGCGCCTCGGCCGACTTGTTGGTCATCGGCATAAAGCCGTAGAACTGCAGGTTCTTGATACCGGATTCCGGATCAGCGGAGGTATTGTAGGTTACACCCGCATAGGAGGAGCCGCAGAACATACCGGTCGCAATCTTGTCCTTGTATGCGGTCATAAAGCCCATATAGGTACCGGAGGTCTTCGTGTTGTCCTGGATCGTAATGGCACCGAAGGCATCCATATTGAAGCCGTCCGCATTGAGCAGGGCGATGGAACCGTTGCCCGTGGCGCTATCATAGTAAGGCGCGGTCGTATCGGTCTCGATCGGGCTGACAGCCTTGCCGATGAGGCCGATGATATCGGCAATCGTCGGGATGTGCCAGCCGGTCGGGCAGATACCCTGCGCGCCTTCGAGTGCCTGGGCAGCCTCAACGGAGGTCAGGGAACCGACGGCGACACCAAGGGCGCATTCGGCCTGATAGAGATAACCGTTGGCGACGATCGTCGCAGCGTCGGTCGTGAACTCGAGCGCCGTCTGTCCGGCATTGACCTTCAGCGGGTTGAAGATACCGGCCGTAACGGCGGTCAAGTCGCTCGACGGGGTCAGGCCAGCCGGGATGTAGCGGAGGTTCTGCGCCATCCACCACTTGCCGTCCTGCATCTGGACCACATCATAACGGGCGCCGTCATAGGTGATGAAGCCGTCCTCGAGGTGCTCGTTGTTGTCAGCATCCTCACCGGTAATGGCCTCGCCGATTTCCCAAGGGGAAACTTCGCCGCTAACCTCAACGACGATGTCGGTCGGATTGACCACGACATTGATCGCGTGCTGCTTGCCGGCGAGCAGGGTGAAGTTCGACAGGTACTGGACCATCGGAACACCGGAGGCCGTCACCGTCAGCTTGAAGGTCACGTTCTGCGGAACGACGACCGCGCAGTACTGCGTTGCGGAGATTCTGAAGGCCTCGATGTCGGCGGGAGCGACATTTTCATCGGCGGAAGCGACGAAGCCGTCCGCAAAGACAGCCGTCGGGATCGCGCCGGTGAGGGTAACGCCCTCGATCGTGTAGCCAGCGTTGTTCGTCAGGTTAAGGACGACGCGGCTGAGCTTGTGCTGGAACACCATTGCAACGGCGTTGGCCGTCGGATAGACGTGCTCCTTGGTCGCAGCGACAAAGTCGGAGCTGCCAGTGCCTTCTCTCTGGTCCGTAGCGATGGTAAAGCTCGTCGGGACCGTTTCGGCGTAAGGATAGTAAGCGCTCAGGGTCGACTCGTCGGCACCCTCGGCATACCAGTTGAGATTGCCCGTGAAGGCGCTGCCGTCATAGGTGAGCTTTTCGTTGGTCGCGAAAACGCCCGCGGCGCGGGTCACCGTGAGACCGATCGCATCGCCGGCCTCGAAATCGGTTTCCGTCACCTTCGTGATGAGCGGCTCGACGCGGACAGGGGTTTTGGAGTAGTCATAGTCGGTGGGGTCGACCGGCGTGACTTCAGTTGTGTTTTTTTCGCAGGCAAGAGCCGTCAGCACGAGGCCTGCAAGGAGAAGATAACTGTGTTTCATAACCTTATAGAGTTAAACATTAAAAATCATAGCCGAGGCGAAGGGTCGCCGTAAAGCGGTTCTTTCCATTGAGGTAGTGGACGCGGTAGGCGTGAAGCCAGGCGCCGTCCAGGGAGAGGTAAAGCCCCTTCAGGGACACGAATTCGTAGCGGAGCGTCCCGTCCAGCCCTGCAGCGGAGGCCGTCATATATTCGTGCTTCCGGACCCAGTCGGAAGTCAGGCGGGTCGGAACGGATTCCGGGGTCAGCGCATCCGTGCCCGGGGCGTCAGCCGCCGGCTCAAGCCCCTGCTCGAAATCATTGGCCCATAAGACCTTGCCACCTAGGGTCAGGGTAAAGCGGGAGGGGATCCGGCAGCCACCCGGGCGCAGGACGACGGCGCCCTGCAGGCGGTGCATCGCGGCGTGCCAGCGGTCCGTGTAGGGATAGGACGGCGAAGCCTGCTCGTCCATGATCATCGCCGCATAGCCGAGGCGGATGGTCCGGAGCGTACCGTAGCGAGGCTGTAGCAGGAGGGTCGGCGCAAACTGCGTCTGACGGCGGCGGCTCACGAGGTTCCAGGCATAGACCTCGGGGAGGGTAATACCGCCGGAGCTCACCTTGTCGATGACGGATTCTTCAAGGCGCTGACCGCGCCAGGCAAAGTGGAAACGCAGGACGGAGTGCCAGCCGCAGTCCCAGTTTCGGCGCCAGGAGGCGTCCGCCTCGACCTTATGGCCCGGGAAACGGTACCAATCGTAGTCCTTTTCGCCGACGAAGCCGCGGGTGCGCTGGTAGGAGACGTCGCTGCTGACGCCCCAGGCGCTCTGCGCGAAGTGAACGCCAAGGCCGTAGGAGAACTCCCGGACGGGCAGCCGGCCCACGCCGGATTCGGAGAGGTGGATCCCCGCGCCATCCCAGGCTTGCAGGGTACCGTAGCGGAGTCCCTTGTCGAAGAAGGCCATATAGGTGTCGGCCGTCGCAGCCCCAACCTGCTCTGCCTCAATGGACTCGGAGGTCTTCCGATACAGGAGGGACAGGCCGAAACTGGTCCCCGCCGGCGTTGTATAGATGAGCTTCGGGGCGAGGGACAGGTCGAGTCCGTAGTTGGTATGGCGGATATCCTTGCGCTTGGCAAAGTTCTGCGAGGTAAAGGCGATGTCACCGCCGATGCGCCAAGCGGAAGCGACCTGATGCCGGATGCCGCCGCTGAAGCGGTAGGTCTGCAGGGTCTTGTCTCCGGGGGTGAATTCCAGCACATCGATCGGATAGTACCCCGGGTTGATGAACATCGAGGTGAACATATCCTTTCCGTTCATCTGCTCGAAGGAGAAGGCGCCGGTCAGATAGGTCTTTCCTCCGTAGAAATACCCGGCCGTATGGGCCTCAGCGCCCATTTTCCAGATGGAAGACGAGCTGTAGCCCGGGCGGAAATCGCCCTTTTCGATGCCGCTGTAAACCGAGGCGGAGGACTGCGCGAAAGCGGTCCCCGCCGTCAGGACGATCAGCAGCAGGCTGCTAATCAGCGTGGAGGGAAGCCGTTTCGCTTTCATAGAAATCTTCGCTTGAATTGTTGCTGTCTTTCAGAATCACGAACCCTTTCTCCTCGCTCTCCGCTTCATCCACGCGGCGGATGAGTGAATGCCCCTTGAAGGGCTCGCTCTGCGTGACGAATCCCGCATCGAGCTGCGCGGGGAAGCGTTTTCCGTTCGCCGTACTGCGGCCGTCGAAGACCTCGACGGCGTCGATCACCCATTCATAGGGCACCTTGACGACGATGTCGGAGCTCGAGCCGGGCGTCGCGACGACGACATCGGGTTGCTGCAGGTAGTCCTCGATCGTCATCCCCTTCGGCCGGAAAATCAGGAAGGCCGGCGAGGTGATCGAGACGACGTTCGCATTGGACTGGCCGGTCTTGATCGCGACTTCGAGGATGTGGTCGGCGCGGATCTGGTCGCCGGGAGCCGGATGGTAGGTCGGGTTCGGGAAATAGGTTTCGTTGTAGCAGACGTAGCAGTCCGAACGGTTCAGGTTGACCGAGAGCGGATACTGCGCCGTATGGTCGATTGCGCCGCGAAGAGCGATCAGGGCGTCTTCGCCGGGGCCGAGGGGATGGTCGGTTCCGCTGCCCGGGAACTTCCAGACAACGGTCACGACCGGGGCGAAATCGGGCAGGGAGCCGTCCGCGCCGAGCCAGTGGTTGACGCCGGTGGCATTGTACGGGGTTAGGGTCCCGAAGCAGAGGCCGTCGAGATAGACGGGATCGGGGTCATTGCTGTGCAGGAGCACATACTGGTCGGCCTGCCAGGTCCCCTCCTCCGGGGCCTTGCTGCAGCCGCCAACGTAGAGCTCCCGGACAACGAGCGTGCCAGCGAGGGAATGGGTCAGCGGAAGGTCGATCCGAAGCGCATCACCCGCGACAACGACGTGGTCCAGCGAGCCGTTGAACAGGTCCTGCCCTACCCTATCCTGGGCCGAGATGCGATAGATGCCCTTCGGCAGAGCGACCTGCACCCGGCCGTCGGCATCGGTTCGCGCCGAATAGAGGGCCGCGTTGCCGATGTTTTCAAAGCGCAGGAGCGTACCCGCACGGAGCACCTCCGCAAAGCCTTCCGGATAGATCAGCTGCACGCTCACTTCTTGCGGGAGCGCATCCTCCGAAGCGGCATACGGATCGGAGAAGCGGTCGCAGGAAAGCAGCGTCAGCGACAGCAGAAGCAGCAGGAAGCAGGCAGGATGTTTCAGGAGGTTCATAGCTTGATCCGGCAGCTGAGGCCGTAGTAGAAGGCAGGGGTAAAGATGGCGCTGATCCCGTTCGCATAGCTCTTGCGCCAGGGACGGGCAGCGGTAAAGTTGTTGGCGAAGAAGCTCAGGGAGACGTGGGAGCCGATCTCCTTGGTCAGGCTGAGGTTCGCGCTCAAGTAAGGATCATAGCCGTCGGCGGCGAAGGTATAGACGTTGCCCGAGCGCAGGATCAGGCGGCGCAGTTCGGGGTCGGCGGCCGATTCGTCGGTCCAGGGGTGCCGGTTCCCGTCAAGGTCGATCCAAGCGACCGGACAGACGGCCGTGTAGGCGTTGCCGTCATAGATATCGCCGCCGGCGGGATCCAGGCTGTCGGCCGTGACGTTGAAGGCCCGGTCGGAAAGGTTCTGCGAGCGGCGCAGGAGGGCGGCCTCGATGCGCAGGGTCACCACGAGGCGGGCCGCCGGGATGTGCGTAATGCCCGTCAGGTTGGCATCGAGGGTCTGCGTACGCTTGCCCTGGACGACGGAATAGGGACCCGCGTAGATGCCCGCATAGGGGTAGGAACGCGAGGCGAGCGAAGGATGCGACCAGCCCGTGTTGTAATAGGCCGTCTCCTGATCGTCGAAATAATGCGTGTACACATAGGACGCGTCGAGACGGAAATGCGTCTTGATCGGCCGGATCTCCGGGAAGTCGGCGGCCAGCTCCATACCATAGCGGGACACCGTCGCCCCGCCCCGCTGTGTCCGCTCATTGACGAAACTGCGGTCGATCACGGAAGTTTCCATCGGCACATAGTACCCGTCGGCATCGCGCAGGTAGGCCTCTCCCGTCTGCGCATCGACACGGATGTCAGGATTGGCGCTCAGGCTGTAGTCCTCCGGCAGGCGGAGCATCCGGTAGCTGAAGGGTACGTAGCTGTTGGCGTATTCGTAAGGGTTACGGGTCTGCTGCAGGAAAAGGGCCAGGGAAACCTTCCAGGCGCCCTTTTCGCAGTCGATGCCAAGCTCGGCATTCTCGTGGGTCTGCCACTGGAGATCGGGGTTCGCCCGCAGTGCATAGGGACGGGTGTAATAGACGTAGTTCGCCCCGTCGCCCGACGAGAAGGAGAAGGTGCGGATGTCGCGGTACTCCGGTTTCGGATAAAGGATGTAGAAGGCCGGGAGCTTGCGGGACAGGCCCCATCCGCCCCGGATCGACCAGGCCTCGGAAAGGTGCCAGCGCAGGTTCAGACGCGGGGACAGGGTCCGGAGATGGTCATACTCGGTGCCGCTGACATAGACCGTTTCGCCGCGAAGGCCAAGGCTCGCATCGAGCCGGGTCCGGCCCAGCGGGACCGTTAGCCGGTCCTCGACGAAGGCCGAGAACGTGTGCATATAGGGATAGTCCCGGTACGGGCGCGGCCGGTAGCCGTTCGCCGCGAGAGAGGGATCCTCATAGTATTCACCTTCGCCGACATTGCCGTCCGCTTTCCACTGCAGACCGGCCTTGAGGGAGGATTTGACGCGGCCGAAATGGTGCAGCCAATCGTATTTGAGGGAAGCGGCGTAGTCCAGCTCGCGGGAGTCGGTCACCCGATCGGCATAATAGGTCGGAGGCAGGATCGAAGCTACGAAATAGCCCTGATTATCGGCGTGGACGGCCGGCTGCGGCGAGGCCGAAGAGTTGTAGAGGTGCTCGCGGGTCTTCTGGTCGTGATAATAGAGCGAAGCCTCGAGGCTAAGGTTCGTGATCCAGCTGCGGTTGAGCTGCAGAATCGCTTTCGCGTGTGGGGTGAGGAGGTTGTCCCGGGCGCGGGTCCGCTCGTCGGAGAAGCTGTCGGGATCGTCCTTGGAGTCCATTCCGCCGATGTTGCCGGTGATGCCGGCCTCAATGCGGAGCAGGTCGAGGAAGGTCGCGCTGTACTCGGCCGTAAAGCCGCGGCGCGTGTAGGAGGTATAAGGCGAATCGAGCTTTTTCGTTGCCCGGGTCCACTGTCCGCTGAGGTTCAGGACGCCTTTTTTGAGCTCGACACCCTTGGAAAGGCCCACGTCGTAGGTGCGTGGATTGACCGAGAAGCTCAGGTTGAGCGGCGTCCGGCCCTTTTTCGTATTCACGCGGATCATACCGCTGCCGAGGTCGCCGTATTCCGCGGAAGGAACGCCCGTCAGCACTTCGACGGATTCGATGTTCTCGACCTGCAGGGAACGGGTATCCACGCCGCCGAGACCGGCGAAGGAGGCGTTGTCCCCCATTCGGACGCCATTGACCTCAACCGCCGTGGAAAAAGCCGCATTGCCGGTTGAAACGCCACCGCCGCGAAGGCTCAGCTCCGTTTCGCTCGTCAGGTCGGGGTTCAGGGTCTTGCCGCCCGGAAGCAGCGCCGAGACATTCGACACGCCGGACATCTGCAGATGGTCCAGCGCCGCCCGGCCGATGGTCTGCGTCGTATTGATATTCTCCTTGGACTTCTCCGCCGTGACGACGACCTCATCGAGGGCCAGGGAGTCGATCCAGAGCGCGAAGTCGAGCTTGTCCTTATCAAAATGCTGAGCGCCGGAAACGACGCCGTCTTCGGAAATCCGGACGGTCCATTTGACGTTCATATACCCGAGCAGGGACACCTCGAGGGTATAGGTACCCGGCTCAACGTTCCGCAGGAAATATCGACCCTGGGCATCACTGACAGCCCAGACATAGTTCCGGTCGAGGGTCACGACGGCCCCGGCCTGCGCATCCCCCGTCTCTGCATCGGTGATCCGGCCCGAGACATCGATACCGGCCCACCCTGTCGCTGCGGACAGGAGGGCCGATAAGGACGTCAACAACAATAAAAGGGCTCGTTTCACTGTTGCAAAGTTACTGAGTCCGCCTCAGGGGCACAATCCCCATTTATAGGGATTGCCCCTCCGGGGCGCCCTAAAGCTTCTCCAGGAAGGCCTGCATCTGCGGGACCTTCGCGAGGGCAGCCTTGAACAGGGCGACCTGGTTGCGCGTACGGACGAGGTTATGTTCGGGATACTTGATCTTATAATAGGTATCCCCGTTAATATAGTCAGCGAAGAAGCGGACGGCCTGCATATACGGGAACAGGCAGGCGGCATAGGGCAGGTTCTCACGCTCGAGCGGGAGCAGGAAGACCTTGGCCGAGGAGATGTAGCCCTCTGCAAAGGCTTCGAAGATGTCCATCCGGAAGTCCACCTGGTCGATGTTCGGGTCGTCCTCGGCGACGGTGTTGGCCGCTGTACGGAGGAAGTCGCCGAAGTCGGAGAACACGAAAGACGGCATCACGGTGTCGAGGTCGATGACGCAGAGAACGTTGCCGTCGGCATCGAACATCATATTGTTGACCTTCGTATCGCAGTGGCAGATGCGCTTCGGGAGGATGCCCTCGCGGTGCAGGCGCTCGGCCTTGCACATCTCTTCCTCGAACGGGAGGAGGGTCGCGAGGATTTCCTGCACCTCAGGCTCGGCCATACGGCCCACCGGGTCAGCCGCTACGGCTTCCCGCAGCTGACGGGCGCGGAGCTCCATATTGTGGAAGTCCGGGATCGTCTCGCCGAGGGCGTCGGGAATGTCGGCCAGCATCGCCTCGAAACGGCCGAAAGCCAGGCCCGCGAAGCGGGAGTACTTCGGATCGACAGTCTCGTAGGTAAAGGCGTCCGGAATGAAGATCGAAACGCGCCAGTATTTGCCGTCAACGACGCAGTAGGTCTTGTTGCCCTCCTTCAGGGGGACGAAGGTCAGCACCTTGCGGTCGATGTCGGTCTCTCCGGCTGCCTGCAGCTTCTTGCGGATATGGCGGGTGACGGCTACGATGTTGTTCTGCAGGAGATCGACGTCGGTAAAGATCGCGTTGTTGACCCGCTGAAGGACGTAGGCGTGCGGCCCGTCGGTAGTAATCTTATAGGTATCGTTGATCAGGCCGTTACCGAGCGGCTTGATATCCAGCACATTGCCTTCAATGGCAAAGCGGGCGGCAATTTCTCTGAGATCCATAGCTTATTCTGCAAAAGCGTAATGATAACCGTCAATCTTGTCCCAGTCGCCACGGGTGAAATCCGGGATCGCGACCGGCGCGTTGCCGTGCTCGATAGAGATGCGGGAGAGCTCTCCGACGCAGCACCATTCGGCGAGGTCATAAACGTCCTGATCGAGCGGAAGGCCGTTATGCAGGCAGTAGATGAGACGGTAGTCCATAATGAAGTCCATACCGCCGTGACCGCCGATCTCCTTGGCCAGCGCCTCAAGCTCGGGGGTATTGATCGGGCTGCGGTGCGCCTCGAGGAGGGCCCAGAGTTCGTCACCGTAGTAAACCTTTTCGAAATCGAGATCCTGGTAGTTGACGTCGCGGCTGATCGTTTCGCGGAGGCAGACCTGCTCGATCGGATACTTGCCGGCATAGCCGTCGGTGCCGACGAGCTGGAAGCGGCGGTCGTACGGGCGCGGAGTCATCACGTCGTGCTCGATGACCATCGTCTTGCCCTTTTCGGTACGGATCAGGGTCGTGGTCTGGTCGCCGTTGGCGAAGCTCTCGCAAGGCTCACCCATCAGCTTCTCGTACACCTTCGGGCCGTTGAACGGATCGGTATCCATCGAGACGAGGGTCTTCATCCGGTCGCCGCGGTGGATGTTGAGGGCCTGGCAGATGGGGCCGATGCCGTGGGTCGGATAGACGTCGCCGCGGTGCGCCTGGTTGAACTTGATGCGCCAGTTGTCCCAGTAACCCTTCCAGAACGGATCGAGGTTGTGCAGGTAGGAACCTTCTGCGTGGATGATCTCACCGAAGAGACCGTCCTGGGCCATCTTGAGGGCTGCCATCTCGAAGAAGTCATAGACGCAGTTCTCGAGCATCATACAGTGCTTGCGGGTCTTTTCGCAGGTGTTGATCAGGGCCCAGATCTCGTCGAGGGAGGTAGCGGCCGGGACTTCGATGGCGACGTTCTTGCCGTGCTCCATCGCGTAGAGGGCGATCGGGGTGTGGTGCACCCAGTCGGTGCAGATGTAGATCAGGTCGATGTCCTCGCGTTCGCAGACTTCCTTCCAAGCCTCTTCACCGACATAGCTGTCAGCGGCCGGAAGACCATAGTAAGCGAGGGTTGCCTGGTTGCGGTCGACGCATTCCTGACGCAGGTCGCAGAGCGCCTTGATCTCGACGCCCGGGATGTAGCAGTAGCGCGGAACGGCGCCGGTGCCACGGTCGCCCAGGCCGATAAAGCCGATGCGGACGACCTCGATCGGATCGACGGTCAGTCCGAGGGCGCTCTCCTGTCCGGCAGGACGCTCGGGCACCTCGACCTGGATCGGTCCGCAGTTGTTTTCGGCGTTGTTACAGCAGGAAACGACAGCAGCCAGGGAAAGGGCCACAGCGCTTGCCGCAAGGATAAGGTTTCTGAGTTTCATAGTGCTATTGATTGTGTTTGAGTTTTCACAGTGTCAGCTTACAAACATAATCAAAAAGTTGCGATTTATCAATATTTTCGTAACTTTGCAGCCGTTTTTTAGCGTCCCGGTCGAGTAGCTCAGTTGGACAGAGCAACAGCCTTCTAAGCTGTGGGTCTTGGGTTCGAATCCCAACTCGATCACCTGAAAAAGTGGCCGGCAGGGTATTTACCCCGCCGGCCACAGTCTTTTTGTCTCCCCGGGATTACTTCAATCCGCGGGCGCGAAGGAGGGCATCCGGGTTCGGATCGGCCCCCGTGAAGGCGTGGTAGAGCACCATCGGTTCCTCGCTGCCGCCCTTCTCGAGGAAGGTATGGCGGAAGCGCATCGCCACCTCCGGATTGAAGAGGCCTTCCCGCTTGAAGCACTCGAAAGCATCGACATCCAGCACTTCGGACCAGAGATAGCCGTAATAGCCGGCGCTGTAGCCGCTGCCGAAGATGTGGTTGAAGTAGGTCGTGCGGTAGCGCGGGATGATCTCGTCGATCAGGCCCATCTCCCGGCAGACCTTCGTCTCGAAGTCGCGGATATCCTGGGCGGTAGTCATCTTGGCCACCTCTTCGACGGTCAGCTCGTGCCATTTCATATCGAGAATGGACGCGGCGCAGAGTTCACCAGTCATAAAGCCCTGGTTGAATTTGAGCGAGTTGTTGATCTTTTCGACGAGTTCGGCCGGAATCGGCTCGCCCGTGCGATAGTCGTGGGCATAGACGTCGAGAATTTCCGGCTGGAAAGCCCAGTTCTCGTTGAACTGCGAGAACATCTCGACGAAATCGCGCGTGACATTCGTGCCGCTGACGGCCTTGTAGTGGCATTGCGAGAGGAAGCCGTGGAGGGCGTGACCGAACTCGTGGAAGGCGGTCTGGACCTCATCGACGGTCAGCAGCGAGGGCTGTTCCTCGGTAGCCGGCGGGAAGTTGCAGACGTTCACGATGACCGGACGGACATCCTCCCCTTCCGGGGTCACGTACTGCTCGCGGAAATTGTTCATCCAGGCACCGCTGCGCTTGGTTTCGCGGGAGAAGTAGTCGCAGTAGAAGATACCGATCAGGGAGCCGTCGGCATCGGTGATCCGGTACGCCTGCGCGACCGGGTTATACACCTCAATCTCCGGTGCCGGCTCGATGGAGAGGCCGTAGAGCTTGTTCGCGGCGAAGAAGAGGCCCTTCTTGACGGAATCGATCTGGAAATAGGGCTTGGTCAGCTCCTCGTCGAGGGCATACTTGCGCGCGCGGACCTTCTCCGCATAGTAGAACCAGTCCCAAGGCTGGATCTTCGATCCGGCAGGAAGGAGCCCTGCAGCGACGTCCTCGTCCATCACCACCTGCATATCGGCGATTTCCTCCTTGGCCTTCGCCATCGAGGCGTCCATAATCTTCGCGAGGAAGGCATCGACCGTCTCAGGGTCGCCCGCCATCTTGTTGGCGAGCTGGAAGGCAGCGAAGGAATCGTAACCGAGGAGTTGTGAGCGCTCGGCACGGAGCTTCATCGCCTCGAGGACGATCTCGTTGTTGTCATTCTCATTGCCGTGGTTGCCGCGGGAAGAATAGGCATAGAATGCCTTCTCGCGACGGTCGCGGTCCGCGCAGGACGCCATAAAGGACGGATACTCGGAAACCGTAATGCCGATCTCGGCCTTGAAGGCGTTGTTCTCGGCGAGCAGGTTCTGCCCGAACTTCTGCGACAGCGAGGCGAGGCGGGTGTTGATCTCGGAGAAGCGCTGCTTCGCAAGCGAATCGAGCCCGACGCCGTTGCGCTGGAAGGCCTCGTAGAGCTTTTTCGTCGCCATCTGCTGCTCACGCGTCAGGCCGTCCATCTGCTCGTACACGGCCTTGACACGGGCAAACAGCGCCTCGTTCATCAGGATTTCATCCTCGGCGGCGGTCAGCAGGGGCGTTACCTCCTCTTCGATCGCCTGCATCTCAGGCGTGGAATCGGATTCGGCGAGGTTGAAAAAGACGCCCGACACCTTGCCGAGGAGCTCCCCGGCCCGGTCGTAAGCGGCAATGGTATTCTCAAAGTTCGGTTCTTCTTCGCAGGCCAGGATCGCCTCGATATCGGCTTTCTGCTGCCGGATACCCTCCTCGAAGGCGGGCATATAATCGGAGACCTCAATACGGGAGAAGGGAGCGGTACCGTCGGGGGTATCCCACTCCTCAAAGAAAGGGTTGACGCGCTCGGGAGCGCTGCACGCGGAAAGCGCGGAAAGAGCCATAAGGGTAATAACTAACTTTTTCATATTCAATAAAAAAGCCCGGCGGGGAACCGGGCTTCCTGGTTTAATTCAGCACAACGGAAACGGAAGGATCGTCCACGAGGGTGAACTGCGCCGCGCCGCTGTAGATCGTCATAATGCCGGTGATATCGGCCGTCTTCGAGCCGTCACGCAGCGCCGGGTCGAGCTCGGTGTCGGCAAACTTCGCATAGCCGCTCGTACGGACCTGGATGTCGGTCGAGCCGAGCTTGAAGTAGTGCGATACGTAGTTCGCGGTGGCGAACTGGATCATAATGTCCTTGTAGGTCGTATCTTCATAGGGGCTGAAATTCTGCAGGGTCGTACCCGAGAGGCCGGCGCTGCGCGGAGTCGTCCGGGCGATCTCGCCGTACTTCGTGTTACCGCTGCCGACAACCGCCTCGTCCCAGCACCGGTTTTCGAGGTAGCGGACATAGCCGGTCTTCGAGCAGGCCCAGGTCGTGATGCCCCAGGTGCCGTTGTCAGAGAGGAACACGCGGTTTTCCGGGTTCGAGCTCTTGTGCGGCAGGTTCGAGTTCGGATAGAAGAGCGCGAAGATCTGGTCGCCATAAGAGACGCCCTTGACGGTCACGAGCTTGCCCCAGAGCTCACCGGTAAAGCCGGCGGCGAGGGAAGCCTTGACATCCTCCTCGGTCACCTCGATGGGCTCGAGCGGATCCGCCTGGACACCGCGGTAAACGTGCTGGTCGATAATCACCTGCAGGTCGATATAGGAAGTCTCATACTCGTTGGTCGAGGTCTTGTCGGCCTCCAGACCGAGCTGCGGCATCCCGTTGTAGGCGCCGAGGGTCAGTCCGTCGCAGTGGACATAGACCCACTGGCCAAGGGAGAACTCGCTGTAGAGGGAGGACTTGCCGAGTTTGAGGTCGATACCGCCGGTCTTATCCTGGATATAGAGCTCGCGATAGACATTGCCGGTCACGTCGGAGGAAATGACCTGTCCCCGGATCCAGATGTTGCCGGAGATCTCCAGCGGCTTGTTCTTGTACATCGCCTTGAGGTCCTGGATGGTCGTGAAACTCTCCAGACCCTTGCAGGCTTTCAGACGGGCCTCCGTATAGGGGATGAACTCCTCGGGGTCTTCGTTGTCGGAGACGACAGGCTGCCATTCTTCTTTCAGATCCTGGCAGGAAATGAGGGCCACAAGGGCCGCGAAAGCAAGAAATAACTTTTTCATAGTCGCTTAGAATCTGAAATAAACGTTCAACATATAGTTCGTACCCGCCATATAGAAGTACTTCGGATCGAAGCGGTAGTAGCGCTCCTTCGAAACGGTGTTGTCCACGAGACGGGTCTGCTCATAACCGCCCGTCTTGACATCCTGGTTGTTCAGGATGTTCTTGACGTTCAGCGAGAAGCCGAGCTGATATTTGTACTTGATGTACCAGCTCTTGCCGACGGAAAGGTTGACGAGGACGGCCGGGTCGAATTTCTCCTGCGCGGTCATATACTCCACCTCAACATCCGTAACGGTGTTGTCCAGGCCGGCCACGGCATAGTCGGTCCGGTAGAGCGGGTTCATATCGAGATAGGAGTCAGCGAAGTACTCGACATCGGCATCGATGAACCAGTAATTGTGGTTGTAGGCGAGGCCGAGGCTGGCCGCGAACTGCGGCGTGCCGGCGACGTAGTGCTGCGTCCGCTTGCCGTCGGAAAGGATGGTGGAACGCCAGTACGGGACGAGCTCGTTCTCACGGACGACGGTCGCGCTGTTGTCCACGGTCTGGGTCATACGCGGGGTAGACGTGTAGATGTAGTCGCCGATGGCGAGGGCACCCTGCACCGAGAGATCGGGAACGACGTAGGTCGGGAACTTGAAGCCGAGCTCGAAGCCCATATTGCGCTGGTCGATGCCCTTCAGGGCGAAGTTCGAGAATGCATTCTGCAGGTCGTCATACGCGCTCATCACCTTGGACTGGTCCTCAATCGTTGCATAGAAGACCGTCGCGCGGATGTTGATGCCCGGGGAGGCATACTGCCAGTTCAGGTCCGTCGCAAAGGTCTTGACGGTCTGGAGGTCCTTCATCAGGGTATTACGTGTACGCGGGGAGAGGAAGGCCTGGTTGAACTTCGGCGCATCGGTGAAATAGCCGACGTTCGCGTAGATGCGCTGGTGGCCGCCGATCACGTAGTTGAGATTCAGCTTGCCGGCATAGGTCACGAAGTCCGTCACGGCCGATTTGCCGTAGGAAGTCTCCTCAGACCATTCGACGCCGTTGGCTTTCCAGCGAACCATCTGCGCACCGGTTTCCGGACGACCCGGGAAGAGGCCCTTGCGCAGCAGACCTTCACGCCAGAAGGAGTCGTAGCCGAGACGGCCGCCGACCGTAGCGCTGAAGTTGCCGAAGGTGTATTTGCCGCTGAGCCAGCCGCCGAAGTTGCGCACCTGCGCATAATAATCGTAGCCGTACTTGTCCCCCACCTTCAGCTGACGGGATTCGCCCTTGGCCAGCCAGTAGTCGAGGTCGTTCTGGACCTTGTACGGGGTCGCGGCGAAGTCGCGCTCAGCGAAGTTGTCGGTATCGAGGAAGTACTGGCCACCGAGCAGGTCGGCGATCTCTTTATAATACTCGGTCCGGTTGAGGCGGGCATTCAGGCCGCCGCGGACGACGATATGGTCGATCGGACGCCAGAGGAACGAACCCGCAAAGTTGAGGTCCTGCTGGTCGACGTGACGCTCTTCCTGAACGTATTTGGCACGGCCGTTCTGCTGCCGGTTGATGTTGTAGATGCGGTCCCAGTCGATATGCGTGAGCTCCGGGAAATCCTTGGAATGGGTCCAGACTTCGTTGCTCCAGCCCCACTTGAGCTCGTTGTTACGGTTCATATCCGTATTGTCGTCCATAAAGTAGCTGGGCAGGTTGCGGTAGTAGTCCGGGCGCGGATCCTGCGCGTCGTACCAGTCGAGGGCGGTGTAGCCGTTCTTGCCGAAGCGGTAGAGGACGGTCGCCGAGGCGTTGAAAGCGTCATTGGGGGTGAAATCGTACTTGAGGAAGGTAATCGGCTCGTGCGACTTGCGGACACGGGCGTTGCGGACCTTGCCGTTCTGATAACCCCAGTTGCTGTTGTACATATTGTCGCCCATCAGGTCGTAGACCTCCTGCGTCGAAGCGTTCTGCGCGCCGCGCTCACCGGGTGCCCCGAAGAAGGCAAAGCTCAGCTTGTGCGTGCGGTTGAACACCTTGTCGGCGGCCAGGTAGTAGGCGAAGCTGCGGTAGTAAACACCGTTGATCCAGTCGTTGCCACCCAGACGGGCCGACACGTTGAACGCGAAGGCCCAGCCGTTGTCCATCAGGCCCGTGGCGTAGGAAGCCATCAGGCGGAGGCGGTACAGGGCGCTGTTGGTCATCACGCTGCCGCGGAGGCCCCGGCGGACGCTGGAGGCATTACCGAACACGTTCGTCACGCCGTTGAAGCCACCGAAGCCGTAGTCGGACATCTCCGCGCCGCTGACCGTCTCTTTCGAGCGCATCGCCTCGTTGAGGCCGCTCCAGAGGGAGAAGGGGGCGTAGCCCGTGACCGCGTCATTGAGCTTGACACCGGCCAGGTAGATGTCCTGCGTCTCGGAGGCATAGCCGCGGGCGCGGAAACGGACGGTGCTGAAGTTGTAGCCGGCGAGGTTGTTGAACACGTCGTTCGAGCCGAAAAGGATCGTCGGCGTATCGCTGTAACCGCTGTCATCCATATCGAATTCGGTGAAGGATTCAGCATCCACCTCACCGACCTTCTGCATCGGTGTCAGGGACAGGTTGAACATATTCTTGACATAGCCGTCGTTGACCGTGACCTGGACCTGGGTCTCCAGGAAATCCGGGGCGGTGAGGACGAGGGTGTACATTCCGTCCGCGAGGTCCGGAATCATAAAGTTACCGTCGGCATCGGTGGTGACGACGGTCAGCTCGTTCGCGCCATCCAGGAGGGTCAGTCGGGCATTCTCCACGGCTTTGCGGCTGCCGCGGTCAATGACCGTACCTTTCACGCCGCCCGTCGGGTTCTGCGCGAACAGGGCCGTCGTGGCGAGGAGGGTTGCGAGGGTCAATAGGAGTCGTTTCATTATGGTGGTTGTTAGTTAATTATCAAAGATTCCTTCGCTACGAAAGATTCTTTCGCTGTGCTCGGAATGACAAGCCGCCTACTTCTTGATGAGGATGTAGGTCGGGTAGTGGTCGGAGTAACCGCCGATGAACTGGCCACCGGAGAAGGTGCGGAAGGGCGTGCCCTTGTACGCTCCGGACTGGTTCGTCATAAACGGCTTCGAGAAGACGCGGCCGTAGTATTTCTTCTTGATGATCGGCTGGATCTGGAAGCTGCCCGGATCGGCGTGAGCCAGGTTGTAATTGACCAGGATGCAGTCGTAGATGTTGCCTTCGCCCCGATAGTAGAGGGTGCTGTAACCGGCCTTGTACATCGACAGGAAGGGGGAGAAATAATCCTCCGGACCCACCTCCTTAATGTCTTCCTTACCGCGCATCCAAAGGGCCATCGAGTCGTCCGTCGGGTTATCGTTCATATCGCCCATAATGACGCACTTGATGCCGGGATACTTCTGCATCATCCCGATCGAATGCTCATAGGCGATCTGTCCGCCGCGGGCGCGCAGGTCCTGGCCCTTACCGCCGATACGGGAAGGCAGGTGGCAGACATAGAAGGCGAAATGCTCGCCGCCGATGATGCCGTGGACCATCAGGATGTCACGGGTGCGGAAATTGGCCTGCTCCTCCGGAGTCATCGAGAACTCGATATCGTGCGCATCTTCGAAGGTGAAGGGGATCGATTCGCTCTCGACAACGGTCATCTTGTCGGGCAGGTAGAGGAGGGCGACGTCGACGCCACGGCGGTCGGGACCGTCATAGTGGACGATCTGGTAGTTCGCCGCTGCGATTTCGGGCTCGGCGACGAGATCTTCAAGGACGTGGCGGTTCTCAATCTCGGAAACGCCGAGGACCGTATGCCAGACCTTGTTGTCCTTTTTCATCGCCGCGATGACGTGAGCCATATTGTAGAGCTTCTTCTGATACTTCGCATCCGTCCACTGGTTGTCACCGTCGGGAAGATACTGGTAGTCGTTCTTCCCATCGTCGTGGTAGGTATCGAAGAGGTTCTCGAGGTTGTAGAAGCCGATGATGTGCGCCTCGTGCTTCTGCGCGGAAGCAAAGGGACCGGCTGCGAAAACCGCAAGAAGGACAAACAGAATGAATTTTTTCATATCGGGATTCGTTTAATTGATCTTGTGCCAGAACTCGGAAGGGGCGGTGGATTCGATCTTGTCGGCCTTCTCCTTGCCGATCTTGGCGATCAGGTTCGGAAAGAAGTCAAAACCGGTCAGCTCCTCCAGTTCGTCAATGGACTTACGGTAGTTCCAGTAACTCTTTCCGCCGATCGAGGCATCGTGGGGCAGGAAGAACCCGGCCGCCATATACTTGTCCGCTACCGCGTAGGAGGACGGGCCGAAATACAGCAGGGCCTTGAAATAGGCCGTCGGGACCGGAATCTGGTGCGCCAGGTCGCCGTCGCGGTCCGAAACATAGACGGTGCTGTTATCAATCAGGCATCCGGTAACGACATAGAGCGTATCCGCGACCATCATACAGCTGCGGACGTTGTTCTCCAGCGTCCCCCAGATATTCTGGTTGAACTGGGCCGTCTGCGGGGTCATATTCGTCGGGTAGAAGGTCGAAATGTTCGCCTGCGTGCTCCCGAGGCGGTCGGCAGAGGGAATCTGGTGTCCCCGGTCGTACTGGTAGTCGCTGTAGTAGCGGCCGCCGGATACCCGGTACGAGCACCACTGCTGGGACTCGGCGGGAATCCAGGGATCCGTGACGCCCCAGGCATCGCTCCGCGATCCGCTGCCTTTCAGGCTATTGTTGTGCGGATAGGCCACCCAAACGGCCGTGTAGCCGTTGTAGTCGTAGTAGCAGGACCAGTTGCGGGTGCCGTCATTCTTTTCGGAGCGGTACTTTCCACCGTCCATACTGTGGACGAAGAGCTCGCGGCCGTCACCGGAGCGGGTCGCCGGGAGTTCGAGCCAGTCCATCGGGGCTGTGTCGTAACCATAACCGCTCTGCGGGCCCTCTCCCCCACCGCCCGGCGTAACGGTGCTGCCGTTTTTGCCGGCCTGGGTGACCGTCGTCGAAACGGTCAGGCCGCTTTTCGGAACGAGGGTCAGGGTTACTTCCCGGGCCTCGTCCGCCTCATTGGCCTCATAGCGGAGCAACAGGTCGCCCCGGCTGCCGCTGCCCTCCTCGAGGGAAAGGCTTGCCCAGCCGGTTGCTGAACCGGAATACGACAGGGTCACACCCCAGTCACCCGTGCAGGTCACGCTGACAAAGACCGATCCCTTGGTCGCCGAAACGAGGCTCTTTTTCGCCGTGATCGCGGTATGCGAATCAAACGGCTCGTCCTCGCGCGAGCAGGAAACCGGGAGGGCCGCCACCACGAGGGCGGCCCATATCAGCCCCAAAAACTTTTTCATTATTCAGCCTTTACACCGAACATAGCCGCACGGTAGCCGCCGGTCGTTTCGACCTTGACGGTAGTGCCGCCCGTAACGGCGATTTCGTACTTGTCGCTATCGGAGACGGTCATCACATAGGTGGTGTTGCCCTTCAGGCCGGCATTCATCGCCGGGGTCACCGAACCGATGGAGGTACCGTTCACGGAGAAGGCCAGCGTAGCGACATCGACATTGTTCCAGGAAACGGCGTAGAAGACGAGCTTCGTGGCACCGGCCGGGATGGTCAGGGTCGCATCACCGAAGGCGGAACCCTTGCCGAGTTTCAGGGTCTTGACGTCCGTGACGCCGTTCACCGTCGAGGAGATGTCGTCGTAGGCGTTGGTACCCAGGGTCCAGCTCACGGTGCTGGCATACTCGGAAGCATCGCCACCGCCGCCCTGTCCGCCGCCACCGCCGTCGAATTCGGTCTTGCCGTTGATGGTGACCAGCTCACCGCCGGCGTTGGTCTCAGGCGTATTGCCGTTGTAGTTGACGATCTTCGCCTTCACGACGACCACGTCGCCTTCCTTGAAGGTCTCGCTGCCGGTAAAGGCCTCGCCGCCGAAGGATTTGATGCGGAACACCTTGAACTTGGCGCTGTAGCCGCTGTCGACGATATCGAAGGTGGCGTTGCCATACTGGGCGCTGACATCGGCGGAGCCGGTCACGACACCCGTGATGTAGTAGCTCTCGGAGGTAGCCGTAGTGCCGGTTTCCTCAGCCTTGGCAATCGCCGCGGAGACATTGAACGGATCGGATTCGGTACCGGTACCCTTCGGATCGGCCTTCTCACCGGTGGAACCGCCGCCACCGCCCGGGTTATCGTCCTCGGTCTTGCCGTTGATCGAATAGACATAGCCGCCGGAGGTTTCCGGGGTATTGCCCTTGAAGTTGATAATCTGTGCATAGACGATCACCTCGTCGCCGGCATTCAGCGTCGTGCCGCCGGTCGTCCACTTCTTGTTGCCGAAATAGAGGACGCGGAAAGCCGTGAAGACGGCGTCGAAGCCTTCGTCCACCATCGTGAAGGTAGCGTTGCCATACTGGGCACCAAACTGCTCCTTGACCTCGGCGACTTTACCCTTGATGTAGTAGCTCTCGGCCGTTGCGGTCTCACCGGCCGCCTTAGCCTTGGCGATCGCAGCCGATACGTTGAACGGATTGCCCTGCGAGCCGTCGCCCTGGGCCTGTCCGGCATCTCCGCCGCCGCCGTCACCGCCTTCGGTCTTGCCGTTGTGGCTGTAGAGGAACGCGTTGTTCTGCTGCGTCTCCGGGGTATTGCCCTTGTAGTTGACGACATTACCGTAGATGATGACATCGTCGCCGACCGCGATCTGGTCCTGGCCTTCCGTCCACTTCTTGTTGCCGAGATAGTAGATACGGTAGCAGGTGAACTGCGAGGCCGTCGTCGAACCGTCGTCGGAAATCTTGAAGGTACCGTTACCGTACTGGGCGCTGTAAGCCTCCGTAATCTCGCAGATCTTACCCTTGATGTACACCTTATCCGGGCTGTTGACATCAGCGCCGAGTTCATCCAGATAAGCAATGACGCCGGCTACCGTGTACGGATCATCCTTCGTACCGGTTCCGTTGCGGACCTCGCCTTCCGGACCCGCCTGATTGACGACAAGGGTGAATTTGGCCAGACCGATCGTGAAGACGACTTCACCGACACGGTCGTGACCTTCGTTCTCTGCAACCGTAACGGAAACCTTACGGGACTTGGCGGAAGCTTCGCCGCGGGTCACGCTGAGGCCGATCCAGTCCGGCATCGTGGAGATTCTCCAGTCACGGGTAGCCTTCAGGGAGACCGTCTCGGTCCCGCCGGCAATATCGAACGAAATCTCGCCGGGGTTAACGACTACGCTGGCAGGACCGAGTTCCTCTTCCTTCTCGCAGGAAGCCAGGGTCACTACCGCCGCAAAGGCTGCAAAAAGCAGGTGTTTGAGTTTCATAATAGGGATATTTAAGTTATTAGTTGTCACTATTGGTATAGTATGCAAATATACACAAAAACATCGGGATTCCAAACGCCCCGAAAAAAAAGCCCGGCCGGGAAAACGGTCGGGCTTTTTGGGGTAAAGAAACGCTTATTCCGTAGCGCCGTTGAGGGAGTAGATCCACGCCTTCTTGCTGGCGGTCTCGTAGGTGCCGTTGTAGATGGTCAGCTGGCCCTTGACGATGACATCGTCACCCACGGCGGGCTTGGCGCTGCCTTCGGTCCAGTCCGTATTGCCGAACCACTTGACGCTGTAGCACTCGAAGTCCTTGTCCGGAGCGGTCGTGGTCTTCTTGTCCGCGGAGACACCGTGAGCGGTACCGTCGTCGGAAATCCAGAAGGTGCAGGTCGGGTAGGAAGCGGAAGGATCATAGAGAATCGCGGAGATCTTGCCACCCACGCAAACATCCACGAAGATCGGAGTGGGGAGCTCGGCGGCCTTGGCGGCAGCGATTTCAGCCTGCTGGAAGTCGATCACGGCTTCGGCGCCGGCCACGTTGAACGGGAATTCGGCATTGCCGAGGCCGACACCGGCGGTCTTCACGTAGTTGACGCTGTGCAGCCAGGCCTTCTTGTTGGAAGTCTCGGCTACGCCGTTGTAGGACGTAGTCTTACCGCAGACGATGACCTCGTCACCGACGCGCACCTGACCGTTGCCTTCGGCCCAGTCCGTATTGCCGAACCACTTCACGCCGTAGCACTCGAAGTCCTTGGCGGGGACGGTCGTGGTTTTCTTGTCCGCGGAGATGCCGTTTGCCGTACCGTCATCGGAAATCCAGAAGGTAGCGGTCGGATAGTTAGCGGAAGCATCGTACAGGACAGCGGAGACGATACCCTTGATGTACACATCCTCGGCCGGAGTATTGCCGGCGAGAATCTCGGCCGCAATCTCGGAAGCCAGATACGGGTTCGATTCCGTACCCTTCGGATTGTCAGCGTATTCGACGATCTTGGTCGCGATGACGTTGATGTACTTGCCAGCGCTGGAAAGGCCGTTGAACCAACCGGTAACGGTGATCTTCTTGCCGTCGAAGGACTTGGCGTTCAGGTCCTCCGTCGGAGCGACGATGGAACCCTGCTTACTGCCGTCCGCGAAGGCATCAAGCTCGAGGTTGAGGTAGTTGCCGGAGACCTTGAGGGTACCGGTGAGCTTGATGTACTCAGCCTTGCTGGCGGTGTAGTCTTTCGCCTTCGGCGTCACATCGTCCGCAGCCGGGACCTCGAAGCTGTTGCCGGAGGAATAGACCTTCACCAGATGCGTTTCGCTGCCTTCCGTGAAGACGATTTCCGGAACGCCGTTGTAGCTGGTCTTCTTACCGATGACCTTGATGTTGTCACCGATCTTCACCTCGTCAACCTTGGTACCATAGACGTAGCAGGCGGTCTCGCCGTCCCAAATGATGACACCCTTGGTCGTCTTCGCCACGACGGTGCATTCGAGCGTCTCGATCTCGCTGTTGTCCTCGAGGGCAACGATTTCGGTCACGGAGACACCAGTGGCAGGGATGCCGACCTGCGTCACGGAAACGGTCTTCAGCGCGCCCGGGCCTTCGATCTTGATGGTCGCGGTACGTTCGGCCGTGTAGTCATTGGCGGCAGCCGTCAGAATGTAAGCGCCCGAATCGGAGACGCCCGTTACGGCGAGCCATTCGGAATCGGTGCTGACGAGCAGCGGGGAAACCTTGGCGGAAACCGTCATTTCGAAGGTAGCGCCCTCAGCCGGGAGCTTATCGAAATCAAAGGCAGCGACATCGATCAGAGACTTTTCGATCGCGACGATGGCGGCGTCAACGATTTCAGGCGTTTCGCCATAGAGCTTGTAAGGGCCCTCGAGGGTAACGACGTCACCCTCGGCGAGGCCGAAGCTGTCCCAACCGCCCGCAGCATCCTTCGGATACTGGCCCTGGGCGTTCTTGACACCGTAGATGTAGATCTCGCCCGTGTCGTCCTTGATGTAGAAGTTACCGTACTGGGTATTGGCCACCTTGGTAACCATACCCTTGAGGCGGAAGCTGCCGGCGCCGGTAGCGATCGCTTCGGCGATCGGGGTGATCGGCATTTCCTTCTTCTCGGTCATCTGGATAACGTTGATAATCTGCGTCTTGCCGAGGCAGGTCACGCTGAGCGAAGTCGAGCGGGTATCGGCGGCCTCGAGGGCTTCCAGGGTAACGACCGTCTCACCGGCGGGGCCGCTGACCGGGGAAATGGTCAGCCATTCCGGCGTAACGACCTGAATGGTGATATCCTTTTCGTTTTCATCCTTCTCGCCGGTTTTCACCGTGAAGATCGCGTCGAAAGCCCACTCGGCTTCGGCCTTGATCTTAAAGGTCGCCTTGCCGCCTTCGGCAGGTAGAGAGATGTAGGAGGAGGAAACCTGGATCTCGCTGAGATGCTGCTCGGTCTCTTTCTCACAGCTGGTAGTCAGGAAAATACCGGCCACAGCTGCTGTCAGGGATGCGAAAATATATTTGAGTTTCATATCTTCCCGTCTTTATTAGTTGAACAGATACTTGATACCGATCGAAGCATACCAGCACTGGCCGAGGGCGTGATTCAGCACGAAGGTCTCGGTGGAGCCGCTGATCGACTTCGGCGTAGAGAAGGTCGCATAACCGTCGGCGTCGACGCCCTCATACTTGAGGATGCGGGCTTCGGAACCGATGGCCGGGTTGAGGTACTTGGCGACGCCCCAGCTGTTGTTGAACAGGTTCATCACGTTCTTGATGTCGAAGCCGACCTGCAGGGTGTTCGTCGTTTCACCGACCTTCACCTTGAAATCGTGCTTGTAGCTGATGTCGAAGCGGTGCAGCCAAGGGCTGTAGAGGCTGTAGGCCTCGGCGTAGCTGCCCTGGTGGGAGCTCAGGTAGCTATCCTTGTGGACATAGGCCATAAAGCGGTCGGCGTCGTCCTGCGAGACGAAACGGAACAGACCGTCGGAAACTTCCTTGTCGGTCGGGATGTAGATCGCATCGTAGTTGTAGCCGTCACCGTTGATGTCGTTGGCCATCATATAAGAGTAGCTGTAACCGCCACGACGGGCTTCATAAATGAGGCTGAAGTGGTTGCCACACTTGTCGTTGTGCGTCAGGGAAGCGACGAGACGATCCGGCGTCACATACTGCGAGTTGTGAAGCGGGATGTAGTTCGGACCCTGGGAAGTCGGCACATAGGTGAAGGCGGACTCGGCGTCGGAACCCGGCATACCGGTAACCTCCTTGCTGACCGTGTGCGTGTAGGCGACCATCAGGTCAAGGCCCTGGACCGGGCTGGCGTTGACGCTCAGGCTTCCGGACCAGCCGTAACCGAGGCTCGTGTTCTCCAGAACGAACGCCGGGGTGTTGGTGCGGTAGTCGGCCGGATAGATCGGACGGTTGTCGGCGCCGTTGAAGCGGGCGAAACCGCCGGCATCCTTCATACTCCAGTCTGCGATCGAGACGGCGTTGATGGTCTTGTTGAAGATACCCTCAGCCGTAACGGAGAGCGGGAAGCTCGTCGGGAAGTTGTAGTCCACGGCGAGAGAGGTCTTCCAGACCTGCGGCATACGGAACTTCGGATCGACAGCGGCGACAGCGGAAGGAACGGTACCGTCGCGCGGCTTGACCTTCATCGGATAACCGAGCTCGGCGAGCTTGTCGAGGAGGGCCTGGACCGTAGCTTTACCGTCCTTGTCGGTCACGAGACCGCCGGCGAATTCATCCATCGTGAAGCCGTTCTTTGCGGCGTTCTTGGCATTGATCTGCGCCTTGTACTGAACGAGACCGCCGTTGGTCGGCATATTCGTGAAGAACACGAGCGGGAGACGGCCGGAGAAGAGGCCGGTACCGCCGCGGACCTTCAGGCTCTTGTCACCGTAAACGTCCCAGTTGAAACCGATACGCGGGGAAACCGTGATCTTCGAAGTGGGCCACTTGCCGGTGTCGATGTGCTGCTCCTCGTAGTTGTATTTCTTCGGATAGTAAGCGATGTCCTTGATAGCCTTGTTCGTCATCAGGTCGCCGTTGTCGAAGAAGAGGCCGTCGAGACGGAAGCCGTAGGTGAGCTTGAAGTTCTGGTTGATGTTCCACTCATCCTGTGCATAGAGGCCGGCTTTGTAGAACTGCACGCGGGCAGCCGGAGCGGTTTCGCCGTCATAACCGTAGGTCAGACAGACGATTTCCGGAGTCGCACCGTTCATAAAGTCGGAGAGGGAGTTGTAGCGGTAGTAACCGGAACCGTTACGCATATACTGGTTGTCCGCCATCTGGTACTCGAAGGTGAGACCGGCCGTGATTTTGTGGTCAGCCAGATAATAGGTGAGGTCGTCACGGATGTTCGCGACGGTGTTGTGCACCGCGTTGTTCCAGGTGAAGAGCTCGTAACCGAGGGCCATATAGTTGTTCTCGCCAGCGCCGCCGGTGAGGTCACCGTCGAGGATGTCGATGAACGGGAATTCGGAGGAATTCGTACCGCGGATATCGTCGAGCTTGGAATAGGTGGCAAGGAACTGGTTGGAGAGCTTGTCGGACAGACGGCTGTTCAGGTCGAGGGACCAGCTGCTGACCAGGTTCTGCATCGAATACATCGAGTTCGCGAAGGACATCGAATACTGCGACATACGGGCGCCGGACTGACGGGCGCCACCGTCCATCGAGGTCGCGTTCGGGGACTGCCAGTAGTTGTTCAGCGTGTAGTTGTAACGCAGGGCGAGGTGGTGCTTGCTGGAGATGTTCCAGTCGAGGCGGGCGAGGATCTTCGTGTTGTCCTCATCGGCCGGGAAGGAGGTCCAGGAGCCGGTCTTGTAGCCATACTTGTTCGCCACGAAATCGCTGACCTTCTCGAGGTCTTCGAGGGTCGTACGGGAAACGTAGTTGTCCGGATCCGCAACACCGTCGGTGGAGCCGCGCCAGCGGTTGACCACGGAAGGAATCTTGGACATTTCGGCGTTGACGAAGAAGAAGAGCTTGTTCTTGATGATCGGGCCGCCGAAGGTCAGACCATAGGTCGTCTTGCGATCCTTCTCACGGGCACCGGTAATCTGAACGCCGTCCACGGCATCACCCTGCATATTCTCATTCTGGTGATAGATGTAGGCCGTACCCTTGAAGGTGTTCGTACCGGACTTGGTCACTGCGTTGATACCTCCGCCGATGAAGTTCGTCTGACGGACATCGTACGGGGAGATCACGACCTGGAGCTCGTCGATAGCGTCGATGGAGATCGGGTTGCCACCGCCAGGGAGCTTGTCGGAAAGACCGAAGTTGTTGTTGAAGTTCGCACCGTCCACCGTGAAGTTCGCCGTACGGCCGTCGGAACCCGCGAAGCTCATTCCGTTACCGCCGTAAGGGGAAAGGCGGGCGACGTCGGTAATGCTGCGGCTGACCGTCGGCAGGGCCGTAATCTGGTTGTTGTTGATGTTAGTGGACGCACCGGTCTTCTCCTGATAGAACTTGGAGGCTGCCTGGCCGATGACGACCGCCTGCTCAAGGACCTGCGTGTCGTCGCTGAGCTTAGCGTTGACCGTCGAGGTTTCAGCGAGCTGGAGGGTCAGCTCGGTGAAGGTCGCATCCTGGTAGCCGATGCAGGTGAAGGTCACCGTGTAGGGACCGCCCGCACGCATACCCTGGATGGTGTAACGACCGTCGAGGTTGGTCGTCGCGCCGTAGATCGTACCGGAGGGGGTGTGCGTCGCAATGACGTAAGCACCCACAACGGCTTCGCCCTGCGCATCGACTACCTTACCGTTGAGGGCAGAGGTCGTCACCTGCGCAAAGGCTGCGCTGCTCACAAACATAGTAATGATCGTGAGCATAAGGGTTTTGAAAACTTGCTTCATAAATATTGATAAAGGTTTGTAAGAATTCGCGTCGCAAAGATACAATATTCCTACGGAATAAAAAAAAAGAAAACGGGGTCGAAAACGAAAAGTTTTTTAACAAAAACGCGCCATTTTATTAACAAATGGCGCGTTTGATTTCCGGAATGGCGGTCAACTCTTCCCAAGCGAAGAAACGGACCGGTCGGGTGACCTCCCGACCATTCTCGAAGAGGGTCACCTCCTTGGTGTAGGGCTTCTTGCCGAAATGCCCGTACGCGGCCGTAGGGCCGTAGATCGGATTCTTCAGGCCGAAGCGCTCGACGATCTTCGCAGGGCGCAGGTCGAAGAGCTTCCGGACCTTTTCGGCGATCTCCCCGTCGCTGAGCTCCACTTTCGCGGTCCCATAGGTGTTGATGTAGACGCTCACCGGCTCAGCCACACCGATCGCATAGGCGAGCTGCACCAGGCATTCGTCGGCCACACCCGCCGCGACGAGATTCTTCGCGATGAAACGGGCCATATAGGCGGCGCTGCGGTCCACCTTCGACGGATCCTTGCCGGAGAAGGCGCCACCGCCGTGGGCTCCCTTGCCGCCATAGGTATCGACGATGATCTTGCGGCCGGTCAGGCCGGTATCGCCGTGCGGGCCGCCGATGACGAACTTGCCCGTCGGGTTGACGTGGAGGATGAAATCGTGGATCAGGGCCGCCGTCGCATCGGGCAGCAGGGCTTTCAGGCGCGGGATGACGATCTCCTCGACATCCTTGCGGATGCGCGCAAGCATCGCCTCGTCGGTGTCGAATTCGTCGTGCTGCGTCGACAGGACGATGGTATGAACCTTCAGCGGCTCGTGCGTCTCGGCGTCATACTCGATCGTGAACTGGCTCTTTGCATCCGGGCGGAGGTAAGGCATCAGGCCGGGCTCGTCGTGACGGATCGCGGCGAGCACTTCGAGAATCTTGTGGCTCAGGTACAGCGGCAGGGGCATATAGTCCTCGGTGTCGCGGCAGGCGTAGCCGAACATCATTCCCTGATCGCCGGCACCCTGCTCCTCGGGATCGGCGCGCTCAACGCCGCGGTTGATGTCCGGGCTCTGCTCGTGGAGCGAAGAGAGGACGCCGCAGCTGTTCCCGTCGAACATATACTCGGCCTTGTTGTAGCCGATCCGGTTGATGGTGTTGCGCACCGTCGTCTGGATATCGACGTAGGCTTCGGATTTGACTTCGCCCATCACGACGACCATACCCGTCGAGCAGAAACTCTCGCAGGCGACTTTCGATTCAGGGTCCTGACGGAGGAATTCGTCGAGGATGGCATCGCTGATCTGGTCAGCGACCTTGTCCGGATGGCCTTCAGAGACCGATTCCGACGTAAACAGATACGTGTTCTTCATATCAATAGCCCGAGCGGTCCATCTCCCGGCGAATATCCTTCTCCTTGATGGACTCGCGTTTATCGTATTCTTTTTTACCCTTGGCCAGGGCGATCAGCAGTTTCGCATAGCCGTTCTCCGCGATGAACAGCCGCACGGCGACAATCGTCAGACCGGGCTTCTTGTCCTCGATCGCGAGGTGCCGGAGCTCTTTGCGCTGCAGGAGCAGGCGGCGATCGCGCAGGGGCTCGTGCTGTCCCCAACCGGAACCCCAGGGATACAGGGCGATGTTCAGGCCCCGTACATAGAGCTCACCTCCGGAGAAATAGCAGTAGGCATCGGCGAGGGAGGCTTTCCCGGCACGGATCGACTTGATTTCCGTGCCGACGAGTTGGATCCCGGCGGTATACGTCTCAAGGAAGGCGTAGTCGAACGACGCCCGCTTGTTGTTGATCTGTATGCTCCGCTTCTGCTTCTTGTCTGCCATAGCGGGGGCAAAGGTACGAAAAAAAAGGGGCAGGCCCAACGGCCTGCCCCATAAATGTCAGCGAAATCGCGCTTAGGCGATCGGGGTCGCAATCTTCTTCCAGTTGATAACGACGAGGATGGCAGCAACCAGAGAGATGATCGCACCAAGGATCGGAACCCAGGCGAGGATACCACCCACGAGGGCGATGATGGAAGCAACGAACAGACCACCGAAACCCTTCGCAGCAGCCGGAGAGATCGCCTCAAGCGGAGCGCAATTCTTCAGGTTGTTATACGCCACGATGTTGAGGATGAAAGCGGCGAAGGCGAGGAGGCCACCGAGAATAGAACCGATAACCGGGATCAGGGCAATCACGGCACCGCAAAGGGCGAGGATGGCAGCAATCCAAAGGAGGCCAACACCCTTGGCGATGGCAGGATCTTCGGTCGCTTTCTTGAGGCCCATAATGCCGAGGAAAACGAACACGTAACCGGCAACCGCAACGAGGGAGACGATAAAGGCAAACACAACAGCAAAGCCGAGGCCCGTAGCGTCACCGGAAAGGAGGCTTGCAGCACCAGATACGAGGGTAATAATACCGGAAATCAAGCCGAGAACACCCTCGCACAGCATAATCAGCTGGCCAAGGAAAACCTGCTTCGCAGATTTGACCCAAAGTTCTTTGTTCATAGTAAACGGGGTTTAAGTTATTGGATTAAAAGAATAATGTACACGTTGTTCTATCCGATCTGCTCTTCCTTGACGATCTTGTAGCAGTTGTATCCGGCGGCACCGGTAAAGAGGAGCGTAGCGAGGACGTAGGCGATCTTCAGGCCGAAAATCGGCGGACGGCCGGCAATCTCGAAAAGGGCATAAACCTCACATATGGCGAGGAAAATGTTCAGGATAAAGAAAGCGGCGGAGATCAGGCAGTAAACGAGATTGAACTGCTGCTCCTTGACATATTCGATAACGACCACGGCACCCGATGCGGCAAAAGCCAGAAGGGTCATAAGCATCGAGAAGAGGAGACCGCCGGTCGCACCGGAGAAATCCATAATCATCGCAATCGTGCCGATGAAGGTAAGGGCCAGCGTCGAAAGACGGAGAATGCCCTTGAAATCCTTCAGGTCGATCCCGTTCAACAGGACAACGACCGCATAGCCGAAGGAGGCAAAATAGCCGACCCAGGCGACCCAGTCAAAGCCGTTACCCCGGGAAATGGAAAGGGAACCGACGAAAGCGGTCAACATCAGGAAAGCCACGCCAAAGGACGCGAAAAGGGATATCTTTTTGCCGGCAGGCAAGGTTTCAAGGAAAAAACTATCCATAGATCAAAGGTTTATAAATACCGTACAAATTGCAAATATAGTGTTTTTCCGCAAAAATCAAAGCGGTCGGACCCAGTGAATGCAATCCCCCCGGCTTTCCATCCCGCGGAAAAAGGTCATCTGCCGCTTGGCGAACTGGTGGATCGCCGTAGCGAGCTGAAGGCGCATCGTATCGTAGTCGAGAAGGCCGAGCAGGTACTGCGTAACGTATTTGTACTCAAGTCCGTAGTAAATCAGATCTTCCGGGCCGATACCGCGATCCAGCAGACCCCGAACTTCCTCAACCAGGCCCTCTGAGAGGCGCGCATCCAGGCGCGCATCGATCCGGCGGTTGCGCTCGTCGCGGTCCACGAGGGTCCCGATAAAAAAGGTCTTTTTCGGATAAAAAGCGGTCCGGACGATGTCCTGCTCTCCCTTTTCCCGGGCACAGGCAACCTCGATGCCCCGGATCAGGCGCCGGCGCGAAGCGAGGGTTACCGGATCGGGCTCGCCGCACAGGCGGACGTACTCGGCAAGCAGCGCCTCGGGGTCCATCTCCTCGAGTTCTCGCCGGAGGTCCCAGTCGGCCGGAACGTTCTGCAGGGCGTAGGCGTGGGTCACCGCCTGAATGTACAGCCCCGTGCCGCCGCACAGGATCGGAAAAGCCCCGCGGGCGCGGATGTCGGCATAGACGCGTTCGAAATCCTGCTGATAGCGGTACAGGTCGTAGCGCTCCCCTGCCTCGGCGATGTCGATGAGGTGGTAGGGGATGTCGCCATACTCGGAGAGATCCTTCCCCGTCCCGATCGTCATCCCGCGATAGACCTGGCGGGAGTCGGCGCTGATGATTTCGGAATGACAGGACAGCGCGTGAGCGAGGGAAACAGCATAGCGGGTCTTGCCGGAGGCCGTAGGGCCCAGGACGCAGACCAGGTCCACCTCGCCGCTCCGGCAGGCAGACCTGAGTCCCTCTATATCCAGGTTTTCCGGCTCCGGAAGCGGGGCCGGGGGCGGAATCGGGATGAAGGGCCGCCGGGACATCGCGCGCTAGTGCTTCCGGTGGCGAGCCTCCCGCTTGTCGTTCCAGGTACCGTAAATCTCGCTGACGTTGCCGGCCGTAACGAAGGAGGTGATCCCGTTATCCTTGATGAATTTCATCAGGGAGGAGAACTCATCCTTGGTGAGCAGGGCCTGAATTTCCTGGCTCTTCTCACCGGTAAAACCACCGGTCACCTCATACAGGCTGCAACCCCGGTGGAGCTGTTCGATAATGAAAGTGTGGATCTGCTCGTAGTCCTTTGAAATGATGCAGACGCGTTTCTTGCGGTTGAAGCTCGCGGTAAAATAATCGATCGCAATGCCGTTGATCCAGGTACCGAGCAGGCCGATGATGACCATCCTGAACGGGTTGATCGCGAAAGCCGAGCAGCAGATGATCCCGCCCGCGACCGTCACGGATGCGCCGATATCGAAATGCAGGTACTTGTTGACGATCTTCGCGAGGATGTCCAGTCCGCCCGTCGAGGCATTGATACTGAACAGGATGGTCTGCGAGAGCGAAACGATCAGCACGAAACAGACCAGGTCCAGCCACGGGTCGCCCATCAGCGAGGTACACGTCGGCCCTACCGTCACGAGCTTCTCATACGGGCACAGCCACTCCCAGAAATCCAGCATCGGCGCGAGGATCATTGCCGTATAGACCGTTTTCGCGCCGAATTCCGCCCCGATCAGGAGCCAGGCCAGAATCAGCAGGATCGCGTTGATCGCCGCGACAACCCACGAGAGGCGGACGGCGATACCCATCCCGTTCATCACGTGCGTAATCACGATCGAAAGACCGGAGATCGAGCCGAGCACGAGCTTTCCGGGCATCATAAAATAGTAAACTGCAGAGGATGCGATCAGCATACCGAGCGTCATAATGAGCAGTTCCTTCCAGAACTTCCATTTCGCAAGCGGTGCAAGAATTTGGGTCATAGTGTTATGTGCAGTGTGTCGTTAGTTCAGGGTATAAAGCCGGTTGGCGAGGTCGGCGAAGATGATCTTCTGGTTGACATTGCGCTCGATCAGCCGGAAGGCCCGGTCCAGGGCCGACATCGCCAGGCGCGGGAAGTTTTTCTTCAGCCCCGCGGCCATCCGCTCGTAGAATTCGCGTTCCTCGGGATCGATATCCACCAGCGAGGGAACGCCCTGCTGCAGCAGGAACAGCGTCCGGAACGCCTCGCCGGCATAGCTGCAGAAGGCTTTCTGCTTTTCGCGCGAGGACAGGGCCGCGAGCGACTCCCCGACCTCGAGGGCGCTCAGCAGGTCTTTGGCCAGCACGGCCTCCATCAGGTCGGAAAGCAGCGTCGCGAAAGCGGCCTCGTCCGCGGTGGCCTCCCGTTGCGGGGCCGCCACGTCGGGCAGGACGCGAATCGACAGGCAGCGCGAAGAGATCGTCTTCATCACCTTTTCGGGCGCGTGCGTAATCATCAGGAAGAGCGTCATTTCGGTCGGCTCCTCCACGATCTTGAGCAGGCGGTTGGCCGCATCGGCGTTCATCTTTTCAGGCAGATACAGCACCACCGTCCGGTAACCGCCCTCGACGCCCGTCAGCGCGAGCGTTTCAAGGATGAAGTGCGCATCCGCGACAGCTATCAGCCCCTGCTTCCCCTCGAAGCCCAGCGCCTGATAGAGGTCGCGCTCGCGGAAGAGCGGATTCTCCAGGGCCAGCGGCCGGAACCAGCGCATATACGCCTCGGAACTCGGATTGGAGGAGACGTTGCTGCCCGTGGTGACGGGGAAGATGAAATGGATGTCGGGATGGATCAGTTTCGCAACCTTCGGCGAGCCGCCATAGAGTGCCTCCAGGAAAGCGAGGACCAGGGGGAAGGCGCCGCCGCCATCGTTCTCGTAGAGCATCATCGCGTGCGGAACCCGGCCGGTCTCGACCATCCGCCGCATCGCAGCGACGGTTTCCGCATTCCCTATGATGTGCTCAAAGCTCATTCCAAATGGTAAAGATAGGCATTCCCCGGAGAAATTCAAAGGCCGGAAGGGCCCGTTCGGGGAGCGGGCTGGTGGCTGAAGCTCCGGCGCGGCCCCTCCGCTTCGCGCCAATAATCGGCGTCGAAGTCCGTCGGGGACAGGATGGGACCCTCGTGGTCCAGGGTAAAGCGCAGATAGGTGATCGGAAGGCCCATATCGAGGAACATCCGCTCGTAGAAGGTCTGGATCTGCGTAACTTCCTGATATTCTGCGGAAAGTCCGGTCCCCGGCGCGTAGATATCGTGATTCTCAACCAACAACGGGAGCCCGTTGGCCGCAATGACGGCCCGGGTGTACTCGTAGAGGAAGCGGCTGTCGGTCTTGAGGTGGATCAGGCCGCCGGGACGCAGGAACTGCCGGTAACGCTCGAGAAAGAGCGGCGAAGACAGGCGTTTGTTCTCGCTGGAACGCAACTGCGGATCCGAGAAGGTCAGCCAGATTTCGGAAATCTCCCCGGGTGCGAAAAATGCCGTGATGAACTCAATCCGGGTGCGAAGAAAGGCCACGTTGCCCAGTCCCTGCTCCGTCGCATACTTCGCCCCTTTCCACAGGCGGGCGCCCTTGATATCGACCCCGATGAAATTCAGTTCCGGATGCCGTTCGGCCAGGGCAATCGTGTAATCCCCCTTCCCGCAGCCCAGTTCGAGCACGATCGGGCGCGGTGCGGAGAACATCCGCTCGTTCCAATGGCCTTTGACGGGATGGTCCTTCAAGGCCAATCCTGCACCCTCCCCTTTCAGGAGAACGGACGAGGATTCCGGCTGAAGGAGACAGGAAAAGGTCTCGTTTTCAGCGAATTTACGAAGTTTTCCGTGTCCCATCGCCTTTCCCGCGGTTTTTATTCCGGCGTTTTTTCTTCTTTTTCTTGTCGTCGAAGCGGGAGATGCTGTCGTCCCCCACCGCCGAAACGAACTCAGGCGCATCGGGGACGATCCCCTCCTTGAGGGAGGCCGGACGGATGCCGTTGCGGTTCATCCGGATCACTTCGACCACCTCCTCGGCCGGCAGCGGATAGATATCGGCCAGGGAGCCCTTTTCGTAGGAGAAATACATCATCTCCTGCAGGATGTCGGTCTTGACGAGCCAGGCCGGTCCGTCTTCGAACTCGAGCGGTTCGCTTACCCGCGGGATGCGGGACTGCGCGTCGAGGTAGGTCGCCACCTCGTAATTGAGGCAGCACTTGAGCTTACCGCACTGCCCGGCGAGTTTCTGCGGATTGAGCGAGAGGTCCTGCGCTCGGGCGGCGGAAGTGGTAATGGACTTGAATTCAGTAATATAGTTCGCGCAGCAGAGTTCGCGGCCGCAGACCCCGAGACCGCCGATCAGACCGGCTTCCTGCCGGGCGCCGATCTGCTTCATCTCGATCCGGATCCGGAATTCCTCGGCGAAGACCTTGATCAGCTGCCGGAAATCGACGCGGCCGTCGGCAATGTAGTAGAAGATGGCCTTCGAGCCGTCGCCCTGGAACTCCACGTCCCCGATCTTCATATCGAGGCCGAGCTCGACGGCGATCTGCCGGGCGCGGATCATCGTATCCTGCTCGCGCGCGATGGCGGCCTGCCATTTTTCGATGTCCATCGGCTTGGCCTTGCGGTAGATCCGCTTCAGCTCCTCCTTCGGGCGCTTTTCGCCCTTGGCCTGCATCTGCTTGGCGACGATCAGGCCCTCCAGCGTGACGATACCGACATCGTGCCCCGTCGCGGATTCGACGATGACGATGTCGCCGGGCTTGATGCTCTGCCCGGACGCATTGATATAGATGCCCTTGCGGGTATTCTTGAAACGAACCTCATAGAGGTCCTCATATCGCTCCAGGCCTACGCCCTTGAGCCAGTCGAATACCTCCAGCTTGCAGCAGCCGGGCTTGTAGGTACAGACCGTCTCGCCCGTTTCGGGGTTCTTCTCCACGGAGCAGCCCCGGAAACAGTCAAAGCGAATCGTTTCGTTATCGAGATTGTGCATATACGTACTCACAGTTTAATACTCCCGCGTCTGCAGATAGTCCGCCAGACGCAGCATCCAGCCCTTCGCCTCCGTCTCCGGCAGCGGCGAGAGCGCCTCCCGGGCATAGCCGAGATACTCCTGCATCCGGCGCTGCGCGTAGGCGATGCCGGAATGCTCCTTGACGAAGGCCAGGATCTCATCGCGATACTCCGGATGGGCGGCGATGTCGACCACCTTCCGGCGAATCTGCTCCTCCATCTCCTTGTCCCCTGCGCCGACAAACGCGCCGAGCAGCGGCAGCGTGATCTTCTGCTCCATCAGATCGGACCCGACGGGCTTCCCGAGCTGCTCTCCGCCGACATAGTCGAGGATATCGTCCTGAATCTGGAACGCCAGGCCGAGGCAGCGGGCATATTCGACGACCGCCTCCGACGCCGCGGGGGTGGCGGCCAGGGAAATGGCACCGCTCAGGGCCGCCGTCTCGAAGAGGGAGACCGTCTTGTCGTGGATGATCCGGAGGTACTCCGCTTCGCCCGTCTTTCCGGAAAATGCCATCTGCATCTGCAGCATCTCTCCCGAAGCCAGGCAGGTAAGCGTATCCGAGAAGAGCCGGATCACGCGATGGACATCCGCATCGGGCGCATCCAGGACGCATTCCAGCGCCTTGACGAGCCAGTAATCGCCGATCAGCACGGACGGGCGGCTGCCCAGCAGGGACATCACCGTCGGTTTCCCGCGCCGCAGGGGACTATCGTCCACGACGTCATCGTGCAGGAGCGTAGCATTATGAAGCAGTTCTGACGCCGCAGCAAAATGGACGGAAGCCTCATTCGGATCCTTCCCCCCCGCCGCCATCGCCGACAGCAGACAAAGAATCGGCCGGAGCTGCTTCCCGCTGTTTTCGAGAAGCGCCCGGTTCGTCTTGTTCAGCAGCGAGATGTCGCTACCGAGTTTCTGTTCCATCAGCGCACCGCTCCTTTCCAGATAAGGACCGAGGAAGCGCGTCAGCCCGTTCAACATAGTTTAGAAGAAGATAACAGCGGAAAATTTGATACCGTTGAAATTATCTTTTGCGTAATGGGAAGTGATCAGTTCCCGGATCTTCATATTCGCGATATCCGTACTCGCCTTTCCTTCCCCGTCGGCCAGCCCGCCCATATTCATAAAATACTGGAACGACAGCTGCACCTGCCAGAATTCGATACCGGCGCCGAAACCAAGGCCGTATTCCAGCCGGTTCACGGCATTGGCCGCCCATTCGTTGCGGCGCTCGGCACCGAACGTCTCTACGAACGCGTTGTAGTCATTCGAAGAATAGACGCCGTACCCAATGAAGGGCTCCGCAAAGATATAGGGACGGAAGAGGGCCAGATCGGGACCCCACTGCAGCTGCAAGGGGATTTCGACGTAACCCACCTCCGTATCGAGGGAACTGAGCTTGATCGTATTCGTATCGTCCAAATAGCTGTCCAGGGTAGCGCCCTTCATCTGGTAGGTCACGCCCGACTGGATAGCGAAATCGCGAAGGAAGGGCACCTTCCACACGATACCGGCGTGATAGAGGCTCACCGCCTTCTTATCAATGTGCGCGAAGCTGCCGGAGGTATTGGAGGAGGTAAAACCGCCGATGATACCGATGCCACGCGCACCGTTCCCGAACGGGGATACCTCGCTCCGGCTCTGTGCTTTGAGGCACAGGCTGCTCGAGAACATGAAGAGGACAGCCCCGGACAGCAGAATGCGTAAGGCTTTCATTTATAGAAGGGTATTGATTTTTCTAACCAGTTCTGCCTTCGGCAAAGCACCAACGAGTTTGTCAACCGGCTTTCCGTCCTTGAAGAAAATAAGGGTCGGAATGCTGCGGATACCGAACTGCGCGGCGATCTCGTCGGCCTCGTCTACATTGCACTTGGCGACACTGACCCGGTCCGCCATCTCTTCGGCAATCTCGTCCACAATCGGAGAGAGCATCCGGCACGGACCGCACCAGGGAGCCCAGAAATCGACGATCACAAGTTTTTCATCCTGCTGAATCTCTGCAAGATTCGTATTGGTAAGTTCTTTTATCATAGCATTTATCGGTTTTGGTCAATCTGCAAATATACGGTTTTTTCTTTATTTGGATCTCTTGGAAGCGTGTCCGGCAGGCACCAGGGCGACGCTCCAGCTGTAATTGCGGTTGTCCCAGAGCGTGCGCTCGTGTTCCGGCCAGGAGCCCCAGCTGTCATAGCCGCCGATACCGCCCATAAAGCCATCGAGACAGATCTCGACTCCGGAACGCTCCGGAATATCGGTCAGATGCGTCTGCCGGCGCTTCACATTCTTCACCTTTTCGGGATCCTTCTTCTCTTTGGGGTCGAAATGATTCCACTGGTAGTCGCACCATACGGCCTCTTCGCTGTCCAAATCCTCAACCCAGACGTTCAGGACATTGAATTCGAAAGGATGATCCAGGGCGATAACCGAGAAGTTGCCCCCCTTGAGGCTGCGGACATCGGTATGGTGACCGGTCTCCTGCGGACGGACGTAAGGATAGAATTCCGCCGCCGGTGTCGTCTCATACAGGCCGATCAGTGTACTACTGTTGCGGTCAACGTAGTTTTCCCAAGGGCCGCGGCCGTAGTAGGTGAAGCGATCCCAGCTGCCATCCTGTACCCGCATCCGGAGACCGATACGCGGGACATCGAGGGCCTGGTCCTTCGTCTGCTTGCTCCATTCGACGGGGCGGTCCGGACGGCTTCCACCAATGAAGTCGGAAGAGATCTTGAGAGCACCGCCCTCGCCCAGCTCAATCTCGATCTGCAGTTTTGCGCCCTCAGGCAGGTCATAGAAGGCCTCGAGGCGGCCGGTATCCGTCACCCGGACCAGGTCCACCTTCGACTGGGCCGTCACCTGCTTCCACGCCTGGTTGCGCTTGGGCTCACCATTGCCGTAATCGTTGTCGGTCGGTCCACGCCAAAAGTTCGGACGCAGGCCGAACTCCGGATCGATCATATCGACTCCGTCGACCCGCCAGTAGGTGATGCAGCCGGCCGTACGGTCGAACTCGACCTCGGAATCGCCGGCGCTCAGCACGATACGCTCCTCGTTCTCATACACTTCGGCCGGAACGCTCGGGATATGGACCTTCTTTTCCGGGGCCTGGATCAGGATCTGGTCGGATGCGATTACCTGGCCCTTATGAACGAGCAGCCCGTCCTTGATCGCCGCGAGGGAGAAGACGATGAAGTATTCCCGCTCCGGCTCGAGCTTCGGCATCGGGATCGTAAAGTCGAACCAGGTCTGCGGCGGGATGGTCACCAGGTCGTTGAACGGCACGACGCCGCTCTTAACGGGAACGCCGTCCTCCTGCAGGGTCCAGCTCAGTTTATAGGCATTCAGGTCCTTGAAATAGAAGCGGTTGTAGATGCGGAAGGCGCCCTTGTCGGGGAAGCGGCCCTCGACGACGGCATCCTGATAGACGTGTTGGACCTCATAATAACCCGGATGCGGCCGACGGTCGGGGTTGACGATACCGTTGCAAAGGAAGTTCGCATCTGAAGGACTGTCGACGCCGTAGTCGCCGCCATAGGTCCAGTATTTCCGGCCGAGGGAATCGACTTCAGCAAGGCCCTGGTCCACCCAGTCCCAGATAAATCCGCCCTGCAGATGCGGCCAGGCATAGATGGCCTTCCACTGGAGATCGAGGGAGCCGGTCGAGTTGCCCATCGCGTGCGCATATTCAGACGGGCAGACGGGACGGTCGTTGTAGAGTTCACCCATCTTCTCGAACCAGTCGGCGCCCGGGTACTGCGGCACAATCATATCGGTATTCCACTCATACTCAGCACGTTCGTAGCATACGGGGCGATTCTGCCCTTCGACCTCGAGATCCTTCAGCATCTTATAGCAGAGGTAGAAGTTGACGCCGTTACCAGCCTCGTTGGCGAGGGAAAGAATGGTGACGCAGGGATAGTTCGCCGTGCGGGCGTACATATTCATCACGCGGTCCTCGTGCTTTTCAATCCACTCGGGATTGTTGGCCAGGGTGCGGTCGAAGCGGTATCCCATACCGTGCGATTCAATGTTCGACTCGTTGTAGACGTAGAAGCCGAGGGAGTCGCAGAGCTCGTAGAATTCGCGCGGCTGCGGATAGTGGCAGGTGCGGATGCCGTTGATGTTGGCCGCCCGCATCAGGGTCAGGTCCTTGAGAATGAGGGCCTTGTCGGTATAATGACCGGTGTACTCGTTGTGTTCGTGGAGGTTGACGCCCTTGAACTTGACGGGCTGGCCGTTGACCAACAGGCAATGGACCGTCCGCTCTTCATCAATGGGCACCTCGGCGATCTCAATGCGGCGGAAGCCGACGTGGAAGCGGGTGTATTCCGTTCCGATGCGAAGCAGGAGTGTATAGAGTTCCGGGGTCTCGGCCGTCCACTGGCGCACATCCGCGACAGCTCCGCCCAGCAGCAATTCGCCTTCTACCGCGCCTTCTCCCGTCAGGACGGGCGTCCCGTCGGCATCAAGCAGTTCGAAGCCGAAATCGGGAATCTCGCCCTTGACCGTGATGCGGAAGATACCGTCCTTGAGCGCCTCGTCGAGGGTCGATACGATGCGGAAATCCTCCAGGTGAGCGTCTGCGCTCTCGCTCGAGAGATAGACGTCGCGCTCAATGCCGCTGATGCGCCAGAAATCCTGGCACTCCAGGAAGGAACCGGTCGTCCAGCGGTAAATCTTCAGCACGAGCTCGTTCTCGCCGACGCTCACGTAAGGGGTGATGTCAAAGCGAGCGAGGTTCTTGGAATCCTCGCTGTAGCCCACCTCTTTGCCGTTCACATAGACATAGACGCCGGATTTGGCAGCGCAGAGGTTCAGGTAGATCCGACGGCCGTCCCAGTTCGCGGGCACCGTGATGACACGGTGATACACCCCGCCCGGAACCACTTCCGGCAGTACGCCCGGCACAGGATTGCGCGGGCAGAACTCATAGGGTTGATTGACGTAAATGGCGGTGCCATAACCTTGGACCTCCCAGTTTCCGGGGACCCGGATGGCGTCCCAGGCCGCCGCTTCGACGTCGAGCGAATCGACAAAGGCTTCCATCTCGTGGTGGTCGTCGAAATAGCGGAAATCCCAGGTACCGTTGAGGTCAACGTAGTTCACGCTGCGGCGGAATCCCTGCGACAGGGCGGCCTCACGCGTGGGGTAAAAGATGGTTTCCGTCCGCCGGGTCTCGGCATTGACGGAGGTAACATCGACGTCCTGCCAGTAGGGCAGCTGTACTTTAGGCTGGGGCACTTTTTCCTGCTCACAGGCAGTCAGGAGGGCTGTCAGGAGGGTCAGGGCCGTCAGGGCGAGGGTGTTCAGTTTTCTCATAATGTTGTGGTTAGTCAGTTTCTATATCGGGGCGACCATCAGCAGGGCATTGTACTGCAGGGCGAGTTCGGGAGAGAACTCGGCGCCGGTATCCAGCGTATGCGAGGATCCATCCGTGGTCTGATAGGTAACGGAGCGGACAGGCTTCCGGAAAAGGGCCCGGAGCGCGTCGGCATCGGGATACAGGACAATCAGGTTGCTGGCCTCCTGCTGCTGCGGAAGGGTCAGCTGCGACCCGTCGGTAAAGGTGAAGACCACGGGGCTCTCAAAAGCGAGTACATCGCTTCGCCCGGGCGTGAGCCGGAGCGTCAGGTCGAAATCCTCCCGTTTGTTCTTCTTATAATAAAGGTATCGGAGCTGGACCGTCGCATCCCCGCACTGGGCGGCCTTGGCGATGATCGTAATGCTACCGGTACGGTTTGCATAATCGGCAATCCGGTCGCCGATCTCGCTGAGCGGGACCGGCGCCAAGGTCAGGGCCGAGAGCTGCTGCTTCAGCACAGACCCGAACTCATTCTTTTTAAAAGTAAACTGCCAGAATCCGTCCGGGGACCAATTGTAGGCGACCTCCATCAGCTCCACGCCGGCGGCGAGCAGCTTGACTTCAGCCTCTTCGAGGACGTACTGCGCCCGGTTCCAGTAAAGGATGCGGCCGTTTTCATCCTCAAAGGCGGAACGGCTGCGCCCGTCGGAGACGTAGGACTGGCTCGCGGAAACGATCTTCCCGGAAGCGGTCCGGGCGGAGAGTTTGACGGCCTTGGGCAGGGTGACGGCGGTAGGCGAGATAAAATCGAGCTCCATCTTGTAGGACACGGACTTCCCGTCTGGGAAGATGATCTTCTCGAGCCGGACATCGAAAGGTATCGAGGCCTCGACCCGCTGCCGCTCCGTCGAGATGTGCGCAAAGCCGTCACTGAGGTAGCTGTAGCGGATCGGCACCGGGGACTGCGCCGCAGCCGTCAAGGCTACGGGCAAAGCGGCGATAACCGCGATCAGCGTATGAAGGATCTTTCTCATTCTCAAAGCATTTCCTCAACCGGAAGGACATAGGCACGAAGGCCGAGTTTCGGACTTTCTGCATCGGCCGCGCGAAGGGCGCTCAGGATGTCGGACACCCGATCGTCCGGAACGACGCTCAACACGGCGTGGTTCTGCATCGGCCAGGCGTGGTTACCCAGATGCGGCTCGCCGTCATACGATCCGCGGCCGCCGACATCTTCCCATTTCGTATAGCCCCGCTGCCCGAACTGTTCCAGGAGCTGCGTGATCTCTTCGTTATAAGCCTGGTTATAGGCGATGAAAATGGCTTTCATTACTGCTGCTGTTTTTTAGCCTGGCGCGCAGCCTTGCGGGCTTTGCGGCGGGCGCGGGTTTCGGAGAGGAGGCAATACAGGGTCGGGATCAGCACGAGGGTGATCAGCGTGGAGATCGAAAGGCCCCAGACGACCGCCATACCGAGGGAATTCCACATTTCGGAGCCTTCCTTGGTACCGATGGCCATCGGGATCATACCGAGCACGGTCGTCAGGGTCGTCATCAGGATCGGGCGCAGACGGCTCCGGGCCGCCTCAATGGAGGCTGCGCGAACGTCCATTCCGCGTTCCTGGCAGAGGATCGTGTAGTCGATGAGTACGATACCGTTCTTGACGACGATACCGAGCAGGATGATGATACCGACCATCGCCATCATACCGAGCGCCGTCCCCGTAGCCCAGAGGCCGAGGAACACGCCGACGAAGGCGAAAGGAATCGAGAACATAATCACGAACGGTCCCATAAAGGACTCGAACTGCGAGGCCATCACCATATAGACCAGGATGACGATCAGCACGATGAGCAGGCCCATATCCGCGAACATATCCTGCTGGTCCTCATAGTCGCCGGCCAGTTCGCAGGTCACCGAACGCGGAATGTCGGATTCGGCCAGCGCAACCTGCGCGCCCTGGACGGCGTCGGAGAGGGCGTACCCCTGCGCGACGATACCCGTCACGGTGATGAGACGCTCACGGTTCTTGCGCTCGATGGTCGGCGGGATTTCGGATTCGACGATACGGCCGAGATCCTTGACGCGGATGCCCTTCCCCATCGGATTGTACACGATGATGTTCTCGAGGTCTTCATCCGTGCGACGGAATTCGGGCGCATAGCGGACGCGGATGTTGTACTCTTCACCTTCCTCGCGGAAGAGGGAAGCGACCGTTCCGCTCATCGCCGCGCTGACCGCCGCGGCCGCCTGCGTCGAGGTGAGGCCGTTGACGGCGAGCTTTTCGCGGTCGAAATCGACCTGATACTCAGGCGTATACTGGTCGCGGCTGAGGGTCACCTGCGCGAAGGCGGGATACGTCCGCATCTTCTCCTGCAGCTGCTTCGCCACGTCTTCCGTCTCGTAGAAGTCATAGCCATAGACCTCCACCTTGATCGAAGACGCACCGCCGATCATCATACCGCCCTCGGTCACGGAAGCACGGTTGAGTTCCGGGAAATCCTTGAGGATGGCACGGATCTGATCGGAGACGTCCGCCGTGGAGCGACCGCCGCTGGCGATACGCTCGGTCTTGGTGCCGATACTGATGCGCATCGTGATCAGGTACGTACCGTTGCTCTGCATACTCGCAAAGGCATTGTCGGTATCGGCCTGTCCGTAAGAGAAGTTGAGGATCCGGATCTCGGGAACCTCCGCAAGGATGCGGTCGTAGATCCGTTCAGCGACGACTGCCGTCACATCCTGCGAGGTTCCGACCGGCAGCTCGAGGGTCAGCGTGAGGCGGCCCTGGTCGGCGGTCGGGAAGAACTCCGTCTTGATCCGGGAGCCGAGCAGGCCCACCGTCAGGACGAAGGCCGCAATCGCAGTAACGAAGACGGTGATCTTATGGCGCATACACCAGCCGATCAGGCGGCTGTATCCGCGCGAGATGGCGTCGAGGGCCTTGTTGATCGGGGTGAAGAAGATCCGGTAGAGGGCGCCGTGGCTGTTCTTGTTGTCGAGCATATGGGCGCACATCATCGGCACCAGCGTCAGGGCCGCGGTCGTCGAGACGGTCATAATGATCGAAACGATCCAGCCCAGCTGCTTGAACATAATGCCCATCATACCGGTCATCATCGTCAGCGGCAGGAACACGCAGAGCATCGTCAGGGTCGAAGCGATAACGGAGATACCCACCTCGGAAGTGCCGTGGACGGCCGCCTCTTTCGGTTTTTCCCCGCGTTCGATGTGCGTGGTGACGTTCTCGAGCACCACGATAGCATCGTCCACCACCATACCGATGGCGATCGAAAGGGCGGACATCGAGACGATGTTCAGCGTATTGCCGGTCGCAAAGAGGTAGAGCAGGGAGGCCAGCAGCGCGATCGGGATCGACAGGACCACGATCAGCGTACCGCGCCACTTTCCGAGGAAGACGAACACCACGAGCATCACCACCAGGAAGGTGATCATAATCGTCTCGAAGAGGGAGTTGATCGTATTCTCGATGTTGTCGGAGGTGTTCATCACCTCGGTGAAGACGATATCATTCGGAAGGCCCGGCTTGAGCTCTTCGAGCTTCTTGCGGACCTGATGGACGACCTCAACCGTATTGCAGCCGGACTGCTTCTGGACGATGATCGTCGCACCGCGTACGCCGTTGGTGAAGGACTCCTGTGTCCGCTCCTCAACCCCGTCCTCGATGCGGGCGATGTCCCGGAGATAGACGGCGCCGCCGTTGTAGTAGCCGATGACGAGGTCATTGAGCTCGGAAGGATCGGCAAACTCTTTCTTGATGCGGAGGGAATAGGTGTTCGAACCGACGTCGAGGCTGCCCGAAGGAACATTCCGGTTCTCGGCGGCGATCACGGCGGAGATGGTCGACATCGTGATGCCGTAGGCGGCCATCTGGTCCGGATCGACATAGACGTGGATCTCGCGCTGCGGGGCACCGGTCACCGAAACCGTTCCGACGCCGGAGATACGGGCCAGCGGGGTCGCCACGTCGTCATCCAGGATCTTGTCGAGGGCGGAGACGCTCTCGGTCGCCGTTGCGGACAGGATCAGGATCGGCATATCGTCCGTGCTGAACTTGTAGAGCACGGGAGTCGAAGCGCCGTCCGGCAGGTAGGAGGTGATCATATCGAGCTTGTCGCGGACATCGTTCGACGCATCGTCGATGTCGGTGCCGTATTCGAACTCGAGCGAGATCATCGAAAGGTTCTCCCGGGACTGGGAGCTCAGGTTCTTAAGGTTGCTGACGGAGTTCAGCGTATTCTCCAGGGTCTTCGTCAGGTTGTTCTCAACGTCTTCCGCGCTGGCGCCCGGATAGGACGAGAACACCATCAGAACGTTCGATTCGATATCCGGGAAGAAATCGATCGGCAGTCGCAGCAGGGCGAAGACGCCCAGGATGGCGAAGGCCAGGTAGATCAGGAAAGTGGTGACCGGCTTGTTGACGGCCGAACGGAAGATACTCATAGCCGGCGGGGATTAACGGATACGAACGCGGTCGCCGCTCTTGAGGCTTCCGTTGCCTTTGACGACGATCCGCTGCCCTTCGGCCAGGCCGTCGAGGATTTCAAATTCCGCCTCCATATGGCGTCCGATCGTGACCGGGGTCATCTGTACGCTGTCGTCAGCGTTAACGACGAAAACGTATTTCTGTCCGGTACCGGAGAGCTTGACCACCGCCTGGTCGGGAACGACGATGCGCGGAAGCGAGCCGAAATTCACGGTAACCTTGGCGTACATACCCGGACGGAGCTTGCGGTCGTCATTAGGGACGACGATCTCGGCCGAGAAGGTATGGGTCGCGGGATCGATGGTTGGATAGAGGCGGTGCACGACGCCTTCAAAGCTGCGGCCCGGAAGGGCGTCCACCGTGATGGTGACCTTGTCGCCCTTTTTCACGAGGGTGTATTCGCTTTCGGAGATGCCGACCAGAAGCTTGACCGGCGTGACCTGCTGCACCGTAAAGAGCGGCGCCGTCATCGCGAACATATCGCCGGCGTCGAAATTGCGGGCCGTGACAAAACCCGTCAGCGGGCTGCGCAGGATCGTGTTCTCCTCGAGATTCTCATAATTGGACTTGCGGAGCTTGTAGCCGAGCTCGGCGGTCTCGAAATCGGACTGCGACACACCGCCTTTTTCGTAGAGGCTCTTCAGGCGGGCGTACTCGATCTCGTCGTTCTGGATCTGCAGGGCGATCTGGTCGAGCTGCAGGCGGTCCATTTCGGCCAGTACCTGGCCCTTCGTGACATAATCCCCGACCTCGACGTTGATCTTGCGGATGCGTCCGCCTTGCTGCGGCATAATGTTGTTGGTCGCATAGGCCAGGACCGTGCTGGAGTAGGAACTCAGCTGCGGGACATCCTGCACCGAAACGCTCTGGATTTCAACGAGCGCGGCTTCTTTCTCCACCGGGGCAGCGGCCGGAGCGGCGCTATCCGAGGAGCTGCTGCCGCAGGATGCGGCCACCAGAAGGAGGGACGTCAGGGAAAGGAGAATCAGAATCTTCTGTTTCATATCGTGTGTCTGTTTTTAATCTACGTCGAGGCCGAGCATCTGCTCGAGGCCGGCTTTGGCATTGAGGTAATTGAAGATGGCCTGCGAGACGCCGAGGCGCGCCTGCGTCAGGGTCAGCTGCGCATCATTCAGATCGGTCAGCGTACTGCGGCCGACCTGGTAGGACTGCTGCGCGATGTCATAGGCCTTTTCCGCGAGGGTAACGGCCGTTTCGGCGGAAGCGTAGCTCTTCATACTCGTCTCCATCGTCTGTACGTTCTGCCGGATCCCGATCCGAAGCTGCCGCTCGGCATTGATCCGCTGCAGATCGAGCTCTTCCTGCTGGATCTTCGCCTGCCGGACGGCGCTGCGGGTCTTTCCGCCGGTGAAGATCGGAATGTTCAGCTGCAGGCCCACATAGGAATAGGGCGTCCACTGGTACTCGCTGAACTTGAAGTCGTTGGTCATCGCCATATAGCTGTAGGAGAAGGCCACGGAAAGGGTCGGGAGATAGGCGTACTGCTGCGTCTTGACGCTCGCGGCGAGCATTTCGGCCTGAAGGGCAAGCTGCCGCAGGGAGGTGTTGCCGTCGAGGGAAAGCTCGGGGTCGGAGGCGTCGTTGATGTCCAGAAGCATCGTGTCGGCATAGTCGGAGAGGGCGCCCGCGACGTCGATCTCCGTGTCGAGGTCGATGCCGATCAGGGCTTTCAGCTGCCACAGGGCGAGGATGACATTGCTCTCGGCCGTATAGACATTCGGAATCGCGGCGGCGACATTCGCCTGCGCGCGCGTAAATTCAAGCTCGGAGGCTTTCTGCGCATTGTAGCGGCGTTCGGTCTGTTCGAAATTCTCGACCGCATTTTCATAGACGCTCTTGTACACGTCGAAGGCCTCCTTGGCCAGCAGGGTGCTGTAGAAGGCCTGTTTTACGCCGGTAACCATCGAGAGGCGGGATTCGCGGGCCTGCTCGACGGCGAGGTCGACCTGCTGTCCAGAGATCTTGATGCTCTCCCAGAGCTGGAAATTGATCAGCGGCATCGAGGCCGTCAGACCGGCGCTGTAGGTATTCAGACGACCCACCTCAATACCGCCGGAGGAGGATCCTTCATCCCCGCCGCCACTCATCGCGGCCATAATCTCATCGGCGTCGAAGGGAACGCCCGTAGCGTAGGCCATCTGTCCGAGGACGGAAAAGATCGGGGCAAACATCGAACCGAACATTCCGCCGCTGCCGGACATTCCGTCCATATACATCACCTGCTTCTTGATGGTGCGCTGATAGGAGCCGGAAAGGCTGATATTCGGGAACAGGGCGGCATAGGTACCCTTTTTCGCATATTCGCTGCGGGTGATTTCCTTGTCCGCCACCTTGACGGAGATATTCTCACTGAGGGCAATCTTCAGCGCATCTTCCAGGCTCAGGACAATCGGGTCCCCACCCTGTTGCGCCCGCAGGCTCGGAACGGCCAGCAACAGTGCCGTCACGAGCGCAGCGCCCCATTTTCTTCCTTGTTTCACAAACATAGCATTCTATTTTTTATCCGCCGGAGCGGGCTTCCCCTTTTTCAAACTCCATACCAGCACGATGATTCCCGCGGCAATAAAAGGCAGGGACAGGAGCTGACCCATATTGAGCGGCATTCCAGCCTCGAAAGCGACCTGGTCGTTCTTGATGAACTCAATGACGAAGCGGATGCCGAAAAGGCCAATCATAAAGAGGCCGAAGATGGTGCCACGCTTCAGCTGCGGGAGCTTTTTCACATAGAGCCAGAGCAGGCCGAGACCGAGCAGGATGTAGCCGAGCGCTTCGTAAAGCTGCGTCGGATGGTGCGGCAGGCCGTCGGCCCCGTGCGCCCGCGGGAAGTAAAAACCCCAGGGGAGGTCGGTCACGTCGCCGAAAATCTCCGAATTGAAGAGATTACCGAGACGGATGCAGGCCCCCGCGAAGCAGACCGTGATGACGAGCCGGTCCATAATCCACCAGAAGTCAAAACCGTTCTTTTTCCCGTAATGCCGGGCGAACCAGATCATCGCCAGCACGAGCGCAATCGCCCCGCCGTGGCTCGCCAAGCCGCCGTGCCAGGGCTGGAAGATCTCGAGGAAGCCTTCCCAGCTTGTGAAATAGTCCTGCGGCTCATAGAAGATGCAGTGCCCAAGCCGGGCGCCGACGATGGTGGCGATCAGGAGGGTATAGAGAAGCGGATCGAGCAGGCGCTCATCGACCTTCTCCCGGCGGAAATACCAGCGGAAGATGAAATAGCCGAGGATAAAGCCACCGATAAACAGCAGGGAATACCAGCGGATGCCGAAATTGCCCCACAGGTGGATGAGTTCGTTATTGACGTCCCAGTTTACAAAAAGCGCGGTCATTTTCTAACGTTTCAGTCGGACGAAAATACTCAGCGGCAGCACTTTGCCGAACTCGTCGACAAGGGCCAGCTCACCGCTTTCCAGCTCGCGGAAACTCTTGAAGGCCTCGCGGCAGACCGTCTCGCCGAGGGTTGCCGAATAGCCGTTCGAGTAGAGGTTCAGCACGAGGAAGCTGTCCCGCGGCGCGAGGATCTGCGCCACATTCTTGAGCAGGTCGAAGAGCAGCTCGTCCAATTTCCATTTTTCGCCGTCGGGGCCGTGGCCGTACGCCGGCGGGTCCAGGATGATCCCCTGGTACTGATTGCCGCGACGGGCTTCCCGCCGGGCGAACTTGAGCGCATCCTCGACAATCCAGCGAATGCCGTCGAGGCCGCTGCGCTCCATATTTTCCCGAGCCCAGGTTACCACCTGCCGCACCGAATCGAGGTGCGTGACGTCCGCCCCGGCCGCCTTGGCCGCCAGCGAAGCGCCGCCCGTGTAGGCGAACAGATTCAATACTTTCGGCTTGTCCAGTCCGTTCGCCTTTGCGATCCGGACAAGCCGTGAGCTTTCTTTGTAGATGAATTCCCAGTTCGGGGCCTGCTCCGGAAATACGCCGACGTGCTTGAAGGCCGTCAGGCCGAGCCGGAGGCTCAGGTCGAGGTCGGAGTTCGCACCCGTTTCGGGATCCTGCGCACCCTTGTAGGTGATGCACCACTGCTCGTCCATCTTCTTGAGGCGGTTCCAGCTGCCGCTGTCCTCCTTCCCGGCCTTGCCGAATCCGGCACCGGGGATGAACACGACGTGGGCGCGCCGGTTCCACTCCGCTTCGGGGAGGGAAGGGTCCCACAGGGCTTTCGGCTCCGGACGGCGGAGGACGAAAGACCCGAAACGCTCGAGCTTTTCGCCCCTTCCGCTGTCCAGCAGCTGATAGTCCTTCCAATAGGAGGCTGGGAATTCGACTTTCATAGATTCCTTCGCTACGCTCGGAATGACAAATTAATCCTGAATCGCGGCGATGCCGGGGAGGATCTTGCCTTCGATGGCTTCGAGCATAGCGCCGCCACCGGTGGAGACATAGGAGACCTTGTCGGCATAGCCCATCTGCGTCACGGCTGCGACGGAGTCACCGCCACCGACGAGGGTGTAGGCACCGGCCTTCGTGGCCTCGGCGAGGTCTTCGGCGATCTGCAGGGTACCCTTGGCGAAGTTCGGGAGCTCGAAAACGCCGACCGGACCGTTCCAGAGGATGGTCTTGGAGGCGAGGATGATCTTCTTCCAGTTCTCGAGGGACTCGGGAGCGGCATCCATACCCTCCCAATCATCGGGAATCTCGGCGATCGGGAAAATCTTGCGGGGCGTGTCGTTGTCGAAAGCCTGGCCGCAGACGGTAGCGACGCTAAGGCTGAGGTTGACACCGCGCTCCTTGGCTTCCTTCATAATCTCGAGCGCATCCGGAATGAGGTCGTCCTCGTGCAGGGAGTTGCCGATGTGGCCGCCCTGGGCCTTGATGAAGGTATAACCCATACCGCCGCCGATGATCAGGTTGTCGACCTTGCCGACGAGGTTCTTCAGGACCGCCAGCTTGGAGCTGACCTTCGAGCCGCCGATGATCGCCGTCAGCGGGCGCTGGGCGTTCTTCAGGACATTGTCGATGGCCTTGATCTCGCCTTCCATCAGGTAGCCGAACATCTTGTCGTTCGGGAAGTACTCGGCGATGAGGGCGGTAGAACCGTGGGCACGGTGGGCCGTACCGAAAGCATCGTTGATGTAGCAGTCGGCGTAGGAAGCGAGCTTCTTGACGAACTCCTTCTGGGAGGCCTTGACAGCAGCCTTGGCGGCCTTCTTCTCCTCGTCGGTGGCATCCTCTGCGAGACCGCGCGGCTTGCCTTCTTCCTCGGCATAGTAACGGAGGTTCTCGAGGAGGAGGGCCTCACCGGGCTTGAGGGCCGCAGCCTGCGCGTCGGCCTTCTGGCAGTCATCGGCGAACTGGACGGGAACGCCCAGGCACTCGCTGACGCGGCCGAGGATGTGCTTCAGGGAGAACTTCGGATCCACCTTCTTCGGACGGCCCAGATGCGACATAATGATCAGGGAACCGCCACCGGCGAGGACCTTCTTGAGGGTCGGCATCGCCCTGCGGATACGGGTGTCGTCCGTAATCTCGAAGTTTTCGTTGAGCGGAACGTTGAAGTCAACGCGCACGATGGCCTTCTTGCCAGTGAAATCGTAGGAATCAATAAACTGTTGCATAGTGTGTTATGATTGTTGATATTAGTTGTTCCAAATCGGGTTGTCGTCACCGCTACCGGTAGAGAACAGGCCGTATACCTGATCTTCCGTCAGGAATTCCATCTCGACCAGGTAGGACAGGTACGAGAAGAAATCATCCATATCCTCATCGCTCGTATAGCGGTCGGAGTAGAGTTTACGGTAGGTCGCCTTGGCCTGCGAGACAAGGTCACGGCCGATATTCTGCTTTTCGCGCGGGCTGAAGAAATCATCCAGCATCGAGCAGATCGCGACGCTCTCATAGAAACCATCGAGCGAGCTGTCCTTGACACTGCTCTTGACCAGCATCTTCTGCCGGCCGATGGCGGCTGCGGCGGCCTTCTCGCTGATGTATTTCCCGTCGAGGAGCTCGTCGATCCACTTCAGGAAATCGTTAAGGGCGTAAGCATCCGGCACCTGGCAGTCGAGGACGGCCTGCTCCAGGGTCGCCTGCAACGCAGCCATCTCGCGGGCCGGCACCACATTCATCAGGAGCTCGGCAAAGGGAACGACCTCGTTGAAGTATTCCGCATCCGCACAGGAAAGCCGTCCAAGCAGGCGCGCGTTGCAGACCCCGATCTCAGCCAGAAGGCTGTCCGGCAGGATCTCGCCGTCACTGTACTCCAGCAGGGTTCCGAAGAATTCGTGCAGGTCCTTCACGTCGGCCGGATCGTGGATCTCATAGGTCGCCAGATGCTCCGTCAGCGCCTCGCCGAGGCGATCCCGGAGCGCATCGAAGGCCTCCGAATCGAGCCGGGGGTAAGAAGCCGCCTGCGAAAGGGTGTGCAGGAAGTAGAGCAGCTCGTCGGCATAATCCGCCTGCTTCGACCAGAGGGCATTGCCGGCGTGGACGCAGGGCAGGTTCTTTTCCAGCTCGGCGCCATAGGCCAGGGCCAGGGCGTCTCCCCCGGTAATGGCTTTTACCACCAGGTCTTTCTCCTTCGCCGTCCGGGCGATTTCGTAGTAGAGCCAGATCAGCCGGTCGATGACGGCGTTGTTGGTTTCGAAATCCATCGGGATCGTGTCATAGGCAAACTGCGCCTGCGGCACGCTCGCAATGCACTTGTCCAGCACCTCGAGGGCCTTGTCGGACTCGCCGGCATAATAGAGGGCCTTCGCGACGTTGTAGAAGAACAGGCGCTGGTTCGAAGAGGCGAGGAAGGTATAATGGTTCTGGTAATCAGCGAAATAGTCGGTGCGGCTGAGGGCGTCCCAGGTAAAGGCGCGGTCGGCCGCGAGCGCATCGCCCTCCGGCGGGAAGATCCGTCCGTAGAGCAGATCAGCATAGGCTTTCGTGCCTTCGTAGCTGTCCTTTTTCAGCGGAACGAGCATTGAGGAGAAGCCCACGTACATCATATAGTCGTCCTGCCCGGCGTTGAAATCACTTCCGTAGGGCAGCATATGCAGCGGACGGTCCCACTGATAGGCCGAGAGCAGATCGAGCAGGAAGAGCAGCGGCTTGTTGATCGTCGAGGCGGGAATGCTCAGGTGAATCTCCCGGGGCACCAGCGCGAGCTCGTCCGCGGTCATCACGCCGTCGCCGTCGCCGAGGGCCTCGTCCACGAGCGCCTCGGTCAGGATGCCGCAGCGGAGCGCATTCTCAACATTCACCGGGACGCTGACCTTCTTGTACGGGAAGACGCCGATCGTCTCATAGTCGCGGTTCCCGAAGGGACTGTAGTAATACTGCGGCTGCGCGACGAACGCGGCAACGGCCTCAGAAATCGGCACTTCCTTCGACTGATCGAAGCTCACGCGGACGTACTCATTGCCCTTCTTTTCGAAAATCTCCCAGTCGCGGGGGGCGACCAGCAGCGATTCGTTGCGGCCGTACAGGTACAGCTCGTGGGGAATATTCAGGGTCAGGGGCGCCGATTCGTTGACGGCCCAGAGCATCTGGTCGATGTGCCAGTCGGTGCCGAGCAGGCTGGTGTTGAGGATGCGGACGTCCGTGCGCACGCTCTCGACCTCCTGCGCGTACCAGAGCGGGAAGGTGTCGTTGTCGCCGTGGGTCACCAGCAGGCCGTCCGTGCCGACGGAATTGAGATAATTCCGGGCCATCTCGACGGCGGTGTAGCGATTGCTCCGGTCGTGGTCATCCCAGTTCTCGGCCGCCATCAGCACCGGCACGCCGAGGCAGAGCAGGCTGACGGCGCCGGCGGAGAGAGCGGCTCCCCTGCCCTTCAGCAGTTCCTGCAGGGCGCCGGCCAAGGCCGCAACCCCGAGTCCGATCCAGACGGCGAAGAAGTAGAACGAGCCCGCATAGGCATAGTCCCGTTCGCGCACCTGCATTGGCGGCTGGTTGAGGTAGAGCACGATCGCGATGCCGGTCATAAAGAACATCAGGAAGACCAGCCAGATGCCGCGGCGGTCGCGCACGAACTGATAGCACAGGCCGATGAGGCCCAGCAGCAGCGGCAGCAGGTAATAGTGGTTCTTACCGGGGTTGTCCTTCAGCAGGTCGGGCAGGGTATCGCCCGGGCCGAGCATCCAGTCGTCGAGGGCGCCGATGCCGCTTTCCCAGTTGCCATAAAGGGCGTTCGGCTGCTGTCCGTGGATTTCATTCTGCCGCCCGGCGAAGTTCCAGAAGAAGTAGCGCCAGTACATCCAGTTGCACTGGTAGTCGATGAAAAAGAGCAGGTTCTTCGCCTGACTGGGCTTGCTGTATTGTTTGCGCCCGTAAGCGTCGACGCTGACGCATTCGGGGACGTAATGGTCCGTATAGTACTGCGGATGATTGCCGTAAGGGCTCCACATCCGCGGGAACAGCATCTGCTCGGAGAGCGGGTAGTTGTACTCGGTCGGACCCTCGACGCGCTCGTAGCCGCCATTGAGCGGAGCGTGGTAGTCGTCTTTGCGGAAAGGCTCGTTGCGGTCGATCTCGGAACCGAAGTATTCGCCGATCAGCAGCGGCGCGGAGCCGTACTGCTCGCGGTTGAGATAGCGCACGAGCGTGAACGGGTTATCGGGCTGGTACTCGTTGGTTGGAGTCTTGACGCTCGAGCGGATGATCACGACGGAGAAGAGCGAGAAGCCGATCACCAGGGTCGTGAAGCAGAGGGTGGCGAGATTCAGGTAGTATCCCTTCCCCTTTTTCTGCGTGACGAACAGAATGCCGAAGCACAGGGCCAGCAGCAGGACGAGGAAGATGATCGCGCCGCTGTTGTAGGGCATTCCGACGCCGTTGACGAAGATCAGGTCGAAAAGGGCCGCCGTTTTCGGGAGGTACGGGATGAAAATGAAGACCAGAAAACCCAGCAGCACGCCGGAAGCGAGCAGGATGCCGATCAGCTGCAGAAGGTTGAAGGGCTTGTCGCCCCTGCGGCGGTAGGCATAGAGGAAAATCAGGGCCGGAAGGGCCAGCAGGTTCAGCAGGTGAACACCGATCGATAGGCCCATCAGGAAGAAGACGAGCACGATCCAGCGGTCGGCGTGGGGTTTGTCCGCCTGCTCGTACCAGCGGGTCATCGCCCAGAATACCAGGGCTGTGAACAGGCTCGACATCGCATAGACCTCCGCCTCGACGGCCGAGAACCAGAAGGTATCGGAGAAGGCATAGGCCAGGGCACCGACCAGGCCGCTGCCGATGATCGCAATCGCACTGCCGGTCGTATAGCTGCCGTCTTCGCGGGCCGGGAAGAGGCGTTTAGCGAAAAACACGACGGTCAGGTAGAGGAAGTAAATCGTCAGGGCCGAGCACAGGCCGCTCATCCAGTTGATCGCAACGGCGGCGTTCTCCGCCCCGGTAAACATACTGAAAAAGCGCGCAATCAGCTGGAACACGGGGTTTCCCGGAGGATGGCCCACCTCCAGCTTATAAGACGATGCGATAAATTCGCCGCAATCCCAGAACGAGGCCGTCGGCTCGAGGGTCAGCGTATAGGTAAGCAGCGCGACGATGAAAGCACCGAGCGCGGCCAGTTGGTTCCAAAGGTTGAACTGCTTCTGATTCATATCGTAGGCTCTTCACACGTATCAAGCCTACAAATATAATCATTTTTTTGGAATTTTCCCTTTCAGGGAACCGGATCATATCCGGAACCGCCCCAGGGGTGGCAGCGGAGGATGCGCCGAAGGGCCAGCCAGAAGCCTTTGAAGGGGCCGTATTTGCGGAAAGCCTCGAGCGCATATTGCGAGCAGGTCGGCGTAAAACGGCAGCTCGGCGGAAAGAGCGGCGAAATGCAGACCTGATAGAAACGGATCAGGGCTACAAAGGGGAAAATCAGGATTTTACGCAGGGTCGCCTTCATCTTAGCGGGCGATCAGTTCAAGGGCCTTGCCGACCGCTGCGCGGATTTCGTCGAAGGACAGGACCTCCTTGGACGTATAAGCGAGCATCAGATCGTGCGGCAGCGCGAGGAGTTCCTTCTGCAGGCGATAGCTTTCGCGAAGGCGGCGCTTGAGAAGGTTGCGCTTGACGGCGCGCTTGAAGCTTTTTTTCGGGACGGACAGCAGGATCCGGCTCACGGGGCCCTCCGTTTTTAGATAGCATACCCGAAGACAAGGCGGGACGCTGACGTATTTCCCTTTTTCGAGAAGCGTCGCGATAGCCGTCTTGCCGCTCAGCCTTTCCGCTTTCGGAAGGGTATGCAGCGGGCCTGTCATATCTTATTGATTATCCTGCAGATACAGCTCAATGGCGCGGGCGACGGAAGGGACCTCCGGGGTCGGAGCCTGGACGGCGATCTCGAAACCGGCTTCCTGCATCGCGGCGACGATGCTCTTGCCGTAGGAGATGAATTTCAGCTTGCCCTGCTTGAAATCCGGGAAGTTCTCCTGCAGCGACTTGACATCGGAAGGATTGTAGAGCACGACGAGGTCAAAGTGACTGAAATCGAGGTGCTTCAGGTCCTGCGACACGCTCTTGACAAAGACCGCCGTCTCCCAGCTGATCTTCTGCGCATCAAGCAGGGTCGTAAAGCCGTCACTCGATCCGGTATCGGACTTGGCGATCAGGAACTTTTCTCCCTTGTGCTTCGGGCCGATCAGCGCGATGACGCTCTCCGGAGTCCCGGTGCCGTAGAAGATCTTGCGCTTGCGATACACGATGTGCTTCTGCAGGTACATCGCGACGGCTTCCGTCGTGCAGAAGTATTTCATTGTCTCAGGCACCTTTACGCGAAGCTCTTCGCACAGGTTGAAGAAAGCGTCGATGGCGTGGCGGGAAGAGAAAATGATCGCCGTATAGTCCAGGATCGTGATGTGCTGCGCACGGAACTCCCGGGCGGAAAGCGGTTCGATCAGGAAAAAAGGTTGAAAAGTGAAATTTACGCCGAATTTTTCAGTCAAAGCCTCATACGGGGCGCTCACTCTCGGGGCATTCTGCGAAATCAGTATATTTTTAATCGCCATATAATCACTACATTACGACTGCCGACGTCACAAAAAGGGCGATGGGCAAAAAATCGAGGGCGCAAAGATACAAAAAAGTTGTGAAAGGCGAGCAAAACAGCGCGAAAATTTGGCTTTTCCGGAAGAGATACAGGAGCAGAAACAGACCGATGATATGGAGCAGTATCCCCTTGATTGTCAGGTCGCTGACCCCGAATACCAGGAGGAGTCCCGACAGTGGAAGAATCAGCAGCACGAGGACGATGAAACCCGAGTAGGTAAAGCGACTGGCCATCAGGTAAATGTCCGCACTGCGCTTGTAGCGCGGCCGCAACCAGAGTTGCAGCAGAAAGCGCAGCAGAAAAGCGGCGAGAAAGCTACCCAGGGTGCCGAAAAAATGCCCTTCCGGGCTGTAGGAAGCGAGAAAAGCGGGATTATAGATGCGGAAACGGCTCAGCAGCATCACGAAGGGGATCAGCAGCAGCAGCGCCGTCAGGGTACGGTCCCGGCTGAGGCCGACGCTCGCCTCGATGTCCACACTCCCCCGGACACGCGTGAAACTGTCCAGCACGTAGGGCAGCGCGCGCAGGATGTTGCGAAGCAGCAGCAGGATCGCCAGCGTCTCGGCAACGATCAGGGAAGAGAGGATCGGGGAGGCGTTCCAGAGCATAGTCAGTTCTTGCGTTTGGCGCGGCTGTACCCCATTTCCTGCAAGAGGGCCGTCACCCGTTCCCGGAAATCGCCCTGGATCAAGATGTCGCCATCCGATACGGAGCCGCCGACCCCGAGCTTGACTTTCAGCGCCTTCCCGAGGGCCTTGAGATCCTCGGCGCTGCCTTCGAAGCCGCTCACCAGGGTCACCGTCTTTCCGCCGCGGCCGCTGCGTTCGATTCCGACGTAAAGTCGCTGCTTATCAGGCGATAAGGTTTCGGCTTCCGGAGCGTCGTCGGCTTCGGTATAAGCGAAATCGGGGTTGGTCGAAAAGACCACGCCGAGGCGTTTTTTCCAGTCGTTGTCTTTCATAGGAGCGGCGGATTGGGGTTGAGACCGCAAAGATACGCTTAATCTTTCACGACGGCAAGGGTCGCGACCGAAATGCGCACGTGCCCGGGCGCAAAAAGAGGCAGCAGGGCCCGGTAGCAGGCCTCCAGGGTCGATCCGGTCGTAAAGACGTCATCCAGCAGGAGGACGTGGTGACAACCCGCCGGACAGCGCTCTGCCGCCCCGCGTTTGAGGGAAAAAGCCGAAGCGACATTGCTCTCCTTCCCCGCCCCGCCGCGGATACGGGTCTGTGTGCGGGTGTAGCGGTGACGGCGCAGAAGGTCGGTCCGGAGCTCGGCGCCGAGCTCAGCCGCCACGGTCCGGGCAAGGACTTCGGCCTGGTTGTAGCCCCTCCGAAGCCGCCGCAGGGGATGCAGAGGAACGGGGATGACCAGGTCGACATCGTGGAAGAGGGCGCTGGTCGCGAGGGCTTTCCCGAGCAGCGCGGCGTAGTGCCGGCCGAGGCCGAAAGCGGCGTTGTATTTCACCGCCTTCGGGATCGCCGCATAACCGACGTCCGAACGGTAGAAAAACAGGGCTGCAGCGCGCACATACCGGATCGGGACATCGGACAGGCGCGCATTGAAACGGTCCGCCATCGCGTTGCGGGGCATCCGCCAGTAGCCCGTCAACGGCAGGTCAGCCGCGCAGGAGAGACAGAGCCAGCGCTCGAAACGCCCGAGCGGGCGACCGCATACAGGACAGTCCCGCTCGAGAAAGAGATCGAGCAGGGAGCGGAAATAGGAGGTGACGCTCTCGGCAGCCATAGCCCGGAAAGATACGCATTCGGGGAGGAAAAAACCGCGCTCAGGGGTGAACGGATACGGTTTTTTCTGTTTCTTTACTGTTTTTAACGCTTTTTTATGTATTTTTGAAAACTATGAATCGCGTTTCTTTATTCCTATTTGCATCTGCGCTGCTATTTTTGAACATCCCGCTCCTTTCCGGACAGGCGCTTCCGAAGCGGGAAATGATGACCCCTGCGGCTCCGGGGGTGCCGGAATACGCCGTCTTTGCCGGCGACACGATCTGGCTTGACACCCCCGCGCGGCGCGAGCGGATGGACCGCGAACTGCTCTCCTTTACGAATATGCACACGACGAGCATCCTGATGCTCAAGCGCTCCGAGCGCTATTTCACGATGGTCGTTCCGATCCTGAAGGAACAGGGCATTCCGGAGGATTTCAAGTATATGATGGCGATTGAAAGCAGCCTCGATCCGAAGGCCGTTTCGAAGGCCGGTGCGGCCGGACTCTGGCAGTTCACCAAAGCGACGGCACAGACCTACAAGTTGGAGGTCAACGACGCCGTGGACGAGCGCTATCACATTGAAAAAGAAACGGTTGCCGCCTGCCAATTTCTAAAAGATGCCTATGCGAAATTCGGGGATTGGATGACCGTGGCGGCGAGCTATAACGCCGGGCAGAAGCGCCTCGAGGACAGCATCGCCCTGCAGGGCGAGCCCTCCGGTCTCGAGCTCTGGCTCCCGGAAGAGACGATGCGCTACCTGTACCGTCTGATGACCGCGAAGCTCTTTTTCGAGCACCCGGAGGCCTTCGGCTTCAACGTACCGCGCGCAGAGCGCTACCCCTACATTCCCCCGTCCGGCCGCGTCGTCGTCAATACGACGATTCCCGACCTCGCTGCCTTTGCCCGCGAGCAGGGAACGACCTATGCCCGGCTGAAGGAGGCCAACCTCTGGCTTCGCTCCACTTCCCTGCCGGACAAATCCGGAAAGACCTACGTTATTCTGCTGTTATGATCCGTATCTCCAGTTTTACCTTTATCCACAACCAGGCCGAGGCAGCGGCGATTCCGCCCGGAAAGAAGCTGATCAATACCCTGAACGCCTATTCTTTTGTCCGGGCGCAGAAGGATCCCGACTTCGTGGCGGCCCTCCGTGGGGGTGACGCCCTGCTTCCCGACGGCCACGGAATGATCTGGGGCAGCCGGATGGTCCGGATGCAGGACCGCCCCGTCGAGCGGGTCGCCGGATGGGACCTGTTCGTGATTGAAATGGAGAAACTCAACGCTACAGGCGGGGTCTGTATGTTCCTCGGCAGCAGCGAGACCGTGCTCGAGAAGATTCGCGCCCGCTGCGCCTCAGACTATCCGAATATCCGCGTCGAGACCTATTCTCCGCCCTACAAGCCCGTCTTCTCGGACGAGGATAACGCCGCGATGGTGGCGGCCGTAAATGCCTGCAATCCGGACCTGCTCTGGATCGGGATGACGGCGCCGAAGCAGGAGAAATGGGCCTGGGCGCACTGGAAGGAGCTGGACATCCACTGCCATTGCGGCACGATCGGCGCCGTATTCGACTTTTTCGCCGGCACCCTGCAGCGGGCGCCCGTTTCCTGGCAGAAGCACGGTTTCGAGTGGCTCTACCGCATCATAAAAGAACCGCGCAGGATGATGCCCCGCACGGTTACTTATCCGGTATTTCATTTCCTTGTCTTCAAGGAGCGCTTCCTCCGCCGGATCGGGCGGTAGGAAGGCGGCTACTTGGTATCAGACTTGATCGTATTGACGTGCATGGACGGAGCGCGGCCCAGCCGGTTCTCGTCGGAAACAGCTGCACTCGGGAGCACGCCGACGGCATTCCAGGACTGCTGGATCTCCAGACCGATGGAGAACTCGTCCGCAATCGGATAGCCACAGGAAGCCAGCACGCTGCGGTCAATCGAGAACTCATACTTACCCTCGATGCCGGCGCCCTTGCTGACATCGCTGCCCTCGGCAAGGTCTCTTGTACCATCCCACCACCAGCCGTTGCCGTTAACCTCGCCCGTCCAGGGGAAGACCGCCGGGGCATAGGAACCGAGCGCGCCCTCAGGATAAATAAAGCCTTCGAGAAGGACATCCATACAGGCGTCCGTAAACAGGTCGCTGAATCCTCCGGTCGTCGCATCCCCATCCGTATTGAGATAGACGTGGAACGGGACGTGCTCGACGCCCAACTCGTAGGAAACCAGATCGGTATTCCACTGGAAGAGGACATAGATCATTGACGGCGTTGCATAGACCTTAGCCATCGTCAGGGCCTCATAATTGCTGTTCCTGTCGCGGATAGCCATCGAATAGTTGCTGGCGGACAGCGCATCCCAGTCGGCGAAGTCACCGTCAATGACAATCGCATCGCCCTCGCCCGGCTTCGGCTCCAGCTCGTCAATGGCGAAGAGTTCGGTAGCGAGGATGTAACGGTATTTGCTCGTCGCACCCTGCGAGAAGCCGTGCAGCTCGACCAGTTTGTCCACCCACTCGTCATTGACGAAACCGGCTACCGGCCAGTAAATCCGCGCCATCATCGTCGCATCCGGAGCCGTAACATAGTAAGTACTGCCGTTTTTGCTCAGCGTACCCTGAATCCGGACGGGTAGGGAAACCTTCGAATTAAACGCATCGAAAGAATAGGTAATGTCGGTATACGTAGGCTCCACCCAGATATCGCCACTTGAGTTCAGATGGATCTTAAGGTTGGTATTGGTAATCTCGACCGCACCTTGATACTCGGTCCGCAAGCCGATGACCTGGACGTCATCACCCACGCATACGAGATTACCCGTTTCCGTATAGGTAGGCGCGTTGTAGCCGGTATAGACCATAACGTGGCAACCATCCTGCGTCAGGGAGAAGGAACGCATAGAAACCGCCGAAACGATGCCGCTTAGGCGAACGTAGCAGTTATTGAATCCATCCTGCTGCGCCTGAGCCACCGAGACATCAAACGGCCAAATCGGGTCGGTACCCGCGGCGCAGAGCTCCATCTCTTCCTTCAGCGGATTGTACCAGATATCGAAGATGCCGTCATACGGCGCGGCGAGATTCATTCCATCTGCCGCAGCGTAAACGCTTTCCCCTTCCGGCATAACAAAAGGATTATAGTCGCTTCTTGCACCGCGATTCACTTCCCATCCTCTATCTTTGCGGAACTTGAACTGGTCGTAAATCGACAGCTTGACATTCCGGACTACGAAGCAGTCGTTTTCCGCAACCGCGACCCAGTCGGTCTGCCACTGAATATTATCAGAGAGCTGCGAGAAATCACCAATCAGGGACCATTCCGAATCACCCGTTACGGGACCTGCGTAATAGTCAATCTGCGTCATATCTTCCGCGGAAATCGGCGCCATACGGGCGACCCGGCTCCGCTCGATGGCAATCGTGTTCTCGGTCGATTTTTCGTAATAATTGCCATTGCTGTCGACGACCGTGAGCGTAATACCCTGCTCAAAGGTCACCGGCGGCAGGACGAACCAGAATTCCGTGCAGCTTTCCGCCGTGGCGCCCAGCGCTACGTAACCATCGGAATTACCGTCGCAAGCCAGCTGTATGCAAGTGGAGGCATCATCTGGATCCACATCCACGATGACCGGAATTCCGTCCACCGGCATCGAGATATAGGCCCGCCCGGAGATGATTTCATCGTTGTTTCCCTTGAGATAAAGGTTCGAGACGCCCCTTCCCGCTCCATAGAGCTTGATGACCAGGTAGCCGCCGACGTTCTTGTACTTCAGCTCCTTCGTATCCGTCGCCGAGATCATCGTATTGCAGCCCAAGCCGAAGCTGTTCTCGGCGTAGGGCTGGTAGTACGGCAGGGTAACGCGCAGCACCTCATCGTTGCTGATGCGGGTATCGTACTGGTACGGATAGACGGAATAGATATGCTCCAGCTCGTTGCCGACAACGAAATCATCCTCGGAGATCATCTTGAAATAACCGGCATTGTCCCCGGTCTCCCCCATAAACATACACTCGCGGTTGAAGGAATAGCGGTTGAAAATGGACACCCGATCGTACGCATTCCAGAGGACCCGCAGGTTCTCGTCTGCATAAACCTTCGTCGCAGCCGCATCGGCGGGCTGCTCTACCGTCGCATAGAAGAGTTCACCTTCCGGCTCGGCGGAGGGTTCGACAAATTCACTTTCCTTGTTTTCGCAGGAAATCAGGCTCAGGCCGACTACGGCCGCAATGCCCCAGAGAAGAATACGTTTCATAGGGGCAAAGATACAAATTCTTCAGAATCTGCGCAAGCTAACGCTATTTCCGTTGTAATTTAGCCACCATCGAGATCAGCAGCGTGCCGAGCAGCGCGGCGCAGATGGATCCCATCAGGACGGCGACCTTGCCCATATCGCGCAGCTCCTGCGTATAGGCGCCGGCATCGCTAAAGGAGAGCGTGTCCACGAAAATCGACATCGTAAAGCCGATACCGCCGAGGCAGGCCACCGAGAAGAGCATCGGCCAGCTCGCCTTCGCGGGCATTGCGCCGACCTTGCACTTGATCGCGAGGAAACTCGCCAGGGTGATGCCGAGGGGCTTGCCGACCACCAGGCCGAGGAAGATGCCGAGCCCGGCTCCGCCGACCGCGTGGGTGAAATGGAAGACGTTGAAATAGGACGGATCCGGAATCGTCACGCCGGCGTTCGCCAGGGCGAAGATCGGCATAATCAGGTAGTTCACGATCGGATTCAGCGTATGCTCGAGCCGGTAGCTCGGACCGATGGAGCGCTTGGCGAGACCGCTGAGATGGCGCAGATAATGGCGCTGCGGCCCGTTCGGAAAGGGCTCGTCGCTGACAGATTCGCTCGAGACGAGATCCTGCCAGAGGATGCGGCTGCGACGGTGCATCTTCGCCCGGTTGTAGCGCGGCTCCATCGGGATCAGGAAGGCCATCACAACACCGGACATCGTCGCGTGGATGCCGGAGTAGTAGAAGAGTACCCAGACGAGGATCGCCGGGATGAGGTAGTAGCCCATCCGCTTTTCGCCGAGACGTTTCATCATTACGGTGAACAGGATGACGAGCAGGGCCGCTGCGAGAAGCAAGAAGTTGATCGATCCGCCGTAGAAGAGCGCCACGACCAGGATGGCGATCAGGTCATCCGCAATCGCAAGGGCCGTCAGGAAGACCTTCAGCGAGACGGGAACCTTATCTCCGAGCACCGAGAGGATACCGACCGCGAAGGCGATGTCCGTTGCTGTCGGAATGCCCCATCCGGAGGCCGAAAGGGTGCCGTGGTTGACCGCCGTGAAGATCAGGGCAGGAGCGACAACGCCGCCGAAGGCCGCGATCACGGGCAGGATGGCCTTCTTGAAACTCGACAGCTCGCCGCAGACGATCTCGCGCTTGATCTCGAGGCCGACCGTGAAGAAGAACACGACCATCAGGATGTCGTTGATGAACTTCTCGACCGTCATCTCCCGCGGGAAGAAGAAGGAGATGGCGCCGTCCGGGCTCTGCACGCTGATGCTCAGGCTGGTCTCCAGAAAGGCGTGGTACAGGTGCCGGGTCCAGGGCAGGTTCGCCAGGATCATCGCGACGATGACGCAGCCGAGCAGGATCACGCCGTTCGCCCAGGGCTGTTTCTTAAAGCGGTTTTGGGAAACTTTGAAGTTGTGCACTTCCTTGTTCCACCAGTAGATCGGTATCAGGGACATAGCTGTGTGTTATCGCTTAAAATGGGGAGGCAAAGGTACGGATTTTATCGGCCCGATGGAACGATTTTCGGGCAAAAATTTGGCAATTGCCCCGAGAAAACGTACTTTTGTCGGATAGAATAACCTAAACACGCAATACTACATTATGGGACTCTTAGATGGAAAAGTCGCGCTCATTACCGGTGCCGCCCGCGGTATCGGCAAAGCGATCGCGCTCAAGTACGCCTCTGAAGGCGCCGACATCGCCTTTACCGACCTCGTGATCAACGAAGCCGCTGAAGAAACCATTAAGGAAATCGAAGCTTTTGGACATAAGTGCAAGGGCTACGCCTCGAACGCCGCTTCTTTCGATGAAACGCACGAGGTGGTCGACCGGATCCTCGCCGACTTCGGCCGGATTGACATCCTGGTCAACAACGCCGGCATCACCAAGGACGGCCTGATCCTCCGGATGACGGAAGGACAGTGGGACGCGGTGATCGCCGTCAACCTCAAATCCGCCTTCAACTTCATCCACGCCGTTACCCCGATTATGGCCCGCCAGCGCGGGGGCAGCATCATCAATATGTCTTCGATTGCCGGCCAGATGGGCAACCCCGGACAGATCAACTACGCCTCTTCGAAGGCCGGCCTCATCGCGATGGCGAAGTCCGTCGCGAAGGAAATGGGCTCCCGCGGCATCCGCGCGAACGCGATCGCCCCGGGCTTCATCATCTCCGATATGACGAACGCCCTGCCGGAAGCCGTCCGCGAGGAATATGTCAAGCAGATACCGCTGCGCCGCGGCGGCTCTGTCGATGACATTGCCAACGCGGCGCTCTTCCTCGGGTCCGACCTCTCCAGCTATATTACCGGCCAGGTCCTTCCCGTCAACGGCGGTCTGTACTGCTAACGGCTATTTTCTCGCCAGCACTTTCTTCGACGCCTCTGCGATATGCGGGGCGTCGATTTCGTATGCCTGCATCAGGACGGCGGGGGTACCGCTCTGCCCGAACTTGTCGGCTCCGTTCACGAACTCGACGGGGGTCGGGAGCTGCTGGGCCAGAAGTCCGGCCACGGCCTCGCCGAGACCGCCGGCCATATTGTGCTCTTCGGCAACGACGACCGCACCGGTCTTTTTCGCGGAGGCGAGGATGGTCTCGGCATCGAGCGGCTTGATCGTCGCGACGTTGATCACCTCCGCCCGGATGCCTTCGGCCTCGAGCGCTTCCGCGGCGAGGAGGGCCTCCCAGACCGTATGGCCCGCGGCCAGGATGGTCACGTCGGCGCCTTCATTCAGCACGTAGGCCTTTCCGATGACGAAGGGCTCGTCCGCCGGGGTGAAGTTCGGCACGCTCGGACGGCCGAAGCGCAGATACACCGGGCCGTCATACACGGCGGCGGCGAGGGTCGCCTGCAGGGTCTGGTTGTAGTCGCAGGGGCAGAGAACGACCATTCCGGGCAGGGCGCGCATCAGGGCGATGTCCTCCATCGTCTGGTGCGTCGCGCCGTCTTCGCCGAGGGTGATGCCGGCGTGCGAAGAGGCGATCTTGACATTCGTCTGTCCGTAAGCGACTTCCTGCCGCAGCTGGTCATAGACGCGGCCGGTTACGAACTCGGCGAAGGAGCCGATGAAGGGGATGTGGCCCGTGATCGCCATACCGGCGGCGACACCGACCATATTCGCTTCGGCAATGCCGCACTGGACAAAGCGCTCCGGGAATTCCGACGCGAAGGCGTCCATCTTGAGCGATCCCTTGAGGTCCGCCGTCAGGGCAACGACGCGCCCGTCGCGCCGGCCGGCTTCGAGAAGTCCCGCGCCGAAACCGCTGCGGGTATCCTTCTTTCCTGTATCGATATATTTTTTCATACTAAAAATCTCCTAACGGGGTTTCACCTAACTGATTGAGCGCGTCCGCGAGCTGCTCGGGCTTCGGGACGGAGCCGTGCCATTTGTGCGTGCCGGCCATAAAGTCGACGCCGTGGCCCATATCCGACTGGAAGAGAATCATCGTCGGCTTGCCGGAGCCCTTGCCGGCCTTGGCGAGCTCGAAGGCCTTGTTGATGGCCTCGAAATCGTGCCCGTCGGCTACAATCACATTCCAGCCCCAGGCCTGCCATTTCTCGGAGAGGTCCCCCTCGCCGGCGACGGATTCGACCGGGCCGTCAATCTGCTGCCCGTTCCAGTCCGTCATCGCGATGAGGTTGTCCAGCTTGTGATACACGGCGAACATACCGGCCTCCCAGATCTGCCCTTCCTCGGATTCGCCGTCACCGCAGAGGCACCAGACGGTGTTCGGGTCACCGGCGATCTTCTTGCCAAGGGCAAGACCGGCTGCGGCGGAGAGGCCCTGGCCCAGGGAGCCGGAGGCCTGGAACACGCCCGGGAGTCCCTTCCGGACGGAAGGATGGCCCTGCAGGCGGGTGCCGAAACGGCGGAAGGTGGCGAGTTCGGAAACCGGGAAGTAACCGGCACGGGCGAGCTCGGAATAATACACCGGCGTCAGGTGACCAGCAGAGAGGATGAACATATCCTGCCCCTTTCCGTCACGGGTCCAGGTCGCCGGATCGTGCTTCATATGGTTGCAGAAGAGCGCCGTCAGGAAATCGGCGCTGGACATCGATCCGCCCGGATGGCCGGAATTCGCCGTGCAGACCATCCGGAGGATGTCGCGCCGGATTTGCGTGGCGTAAGCTTTGAGTTGGTCGTTGTTTAGCATATCGTGGTATTCAGATTTGACTCAGCTTACAAAAATAGCATTTTTTTCATTATATTTGCGCATCACAGAGGCAAGATTCTGTTTAAAAATACCATATCCTATGTTCGCAAAAGAAGTTTACGTCCGTCGCCGCCGGGTGCTGCTCGAAAAAGTTCGTCAGCAGGGCGTCACGGACGGCACCGTCCTGCTGCTGGGTAACGCAGAGGCTCCGGCCCAGTATTTCAACAACTGCTACAAATGGCGTCAGGACAGCACCTGGCTCTATTATTTCGGCATCGACGAGCCGCTTTTCGCCGCAACGATCGATGTCGCATCCGGGAAGGAGACCCTCTTTGCGGATGACGTGGACATCGACGACATCATCTGGATGGGCCCGCAGCCTTCGGTCCGCGACCGGGCCGAGCGGGTAGGGGTCGCGCATACGGCGCCTTATGCCGAGCTTCGTGACGCGGTCAAGGCCGGCGGCAATGTGCTCTTCATCCCCCCGTCCCGGTACTACAACAAGATGCTGCTCAAGGACCTGGTCCCGGGCGGCGAGCCGTCTCCGCAGCTGATCCGGGCTGTCGTGGCGATGCGCCTCGTCAAGGAAGACATCGAGATCGAGGCGATCGAGGCGGCCTGCGACCTGGGCTATGCGATGCATTCGCTCGGCCGCGACAGCATCGTCCCGGGCATCATCGAGCAGGATATCGTCGGAAAGATGGAGGGCCTGACCCTCTCCGGCGGCTGGGGCGTTTCGTTCCCGACCATCCTGACGCAGCACGGCGAGACCCTGCACAACCACGTGCACGACAAGGTCATCGAGCCGGGTAAGCTGATGGTGATTGATGCCGGTGCCGAGACGAACGAGCACTATGCTTCCGACTTTACGCGCACCTATCCAACGGCCGGGAAGTTCACCACGAAGCAGCGCGAGATCTACCAGATTGTCGCGGATTGCAACGAGCTGGCCTTCACGCTGATCCGTCCGGGCATCTCCTACCGCGACGTCCATCTCGCGACGGTGCGGAAGATGCTGGAAGGGCTGTCGGCGCTCGGACTGGTGCACGGAGACCTGGACGTGATGGTCGCCGAGGGCATCTCGGGCCTGTTTATGCCGCACGGACTGGGACACAATATGGGTCTCGACGTGCACGATATGGAGGATCTCGGGGAGCAGTATGTCGGCTACGAAGAGGGACAGGAACGGCCCAAGCAGCTCGGCCTCGGCTCGCTGCGGATGGCCCGTCACCTGCAGGTCGGCAACGTGATCACCGACGAACCGGGCATCTATTTCATCCCGGCCCTGATCGAGAAGTTCAAGAAGGAAGGCCTTGACAAGGGCTTCGTGGACTTCGCCCGCCTCGAGAGCTACTACGACTTCGGCGGCATCCGCCTCGAGGACGACGTGCTCGTCACCCCGGACGGCGCCCGTCGCCTCGGCTCCCGCCGCCTCCCCATCGACCCCGACGACGTCGAGACCGCGATGGCGCGGTAAGGGTTACCTGTCGGTAACGACTCGGAGGGACGGGGCGATACCGGAAGGATTATCGTTGGACGGGGCCGCATTCGGAAGGACACCGACGGCGTTCCAACCCTGCTCGATTTCAAAGCCGATGGAGAAGGTGTCCGCAACGGGGAAACCGATGCTGTCGAGAATCGTGCGGTCAATCAGGAGTTCATACTTACCCTCGATGCCGGCACCCTGACAGAGACCGCGATCCGGTAGCAGGTCTTTGCTATCCCAACCCCAGCCGGAACCGTTGGGCTTACCGGTCCAAGCCCAGACACCCGGATCGTAGGCGCCGATCACGTCGCCGTCAGGATAGATGAAGCCTTCCAGCATAATATCCGCACAGGCATCGGAGAAAAGGTCGGAGAAACCTCCCGTGGCAGCGTCACCGTCGGTATTGATGAAGCAGTGGAACGGGACGTGCTCGACACCGGACTCGTGGATAATAGCATCCTTATCATACTCGAAGTAGACATAGATGAAGTAGGCGTCAGCATAGACACGCGCCTTCTGGAGAACCGGACGGTTGGCATCCGCGTCACCAATGGCCTCGGAGATCTTGGTCGGATCGAGCGTATCCCAATCGGAGAAAACGCCGTCAATATAGAGCTGCTCACTGATTCCTTCTGCATTGGCCACTGTCCAGCCCGCAGGGATGCCGCTCGCACCCGTAGGCCAGCTGCTTATCCCAGCGTATTTGACGAAAGTTCCCGTCTCGGAAACGCCATTCAGCCATTCATCAAGACAGTGTTGAGCTCTGATTGTCGCCGCCAGGCACTTAACATAATTGAGGCTGGTACAACCATAGAACATACGGGTGTAGCAATACGGCGTCAACGTTGCGGCAGGAAGTTCAGGCGCGGCGACAAGGCTAGTACACCCGTTGAACATATATCCGTAACACTCCTCCGCCAACGTGGTCGCCGGAAGCTCAGGAGCGTTTACTAGGCTAGTACAGCCATTGAACATTCCAGCGTAGCAAAGCAGCGCCAATTTGGTAGCCGGGAGCTCCGGAGCAGTTACAAGGCTGGTACAGCCGTTGAACATATCATAGTAGCAAGAAGGACCCAATGTCGTCGCCGGAAGCTCAGGAGCGTTTACAAGGCTGGTACAACCCTTAAACATTGACCAGTAACAATAATTATACACTGCGGTTGCCGGAAGTTCCGGTGCAGTTACGAGGCTGGTGCAACCACTGAACATATTATAGTAGCAGGCTTGCATCAACGTGGTTGCCGGAAGATCGGGTGCCGAAACAAGATTCGGACAGAATGTGGAGAAAAGATTAATAAAGCAAAACTCGCGAGGAATCTTGGTAAGTTCTCTATTGAAACTCAATAGAGACATCACGCTGCCCTCAATGTGGCAGGGACTACCCGACGTACTGAATGAACTATATTGATCGTTGTTATAACTGAAGCCATTCGGATTATCGCCGCAGATGTACAGCGGATTTTCATTGGTAAAGCTCAGCTTGGTGTAATCCCATAACGTCCAATTCTTTGCATCATACGAGTAGTACAGCGTCGGTGCATTTCCGCCATTATTACCCAAACAAACCGCAGAAGTCCCCTCGGAAATAAAAGTGAGATAATGATCACTGGCAATCGCTGACCAGTTTGGTTCAGAGCCTGCCGCACAGAGGAGTATGGCTTCTTTTCCCGGATGATACCAGATATCGAAAATGCCGTCATACGGCGCTGCGAGGTTTTTCCCGTGTTCGATTACCGGAGCGCTTACTCCCTCCCTCATAACATAGGGCTCATAGTTGCAGTCCGCACCGCGGTTCACATCCCAGGATTTATCCTTACGGAACTTAAACTGGTCCGAGGTCGAAAGCCAGACATTCCGTACCACGTAGCAGAAATCTTCCGCGACCGCGACCCAGTCCGTAGCCCAAGCATCATTTCCGGGAATACAGGACAGATTACCGATCAGGGACCAGGCGGAACTACCCTGCACAGGGCCTTCGTAGTCCGAGTAGGTATATACCACGCTCAGCGACCCCATACTAATGATCCTGTTGCGACTGATGGTGAAGGAACGAGCGGCGCTCTTCTTTTCAAAAATACTGCCGTCCGGACCGTTCACCGTGATGGTAAATCCCTGCTCAAACGTCGTCGGAGGCAGGGAAAGCCAGAACTCGGTGTCCTGTATAGTATTCAGCACCACCGGTTCGGGACAGACCACCATTACCTTCGTTCCCGCGCCCTCGCTCATCTCCAAAACGGGATCTTCCCCGATTTGTGCGATGACCCGGGCAGGGCCTGAGATTTTCTCGCCATTATTACCCTTGATCGAAATGCTCGAAACAGAAACGCCGTTGCCCTTAAGGCTGAACTTAACACAGCCGCCCAGATTCTTGAATTCCAGATTCGTATCATCCGATACGGCGACCATCGTGATGGCGCCCTCCCCGAGCTTTCCAGCGGCATACTGCTGCTGCTCGGGAAGCACGAGGCTGATTTCGCCCGTTTCGTCGATACGGGTTTCTTCCGCATAGGGATATACGGCGTAGTAGCTCGCAAGGGAATGACCCGAACCTATGGCATCGAAGGGCTCTGATTTGAAATTTCCCGCAACCGCGCTAGTATTGCCCTGGTAAAGATACGGCCAGTTATAGGTGTACCTGTCGAAGAAACTCACCCGGTCACCGGCATCCCATACGAACTCAAAATTATCGGATAAATGAACTTTCGTGGAATTTCCCTCCGTTACGCCATAGAAAACCGTACTTCCATCCGGTTCCAATACCTCACCCGAAGGCAGAACCTCCACCGGAGCGAGGCGGGACAGATGGTTGCGCGTGATGGAAATGGAGCCATCCGTGCTCTTTACAAAGTAGTGACGACTCGAATCGACAACCGTAATGGTGAGACCCTGCGTAAACTCGGTCGGAGGCAGAACAAACCAGAATTCCGTATAGTCCTCCGCCGTAGCGCCAAGGGCGACGGGGTCCACACAGCGGAGCGTCAATTCTTCCGCAGCATCTTCCGCCATAACCAGAACCGGCGCTTCCTCCAAAGAGGCCTTCACAATGGCGGCGCCCGCCAACTTTTCGTGATTATTGCCCTTCAAGGTAATACTGGAAACGGAGACACCTTCACCATACAGCTTTACGGCGAGATAGCCGCCGGCATTCTTGAACAGGAGGTGATTGTCCTCCGATACGGAAACCATCGTATTGACGCCCGGAGCGAAGCCCTTTTCGACCAAGGTCTGGACGGCCGGCAGGGTCAGACTCACTTCCCCGTCGTCACTAATGGTATTTTCTTTATCGTACGGATAAACGGCACAAATGAAGGGCAGGACGTTCCCCGTCACGAACTGATTCTCCGGAACCAGCGCAAACGAGCCGGAATTCGCTCCGGTTTCGCCCTGGAAAGCATACTGATCGTTGTACGTATACTTGTCGAAAATGCTGACCCGGTCGTTGGCGTGCCAACGGATCCGTAGTTGATCATCGACATACACCTTCGATTCGGCAGGACTTCCAACCTGCTCCATCTCGGCATAAAACACTTTATTCACGTCCCTGCTTACCACTTCTTCCACCGCTTCTTCCCTACTCTGGCAGGACAACAGGGCCAGGCCCATTAGGGCCATTAGCCCCCATTCGATAAGATGTTTTTTCATTTCGTTTCCGGTTTTACCAGTCTATATCCTTACAAAGTTCCGAAATAATCCTCGAAATCGCAAGGTTATATTATTTGGGAGCCGTTACAGCCGGGTCACCAAGGCGTCCAAAGGCTTCCTTTCCGCGTGGCGGGGTGAAGGTTGGCCGGCGATGTGCCCCACCGGGAACAGGGCGATGGGCACCCACTCCCCTGTCTGCGGTAGGACTTCCTTAAGCTTCGTCGGGTCAAAAGACCCCACCCAGGTACTTCCCAGGCCCAGATCGGCCACCTCGAGCATCAAATGCGTCCCCACGATGGCGGCATCCACCTCCGCCCCGTTCTTGCCGTCGTACTTCCGCACCCAGGCCTCCTCCGGACGGCAGCCCACGACGAAAACAACCGGGGCGTCGAAGGTGTACGCCGTGGCCTCCTTCATCTTTTCAAGGCGCGCCTTGTCCTGGACCACCCAGATATGGACCGGCTGACGGTTTACGGCCGTGGGCGCCAGTCGGGCGGCTTCAAGGATGCGGAGAATGTCTTCTTCCGCGACGGGCTCCGGCGTAAATGCCCTGCAGGAATATCGCTCGGCAGCGAGGGATAGGAAGGTATTCATATGCAGTGAAATAGGAATGAGAACAAACGGTATCTTGTCAACCTTCTAGCGATAAGTAATCTCCCTTTTCGTAACGCTCACAACTTCTCCGTCTTCCCAGGTGTAGCGGGTAATCCAGTTGTCCTTCTTATCGAATTCCGGGTAAGAAAATGTCACTACTGAAGGAGTGTCACTGGAGTAATACTCAGTTACCTTAACAAGATTCCCATCTTTGTCGAATTCTTGCGAGGTACGGCTAATAACTTCTCCTTTTGAATAAGACTTTCGGTCAATCATCCTTCCCGTTTTATCATACTGCATCTCGAAAACTGTTTCGCCGTCCAGATTGACACCTTTATAAGTAAGGCCCTCAAAGATGAGTTCAAGTGTAGACTCGTCATCCATCCCCTCGTTACTAAGCCACTTGATATAGTTCTTTTTACGATCAACTACTCGACTGATTATTTTCTGGTTCTCATATTTTAGATATACGACCTCTGACACAATCTGATTCTTCTCATAAGCAGACTCAATTTTATAGATGCGGTCACCATCCTCATCATAAAGAGCATACTTAGTCTGATTTCCGTCCTCGTCATATTCCGTGATGGTGACCTCTTCAAGATCATCAGGGACTATCTCGCCAAATTTTTCAACGGCATCATACTTACTTTCTTTGGTCTTACTGACATTGCCATTCAGACCGCCAAATTCAAGTCGAGGGATGGAAATGCCATTATCATCACAAGCGGTGAGTGCAAGAAGAAGGAGAGGAAGAAGGGCTTTACTTTTCATACTATATGTTTTATACGGGTGCAAATATACGCATATTCTTCTACCTCTGTATCAGAACCTTTAGGTTTTATCCGCGAACTGGGCCCGTCCCGAAGAACTCATCTTACCGCCAGCGCCACAACTACTTCACCGTCTTCCCAATATTCTCATTCTTTAAGAATTCCGTCATCTGTTCCCGGTAGATTTGGCAATTGTTGATTGCCTAATTATATCTTCCCTTGAATCGATACCTCGCAATTGGGCAATAGCCAATTGCCCAATTAAGTCAATATGGGTAAGGTACTCATAGATAGGAGAGCCCAGGTTGGGGAATGATGTGTAGAATTGCCGGAAAAGCTTAAGGTTCCTATATGACAAACCTCCATCATTGATTTCCTTTGCGAGATTCTGAAGAATCTTCTCTCCATATCGAGCTCGGTCTTCGCCGTGCTGCTCATAGTGAATAATACAGTATCCTATCAGCCAGTTACGGGAGGTAAGATGTTTGTTGATGGCTTTTGATGCGCTTTCTTGAAGCGCGCTGTTGATACCCCTAATCTCTTGGGCCAGATTCTCCAGTTTTGCTAATTTCATCGTCTCGCTTTTTTCGCAAACCTCAATAATCGGTGCTTGAAAAGCAAGGAAATCCCGCGTGCCCCTGCAGCTTTTTACGAATTTGAAAGGATTTTGTCTGTTTCTTAATACGGTGTTAAGATTTATTTGAATAAAGAAATGGAAAGACGGACTGTTGGTTTGGAAAAACAGTACGCGATGCAGGAAAAAACACCTGCATCGCGTCCGTTTTACCGGGGTTTTGATTCTGTCGGGATCGTTCCCTATCGCACCGTATACGGAAGGGCAATCCCGGCGCCGCCGTCTTTGCTACGCCAGCTGAACAGGCTGATGGCCTGACCCATTAAAGCCACAAGCCCCCATTCGATAAGATGCTTTTTCATACTATTGTAGACATTACCGGGCTGGGCTTTATTCTGAAATACCTACGACCGGGCGGATCAAACAATCAAAAAACTTATATGTACAGGCGTTTTTGTACAGATAATAAGTGTTATGGTCATATTCTTCAGCAAGGATATTCACCGGACAAACGCCATCGGGATATAAAATGGTAGAAGACCAGTAACTATCATAGGTTCTCTCTGTTAACGGAATAAAGATGCTGTTCCCGTTGGGGCCCGTTATCTGATAACCCCGAATCCCGTTCTGTGTCGTCAGGGTTTCCGTGCAGTTATCCAGGAGTTCATTGATATCTTCATGGGTCGGCATTCTCCACGCTCCACCCAGATTTACACGCGCCGCATCATCTTCCGGCTGCAACACCGTCAGGTTGTCCGTATTGTTGTATTTCGTATAGGAGGAACCGTCCCAAAAACGATAATTCTCCTTGGTGAAGCTATCCTTTGTCGCGGTCTCGCCCCAGGCGAAGAACGCACCGGCAACGGCAGGATGAGCGGCTCCGAGGTTAAACGAAGCCCACGCAACACCGGAAGGAAGGCCCAGATTGACCGCATCCGGGATGGCAAAGGTTTCGGTAACCGTCACCTCGCAGCGTGCCGCAATATGTCCATCGTCGCTGGTGACAAGGAGCGTTGCCCGACCCGGTTTCAACGCCCTGATGTCGCTACTATTCAAAAAAGTAACAACGGAAGGATCCGTGCTGGAGTAGCCAAGATTCTGGCAGAAGGCATCCTCCGGAAGGACCGTTGCCAGTATCGACGTCTGCGCACCTACGCCCAGACGAAGTTCCCGGAAATTAGCGGTAACGGACTCGACGTGAACCCGGGGGCCATACACCGCGCGAATCGGCATACCACAATAGAAATCCGTTCCCCAAGTCATCGTACTGTTATTACACATAATGACGGTCCAGTCCGTCAGCCAGTAAAGCGCCTCATTATTCGTGGGAGAGTAGGAATAACCTGCACGGGGGATAACGATGGACTTGCCATTCAGCTTGCTGGTGAAACGCATCACATTCACCCCGTTCACTTGAACGAATTCCAGGTCGCAATTGTCCTTAAGCTCTTTCAAGTCTTTCTGCGAAGGAACGCTCCAACCCTCACCGAACAGGACGTGGGCGGCGTCATCTGCGGGATCAAGCTTCATACGGATTCCCAACTGAGAACTGCCGTACTTGAAATAAGCGTTCGACTCGGCATCATACCACTTGTAATTATCCTTAGTAAACGTGGCTTTCGTTTCGACTTCTCCATAGGCGAAGTAATCACCGGACTCCTCCGGAGCCGTAGCGCCGATGTTGCACGAAGCCCATTTCAGACCGGACGGAAGCCCGAGATCCACAGCCTCCGGAACAGTGGATGACTGTCCTCCCTGAATCGCCTGGATTCGGTCGGCGTAGGCGCTCCAGTTCTCAGCGGCCTTGTAAGCATCAACCGAGGTGGCCGGGACATAGATCGGGCAGTTGTTGGTATCGTCCAGCAGGCCGGAAGGAATGCTGGGCGGAACGGTTGCGTTGATCGTAATGGAGGTTAAGCCAGAGCAATAGGTGAAAGACTCGGCGAGAATCGTCTGAACCGTTGAAGGAAGAACGATCGACTCCATTTTAGAACAGGCCCAGAAAGCACAGTAATTGATAAACGACACGCCTTCGGGAACCGTCAAATGGACCAGGTTGCTATAACTGAACGCCTCATATCCGACGCTTGTTACGCCGTCCGGAATCGTATAGTCGGTCAGTCCAGCCGTAGCCGTAGCGATGATGTCTCCGTCCACAATCAGGAGATGGCCGTCCTCCGAAGCGAACTTTCCACTGAAAGAAGCCAGTTTCGTGCTTCCGCGGAAAGGAGCACTCTCAAAACTTTCCATACTCTGCGGGATATTCACGGAAATCAGTCCGGTATCATAAAAGGCAAAACCTTCGATGAACGTTACACCTTCCGGAATCACGATCTGCTGCAACTCGCGGGCCCCTTCGAAAGCATAACTACCGATACCCTTCACGCCTTCGGGGATAGAATAAGTCGTCAGTCCCGCCGGAGCAAAGGAACGGAGCTTGCCATCGATAATCAGGCAGCGCCCGTCCACGCTGGCATAAGGTCCGGTGATAGCGCTCAACTTCGAAAGATACAATCCGCCGACTGGGCTGCCCCAGTCAAACTTATCGGTCTCGGGGATACAAAGCGTTGTCAGGGCCGTCCATTCAAAGACATTACCTCCCATAAAGGAAAGATGAGACGGGAGAGAGATCTCCTGCAGATTGCGGCAGTAGAAGAAGGCATAAGAACTGATCATCTCGACCGATTCCGGCAGGGAGATGGAGGCCAGTGTCTTGCAATGGTTGAAAGATCCGCTCTCAGAAGAATAAACATCCCTGCCGCCCACCTGCGTCACCGGGCCGTCGAAAGTGATGACGCCCTGGCCGTCTTTGTACGTGTTGGAGACGATATTGGCGCCGAAACCGTCCGGATTGGCGGGTGTAACAATCTCGCCATCGGTCGAAGTGTACCAAATCTCATTGGAAGGCTGTCCCATTGCTTCAAGCACGACTTCCGCCGGGGCGAGGCGGGAGAGGTTGCTGCGGGAGATGTAGATCGGCTGCGAAGTGCTCTTCTCGAAGACGCCGCCGTCCGAACCGGTAACCGTGAGGGTAATACCCTGCTCAAAGTCGGTCGGCGGGAGAACGAACCAGAACTCCGTGTACTCGTCCGCCGTAGCGCCGAGGGTGACCGGCTCGTCGCAGACGATTGTCACCGTGGTTCCCGCGTCTTTCCCCATCTCCACCTCCGGGACCTCGCCGAGGGGCATCGTAACCGTTGCCTTCCCAGCGATCTTCTCGCCCGCATTGCCGCGCAGGCTAACCTTCGACACGGAGACGCCTTCACCATAGAGCTTCACCCCGAGATAACCGCCGACATTCTTGAAAGACAGGAAGTTATCATCCGTCACGGAGACCATCACGTTCGCCCCGCGACCGAAACTCTTTTCGGCATAGGCCTGGGTTGACGGGAGGCTGATGTTCAGCTCGCCCTGATTGTTGATTCCCGTCGCCGGATCATACGGATAGACCGCATAGATCAACGGCAGGTAGTTCCCCGTCACGAAATCGTCCACCGGGATGATCTTGAATGCACCCGAATTCGCACCGGTCTCGCCCTGGAAAAGGTAAGGCTGGTTGAAGGTATAATGGTTGAAAATTCCGATCTGGTCCTCAGCGTGCCAGAGCACCATCAGGTCCTCGTCGGCATACACCTTCGTGTCCTCGGAGGACTCGATTTCAGCGTAGAAGACCACGCTGTCGTCCGGCTTGTACACCGGTTCGTCCATCAGATCGTTTTCCCCGTTCTCACAGGAAAGCAGGCTCAGGCCAAGCGTGGCCGCGATGCCCCAGAGAAGAAAGCGTTTCATATTGTAATATACCTGTTTACGAAAGAATCTACAGTTTTACGCAGCGGACATAGGAGCCGCGGGCTTTCGGCCGACTGGTAACCAAATGTTTGTTGCCGGAATCGGCGGAGCGGATGTCAAAGCCAAACGCCGTATCGGGCCTATCCTCTCTCGAATAGGATGTCCACATAGCCACGCGCAAATACTGCTTTGTATACCCTTCGGGACCATAATCATCCCGATATCCGGCGAAGGGGAATACCGCCACGGGATTGCCCAGAAGGAAATACCCGTTCTTGATATTCTCTTCCCATCCTTCAACCGTGGACATATCATAGGCCATCCAGGGTTGGTCGTTATCATAATCCGGCACCTTGTACCCGGCCGGACAGGGATCATAAATCGTCTTGACCCCGTTCTGCCAGAAGGTATCATCCGACACATCCACCCAGTCGCCGTTCTGTGAGAAGCCCAGTATCCAGGGATGCTCGGTAGCATAACTGAGCGAAATCTTGCTCACGTCACCCTGGCCGTCTCCTGGCGCCGTCTCCGGGGCCTGGCCAGCCACCGCAGCGTTACTATTGCCACTCGTTGCAGCAGGTCCCACGAAAGGATCCTTTCTGCCCCACTGGTAGGTCAGGCCGAAGGACTCCACGGGAGCGGCCTCACCCGCCTGGGCGGCGACGAGCGCGCCGAGGTTGCGGTCCATCAGCGGCTTGTTCCAAATGCCGTAGGTATTTGTCGTGATGCGGCTGGCCGGAATCCAGATATGCCAGCTCCAGAGAATCTTGCCCGTAGAATCCTGTGCGCAGATGAGGGCATTACCGGGTTTCAGGCTTTCCGGAGTCTGGAAATAAATCCAGTTATCCTCGTAATCCACCGCCACAATGACGCTGTTCTCTGCAACCTCCTCACTGTTGTTGCAACTCTCCCAAACGATTCCGGCACCGAACACATTGCCGACGCTGGCTTCGCTGCTCCCCTTGAAGGCCGGGAACTTATACGCGCCCGGAACCGTGATCACGAAGCAGTTCGCCTGCTGCGAGGAAAGATCCCGCGCATTCGTGATTGCGGAGGTGTGGTCGCTGATCTTCGGATTGGCAAAAATTCGGTCGGCATAAGCGCTCCAGGATGCAGAGGACTTATAAGCCTCTACAGCCGACGGCATCACGTAAATGGAGCAGTTGTCAGAACCATTCAGAATACCGCCATTGAGCGTCGGAGGTGTCGTTACATACAGCTCGACCGACTGAAGGACCGGACATTGCCCGAAAGCTTCTTTACCGATGGAAGCAACCGGACCGGAAAGGATGACCGTCTCCAATTTTTCGCAATACTGGAAAGCAAAATCCGGAATGTTCGTGACGGAAGGGATCTCGATTTCGGTAAGGAAGGACTGGGCAAAGACGCGGGTCTCCATTTCCGTCACGGAATCCGGAACGGTAATCTTCGTAAGACCGATACAATTAAAAAAGAGGGAACGGCCGAGACGGATCACGCCATTGGGAATGGTGAATTCCTTCAGACCATATGGGGCGATGATTAACAAGGCATTATCTTTAATCCAGGTCCTGCCATCCGCCCCTGCATTAGGACCACTGATGCTTTCCAGACGCTGACAGGTAGTAAAAGCAGCCCCACCGAGATCGGTCAGGCTCTCAGGGATATATAGTTTCTCGAGTGAGCGACATCCACAGAATGCAAAAGATCCGACCGATTGCAGCCCGTTATTCAAGACGATTTCTTTCAGGGATGTACAATCTACGAACGAATAGGCGCCGATGCTTTTCAGGGAATGCGGGAACGAGATACGCTCCAGGGACTGCCAGGTCTTAAAGGAATCCGCGGGAAGATCCGTAACCGAGGTAAAGTAACGGAACTCGTCAAAGGAGGTATAGCTGGTTTTTGTGAATACACCGTCAAATGAGGTTACGGCCGCCGCCTCCCCAGTGGAAAGTGCCCCGTCCCCGTCCGTGTCAAACGCCGTAACCAGGTCGGCCTCCAAGTCCGCATCCACGAATGTAATCGGGGCATCCGAAGGGATTGGCAGGATCCGGTCGGCCCAGTCCGTCCAGACCGCCTTGTAGTCATCAATGGACTCAAACGGAACATAGATCTGGAATTCACCGCAATTGCGGAAGCATTCCGCGATATCCGACCCCATCGGCGTCGTGGACAGGAAGGTGACGGATTCCAGACTCTCACAATATTCGCAGGCACGATAAGACATCTCCTTCAGCGTCGTCGGCAGCACCAGGGAGGTCAGGGGCAGGTAGCGGAATATGCGCCGCGTAATCAGCGTTACGCCTTCGGGGACAACGTATTCCGTCCCCGTCAGGCCCTTCGGTGCAAAAGCGGCCAGCATCCCGTTTGCAATCAGGCAGAGCCCATCTTCCGAGGCATACCTTCCGGTGAAGGATTCGAGATACGAACAATACATAAAGGCTCCGTCTGCCAGATTCTCTACCGTAGAAGGGATATGGACCGTTGTGAGATAGGTGGAGTCGAAGGCCCTGTACCCAATCGACTCGAGTCCCTCCGGTAACACAATGGAAGCAAGATTGCTACCGTAAAAGGCATACTCCTCTATGGTCCGAAGGCTCTCCGGAAGCTCGATATAGCTCACGGTAGAACTCTGGAAGACCTCTCTTCCGATCGTTACCACACCCTCAGGAATGCTATACGACTCCAATCCGAACGGAGCGAAGGAATTCAGCGTTCCGTCCACAATCAGGCAGCGGCCATCCGCAGAAGCAAAACGGCTACCGATGAACTCGAGATATGGACAGCTCCTGAAAATACCTACGCCGAATTCCGTCACGGAATCCGGGAGGGTAGCAGAGATTAAATTGGAACAATTCGCGAAGACGGAATCGCCGATAAGGCTTACCCCTTCCGGAATGGAGATGGTTTTGAGATTCTTCCGCCATTGGGTCCAGGCGAATGCTCCGTACCCAATCTGCGTCACCGGACCGTCAAAACTCAGGATACCCACGCCATCCACGTATTCGTTGGAGACCAGGTTCGCACCGAAGGTCTCGCTCGATTCGACCGTCAATTCAATCACTTCCCCGTCGAGACTCGTGTACCAGATTTCATTGGAGGGCTGACCCTGAGCGACCAGTTCCACCTCCACCGGGGCGAGGCGGGAGATATTGCTGCGCGTAATGCTGATCGGCTGCGAGGTACTCTTCTCAAACACGCCACCGGGGCCGGCGACCGTGATGGTCAGACCCTCAGCGAATTCCGTCGGCGGAAGGACGAACCAGAACTCCGTGTATTCCTCCGCCGAGGCGCCAAGCTTGACGGGCTCTTCTGAGACAATCGTCACGGCCGTATCGGCATCCTCCCCCATCGTTACCTCCGGAACGCCGCCCACCGGCATCGTCACCGTCGCCGCTCCGGCGAGCTTTTCGCCTGCATTGCCGCGCAGGCTGACCTTCGATACGGCAACGCCTTCGCCGTAGAGCTTCACCCCGAGGTAGCCGCCCACATTGCGGAAGAGCAGGTAATTATCATTGGTCACGGATACCATCACGTTCGCCCCGCGGCCGAAGCTGTTCTCGGCATAGCTCTGAACGGCAGGCATTTCCAACTGGAGCACGCTCTGGTTCGTAATGCGGTTGCTCTCCTGATAGGGATAGACCGCGTAGATATACGGAAGCGGATTTCCCGTCACGAAGTCCTCTACCGGCTCCGCCCGGAACGAACCCGAATTGTCTCCGGTCTCGCCCTGGAAGGTATAGGCGCGGTTATAGGAATACTGGTTGAAGATCGTGATCCGGTCTTCGGCCTCCCAAAGCACCTTGAGATTCTGGTCTGCATAGACCTTCGTCTCCGCCGAATCACCGCTTTCGGTCTCGGCATAGAATACTTCGTAGCCATTCGGGACAAAGGTCGCTTCGTCCACCGAATCCATTTCCTTGTTCTGGCAGGAAACCAGGGCCAGGGCCGCCAGCCCCCATAGAAGAATGCGTTTCATAGTATAGCGTTATTATCCCCCCGCCCGGACGCTCCGGAAAGGGCAATCGCAAATATAATGAATTATAGGGATATAGACAACGCCCGCGCGGGAAAACGCGCACGCGCGCTACTTCGCGGCGCAGTACATCCGGCAGATGCCCAGAGAAAAAGCGCGGTGGCTGACCTGCGAGAAGCCGGCGGAAAGAAGCTCCGCGGTAAAGGCCTTGCGGCCAGGAAAGTGCAGCACGGAGGCCGGGAGGTAGTTATACGCCGCCTTGTCGCCGGAAACCCGTCCGCCGATCCAGGGCAGAAAATGCAGGAAATACAGCTTGTAGAGCCAGCGGATCGGCGCAAAAGCAGGCACGGAGAGCTCGAGAATCACCAGCCTTCCCCCGGGGCGCAGCACCCGTAGCGCCTCCCGGAGCCCGGTATCCCGATGCTCGAAATTCCGGATCCCGAACGCGATCGTCACCCGATCGAAGGACGCATCCGGGAAGGGCAGTTCCTCCCCGTCGCCCTGCAGGATGCAGATCCGATCCGACAGCTGCGCGGCAGCGACTTTCTCCCGCATCACCGCAAGCATCCCTTCGGAAAGGTCCAGCCCGGTCACCTGCCCGTCCACGCCCCGGCGAACGAGGCGCCGCGCGATGGCGAGCGAAAAATCACCCGTCCCGCAGGCCAGATCGAGCACCGTCAGCGGCCCGGCCGTATCCACGATCCGCCGCAGCGCCCGACGGCGCCAGCCCTTGTCCACCGACAGGGACAAGATGTGGTTCAGCCGGTCGTAATCGGGGGCGATGCTGTCGAACATCTGCCGGACGGAATCCTTCTTCGGCATAGGCTAGAGCACGAAATCGAAGCCAATCAGGGCGATATGCCCGATGCCGGCGAGCACGCTGAAAAGGAAAGAAGACATCACCAGCAGCGGCAGCATCGGATCGAGCGCCCGGCCGTCGCGGCGCCATACGCCCACCAGGTGCAGCCCAAACAGCGGCAGGGTCGCGATCCAGAGCAGCTGGATCCACGACAGCACCGGCGCATAGCCTGCATTCGCGAAGAAGCGCCAGTCGAGATAGAAATACAGCCCCATCAGGACCCAACCGGAGACGATCAGCGCCGTCTGGTACCAGCGCGCGCGTCTTCCCCCGAGGCGGATGGCGACCGTACGGCGGTTCTCCGCGTCGGTTTTCATATCTCGGATGTTGTTGACATTCAGCACCCCCACGGAAAAGCAGCCGATCGAAGCGCCCGGGATCAGGATGTAGAAATTGTTCGGATACCCGCTGACGATGAAATAGGCCCCAAACACCGCCACAACCCCGAAAAACGCGAAGACGTACAGATCCCCCAGTCCGCGGTAGCCATACGGGTTGCGGCCGAGGGTGTAGCTCATCGCCGCCTTGATCGCGAAAGCCCCGAGCAGGAGCATCAGCACCGCATTCAGGCTCATCAGCGTTCCGAAGGAGAAATAGATCATCGTCACCCCGAAAACGGTGCAGAGCGCGACGAAAAGCCCGATCAGGATGCGCATATCGCGCACTTGCAGCGCCCCGCCATTGAGGCCGTACTGCGGTCCCTGCCGCTCTGCGGTATCGGTTCCGTGCAGCACGTCGCCGAGCTCGTTCGAGAGGTTCGACAGGATCTGCAGGCTGAGCGTGGTCAGCAGGAGAAAAACGATGGTCCAGAGCCGCCCCGTCAGGGTGACGGTCGCGAAATCGCCGAGCGCGAGCAGCACGCCCAGCACGACCCCGGCAAGCGACAGGGGCAGCGTCCGCAGACGCATCGATTGAATACTGGCTTTAAGTTTTGTCATTCCGAGCCTCTTTGTCATTCCGAGCGAAGCGAAGGAATCTAGTCGAGTTTCAGCACCGCCATAAACGCACTCTGCGGCACCTGCACCGTACCGATCTGCCGCATCCGCTTCTTGCCCTCCTTCTGCTTTTCGAGCAGCTTGCGCTTACGGGTCACGTCGCCGCCATAACACTTCGCCGTCACGTCCTTTCGCACCTGCCGGACCGTTTCGCGGGCGATGATCTTCGCCCCGATCGCGGCCTGCACGGCGATATCGAACTGCTGGCGCGGAATCAGCTCCTTGAGCTTGACGCAGATCTTGCGGCCGAAATCGTAGGCGTGGTCCTCGTGGATCAGGGTCGAGAGCGCATCCGCCGGGTCGCCGTTCAGCAGGATATCGAGCTTGACGAGCCGCGCCGGACGGAAATCCGTCACGTGGTAATCGAAGGAGGCGTAGCCCTTCGAGATGGACTTGAGCTTGTCGTAAAAGTCGAAGACGACCTCCGACAGCGGCATATCGTAGTTGAGCTCCACGCGGTCCGTGGTGATGTAGTGCTGGCCAATCAGCGTGCCCCGCTTGTCCATACAGAGCTTCATAATCGGGCCGTAGAAATCGCTCTTCGAGATGATCTGCGCCCGGATGTACGGCTCTTCGATATGGTCGATGAGCGTCTGCGGCGGCAATCCGGAGGGATTGTGCACGTCGACGACCTCGCCCTTGGTCGTAAAGACCTTGTAGGAGACGTTCGGCACCGTCGTGATGACGTCCATATTGAACTCGCGGAAGAGCCGCTCCTGCACGATCTCGAGGTGCAGCAGCCCGAGGAAGCCGCAGCGGAAGCCGAAGCCGAGGGCCAGCGAGCTTTCGGGCTCATACACGAACGAGGCGTCGTTGAGCTGGAATTTCTCGAGCGTCGCCCGGAGCTCCTCGAACTTCGAGGCATCAACCGGATACAGGCCCGCGAAGACCATCGGCTTCACCTCTTCGAAGCCCGCAATCGCCTCCCGGCAGGGCCGCTCGACGTGCGTGATCGTATCGCCCACCTTCACCTCGACGGCCGCCTTGATGCCGGTAATGATGTAGCCGACATCGCCGGTGCGGACCTCACCCGTAGGGTTGAGCCGGAGCTTGAGGTTGCCGACTTCCTCGGCCTCATACTCGTTGCCCGTGTTGACGAACTTGACCTTGTCGCCCTTCCGGATGGCGCCATTGACCACCTTGAAATAGGCAATGATGCCGCGGAAGGGGTTGAAGACCGAGTCGAAGATGAGGGCCTGGAGCGGCGCGTCGGGGTCGCCCTTCGGCGCCGGGACGCGGTCGACGATGGCGTCCAGGACCGCCTGGACCCCTTCCCCGGTGCGGGCCGAGACCTTCAGCACCTCATCCGGGTCGCAGCCGAGCAGGTCGCACACCTGGTCGGAGACGAGCTCCGGCTGCGCGGAGTCCATATCGATCTTGTTCAGGACCGGAATGATCTCCAGCCCGTGATCGACGGCCTGATAGAGATTGGATATCGTCTGCGCCTGGATCCCCTGCGAGGCATCGACCACCAGCAGGGCCCCTTCGCAGGAAGCGATGCTGCGCGAGACTTCATAGCTGAAGTCCACGTGCCCGGGCGTATCGATCAGGTTGAGCCGGTAGGTCTGTCCATCCCGCTGGTACTCCATCTGGATGGCGTGGCTCTTGATCGTGATGCCCTTTTCCCGTTCGAGGTCCATATCGTCCAGCACTTGGTTTTCCATCTCCCGGTCGCTGAGCGTACGCGTCAGTTCGAGGAGGCGGTCCGCCAGGGTGGATTTCCCGTGGTCGATGTGGGCGATGATGCAGAAGTTCCGGATGTTGCGCATAGACGAATGGGGGTGGATTAATCTACCGTGATGTCCAGCGTGACGATGGCCCGCTTGCCGCTGGCATAACGCAGCTGCGCCTCGATCGTATGGGTGCCCGTTTTCAGGACGACATAGTCTTCCGTCACCGGCTCGTCATCGTAGAACCAGCTGACCTCCGTCGGCTTAAAGCCTTCCACCTCGGTCAGGCTGAGCGGGAAGGTCTGTCCGACCGTGTAGCCGCCTTCTTCCGGGGTAACGATCACCGGATAGTCCAGCTCATCGCTCGGTACCGTCACGTAGAACGTGGAAGCGTTGTTGCCGTAGGCGATATTCGAGAAGATGATCTCGCTCGTCACCTTGTTCCAACTGACGGGGACAAAGTCCGTAATGTTGTCGCTGCCCGGGAAAGGAAGACGGGTATAGTTGGACGTGCTGACGTTGTAATTCTTATTCGAATAGGCCGGAACGACGTAATAGCAGGGATGGTTGCCATTCTCATTGATCGAGTTGGTTTCCTCCCAGTTTTCCCAGAGGTCCCGGGCCGTACGGCTTCCGCCATAGATCTTGACGCTGCGGTCCGACTTGTCCACGTGGTACACCACCAGACCGGGCTGCGGGATGTATTTGTCCCAGCCCTCCAGCGTACGGCACTCGAAGGCAAAATACTCGCCGTCCTTGTCGGTCGGCACCATATACGCCTGGTTGCCGTTCTGGACGGAAGTCAGGGTATAGCTGCCGCTCTTGTCGAAGGTCTTGTAGGCATCCTCCGCATCCAGCCAGCCGAGCAGGACGCGCTCCTCGGTCGTGAAATAGGGCGGCGTTCGGCCTTCGTTGTTGTACGGACCGCCGCACATCGTGGAGTAGTCATACAGACCGCCGGCCTCGCCGTTCGCCTGGTTGTAGTCGGTATCGTAGAAATCCGGCAGGCCCATCGCGTGGCCGAATTCGTGGCAGGCGGTACCGATGCCTTCCATCTTGCCCTGAGAGGAGCCATAACCGATCAGCTCGTTGCTGCAGGCGTACTTATCGACCTTCTTTCCGTCCAGGGTCAGGCTGATGCCCGCCTCGGAAAGCTCCCACTGGTGCGGCCAGATCGTATCCTCGGCACCGCTGCCGCTGTAATCCGCTTCGCCGTAGCCGGCGTAGTACATAAAGACCAGATCCACGGCACCGTCGCCGTCATTGTCGTACTGCGCAAAGTCGATCTGCGAATTCAGGGCCTCACAGGCTTCCTTGACGGCCTGCTCGGGCGCCTTGTCGTTGCCGGAGCTGTCGTTGCCGCCATAGTAGGCCACCTTGTTGGTCAGGGTCACGGGGCCGTACACGTCGAAAATCGGTTCGAAATAGCCGTTGGAATTGTCAAAATAGAAATCCCGGGCGGAACCGGTGCCACCGTTGCCCGAATACCCCTGCTGGTTCAGCATATTCGTAAAGGCCGCCTTGTTGTTCGTGGTCTTGAACTTGGTGTCGCTGAACTGCACGAGAATCACGAGGAAGTGCTTCTGTCCGACGGCAACGTGGCTTCCGCTCTTAGCGCGGGCGCGATTGACGCTCGTGCGGCGGGCCCGGGCAGCGTTGCGGCGGGCGGTCAGGGTCGACTCTTCAACGGGGCGGTAGAAACCGTCCTCACCGAGGGCGACCGTCTCGCCGGCCTCATTGGTTACCCAGTGGAAAAACTCGTCACCATTCAGGCGAAGGGTCAGGACCGTACCGTCCGGCTGCGTGTACTTGAACGTACCGCGACGGGCCGGAACGGCATCAGCGATGGCAGCCAGGAAAAGGACTGCAAAAAGGATAGCAATAATCTTCTTCATACGTATTCCCTCCGCTTACTTCTTGATAATGAAACCATTGCCACTGCCGTTACCGAGCCATACCTTCGGGCCTTCTTCCTTGACGACCTTCAGGTTGTACGACTGGGTGGCCACGACCTCCGTCCGGCCTTTGCGCCAGGAGAGGGTCACCTTTACGGCGTCATCCTTGACCAGATCCGAACGGTAACCGCTCAGCACAATCTGCTCGTTGGTCTCCGGATTGAGCAGGATCCAGGTCAGGGCCTCGCCGTCATACTCGCGGAACATCTGATCCGAACCCGGGACATACACCCTTTCCTTTACGGAAAGATAGCAGCCGTACTGGGAATTCTGGGTCAGCGGATCGAGCTCGACCGGACCGGCCGCCGCGCTGCCCTTGCGGTAAATCGCGACAGGATCCTGCATACTGGAATTGGAACCATAGGCCGAGAAACGGGCGTTGCTCCCGTTGTTGGGATTGTAGCGGATGAAATTGTAATCACCGCTCTTGGCCTCCAAGGTCGCATCGCCCGAAGCGGTGATCGAAACAGACCAGCTGCTCGAAGCACTGATCGAGTTGGCGGTCGAGAGAGAATTCTTCGTAGAGGTCGTCGTCAGGTAGCCGTCGCTCGCCTGGAAGGCCCAAGTGCCGGTTGAGCTGCCTTTGGCCAGGGTCAGCACGGAGGCATCGCCGAGATCCGTGATGACACCGCCGGAAATGGAAACGGGAACCGCCTGGCGGTAAGGAGTCTTGCCGCCCGTATTCTTCGGGCCGAGGCCGTGGGTACCCGCCTTGTTCACGATGATCACCTCATCCCCTGCCTGCAGCACGGACGCATCGGTAACGAGCTGGAAGGTATCGGAACCGCCGCCCGCGATCTCAATGCCCTGCATATCCACCGTAAAGACGGCGATCCGGCCGCTCGTGAACTGCCGATTGGCAGGGAAAGTAATCTCCTTCGAGAGGGCACCCTGATCGGTCAGGACGGTAATCCGCATCGTCTTGCCGGACATATCGACCGGAGCGCAGGCGAACCAGATGTTCTCCGTCGCGGAGGTGTTCAGGGTCAGGGTCGAGGAAGCGCCGTTATCGCTCAGGCTCGCGTCCTCGCAGCTCCAGTACCAGTCGCCGACAAAAGGCGCATCGAGGGTCGTCAGTTCGACGCCGCTGACAACCGCCTCGCCGAGCTCGAGATTCTTGAAGCTCAGGCGGCCGTAAGCCGTCAGGTGGCTGAAATGCAGCTCCACCTCGCTCGGGACGTTCGGGTTTTCGACGCTGGCCGCAGCGAGCAGCATCGCCGCCTCATCCGGAGAACCGGCGAGCGGGGTCTGCTCCGCGGGAACCGTCACGTTCCAGGCCTTGCGGCTCGGGCTGAGGGCCTTCGCGGCCGTAGCCGGGCTGACGGCATAGAAAGTATAGGGAGCCTCGGTCACGCTCGGATCGATCTCAGCCTCAAAACTTGCATACCGGCCATCCTGCTCCGGAACGACAGCCGCTTCGGCCGCCTCGGTGTAGTTGAGGGCCAGTTTAATCCTTTCGCTTTCCGTCCAGCGGGTCGGATAGACGCCGTCCTCCTTCTCACCGAAGGCTGCACGGGTCTCGACTTCACCGGCCGTAAAACGGACCGTACGTTTGCCGATCAGATCGGCCGCCGCTTCTTCCTGTGTGGAAGAACAGGCGCTGAAAAGGGTTGCCGCCGCAAGCAGGGCGGTACCCGTCAGGACTTTCAAAGACATCGTTCTCATTTCTCTTCCCTCCATTATAAATCGCCCCACAAATCTTCTTCACCGGGATCGATGCCCCCATTACCAGTAGAATACAGGAAGTCCTCTTCAAAACGGGCTTCCCGGACACGAACAAGCGGAGCCCGGTAGGTGCCGCGCTCCCTTGTCTCAATTGTTTTGAAATTCATTTCTTTTGTGTGGTTATCAGTCTCCCCTCACGGGGGTAATTTTTACGCTTCCACGGCGCGGAATGCCGGCAGGTCGGCCGGATCGAAGGCCTGGATGTACGCGCTCTTTCCGAGGACGTTCTCCTCCGCCATACGGGCATAGACGCGGGCGCTCTTTTCGAAGAGCTCCGGCGCAGCCGTCGCATCGCGCAGCAGCAGCAGGGACATCACGAGCTCGCCGGTCATATCGTAGAGGCGGCGGGCCAGGAAGTCGAGGACCTCCTGGTTCTCGAAGGACTTCACCTTCTCGATGGCCTGCTCATAGACGTCGGTCAGCTCGGCAATGCGCGCCCGGACAGGCTCGAGGGCCGGTGCGACCGGCTCCTGCAGCAGCTCGCGGATGATGGCGAGATCGGTGCCGTTCGTGATGTAGCGGATCGCCGCGACGACCTGCAGCTGCGTGGTGCCTTCATAGATGGAGAAGATACGCGCATCGCGCATCAGGCGCTGGCACTTGTACTCCATAATGAAGCCGCTACCGCCGTGGACGGAAACGCAGTCGTAGGCGTTCTGGTTGGCATATTCGGAGCTCATACCCTTGCAGAGCGGGGTGTAGGCGTCGGCGAGGCGGGTGAATTTCTTCATCTCGGCCTTCTCCTCCGGCGTCAGCGCACGCTCGCGCTGGATGTCCTCGAGGCACTTGTAGATGTCCACGTGGGCCGCCGTATGGTAGAGCAGGCTGCGGCCGGCGTCGAGTTTCGCCTTCATCCGGGAAAGCATATCGTACACGCCCGGGAAGTGATTGATCGTCTGACCGAACTGGGCCCGCTCGGAGGCGTACTTAACGGCCTCGTTGTAGGCTTCCTGGCTCAGACCGGTGGACTGGGCGCCGATGCCGAGGCGCGCACCGTTCATCAGGGCCATCACGTACTTGATCAGGCCGAGACGGGTGCTGCCGCAGAGTTCCGCCTTCGCGTTCTTGTAGGTCAGCTCGCAGGTCGGGGAGCCGTGGATACCGAGCTTGTGCTCGATGTGGCGCACGTTGACGCCGCCCTGACGCTTGTCATAGATGAACATCGACAGACCGCGGCCGTCGGTGGTGCCTTCTTCGCTACGGGCGAGGACGAGATGGATGTCGCTGTCGCCGTTCGTGATGAAGCGCTTGACACCGTTCAGGAGGTAGCAGCCATCCTTCTCGGACCAGGTCGCCTTCAGCATCACGCGCTGCAGGTCGGAGCCGGCATCGGGTTCGGTGAGGTCCATTGACATCGTCTCGCCGGCGCAGATGCGCGGGAGGAACTTCTGCCGCTGCTCCTCGGAGCCGAACTCATAGAGGGTGTCGGCGCAGCTCTGCAGGCTCCAGATATTCTGGAACGAAGCATCCGCGGCGGAAACCAGCTCGGAGCACATACTGAACACGACGTTCGGCAGGTTCAGACCGCCGTAGCGGCGCGGCTGCGAAACACCGCTGAGGCCGGCTTTGCGCATCGCCTCCATATTCTCGACGGTCTTCGACGCATAGATCATACGGCCATTCTCGAGGTGCGGACCTTCGAGGTCCACGGCTTCGGAGTTCGGTTCAATGATGTTCGCGGCGATGTCGCCGAGTACGTCCAGGAGGCGCTTGTAGCTGTCGATACAGTCTTCGTGATCGACGGGGGCCTCGGGATATTTTTCAGCTTCCGTAAAGTTTCGCTCCTTGAGCTCCACGATGCGGCGCATCAGGGGATGGTTCAGGTAAAAAGCGATTTCGGGATGATCGGTAAAGTAGTTTGCCATATCGCGTGCCTCCTCTATTTGCTGTTTTTCTTGTAGTACTTGATGAGCTTCGGAATCACCTCCTCAACGGTCCCGACGATGACGTAGTCGGCGATCCGGTTGATCGGCGCCTCGGGATCGGAGTTGATGCTGATGATGATCGAGCTCTCCTGCATACCGGCGATGTGCTGGATCTGACCGGAGATACCGCAGGCGATATAGACCTTCGGGTGCACGGTGACGCCCGTCTGGCCAATCTGCCGGGACGGATCGCAGAAACCGGCATCGACAGCCGCACGGCTCGCACCGACCTCCGCGTGGAGGACCTTCGCCAGGTCGAACAGCATCTCGAAGCCTTCCTTCGAGCCCATACCGTAACCGCCGGAGACGACGATCGCGGCGCCCTTGAGGTTGTGGCCCGCAGCCTTGACGGCGTGGTCGAGCACCTTGACGACATAAGCTTCGGGTGCGACGTACTTCGCGACGTCGGGATAGACGACTTCCTTGCGGCAGCTGCCTTCGAAGAGGGCCTTCTGCATCACGCCACTGCGGACGGTCGCCATCTGCGGACGGTGGTCGGGATTGACGATCGTCGCGACGATGTTACCGCCGAAAGCGGGACGGATCTGATAGAGCAGGTTCTGATATTCTTTTCCGGTCTTCGCGTCGGTGTAGGGACCAATCTCGAGCTGCGTGCAGTCGGCGGTAAGGCCACTGGTCAGGCTGGAGCTCACGCGCGGGCCGAGGTCGCGGCCGATGACGGTCGCACCCATCAGGCAGATCTGCGGCTGCTCTTCCTTGAACAGGCCGACGAGGATGTCCGTATGCGGAGCGGAAGTGTAAGGGAAAAGGCCTTCGCCGTCGAAGACAAAGAGCTTGTCGACGCCGTACGGGAGGATCTGCTCCTCGACTTTCCCCTTGATACCGGTACCGGCCACGACAGCGTGGAGCTCGACACCGAGTTCGGTGGCCAGTTTGCGGCCCTTGGTCAGGAGTTCCTGGGAGACTTCGGCAACCTGTGTGCCTTCAATCTCACAATATACAAATACGTTGTTCATAGCTAGCCGATGATTTTTTCGTTGAGAAGTTCCTGGATCAGGCCTTCCACATCCGCGTCGGAAGCGGTAAGGCGCTTGCTTTCCTTAGCCTGGAAAACGATGTTCTGCACGGTCTTGACCTTGGTCGGGGAACCGGCGAGACCGCACTGCTGCGGATCACCGTCCACGTCCGCGACACTCCACTGCGTGAGGGTCAGGTACGGGCGCTGCGCGTAGAGATCCTTGCGCGGATCGTCAGCGGGGCGCTCGAGCGGGCAGGTTGCATATTTGTACTTCATCACGAGTTTCACGTTCTGCGGGCGGCAGGGAGCGGCCGTGCCGTTGACCGTCACCACGAGCGGAAGCGGAGCCTCAACGGTCTCGACGCCACCGTCAATGTGACGCTCGATCGTCGCGACGCCGTTCTCGATCTTCTTGATATCCTCGGCATAGGTGACCTGGTTGAGGCCGAGCTTCTGCGCGACCTGCGGGCCGACCTGCGCGGTGTCGCCATCGATGGCCTGACGGCCGCCGATCACGATGTCCACGTCCCCGATCTTCTTGATCGCGGTCGCGAGGGCATAGGAAGTTGCAAGGGTGTCAGCGCCGGCGAAGAGGCGGTCGGTCAGGAGCCAGCCGGTATCGGCGCCGCGGTAGAGGCCCTGGCGGATAATTTCTCCGGCACGGGGCGGGCCCATCGTCAGCACACCGACCGTGGAGCCGGGATACTGCTCTTTCAGGCGGAGCGCCTGCTCGAGGGCATTGAGGTCATCGGGATTGAAAATAGCGGGAAGAGCGGCACGGTTGACGGTCCCTTCCGGGGTCATCGCGTCCTTTCCCACGTTGCGGGTGTCCGGCACTTGTTTGGCCAGGACAACAATTTTTAAAGCCATACTTGCTATTTAGGTTTGTACGTTTTTGCCTTATTTTACGGGCCTTCTTTTAGCTAAAGCTAAAAACGTACAAAGTTAGCACTTTTTGCGAGATTCACAAAAAAGTGCCAGCCGGAATGAACGACTGGCACTGGGTGGTCCCTGGGGGACTTGAACCCACGACCCACGGATTATGAGTCCGCTGCTCTAACCGACTGAGCTAAGGGACCGCTGAAATGAATCAGGACTGCAAAGGTAGTAAAAATAATTGGAATCTTTCCGGGAAGTTTGTAGATTCGCGTTTTGGAGACTAGGATTGATAATTAATCATATGCATATGAAAAAATATCTGCCGTTAGGGATTGCAGCCGCGCTGGGTCTGACCCTTTTCGCCTGCCAGAGCAAGGAACAGGATGTATTGGATGAGAGTTTCTGTGCACCGCCGGAGGATGTGGAGTTTTATGCCGAGATGGAGCAGGCCGGTGAGGATGCCGACACAAAAGTCTTTGCTGACAAGGACCTGAAGGTGCTTTGGGATGCCGATGACTGCATCAGTATCTTCAACAAGTACACCTATAACCGGAAGTATCGCTTCCAGGGCGAAACCGGGGCGACCGCCGGCGTTTTCAAGCCGGAACCGCTCAGTGAGTCCATCTCGGGCAGCAGCCTGAAGTTGATCTATGCCGTGTATCCCTATCAGGAGGAAACGTATGTCCTGTATGATGCCGCATTGAGCGTCAACTTCCCGACGCAGCAGGCGTATGCCGAGAAGAGCTTCGGCCGCGGGGCCAATGTGATGGTCTCCACCACCTTTGACAACTATCTTTTCTTCAAGAATGCGGGCGGCTATCTGGCCGTCAAGCTCTATGGAGAAGGCGTCAAGGTGTCGGGCCTGCGGATCGAAGGCAACGGCGGCGAGCGGCTCTCCGGACCCGCCACGATCTACGTCCATCCCGACAAGGATCCCGAGGTTGCGATGACGGACGAGGCTGTCTCGGAGGTTTTCCTTTCCTGCAGCGAGCCGGTCGAACTGGGTGCTACGCCGGATGAGGCGACGACCTTCTGGGTGGTTATCCCGCCTACGTACTTCGGTCAAGGTTTTACCCTCACGGTCTATGACGAGCGGGGTAAGGCTTTTGTCAAGCAGACGGATAGGGAGATATGGATCGAACGCAACTACATCTCGACGATGAGCCCCGTTGAGGTCGTGATGCCCGCGCAGCCGGACAATGAGATCTGGTACACGACTACGGACGGGAATATTATCCAGTATCCGTATCAAGACCCAACGGAGGGATTCTGGCCTCACGTCGTGTCCAATGTATATGAGAATGGCCAGGGCGTGATAACCTGCGACGAACCGATTACAGTAATCGGGCCGAATGCTTTCCAGATGATTCAGAATTTGGCATCCATAGAGCTTCCCGGGTCCGTGAAAACGATCGGATACGCAGCCTTCAACTATTGCCCGGCTTTGACCGAAATCTGGTTGCCGGAAGGGGTTGAATCCATACAGGCATCCGCTTTCCAGTTGAACGAGAATCTGCAAAAGGTATATGTTCCTTCCACGGTTACGGAATTCATCGGGAATCCATTCATCTCTTGCCCCAACCTGTCTTTCGTCGGACCGTTGGCCTCCGAAGATAGTCATTGCCTGGTTTCCAATGGGGTATTGATAGCCTTCTCGCCCAATGGATTGAGCGAATACGTCATCCCGGACGGTGTGAGAGAAATCGGCGAGAGCGCGTTCGAGTGGAGCGGGTTATCAAAAGTCGAGGTTCCAGAAGGCGTTCAGGTGATTCAGTATCACGCCTTTAACCTCAATTATCAACTAACGGAGGTGATTCTGTCGGAAGGTCTTCAGGAAATCGGGCGCCATGCATTCACGGCCTGCACGGTTCTTCCCGAGTTATTCATCCCTTCTTCCGTTGAGTCGATCGGGATCGGGGCCTTCCTGAATTGTCGTCAGTTGGAGAGATTCTCAGGAAAGTTTGTTTCGGAAGACTCCCGTTGCCTGATCGTTGACGGCAACTTGGTTGCCGTCGCCTTGAAGGATCTCGAAGACTACACGGTCCCGGATGGGGTAAGCAGACTTTCGTCCTCTACTTTTGGAGCCATTCGGACCCTTCGTCATCTTACCTTCCCGGCCTCGCTCAGTCAAATTGGATCCTTGAGCATCAGCAATACGTACAATGTATTGGAGACGATTACGCTGCTGTCTGTAACGCCCCCCGTGCCCGATTACGAAGGAGAACCTCTCTTCAATGATTTGGGTAACTGTGTCATCCTGGTCCCGTCGGAATCTTATGACGCCTATGTCGCCGCACCGGGCTGGAGCAATTATGCGGAAAGTATCCGCGTCGCCGGCAACTACTATGGCGTGTATTTCCCGGAGCAGGACGCCTCGGGAGATCATCTCGTAACGACGGATGAGGAACCTGCGATCGAGATTACCCTCGTGCGCAGCAACACGGAAGGCGAAATCGTGGTCCCGGTCTCCACTAAGTTCTCGGAAGAAGGCATCTTTACGCTGGGCGAAATCCGTTTCGCCGATGGAGAGGCAGAAACGACCTGCACGCTCTCTTTTGCGAATGCCGCACTCGGGGTGAACTATTCGGCCCATATTGAAATCACGGACCCGGCCTATGCCGCACCTTCCCTTACGTCAATCGATCTGTCCGTAACGCGCGTTCAGATGCAGTACTTCCTGAATCCGGAGACCGGAGAGAAAGCCCTGGTGCATTGGACGCAAGGTTGGTGGGGAGAAACGGTCGACACCTATATCAAATACTACGAACTGAATGGCGTCCGTATCTGCACGACCGAAACCCTCCCGGAGACGCATTACACCAATGGTAGTTATTATACCGGTTACGGTTTCTGGGGCCTGAGCGCTGTCGAAGGCCAGTGGGAATGGACGTTCTACTGGTTCCCCAACCAGAACAACGCGGACGGGCATAACCTAATCCGAATCCCGAATCAGCTGGCCGGCTGGCATAATGATAAATATGATGCCGATGTTTATGTCCGTGACTATTTCGATTACAATGTCGGAGGTGGCAGTGATGAGGAATTCCTCTCCTTTGCTGCGAACAACAGCGGCGTCGTGAGCTATTACGACGGAAACGGCGGCTTCTACCTCTCGGTACGTTCCTACTATATGTACAATGTAGGTGGTTGGGGCCCGGGTCTTTTCGAAACCGTCGGTGAAGCTGAAGGTTTCGACCGGGGCGATTATTCCTTATCACTCTCGACGGATTATCCCTCTGACGGGGTCACGCCGGTCTTCGTGAATGCGGGCGCAGATATCGACTACGTGGATTACAAGGTCCTTGCCGGCGAACTTTCTCCGAATGAGATTGACGAGCAGATTGCTCTCGCGCTCAACGGTGGAACAGGCCTGACCCGCATAGAAGACTTCAACATCGACGATGACGGAAAGCACACCACCCTGCGGCTCTCTCCGGCGCGCAGCGGCAAGTACACCGTCATCGCCCTGGCCTATTCGTCGACCCGGGGGTACAAGAACTCCGCCAGCATCGTGTTCAACCACATCACGGCCGAAGATGCGCAGGGCCTGATTGTTAACGTATCGGTCTATGCGGAAGACGTCCCGGATGGGAATTGCCACGATTCCTTCGTCTACGGCATTTCCGGCAAGGACCTGACCGAGGTCCACGTGGCCGTCTTCCCCGCGCGGGCTATTGACGGGGATGGTCTGGAGAACGTGATGAATGTCGTAAAGAATGAGCCCGGTTATGCCGTCAATGGCGAGACCCTGGCCGCGATCAATTTCACGGGTTATTCTACCGTTTATAACAAAGCCCTGGCCGAAACGACCTATTATGTCATCGTCTGGGCGACCAACGGCTCTCTCGACACCGTCGTGTACGACACCTATACCACGGCCCCGCTTCCGTATGAGTGGACGTATATGGGGCAGGGAACGCTCACCGACGATTTCCTGAACCCGATGTTCGGTTATTCCATCGTTACGGTACCCTGCGACTTCTATCAGGATCCGAACTTCCCGGGCATCTATATGATGACCGGATTCCAGCTCGAACTCTCCGCCCACTTCTGGAGCGTAGATGTATCCGAGATGGAGCAGTACGAAGGGGAAGACAACTACTGGTATAATGCCCGGATCATCATTGACGCCCGAAATCCGGAAGCCGTCGTCATCAATGATCAGGCTTTCGGCATCTATATCAACACCAACTATGGTTCTGTCCGTATCCAGACGGAAGCAACTGGCACCTTGACCGACGGACGGATTGTCTGGCCGAGCTACAATGTGTATCTCGGCTTGACCGCGGTGGATACGTGGTATTCGAGCAACCGGTCGGGCGGTTTCGAGATCACTTTCCCCGAAGCGGCGAGTTCCGCCGGCGTTTCACGCCGTGCGGCAGCAAGCGGTTCGATGAAGGTGAAAAAGACCCTGAAACTGATCGACGAAGCGAAGTAAAAAAATACGCGATGCGGGAAAACCTGCATCGCGTACTTTTTATGCTGGGGTTTTATCCTCAGACCTTGATCTCAACCTCTACGCCGGAGGGGAGCTCGAGCTTCATCAGGGCATCAACGGTCTTGGCGTTGCTGTCATCGATGTCGAGCAGACGGACGTAAGAGTCAAGCTCGAACTGCTCGCGGGACTTCTTGTTAACGAAGGTCGAGCGGTTCACGGTAAAGATCTTCTTGTGAGTAGGCAGCGGAATAGGACCATTGACCTTTGCACCTGTAGACTTCACCGTATCAACGATCTTAGCCGCGGACTTGTCCACGAGCATATGATCGAAGGATTTCAGTTTGATTCTGATTTTCTGGCTCATATCTGAAAATTTTTAGATTTCTACAAATTATTCGTCATCGGAGGCAAGACGGCTGTAGCCGCTCTTCTCGACAATATCCTTCGCGAGGTTCGCCGGGACTTCGGAGTAGTGGTCGAAGGTCATCGTGCTCGTAGCACGGCCGGAGGACAGGGTCCTCAGGACAGTGACGTAACCGAACTGCTCCGCGAGCGGGACGAATGCCTTGATGATGCGTGCACCGTTTGCGGTAGAATCCATCGCGACGATCTGTCCGCGGCGACGGTTGAGGTCACCGACGATGTCGCCCATATAATCCTCCGGGGTAACCACCTCGAGGGACATAATGGGTTCGAGCAGGACAGGCTTCGCTTTCGGGCAGGCGTGACGGAAAGCCATCCGGGCTGCCAGTTCGAACGAGAGCTGGTCCGAGTCCACCGGATGGTAGGACCCGTCCAGAACGGTCACCTTCAGCGAAGGAACCTCGTAACCGGCAAGGACACCATTGGCCATTGCGGCTTGGAATCCCTTCTCGATTGCGGGAATATACTCCTTCGGAATGTTACCGCCTTTCACCTCGTTCACGAACTGAAGACCCGACGTACCTTCGTCGGCCGGAGAGATGTTGACGATGATGTCTGCGAACTTACCGCGACCGCCAGTCTGCTTCTTGAAGACCTCACGCCACTCGACCGAGCCGGTGATCGTCTCCTTGTAGTTGACCTGCGGGGCGCCCTGGTTGATATCGACGCCGAACTCGCGACGGAGACGGTCGACAATGATGTCCAGGTGCAGCTCACCCATACCGCTGATGACCGTCTGGCCGGTTTCGTGGTCGGACTTGACCGTGAAGGTCGGGTCCTCCTCGGCGAGCTTGCCGAGCGCGATACCGAGTTTGTCGAGGTCATTCTGCGTCTTGGGTTCGACGGCGATTCCGATCACAGGATCCGGGAATTCCATCGACTCGAGCACGATCGGGTGGTCTTCGACACAGACCGTATCGCCGGTACGCAGGTCCTTGAAGCCGACGGCCGCGCAGATATCACCCGCCTCCACGAACTCAATCGGGTTCTGGTGGTTCGAGTGCATCTGATACAGCCGGGCGACCCGCTCCTTCTTCGCGGTACGCGTGTTATAGACGTACGAGCCGGCGTCAAGCCGTCCGGAGTAGGCCCTCAGGAAGGCGAGACGGCCCACGAACGGGTCGGTCGCGATCTTGAACACGAGGGCGCAGAAAGGCTCCGTATTGGAAGGCTTGCGCTCGATCTCGGCACCGGTTCTCGGGTTGGTACCCGTAACGGATCCCTTGTCCAGCGGGGAAGGAAGGTAACGCATCACCGCGTCGAGAAGGAACTGGACGCCCTTGTTCTTGAAGGAAGAGCCGCAGCAGGCGGGAACGAGCTGCATCGCGATCGTGCCCTTGCGCAGGGCCGCGATGATCTCCTCCTCCGTCACGGAGTCCGGGTCGTCAAAGTACTTCTCCATCAGGGCCTCATCGCACTCGGCCGCCGATTCGAGGAGTTTCCCCCTCCACTCGGCCACCTCGGCCTCCATCGCCGCCGGGACCTTGTCAACACGGTAGTTGACGAGCTCCTCGGACGAATCGTAATAGATCGCCTTCTGCGAGATCAGGTCGATGATCCCTTCGAATTTATCCTCCGCACCGATCGGAAGGCAGACAGGCACGGCGTTCGCACCGAGCTTGGTCCGGATCTCCTCCACACAGGAAAGGAAATCGGCCCCGACCCGGTCCATCTTGTTCACGTAGGCAATCTTCGGCACACCGTACTTGTCCGCCTGCCGCCAGACCGTTTCGGACTGCGGCTGTACGCGACCGACGGCGCAGAAGGTCGCAATCGTGCCGTCAAGGACGCGCAGCGAGCGCTCTACCTCGACCGTGAAGTCCACGTGCCCGGGAGTGTCGATCAGATTGATCTGATAGACCTTCCCGCCGTAGTGCCAGAAGGCGGTGGTCGCAGCGGAAGTGATGGTGATACCACGCTCCTGCTCCTGGACCATCCAGTCCATCGTAGCGGCACCCTCGTGTACTTCTCCGATCTTGTGGGTCTTGCCCGTATAGTAGAGAATACGCTCCGAAGTCGTCGTCTTGCCGGCATCAATGTGCGCCATGATGCCGATGTTGCGGGTGAATGTAAGATCTCTGCCAGCCATATATCAGCTTGCCGGAATTTTAGAAACGGAAGTGTGCAAATGCCTTGTTGGCCTCTGCCATTCTGTGCATATCCTCTTTACGCTTGAAGGCGCCACCTTCATTGTTGTAAGCGGCGACGATTTCGGCGCAAAGTTTTTCTGCCATTGAGTGCCCTGAGCGCTTGCGTGCAAACGAGATCATATTCTTCATAGAGACGGAAACTTTCCGCTCCGGACGCAACTCAGTCGGCACCTGGAAGTTCGCACCACCGATACGACGGGACTTGACCTCGATCTGAGGGGTCACGTTTTCGAGTGCTTTCTTCCAAATATCGAGAGGAGCCTTGTCAGAATCTTTCATCTTCTCGCCTACCATATCAATGGCATCGTAAAAAATAGAATACGCGATACTCTTCTTCCCCTGGAGCATAAGATTGTTCACGAAACGGGTAACCTCCACGTCGTGGAACTTAGGATCAGGAAGTAGAATCCTCTTTTTAGGCTTCGCTTTTCTCATTTTGAAAAAAATTAATAGGTGATAACTTACTTCTTAGATTTCTTAGGACGTTTTGCGCCATAGAGCGAACGGGACTGAGTCCTGCCTTCTACGCCGGCGGTATCCAAAGCTCCTCTAAGGATGTGGTAACGTACACCCGGAAGGTCCTTTACACGACCGCCGCGAACCAGCACGATGCTGTGTTCCTGCAGGTTGTGACCCTCGCCCGGGATGTAGGCATTGACCTCTTTCGCGTTGGAAAGACGAACACGCGCGACTTTACGCATAGCGGAGTTCGGCTTCTTAGGAGTCGTCGTGTAAACACGAAGACATACGCCACGCTTCTGAGGGCAAGCATCCAGTGCACGAGACTTACTCTTGACTTCGATCGTCTCGCGACCCTTGCGAACAAGTTGTTGAATTGTTGGCATAAGTGTTTGTTAATAAATAAATTATAGTTACGACCCAAACCGTGGGGCTTATGTCCCCGCAATTTGGGTCGGCAAAGATAAGTAAAAAATTTTAATTAACAAAGGGTTAGCGGTACTTGTCCTGTCCCAGAAGGGTCAGTCCGGCCATAAAATCCCGGTACTGCTGGTCGTCCCGCGGACAGACTAAAAGCACGTCCGGAGAGTCGATCAACATATAGTCACTCAGGCCTTTAACCGCAAAGAGTTTGTCGCCGCGGTGCGACAGGGCGATATTCCCTGAGGCATCCTGCCCGTACACCCGGGCGTTGGAGACGTTCCCCTCCTCGTCTTTCAGGTAGGAGAAACTGTCGTACAGGGCATCCCAGCTGCCGAGGTCCGCCCATCCGAAACGCACCGGATAGAGCCAGGCGCGATCCGTCTTCTCCATCACAGCGTAGTCGATCGATTCCTTCTCGCAATCGGCATAGCAGCGGGCCAGGAAGGCCTCCTCCTTCTCCGTACCGGCCACGGCGCCCCAGCCGTCCAGCAGCGGAACCAGGTAGGGGACGTGCTTGCGGATCTCGGAAATGATCGTTTCGTTGCGCCAGAGGAAGATACCGGAGTTCCAGAAGAACTCGCCGCTCTGGAAGAAGACTTCCGCGAGCGAGGCGTCCGGCTTCTCCGTAAAGGTCTTCACCGGCATCGCCGTCCCGCTGTGGCGCGCCTCCGGACCTCCCTGGATCTGGATGTAGCCATAATCCGTCTTCGGCCCGGTCGGATGGATTCCGAGGGTCATCAGGATGTCCTCCTGGTCCACGTACTCAGCCGCGCTCAGCAGCGTCTCCGCGAAGAGCGGTCCCTCCGAGATGATGTGGTCCGCCGGGGTCGCGATCATAATGGCTTCGGGATCCCGTTCCCGGACCTTGCAGGCCGCATAGGCGATGCAGGGGGCCGTTTTCCGGCCGAAGGGTTCCTCGAGGAGGTTCTCCTGCGGCAGTTCGGGCAGCTCCTTCCGCACCAGAAGGGCAAAGCGCGAAAGCGTGACGACGAAGATGTTCTCCTTCGGGACGAATTCGGCAAAGCGGAGGAAGGTGCTGCGCAGGAAGGAGCCCTCCTGATTGGGGCGCGGACGCAGCAGGAACTGCGGGAAGGACTCCCGGGTGATCGGCCAGAAGCCGTTGCCGCTTCCGCCGGCCATAATCACGCAATAAAGATTTCTATTCATAGATATTAGCTGTGTTATCAATACATAGGTATCCAGGCTCCGGGAAAGTACTCCACTTCGGACCGACCGCCGCCTAGGACGACGGAGACGATGTCGAAAAAGACCTCCCCGGACGGAGGTTTTACGGTATCCCGGCTGGTAAGCCAGCTGCGGGCCGCGCCTTCGATATTGCGGCGTTTGCGCGCATCGACCTGCTCGAAGGGACCGGCGGCGATCGGCTCCAGCCGCGTTTTCACTTCGACAAAGCGGAGGTTCCCCTCCCCGTCGAGCGTGACGATATCGACTTCCCGGTGTCCGGCGCGCCAGTTCCGCGCCGCGATCCGATGGCCCCGGGCCAGGAGGTAATCGCAGGCCGCGTCTTCGCCGACCCGTCCGGCCGCGCCCCTGCCCCGCGATATGACGGATCTCTGCTCCATCATCCGAGACGTACGACGGTGACGCCGCTGCCGCCGAGGCGGATGTCCTCATCCGCGACCGACACGACCCCGGGCACAGTCCGAAGGTATTTCTGAATCTCCTCCCGCAGGGCGCCGGTGCCCTTTCCGTGGAGGATCCGCACCGAATCGACCGACAGCATCAGCGCGTCGTCGATGTAGCGCATCACGTGCTCCAGGGCCTCGCCGACCCGTTCTCCGCGAACGTCCAGCTCCGGCCGGAAGGCAAGCTTGCGCTCCTGGATCGAAGCATCGATCCGTTGCAGCGGCACGCGCGATGCGGCAGGCATCTTGCGCTCCGCGGCCCGGAACTCGTTGGCGGTAATCTTCTCGACGCGGTCGAGGGGCAGCTTGGTCTGCACATTGCCGACAATCACCGTCACGGCCTTCGCCGAGACCTTCGACACCTCGCCGACCATTCCGTTGTCCTTGACGCGCACCTTTTCACCGACCTTGAGGGGCGAAGTGCGGAACTGCTCGATCCGCCGCTGCTCCTCCTGCCCGGCCGCCAGGGCCTCCTGCTCCGCCTTCGGGCTCCGGCGGGTGCGACGCTGCTGCTCGCGGACTTTCCGCTCCTCGAGCTGCCGGATCTTCCCGTCGAGATAGGCTTCGCGGCTCTTCTCCTGCGTACGCTTGGTCTCTCCGAGCGCCTGGATAAAGGCCTGCAGGCCTTCCCGGGCCTCCTTGGTCGCGGCCTTTTCCGCCTGCGACTCCCGGATCGTCCGGATCGTATTCTCCACCTGCCGGTTCGCGCCCTTGATGATGTCCTCCGCCTCACGGCGCGCCCCTTCGATGATGTCTTTCCGCTGTGCCCGGATGTCCTCGAGCTCCTTCTGGTACTTGTCCGTCAGGGTGTCCAGCGTCTTGTCCGCCGCCTTGACCTTCTGCAGTTTCTCGTCTAGGGCCCGGCGGCCGCGGGCAATCTTGCGGAGGTTCCGCTCCACCGACACATAGCCCTCGCCAGCCCGCTGCTCGGCATCGTGCACCAGGCTCTCCGGCAGGCCCATCTTCCGGGCCAGCTCGAAGGCGAAGGAATTGCCCGGCAGGCCGATTTCGAGCTGGAAGAGCGGCGTAATGTTCGCGACGTCGAAGAGCATCGCGCCGTTGATGACGCCGGTCTGCTCCCCTGCCGCGTAGAATTTCAGGTTCGAATAGTGCGTCGTGATGACGCCATACACCCCTCGCGCATCGAGCTGCGCGAGGATCGCCTCCGCGATCGCCCCGCCGGCGGCGGGTTCCGTGCCCGAGCCGAACTCGTCGATCAGCACGAGGGTCTTCCCGTCCGCGACCGCGAGCATCTCCCGCATATCCGTGAGGAAGGAACTGTAGGTCGAAAGGTCGTTTTCGAGCGACTGGTCGTCGCCGATCGAGACGAGGATCCGGTCATAGACCATCAGCTCGGAGGTCTCGCTGGTCGGGACCAGCATCCCCCACTGGAACATATACTGCAGCAGACCTACCGTCTTGAGGCACACCGACTTACCGCCGGCGTTCGGGCCCGAGATCAGGAGGAGGTGCTTGGCGGGCGAGAGCTCGACCGTCAGGGGCACGATCTCCCGGTGCTCCTTGCGGAGCGCCCGTTCGAGGAGCGGATGGCGGGCCTTGCGGATCCGGACGCAGCCGTCGGTCGAGATGACGGGCATCCCGGCGATCAGGTCAAGCGCGGTCTGCGCCTTGGCGAGGAGGAAGTCCACCTCCCCGATAAAGTCCGCACAGCCCAGAAGGTCGGGAATGTACGGGCGGAGGAATTCAGTAAATTCGCGGAGAATCTTCGCAATCTCACGGGTCTCGGCAAAGCGCAGCTCCGCGAGGTCGTTCTGCAGCTGGACGATCTCCGCCGGTTCGATGAAGGTCGTCTTGCCGCTCGCCGATTCGTCATAGACAAAGCCCGGAACGCGTTTTTTGTGCGCCGAAATGACGGGAATCAGCATCTTACCGTCCCGCACGGAGACGCTCGCATCGGCGTCCGCTATCCCCTCCTGCTGCGCTTTCTTCAGAATCTGTCCGATCCGCTTCGAAACCGCCGCTTCGGAGTCTCGGATCTCGCGGCGAATCTTGTAGAGCTCGTCGGAGGCCGTGTCCTTGACCTCGGAGTTGCGGTCGAGAATCGTATCGATCCGCCGGCTCACTTCGCCGTAATAGAGCACCCGGGAGGCCATCCGCTTGAGGTTCGGATACACCCCGTCCTTGACCCCGGCGAAGAAGTTCGTTATCCGGCGGGTCGTTTCAAGCAGGGTTTTCAGCTTGCCGAGCGAGAGGAGGTCGATCGAGCCCGCTTTTTCGAGCGGCTCGAGAAAGAGGCGGCAGTCAATGTAGCCCGACATCGGAAAGTTCTCCTCGAACATCACGACGAGCCGCATTTCGTCGGTCAACTGCAAGCGGCGGCGGATTTCCTCCGGGCGGGAGGAGAAGCGCTCTTCCCGGACACGCGCATTCGCGTAGTCGGTCATCGTCCGCGCGGCGATCATTTCCCGGATCCGGTCGAATCCGAGTTTCGCCTCGAGGCGGGCATCGATAGCGGGAAGCGCGGCGCCCATACTACTTCGCAGCATCGCCGGGTGACTCTTCGGAGAGCGAAGAGCCGAGCAGGAGTTTCAGCTCGTTGAGGCCATTGACCTCCTGCATCTTTTCCCCGCTGACAAAGAGCACGTGGCCGGTCTCTTCGGAGACCACAATCACGTCCGCATCCGACTCTTCACAGATGCCGATGGCGGCCTTGTGGCGCATACCATAGCTCGGCGGGATGTCGGTCCGGTCCGTAATCGGGAGGGTGCAGCGCGCCGCGATGATCCGGTTGCCGCCGATAATCATCGCGCCGTCGTGCAGCGGAGAATTCTTGAAAAAGAGGTTCAGGATCAGACGGCGGTTCACCAAGCCGTCGATCCGGTCGCCGGTTTCAATGATGGATTCCAGCCGGTTCGTATGCAGCAGGACGATCAGCGCGCCGGTCTTTTCCTGCGACATCCGCCGTACCGCCTCGGCGATTTCCTTGACGGTTTCGCTCTCGAGACGGTCCTGTTTGCCACCGAAAAGGCGGCTCAGGAAGGTCGAGCGCCGGTTGGCGCGGGACGTGGCGTTCGAGGCGAGACGCATCAGGAAGTGCCGGATCTCGGGCTGGAAGATGATGATCAGGCCGATGATACCGATATCGAACACGGCATCGAGGATGCTGCCGGTCATCCGCATCGCGACGACACCGGCGACGACCCGCAGCAGCATCAGGAGGATCAGGAAATAGAAGAGGCTCATCAGCGGCGTTCCCCGCAGCGAGCGGAACAGGAAGTAGATGACCATCGCCACCACGAGGATGTCGACGATGTCCACCAGCCCGATCTTCATAAATCCGAAAAGCTCCATAGGGCGGCTCCTCCGTTAGGCCTGCGGCTTGACGTCAGTCTTGATCTGCAGCTCGTCGAGCTGGACCTGGTCGATCTCCGACGGGGAGTCGATCATCACGTCGCGGCCCTGGTTGTTCTTCGGGAAGGCGATGTAGTCGCGGATCGTATCCTGGCCGCCGAAGAGGGCGCAGACGCGGTCGAAACCGAAGGCGAGGCCACCGTGAGGCGGTGCGCCGAACTGGAAGGCGTGGATGATGAAGCCGAACTTGTATTCCGCTTCCTCCGGTCCGATGCCGAGCACCTCGAACATCCGCTTCTGCATATCGGCGTTGTGGATACGGATCGAACCGCCACCGAGCTCCGTGCCGTTGAGGACGAAGTCGTAGGCATTGGCGCAGACGCGCTCGAGATCCTCTTTCTTATCGCTGTAGAACCACTTCTCGTGCTCCGGCTTCGGGGCCGTGAAAGGATGGTGCATCGCGTAGAAGCGCTGCGTCTCGTCGTCCCACTCGAGGAGCGGGAAGTCCACGATCCAGAGCGGCGCAAAGACCTTCGGGTCGCGGAAGCCGAGGCGGTTGCCCATCTCGATACGCAGTACGCCGAGCATCGTCTGCACCTTGCGCTTGTTGTCCCCGCTCATCACCAGGAGCAGGTCGCCGGGCTTCGCCTCAGCGGCCGCAGCGATCTTCGCGAGGTCTTCCGGCGCGTAGAACTTGTCGATCGAGCTCTTGAAGGAGCCGTCCGCCGCCACGCGGATGTAGATCAGACCCTTCGCGCCCACCTGCGGACGTTTGACCCATTCGGTCAGCTCATCCACCTGCTTGCGGGTGTATTCGGCCGCGCCGGGAACGGCGATCGCGCCGATGTAGGCCGCGCCGTCGAGGACGCCGAAGCCCTTGCCCTTGGCGACATCGGTGATCTCGTGGATCTCCATACCGAAACGCACGTCGGGCTTGTCGGAACCATACTTGTCCATCGCGTCGTACCAGCTCATCCGCGGCAGCGGGTTCGGGATATCGACGTTCAGCACATTCTTGAACAGCTGCCGCATCATCCCCTCGAAGGTATTCAGCACATCTTCCTGCTCGACGAAGGACATCTCGCAGTCGATCTGCGTAAACTCGGGCTGGCGGTCGGCGCGCAGGTCTTCGTCACGGAAGCAGCGCACGATCTGGAAGTAACGGTCATAGCCGGCGACCATCAGCAGCTGCTTGAAGGTCTGCGGGCTCTGCGGCAGGGCATAGAACTGACCCGGATTCATACGGGACGGAACGACGAAGTCGCGGGCGCCCTCCGGGGTGGACTTGATCAGGTACGGGGTCTCGATCTCGAGGAAACCCTTATCGTTGAGGTAATTGCGGGTCTCGTGCGCGATCTTGTGGCGAAGCATCAGGGCGTTCTTGAGCGGGCCGCGGCGAAGGTCCAGGTAGCGGAACTTCATCCGGAGGTCCTCACCGCCGTCGGACTCGTCCTCGATCGTGAAGGGCGGGGTGACGGATTTGTTGAGGATCGTGATGCCGCTGAGCTTGATCTCGATGTCGCCGGTCGGCATCTTCGGGTTCTTGGCCTGGCGCTCGACCACCTCGCCGCAGGCCTGGATGACGAATTCGCGGCCGAGGGAGGTCGCCGTCTCGACGAGCTCCGCCGGGGCGTCGGCCTCAACGACAAGCTGCGTGATCCCGTAACGGTCACGCAGGTCGATAAAGGTCATTCCACCAAGTTTCCGGGCTTTTTGCACCCATCCCGCGAGCGTTACCTGCTCGCCTTTGTTTTCAATGCGGAGCTGTCCGCAAGTGTGGCTTCTATACATATCTTTGTTTCTGTCTATTATCTGAACAGCCTACAAAGATACATAATTATTTCGAATGGAGGTAAAATAGTGCGAACGATACGCGATCCCGGTCCGGCTGATCACTTTCAGCACCTTTCCGTCGAGGTCGGTGAAGACGCAGGCGCGCGCCAGGGTCGAGGCGAAAAGCAGGGTCTTCCCGTCCGGCAGGAGCTCCACATTGCTGCGGTCCGCGCTGCTGTATTCAGGCGCCACGGCGACGTCGAGATCGAGCCGGGCCGTCATCGCCACGGGATCGACCCGGTAAATCTGCGCCCGGGAAGAAGGCGTCTCCCCGCCCCCGTTGTTGTAGCAGAGCACTTGATCCGGAGCCAGCGGTACGGCCGAATGCAGGCCCCCGACCGGATACGGCGCATCAAGGGCGACGTTCCCGTGCTCCCCTACCCGGTAGAGCACCTTCCCGTCCTTCCCGCTGATCTTCCAGAGCTCGCTGTGGCGGTTCAGGGTGATGTAATAGTCACCCGCCGCGTCGGTCGCCACAGAGTTGCCGTGCAACAGGTCGTAGGAAAGTTCCACCGCATCGAGATAGCTGTCCCGGACCGGGTCGATCTCACCAAAGACGTCCCAGCGGCGCAGCACCTCCCCTTTCCGGGTAATCACGGTAAACCCTTCACCCCAGACCGGTTCGTCGGCATTGCCGCCGAGCGGGGTCAGGTCGAAATTCCGGATGACGTTGTTGAAAACCAGCAGGTCGCCCTCCGCGGTCAGCTTGATATCGTGATGCGGATAGGGCACATTTTCCTCCGAGGCCAGCCAGTCCACCAGGCGCGTTCCCTCCAAGTTTACAACCAAAATCCGGTCGCAGAGGCGCTGGAACTTCTTGCTGCCGACCCCCTCCCGGAAGCCCGTCAGGACGGCGAACTCCCCGCGCTGCGGATCGAAATGCACGTGGCGCACCGCCTGGTCGAAGACCTCGTACCAGACGACCCGCCCCTGCATATCGCAGAAGGTCAGGAAACCGGGGCGCGTGGCCTGCCATTGCAGCAGATACCCTTCCTCCGGACCGCCCTCGTCCACCGTCACCGTATAGACGGGCACTTCCGGCGGCAGGGCGGATGTCCGGAACGTCTGCACATCGCCTTCCAGCAGGGTTCCCTCCTCCGTCAGGACCTCCACCAGCCACTCGTACTCCGTCTCCGGGTAGAGGAACATCAGGGTCCTTTCGACGGGATTGCCTTCCGCCTTGACAAAGGCATTCGTCAGCCACGCCGACTCCCCTGCCTTCCGGTATTTGAGATGGAAGCGGCATTCCTGACGGCAGTCCAGGCTCACCCGGTAGCGCAGGGCATTGTCCGTGGAGGTCAGGGTCACCGCGGATACATAGTCCGCGAAGGTATCCCGATCCAGTGCCCGGTCACAGGACAGGAGGCCCGCTCCGGCGAGGATCAGGCACAGGATCGGTTTCAAAAGGCTCCGCATCATTATTCGTCGACCTGATAGACCACCTCGATTGACTGGATCAGCAGGCCATAGAGGCCGGTGACTTTCTGCCAGTCGATTTCAATCTTACCTTCGGCGGGCTGCTGGCTCGTGAAGGTGATCGTACGGGACTCGTACGGCACTTTGAAGCGGGTGCCGAAAGGCTTTCCGCCGACGGTCACCATCAGGTTGATGTCCACATCGGCCTCGTTGCCGTTGTTGTGGCAGCACTTGACCCGGACGGCCTTGATCTGTCCCGGAATGTCTTCCGTAGCCATCGTCACCATCGACGGCGTGAAGATTTCCTCCCGCCAGGCGCCGATGCCGATCCGGAGGCCGGAATTCGCATTGTAGGCGTAGAAAATCTCCTCCGTATCCACGGCCAGCGTCCAGTGGAAGCCGTCGAAATCGGCCTCGCCGTTACGGGCATCCACGCTCAGCGAATAGTCCTCATCGCCTTCGATGCCGAAATCGCCGTTCTCGAAACGATGCGTAAAGGTCGAAACGCCGACCGGCTGCAGGCAGACGATGAACCAGCTCTCGCCCTCTTCGTTCTCCCGCAGGATCTCGAGCACGATTTCGCCGCTGCTGAGGCTCCGGACCGCATATTTTCCGTTGATCCCCTCCGCATTCGCGACGATCAGCGGGAAAGCGCCGCCGCCGAAGAGGAGATACTGCTGCTCGTCCTCGGTGACGATCTCCCAGGTCGGGTTGTCGAATTCGGGCTGGAAGTCCGTCTCCGTGCCGACATTGTAAGCGTATCCGTCCGCACCAAGGTCGATCTCCACCGTTCCGTCGGCCTTGAACTCGATGATGTTGTCCTCGCTGGACCACATCGACTTTTCATTCACGTCGGAGTACCATACGTGCAGGCCCTCCGTGTCGGATTTATCGCGCGAGCCGTAGCGGACCAGCTGCCAGCGGCCCAGGATGCTCTTTTCGCCGTCGGTCAGCGTGCCGGACACGAGGCCGAGGTTGCAGATGGCGCCGGCTTTCAGCGCCAGCGGACCGGCCACGAGGGTCTCCGCGGCGGAGCTGCCCCGGTAGGCCGTCATCAGCAGGCCCTGACTGAGCTGGGCGGGCAGGCAGTAGATGTAATAGGTCTGGCCGGCTTTGAAGCTACTCTCGGCCGGTTCGACGTAGATGGCGCTCTTCGCTTCCGTCAGGCTGAATGCCGGGGCATCCCCGAAGCTGATGCTTCCTGTTCCAGCAATCGCTTCATCGCCGAGGGTCCGGATCTCCAGGCCCGTAATCCCGGCTGCATCCTCCGCGAAGGTGAATTTGAGCACCGCCGTCAGGTTGACAAAGTCCATCCGGTCGGAGGAAGTCGCCGCAGCGGCGAGGCCCTGGAAACCGACCAGGTCGGCCTGCACGGCCTTCTGCGAAGGATTGACCTCAACCTGCGCCTTTCCGTCGGCGAATCCGCTCACCGCCTCAAAGGGATAGATGGCGAAATAGCGATCCGCTTCGAGCACCTTTCCCGTCATCTCCGTTTCCGCCGCGGAAGAGCGGACCTTGAAGGCGCGCAGCTCCTCGCCGTCGAACACGGCTACCTGGTCGTTCCGGACCCAGATCAGGGACTCATCCCGGGTCAGGGAAGCGCGGGTCAGCGCACCGGCCTTGATGCTGAAGGTCTTCTCCACCAGGGTTTTCTCATCCTGCGGATCCTCTCCGCCGCCGGAAGGTTTGTCTTCCTCCGACTTGGAACAGGCACAGAACGCGCACAAGGCAGCCGCCAGGGCGATCGCGTAAAACTTCATTTTCATAGCGTTATCGTTTATTTAGTTTTCTTCGTTCGGACTTCTACGTAATCAAACTGGACTTCATTGTCCTGCACGGGCAGGTGATCCCCCATAAAGCTGAGGTTCTCCAGGCTGCAGTGCAGGCTGAACAGGATCTCCTTCCCATAATTGAGCCGCTGGCTCTGGAACTGAACCCCGTCGATATACCAGGTCGCCCGGTAATAGGAACCGGATTCGGCCATATCGACCTTGAACTCGTGCCAGCCCGGGGCGATCGGGTAGTATTTCGAGATGTGCGGATGGTCCTGCGAAGTCATACAGGCGACCATCTGTCCGGAGACCGCGCCGCATTCCTGACGGGCCGCAGCCGTGCCGTATCCGATCTCGAAATCGATTTCGTGCTCGTCATCCTTGTAGAGGAAGGCGCCGAGGCTGACCTGGTCGCCCGCGGCGAAAACCGGCACGTAGGCATACCAGATATAGGTTCCGACCCCGAAGGAGCGGGTCGTGGTCCGGAATTTCGCCCGGTCCTGCGTATGGGCGCGGGTCTTCAGGTGCAGGATGCCGCCGTCGAACCAGCCCTGCGAAGCGGGGGTTTCGTTCTGTCCGGACCAGGCCCAGCCGGCGGAGGAATCAAAGTCCCAGCGCGTCACCTGCTCCTCCTCCGGCACACCGGGATCCGGTCCCGGCCCGGGGGCGGGCGTTTCGCCGCCATAGTCCGGCAGATTGACAAAGCCCGGATTCCGCACCCCGTCGAGATCCCCATTCATCAGCACCTCGCGGTACGGGATCGGCATATACATCCGGACATCGTTGTCCGTCAGTTCGGAAGGCTTCGGGTACGAAGCCCAGGAGCCGTCGTAGTAGCCCTCCGAGCGGCCTTCATTGATCTCCTTCCAGCGGTATTTCTCCGCGATGCGGGTCAGGCGGCGCTGCATCCGGCTCTTCCAAAGCCCCATCCGGATCAGGTCCGGACGGCGCAGGCACTCCATATTGAGTTCAAACAGGCGCTCATCGCAAAGGGCCTCGCGCAGCTGCTCCCGTGATGCGTAATCCGACAGGGAAAGGCCGTGCTCCTCGTCGCTGAAAGCGCGGGCGCGGACCCGGTTGATCAAATCGATCGCCTCCTGCGTCGGACCGTCGAGCTCGTTGAGGATCTCCGCCTTGCACAGGAGCATATCCGAAAGGCGCAGCAGCGGCAGGTTGTTCGGCGTATTGTAGTTGTACTGCCGCGTATAGAGGTACTTGTACTTCTGCGTATAGGTTTCGCCGAGCTCGACCATCTCCTCATAGATCACCCCGTTGATGACGTGGTTGGAGGGAATCAGGCCCGTCTGGTCGATGGAGGACGGCGCCTTATAGTAGGTCTTTTCGGGATGATACACATCCGGGTATTCGCGCACCTGGAGCACCGAATAGCGCTCGTCCGCCGGGTTGAAATCCCAGCTCATTTCGATGGCCTGCAGGATATTGCTCCATCCCATATCATAGGCCCAGGGCGTAAACTGGAGGCCGAGGTCCCAGGATCCGTTCGCCAGGGTCTTGTCGCTCGCGCGGATCGCGAAGATCAGCTCGTTATTGTAGAGTCCCGCCTCCGTCGCCGGATTGAAGACATCCCACACCGTCGGCTGCAGGGAATACACCGAGCCTTCGAGCGCCAGCACGTCGTTCACCTCGAAGAGCGCATCGCGCCAGCAGCCCGATGCCGCAGCGGCCTCGCCCTGACAACGGAGCCGGCCGGCCTGACGCATATACAGGCGGCACAGATAGCCGCAGGCGGCCCCATAGGTCGGGCGTCCGGCATCCTCGCGGGACGGATAGGACTTCGGCAGGAAATCCTTGGCCACCAGCAGGTCTTCCTCGATCTGCCGCTCGATGTCTTCAATCGGAGACACCGGCGTCTTGGCGGAGGGTTCGACCCCGCTGTCGAGCACCAGCGGCACCTGATAAAAGATGTCGGTCAGGTTGTAGTAGGCGAAGGCCCGCATAAAATGCGCCTCGCCGAGCAGGCGGTTGCGGCTGATGCGGGTGAAATGCCGCTGCTCCATCGCGCCGACCTTATCGATCACGATATTGGCCCGGGACGAGATCTGGTAGAGATAGTTCCAGGCATTGAGCGTGCGGTTGTCGTTGTAGATGCCCTGGTCGTTCATCACTTCGAAAGGGCTGCCGCCCTTGTACCCGCTGTCGACCGTGACATCGTTGAAATAGAACATCGGCTCCCGGTAGAGGCTGTGCAGCGGCGTGTACATCGCATTGACCGCAGCGAGGGCATTCTCGCCGGAGGTGAAGGCCTTGTCGTCGGTCAGGTCGGAATAGACGACCTCGTCCAGTTCCTGGCTGCAGGAAAGCAGCGGGAAAATCAGGCAGAAAGCAAGGATCCAATTCTTCTTCATAAGCCTTTCCTCCTAAAAACTGATCCGGGCCCCGACATTGAACTGCCGATAAGCCGGGTAAGAATTATAATCGAGACCCTGCGTCGCGGCGTTGCCGCCATTGACGCTCACTTCCGGGTCGAATCCCGAATACCGGGTCAGGGTCAGCAGTCGGTTCGCCCCGACAAAGACCCGCGCGGAATTGACGTAGGGTATCTTCCAACGCTTGAGCGGAAGGGTGTACCCGAGCTCGATGTTCGTGAGCCGGATAAAGCTGGCGTCCTCGACGTAGTGCGAGTTGACGAAGGAGCCGTACTGCGGGCCGCCATCCTTCTTCCAGGTCCCCTGCATCACCGTCTGTGACGGATTGGAACGCGTCCAGCGGTCGAGACAGCTCTGCAGACGGCTGTTGTCCTCGAGCAGGACCCGCGAGACGTTGAGCAGGTCATTCCCGTAGCAGGCATCGATGAAGAAGGAGAAGTCCCAGTTCTTCCAGTGCAGGTTGTTGCCCCATCCGAGCACGATTTCCGGCTCGCCGCAGCCGATATCCTTGCGGTCGGCCTCGGTGATCAGGCCGTCGCCGTCGAGGTCCCGGAATTTCGGCTCGCCGGGCTGCGAGGACGGCTGCGGAGCGTAGGTCTCGCCCTCCTGCAGGATGCCGTCCCAGACATAGCCGTAGAGGGTGCTCAGCGGCTTCCCGACCTCCACGAGCGCGTACTGCGTCACTTCATAGCTTCCGTGCGGCCGCAGCGTGTAGTAGGTCGGCGCTCCGAGCGCCTCCACCTCATTGCGGTTGCGCGAGACGTTCAGCGTCGTATTCCACGAAAAATCCTTCTTTTCGAGCACGTGGAACTTCGCATAGAGCTCGACGCCGCGGTTGCGGACCTTGCCGTTGTTGCCCGTCATCGTCTCGAGACCGAGGGTGGTCGTGGAGATGTTGATGTTGTTCAGCAGGTCCGTCGTCAGCTTGTCGTAATAGTCGATATTCACCTCCAGCCGGCCGCGGAGCATCGAGAAATCGAGGCCGAGATCGAGCTGCGAGGTCGTCTCCCAGCGCAGGTCCGGATTGCCGGCATTGCGGGGATACATTCCCTTGACCAGGGAGCTGCCGCCCAGGTACACATCCTGGAAGGCATAGGTCCGGAGGCTCTTGTAGGTACCGATGCCGTCGTTACCGGTCTGTCCCCAGCTCGCGCGGAGCTTGATTGAATCGAAAAGGGAACGGGAGAAGGCCATAAACGGCTCGTCACCGAGCTGCCAGGCCGCCGAGAAGGACTTGAAATGGCCCCATTTGTTGTCGGCGCCGAAATTCGATGCGGCATCGGCGCGGTAGCTGGCATTCAGGATGTAGCGGTCGCGGAAGACGTATTCGGCGCGGCCGAAGAAGGACAGGTTCGTCTTGTCGGAACGGGCGGTCGCGATCCATTCGATGATCGAAGCGGCCCCCATCGAGTAGTACGAGAACGCATCCGTGGTGAAGCCTTCGGCTCCCATACCGCTGTACTGATAGACGTTCTTCTGGTACGAAGAACCCGCGATCAGCTTCAGGTCGTGCTTGCGCCGGAAAGCCTTGTGGTAGGTCAGGACCCCTTCCAGCTGCGTGTAATCGACGTCTTCGCTCTCAACAGTCGCCTGACCGTCGGTCGCCTGCCCCTGGATCGTATTACGGTCGTAGTAGGTCTGGTACTTGTTCGCTTCGCTGCGGAAGGAATACTGCACCCGCGCCGTCAGGTCTTTCCAGGGATTCGCCTCGGCATACACGGTCACATAGGAGTTCCCGACCGTAATCTTCTGGTCCTTGTTGCGCACCTCGGCGTACACGGTCTCCACTCGGGAGGACTCCCCGAAGACGTTCTTGCCGTCGATCCCGTTGATCGGGCTCGCGAGGAACATCCAGTACATCGCGTTGTTGGTCGAACTGTTCGTTCCCATCGACAGGTACGTGCGCCCGGTCCGCGCCGTATAGGCGTTCAACCCGGTCCTGAGCCAGGAATTCACCTGGAAATCGACGTTGACGCGGCTGGAAATGCGGTCGAAGTCGGTGTTCAGCACGATACCCTCGTCGGAAACCTTGACGAAGGTCGCCGCGGCCTGCACCTTCTCGTTGCCGCCCCGCACCGACACGGCGTGGCTCTGCGTCGAGCTGAAGCGGGTCATTTCCTTGATCCAGTCGGTGCCAGCGCCCCGGTACTGCTGCTCGGAGGCGGTATACGGCGGATCGCCCGCCGCACCGTTCGCCTCCCACATCTTCATCTCGTAGGCGATGGTCTGCTCCGCATTCATCAGCTCCCAGGGATTGTAGAGCACCTTGCCGGAGAAATTGTAGGAATAATCGACCGCTACGGCTCCCGGCGCGCCGTGCTTGGTCGTGATGATGATGACGCCGTTGGCGCCGCGGGCGCCGTAAATGGCCGTCGCCGCGGCATCCTTGAGGATCTCGATGCGCTCGATATCCTCGGGGCTGATCTGGTTGCCGATGGCACTCTGGATGCCGTCCACGATGTAGAGCGGATCGTTGTCGGCCTCGATGGTCGAGGAACCGCGGACGCGGACCGTAATGCCGCCGCCCGGCTCGAAGGACTGCTGCCGGACGGTAACGCCGGCGGCGCGCCCGCGGAGGATCTCCGCCGTCGAGGTGATGACGCCCGCCCGGACCTCATCGGTCTTGACCTGCGCCACGGCTCCGGCCAGGTCGCGCTTGCGCGTCACGCCATAACCGACCACGACGACATCGTCGAGGAATTCCGTGTCCGTTTCCATCAGGATGTCCATCGGGCCGGCTTCCGCCGTGACGGTAAGATCCTTCATCCCGATACAGCTGATCCGAAGGACGGTACCCGGCGCTACGGAAAGGGAGAACTTCCCTTCCGCGTCGGTCGTTACCCCGCGGCCGGCCCCGTCAGCAAGGACAAAGGCGCCGACCACCGGATCTCCGCTTTCATCGTGTACTTTTCCCTGAACTGCTTGCCCTTGGGCGAAAGCGCCCAGGGACAAGCAGCAGAGAAACATCAGCAAAAAGATGCGTATGTGTTTCATTCTTATTGTTTCTGATATACCCGGACCCAGTCCACATCGAAGGTTGCGGACGTGAAGGTCGAGGGCGGATTGCCCGGCCACGTGCCTCCGACGGCCAAGTTCAGCAGCATATAATACCGGGCGTCATAGGGCCACCAGTTGACGTCGCTCCCGGAGGGGATCGGATTCGGCACGCGAAGCATCACTTGCCCGTCCAGATACCCCGTAATCGCTTCGTGGGTCCACAGGACGCCGTAGCAGTGGTACTCGCTCCGGTTGGAGATCGTCACCTGCGTCGTATACGGAACGGCCTTTCCGGTATCGGGATCGATAATCGGCTGCCCGTCAAAGGTCGCCCGATTGCTGTGGACCGAGAAGTTGTTGTACTGGGGCTCGGACCCGACCCATTCCATAATGTCAATCTCGCCGCCGCCGTCGCCCACATAGGCCGGCCCTCCTTCTTTCAGCATCCAGAACGCGGGCCAGATGCCCTTCTGGTCGGGCGGCAATTTGATCCGCGCCTCGAAGTAGCCGTATTTCCACGCCTGGCGGGAATTGAGCCGCGCCGACACGTATTCCATCCAGTTGGACTGGGCGGTCGGCGTGACCTTGTACGCCGTCAGGTGCAGGGCTCCGTCGGAAATGGAGGCCACGCTCTTGCCGGTCGGCGAATAAACCGCCTGCGGCAGGTAGTATTCGAGTTCGTTGTTAAAGCCGTTCATCGCTTCGAACTTCCAGCCCGAAGTCACGGCTTCACCCTCATCGAACTCGTCATTCCAAACCAGGGAGTAGCCGGAGGGAGGGTATCCTCCGGCTACGAGGGGTCCGACGAAGAACCGGCGCCTGTGTACTTGACATCGACGCCCTTGAGGAACATCGCCATCTTGTTGGTCTCCGGCTGGGACAGGCGGAACACAAGCTCGCCGGAAGCGCTGCCGGTGAACACGGCCTCATAGGCTTCATTCACGTGCGGTACCGCGGTACCGAAAGCAACGCCGCCCACCGTGGCGGAAGCCGTTACCTCAACGTCGTCATAGGTTACATAGTAGAGGGTGGCTTCGGTAATCGTACCCGTAAAGCCCGTCGTGGAGAGGGTGAACTCCTTCGGAGCACCGCCGCCGTTGTAACCGACCTGGATACCGCTGTTCCAACCCGTAGCGCCCCAGGTGTAATATTTGTCACCACCGTTGTTGGACTCGATGTTGACCGTCCAGGAAATGCCGTCCAGAGTGGCGGACGCAGTACCGAAGTACACACCGTCATTGTTCGCGGCATAGATGCCGAAGTCATTCTCCTTGAACGTGTACGCATACTCGCCTTCTGCACCCGGATCGATCGGCTCGGCCGGGGTGCCGTTCGGGTCGAATTCGACGCGGACGCCCTTCAGGAAGACCGGGAAGTCACAGGTCGTTGTTTTGATGATGAAGACGATCTCGCCGGAAGCGCTGCCCGTGAATTCGGCCTTCCAGGCCTCGTTGACGTGGGCGACCTCCGTACCGAAGGCGTGCCCGCCGACTTTGGCGGAAGCGACCACATCGTTGCGGTCATCGGCCGTGATGTAGTAGAGCTCGAGCTTGGTGATTTCGCCCGGGAAGTCCTTGCAGGAGAGATGGACCTCGCGCGGAACGCCCGCGTTGCGGTAACCGACCTGGATGGAGTTCCGGGTCCAACCTTCGGAGCCGGTCCACTGGAACATCTTGTCGCCGCCGGCGGTGGAGATGATGTCAAGGGTCCACTTGGCGCCATCGAGGGTATCTTGCAGCGGGTTGTTGTAGTTCTCATCGGTCGTTACACCGAAGTCGCCTTCTGCGAACCAGACTTCGTACGGGCTGGTCAGCGGGGCTGCGAGGGAGCCGATGGTGCCGAGGTTGGTCACGACGCCGGCCTTGATCGTCAGGGCTTTATCCTTCGATTTGATGATGTTGCCGGAGGCGGTAACGAATTCGAGGGAGATACCTGCGGAGAGGGTGCCCGGGAGGGCGGAGACGTAGTAGCTGTGGCCGCCGGCGAAGGTTTCGCCCGTGGCAGGCACGACGCTGATGACCTTGGCGCCTTCCGCGACGGCAAGCGTCGGGGTGGCCGTGCTCAGGTCGATCGTGACGCTACCGCAGAGGTTTTCCTCGCCGGGGGCGCTGATCTTGACTTCGGTGACGTTGTTCAGGTCGCTGCCGAGGGTGAATTTGAGCACGCCGGCGACCGTAGCGAACTGGAGCGAGGTACCGCTGGTCTTCGCAACGGAAAGGTTGGCGAAGCCGGCGGCGCCGTCGGCCGCTGCCTTGACGGAAGCCGGGATCTCGGTGGAGATGACGGCGCCGGAGAGGCTGGCGGTGGCGCTATACGGATAAAGGGCGTAGTAGGTCGAGGCGCTGGCGGCGGTACCGCTCAGGGTCGTGGAGGCGCCGGCCTTCCCTGCCGTAAAGGCGCTGTTGGACGTACCGTCGAAGAGGCTGACCTTATCGCCGGCTTCCCAGGTAATGGCGTAGGTATTGCCTTCGCTGTTGAAGTTGACGGCGGTCTTGGTGTCAAAACCGGCGGTGAAGGTAAGGGTACCGGAAGCCGGTACGGTGTCGAGGTTTTCCTGCTCTTTTTCGCAGGCTGCAAGACCGAGGACGGCCAGTGCAGAAAGAAGCATAAGTTTCGTTTTCATAAGGCTGTCCTTTGTATTACCATTCCACATCATAATCTTCGCCCGTAAGGTCGTTGAAACTGCCCTCTGCGCTCTTGAGGAAGTCTTTTTCTTCCTCAAGTGCCACATCCCGAAGGGCGGGGATTTTGTAGGTTTTTTTCATCGTACTCATTGTTGATATACTCTTATATAATCGATTTCAAAGGTTTCCTGGCTGAAATCGCCGGCGGGTGTGCCGCCCCAGTCTCCGCCGACCGCGAGGTTGAGCTTGATGTAAAACTCCTGCTCGAAGCCCCAGTACGGCAGGTTGACCGTTCCGGGATAAGGATTCGGAGCGTAGTAGTACTGCTCGCCGTCGATGAAGGCCCTGATTTCGGTTTCCGTCCAAAGCATCGAGTAGAGGTGCCACGCAGTGGGGTCTGCTACGGTGCCATTGGAATGGTAGCTGTAGGTAACCCCGGACACCGGATGGACGTAGCCAACATAATCGCCTTCTCCTTCTGCTTCTCCGGTCGCATAATAGCTGTGGGCCGAGAAGTAAATCTTGTTTTGTTCTTCGGCACTCACAGGCACGTGCTCAATGATGTCAAGTTCTCCACCGTCCATACTTCCGTCCCGCACATAGGAAGAACCGTATTGAGGCAGCATCCAGAACGCCGACCAACAGCCTGCCTTCACAGGCAACTTTGCACGCATCTCAAAGTAACCGTACTTCCAACAGTCATTGGTGTTCATACGGGCTGAAAGATAGGATTTGCCAGCGGGCTTGTTGTTACCTGATATCTTGTAGGCAGTTATCTTAAGCGTACCGTCCTCGCTCACTGCGGCGGTATTGTATGTCGTACCCTTGTAGTTGTAGGACCCGCCGGCGCAGTAATACTGTAACTCATTGTTGCCCCAGCCGGTTCCGCCGGACTCGAAGTACCAGTTGTCGGAGAGGTCTTCTCCGTCATTGAACTCGTCACTCCAGGCCAGGGAGTACCCCTCCGGGGGCAACGAGTCCCCCGGAGTTCAGTTGGGTGTGAAATCTATATATGCACAATATCCACCCCATTCTGTGACTGGCATATAGATACTCAGCAGGCTGTCTGTCAATGACAGAATTTTGAAGCTGCCGTTAACTGCGTCGGTCTGGGAAACCATCATAAGAGGAATCGCGCCTCCGCTGAGTGTCAGATACAATCCATCTGCCTTTAATTCCAATGCCCACCTTTCAGATCCGGTAGGAGTCCAAGCATAGCCTTCGGAGGCACTATTATCCCAATAGAAAATACCGTTCTGGATGTTATAGGTAATGGTATGATCGGCATTGAAGGTAATGGCGTCGTCTTCAAAAATAGAGTCAAAACGATGGTCGGGAGACTTTGCGTCATAATACTCACCGAACTCATTAATCTTCCACGTCGTCCCGGTAATTAATGCCTCTTCTGCTGAAGTGTCTGCCGCAAGTCCAAAATCAGCGTATGTCTGATAGTTATCCCATTCGGTAATAACCATATAAAGGCTTAACGTATCTTCTGTCAGTGACATAATCTTGAAGCTGCCATTTACTGCGTCGGTCATAGAAACCGCCATAAGAGGAATAGCGCCTCCGCTGAGCGTTAGATACAAACCATCAGCCTTTAATTCCAATGCCCATCTTTCAGTGCCGGCAGGAGTCCAGGCATAACCAACAGTTTCACTACTATCCCAATAGAAAATACCGTTCTGGATGTTATAAGTAATGGTATGATCAGCATTAAATGTAATGGTATCGTCAGCATAAAGGGATGCCCCTTTGGCGACGGGATACTTTTCGCCGTAGTATTCACCGAAAGCGGTTATCTTCCAAGCTTTTCCGGCAAGCAGTGACTCCCGAGCATCAACTCTCGTAGCATTGGCGCTAGCGAGATCAACGTTGACCGTCTTAATCGTTGCGCGGTCGAATGCCGTGGCGGAAATGGAATATGCGTACGTTGCGCCATCGGTAGTGACGGTGATGGTACCGGAATGGGTGCCCGGCGCAACGACCTGATAGACCTTGATGCCCGCACCCTTGCTGGTAGCGACGGTGGTGGCAGAGGCGAGGGTGGAAATGACTTCCTGCTTGTCAATGCCGGAGGGAGCGGGAATATTGTTTTCAGCTACAGTAGTCAGGTTTACCGTGAAGTCACCGGCAATAGCGGAATCGGAGGTAAACGTTACACTCTGCACCTTTTCCGTATTGTATGAGGCATTCGTAGTATATACGTTATACTCAATCACAGCACCGAGATTGATGAATTTAGCCTCGGCAATGGGCTTGTCGGTGGAAGCAGGTACCGCGTCCGCAATTTCAATAGGTACGGATACCATAGGCATCGCATCCGTAATGGTTCCGTTCTGAAGGACGGGTATGGAAAGCGGAGCGGCCGTTTTGGTCGGAGTGGATTCATATACTAAAGGATAGCAGGGAGCAAAGGCATACACCGTGGAATGGGCCGGGAGGGCCGAGGCGCTGCTAATCTCGAAAGTACAAGGATCGGCTTCTTCATCAATCTCCGAACAATTGAATGCGTCGTTATTGACAAACCAACCAATCTGGTCCCCATCATCCCATTTCATATGATCGCCGTCAATATGGGACTTCGTATCCCCAGCTACGGCGATGGTGTAGGTAAATTCCTTAGCGGTGGGGGGGGTATTTTCGTCCTGCGGGACGATTTCTTCATTTTTGTTGCACGCGAGCACAGAAAGACCTGTCAGGGCAACGAGCATATATTTTCCAATCTGTTTCATCGTTGTCATCGTTTAAAGGTCAATTTCATCTTCATCCCGGGAGAAAATTTCCGTCCGGTTCTGATCGTGGAAAGAAAGAGCGATAGGTTCTGTCTGAACCCAGAATACCTCCGCTGTGGGAGGATTGTACAAATTATTCTTCATCATATGGAAACTATTTTTGATAAACTCTTACCCAGTCAATCTCATACGTTTCGCCATTGAGGCCGGGAGCGGGCGTACCGCCCCAGGTGCCGCCGATCGCGAGATTGAGTTTGATATACATTTTCTGGTCGAAAGGCCAGGTCGCCGTATCCACCGTATTCGGCACGGGGTTCGGCGCATAGAAGTACTCCACCCCGTCGCAATAGGCGCGGATGTACTCGTGCGTCCACTCCATCCCGTAGCAGTGCCATTCGCCCGGATCGCTGATCCGGATATGGTCCGAATAGGAATACTTGATTCCCGTCACGGGATCCACGTACCCGGTGTCACGGCCGGCCTCGCCGGTCGCATTGTAGCTGTGCGCGGAAAAATACACATTGTTCGGAGCGTCCCCCGGGACATACTCCATAATGTCGATTTCCGCACCCGTCCGGCTCTCGTCACGAACATAGGAAGGCCCGTCGGTCGGCAACATCCAGAAGGCCGACCAGCATCCCATCGTCTTCGGGAGCCGGGCCCGCATCTCGATGTAACCGTGCACCCAGCCCTCCTTCGTATTCATTCGGGCGGAAATGTACTCGCAGTTGTCGGAGGCGTAGGAAGGCGTCACCTTGTAGGCCCGGATCTTCAGCGTACCGTCGGAGACGGAAGCCGTCTGCTGCCCCGTCGGCTCGTAAATGCCACCGTCGCAGTAGTACTGCAGCTCGTTGTTGCCCCAGCCGGTACCGCCCTGCTCGAAGCTCCAGTTCGAGTACAGCTTCACCTGCGACTCGAACTCATCGCTCCAAACCAGGTGGTAGCCCGCCGGAGTGAACCCGTCTGACGGATCCACCGGCGTATCCCCCTTGTCGGAAGGTTTGTCGGGATAGTACGGGATGTTGCTCCCTGCGCTCGTTCCGGTAGCGGCCGGATCAAACCAATAGACAGGGTCCTCTCCGGAACAGGCAGCCAGGGTCAACACACCCAGTACGGTGTAAAATAATCTTTTCATCTCGATCGACGTTTAATTGATCGGCGAAAGGAATACGGTCAGCCACTGGTCGTTGAAATTCTGATAGATTTCCACGCGCACAGTGCCGTCCTCAATCGAGGCTACCGTCCATTTCTCATTGAGGCCGTAGTGATAGAGCGGATCATCCTCTGCTACACCGCTCTTGCCGGCCAGCATCAGCGGGAAGCCGCCGTTCGAGAACGAAACCATCACGGCGCCGACCTCCTTGACGATTTTCCACTTGCCCGGGCCTTCGACCGTATAGTCTTCGCCTTCGGAAACACCGTCGTTGTAGATGTGGGCCGTTTCGCCCTGATCGATCGTCAGGGAACCGTCGGCCCCGAAGGTAATCGTATCGTCAGCCGTGTACTCCGGCACCGGGTCGTCGAAATACTCCCAGCCTTCGCCCCACCAGCCGAAGTGGTTGACCTGGAAGGTCTTGCCGGAAAGGGCTGCCTTGGCGGATTCTTCCGTAACCTCCGTGTGGACAGGGCCGTCGTAGTAGCCCTCGTACACCAGGGTCACGAAGAACCACTGGCCTTCCTGGTCGTAGAAGAGGCGGAAGGAATCGCTCGTCACGTCGAGAATCTTGTAGCGACCGTTGATACCGCCCTCGTCACCGAGCATACCCGGGAAGCCGCCGTTGGAGAACTGGATGTACTCCGTATCTCCGTCCTTGACATAGGCCCACTTCTCGTTGCCGGTCACGACAACGCCTTCCTGGATACCACCGGTAATGCCGTCGTTGTAAACGGTCTTGTCAGCGCCCTGGTCGAGCTTGAACGCACCGCCTTTCTCGAAGATCATCCGGTCGTCAGCGGCGCAGGAAGGAATCGGCAGGTTGCCCAGCTTCGCATTGTCCTCATCGGACCACTCCTCGCTGTAATAACCGTAGCGATAGAGCTTCCAGGTCTGGGAGACGAGCACGTTCTCGGTCGGGCTCAGGGAAGGATCGACGGGGATGTACGAGCCGATCGAGAAGTTGAACTCGACCGGATTGCTCTGTCCGCCCGTACCGTAGGCGATGAGGTTGCCCTTATACAGGCCCTTGGTCTTGAAAGTCTTGGTCACATTGCGGTCCGTAAAGGTCGTCTTGTTTCCGGTCGGATCAATGACCGTCCAGAACGGCGACAAAGCATCGGACAGGAAGGCGAAAACCACTTCGCCGGTTTCGCCGTTCGCGGTCACGGAGTACATATCCTCCGTGATGACGGGTTTTTCAGCCGGGGTGTCCTTTTCGTCATCCTTGCCGCAGGACAGCGTCAAGAGCGCGCCCAGTGCGACAAAGGTCATCAGTTTGAACAGCTTTTTCATTTTCTGTCGTTTTATGTTATTAATAATTATTCTGTTTCAGGGTTCCCTCGCTGCGGTCGATCTCGGACTGCGGGATCGGGAGGTAACGCTTCAGGGCGTTGTAGCCCTTCGCGCCGAGCACTGCGTCAGCCCGGTCGAAACGAACCAGGTCGAAGAAGCGGTGTCCCTCCATCGCAAACTCCAGCCGGTACTCTTCGAGGAGGTTGTCGAGGGTAGCCGTACGGGCCTTTCCCTTCAGGTCCTCCGGGGCGACGCCGAAGGCGCGGGCGCGAACCGCATTGAGGTAACGATCGGCCTCTTCCTGGCTGCCGCCCGTGCGAACCAGCAGTTCAGCGGCCCGCAGCAGGGCCTCGGAATAGCGGTAGATCCTGAGGTTGGTCCGGAAGTTCAGTTCGGGGCAGGTGCTGCCGATGTAGTTCGAACTGCCGTCGATCCGGCCCATATATTTCTTGTTGAACATACCCGTGTCGCCCTGGCGGGGATTGTACTTCTCCCCTTCCATCGCGTCGGTGTTGAAGTCCATAATGGTCGCGTCGCGGCGGGTGTCCCCCTCCTCGAAGGCGGCCTTCAGCGCCGGGCTGACCGGACCGAAGCCGTAACCCTCGCGGGCGAAGCGGGTGCCCTTGTAGGAGTCGGGGCAGACAAAGGTCGGATAAATCGTGCCGCCGGGGGCAAAGATGTCACCCCAGTCGCGGTTCGACGGATTGTCGGCGTAGTTGATCTCCCAGATGGACTCGCAGTTCCATTCGCCCTCATCCTTCCAGATGTCCTCGAAGGCCGGGGTCAGGGCGTAGATGTTCGAGCCGATCAGCTCCTGAAGCTGCGCCAGGACGCTGCCGTAGCGGCTCTCGTCCTTTTTCAGCATCACGACGTCGGCGCGGAGCATATAGGCGGCGAAGCGGTTCGCACGCCCGACTTCGGCGATCTTGACGGCGTCAGGCAGGGCGCCCGGAGCCGTGGCGGCGTCGAGGTCTTCCATAATCTTCGCGTAGAGCTCGTCCTCGCTCACCTGCGGAACGATATAGCCGACGGAGGAGCCGTTCGGGTTGACATCGTAGTACGGGACGGCGCCCCAGAATTTCCAGAGGATGTGGTAGTAGAAAGCCCGCAGGTAGCGCGCTTCGCTGACGAGGCGGACCTTGGTCGCATCGGAGAGGCCTTCGATCCCGTCGGCGCGGTTGACGACGATGTTGCAGCGGTAGATACCGATGTAAAGGTTGCGCCAGAGCTCGATCAGGGACTGCTCCGGAGTCAGGCGGAAGTCAAACATCAGCTGCAGGTAGGGGCAGTCGCCCGGGCCGCTGCCGCCGACGGCGTTGTAGTCATCGGCGAGAATGTCGGAGATGAACTGGTAGGGATGGTACTCCCCGCGAGGGCGGTAGGTGTCGCTGCTGCAGAAGTCCAGGGCCTGGAGCGGCGCATAGGCGGCCATCAGGGCCTTCGTGATATCGGATTCCGATGCATAGCTGGTCTCCTCGGGAACGGTCGTCGTAGGCTCCACCTCGAGGAAGTCCGTGCTGCACGCCTGGGCAGCGACGGCTGCGATAAGAAGGATATAAACTGTCTTTTTCATCGTCATCAGAAGGTCAGGTTAACACCGGCGGAGAAGGTCCGCGCCTGCGGATAAACGCCCTTGTCGATACCGAGGGAGGTGCCGCCGGAGGAAATCTCCGGATCCATCCCGTGGTAAGAAGTCAGGGTGAAAAGATTCTCTGCGCTCAGGTACACGCGCAGCTTGCTGACGAGGAAACGGCGGCTCAGCGCCTGCGGGACCGTGTAACCCAGCATCAGGGAACGGCAGCGCAGGAAGGATCCGTCGTAGACCATCAGGTCGGAGGAACGCCAGTTCTGGTTCTTGCCGCCGTCGGCTTCGGCCGTCAGGCGCGGCAGGCGGTTCGAGGTGCCGGGGCCGGTCCAGCGGTCAAGCATATAGGTCTGCATATTGACCAGCGGGAAGTCGGCGCGGCGCGTGGCGTCGTAAATGTCGTTGCCCACCGTCGAATAGAAGAGGGCGGACAGGTCGAAGCCCTTCCACGAAGCGCTGAGGTTCAGACCGAAGGTCCAGTCGGGCATACCCTTGCCGATCTTGACACGGTCCTGGTCGTCGATGACGCCGTCAGCGTTGACGTCCACGAATTTGACGTCACCCGCCACGGCATCGGGCTGCAGGCGCTCGCCGGCTGCATTGACATAGGCCTGGGCTTCGATATCGCTCTGGAAGATGCCCGCCGTCTTGTAGCCCCAGAAGAAGGGGAAGGGCTCGCCGTTCTCGGCGCGGGAAATGGTGCCGAGATTACCGTGGACGGCATCGAAGTTCTGATAGCCGGTGTCGTTGCCGAGCTTGATCAGGACGTTGCGGTTGTAGGAACCGTTGAGCCCGACGGAGAAGTTGAAGTCGGAGACGCTGTGCTTCCAGGTCAGGTCGAACTCGAAACCGGAGTTCTTCATATTACCGACATTGCCCCAGGGCAGGGAGTTTCCGATGTAGGCCGGAAGCGACATATACATCAGCATCCCGTTGGTGCGCTTGTCGTAGTAGTCGAGCGAAAGGGAGAGGGCGTTGCCCCAGAAGCCGAGATCGACACCGAGGTCGGTCTGCACGGATTCCTCCCATTTGAGGCTCGCGTTGGAATAGGAGCGCGGGATCAGGCCCGGCGCCAGGGCGACGAGGTTGTCGACTCCGAGCATATAGCCGGCGATACCCTGCATCATCGAGGTGTAGGCGAAGGTTCCGATGTTCTGGTTACCGTTCTTGCCCCAGCTGGCACGCACTTTTGCGCGGGTGAACCAGTCGGGACGCTCGGCGAGGAAGGCCTCGTTGGTGAGGTTCCAACCGACGGAAATGGAGGGGAAGTTGGCCCATTTGTTCTCCGGGGAGAAGTTCGACGAACCGTCGCGGCGGAGGGTCAGCTCAACCATATAGCGTTCGCCGTAGTTGTAGCTGATTCGGCCGAAGATCGAAGCCAGACGGCTGTCGGGGCTCGGGGAGCCGGAGGCGCTGCGCAGGTTGGAATCCTGGTCCGTGGCGTCGATCCAGGGCTGCTCCACGTTGCGGATCTTGTAGCTGGTGCCGCTCAGGTAGTCGCTGGAGTGCGAGTAGGCGGACTGGCCGATGATGGCGTTGAAATTGTGCCCGTCGCCGAGGGTGAATTCGTAGGAAAGCGTGTTCTCAATCTGCCAGGAATGGTCACGGGAAACGCTGGACCAGACGCTCGAGCTGGCGTTCTGGTGGTTGGAGTTCATATAGAACGGGATCGTGAAGCCGTCGTCCTTGGTGAACAGGAAGTCGGCACCGACGGAGCTTTTCAGCTTCAGGCCCTTGATCAGTTCGAGCTCGGCATACCCGCTGGCGACGAGCTTGTCGGTCGAGTAGAGGTCGGTCGGCTGGTGCAGCAGGGCGACAGGGTTCGGCATCGCGGCATACTGGTCACCGACGATCGAGAAGGGACGGCCCTTCGAGTCCTTGATGGCGGTCGGATGCTCGGCGAGGAGCTCCTCGGGATTCTCGGCATAGACGGGGAGAATCGGGGACAGGGAGATCGCGCAGCCGAGGACCGAGCCGTATTCGCTGTTCGCGCTGATCGAGCGGGAGTTGTCGTGCGAATAGGTGATGTTCGTGCCGAGTTTCAGTTTGCGAAGGTATGCACTGTTATCCGAACGGTCGAAAAGCGTGTAGTTGTTATTCGCCCGGAGGGTGAAACGGTCGTAGTTGGAATGGTTGTAGTTACCGCCGATGATACCTTCCTGGTAGTAGTAGCTGCCGGAGAGGAAGTAGTTCGACTTCTCGTTCCCGCCGGCGATGCTGATCTGGTGGTCGGTCATCGGCGCGTTGGCGTTGAAGACCTCCTTCTGCCAGTCGGTCCCCTTCCCGAAGGCGTAGGGATCGTCATAGACGGGATTCTGCCCCATATTCATATACATCTCGTTCATAATGAGGGCATACTGCGTCGCATCGAGGACTTCGAGCCGCTTCCATGGGTTCTGGATGCCGTAGGAGCCGTTGTAGGTCACGACCGCCTTGCCGTCGGCGCCCTTTTTCGTCGTCACGAGGATAACGCCGTTGGCACCACGGGAACCGTAGATCGCGGCGGATGCGGCATCCTTGAGGATTTCGACGGATTCGATATCGGCCGGGTTGATATAATCAATGCCGCCCGTCACCGGCATCCCGTCCACGATGTAAAGCGGATTGGAGTCGTTGATCGTACCGATACCGCGCACGCGTACACGAGAAGCGGCGCCCGGTTGTCCGGACGAGGAGGTGATCGTCACACCCGAAACCATACCGCGGAGGACATTGTCCACGCGCGTGGGCGCAACGACGGCGAGCTGGTCGGACTTGACGGAGCTGATCGCAGCGGTCAGGACGCTCTTTTTCTGCACGCCGTAACCGACGACGACGGATTCGTCGAGGAGGGAGACCTTCTCCCTTAGTATCAGATTGTAGGTGGAGGTCCGTCCGAGGGTGATCTGCGCATCCTCGTAACCGATGCAGACCACCTTCAGGCTTTTCGCATCGGCGGGGACGGTGAGGCTCCACCGGCCGTTAAAATCAGTGGATGCGGCCGTCTGCGTGCCGTCCAGGATGACGGCGGCGCCAATAACCGCTTCCCCTTTCTCATCCGTTACCGTACCGCTGACGGTCCGGATGCCCTTTTGGGGCGGGGCTTGGGTTTGCGGACGGTAAATCTGAATCTGTTTGCCGGATACGGTCCATTTGACGTCGGTTCCGTCGAAGATGTAGCTGAGCACCTGCTCGACGGTAACGTCTTTCATCTGGACACTGACCTCCCGGGAGAGATCGACGTCCGTGCTGCGGACCAGCAGACTGCCGTCCATTTCCGCACAGAGCGCATCGAGCACTTCCTTGACCGTGCCGTCACAGGAAAGCGTGACGTGGGGGCCGGCCACCTGCGCCCGGGCGATGCCGAGGGACAGGACGAGGAAGGCTGCTGCTCCAAGAATCAGTTTGCTTAGTTTTAGCATAGGGTTTATTGTGTGTTATAACTAGCGTAGGGTAATGGTGACCGTGTCGTCGCTGCGGCTCCAGCTGTATTTGTGGTCGACGTCGATGTAGCTGAGGATTTCGTCGATCGAAAGGCTGGAGGAGAAATTGCCGGTAAAGCGCTCACCCGCGAAGAGGTCTTCCGCATAGATGAAATCGACGCCGTAGGCCCGTTCGACGGAGGCGAGAATCTCGGGGATCGACCGGTCCACGAAGACGATCTGCCCCTCGGTCCAGTCGGCGACATTGGACTCAGCGGAGGCGAGGCGGATCTGCCCGTTCTCCCGGGAAACGACAGCGCTCTGGCCAGGACGGAGGCTGACCTGCGCGCTGGGCGAGTTCAGACGGACGGAGCCTTCAAGCAGGGAAACGACGATCTCCGGCTCGTCGGCATAACTTCGGACGTTGAAGGCGGTACCGGTGACGGTGACCGTGGCGGAGCCGGCGTGGACCCGGAAGGGCTTCGCCGCATCCTTCGCCACTTCGAAATAGCCCTCGCCTTCCAGAGTTACTTCGCGCGCGTCACGTCCGAAGCTCCGGCTCAGGGAGAGAGTGGAGGCGCCGTTCAGGCAGACGCGGGTTCCGTCGGGCAGGCGGGTTTCCGTGCTGGATCCCCTCGTTGCGGCGACGACCGCATAATCGGAATGCTGCAGGAAGGCTTCCGCTTCGCTCAGCCGGCTTTCCGAATGGATCGCTGCGCCGAGGAAGGCGACGGCGGCCAGACTCGCCGCAATGGCGAAAGCGCGCCAGAAGATGGGGCGACGCACCGGCTTTTCGGTCGCGCTGGCAGGCGCTTCCATTCGGGCATTCAGCTTTTCGAAATCAGCATCTTTTACCTTTTCAAAGGCGGGAATATAGGCGGCAACATAGGCGGCTTCCCATTCGCGGAAGTCCGCAGCAAAGGCCTGATCTTCTTCAAGAAGGGAAAGGAATTCGGCCTTTTCCGCTTCCGTCATCTGGTCCGCAAAGTAGGCGGCCAGCAGGTTTTCCTGTCTCTCAGTCATACGACTTGTCTTTTTTATCCGTTATTATATACACGAAAAACCCGGTTTGCGTTTAAACCGGGTGTTATTATTAATAAGGTATAGATTAGCGTTTGAGACTTTCGCGGATTCGGTCCAGGGCGATTTTCAGCTGTACCCGGACCGTGGACGGAGTGACGCCCAGCCGATCGGCGATTTCCGCCGTATCCATTCCCTGATAAAAGTGAAGGGAAAAAACCTCGGCGCAGCGCTCCGGGAGCCGGGCGGAAAGCATGGTGATCAGCTGCATAATCTCCTCGACGTCGGCTTCCTGGTAGAGTTCCGCTTCGGGGAGCTTGTCCATCAGGGACAAGCTCAGCTCGCTGACTTTGCGGCTATCTCTCAAGTAATTGAAGCAGGCGTTACGGATACCGGAAATCAGGTAAGGAAGCGGTGGATACTTCAGCGATGCGCGGCGCTCCCACACCCGGAGGAAAACGTCGTTAACCAGTTCGCGGGCCTTCTCGAAATCGTGGATATAGCTGACCGCCAGTCCGCAGAGGTAGGCGTAATACGCGTCATACAATCTGCGGAATGCAATCGGATCGGAATGATTGATTCCACTGACGGTTTGAGGCGTAATTTCCTGCATATCCTTACTTTATACCATTCCGGGGCTCGTTTTTCTTCAGTTTTTGCCCCGTTTCTAGAGGTAAAGATAAACAAATATTTCATATTTCACGCACGTGAGAGGCCTTTTTTGCCGATCATTGCGACGAACGGTTTTTTGAGCGCCGTGCGCGTCATTCCCGACCCCGATCGGGAATCTCAGGATGTATGGGATGCCCGGTCAAGCCGGGCATGACGTATTTGTCATTCCGAGCGCTTCGCACTCGTCATTGCCGGCCCCGACCGGCAATCCCCTACCCCCGAACGCACGTAGGGGTCCATCGTCTGGACCCTCTCCAGCAAAAACGGCCTAAAACGGGCGAGGAGGTCCATCGTCTGGACCTCCACCCGCAGTGCTCGTCATTGCCGGCCCCGACCGGCAATCCCCTACCCCCGACCGGGCGAGGGGGTCCATCGTGTGGACCTCCTCCAGCAAAAACGGCCTAAAACGCACTAGGGGGTCCATCGCGTGGACCCCCTAGTACAGTGTGTCAAGTCTGAAGCAGCGTTATCAACCGATAACAACCCCCTCCGGACTGTTTTCCAGCAGGTCGCCCGGCTGGCAGGAGAGCGCATCGCAGAGGGCGGACAGGGTCGAGAAGCGGATGGCCTTGGCCTTACCCGTTTTCAGAATGGACAGGTTGGCCGGCGAAATCCCTATCTTGTCAGCCAGCTCGCCGGAAGACATTTTCCGGCGGGCCAGCATAACGTCGATGTTGACTACGATAGCCATAGCGTCCTACTCCTCATCCTCTTCTTCCTCCGCCGGCTTTTCGGCGCCCTTCAGGTAGTTGGGCAGCTCCATTCCGGCCATCTGGAAGAGGTCATTGAGCGGGGGAACGCTCTTCATCATCCCCGAGATGAAGTTCGAGGTCGCGGTCTTGCCGTTAGCGGAAGTACCATTGTCCCAGACCGTTACCTTGTCGATGTTGATGCCCTTGACAGCTTCGACCTGCGTCTTGACGAGCTCAGGCAACTTGTCGGCGATCATCATCAGGACAGCCTTCTGCGCATCGCCCTGGGCGGCTCCGACGAGCTGCTGGAAACCTTCGGCCTGCTTGGAGAGAATCTCCAGCGTACCGCGGGCCTGGGCGTCCATCTTCGCAAAGATGGCGTCAGCCTCACCCTTGGCCTTGCGGCGAATCTGCTCGGCTTCGGCCTCGGCGTCGATGATGGCCTTCTCCTTGTCGATCTGCGCGGGAACGACGATGTTGGCCTGCTGGGTCGCCTTCTCGCGGTCGGCACGGGCGAGCTCAGCGTCGCGCTCGCTCTTGTACGCCTCCTCAAGGGCCTTCGCGGCCTGGACCTTCTCCGCTGCGACGGCGATACGGGCGGCCTCAGCCTCCTTCTCGCGGCGCAGGGCGTCGGAATTCGCGATGGCGATCCGGGAATTGTTCTCACCTTCGACGGCGAGGGCGTTCGCCTCCGCGGTCTTGATACGGGTGTCACGCGTGGTCTCGGCGATACGGATGTCCTTGTCCCGGTCGGCCTCAGCCTTACCGATCTCACCGAAACGGTTCTGCTCGGCCACGGACTTCTTCGCGTCGTTGATGGCCTTCGCGGCGGCTTCCTTACCGAGGGCCTCGATGTAGCCGGATTCGTCGCGGATATCGGTGACGTTCACGTTGATCAGCTTCAGACCGATCTTGCGGAGCTCGGCCTCGACGTTCGTGGAGACGTTCGCGAGGAACTTGTCGCGGTCGGAGTTGATTTCCTCGATGTCCATCGTGGCGATCACCAGACGCAGCTGACCGAAGAGGATATCCGTCGCGATGTTCTGAATGCTGTCGATCGAAAGGCCCAGGAGGCGCTCCGCAGCGTTGGTCATATTGTCCTGCTCTGTCGAGATACCGACCGTAAAGCGGCAGGGGACGTCCACACGGATGTTCTGCTTCGAAAGGGCGTTCGTCAGGTTGCACTCGATCGAAATCGGCTTCAGGTCGAGGAAGGCATAATCCTGGAACACCGGCCAGATGAAGGCGGCGCCGCCGTGGATGCATCGGGCGGAGGAGATGCTGCCGGCGGAGTTCTTGCCGGTCTTACCGAAGATGACGAGGATCTTGTCGGAAGGACAACGGCGGTAGCGTTTGAGGATGGCCGCCAGCGTAACGATGACGACGGCGACAATGATCAGAATCAGGTACAGTTCGTTCTGTTCCATAGTGCTATACGATTAAAGTGTTGATTTCTTCTACTAGGAGGGTGTGCGGATCGACGACTTCGACCACGCGGATGCGGCTGCCGGTCGGAAGGTCCGGGCCGTCGGTAATTGCGCCATACTCGCGGACGGCGCCGCTGATGGTAATCTGCACCTTGCCTTCGCCTTTACGTTCGCCGGGGATTGCCAGGTAGGCGGTTCCGGTGCAACCGACCGCGCTCTTGTAGATGTTGATGTTGCCGGACTGCTGCATCGAGCTGAGCCACTTGAACAGCAGCATCACGACCGCGACCAGGCTGACACCGACCAGGACGGCGAGCGGAACGCGCCAGGCCCAGGGGATATTGGTCAGCAGGACGCTGGTCCATCCAAAGCCCAGAAGGAAGTTGATGAAATTACGGAAGGTCAGCAGGTTCATCCCGCTGGAATGCACCTCCGCAAAGGAAGGATCATCCGGAATGCCGTCCATATTGAGGTCGGCTCCGTCGAGGCCGCTGTGATCCGCGTCTACGCCGAGGAAGGTCGCTATCGACTGGATGACAAAGATCAGGGATGTCGCCAGGGTGATGCACCAGAGGATCTTCATCCCGATACTAAGAGTTGCCCAAAAACTGAACATAGTAGATTGATTTTTCGCAAATATAATAAATAATTATTGACAAACAATAATTATTTACTAATATTCGGAAAATTTTTACAGATTCCTTCGCTTCGCTCGGAATGACAGAGATTGCCGGTCGGGGCCGGCAATGACGAACTTGGATCGGGGTCGGGAATGACGAGGGCTGCGCCCGGCAATGACGAATGCTGCGCCCGGCAATGACGAACCCGTCATGCCCGGCTTGACCGGGCATCCCATACATCCTGAGATTGCCGGTCCAGGCCGGCAATGACGAACTTGGATCGGGGCCGGCGACGGTTGCGGCACCGGAATGACAGGTACGCGGCGCTCGGAATGACGAACCCGTCATGCCCGGCTTGACCGGGCATCCCATACACCCTGAGATTCCCGATCGGGGTCGGGAATGACGAACTTGGGTCGGGGCCGGCAATGACGAGCACTGCGGGTGGGGGTCCAGACAATGGACCTCCTCGCCCGTTTTAGGCCGTTTTTGCTGGAGGGGGTCCAGACAATGGACCTCCTCGCCCGGACGGGGGGATTAACTGAGCTTCAAGGTCAGGGCAACGAAGTCTTCGACGGAGAGGACTTCGGGGCGGAGGGAGAAGACGGGATCGGCGAGGAAGTCGGCGAGTTGGTCGTCACTCCAGCCGAGGCGATCGGCTTTCGCGCGGGCAAGGGGCTTCAGCGGATTGCGCATCATCTTGCGACGCTGTCCGAAAGCGGTTTTGACGATGGTTTTGAACAGGGCCTCGTCGCAGCCGAGGTCCGTGCGGGCGTTGCGACGCAGGCGAATCACCGCGCTCTCGACCTTCGGCGGCGGGGCGAAGCAGCCCGATCCGACCGTAAAGAGGTACTCGATGTCGTACCAGGCCTGCAGGAGCACGCTCAGGATGCCGTAGGTCTTCGATCCCGGCTTCTCGGCGATGCGCTCAGCCACTTCTTTCTGCACCATCCCGACCACCTGCGGAATCCGGTCCTTGTGGTCCAGCACCTTGAAGAAGATCTGCGAGGAGATGTTGTACGGGAAATTGCCGATCACGCAGAATTCGCCCGGGAAAATCCGTTCCAGCGGAAGCGTCAGGAAATCCGCCTCCATCAACCGGCCCGGCATCCCCAGGAAATGCGTCAGCAGATACTCCACCGATTCGGTGTCAATCTCCACGAGTTTCAGGTCGATGTCCTTCCGCTCCAGGAGGTACTGCGACAGGACACCCATTCCCGGTCCGACTTCCAATACGGGAGTGGCCGGAGTGGCGGGTACTTCCAGCGCATCGACGATCGCGCGGGCGACTTTCTGGTCGGTAAGGAAATGTTGCCCAAGGGCTTTTTTTGCACGGACTTCCATAACGGATGCAAAGATAGTAAAAGATTCCTTCGCTTCGCTCGGAATGACAAAAAAGCGCCCGGCTGGAAACCAGTCGGGCACTAGATGTATGAGATTGCCGGTCGGAGCCGGCAATGACGAGCGCAAAGCTCGGAATGACCGGAGCGCTTGCGCTCGGAGTACTATCGACGTTCGCGACGCTCGCGGCGCTCTCCGCGCTCGCCACCGCGACGACCACCACGGTCGCCACCGCGACGCTCGCCACCACGACCGCTCTGGGCAGCAGCCTGGGAGGCTGCGATACCGGCGTTCGGGGAGAGGTCCTGCTTGCCGTACTTCTCACCGTTGCAGATCCAAACCTTGATACCGAGGCAACCGACCTTCGTGTTCGCGATAGCGAGCGCGTAGTCGATGTCGGCACGGAAGGTATGGAGCGGGGTACGGCCTTCCTTGAACATCTCGCTGCGGGCCATTTCAGCACCACCGACGCGGCCGCTGATCTGAACCTTGATGCCCTCGGCACCGACGCGCATCGCGGTGGCGACTGCCATCTTGATCGCGCGACGATAGGAAACGCGGCCTTCGATCTGACGGGCGATGCTGTCAGCGACGATGTGCGCGTCAACCTCAGGACGCTTGACCTCGAAGATGTTGATCTGAACATCCTTCTTGGTCACCTTCTTGAGTTCCTTCTTGAGCATATCGACTTCCTGGCCACCCTTGCCGATGATGACACCCGGACGAGCCGCGTGGATCGTGACAGTGATGAGCTTCAGGGTTCTCTCGATCACGATTCTCGAAAGGCTGGCCTTCGCGAGACGGTTCTCGAGATATTTGCGGATGCGATAATCTTCTTCGATCTTCTCCGCGTAGTTGCCACCACACCAGTTGGAGTCCCAACCACGGGTGATACCGATTCGGTTGCTGATAGGATTAGTTTTCTGTCCCATAGTTTATTCCTCCACTGATTTTTTGACGTCAAGGATGACGGTGATGTGGTTGGAGCGCTTGCGGATGCGACCGGCACGGCCCTGCGGGCACGGGCGGATGCGCTTCAGCGTGCGACCCTCATCAACCATCAGGGTCTTGATGTAAACGTTGCCGTTATCGAGCTCGGAAGCCTTATCGGAGTTCTTCGCCTCCCAGTTGGCAACAGCGCTGCGGACAACCTTCTCAAGATCCTTCGCTGCAGCTCTCTGCGAGAACTTCAGGAGATCGAGGGCTTTGTTGACTTCTACGCCACGGACGGTATCAGCGACAAGGCGCATCTTCCGCGGGGAAGTAGGAATATCGTTGTATTTGGCAATAGCGGTCTGCTTCTTGACCTCTTTCAGGCGTTCGGCCATCAGTCTTTTTCTCTTTCCCATAATGTCAATTCTTTAAACATTATTTCTTATTGTTGCCTGCGTGGCCTCTGAACGTCCGGGTCGGAGCAAATTCGCCAAGCTTGTGACCAACCATATTTTCAGTAACATAAACGGGAATAAACTTATTGCCGTTATGGACTGCGATGGTGTGACCGACAAAGTCAGGGGAAATCATACTGGCACGGGACCAAGTCTTGACAACCTCTTTCTTCTTGCTACCGTCATTCATAGCAAGAATTCTGTTCTCCAGGGCTTCCTGGATGTACGGTCCTTTTTTAAGTGAACGACTCATAAATCTCTAAGTATTATTCCGTTATTTCTTTCTTCTTTCAATGATGAACCGGTTGGAGGTAGCCTTAGGATTACGCGTCTTGTAGCCCTTTGCAGGGAGACCCTTACGGGAACGCGGGTGTCCACCGGAGGCGCGGCCTTCACCACCACCCATCGGGTGATCGTGCGGGTTCATCACAACACCACGGTTGTGCGGGCGGCGGCCCAGCCAGCGGCTGCGACCAGCCTTGCCAAAAGATTCCAGGTTGTGGTCAGGGTTCGAGACGGTACCGACGACGGCACGGCAGGACGTGAGGACCATACGGGTCTCACCCGAAGGGAGACGAAGGATCGCATAGTTGCCTTCGCGGGCTGCGAGCTGGGCGGAAGCACCGGCCGAACGTGCCATAGCGGCACCCTGGCCCGGGCGGAGCTCGATATTGTGAACGAGCGTACCCACAGGAATTTCAGAGAGAGGGAGGCAGTTGCCGAGTTCAGGGGCAACGCCGGAGCCGGAAAGGACAGTCTGTCCGACTTTGAGTCCGTTCGGAGCGATGATGTAACGCTTCTCGCCGTCAGCATACTGGACGAGGGCGATACGGGCGCTGCGGTTCGGATCGTATTCGATCGTGAGAACGGTCGCGGCGATTCCATCCTTGTTGCGGAGGAAGTCGATGATGCGGTACATTCTCTTGTGGCCGCCGCCGCGATAGCGAACGGTCATCTGGCCGGTATTGTTGCGGCCGCCGGTCGACTTAAGAGGAACAAGAAGTTTCTTGTAGGGTTTATTGGTCGTAATCTCTTCGAAAGAGCTGATCGCTTTATTGCGCTGACCGGGAGTTACCGGTTTGTATTTCTTAATAGCCATAACTTGGGTTCCTCCTCTTAGATGTTAGCGTAGAAATCGATCTTGTCGTCACCGGCGAGGGTAACGTACGCTTTCTTGAAGTGATTCATACGGCCACGGAGAAGACCAGCCTTGGTGTAGCGCTGTTTGCGCTTGCCGTGGTAGTTGAGCGTGTTGACGCTCTCGACGGTAACACCGTACATCTGCTCGACAGCCGTCTTGATCTGAAGCTTGTTGGCTTTGCGGTCAACGACAAAGCCGTAACGGTTCAACTTTTCGCCCTGAGCCGTCATCTTCTCTGTTACGATAGGCTTAATTAAAATTCCCATTGTTTAGTCCTCCTGATGATTAGACCCGGGAAGCGAGGATGTCCTGAACACCGTCCACCAGAACGATCGAATTCGCATTCATAATCGCATAGGTGTTGATCTCGTCAACGGTGATCACGTCAACCTGCTGAAGGTTACGGGATGAAAGGAAAATATTGTTGGCGTTCTGCGGGAGCACGACGAGCACCTTGCGGTCACCGGCCTTGAGGGCGGAGAGGATACCGAGGAGCTGCTTCGTCTTCGGAGCTTCCATCACGAAGGGCTCAACGACGGTGATGGCGTTCGCCTGGGCCTTGTAAGTCAGGGCGCTGAAGCGGGCGAGCTGCTTGACCTTCTTGTTGAGCTTGTTGCGATAAGAACGCGGCTTCGGACCGTGGATGTTACCACCACCTACGAAAGTACCGGCCTTGAGGGAACCGTGGCGTGCACCGCCGCCGCCCTTCTGGCGACCGAGCTTCTTCGTGGAATAGGCAACCTCGCTGCGATCCTTGGTCTTGGAAGTACCCTGGCGCTGGTTGGCGAGGTACTGGAGAACGTCGAGGTAAATAGCGTGATCATTCGGCTCAATACCGAAGACTTTTTCGTCAAGGACGACTTTCTTTCCGGATTCAGATCCGTCGATTTTGTAAACTGACAGTTCCATAAATTAGGCCTCCAAAATTAAATAAGAACCCTTAGCTCCGGGAACAGAGCCCTTGATGACGAGAAGGTTGTTCTCAGGAATGACTTTGACGACCTCGAGGTTGAACACTTTGACGCGCTCATTGCCCATATGGCCGGCCATTCTCATACCCGGGAAAACGCGGGACGGCCAAGAGGACGCACCCATGGAACCGGGGTGACGGAGCCGGTTGTGCTGGCCGTGGGTCTGACCGCCGACACCCGCGAAATGATAGCGGTGCACGACGCCCTGGAAACCCTTACCCTTAGAAGTACCGACGACGTCCACGAACTTCGTGTCCTCTTTGATGACATCCGTCAGCGAGAGGGTGTCGCCGAGTTTAAGCTCCCCTTCGAAATCGGCCTCGAATTCGACCAATTTGCGCTTGGGGGTGGTTCCTGCCTTTTCGAAATGGCCCTTAAGAGCCGCGCTGGTCTGTTTCTCTTTCTTTTCGTCATAGGCAAGCTGTACAGCGGCATAACCATCTTTTTCGACTGTACGAATTTGCGTGACAACACAGGGACCAGCCTCAATAACGGTGCATGGAATATTTTTTCCATCAGCACCAAAGACGGAAATCATTCCGACTTTCTTTCCAATTAATCCAGGCATTGGTTTGTTAATTAATTGTTTAATAATACTTTAAGTATACCCGCATACTTTTGCGGACCGCAAAGGTACGACTTTTTCCTTTGATTTCCAAATGCTTCCAGCACTTTTCAACAAGTTTTTCAACAGGAAAAAAGCGATGACCCGGAAGCAGCCGCTCCCGGGTCACACACCTAATAATATATAAGGAATCCGTCTAGTTCTCGAAATCGTAATATACACGCTCGGAGCTGCCGTCATAGTAGATCAGGCGGGCCCGATAACTGTGCGCACCGGCCGGGAGGGTGGACGGGACCACCGGAGCCTCGACCGCCGCGCCGTCCAGCGTCCATTCGACGCGGTAGAGCGTCTTGTCTGCAGGCGCGACCGCCGTCGGGATCCCGCTTTCATCCAGCACGATGCAGGCAAAGCCAAGCTGCGGCAGGGTCACCTTCTCCACCTTGCTGACCATCGCGCCGACAATCGGGCTGTACCCGCTCATATGGTTCCACCCCGCCGCTTCATTGCCGAGATCCAGATAGACACCGGCCTTGTTCGTCTCGTAAGGGCCCGCAAAGACGATGGGCTTCTGATCCGTCGTCAGTCCGGTAAACAGGTAACCGATGATCAGGTCCTTGCCTTCCGGAATCACGTATCCGGTCTGCCCTACGGTAAAGGTCTGAAGGTAGCCCTGATCGTAGGCAGATGTGATGTTCCAGCCCTGCACGAGCTCCCCATCCTCCGCGACAAAGAGCCCGACCCGGTCGTACGAGGAGCCGTTCGCCTGGATGGTGATCGATTCCAGGGTACCGCCGACAACGCCCAGCGCCTCAAGATCAGCCGCCTCGTAGTAGATACCGGCAGCGACTCCCGTGAATCCGCCATATACATATTTCGAGGTCGTATTCGGGTCATAGTACTGCAGCGTGGCCCATCCACCCTCGCCCAGCCGGTTCAGATAGAAGTTCTGCTGGCCGTGAACGCCCGCGACCGGGACATTGACGGACATCGCCACGTAGCCGTCCTTCCAGGCGGTAATGATCTGATCCGTCGTCGCCTCAGCGGGCAGGGTAATGTCATAGTAGCCGTACGCGTCCGTCGTGCCGAGCACATCAGTCGACAGATGGGCCGGGGCCGAGGCAAACTTGTGCGCCGACTGCGAAACGGCGATCTCGGCGCCCGCAATCGGATTGCCGCCCGTGTCCATCACGTAGCCATTCACCTGCCGGCTCCGGGTCAGGGAAACGGCAAAACTGATTTTCGTACCGTCGAAGGCGATCTCCGACAGGCTGACACCGGTAGCGCTTCCGGTCCAGTCATAGAGGGATAGCTGATTGCCGGCCTCAACGTTCGGCCAGGTATACCACCCGTTCGGTTCATAGCTGGGAAGCAGGTAGTAGCAGGGATGGCCGCCGAAGGCGTTGATGGCATTCGTCTCCTCCCACAGGAAGGCGCCCGAATAACCAGCATATACATTATACGCGTTCGAGCGGTCCACGTGGTAAACCAGAAGACCCTTGATATTGTACGCGCCGAAATAGCTGTCCCATTTCTCCCCGTTGCGGCATTCCAGGACAAAGTATTCGCCTTCGTTTTTCGCCCGGGAGATGTAACCGTGGTTCTCCTGAACCGGTTCGAGCACCACATTTCCCGGACCGATTTCGCTCATATTCGGCATCCAGCCGAGCATATTCCGTTCGAGGGCGCTCAGATACGGAGGACGGCGGCCATTGTCGTTGTAGCTGCCGCTGCACATCAGGTCGAAATAGCCCGTCGTGAACTCGTTCTTTCCGTTGGTGGCATAGTCCGTATCATAGAAATCGGGCAGGCCGAGCGAATGCGCGAACTCGTGGCAGGTCGTACCGATCGGGCACATCTCCTCCCCGGAAGAGCCCCGGAGCTCCGAGGTACAGAAATAACGGTTGAAGCCCTTCGTGCCGAGCATCCCGAAATTGTCGCTACCTTGGTGCGGCCAGATATTGTCCGCCGGACCGCCTTCCGCCGGGTTGTGGCCCGGATAATAGAAGAGGATCATATCGACGTAACCGTCATTGTCGGTATCGTAATCGTCGATATTGATCTGATCCTTGAGCATCTCATAGGCTTCCCGGATCGCCTCGTCCACCTTGTAGTTATCATCGTCGCCGTTCGCGCTGTAATAGGCCATTGTCTTGCTCAGCGTGACGGGGCCGTACACATCGAAGGTCGGACGGTACTGCCCGAGGGAATTGTCAATATAGTACTCGCGGACCGAACCGATGGCGCCGTTGTAATCGTAACCCTCCTGGTTCAGCATATTGCTGAACTTCTCGTGCGGATTGTCGATCACGAAGGAGAGGTCGCTCCAGTTCGCAATGATACAGAGCACCTTGCGGTCTCCGAAATTGGTCGGGTTCGGATCCTCGTAAGAAGACCAGCGGCGGCGCTGCAACGCGTTCTTGCGGAACCGGGCCAGGTGTTGCGCCGGCGTCAGCCCCGTCGGGCGGTAGAAGCCATCTGCCCCCAGTTCGACGACCTCACCGGCCTCGTTCGTGGTCCAGTGGCAATACTCGTCACCGTGATTCTGCAGCACGATGACCGTACCGTCCGGCTGTGTGTATTTGTACTTCGCCGGGTTGGCGGGAACAGCATAAAGGGCCGTAAAGGCGCCCAGAAGCAGCATAGCTGCGATAGCAATCACCTTTTTCATAGCCCTTAGATTCTAACGACGTAATACGTATTGTCTTCGGATGCGAGCACCGCATAACCGCCTTCCCGGGCCACCAGCATCAGGGTCGTCGGTACGCCCGCCTGCGCCACGCCTTCCTCGGTCAGCGCGAACTCCGCGTCAAAGATATCTCCGACGGCGGCCGTCGCCGGAATGGGACCGATCTGATAGACCGTCAGCGTCTCCGGGAAGAGGTAGCGGCTCCAGAGTTGGCCCTCAGCCTCATACACATTGGCGATGCTCCCGAAACGCGGGAAGAGAATCGGTGCCTCGCCCGAGCGGTAGATGCCCGGGGCCGTCGGATGCGGATTGAAGGTGAATGCCTGCATCCGGGCCAGGTGGCCACGGCCCATCGTCCGGTTCTTGTCGGTGGTTTTCGTCTCGACCCAGCCGTCGCTGCCCGTAATCGTCACGCTGAAACCGTGCTCGAAGGTTACGGGCGGGACGCAGATCCAGAAATTGACCGGCTCGGCGCCGAGCACGACCGGGGTCTCCGCCGTCAGCGTGATGCTGTCGGAGGTGCCGGACGTGTCGAATTCGCCGACCGGAACGCCGTCCTCAAAGTGAATGAACATCCGGCCGGAGAGCGTTTCGCCGTCATTGCCCCGCAGCACGATGCTGCTGACCGAACGGCCTTCGCCGGAAAGCTGGATGGTAAGATAGCAGCCCAGGTGCTTGAAATACAGGCCCGTGGTCTCGCTGCAGGCGAGAAGGACCGCGGCGCCGGGACCGAAGGAATTCTCCCTCCAGGTCTGCTCGGCCGGGAAATTCAGCACCACGTTCTCCTCCGTGTCGCATTCATTCGAGGCGGAATAGGGAATGATGGCAATGTTGTGCGTGATCGGATCGTCCAGGCTGAAGCCGTCTTTCTGCACGAGTTCGAAGTCGCCGGAAGCCGCGCCGTCACGGCCCGTGAAGCGGTATTCCTGGTTGCGGATCGATTTCGCGAAGATCGTGATCCGGTCATCCTCGTTCCAGCGCAGGTGCAGATCGGCATCGGAGTACAGACGCGTGTCGCACTCCTCAAAGCTCGCCGTGAACACGTTCCCGGATATCCCGACGACATCCTCAACGCTGGTCTCGCGGGCGCAGGCAGCCAGGAGCGCCAGCGCGAGCAAAAACGGTAAACGTTTGATCATCATACTATTCATTTATTTAATCGTTTCGTAATACACACGCTCCGAAGAGCCGTCATAGTAAAGCAGCCGCGCCATATAACTGTGCTCCCCTTCGGGCAGGTTTTCGAGCGCAACCGGCTCCTCGATACTTTCGCCGTCGAGGGTCCATTCCACGCGGTAAAGGGTCTTGTCGGCCGGGGCGACCACCGTCGGGACGCCTTCCACGAGCGTTATCATCGCAAAGCCGAGCATCCGGAAATCTTTCCCGGAAGGAGCCGAGAGCTCCGCGCCAATGAGAAAACTGACATTTTTCCCGCCAAAGCGCACCCTTCCGATCTTCGGGCTGTCCGTATAGAAGTCCTTGATCACCCAGTCGCCATTGGTTCGTTCTTCCTGCGGATACATCCGAATCGGATATTCATCCGTCGGCACATCCTTGATCATATAGCCGACCATCAGGTCCGTCGCTTCGGGGATGGCCAACCCTTCGTCCCCGATATAATACGTCACCGTCATACCGGATACGAAGCGGTCCGTCACCTCCCGCATCATCACGATGTCCTCTAAACTCCATTTCTCTTTCTCGGGCGATTTGAACATCACAAACACGAAGGCCTGGCTGTAAACGGTCGGCGAAGCCTGGAAATGGACGGTCTCGATGCGGTGCCCGACCAGCCCCAGCGAATCGAGGTCGTGGGCCGGATAGTAGAAAGCCATAGCCGGGGAGGTCTGGCCCGTCAGACGCCCGTTGCTCAACTGATGCGAGGCATCGTAATAGCTAAGCGTTGCGTGCGGTCCTTCGTCCTCACGCGGCAGATAGAAATGCTGGCGCGTCACGAGGCCTTCGATTTCGAGATTGACCGAAACGGGGACAAAGCCATCCGCCCGGACCGTCACGACCTGCTCAGAAGAGGCGCCTTCCGCCAGCACGAACTCAAAATAGCCGTCCTCCCCGGTCTCGACGACGGTATCGCCCGAAAGATGGGCCGGAGCGGCGTGGAAAGGATGGGCCGCCTGCGAAAGCGTGACGCTCGCCCCGGAAAGCGGATTTCCGAAGCAGTCGCTCACCTGGCCCAGAATCATCGGCTGGGTCGTCAGCTCCGACGTAAAGCTCACCCGCTCGCCGTCAAAGGCGATATCGGACAGTACCACCCCGGAATAGGCGTCATCCCAGCCACTGAATTCGTAGCGCTGCACGCCAGAACGGCCCGGGAAGACGTGGGAGCCCTCCGCCGGTGACACGATATAATAGCAGGGATGACCGCCGTAGCGGTTGATCCAGTTGGTCCTTTCCCACAGATACGCGCCCGTGTAACCGCCGACATCGTAGGCCGATGACTGGTCCACGTGGTAGATCAGCAGGCCCTTTTCCGGAAGCGCGCTGTCCCAGCCTTCGCCGTTACGGCATTCCAGAATGAAATACTCGCCTTCCACCGCCGTCTGGCTGAAATAGCCATAATTCTGCTGCACGGGGGCGAGGACATACGCCCCGGAACCAATCTCATCCGGCTCGTCCGCCATCCAGCCGAGCATATAGCGCTCGTAGACGCTCAGGTACGGGGGACGCCGGCCGCTGTCGTTGTAATTGCCGTGGGCCATCAGGTCGAAAGCCCCCGTTGTGAACGTGTTCTCCCCATTCGTCTCGTAGTCCGTATCGTAGAAATCCGGCAGGCCGAGCGAATGCGCGAATTCGTGGCAGGTCGTCCCGATGGCCGAATAATCCGTCCCGGAACTACCCCGGAGCTCGGAAGTGCAGAAATAGCGGTTGAAGCTCTTGCCGTCCCGCGTGCCGAAATAGTTGCTCGACTGATGCGGCCAGATCGATTCCTCGCCGGCGCCTTCCGCCTGATTGTGGCCCGGGAAGTAGAACAGGACCATATCGATATTGCCGTCTTCGTCGGTGTCGTAGTCCGCGAGCGGAATCTCGATCCCCTGCACCAGAAGCGAATCGTAGGCCTCCAGGATGGCGCTCCCGACGCGGTAGGAGCCGTTATTGTCGTAATAGGCGGAGGATTGGCTCAGCGTCACGGGGCCATACACGTCGAACTGCGGCCGGTAGAGCCCGAGGGAGTTCTCCATATAGTAGTCGCGCACCGAACCGATCGCTCCGTCCACCGCATAGCCTTCCTCGTTCAGCATCGCGGTAAAGTGCGCATTCGGGTCCGGGCTGATGAAGGTCGAATCGGTAAAGTTCGCGATGATGCAAAGCACCTTGCGGTCGCCGAAGTTTGTGGCGCGGGGGGTGTCGTGGTCCGCCCAGCGTCCGCGGCGCTCGGCCTCCGCCCTGCGGCGGCGGGCCTGGTGCTCGGCCGGGGTCATCGCAACGGGGCGCCAGAATCCGTCGGCATCCTTTTCCACGATCTGTCCGGCCTCGTTGGTCGTCCAGTTGTAGTATTCATCGCCGTGGCGCTGCAGCAGGATGATGCTACCGTCGGGCTGCACGACCCGGAACTTCTCGCGGCTCGCGGGAACGGCAAGCAGCGCTGCCCCGCCGAGATGGCAGAGCAGGAGCAGGAATAGGAGCAGCCGTTTCATCCTCATAGCCCCATCTCTTCTTTCATTGCCCGGATCAGGTCAAAGGCCTGGAGCGGAGTCATATTATTCAGGTCCGCCGCCTGCAGCCGGTCACGGAGGGACTCCAGCAGCGGGTCGTCGAGCTGGAACAGGGACAGCTGCACCGGCATCTCGGCCGCCTTCCCGGGCTGCGAACCGCTTTCCAGGGCCTTCAGCGTCCGTTCGGCGCTTTCAAGCACCTCGCGCGGCATCCCGGCCATCCGGGCGACGTGGATACCGAAGCTGCGGTCACTGCCGCCTTCGCAGAGTTTCCGGAGGAAAATGACGTCGTGGCCGGATTCCTTGACGGCGATATGGAAATTCTTGACCCGCGGATACTGCTCCGCGAGGTCGTTGAGTTCGTGGTAATGCGTTGCAAAAAGGGTCTTGGCGCCCTTTCCGTGCTCGTGGATGAATTCGACAATCGCCCGGGCGATCGACATTCCGTCGTAGGTCGAGGTGCCGCGGCCGATTTCGTCGAGCAGCACCAGCGAACGGGCGGAAAGGTTGTGCAGGATCATCGCGCTCTCAAGCATCTCGACCATAAAGGTCGATTCGCCGCGGGAGATGTTGTCGCTCGCCCCGACGCGGGTGAAGATCTTGTCACAGAGGCCGATATGGGCGCTCGCTGCCGGGACGAAGGAGCCCGCCTGCGCAAGGAGGACGATCAGGGCCGTCTGCCGGAGGAGGGCCGATTTACCCGCCATATTCGGGCCCGTCAGGATGATGATCTGCTGCTTCTTGCTGTCGAGATAGACGTCGTTCGGGATATAGGCCTCACCCGGGGCCATCAACGTCTCGATGACGGGATGGCGGCCCGCCTTGATGTCAATCACCTTATCGGAGGTGATTTCGGGCCGGCAGTAGTTGCGCTCGATCGCGACGTCGGCGAAGGAGCAGAGCACATCGGTCTTCGACAGGATGCGGCAGTCGGCCTCGATGACGGCGATTTTTTGCTGGATCGTGGCGATCAGATCGTGGTAGATGCGCGTCTCGATCTCGTAAATCGTCGCTTCGGCGCTGACGATTTTCTCTTCGAAGGACTTGAGCTCTTCGGTGATATAGCGTTCGGCGCTGACGAGGGTCTGCTTCCGGATCCATTCGGGCGGAACCTTGTCCTTGAAGGTGTTGCGAACCTCGATGTAGTAGCCGAAGACGTTGTTGTAGGCGATTTTGAGCGAGGAGATGCCGGTGCGCTCGGCTTCCTGCTGCTGCAGGCGGAGGAGATAGGCCTTGCTGTCGGTCGAGAGGCTCCGGAGCTCATCGAGCTGCGCATCGACGCCCGGGCCGATGACGGGGCCCTTGCCGAGCTGAACGGCCGGTTCGGGGTCGAGGGTGGAGAAGATCGTATCGGCGAGCTTCTGGCACGAGCGGAGCTTACCAAGCAGGCGGTCGAGGGCCTCGCAACCCTGTCCCACGGCGGCCTCCGCGATCGGGTCCATCTTCGCCAGGCCGCGGCCGAGCTGCCGTACTTCGCGGGGACTGACCTTGCCGTTCGCGACGCGGCCGAGGATGCGCTCCATATCGCCGATCTCGCCGAGGGCCTGCTGCAGGGTCGCGAGCAGCTCCGGGGCCTGCGTCAGGAACTCAACGATGTCGTGGCGGGCCTTCAGCTCCTTCTCGTCGAGAACCGGCATCGCAAGGTACTTGCGCAGGAGGCGTGCCCCCATCGGGGTCGCACAGCGGTCCAGCGTCTGCACGAGCGATGCGCCGCCGCCCGGACTGTCGAAGACTTCGAGGTTGCGCAGCGTGAAGCGGTCCATCCAGACGAACTTCCCCTCGTCGATCCGACTGAGCGAGCAGATGTTCTTCAGGCCGGCGTGGCAGGTCTGTTCGAGATACACCAGCAGCGCCCCGGCCGAGCAGACGCCGAGCGGGAAGGGATCCACGGCAAAGCCCTTGAGCGATTCGGTGCCGAACTGCCGGCAGAGCTTGCCCACGGCGGCCTCATAGACAAAGGCCCATTCGTCGATGCCCGTGACATAGTACTCGCCAAAGCGCTCCCGTACGCCCCGCTCGCAGCCACGCTGGACGACCAGCTCCTTCGGCGCGAGGGTCGAAACGAGGGTGACGATGTAGTCGAGGGTCCCCTGCGCGAGTTGGAACTCACCCGTGGAGACATCGAGGAAGGCTGCGCCGCACTGGTCCTTTTCGAAGGTGAGACCGCAGAGGAAGTTGTTCTCCTTCTGCTCGAGCATCGCGGCACCGAAGCTGATACCGGGGGTGAGAATCTCCGTGACGCCGCGCTTGACGAGCTTCTTGGCGAATTTCGGGTCCTCGAGCTGGTCGCAGATGGCGACCTTATAGCCGGCGCGGACGAGCTTGTGGAGGTAATTCTCGATCGCGTGGTGCGGGAAACCGGCCATCGCGACCGGGCCCTTCTCGCCGTTGGATTTTTTCGTCAGCACGAGCCCCAGGACCTTGGAGGCGGTCAGGGCGTCGTCGGAATAGGTCTCGTAAAAGTCCCCGACCCGGTACAGCAGAATCGCTTCCGGGTTCTGTGCCTTCACTTCAAAGAAGTGCTTGAGCATCGGGGTATCTTCGAGGACTTTGGCCATTGCGCGGGGGTGCTTACGCGCGCCTATGCGCGCCACAACTTGCAAATATAGTGTTTTTTTGCTATTTTTGTAAGACTCTCTGTTTACAATTATGAAGCGTATCGTTACCTCCATCGCCCTTGCGGCCTCCCTTTTTCTTCTTGTATCCTGCTCCGGACGGGGCGACCTGCGCTGGATCCGGCAGGAAAGCCTGACCAGCCCTGACGGACATCTGGTCCTGACGGCCGGTGTGCTCAACGACGGGGTCCCCGCCTATGCGCTGACCTTCGACGGCAAGCCGGTGGTGAACATCTCCCGTCTCGGCTACGCGCTCGTGGACGGAGAGGACCTGCGGGACGGATTCACGCTGACGGCCGTATCCCGGGATTCCCTCGACGAGACCTGGGAGCCGGTATGGGGCGAAGAAGCGACGATTCAAAACCATTATAACGAGCTGCTGCTCAGCCTCGAACGCCCGGACGGGGTGAAGATGGACCTGCGCTTCCGCCTCTACGACGACGGCCTGGGATTCCGCTATGAATTCCCGATGGACAACGCGCTGACCTACTTCAACGTCAAAGAGGAGCTGACAGAATTCGCGATGACCGGTGACCATACCGCCTGGTGGATCAGCGGCGACTACGATACGCAGGAGTACAACTACACCGAGTCCCGCCTCTCCGAGATTCGCGGCATCTCCGAAAAGATGCGCTTCGGCAACGCTTCACAGCAGGGCTTCTCCCCGACGGGCGTGCAGACGGCCCTCCAGATGAAGACCGCCGACGGCCTGTACCTCAACATCCACGAAGCCGCCGTGCTCAACTATCCGACCACCAACCTCGACCTCGACGACCGCCGCTTTGTCTTCACGACCTGGCTGACCCCCGATGCGGAAGGCATCAAGGGACGGCTCCAGGCCCCCTGCGTGAGCCCCTGGCGCAGCATCCAGGTCTGCACCAGTGCCGAGGCCGTGCTCGCTTCGCGCCTGACCCTCAACCTCAACGATCCCTGCGCGCTGGAGGACGTCTCCTGGATCCATCCCGTCAAGTATATGGGCGTATGGTGGGAACTGATCTCCGGCCGGAACGAATGGTCGTACACCTATGATTTCCCCTCCGTGCAGCTCGGAGAGACCGATTACGCGGCTGCGACCCCGCACGGAAAGCACGGCGCGAACAACGAAAACGTGCGCCGTTACATCGACTTCGCCGCGGAGAACGGCTTCGACGGCCTGCTGATCGAGGGCTGGAACGAAGGCTGGGAGGACTGGTACGGACACCAGAAGGATTATGTCTTCGACTTCGTCACGCCCTATCCGGACTTCGACCTGCCGGCGCTGAACGCCTATGCTCACGAGAAGGGCATCCGCCTGATTATGCACCACGAGTCCTCCTCCTCGACCCTCAACTATGAGCGCCATATGGAGGCGGCCTACCAGTTGATGAACGATTACGGCTACAACTCTGTCAAGAGCGGTTACGTCGGCAACATCATCCCTTACGGCGAGCACCACTACAGTCAGCCGCTGATCAACCATTACCACCGTGCGATCGTTGAGGCTGCGCGTCACCACATTATGGTCAATGCGCACGAGGCGGTCCGCCCGACGGGCCTGTGCCGCACCTGGCCGAATATGATCGGCAACGAGTCCGCGATGGGCACCGAATACCGCGGCGGGATCGATCCGGGCCATACGACGGTCCTCCCGTTCACGCGCCTGCAGGGCGGTCCAATGGACTACACCCCCGGCATCTTCGAGCCGGATATGTCCGTGACGGCCCCGGGACAGACCGGTAAGATGCGCCATACCCTCTGCAACCAGCTCGGTCTCTACGTGACCCTCTACAGCCCGCTGCAGATGGCCGCCGACCTGCCGGAGAACTACGAGCGCTTTATGGACGCCTTCCAGTTCATCAAGGACGTTGCGGTGGATTGGGACAAGAGCCTGTACCTGCAGGCCGAGCCGGGCGCCTACCTGGTGATCGCCCGCCATCCGAAGCTCACGAGCGTGAACGCCGCGCAGCGCTCCGTCGCGACCCTTGCCGACGGGAAGAAGGATGCCGTGAGCAATACGGCGAAGTTCATCTATGCCCTGCCTGAGGACGCTACGGCGGCGGATCTCGCTGCTGCACAGCCCCACGATGTCTGGTACCTCGGCGGCATCACGGACGAGAACGCCCGGCAGGTGAGCGTCGCGCTGGATTTCCTGCAGCCGGACAAGACCTATGAGGCGATCATCTACGCCGATGCGCCGGAGGCCGACTTTGAAACGGCTCCGCAGGCCTATACGATTACCCGCCGGGAAGTCACCTCGGCCGATAGCCTGACGCTGTGGATGGCCCGCTCCGGCGGCTTCGCTATATCCTTCAGGTCGAAGGATTAATTTGCTTGCGGCAGATAGCCCCTTTTATTTTTCTACGGTTTCAAAGAAGCGGGCGTCGATTTCCGGCTTCAGGAGGGGTTCGATTTCTTCCCAGGGAATCGTGATATCGACAATGCCGTAGGCGTAGGCCGTGATCTCATAAGGGTTGAAGAAGTAGGTGATACCCTCTTCATCGACCGCGAAATTGCCGTTCGGGACGATCTCATCGACCATCAGGAAGCCTTCCTCGTAGTATTCGAAGTTCTCGACGTACTTGCCGAGCAGTTCGGTGAGCTTGGCTTCGTAGCCTTCGACAAAGAGATCGGACTCGTGGAGGCAGCGGCCGTCCGTAAGGTCGAAGAGCAGGACGCCGATGTAGTAATAACCGTGCGCGGCGCCGTAGCTGTACTCATCGCCCGTGATCGTGTAGCTGATAAAGCCCACCGGAGTTTCATAGCCGATTTCTCCGGAGAGATGGTAGCTGGAATAGGCCTGCCCATCCTCATCGGTCCCGAAATACGGATCCTCTTCCGGATCAAATAACTCGGCGATTTCCTCAGTGAACTGGTCAATGATATCGTTCGCTTCAGCCTCAATGGCCTCGTCAAAAGGAAGTTTGTCCACGTACTCGTCGCTGAAGGTTTCCCGGACGATGCCCTTGTTCAGGCGCTCACGCACCTCGATCGGGATGCGCTCATCGACGATGTACTCGAGACCGAGATCAATCTCGAAGGCGTACGGCCCGGTAATTAGGGTGTCGAGATGGATGCAGAGCATTTCCGTTTCGAGCGAATCCGCCGGGACGGAAACGTTCTCGGATTTACCGCCTTTGGTTTTGCAGGCGACAAGACATAGGGCCGCAATCACCACGGCCATCAGGGCTCTCGTTTTCATATACTGAGTTGTTTTTTAATTAGTTCCAGTTTGGCGGCGGGGCCGTAGGCATACTCGCCGACGTCGATTGAATCGAGCAGGTAAAGGTCACTGCCCCGGAAAAGGGTCGCTTCGGCGCTCCGGCGGATCTCCAGGATGCGGTCGATCGACTCCTTCGGGATAATCAGGTGGCAGGGAATCACGTACGCGACCGGATTCAGCGCCACGGCGTGGGCGACGGCACGCACCCCCTGCGGCTTTCCAAGGAGGGCGGCGAAGTCGGTGTAGCTCAGCAGACGGGGCTGCTGCTCCCCGTGCGTGAGATCGTAGAGGACCTTCCAGACGGAGAGCTGGAACTTCGACCCGTAGAGCCGAAGGTCGTCCCAGCCGAGGGTCCCGGCGAGGGAGACGAGCTCCTCTCCGCTGACCTTTCGCGTCTCGATGCGCTCCACGGCATCGGGGCTGTGGGCCGCGATGCGGGCGGCGATGGCGGCGAAATGGCGGTAATCGCCTGCGATGGAGGCGATTTTACCGTCGATTTCCGTAACAATCCATTTCATAATCTAGATTCCTTCGTTTCACTCGGAATGACAATTAATTCACTCGGAATGACAGGTTAATCATTATTCAATTCCGGAATGTCGATCGGGCGGGGCGTGTTGTCCCCCATCAGGAAGCGGGTGTAGTGGTCCGCCATCTTCCAGAAGAAGTACTCGTTCATCGAGCCGAATCCGTGACGCTGGCCCGGCAGCACGAGCATATCGAAGCGCTTGTTGGCCCGGATCAGGGCATCGACGACGCGGAGCGTATTCGCCGGATGGACATTGTCATCGACATCGCCCGTCACGAGCAGCAGGTGGCCCTTGAGCTGCGGGGCAAGCTCCTGGTTGGTCTTGACGTAGATGTTGAAGGTCGTGTCGGTCTCGGTCAGGATCTCCCGGACGCCGTGGTGCTGCTCACTCCACCAGCGGTTGTAGATGTTGTTGTCGTGGTTGCCGGCGCAGGAAACCGCCGCCTTGAAGAAGTCAGGATAGGTCAGGATCGCCGCTGTCGACATAAAGCCGCCACCGCTGTGGCCGTGGATGCCGACCCGGGATAGATCCATCCAGGGATAGCGCTCCCCAAGCTGCTGCAGGGCATATTTCTGGTCCTCGAGACCGTAGTCGCGGAGGTTCCCGTAGCCGTAGTTATGGTACCATTTCGAGCGCATCGGGTGTCCGCCGCGGTTGCCGACGGTCACGACGATGAAGCCGAGCTGCGCGAGCCGGTCGGTCCGGGTCATCCCGGCGCTCCAGGAAATGTTGACAGCCTCCACCTGCGGGCCCGGATAGACGTAGTCGCAGACGGGATAGACCTTCGTCGAATCGAAGTCAAAAGGCTTGTAGATGGCCCCGTAGAGGTCCGTCACGCCATCGGCCGCCTTGACCGTGAAGCGCTCCGGGAAGCGGTAGCCGGCCGCGAACAGCCGCGAGAAATCCGCCTCTTCGAGCTGCATCTTCTGCTTTCCGGCCGCGACGTCAATCAGCACGACGAAGGGCTTGGCATCGACGCGGGAGGCATTGGCTACCAGGTACTTCGCATCATCTGAGGCCATCGCGAGCACATCCATATCGGCCATATCGAGCTGCACGGGCTCCCCTCCGCCGAGGGCCACGCGGAAGTTGTGCATCTGATAGGGATTCTCCCCGGCAACGGCGCCGGAAGCGCTGTAAACGACATAGCGGTCGGTCGCGCCGAGGATCTCCTCCACGTGGAACGGCCCTTCGGTGAGGTTCCGCTTCAGGGTACCGTCCGCCCCGTAGAGATAGAGGTTGGCCCAGCCGCTCCGCTCGCTCCACCAGACGAAGTCGCCATTCTTGAGGAGCTTGGGCTGACGCCATTCCAGATAGGTATTCATCCGCTCGCTGACAAGGGTCTTCGTGCTGTCAGCCCCGACGCCGACGTAGCAGAGGTCGAGCCGGTGCAGGTCGCGGCTCAGGCGCGTCAGGTAAAAGCCTTTCTCGTCGCCGAGCCACTTCAGGCCGAAGAATTCGTTGTAGGCGTCAGCGGCCGTCTGCTCGGCCATCATCAGGGAAAGATCCTGGTCCTTGAACGCCTGACAGGCCACTTCCCGGCTGCTGCCGTCCTCGACGTCGAACACGTGCAGGGTGCCCTGCGGGCCCGGATCGCCGGGCATCTGATAATGATAGCTCTGCAGGGTCGGGCGCGGCTCGGCGGTCGCGTGGATCACCCAGAGTTTCTCGATCTTTTCCATATCCCAGCGGACGATCGCGAAGTGCCGGCTGTCGGGCGACCAGACGAGCATCGGCATATGCCGCGCGGTGCTGTCCTTCTCCATATCGCCCGTATAGTTGTCCCCATCCCAGGAATGCTCGGCCGTGCCGTCGAAGGTCAGCTGCCGCTCCACGAGGGTCGAATCCTTCTCATCCTGGGCCGCCTTGCGCAGCGAGGTAGAATCCATTAGGAAGAGGTTGTAACCCTTGACGTACACGCCACGGGCGCCGTCCGGCGACACATTGGCCCATTCCGGATAGCGCTCCTTCTTCGTCTCGGTCGACCAGGTCAGCTCCTTCGAAGCGATATCATAGCTGAAGCGGTAGGTGATCGTCTCGGAAGTCGGCTTCCCGAGGGAATCGGGCTTCGGGGTCTTCGAATCCACCTCGAATTCAAAGCGGGCGTCATCAACAAGCTCGAAGCCGGACAGCCGCGGCAGATGCTGCGCATCATAGGGGTCGCGGGTCACTTCCGTCAGGCGTGCGGCCAATTCATCCCGGTCGAACACCTCCGTCTTGCTGCCCCGGGCCGGATCCACGATGAACCAGTGTTCCCCGTCGGCAGCCTTCCACTTGTACCAGAAACGGTCCGATTCCTTGAACCAGTTCGGACGGATGCGGGTCGAATAGACCATCTGCGAGATGCGCTTTTGCGAAAAGCGCTCGGCCAGCGCGTAATTGGCTTTCCTGACGACCTTTCGGGACTCAGGATTCTTCTGCGGCTGCGCCGTCGCCGCCAATGCGGTAACGCCCGCAAGCAGCAGGGTCACGGCGATACGTTTCAGGTTTCGTGGCATCATAATTCTTGGGATATAGTCTTCAAATATACGGATTTACAACGGGATTCGCAAGGTTAGAAGAACATCGGCAGCTTGGCGCTTACGCTGAGGGCCTTGCCGTCGTAGTCCAGTTTGAGGATAAAGCCTTTGAGACCCTTGGAGCGGACCTTGAGGATCGCGGTACCGGTTCCCTTAAAGCGGATAGCAATCGTACCGAGACCGGCGAAGGCCTTGAAGCTATGGCTCTTGAACGCGGTGTGCGAGGTCGGATCACCGGCATCGACATAGACCAGCTCCGCCGGGCCGCTGAGCTTGACCTTCAACAGGTTATCCGCCGTCGGAACGATCCGTCCTTCCGCATCGAGGATGCGGGCATCAATGATCACCAGATCCTTCATCGACACGTAATCCGCGTCGTTGATCCGGTGCGTGGCGGAATCGCCGCCATAGGCCGGCAGCGGGCCGTGGCCCGACTCGACGCCCAGGGTCAGGCGCGTCGGCTTTCCGGTCGTTTCGACCTCATCCGTCGCCCAGATGTCGTCCTTCTTGTAGGTCACCACCTCGAGCTTACCCGGCTTGTAGATCACATCTTCCCAGACGAGACGGTACTCGCCGGGGCCCTTGGTCCGCACCCCTTGCGAAACGCCGTTGAGGAAGAGCTCGCCGCTGTCCCCCGAGGTATAGACGTGCACCGGGGTGATCTCGCCTTCACGGCCCTCCCAGTTCCAGTGCGGAAGGATATGGGCCATCGGCAGGTTGGGACGCCAGCGGGACTGGTAGAGCCAGTAGCGGTCCTTCGGGAAGCCCGCGAGGTCGATAATACCGAAATAGCTGCTGCGCGAAGGAAGGGGTGTCTCACTGACGGAATTGCCCCAGGATTCGAGCAGGGCCTTGTAGGCAGCCTTCTCTTCTTCCGTATGGAAGTTCGAGAGCACCGAAAGATCGAGGTTGTATGGCGTCGGCTCGCCGAGATAGTCGAAGCCGGTCCAGACGAACTCGCCGGCGCACTCGGGAACCTGGTCCTCATAGGCCCACTCGTAGTCGGGCTTGGAGGCCCAGCCGGGAGCGTAGAGATCGTAGGAGCTCACCTGGAAGGGGAAGCCGCCGTCGATCCAGCCCTTGCCCTTTTCCTGCTCCACGGGGAAGAGGTAATACCCGCGCGTGGAGATGCAGGAGGCCGTTTCGCTGCCGAGGAAAGGCTGTCCGGGATGTTCGTCGCGGAACCTTTCGTACGCGTGCGGCTTATAGTTGAAGCCATAGACGTCCAGGGTCTGCGCGTAAGGGGTGAAAGCAGCGTACACGTTGTCGTTGCCGGCGGTCGAGGGACGCGTCGGATCCTCGCGGTGCACGATCTCGGTGAGCATCTGCGGGATCCACCAGCGGGTACTGTCGCCCTGCTCGTAGCATTCGTTACCAATCGACCACATAATGACGGAGGGATGGTTGCGGTCGCGGCGGATCATCGCGACGAGGTCCTTCTCGACCCATTCGTCAAAGAGCTTGGCGTAGCCGTTCGGCTTCTTTTCGTAGGTCCAGGTATCGGTCAGCTCGTCCATCACGAGAAAGCCCATCCGGTCGCAGAGGTCGAGCAGTTCGACAGCCGGCGGATTGTGCGAACTGCGGATGGCATTGCAGCCCATATCCTTCAGCATATTGAGGCGCCGGACCCAGGCCGCGGTGCTCCAGGCTGCGCCCAGGCCGCCCGCATCGTGGTGCAGGCAAACGCCCTTCAGGAAGGTCTTTTTGCCGTTGAGGTAGAAGCCGTCGGGCTGCCATTCCGCACTCCGGATGCCGAAGGGGATCTTCCGGATCTCGAGTTCGCCGCCTTCCGGCTGCGTCCCCACGTAAAGGGAATACAGGTAGGGATAATCCGGCGTCCAGAGCCGGGGATGCGGCACCATCAGGGTCCGGGTGAGGTTGTCGCCGTCCGCGATGCCCTCAACGCGGATGAATTCCGCCGCTTCGGGGTCGAACGAGCCGCCTTCCGGGACCGCAGCGAGCCCGAAGAGCATCGCGCCCGGGGCATCGCTCCGGTTGCGGAAATCGACCGTGACGTTCACCTCGGCCATATCGCCGTGGATCTCCGTGGTGATGCCGATGCCGCTGTAGGCAATCCCGAGGCGCTGCGTCTTGATCAGCCAGAGGTTGCGGTACAAGCCGCCGCCGGGGTACCAGCGCGAGCTGTCATTGAGGTTATTGATGTGGATGGCGATGACATTGTCGCCCACCTGGAGCGCATCGGTCAGATCGGCTTCCCAGGACGCATAGCCATACGGCCAGCCAGCCACCTTCTGCCCGTTGACCCATACGCTCGCATCGGACATAGCGCCGCCGATTTCGAGCAGCACGAGCCCCTGCAGGTCTTTCTCACTGACGCTGAGGTGTTTGCGATACCAGGCGCTGCCCCACCAAGCCAGCTTTCCGGTCTCGCCGGGGTACTCCTGCCGGAAATCTCCCTCCACGCCCCAGTCGTGCGGCAGGTTGAGGCTCCGCCACTTGGCGTCATTGAATCCGGGCGCCGAGGCATCCGCCTCCGTCAGACAGAACTTCCACCCGTCGTTGAAAAGCTGTCGACGGGCATCAAAATCCTGCGCTCGCAGAGCTCCGGAGAGCAAAGCGAGCGCAGTCAGAATAACGAGAATGCGTTTCATTTACTGTAACATATTCGCGCGGAACTTGTTGATGTCCTCCTGAGAGATACCGATCTCGAGGAAGTACTTCTCGCAGCCGTCGCTGAAGGTCTCACCCTTGCCCTCATCGACATAGCCCCAGATCACGTTCGCAGCGCCCTTGTAATCCACGGTACGGACCATCTTGGTCTTCTCACCGGTCGAGGTCGCATAGCCGTTCGGAGCGAACTGGGTGACCTCATATTCCTGCGAGATGTCGCCTTCCGGAACGCCGAGGATACCGAGGGTCAGCATCGCGACGGTACCGGTACGGTCACGGCCGAGGGAGCAGTGGAAGTAAACCGGCTTGCCGGCATCGACGCAGTCCATAATGAACTGCATACACTGGCGGGTCTTCTCCTTGTCTTCCTTAAGCATCTGAGAATAGCCTTCCTCGATGACAGGAGCGCAGAAGGCATAGTCGTCAACGAGGCCCTTGAGCGTGGACTCGGAAAGGACGTCATCCTTGCCGCGGAGGTCGAGCTGTGCCTTGATGCCTTCGTACACGAGGTCACGTTTGCCGCTCTTGCCGAGGTAGGACGGCTCGAGACGGCCGCCGCGATAGACCTGGCGGTACTTGACGGTCTTTCCATCGGTGGTCTTCCAGCCGCCGAGGTCGCGGCAGTTGCGCACCTGCGTCTTGAAATGCAGCTGGTGGATCAGGCCGTAGGTATCGAACTCACCTTCGGTCATCACCTTGCTACCGGCCTTGGCAACATAGCTGTAGTGCGTGTTCGGGAGCAGGTTCGAGATGGTGACGGAGTGCTCCGAAGCAGAAACGGTATAGTCCCGGCTGCGGTCCGGCTCGGTGATCGTGACGACGACGTCACCGGCGGAAGGATCCGGGGTCCAGCGAATGGAGTATTCCTCCGGCTTGTCCGAGCTGCCCGGGCAGACGGAAATGCCGTTTTCGGAGGCCCAGCTTCTCAGGCTGCTGTAGCTGTAATCGTGGGTAGGATAGTGGATATCCTCAAGGAATTTCTGTACGTTCTTGTTCGGGGCAAGCACGCGGTCGCCGTTTTTGATCTGCGTCGGGAGGATATCATCGTCGGTCAGCGTCGCGATGGCGGTGAAAACGCCCTTCTTCGTGCCGTCGACATAAAGCCTGAACTCATATTCGTGCGCTGCGGGACGGAGCACGATATTCTTTGAGCTTCCGTCGTCGGCGACCAGCTTGACCGAAGCGGTGGATTCTTTCTTCGGCAGCGAGATCACATTGTCACCGGCAGGATCCATACCAAACTGGTGGCCCGTCCAATCGCTATCCCCCTTGGTGCGGAACTTGAAACCGCCCTCGTTCTCTTCGGCGCCGAGGTTCAGCTTCACGGTCCAGAGGTCCGGATCCTTGGCATCCTGGGCCATCTCCACCTCGGTATTCCAATCATTTCCCAGGCCGACGACCACCCAGGTCACTTCCTCCACGGGAGGTTCGGGACCGGGTCCGGGTTCGGGTCCAGGAGTAGGATCATCTTCCGTCTTGTTGTCCTTCGTGCAGGCGATCATCGCCGGGACCAAAAGGGTCAAAAGCAAATAGCGTAATTTCATAAGTATAAAGGTTATTAATTATTTCGCGTTTCCTGCAAATTTAACGAATATCCCCTTTGAAAGCAAAAAAAGTGAAGAAAAATTTGCAGTCTCAAAAAAAAGGCTTACCTTTGCAATCCCGTTTTGCGGAAATAGCTCAGTTGGTAGAGCACGACCTTGCCAAGGTCGGGGTCGCGAGTTCGAGTCTCGTTTTCCGCTCTAAAAGCCACCTCAAAGGGTGGCTTTTTTCGTTATAGGTATGTAGGAATTGCCGCTACCGCAGCAAATCCTCGAGCTGGACGCTGCCGGAGGTCTTGTCGTCGCGGTACTTGACGATGACCGGGCAGTAGAGATGAACCCCGCTTTCAAGGGGCTTCCCGTCCCGAACGATCGGCTTCGAGCCGCTCACGACGACCGCCCCGCGGGGCACCACGACCCGTCCGTCCGCATTGCGGCGGATGAACTCCCCTTTCGTCGCATCGAAAATCGCCGTGGACGAGGTGATAATGACGCCCGAAGCGATCACGGCGCCTTCTTCCACGACCGTTCCCTCATAGATGCCGCAGTTGCCGCCGACAAAAGCCCCGTCCTCAATGATGGTCGGGAGCGCACCGGCCGGCTCGAGCACGCCGCCGATCTGCGTCGACGCGGAGATGTGGATGTGCTTGCCCACCTGCGCGCAGGAGCCGATCGTCACGTGCGAATCGACCATCGTTCCCTCATCGACATAGGCGCCGACATTGACATAGGCCGGGGGCATCACGATGCTGCCCGGAGCGAGATAGGCCCCGCGCCGGATCGCGCTTCCGCCCGGAACGATACGGACCCCGTCGTCGGCCGAGAAGCGCCGCAGCGGGAAGGTCGCCTTGTCGAAGAAGGAAAACTGTCCCTGCGACATATCCGTGACCGCGCCGAGCCGGAAGCCCGCGAGGATCACTTCCTTGACCCAGGCGTTGACTTTCCAGACGCCGTCGATCTTTTCCGCAACGCGGATTTCGCCTTTTTCCAGGGCGTCGAGCACCTCGTTGAAGCGCTCGAGGGTGATGGGTTTCGTATCCATTAGAACAGTTCGCTTAAAATCTTACCAATCAGGGCTTCCGTTTCCGCCGTCGCGCTGACCAGCGGCAGCCGGAGCCGGTTCTGCATCAAGCCAAGCTGCGCCATCGCCGCCTTCGCCGGGATCGGGTTCGGCTCGACGAAAAGGCCCTTGAACAGCGGATGCAGCTGGCTGTCCATCTTCTCCGCCTCTGCGAAGCGCCCCTGCTGCAGGGCGTGGACAAAGTCCGCCATCGCGCTCGGGAAGACGTTCGATGCGACCGAGATGACACCGTCGGCGCCTTCTTTCATCAGGGCGCAGGTGTCATCGTCGTTGCCGCTTAGCACGAGAAAACCTTCCGGCCGGCCGGCGAGGATGGCCCGGATCTGCTCGAAATTGCCGGAGGCCTCCTTGATGCCGATGATGTTCGGCACCTCACGGGCGAGCCGGAGCGTCGTTTCCGCTTCGATGTTCGACCCGGTGCGGCCCGGCACATTGTAAAGGATGACGGGCTTCCCTTCCGCGGCTTCGGCTACGGCCTTGAAGTAGGCGTAAATGCCCCGCTGCGGCGGCTTATTATAATAAGGTACGACGACCAGGAAGGCATCGGCGTCCCGGAGCAGCCGCAGGTTCGCGACGGTCCCGTCGACGCTGTTCGTGCCGACACCCGCGACCAGGGGCCTTCCGCCCGCGTGCGCACGGGCCGTCTCCAACACCCGGAGCTTCTCAGCATCGGAGAGGGTCGGGGTCTCGCCGGTCGTTCCGAGCGGCACCAAAAAATCGATGCCCGCCTCGACCTGCCAGTCGACGGTCGCGGCAAAGGCATCCAGATCCACTTCCAGCGTTTCGGTGAACGGGGTCAGCAGCGCCGTCCCGCATCCTTTGAAGAGTTTTGTATCCATAATGCGCAAATATACAAAGTTCCGGCCCGAAAACCAACGTTTCCGGGCCGGAGCCATCAGAGAATTCGCATTAGATCCGGGTACCTTCGGGATCGACGAAGCCCAGCTGGCCGTCGTCGGCCCAGTCGGCGATTGAGACCGTAAAGGTCAACTCGCCCGGCTGCGGGACATCTTCCTTCGGTACGGTGATCGCCGCCTTGTAGCTGTAACCGCTCTCATAGGTGGTTTTCGCCATATCGTTGAAGGTCAAGCTGCGGCCCTTGCTCGTCTTGACGACGATCGGGAGCTTGACGGCCTGCGGGACGAGGATGGCGACATAATCCTTGCCGCCCGTAGAGGGGCAGGTCTGGATCTGTCCGCGGGCGCTTCCGGCGGCGATAACACCTGTCGAGAGGTCCGCTTTGGCCTCGATGATCTGGTCGCCCAGAGTCACTTCCGTAACCTTTTCGGACGCGTCTTCACAAGTGAAGGACACCACGAGGCGGGCCAGGACGTGATTCAGGGAGAACGCCACGGTCTCTCCGGGGGTTCCGGTCGTTTTCGCGGCCCGTAGGTCGGAGGCGTTGACCTTTTCGGCTGTCCGCTGGTCCTTCTGTACGGTAAAGGTGGCATCGACCTTATTGAAGCTTGCGTTATACGGGCAGTAAGCGATAAAATCGCTCTGCTCCTTCTGCTTGTAAGTCCATTTGATGTCGATGTCCGGAACGAGCGCTTTGCCCGAAAGGCTGGCCCGTACGTTGATACTGGCAATCGGATCCATTGCAAAGATGCCGAACGCTACGCCGCTCTCGAAGGACTCGGCCTTCGTGGCGTAGGGGTTCAGCTCCGCCGTGAAGGCGACGACTTTACGCCGGGCTTCACGTTCCGCATCGGAGATCGAGCTCTTCTTGCAGGAGAGCAGGCTCAGCGCCATAACGGCTCCGATCAGGAAATAGCGTGCAATGTTTCTTGCTTTCATAGCGGATAATGCTTATTCGGCAGGGGTTACGACTTCGACAGTAGCGTCGTCTTTCAGCTTGACGAAGAGTTTGGTGTCAACCGAGGTCAGTTTGGTATCCAGGTCTGCGGTCTGAACACCGTTCCCGTTGTTGAGGATGTAATGGATACCCCTCGGGGAAAGCTCCTGCTCAATCGCCCATTTCTTATAAACAACATCACCGACGGTCTCGGTCTCAGCCGGAGCAGCAGTACCGGGCCAGTCACCCAGAATGTTGCCTTCAGCAGTCCAAACGTAAAGGTTAAGTGCCTCCCAGCCGGACTGGTCGTCAACATAGACGGTCAGGTGGCCCTTGTTGGCGGTCGACTCGCCCTTTTCCGTGATGATGAAGCGGCAGCTCGGATACTCGAACTTGAGGTGCATCTCACCGCAGACCTGCAGCGTGATGTCACCGGCACCTTCGCGCGTATCCAGATAGCCATCTTCAAACTCACCGGTACCATAGTAGGTCCAGCCTTCCTTCAGGCCGGCACTGAGGTCCCAGGATTTGTTCTGACGGAGCTTGAATGCATCGCCGAAGCCAAAGGTAATGTCAGCCTCGAAGGTGCCTTCGCCCGGGTTCTCACCGGAGATGGTGCACTCCATCGGGATATCGACATCCCATTTATCGCCCAGACCGACAACGCTCCAGACCACATCGTCCGGGGTAGCCGGAACCGGCTCACCGTAGGCAAGTTCGGTCTCGTCCGCTTCCCAATCGACAATCTCGAAGGAGAAGAGCACTTCCTGCTCATCGGACGGCTGTTTGACCACGAGGTTGGCGCTGGCCTTCTTACCGGCCTTGAACGCAAACTCAGCTGCGAGTTCATAGAGATAGGCTTCGCCGTTGGAGAGGGTAATCTTCACGGTCGGCTTCGCCGTCTGCGGGACGATCAGGAGCTGGTAGGCATTCTCGGCGGTCTTGTTCGCCACGACGGTCTTGAGGGTCTCGTTGGAGGGGGTGACGGCACCGGTCTGGAGATCGATCACGGCGCCGAGGGCGACGTTGATGAACTCGAGCTTGGTGACGCTGACGCCGCTGAGCTGGTTATCCAGCGCAAAGACGACCTTCGAGAGGGCGTGATTGAACTTCAGGGCCACGGCTTCCGTCGTCGGAGCGGAGCTCGCCTTCGCGATCATCAGGTCGGACTTCTTGTAGTCCGCGATGGCGCTCTGGTTCGCCGCTACGGCGAAGGGATAAGCCTGCACGGCACCTTCCGCGTAAGGGTAGTAAGCGAAGAAAGAGACGGTCGCCGTGCTGCCGGGTACCCAGCTAATCGCCGTTTCGGGCGTCAGGGCGGAGCCGGATACGCTCGCCTTGACGTTCGAGACGGAGATCGGGGCGCCGGCAAAGATACCGACCTGGTCGTTATCTTCGAACGCGGTGTCCGTCGCCTTTACGGAATAGGTGTTGATGTCGGTGGTGAAACGGACGGGGCCGCTCACGCTGCCGGAAGGAAGCACCGATTCCGTCTTGCTGCAGGCAGCCAGGACAGCTGCCGCAGCAAGCAGGGTTATCAGAGATCTTTTCATATTGCTATGAAATAGAATTAGTTAGCAACAACGACAGTAGCATCGCTCTTCAGCTGGAGGAAGAGCTTGGTGTCCGTCGAGGTCAGACGGGTCTCCAGATCATCGGTCTGATTACCGGTCCCGTCGTTGAGGATGTATTTGAGACCTCTCGGGAGAAGCTCATTGGCAATCGCCCATTTCTTATAGACAACCTCACCAATGGTCTCGGTTTCAGCCGGAGCGGCCGTACCAGGCCAGTTACCCAGGATTTCGCCAGCAGCGTTCCACATATAAAGATTGAGCGCAGCCCAGCCGGACTGGTCGTCGACATAGACGGTCAGGTTGCCCTTGTTGGCGGTCGTTTCGCCCTTAGGCGTGACGATGAAGCGGCAGCTCGGGTATTCGAACTTGATGTGCATCTCGCCGCAGACTTCCAGCTGGATGTCGGTGGCACCCATCTCTGCAGAAAGGTAGCCTTCGTCGAACGCACCGGTAGCGTAGGAGGCCCAGCCAGTCTTCATACCGACACTGAGGTCCCAAGCTTTGTACTGGCGAAGCTTGAACACATCACCGAAGTTGCAGGTAATGTCGGCCTCGAAGGTGCCTTCGCCCGGATTGGTGCCGGCGGTGGTGCACTCCATCGGGATATCGACATCCCACTTGTCACCGAGACCAACAACAGACCAAACCACTTCGTCACCCGCAGGCTCTTCGGTGTAGGTCATCGGAGTGGCCTCAGCGTCCCACTCCGTCACACTAAAACCCAGGCTAACCTCCACCTGTACGACAGGCTCGTCAGCATTAACGGTGACAGCGGCGGTGTAGATCTTGTTGCCAGCGAGAGCGATGGGCTCGGCAAGGACGAACTTGACGGTCTTGAATTCCTCACCCTTCTTCAGGGCAACGGTGATTTCCGGGGAACCGGTCTGCGGGATCAGGATAGCGTTATACTTGCTTTCCACCTTGGTCGCAGCGATCGAACCGGCCTCACCCTTGGCGGTAACGGTGCCCGCAAGCAGGTCAACCGTAGAGTTGGTCAGAACGTTTCCAATCGTGACCGACTCGACATCGAAGCCTTCGAGGTTGTTCGTGACGCTCACCTGCATCTGGGCGAAGGGGTGCTTGAAAGGAAGCGCAACTTCGGTCTCAGGGGCGACTTCGCCGGAAGCGGCGAAAAGGACGTTCTTGTGGTAATTGAAATCGCCGTTGGCTACGCTGTAGTCAAAAGCTTCGGCCGTGACCTCCATCTGAGGATAAACGGCAGCGAATTTCGTCTTGGCGGTCTGGTTCTCAGCCCAGTAGAGCTTCGTAGCGGGGGTTAGTTTGCTGTCCTTCGCGGTGGCGGTGGTGGTAGCGTTGATCGGGGCGCCGGCGACGATGAGAACGGTCTCGTCGTCAAGGGCGGCCTTTACGGTGTAAGTCTGGATGTTCGTGGTGAAACGAACCTCACGGCTGTTCTGCGAAACGGGAGTCGTTTCGTTCTTGTCGCAAGCAACGAGCACTGCGGCCGCTGCGCAAAGGGTAAATAATGCTTTTTTCATATCGGGTTATAAGTTTTTGGTTATTAACGTATTACATTGTAACATCACCAGCGTGGACCCAGATCTGGTTGTTGTCATAGTAGAAGTAGATCGTATGCGTGCCCGCGGAAATAGGAACGTCATCTCCACCGGTCGTCCACTTGGTCCACTCGTTGCCGACGGAAGTATCACCATTACCCGTCTTACCCAGCCAGGTATTGCTTTCACTCTTGAAAATCTTGAATGCACCGGCTGCGGTCAACGTAATTACCTTGCGATAGGAGTTCGGCCCGACACAAGACATTGCCAACGGCTCATCCCAGTCTGCAATACCGGAAATGTTATTACCACGGATGTAAGGCCAATCATCACTGCCGGTAGGCGTGCTTCCGGCACCGGGGGTCACGACCGTCTCACCAGCCCAGTCCGTAACGTTAAAGGTAGCGGTCATCGTACGGTTGGAAGAAGCGGCCGAATGGGTGAAATCATACGTAATGTTCGCCGTGTAGCGATTGCCGGCGACAAAATTCTGGGCAGCGGTCAGAGCATAGGTAGAGGTTGCATTGGACCAGGTCTTGACGGTAATGGTCGGATTGATACCCGCCTCCGGGACAATGATGCAGTAGTACGTAAGCACATTCCCCACCTCGCTTTCTTTCACGAGATAGAACTGGGTCTCAGCTTCGCCGGTAGCCGTGATGGCAGCCGTCGTATAGTCCAGATCACCGTTTACGTGGACACCGGAGATCCAAACTTCCTTGATGGCGTCGTCCGAAGAGTTCGTAATGACATAGCGAAGCATCGCGAAGGGGTGCTGGAAATTGAAGGCAACACCGCGGGGGTTCTCCGTATCCGCACCCGGATACTCGCTCTTGTAAGCAACCATAAAGTCCTTGGCATAGGCCACACTCTCTTCCGTATTGCTGATCGAATAAGCCAGATCCGTGCTCGGAGAGAAGGCGTTGCGCTGATCGGTAGCTTCGCGCGGATACATCGCGAAGAAGTCCGTAGCCGTGTTGGTACCCATCTGCTCGACACCCCACTTGATGCCGGTTCCGGAAAGCGTACCAGCGGCGGCAGGTTCCGTCGTCGGCATTGCCGTGATGGTATAAGCGGCATTGGCGCCACCTTCGGCAACGGTACCGGCGGTATAGGCATACACACCGACAACGCCGCTGGGGGCCATTTCAGCCTTGGTGTTGAACTGATAGAGGTTCTCCATCGAGAATTTCACCGTGCGGGTGGAATCGTTGACATTGGCAACGGAGGCTTCCTCTTTATTGCAGGCGCTCAGAAGCGCAGCAGCTGCAAAAAGAACAATCAAACTCTTTTTCATATCTGAGGAATGTTAGTTGATCTTGTAGATGTGATAGTTGTGCGTATCGGTGTAGAAGCGGATTCTGTACGTGCCGACCGCGTTGATGCGCATATTGACGCCGCCCTGAGAAAGGCCTTCTACGAGGAGACCGTTCTCCGGATCGATGGCGTTCGCATCAATGACGATGTCCTTGCCCCAGGAGTCGGACCAGTCGGTGAAGCTCTCTGCATTGCGGATCTTGAAGCCTTCGTCAACGCTGGTGCCGCCGGCATAGTAGAAATCAACAGTCCAGATCGTTGCGCCAACGCAGCGGAAAGGAATGTGGGTATCCCAGTTGCCGTCGGTCGTGCCGGAAACCTCGTCGATATTGCCTTCGAGGTACCACCACTTCGGGGCCTCAGTCGTAACACCACCGGAAAGATCACCACTGTTAACGGTATCCCAGTCGGTAATCGTAAAGGAACCTACGACGGTACGGTCAGACTGCTCGGTGCCGTGGCTGCCGGTAATCGTGATGTTGGCGGTATAGAGCTTGCCGGCCACCAGGGCGATGCCTTCGGTCAGGTGATACGTATACTTGGCACCGGAAACCATATCGATCGTAACGACCGGGTTGACGGCTTCCGTCTCAGGCATAACAATCGTCATATAGGAGTTCTCGCCATTGGCGTTCAGCGCCACAGCTGCATCGGCAGCAACCGGCTCGCCGGTCGTGGTGACCTCACCCGTTGCAAACATCAGGTGACCCGTACGACGGATACCACTGATGCTCACTGCAGAGACAAAATCATCGGACTGGTTGTCGATCGTGTAAACCAATTTGGCGAAGGGGTGCTTGAAAGCGAGGGCGACCGAAGCCGGGGTCTCGTCCGTACCGGGAGCCTGGGAGGCCGCAGCGGCGAGGAATACGTTGGCATATTCCACATCGGCCGCAGAAGCGATGTTATAATCGACATACTTTTCAGCCTCATCAGCACCAATCAGATCGCGCTCATTCTCAAACGGATAAACCGCAAGGAACTTCGTAGCTTCCGTGGTCTGTCCGACTGCCCAGAGCAGGGAATTGGCCACGGTCGGGGTAAGCAGACCCGAGTTGGCGTTGGGCTCCATCGTAACGGTCATCTTCACGTTGTTCCGGGAAATCGGAGCACCGGCGAAAATAGCTACGTGGCTGTTGTTGGAAATGGCATCGGCCTTCGTCATTTCGACGGCCAGGTTGGAAACAGTAAATGAAACCGGTCGATTCAGATCGGGTTCATACGTCTGAACGTCTTCGTTCTTGCTGCAAGAAACGAAGGCAAGCGCGGCAGCAGCCGCAAGAATAACAAAACGTTTCACGATTTTATAAAAAAATTTGGTTATAGTCGTTAGCGCGGTTCTTTAGAACCGAAACGAAAGATACGAAAAAAATCAGCCCCTTCGTCCTCAACTTGCATAGTTTTGGGACGAGGGGGCCTATTACGCGGACGGGCGGGCGCGCCTACAGGACGCCGAAAGCCCAGATAATCGCCTGTTCGAAGACTTCTCCGGGGCGAAGGACGGTCGAAGGGAACTCCGGCTGGTTCGGTGCATCGGGGGTATGCTGGCACTCGATCGCGACAGCGTCGTAGTCCTCATACGCGTGCCCCGACTTACTCAGCGGAGACCCTTTCAGCCAGTTGCCGGTATAGATCTGCACCGCCGGCTGGGTCGTCGTCACCTTCAGCGTACGGCCGCTGACCGGATCACTGAGCCGGGCTGCCTCGGAAAGCTGTCCGGGCTGCGCATCGTCGATCAGGAAGCAGTTGTCATAGCCCTTCCCGTATTTGAGCGCCGGGAAATCGGCCTGAATGTCGCGGCCTATCGGCTTCTCGGTAACGAAGTCCATCGGGGTACCGGCTACATCGTCCACCTTTCCGAGCGGAATCAGCGTCGGATCCGTCGGCAGCCAGCTCGAGCAGTTCAGCTGCAGCAGGTGATTCAGCACCGAGCCGCTGCCGTCGCCCGAAAGGTTGAAATAGACGTGGTTCGTCAGGTTGACGACCGTCGGAGCATCGGTTTCCGCCGTAATGGTAAGTTTGAGCTCATTCTCATCATTCCAAGTGTAGTGCGCAACCACCTTCAGGTTGCCCGGGAATCCGGCTTCGCCATCTTCCGAGAAATACATAAACTCAACGGCATCGCCCTCGATCCGGCTGTCCCAAACCTGGTTCTGGAACCCGTTTGGACCGCCGTGCAGGTGGTTCGGGTCGTTGTTGACCGGAAGCGTATAGGTCTTACCGTCGAGGGTAAACTGCCCCTTGGCGATACGGTTGGCATAGCGGCCGGGGATCTTGCCGGCGCAGGGACCGTCGGCGAAATAGTCGTTGGCATTCGGGTAGCCAAGCACGACATCGGCGAGTTGGCCGTCCTTGTCGGGAACATTGATCGAAAGGATCGCGGCGCCGACGCTGCCCAGCTGGACGGACGCGCCCTTGGCGTTGATGAGGGTATAGCGGAAAATTTCCTTTCCGTCCGGGGCCTGGCCCCACAGTTCTTTCTTGATTTCCATAGCGTTAGAAGATATAAGGCGTTAGGAAGACAACTAAAATTCCGACAGGGGCGACAAAGCGCAGGAGGAAGCGGAACAGCGGATAGAAATGGTGGCTCCAACGGAGCTTACCGCCATTGGTGAACTCATCGTACACATCCGGCGAAGGCATCCGCCATCCCACGAAGAGCACGAAGAGCAGGCCGCCGAGCGGCATCAGCATATTCGAGCAGACGGTGTCGATCGCGTCAAAGAGCGAGGCGCCGAAAATCGTCACGCCCTTCAGCGGCCCGAAAGACAGCAGCCAGAGCAGGCCGAGCGCCCAGAGTACGAGCGACAGCAGCAGCGTCGCCCCCTTGCGGCCGAGGCGCGTCTCCTCCGTCAGGTAGGCCACGCCGACCTCCAGCAGGGAAATCGCGGATGTCAGGGCGGCAATCAGGATGGAGAAGAAGAACAGGATCGAAATCACCGCACTGAGCATCGGGGAGTTCACGCCCATCTGGTTGAAGATATAAGGCAGGCTCTCGAAGATGAGGCCCGGACCGGCTTCCGGCGCCAGTCCTGCAGCAAACACCGCCGGCATCACGGCAAAGCCGGCCAGCAGGGCGAAGGCAATGTCCGCAACGGCGGTACCGAGACCCGTGTTCAGGATGCTGTCCTTCTTCGGCATATACGACGCGTAGGTCAGGATGGTCCCCACACCGAGCGACAGCGAGAAGAAGGACTGGCCGACGGCGGAGGCGATGGCCTGGCCGGAGAGTTTGGAAAAGTCCGGCTCGATCAGATAGCGCACCCCCGCCTTTGCTCCCGGCAGGCAGACCGAATAGACGACGATCGTGATGATGAGGAAAAACAGCAGCGGCATCGTCCATTTCGTAAATTTCTCGATGCCGGCCTTGACGCCGACCAGGACGATTACCGCGACGACGGCCGCGAAGAAGGTATGGGCCAGAACCGGCCCCCAGACCGATGAAATGAAGGCCTGGAAGTAGTCCGTCGTGTCCCCGCCGACGAAATCGAAGGCCAGCGCCTTGAACAGGTACTGCGTTGACCAGCCGCCGACGACGTTGTAGTAGCTCAGGATCAGCAGCGGGGCCAGCACCGTCAGGAAGCCCAGCCAGTGCCAGCGGCTTCCCGGCGCCAGCGACCGCATCGCCCCAAAGGTATTGGCGCGGCTGCGACGGCCGATGACCGCTTCGGCGTAGAAGATCGGCATCGCCAGGACGAAACTCGCCAGGATATAGACCAGAATGAAGGCGGCACCGCCATACTGGCCGACCAGATAAGGGAAACGCCAGATATTGCCGAGACCGATCGCGGACCCCGCCATCGCCATCACCACGGCGAAATTACTTCCAAATGTTTCCCTGTTCTTTGTCATTCCGAGCGAAGCGAAGGAATCTATTTCTTCTCGTATACCACGAACTCAAACTCGAACCCCGTTTCCGGATCCGTATGCGTCTCCGACGTGGAAATTTTCTCCCACACCGCCAGGTCGATCACCGGGAAGAAGACGTCAGCATCCTTCACCTCCGTATGGACGTGGGTGATGTAGAGCCGGTCCATTTCCGGGAGGGCCGCCTTATAGACGGATGCGCCGCCGATGACAAAGCACTTGTCCTTGCCGGCGGCTGCCGCTTCGGCATACGCCTCTTCAAAACTGTACGCGCAGGTCACCTCCGGAATCGGGTCCCCGCCGAGGTTCAAGACGATGTTCTTGCGTCCCGGGAGCGGCCGTCCGATCGAGAAATACGTGCTCCGGCCCATAATGACCGGATAGCCTTTCGTAACGGCCTTGAAGTACTGCAGGTCGGCGGAAATGTGCCACGGGAGGGCGTTTTTGACACCGATGCCCCAGTTATCGGCGACGGCGACGATGATGCATTTTTTCATACGGCTACCGGTGCTTTAATGGCGGGCCAGGGATCATAGCCTTCGAGGGTGAAGTCCTCGTACTTGAAGGCGAAAAGGTCCTTGACCTCCGGGTTGAGAATCATCTTCGGCAGGGGCCTCGGCTCGCGGCTGAGCTGGAGGGCGACCTGGTCGAAGTGGTTGCGATAAAGGTGCGTATCGCCGGTGGTATGGATGAACTCACCGGCCTGAAGGCCCGTCACCTGCGCGATCATCATCGTCAGGAGGGCGTAGGAAGCAATGTTAAAAGGTACCCCGAGGAAGACATCCGCGCTGCGCTGGTAGAGCTGGCAGGAGAGTTTCCCGTCCGCGACGTAGAACTGGAAGAGGCAGTGGCAGGGCGGCAGCGCCATCCGGTCCACTTCGCCCGGATTCCAGGCGCTCACGAGGAGGCGGCGACTGTCCGGCGTGTTTTGAATCATCTCCACGACGTTTTTCAGCTGGTCGATCTTCCGTCCGTCCGGCGCGGGCCAGGAACGCCACTGATGGCCGTACACCGGCCCCAGGTCGCCGTTTTCGTCCGCCCATTCGTCCCAGATCGAGACGCCGTTGTCCTTGAGATACTGGATGTTCGTATCTCCGGCGATGAACCACAGAAGTTCGTGGATGATGGATTTGAGGTGGACCTTCTTCGTCGTCAGGAGGGGGAATCCCGCCTGCAGGTCGAAGCGCATCTGGTAGCCGAACACGCTCTGCGTGCCGACGCCCGTGCGGTCGGTCTTCATCACCCCGTTTTCACGGATATGTCTTAGTAATTCGAGATATGCTTTCATATTTGGGACCCCCGGTCGAGCCGGGGGTGACGTTAAACCAGAGACGTCGAGCCGGGGGTGACGTCATGCCCGACCTGATCGGGCATCTCAGTTACAAGTTCCGCAGCAGGTTCGTCAGCGACACCTTCTTCTCAATCAGCGCCCGCAGATCCTCGATCTTGACGCGCTCCTGGGTCATCGTGTCGCGCTCACGGACCGTCACGGTGCCGTTCTCGAGGCTGTCGTGATCGACGGTCACGCAGAACGGGGTACCGATGGCGTCCTGACGACGGTAGCGCTTGCCGATGGAGTCTTTCTCGTCGTATTGGTAGGAGAAGTCGTACTTGAGCTCATCGACGACCTTCTGCGCGAGCTCCGGCAGACCGTCCTTCTTGACAAGCGGCATCACCGCGACCTTGATCGGAGCGAGCGGGGCCGGAATCTTCATCACGACGCGCTCTTCGCCATTCTCGAGCTTCTCGACGGTGTAGCTGTGCGCCAGCACCGCAAGGCACATACGATCGACGCCGATCGAGGTCTCGATAACGTACGGAGTATAGGATGCATTCTCTTCAGGATCAAAGTATTCGATCTTCTTGCCGGAGAATTTCTGGTGGTTGCCGAGGTCGAAGTTGGTGCGGCTGTGGATACCCTCGAGCTCCTTGAAGCCGAAGGGGAAGTTGAACTCGATATCCGTCGCGGCATTGGCATAGTGGGCGAGCTTCTCGTGGTCGTGGAAGCGGTAGTTCTCCGCGCCCATCCCGAGGTTGACGTGCCATTTCATACGGGTCTCCTTCCACTTCTTGAACCAGTCGAGTTCGGTGCCGGGCTTGATGAAGAACTGCATCTCCATCTGTTCGAATTCGCGCATACGGAAGATGAACTGGCGGGCGACGATCTCGTTGCGGAAGGCCTTGCCGATCTGCGCGATACCGAAGGGGATCTTCATACGGCCGGTCTTCTGCACGTTGAGGTAGTTGACGAAGATGCCCTGGGCGGTCTCCGGACGGAGGTAGATGATGTTCGCGCCTTCTGCGGCAGCGCCCATCGAGGTGGAGAACATCAGGTTGAACTGGCGCACGTCGGTCCAGTTGCAGGTTCCGCTGATCGGGCAGACGATGTTGTTGTCGATGATGATCTGCCGGTACTCGACGAAGTCGTTGGCCTTCTCGGCGGCGACGTAGCGGTTATGGACTTCGTCCCATTTCGCCTTCTCGCGCAGGACGTTGGGGTTCGTGGCACGGAACTGCGCCTCGTCGAAGGCATCGCCGAATTTCTTGCGGCCCTTCGCGACCTCCTTCTCGATCTTCTCCTCGATCTTGCCGAGGAAATCTTCGATCAGGACGTCGGCGCGGTAGCGCTTCTTGCTGTCCTTGTTGTCGATGAGCGGGTCGTTGAAGGCGCCGACGTGGCCCGAGGCCTCCCAGATGCGGGGGTGCATAAAGATCGCGGAGTCGATGCCGACGATATTCTCGTTGAGGCGGGTCATCGCTTCCCACCAGTAGTTCTTGATGTTGTTCTTGAGCTGGACACCCATCTGGCCATAGTCATAGACCGCTGCCAGACCGTCGTAAATCTCACTGGACGGGAAAATGAACCCGTACTCCTTGCAGTGTGCTACCAGCACCTTGAAAAGTTCGTCCTGTGTCATATCGTTATTTCAGTTATCTTCTTTTTGAACCCGCAAATATACAACTTTTTCCGCATTTTATTCTCCGATAGTCCTATACACGCGGCTTATTCAAACGCCATCTCAAAGGATAGAGAGAGCGGCGGATAAAGATATAATTGCCCCTCTTTGTCTCTATTGACTCTTCCGATATCAGCCATACCGACCTTGGTCGTATAAGGCTTGAATCCCACTTCGTCACCCTCCCACAGGAAATGCTTGTCCACAAACGAGAAGGACTTCGGCAGGCCGGAGAAGGAACCATTCTGAGCTAATCCGTTACCCAAGGATTCAAAACGGCCCGAGGCGGCGGATTGATCCGTACAGATTCGATGGACCCAGTGGTGCTCATCGTAATCAAACCACTCTCCGCCCGTCTGGGTGACACACTTCCGCGCAATCCGGAAAAAGCCGTCAAGGTGTTCCCGTGTTGCGTAAACGGCCCCCTTGTACAGTTCTTTTCTTCTTGTATACACGAAATTGACAGAGGCAGCCACGCGGAAAGATCCTTCGTTTTCCTGGTTGAAATCACCGTAGGACGTCTGGCAACGGACGCTCCACCTTTGGTCGCCGAGATATTGAATATGAATATCATCCTGATCAAACTCGGCATAGAGTCCTTTCCTGGCCCCACAATCCGAAACAGTCCGGAGCAGCTCATGCTGCGGGGTGTCGGTGTATAGGGAAATTACATCCACGCTCAACGTAGCCTTTTTTATGACCAGCCGGGAGGTTTCCCCATCATCAAAGAGGGGGCCGTCGTGCTCCTGGGTCATCTGAGACAGCATCTGCTCCACCACCTTGTCATCGACAAAGAAATCAACCTCGTCGTCCTCAATCTCTTCGACGTCCTCCTCAAAATCGAAATCAGCAGGCGTAATCTCCCGGGGTTCCTCCGTGGGGAGTGCCCCGGTATCCTCCAGCGCGAGGAACCCCTCGCCCTCGTCGCCGGTCAACTCCATCACGGGATCCACCGTTTCCGTAATGGCCGTATCCTCCTTCTTGGACGATTTGTCCTCCGAATTGGTCCATTTTTCCACCAAATAAGGCAGAACCGACACTGCGCCGATCATCGCCAGGGAAATCGCGACTTTTCCTACAATTGCTCCTTTTGTTGCCATATTTTTCTTCAATTATTCGTTGTTTAGTTTTCAGCCCTTTTCAAGGTTTCTATTCTATTATTTATCAGTCGCTTGTACACAACTTTCATATCCTCCGGCAGGAAGGATTCATCCATCAAATGCTCCCACTGTAGAGCCAGACCGGAGAGTTTGGCAATGATGTGTTCCGAGATGGAGGCGGAAAGCCCTGAGGATGTCATCGCCTGCAGAAATGCCTCCCGGTTGAATCCGGTCTTTTTCCCACCAACCGTCAGCGTCATCGCCATCTCTTCCGTATCCGAAGGATCGGCCAAAAGGACCGCCAGCAGATCATAGGCCGGGGCCAACACATATTCCCGGTTCCCGGAATCGATGAGGGAGAAGTTCTTGCAATGCATATCCGAGTTTCCGCTTATCCAGGAGAATAGTACAACCTCCCAGAAACGCTGGATATCGAGCAGCGGTGCAGACGAGTACTTTCTGATTACTTCCGCCAATTGAGGATATGTTCCTTCGTATTTATGCTCCGTCAAGCGGTTCGACAGCTGGCACATATCCAGCATCGAAATCTTTCCTCCTTTCCGGTCCCGATCGATACGCTCGGTCAAGTAACCCAGTTCCCCATCCGCCATCCGGATCAGCGTATGTTTGACGGTGCGGATCCCAGCCGCCTCAGCCATCTTCATCGTCACGTCTTCCAACTCAGGCAGACAGCGGTAGCGGGGACTCTGCGGCTTGAAGATATAGCGTCCCCACAGCCCGACGACCGTAAAGCGTTTCGGTTCATTTTTCCCGCCCCGGTCGATATCCAGAGACATTTTGGCCTGTACGCCCGTCACGGATGTGCTGGAGCGGATCACCTGCCGGGCGAGTTCCGACATATTGTCACGGGTATAGGGAAGCTTCGGTGCCTGCGGCAGTCCGAAAAACTGCCGGGCACACGCCGGATGAAAGTCCACCTGGCCTTCTTCCAACGCTTGGTAGCAATACAGACACTTACACATCGCGCATCGGTTTTACGGAGATATCGCCGATACAGTCCTTGCAGCAGGCGATCAGAAGAGCCATCCGGTCCCGCGGATCGATTTTCCAGGACTCGGAGGCAATATCCAGCAGCCAGCCTTCCGGGATCAGTCCGTCGAAGACCGGGAACATCATTTCTTTTTCATAAGGCTGCTCCGTGAGCGGCATCGTAGGACTCAGCGCCTTGGCCCCGTCACGCACGAGATAGGCTTTGTCATATTGGAAATGATAGCCTTCCTCATCCTCCGTCAGGATTCCGCAGAACACATCTTCTATGTATATACCGGCCCGGGTCATTGCTCATTCTTTTTTACCGGACCCAGTTCTTCACCAAAAAGAGCCAGTACCTCATTGACTTTATCCATCCGCAGAGTCTGTTTTCCTTGCTCCAGATCGCGGACAAAGCGTAGCCCCACGCCGGCCCGCTCCGCCAGTTCTACCTGCGTCAGGCCGTGCTTTTTTCTCTTTTGTTTTAAATACTCGGAAAGCATAATTATACCTTTTCGGGTACAAATATATTAATTTCTACCGAAATTATACCATTTCGGGGATATTTTTTACATTTATATCGATTATTATCCCCTTTCGGGTATATTTAGATCATCGAGAGCTCCAGCCAGCGGGTTTCCTTTTCGTCGAGAAGGGCGGTGAGGGTGCCGTAGCGGGAGGAGGCTTCGAGGAGCTTTTCGCCGGCAAGGGTGCCGGAGGAAAGCGCCGCTTCGAGCGCCTCTTTTTCGGCGGTAAGGGTTTCAATCTCGGCCTCCAGGGCCTCCATTTCGCGGTTTTCCTTCCACGTGCGCTTACGCTTGGGTTCCTTCGCTGCGTTGACGGGAGATGGCCGGTCGCCGCCGGCCATGACGGAAGACGCCGTCGCGGAAGATCGCCGATCGCCGCCGGCCATGACGGAAGACGCCGTCGCGGAAGATCGCCGATCGCCGCCGGCCATAACGGAAGACGCCGTCGCGGAAGATCGCCGATCGCCGCCGGCCATAACGGAAGACGCCGTCGCGGAAGAGCGCCGGTCGCTAGCGGACCCCGTCACCCCCGACCTGATCGGGGGTCTCATCGTATCCGCGAGGAACGAGCGGTACTCCGTATAGTTCCCGATAAAGTCCTTGACAACCCCGTCACCGGTGAAGACCAACAGATGATCCACCAGACGGTCGAGGAAATGGCGGTCGTGCGAAACGATCACGAGCGACCCCTTGTAGTCATCCTTGAGGTACTCCTCGAGAATCTCGAGCGTCACGATGTCGAGGTCGTTCGTCGGCTCATCGAGAATGAGCAGATTCGGCTTCTGCATCAGCACGGTCAGCAGATAGAGCCGCCGCTTTTCCCCACCGCTGAGGCGCTCCACGGGCGCATTCAGCATCTCGTGCGGGAAGAGGAAACGGCCGAGCAGGTGCGTGTCGTTCACCGTCTCGAGCACCGTCTGGCCGGGCTTGAAGGAGATGCCCTTCTGCCGGTAGTACCCGATTTTCAGCGAGTCGCCCCGCTCGATCACGCCGTCCATTTCGCCGCCCCAGGAAGGGTTCCAGCTGCCGGTGATCAGATCGAGGAAGGTCGTCTTTCCGGAGGCGTTGCCGCCGACGATGCCGACCCGTTCGTAGCGCTGGAAATTGTAGCTGAAGCGGTCGAGGTAGGTGCGACCCTCCCAGCGGAAGTTGAGGCCCTTGCAGTCGATGACCTTGTTGCCCAGATAAGTCGTCCCGGAGGGCATTTCGCTCAGGTCGACCCGGCGCTGGATGTAACTGTCCTCGGCGCGCTCACGGATGCGCTCGAAGGCCTGCTTGCGGTACTTGGCCTTGCCGCTGCGGGCGCAGGGGGTCGCGTGGATCCACTCCAGTTCGCGGCGGAAGAGGTTCCGGACCCGCTCCGTCTCGGCGTTGTACTCGCGGATGCGGTCTTCGCGGCGCTCCAGGAAGTTGAGATAATCGCCGCGATAGATGTAGATCTGCCCGCGGTCGAGCTCCATCACCGTGTTGCAGATGCGGTCGAGGAAATAGCGGTCGTGCGTCACCATAAACAGGGTCCGGCGCGATTGCTTGAGGTAATTCTCCAGCAGCTCGATGCCGTCGAGGTCGAGGTGGTTCGTCGGCTCGTCCATAATGTAGAAGTCCGCATCGGAGGCGAGCATCGAGACGATGGCGACCCGCTTGATTTCGCCGCCGGAGAGCTGGTCCATCCGCCGCGGATCGCTCCCGAGGCCGAAGCGGGTCAGGAGCTGCTCGATCCGAAGTTCATACGCCCAGCGCTGCTCCTCGTCGAGGGTCCCGTCGACGTCGGAAAGCAGCTGCTCGCGGATCGTTTTCGCCGGGTCGTGGGCATATTCCTGCTCGAGAAAAGCGATACGGATGTCCCTTAGAAACAGCACCTTACCGCCGCTGTCCGAACTGTCCTTCCCCGCCAGGATCCGCAGCAGCGAAGTCTTTCCGGACCCGTTCGGCGCAATCAGCGCAACCTTGTCCCCTTCATTGATATTGAACCCGATCTTATCGAACAGCACCTTCGTGCCGTACGACTTGGAAATGTTCTCAATCTGAAGGAAACTCGGCATCAGCTACTTCTTATTCAGCAGCTCACCGAAGCGGGTGAGGCGGCCGGTGATGTACTGCTTTACGTTCGCCACTTCGCCGGCATAGGAGCCATAGGTTTTGGGATTCTGGTGGACCTGCGTGTTCAGGATCGGCCAGCGCTTGAAATTCAGTTGCTGGGATTCCTCCAGCTCGGCGGCCATCTGATCGACATAGTCGTTGAGGTCCTCCAGCTTCGGCTTTACCGCATCCCACAGCTCCACGAGCCGGTTATGCGCGCCGGAGTCCGTCTTGACAATCCGGGTCACCATCTTCCGGACGTCCTCATCGGCCACCGATCCCGCCGAAGCATAGATAAAGTCCGTGAGCCGGTTGATCGGATAGGTCCGGTCGTCATTCTCGAACGCGAGGTCATAATCCCAGACAGGGCCGGTGAAGAGGGCACCGTCCCCGGCATCCTTGTACATATTGACGCTCCAGTAGGTATCGGTATTGCCGCAGAATTCGCCGACGATGAAATTCTGCAGGAAGCTGTCGAGGTCAAGATACTTCCGGTAACCGGAATTCGGGTCTTTGAACGAGGAGGAGAATACCGCCGCTTCCATTTTTCCGAAATAGCTCTGGATGAAGGACTTCTGCTCAGCGGTAATCTTATCGTCCTTGGGATACTTGACGGTCACGGGTATGCCTTTGGAGGAATAGAAATAGACGTCCTCATCGGCGGCGTACGCATCGATTTCGATGAGATAGCCCTCCTTTGCCGGGACCCGGTTCGTCCCCACCTCCACCTGGTCGCAAAGCTGGTAGCACCCCTGATATTCCCCATTGAAAATTAGATCCACCGGAGTACAGAACGGAGTATAGGCCATCCCGACACGGCGACTGACCTCGAAGGCCAGGATATTGCGCATCAGGGTTTTATCTCCATAATTGGCGATCAGCGTCCAGCTCTTGTCGTTCGCGGGAGCACCGAGGGGACTCTGCTTTTCGGCGAATTTGATCCGGTAGGGCTTTTTCGGGAAGCCCCAGCTCGCATTACCGCGGCCGCGGACACCGGTCTTGGTGGTTGCCAGCAACTGGGTCCCGTCATTGGAGATGATATAGACATTCGCATCGATGTACTCCTTCTTGGAGGTCACCGTTTTCGCGCCCTCGGTGTTGATAATGACGGTCGGAAGATTCGTCAGCTGGCAGAGCTTCGTGTCGTCACCGACGCCTTTTGTGCCATAGAATTCAATCTCAGAGACATTGCAGCGCGCATCATCCGGGCCGACATAGCGCACGTAACGGAATCCTTTAGTGCATTGAATGTCAATATATTGCATCTCGCGCGCCGTACCTTTTTCCTTGACGATCGCCAGTGGCATCGCGTCCAGGAAATCCGGGCTGTTGGCCCCTTCGAAAAGGGCCAGTTCAACGCGCCCTTCCTGCGAAATGCGGGGGGAACAGCCGACCTTCGTGATCACATACGGCTCCCCGAGATCGAGCCCCACCCAGGTGCGGCTGCGGTCGTAGGTCGCGAAAAAGGTATCGTAGTTCCCGTCGAAAACGTTTTCCCGGGTATTGACCGTCGTAGACGCTCTCCCGGTATCGTAATTGACACACTGGGTCGTACCGATGATGGTTCCCGAGAGTTTCGTCGGATCCCCGCCATTCGGGTCTCCTCCATTCGGATCACCCCCATTGGGGTCGCCACCATTGGGGTCCCCACCGTTAGGATCACCCCCATTCGGGTCTTCACCGTTCGGATCTTCTCCATTGGGGTCCTCGCCGTTGGGATCATCGCCATTGGGCTCCTCAGGCTTGGTCTGCTCCTCCACGGGAGGCTCCACTACCTCAATGCGGTCCTTGGAACAGGCCGCCAGCAGCAGGGCCGCCAGGCAAAGCAGGGTCAGATAGCGTAACTTTTTCATCGGGCGCAAAGATACGACTTTTTAGGCAAAGTATTCCGGGAAAAGGCGTCGGAGGGTCGGGGTGGCAATCTGCCGGAGGGGCTTCAGGACGAAATCGCGCCCGGCGATGCGGGGATGCGGGACGGTGACCACGGAGTCGCCCCCACGGTAGTCGCCATAAAACAGGATGTCGATATCGATCGGCCGGTCGTGGTAGACGCGATTCCCCTCCGCATCATACTCCTGCGCGTCGTACTGCGCCGGAACCTCCCGGCCCAGCCGGCGCTCAATCTCCTTGCAGCGGCTGAGAATATGGAAACAGTCCAGCCAGTTATCGTCCGACCAACGCTTGACGCTGTACCGGACGACACAGTTGAGGAAGGCGTTCGGGCTGTCAAAGCCCACCGGCTCCGTCTCAATGATGCTCGAGATCCGCTTGTAGCGCCCATACGAACGGTTCAAGGCCGTCAGTGCGGCCTTGATGTTCGCTTCCCGGTCTCCCAGGTTGCTTCCCAGCGACAGATACAGATCGACCATTACAGACGCTGCAGGGCCGCTTTGATCAGATCTTCCACCCGGGCGGCGGGGTTCTCTTTCAGGATGGCAGGGAGGACCTTCGCGATATTGGCTTTCGAGAAGCCGAGCATCACGAGCGCCGTCGTGGCTTCCTCAACGACCGCGGCATTGTCCGCCTTGGCAAAGAGGGCCGATCCGGCATCGCCCGATCCTTCGCCCTTAACGATTTTGTCCTTCAGTTCGAGGATCACGCGCTGCGCGCTCTTGACCCCGATTCCCTTGATGCTCTTAATCCGCGCAACATCCTCTGACAGAATGGCTTGCCGGATTTCTTCCGCCGTCAGGGAGGACAACATCATCCGGGCTGTACCGGCGCCGATGCCGCTCACGCTGATCAGCAGGCGGAAGAGTTCGCGTTCATCCCGGGTCGCGAAGCCGTAGTAGAGTTCTTCGTCTTCGCGGAGATAATGATGGATGTATGCCGTAGCGGAGGTCTTGCCCTGGAGCTGTTCGTAAGTCTGTAAGGAAATCAGGATATGGTAACCGATCCCGCCCGTCTCGAGGATCAGGTCCGTAGGGGTCAGCGATGCGACGGTGCCTTTAATGTATTCTATCATAAGGTGCAAAAATATCAAAATTCTCTGTCAAATGAAAGAAGTCTTTCGTAAATTTGCAGGCTGCATCCGCTGATGAACTCGCTATGACCCCGCAAGAATTACGCACCCGATTCCCGCAACTCCAAGGGACGGTTTACGGCAAGCCGCTTGTCTATCTCGACAATGCGGCGACGGCCCAGCGGCTCGATGCAGCGCTCGAGCGGCAAGATCAGCTCGCCCGAACGGCCAATGCGAACATCCATCGCGCCGTGCATCACCTCTCCGATCTCGCGACCGACGCCTACGAAAAAACGCGCGACGCGGTCCGCAGCTTCATCGGGGCAGGCTCCCGCGAAGAAATCATCTTCACCTCGGGCACGACCGCCGCGATCAACCTGGTCGCCTATTCCTTCGGCGAAGCCTTTGTCGGCGAGGGGGATGAAATCCTCGTCTCCGAGGCCGGGCACCATTCGAACATTGTTCCCTGGCAGCTGCTCGCTTCGCGGAAGAAGGCCATCCTCCGGATCCTTCCCGTCGACGAGTCCGGACACTGGATCGTCAGCGAGGTGGAAAAACGGCTTTCGCCGCGCACGAAAATCGTAGCTATTGAGCAGATTTCCAATGTGTTAGGTATCACTAACCCGGTAGAGGAAGTCATCCGGATCGCGCACGAAAAAGGCATCCCCGTCCTGGTGGACGGCGCGCAGGGCATCGTCCACGGCGCCGTCGATGTCACGGCGATGGACTGCGACTTCTACGCCTTCTCCGGCCACAAAATCTATGCGGCAACGGGAACGGGCGTACTCTACGGCAAGCGGAAATGGCTCGATGCGATGCCGCCTTTCCTCTGCGGCGGCGAGATGATCGAAACGGTCCGTTTCTCCGGGACCCGCTTTGCCCCCCTCCCCGAGAAGTTCGAGGCTGGTACGCAGAATTTCAATGCGGTTCCGACCCTCGTCCCAGCAATGGAAGCAATGCAGGCCTGGCGGTGCGATGCGCAGCTTCGGAGCGCGTGCGACGCGATCCGCGACCGGATCCTGACGGCCCTGAACGCCGATCCGCGCATCCATCTTTTCGGTGTTCCACGTGGAACATCAGAGAAGGCGCCGCTCTTTTCGTTTGCCGTCGAAGGCGTGCACCACGAAGATCTCGCCCTGATTCTTGACAAGATGGGCATCGCCCTGCGTTCCGGACAGATGTGCGCAGAGCCGCTGATGGATCGCTATGGCGTAACGGGTATGCTCCGCGCCTCCTTTGCGCCTTATAATACGATGGAAGAAGCGGAGTACTTCCTCAGGAGCCTGGACAAGGCCATCGGAATGTTGCTATGATAGAAGAACGGAAACAGCAGGTCATCGAAGATTTCTCGATGTATGACGAGTGGCTCGACAAGTATGAATATCTGATCGAGCTCGGGAAAGCCCTGGAGCCCTACGACGAAGCGAAAAAGACGGATGAGCGCCTGATCAAGGGCTGCCAGTCGCGCGTCTGGCTTGACTGCGAGCTGCGCGATGGCCGGCTCTTCTTTACCGCCGACAGCGACGCGATCATCACGAAGGGCATCATATCCCTGCTGATCAGCATTTATTCCGGCGCAACGCCGGCGGAAATCGCCGCCGATGATTTTGCCTTCATCAGCGAAATCGGCCTGAAGGAAAACCTGTCCCCGACACGCGCCGGCGGCCTGGCCTCGATGATTGATACGATAAAGAAAACCGCCTTGAGCTATGCAGGATAATGTTTTGACCGCTGAGGACGTACAGGCGCTGCAGCCGCTGTACGAGAAAGTGATTACCGCGCTCAAGGGCGTGTATGATCCGGAAATCCCTGTCAATATCTATGACCTCGGGCTGATTTACGAGCTCAATATCAATCCCGCCCGCGAAGTCTATATCAAGATGACCTTTACGGCGCCGAACTGCCCGATGGCGGACGAGGTGCTGCAGGAAGTGCGCGAGAGCGTTGAGGCCGTACCGACGGTTGCCAAGGTCGAGATCGAACTCACCTTCGAACCGGTCTGGGATAAGAGTATGCTCTCTGAAGAGGCCCGTGTCGAACTCGGGCTCGATTACGACGACGACGCGTACGCGAACTACGAAGGATAATCTACCTTCCGAAATACACCAGCAATACAGCGATGTCTGCGGGGGAAACGCCGGAGATACGGGATGCCTGCGCTAAGGTTTCCGGACGGTAGCGATTGAGCTTCTGACGGCACTCGATCGACAGGCTCGTGAGCGCATCGAAGTTGAAATCCGTGGGGATTTTCAACTTCTCCAGCCGCGCGATCTTATCGGCCAGGGCGCGCTCCCGCTCGATATAGCCCCGGTACTTGAGCGCAATCTCTACCGCTTCCGTCACCTCCTTTTCCGGAAGTTCCTCCGCGTTTGTTCCACGTGGAACACAGGAGAGCAGATCCGCCAGGTGCACCTCCGGACGGGAGGCAATATCGGCGATCCGGCGGGATTCGGTCAGCGGAGCGGAACCGACGGATTCAAGGTACGGATTCACCGCCTCGGCCCGGACGGTCGTCGCCTCAACGAACTCGGACAGGGCATCCACGGCCTCATACTTTTTCATCGTACAGGCATACCGCTCCTCGGAAGCCAGTCCAATCGCGTGCGAACGGGCTGTCAGCCGCTGGTCGGCATTGTCCTGCCGCAGCAGGATGCGGTATTCAGCGCGGGAGGTGAACATCCGGTACGGCTCATCGACACCCTTGGTAATCAGGTCATCGATCAGCACGCCGATGTAGGCCTCGTCGCGCTGCAGCACGAAAGGATCAGCGCCGGTGACGGCCAGATGGGCATTAATGCCCGCCATCAGACCCTGCGCGGCGGCCTCTTCGTACCCGGTCGTCCCGTTCACCTGGCCCGCCAGGTACAGCCCCGGCACGATGCGCGACTCAAGCGTTGAACGCAGGTACATCGGGTCGAAATAGTCGTATTCGACCGCGTAGGCCGGCTTGAAGATCCGGACCTGCTCCAGGCCCTCTATCGCGTGGAGGGCATCCAGCTGCACATCGAGCGGCAGCGAGGAGGAGAATCCCTGGAGGTAATACTCCGTGAGGTCGCGGCCCTGGGGCTCAAGGAAAAGCTGGTGCGAATCCTTGCCCGCGAAGGTGCGGAGCTTGTCTTCGATTGACGGACAGTAGCGCGGTCCCTTGCCGTGAATCATACCGGTAAAGAGCGGCGAACGGTCGAAGCCCGTCCGGAGGATATCGTGGACGCGCTCGTTGGTATGCAGGATGTAGCAGGGCATCTGCGGCGCGCCGCCCTGGATCGCCGACGGCTCCGGCAGGAAGGAAAAGCGCTCGGGCTCCGGATCGCCGGGCTGGAGGATGAGCCGAGAAGTATCCACCGAACGGATATCGATCCGGGGTGGGGTACCCGTTTTCATCCGGTCCGTCGGGATGCCGCGTTCGGCGAGCTGCTCCGTCAGTCCGTATGAAGCCTTTTCCCCGAAGCGTCCGCCTTCCCAGCTGGTCTGCCCGACAAAGAGTTTTCCACCAAGGAAGGTCCCGGCGGTCAGGATTACCGCCCGGGCATAAAACACGGCTCCGGTATTGGTCCGAACCCCGCAGATGCGCTCTCTCTCGAAGAGAAATTCCGTCGCAATATCTGCGTAAATATTTAATTTACAATGATTTGTGAGAATTTTGCGCCAAATGGAAGAGAAGGCTCGCTTGTCGCATTGCGCCCGGGGACTCCACATCGCGGGACCCTTTGAGCGGTTCAGCATCCGGAACTGCAGCGTCGCCGCATCGGTCACCCGGCCCATATAGCCGCCGAGCGCATCGATCTCGCGAACAATCTGCCCCTTCGCGATGCCGCCGACCGCCGGATTACAGGACATCCGGGCAAAGGCGTCGAGATCCATCGAGATCAGCAGCACCGACGAGCCCATCTCCGCGGCCGCCATCGCAGCCTCGCATCCCGCGTGGCCGCCACCGACCACGATGATGTCATAGCGCATCTCCATTTAGCAGCGCACGATCGTTTTCAAGAGCGCAAGCGCCTCGTTTTCCTTCTGCCGCATCATCGCCTGGTCCTCCGGCGTATGGTCGTCATAGCCGATCAGGTGCAGCAACCCGTGGGCAATCACGCGCGAAAGCTCCTCCTCGAAGGATGCAGCCCCGTATTCGGCCGCATTCGCCCGCACCGTGTCGATGCTGATCAGCAGGTCGCCCGAGAGCACGTCCCCCTCGCAGTAATCGAAGGTAATGATATCCGTATAGTAATCGTGCCCGAGGTACTGCCGGTTCACCGACAGGAGGTAGGGATCCGAACAGAATACGACCGAAAGGTCGCCGATCCGGCGTCCTTCCCGCCCGGCGATGGCACGGAGCCAGGCCGAAGTCCGACGTTTTTTCCCTTCGAAACCGAAGGCGATATCCTCTGAAAGATACGCGATCATAGCCCAAAATTTTCTGCAAAGCTACAACATAAAATCAAAAAACTATGAAAACAAAAAAATTATTCCTATCTTTGACCCACTTATGGACTGTTAACGGAAAATAAAAACACATCAATATGGAGATCAAGAAATCAGCTATTGCGAACCTCGAGGACAAGAGACTGTTGTTCCTTCTGGTCGGTATTGTTCTGGCTCTGGGCTTTGCCTGGGCTGCTTTCGCGTGGGAAACCAAAGAAACGGACGAAAGCGGTTTGAAGGGCGAGGTCAAGATCGAGGAAGATATGGAACAGGAAGAAGTCTTCATCGAAGAGGAGCAGAAGCAGGAGATGCCTGAGGAGAAACCTGAGGAGGAAGAAGAGCTCACCGATGAGATCGAAGAGGTCGAGGACGACGAAGAAGAGTCCGTCCGTGAGATCATCGAAGACAAGGAAGTCGAGATCGTGGCCGTTGAGCGTAACAACAACATTCAGGTAGAGGAAGAGGAAGAAGAGGTCGAGGAAGTTCCTTTCGCCCTCGTCGAAGTCAAGCCTTCCTTCCAGGGCGGTGACGCGAATGACTTCTCGAAGTGGGTCAACCAGCGCCTGGTGTATCCGGAGATTGCGAAGGAGAACAACATCCAGGGCCGCGTTATCCTCCAGTTCACGATCGATGCCGGCGGCAATATGACGAACGTCAAGGTTGTCCGTGGTGTTGACAAGTCCCTCGACGAAGAGGCTGTCCGCGTGGTGAAGAGCTCGCCGAAGTGGACCCCGGGACGTCAGAGAGACCGTGCCGCTAAGGTTACTTACACCTTCCCGGTTATCTTCCAGTTGAGATAAGCATTTTACGCATCATCTGAAAGGCCGCCCTCAGGACGGCCTTTTTTTGAGAAAAAATGATCGAACAGAAAAGCCAGCACAGTGAAAAAGCCGTCTTTGTCGGGGTTGTCCTCGAAAAGGGCGGAGAGCGGAAAGTTCTTGAGTATCTGGATGAATTACAATTCCTTGCAGAGACGGCGGGAGCCATCGGGGACAAGAAATTCATCCAAAGGCTGCCCCGTCCCGACAAATCCACCTACATCGGTACCGGCAAGCTCAAGGAAATCAAGAGCTACTGCGATAATAATGAGATTGAATACGTCATCTTCGACGACGAACTGACCGGTACGCAGCAGCGCAACATCGAACGGGAGCTCGGCAATAATCCCGCCCTGCACGTCATCGACCGGACCAGCCTGATCCTTGAAATCTTCGCGCAGCGCGCGCAAACGTCCTATGCGAAAATGCAGGTCGAACTGGCACACTATCAGTACCTGCTCCCTCGCCTGGCCGGTATGTGGACGCACCTGGAGCGGCAGCGCGGCGGTATGGGAACCCGCGGCGGTATGGGTGAAACCCAGATCGAAGTGGACCGCCGTATCGTCAAGGAGAAGATCACCAAACTCAAGGAGGACCTGAAGAAGGTCGACCGGCAGATGGCGACCCAGCGCAGCAACCGCGGATCCCTGGTGCGTCTCGCTCTGGTCGGCTACACGAACGTCGGCAAATCGACGCTGATGAATCTGCTCGCCAAATCCGATGTCTTCGCGGAGAACAAGCTCTTCGCGACCCTCGACACGACGGTCCGCAAGGTCGTCATCGAGAACGTCCCCTTCCTGCTGAGCGACACGGTCGGCTTCATCCGCAAGCTTCCGACCCAGCTTGTCGAAGCCTTCAAGAGCACCCTCGACGAGGTCCGCGAGGCCGATATCCTCGTCCACGTCGTCGATATCTCGCACCCCGAATTCGAGGAGCAGATGCAGGTGGTCGAAAAGACGCTGCAGGAAATCGGCGCCGGCGGAAAGCCCGTCTACGTGGTCTTCAACAAGGTCGATGCCTATCGTCACGAAGCCTATGACGAGTTCTCCCTGGAGCCGAAAAAGCCCGAGAACCGGACCCTCGACGAGTTGCGCCACAGCTGGATCGCCGAAGAGAAGACGCCCTGCATCTTCATTTCCGCCATCCAGAAAACCGGCATCGACAAGCTCAAGAACGATATCTATAAGATGGTAGCCGAGATTCACGCCGGCCGCTATCCCTTCAATAATTTCCTTTGGTAAATCCAATGAGATTCCAACGTATATTCCTCGCAGCCGCCGCGTTCCTTACAGCGACCCTCCTCTTGCGGGCGCAGAACCCGGACCAGGCCCTGTCGGAGTACCAGCAGGACGCCGGAGGCCTGTCCACGCTCTACCGCGGCAAGCTGCAAAAGCCCCTGACCTTCCGCTACAACGGCACTTTCTATCTCGACAGCCGGACTTTCCGCAGCGGCGATTTGCTCTATAACGGCAAGTATTACCGGGACATTCTGATGAACGTCGATGCCTACACGCAGGATCTCGTCGTGCGGCCGCAGGCGAATTCCTCCGGCGTCGTGCTGCATCGCGACGCGCTGGCCTGGTTCCGCTTCGACGACCGGCTCTTCGTGAACCTCCGCTATCTCGGCTACGACAAGGCCCCGGAAGGCTTCTATGAGGTCCTCCGCGACGGCCGGGAGCCGATCCTCCGGATGGGCGTCAAGCGCTTCGGCACCTCGACGGGTGCCCTGAGCGCCGCGGAAGAGGAGACCCTCGACGGCAATTACAGCCCCGATGTGGTCAACATCTTCACCCGACACGACCGCTACTACGTCCTCAAGCCGGACGGCAGCCTGGAAAAGATCAGCCTCGGAGGCTGCCGCCGCCGAATGAAAAAGGCCTACGATCCGAACGGAACCCCCTTTACGGATGAGGCCTTTGCCTGGAAGCCCACAGCCGCGGACGAAGGCGACGTCCCGAAGACCAACTTTGACCCAATCACCTCATCCTCGCTCCCCGTGGGCTACTTCGAGGACACGAAGAAGACACAGGAGGACAGCCTCGCCGCCGCAAATGAGGCGATGCGCGTAACCTACCGCAACAAGATCTACGAAATCGGCAAGGGTGGGCAGACCCCGAAAAATGGCCACGCGACCGTCCGAGGCCTCGTCATCGAAGCCGAAACCGGCCTCCCGCTGCCCGGAACCGTCGTTTTTGACGACAACACCCGCACCTATGTCCGTACCGACAAGAACGGACGCTACAGCATCACCCTCCCGGTCGGCGAAAACGTCCTCAATTTCAACGCGACCTCGAAGGAAGACCTCCCGCTGAAGATCCAGCTGTACGCTGACGGTTCCCTGGACGTCGTGATGACCGAAGTGATCACCTACCTGAAGGGCTCGATCATCTCCGCGAGCAGTATGCAGCAGCACCGCATCACCGCGATGGGCGTCGAAAAGGTCACCATCAAAACCCTTGTCAAGATTCCCTCCGCCTTCGGTGAGGGCGACATCATCAAGGCCGTGCTGACCCTTCCGGGCGTCAAGACCGTCGGCGAAGCTTCCGGCGGCATCAACGTCCGCGGCGGCTCGGCGGACCAGAACCTGATCCTGCTCGGCGACAACACGATCTACAACCCCAGCCACCTCTTCGGCATCTTCTCGGCCTTCAATCCGGACGTCATCGAAGGGGTCGAACTCTACAAAAGCTACATCCCCTCGCAGTATGGCGGCCGCATTTCCTCCGTGCTCAGCGTCACCCCGAAGGAGGGCGACCCGGAGAAATTCCACGGTTCCGTCGGCCTCGGCCTGCTGACCAGCCGCGTCCATCTCGAAGGACCGCTCGCCAAGGGGAAGACCTCCTTTATCTTCGGCGCGCGCACGAGCTACTCCGACTACCTGCTGAAGCTGCTCCCGAAAAGCAGCGCCTATTCCGGCGGCGGGGCAGGCTTCACCGACGCGAATCTCGGTGTAACGCATCGCATCAACAAGCGTAACTCGTTGCAATTCAACACCTATTTCGCACACGACCGCTTCTCCTTCAGCGGCGATACGACCTTCCGCTACACCAATTTCAACGCCTCCGCGATCTTCCGCCACAAAGGCGAAGACGGCGGTTCCTTCCGCCTCAGCGCCGGCTACGACCATTACCACAACAAGCTCGGGGCGCACCATTGGGAAAGCGGCGCCTACGACCTGACCACGACCATCCGCCAGGCCTTCCTGAAGACCGGATGGGCCCGTCCGCTGGGCGAACAGAATACCCTCAGCTTCGGCGGCGACCTGGTTGGCTACGGTCTGGATCCGGGCATTATGGATCCGTACGGCAAGAAGTCCGAAGTCAAGAAGGCCCGGCTCGACCAGGAATGGGGCTTCGAACCGGCCGCCTATGTGGCCGACAGCTGGACGCCCGGCAAGCATTTCTCCGCGGAAGGCGGCATCCGCCTCTCCTCCTTCTTCGCCACAAACCCGTCGAAAGCCTATGTCGGGCCTGAATTCCGCATCTCGACGAAATACTCCCCGGCGGAGAACCTTTCCTTCAAGGCCGGCTTCAACACGATGCGGCAGTACATCCACCTGATCTCGAACACCTCCTCCGTCTCGCCGATGGATACCTGGCGTCTCTCCAGCGTCGATATCGCCCCGACGACCGGATGGCAGGGCGCCGCGGGTGCCTACTGGACCTGGATCGGCGCGGGCCTGGACATCTCACTGGAGGGCTATTACAAGCAGAGCCGCAATGCGCTCGACTACAAGAGTGGCGCGACCCTGTCGATGAATCCCAACCTCGCGAACGAGCTCGTCCCGGTGCGCGGCAAGGCGTACGGCGTCGAATTTATGATCAACAAGCCTGCCGGAAAGCTGACGGGCTGGGCCTCCTACACCTATTCGCGCAGCCTCCTGCAGGAGATGCTCGACCGCGGCTCCGAGACGATCAACGGCGGCGACTGGTACAACGCGCCCTACGACAAGCCGCACGAGTTCAAGATCGCCGGCAACTACGCCTTTACGCACCGTTTCAGCCTCTCGCTGAACGTGGATTATTCGACCGGACGACCGATTACCGTTCCCGTCGGCAAGTACTACTATGCCGGGGAATGGCGGCTGGCCTATTCCGAGCGCAACTGCCACCGCATTCCGGACTATTTCCGCATCGATGCGGCTATCAACATCGACCCCGGGCACTACCTGAAGGCCCTGGCGCACGCTTCCGTGACCCTCGGTGTCTATAATGTCACCGGCCGCAAGAATCCGTACTCCGTCTTCTTCAAGACCGAGCCGACCGGCCAGGTGAAGGGCTATATGCTCTCGGTCTTTGCCACGCAGGTGCCTTACATCAACCTCAACATCCTGTTCTAGCCGATGAAAACGATGAAGTTCTTATCCCTCGCTTCGGCGCTTCTTGCAGGACTGTTTACCTTCTCCTGCACCTATCCATACGATCCTGAAATCTCGACGGAAACCGAGCGCGTGCTCGTGGTCGACGGGGAAATCCTGGTCGGCGGCGAGAGTACGCTCCGGCTGACCTATATGACCTCGCTGAGCGACCTCTCCGGCAACGCCCTGCATCCGCAGGCCCGGGGATGGATCGAAGATTCGGAAGGGAACCGCTATGAACCCGTTTACCAGGGGCTTACCTCTACCATCTCCATCCCGACCCAGGAGGCCGTCGCCGGACGGAAATACCGCGCCATTATCGAGGCGGACGGGGAAAGGTATGTCTCCGACTGGGTGAAAGCCCATAAGGCCCCGACGATCAAAAAGATCCATTTTGCCGCCGGAGAGGATTACGTCAGCGTCTATGCGGACGTGGATGCCGGCAAGAGCCAGACCGGCTATATGGGTTTCTCCTATGAGGAGACCTGGCATTTCCATTCGGATTATATTCCGGACTATCTGGTCAACCCTACAAACTGGACCTATTCGCAGTTGATGACCACCTGGCCTTACTACTGGTGCTATCGAACGGTTGTCGCCCCGTCCCGGGTACTGCTGGACTACAGTGCGATGACCGGCTCCGGCACGAAGAATTTCCAGGTGACGAGCTTCCTCCGCTCGGATTCCCGCAACCACGACCGCTATTCCATCCTCATCAGGGCCTACTCCCTGTCCCGCGATGCCTATCTGTACAACAAGCAGATGCAGGAGCTGTCCGACCTCGGCGGCGACCTGTTCTCGCCGGAGCCGGGGATGATGCAGGGGAATCTCGTCTGCGAAACGACGCCGGAGCGGAAGGTATTCGGCCTCGTTCTGGCCGCCGAAGTGACGGAAAAGCGGGCCTTCCTCGACAGCCGATATCTGCGGGAGCCCCGTCAGGACGACAGCTTTATGATTTCGCCGGAAACGGACGAAGACAAATACAACTACTATTATATAATGAATTACCGCCCCATCAAATACATCACTCTGGAGGGGCAAATGGTTATGGGCTGGGGCCCGCACCGCTGCACCAACTGCCTCGAAGCCGGCGGCACGCAGGAACGCCCCGATTTCTGGGATGAATACAAAGATAGTAATGAATAAGAAACTGACTCTCCTGCTGCTTGCCCTCTGCACCCTGCCGCTGCTGCGGGCCGGGGCGCAGGAGCGGATTTACGTCGCAACGGACCGTCCGGCCTACCTCGCCGGCGATCGGGTGTACTGTTCGCTCTTCTGCGTGAACGAAAAGGGCGAAATGAGCCCGTTTAGCGCCGTTTCCTACCTGGAACTCATCTCTACCGACGGAACGGCCGCAGAGGCGAAAATCGGCCTCTTTGCGGGCCGGGGCGCCGGGTCTTTCCTCATCCCGGCCGGTACGCCGACGGGGAATTACCTCCTGATGGCCTATACGGCGGGAAGCGGCCCGGATCCGAAGGGTACCCGGCTGCTGTCCGTGTTCAACGCCAGCTCGACAGCCCGCGTCAAAGACGGGGTCAACATCGTCCCGAAAGAGGAGTGGAAGGGAACGGAGTGGCCGGAAAATGACGATTCTGACCTGCAGCTAAGCATCCCGCAACTGGCGAAAGCCGGTTCGAAGGTGCAGCTTACGGTCAACGCCCCTGCCGGATCGGATCTAGTCATCTCGGTCAGCCACGACGACGGCCTCGGGCAGGATGACGGCCTTTCGCTCGCCGCTTTCCAGGATTTCACGAAGGCTGCTCCGCTCTCCCGCAAGGGCGAATATGAGGGAGAAATCATACTCGCACAGGTAGAGGGCCTCGACCGGGCGTCGCTCCAGGGACAGGATCAGGTGACGGCCTTCCTTTCCTCAGCCGGCGATCCCTCCAATGTCTATATCGGCCGCAGCGATGCGGACGGGCAGATCCGCTTTTTCACGAGCAACATCTACGGCAACCGCGAACTCGTCTGCGAGGTCGTCTCGATGAGCGGCCGCAGCTGCCACATTTCCTTCTCCAGCCCCTTCCTGCATCCCGACGTCGGCAGCATTCCGCCGCTGAGCCTGAGTTTCGCGCAGCAGGATGCGCTGGAGGCCCGCAAGGTCGCGCTCAAGGCCGAAGCCAGCCTGGAATCCGTGGATACGCTGCTGCGTTTCCTGCCCCGGCGGGAGGATATGCTCCTCGCGGGCGTTCCCCGCATCCGCTACCATCTCGATGACTACACGCGCTTCCCGACGGTGCGAGAAATCTGCACGGAGTTCATCCCTGAGCTTCAGTTTATCCGCCGCGACGGCCGCTGGCGGATCCGGATGGGCGCCGAGGATGCGACCGCATCGCGCAAATTCCAGCTCGACAACATCCTCGTGCTGATGGACGGCGTCGTGCTGACTGACCACGGAATGCTGGAAGACTTCGATGCGATGCTGCTCGAAGATGTCGATATCTACCGGCAGATGATCACCCTCGGTGAAGTCTCCTACAACGGCGTCGTGAACTTCGTATCCAAAAAGAACTACGTGACCGCCCTCCATTTCCCTGAGAACGTCCGCGTAGTCGATTATATGGGCGTTTCCTATCCGGTCGCCTATACCGGGGAAATCCTCCCGAAAGGGGAGGACAAGCGGCAGCTGCTCTACTGGCATCCCGCCCTGGAGATCGATAAAAGCGGAACGTGTTCCGTCCCGCTTTCCCTGCCATCCTACCGCGGTACGTTCCGCATCACGGCTGAAGGATGGACCTCTGATGGTAAGCCGATTTCGGCCTCCGTCCGCTTTAATACGTATTAGAAGCGACGGAAGCCGGAATGGCATCAATCTTTTTGTAGGTGTCCGTTTCAGAATCCTTCGTCAGGCTCAGGTTCTCGCCCGAGCAGGCCACCGCGTAGGGTCCCCAGCTTTTCCCATCGGAATAGTTGCCACTGAGGCTGCTTTCCTTGGCATTCAGCGTGAACGTACCCGTAAAGCGGGTGTACCGGCCCTCACCGATCTTCTGATAGAGGGTAAAGGCTTCACCGGAGAATTCGAGATAGACATTGACGGTCACGTCACCGACGGTGGCGGATTTGGTGCTGACCGAAGTCAGCTCCCAGCAACCGTCCACCGACAGTTTGACGCCGTCTTCCTTGCTGCTTCCACAGGAGATGAGCAGCAGCGCTGCGGCCGCAAAGGCCGTCAGCCACTTACACGCGGATTTCATCATAACCAACCTCCCGAACCGTTACCGCCATCGGCCACGCGGGCGATGAGCGAGATTTCCTGCTCGATTTCCATTCCGCCGGGCGGATTGTCACCGCCGCCGAGGTGGTCGCCGCCGCCGATCGCTTTGATGACGATCTTGCCGGAGCCCACTTTCGTCGGATGGATATACAGCCGTCCGAACTGGACGAACGCATAGCATTCGGTATCCGGTACGGCCGGATACTTCTTGTCGCCGGTACCCGATATCTTCTGCAGCCCCAGCGACTGGATGGTCGCCTCAGGGACTTCCACCGCCAGATAGGTCAGGCTGACCGAAGCGGAACCGAAGGCCGTAGAGAGGTCGATCCACTGCTTGCGGCCCAGCTGCGCCGTCAGGGACGGGGTGCCTTCGATGTTCATCATCAGGCGCCAGGCATCGATCATACCGGTGCCCATCTGATGATAGTAAGGAGCGAGCTGCAACGTAGGAATCGTCCAGCCTTCATAGGTCTTTTCCTTGGTGTTGCCGATCCGCTGGTCGATATCATTGGTCGAGCGAAGGATCATCTGCTTAAAGGTATCCCGGTCGAACCGCTTGCCGAGCTGATGCGCATACGAAAGACCGAGGGCGACGACGCCGGATACGTGCGGACAGGCCATCGAGGTGCCCTGCATATAGCCGTAATCCATTCCGAACTGCTGATACTCGAAATTTAACCCGTTTCCGGGGACTTCCGAGGGGATGGTCGAAAGGATCTCCGAAGCCCAGGACCGGCCGGCCAGACCCGCTTCACCGCCCGGAGCTGCGATATTGCAGCCGGGGCCGTAATTCGTATAATAGGTAGGAAGACCGTCGGGAGCAAAGGCCGACACGCTGATGATATCGCAGAAAGCGCCCGGATAATGGCAGAAGTCGTGCGTGTCGTTACCAGCTGAGAACACGGCGATATTCCCGTTCAGCACGTCGTTGTTGGCGTTGGCCGCGTCCTCAAAGTAGTGGATGGCATCAATTTCCAAAGAACCGACACTCTTGATGTAGCTGTTGTCGGAAAGGAAACGTGTTCCATAGCCGAAAGAGCAAGAGATGATCGACGCGCCCATATCGGCCGCATACTTGACGGCCTTGGCTACGAGACGCTGACTGCCGCCGTTGGGGCCGGAATAGATCTGGCAGGACATAATGCGGCAGCCATCGTTCTTGCCGGAACCGCCGGCGATACCGGAAACGCCCGCACCGTTGTTGTTGACGGCGGCAATCGTACCGGCGCAATGGGTTCCGTGACCGGAATCGCCCTTGTACGACGTGCCTTCCTTATACCACTTGTCCCAGGTAATCGCACCGTCATCCACGAAATTGTATCCGTACACGTCATCGACGTAGCCGTTGTTGTCATCGTCGATCCCATTGCCCGGGACTTCCGCCGTATTGACCCACATATTGGCTTTCAGGTCCGGATGCGAATACTTGACACCCTCATCGACGACAGCGACGACAATGGATGGATCACCGCAGGTCAGTCTCGACCATACGTCCGCTACATTGACGTCCGCACCGGCCAGAACATTTTTCGCAAAGGAGGTATTTCCGGTGTTCTTGTAATTCCACTGGTACGAAAGATACGGATCATTGAACGTGGAAGCCGTCGCTTTGGTCGGCGCTTCTCCGGCCGGATACACGATCCCGTCGGAATCAAGCGTGGCGATGCTTTCGAGCTCGATGAGTTCGACGTTCGGAAGCAGGGACAGGGACTGTGCCTTGGTCTCGACATACGCTCCGTCTTCCCATTCGGCTTCATACCAGCGGTTGAGGCCGTATTTCGCCTCAACGGCTTCCTTTCCCGGGGTAGAGGGGAGGATGCGCTGCAGGTGGAGGCCCTGACCGGCCGCAATCCCGGCGAGCTGCTCTTCCGTCGGGACGGAGGAGAACTTGACCAGGACGACATCCGGAACGACGTCATCGGAGAGCCGGATAATCGGCGCCGGCTTTCCCGAATCCTTACCTTGCGGTTCCATTTCCTCCCGCTGGCAGGCGGAAAGAAGGATGGAAGCGAGCAGCAGACAAGCTGTGGTTTTGATTAATCTCATCATAAGTTCTTTTTACGACAAGAGGCCAGGTGCCGGAGCACCTGGTCTCAATCATCGTATAATCAGTAAGTTAACTTACTTGACAGTCGGGGTAGAGAAAACCGCCTTTTCCGATTTTGCCTTACGGGTATAGGAAACGTTGGTCTTCACCTGGATGCTCTGCGGATCACGTTCGTAGCGAATCTTCTCGACAGAGACGGTACCATTCTTCAGGGAACCGGCCGGCTTGGAAGCCTTAGCGGAAGCCTTCGGAGCAGCAGCTGCCTCGCTCGGAAGGACGATCTTCGCAGCCTCGTTCTCGTTGCCATCGTAGAACTCACCGTCGTTGTAGCCGGCGAGAGCGAAGAGCATCGTGCCCTTTCCACCCGGGAAGGTGATGACACCATCCTCGAGGACACCGAACGGAATGCTGTAACCGTCGAGCTGCTCGATCGTGTAACCAGCGGCGATAAAGTAACCACCGACACTGGCGATGTAAGCCATACCATAACCCCAGTCAACACCGATCGGCTGCGGGAGGATGTACACGTGGTTGGCATCCGGGATGTAGAAAATAATGTCATAGGACTTGCTGGTATCCCAGTCACCCGGCTCGTTGTACGGATACTTCACGTCGTAAGGATAGACCATACGGTAGCGGGTAGGATCGGACTCACTGCGCTCGATCTCAACCGCCATCGTCTGCGGCTCAACATTGAACAGGGCCGTGACACAGTCATCCGTGTAGGAACCGGTTCCGAGCGGAGTCCAGACCTCAGGACGCTGAGCCGTCGTGTAGGTCTCGAAAATGGTAGCATCGAGATAACCGTTGGTAGCCCAGACAAATACATAGTAGGTAGAATCCTCATCCAGACCGGAAACGACATTGTAGAAACCACCGTCGGCGTTGATCTCAGCCAGGACACTGGCGCTGACCGCATACTTGGCACCGGTCTTAACAGCCTCGGCGACAACGTCAAAGCCGTTCTTGGTGACCGTGCTCTCAGCGAACACTGCGATGTGAACTTCCGTCAGATCGGAACCGGAGACGCCATAAGCGAAGGAGTCAAACTCGGTGAGCTCCTTGTAGCGGGCAGGCGTATCCTCGGTGAAGACGTCAACGTCAACAGCGAGATCATCGACATCACCGGCGGCAACGTGGTTGATCACGACGCTGGCGACAGTCTGAGGATCATATTCACTGGCATTACCATAAGCCACGGCAACGACCGTGTACTTACCCGTCGTTTCGGGAGCAAGTTCGAGGGTGGCGAAACGGCCTTCCTCGTCCTCTTCAAACTCGTCGAGGCGGACCGGAATCTCTTCGTGGTTGATGATCGCGGCGGCCTTATTCTCAATCTGGATAGCGGAAAGAACACCTTCAGCGACCACATAGTTGACATAGAAGACGTCGGGACCTACCTCAACGAAGACCGGCGTTACGCCGTCAGCGGAGAAGTCAGTATCCAGATCGAGGGAGTAGTCAACGCGGGTGAAGCCTTCAGCAATACCAACGGTATCGTAGGCACCCGGGTTCCAACCACCCACACCGAACATATAGTAGGAACGGACAGAGAGGTAGAATCCACCATTGCCGTCATAGTAGCTGACATTGTCGTGCGAAGCGGCATACTCGAGGAACGCAGCGTGGTCATCACCATCGGTGTCCCAGGTATAGTAGTCGAACACATAGACATCAGCGTCATAGCTGGACTGGTGGTAACCGGTATTCTGGAGAGGAATACGGATGTAACCGGACTTCACATACCAGTAGAAAGTCCACTCGTTACCGACGCCCCAGAAGCCTTCGCCTTCATAGTAACCGTTGTAGTAGTGGGAATCCGGAATACACTCGGTGAAGCAGGTACGGATACCGTTCACTTCGTAGTACTTGATGTAAGCATCCACGGACTCACCCCACCAGCTCTGATCGAAGTGAACCTTCGCCTTCTCACCGGTAACGGGATTCAGGAAGTACTTCATTTCGACGCGCATAACGGAGAAGTCGAACGCAATGCTGCCGGAACCATACTTGGAGGCATACTGCGGATCGTCAATGATCATACTGCCGGTATACTTCGTACCTTCGACAGCAGCGGGGAAGGAAAGGGTGAAGGTGGTTTCAGCCTGACCGTCGGCAAACTTTACCTCGGACATTTCGAAAATACCTTCCTCGGAGAACTCGGCCGTGACCGGGACGATGATCTCGCCACTGGTATTGGTACGGCTGACAGTGAATTCGAGCTTAGGTTCATCCACCGGGCTCAGAACGTGATCACCGATCGCATCCTGGGACGGGAAGAACACACCGTAGCAACCTTCAACATCCGGTTCACCGGGCTTCACCTCAGTCTCCTTTTCACAGGCGGCGAATGCTAATGCTGCAGCGGAAATCGCAAACAAATATTTAGCAATATTTTTCATAATCGTCTTGTTTTTTGAGATTAGTCGGTGACACCATCACGGAGACCAGGATTCTGGTCCATCTTAGGAAGTTCGCCGCCGGTGTTGTCAACAATACCGAAGTTGGTATTGAGCTCACCATTGGTGAAGCGCATATTCAGCCAGCCGTCGTCGGCTGCAATGTTGAAGCGGAAGGCCGGAGCGATGTTGGTGCTCTCAGCGGTGCCGAGGAAACGAACCATAGGTTTGTTCAGACGCTTGGTATCCACGATACCGAAGCCCTCACCCCAGAGCTCAACGCGACGCTGGAACCAGACCTCGTCAGCAAAGCTGCGACCGCCGGCAGTAGAAGAATACTGAGGGTCACGATAAGTCTTGACAAAGTTTTCAAGGATCTCACGGCCCTTGGACTCGTTGCCGCTCTTGGCATAAGCCTCAGCCTGGATGAGGAGCATTTCCTCAACACGCATCAGCGGGGAGTCTTCGGCGTTGTCTGTCGTACCGATCGGGTTGCAACCGAACTTGACGTTCGTGTACGGCAGGAAGGCCAACTTGTCATCATAAGCAAATTCAGGGATGGCCTGACCGGAAGCAGAGCCCTGGTCGCCACCGTCCCAAACGAGACCTTCGAGGAGCGGGGAATAGAGTTCACCGTTCACCCACCAGCCCTTACGGACGTCGGTATCGGAGATCTTGTCGTAGAGGATCTTGTTGATCATCGTGTAGCAACCGGCACCGGCAGCATAAGCCCAAGCGGAGAAGGAACGCAGCCAGGAAGAGCTCGTCGCATAACGGAACGTCTTGGCGTTGTCAGCCGTCATATCGAAGCCCCAGATCCAGTTGTGCTCGGAGATGTCCATAAAGCTCGGGTGGCTTACTTCCTCGATAGTAGCAGGAGTGAAACCCTCGGCAGCCTTCTCGGCATCAGCGATAGCGGCTTCCCAGTTACCCATCGTCAGGTTAACGCGGGCACGGAGACCGTAAGCAACGTTCTGGTTGACATACATCTTGGACGGACGATCGTAGCCCTCGAGAGCCTCGACAGCCTCATTGAGGTCGGTCAGGATGAGGTCATAGATCTCAGCAACAGATGCACGCGGGTTGTTTGCCGGATCCGCGATAGCGGGCGAGCAAATCGGAACGCAAGGCTCATCCTTGGCAACCAGGTAAGTGAACTGGAAGTTCACGGCCAGCTGCATATAGGCAAAAGCACGGAGGGCCTTGGCCTGCGCGATCATATAAATGGAAGCCTGATCTTCGACATCCTCCGGGAAACCGGCAATGAAGTCGTTCGCATTCGCGATGATCATATAAGGAGTACGGTAACGGATCGTAGGGTTACGATAAGACGCGTTACGGGAAGAATACTCACCACAAACGGAGAACCAGTTGTAACCGCTGTCAGGCAGACAGGCGTCAGCGCTCTCAACGTCGTTGCAATAGAGCATCATCAGGACACCCCAGTCATCCGGAGTATCATAACCAAAGTAGTCCGGGTTGCCAAGTGCATTGAACAGACCGGCAAAGGAAGCAGCAGCACGCGTAGGAACCGCAGTATTCGTTTCCTGCAACTGGGTAGCCAGCATCGTACCACTTTCCGGAACTATTTCGTTCATATCAGTGCAGGCAACAGCTGCCAGCCCTGCGACCAAAACCGAAATATATCTATTGAGTTTCATAGTCTTGAACATTTAGTAATTAGAAAGTAAGGGTAACGCCGCCGGTAACGGAACGCAAAGCGGAGTAGTAACCGGTATTCAGACCGGTGCCGGAAGTCATCGAACCAAGACCCATCGAGAAGCGCGGGTCAACACCCTTGCGGGCGGTCAGGACGGCGAGGTTCTCACCCGCAACATAGAAGCGGAGACCTTCGATGCCGACCTTCTTGGTCCACTTGCTAGGAAGGGTATAACCGAGGGTAACGTTGTTGACGCTGAGGTAGTTCGAGCTGATCAGGAAGCGATCGAGAGCGGACTGAGCCACCTGGATGTCGCCATCGTTACGCGGGATATCGGTCTTCGTGTTTTCAGGAGTCCAGGCATTCAGGATATCCTTGTGCCACGCCTGACCAGCAGAGGCCTGGGTGTGCATAAGGGCCTGATAGGAACCATCGTAGTACTTACCACCCAGCTGATAGGAGAACTGGCAGCTGAAGTCGATGCCATAGGCATTGATGGAAGTACCGAAACCACCGAAGAGCTTAGGAAGAACGGAACCGAGGTTGTACTGGGTAGCGTTGGCGAAGGTCTCGGTGATGACCGTGGTGGTCTGGTGCTTGTCAATCTGCTTCTGGGTCGGACGGGCGACATAGGTACCCGTAGGCTCACCCTTCTCGTTGAGGAGTTCCTCAGCGTAGTACTGGGCAGCACCGGTCTCAGGATTGACACCTGCAAACTTGTACATATAAGCATCGTAGAGGGAACCGCCTTCCTTGATGATGCGGTTACCGCTGCGGATACCGTTCTCAGAGACACTCTCATCGAGTTCAAGAACACGGTTGATATAGTGGCTGAAGTTCGCGTTCCAGTTCCACTGGATGTTCTTGGTGTTGATGATGTTACCGTCGATGGAGAGTTCGAAACCGCGGTTGAGGATGGAACCGACGTTCACCGGAATGGCACCGGTCGGGTTACCTGCGGACTGCGGAACGCTCTTGGAATAGAGCAGGTCGGTGGTCGTACGGGAGAACCATTCGAAGGTACCGTTCAGATAACCGTGGAAGAGTTCGAAATCAGCACCAATGTTGAAGGAACGGGAAGTTTCCCAGGTCAGTTCTTCATTACCGACATAGGTCTTCTCAACCTTGTAACCGTCAGTCTCATTCCAGGAGTGGCTGTACTGGTCGGAGTACGGATAGTAGGAACCGAGGTTATCGTTACCCTGGATACCGTAGCTCACTTTCAGCTTCAACATATCAACGGGCTTGGCGTTGAACCAGCTTTCCTTGCTGATCAGCCACGCGACACCGGCGGAACCGAAGTTACCCCAGCGGTGACCCTCAGCGAAGCGGGAAGAAGCGTCACGACGATAGGAAGCGGAAGCGAAGATGCGACCATCATAGTCGTACTGGATACGGGACAGGAAACCCTGCGTCGTATAACGGTTGGTGGAGGAAGCGTTACTTACCATAGAACCGGTACCGTCAGCGTTGTTCAGTTCGCCGACGAACGGGTTGAACAGATAGTAGTTGCTACCGGAAAGGCCCTGGCTGGTCAGTTCGTATTTCTCGAAACCGGCGAGGAGGTCGATGTTGTTCTTCTCAGCGATGCTGAACTTATATTCAGCAAGATACTGCTGGTTGACCGTGAACATACGGCTGTGGCTGACATAGACATAACCGTCGGTACCGGAGGAACCTGCGAACTGGCTGCTGAGGGAGGAGTAACGGGTGTTGTCGAAGGTGAAACCGACATTCGCGGAGAGGGTCAGGCCCTTGAGCGGAGTGAGGGTGGCACCGAACTTACCGTTGACCACGTCGGCATAGGAACGGGTGTCGTCGTATTCGTTGTCACGGACAGCGTTACCGACGGCCCAGGCGCGGATCTGGTTGGTGTTGTTGGAGTCATAGAGGATACGACCGTTATCCTTAACGATGTAAGGATTGCCGTCTTCGTCAAGCTTACGGACATACAGCGGATAGATCGGAGCCATATTGTTCGTAATGTAGAAGAGGTTACCGGAGGAACCGTAGCTGTCGCTCCAGTCAGCGGACTGGGAGTCAGAGTGGGAAATGCTCATCGAGGAGGACAGACGCATCCAGGACTTGGCCTGATACTCGGCGTTGATACGGCCCGTGTAACGCTTGTAACCGGAATTGTTAACGATACCGGAGTTGTCGAGGTAACCGACACTGGCGTAGTAGTTCATACGGCTTCCAACGGCACCGGCAGCGGAGATGTTGTACTCCTGACGGATAGCGTTGTGGAAAGCTTCCTTGTACCAGTCATCCGGAGTGTAGTAGTACTCACCGTCATAGTAACCGAGGGTTGCGTTCGGGTTGAGCTTGAAGTTCGTACCGATGAGGTTCTCGCCTTCCGGAACGGTGTAAACCTGATAACCGAGACCGCCGTTGTTCTGATCGAACAGATACTTGTTGGCGTAAGCGTAGCTTTCGGCGACCGTGTGACCTGCATAGCGGTACTGGTTGTACATCATCTGATAGTAGGTCTCATAGTACTGGCCGGGATCGGTGATCACGTCGTAGTTCGGGATGAGGCGGGAGTTGACACCGTAACGGGCATCCAACTTCACCTGTGCATCGCCGGCGGAACCTTTCTTGGTGGTGATGATCACAACACCGTTCGCACCGCGGTGACCGTAGATAGCGGAAGCGGCAGCATCCTTCAGAACGGACATCGATTCAACGTCCTGAGGGTTGATGTCGGAGATAGCGCCATCGTAAGGAATACCGTCAACGATGATAAGCGGGCTGTTGCTCGCGCTCATAGAACCGATACCACGGATGCGGATCGTCTGACCGTCACCGGTCGGGTCACCACTCGAGGAAGTGATCTGCACACCAGGGGTCGTACCGGCGAGGGCGCTGGTAACGTTGGTGGCGAGCTTCTTCTCGATGGTCTCGGACTTCACCTGGGTAACGGAACCCGTGAAGGAACTCTTGGTAGCGGTACCGTACGCAACAACGATCGTCTCATCGAGGATGTTGTTGTTGATGGCGAGGACGATGTCAAGGCGGGCGCGTCCGTTCACAGGAACTTCAGCCACCGTATAGCCTATGCAGCTGACCTGCAGGACACCGTTCGCAGGCACGCTCAGGGTGAACTCACCCGAGAGATTTGTCATAGTATAGACGGTATTGCTGCCCTTGAGGACCACACTGGCCTGGACAATACCATCACCGGATTCGTCCTTAACGGTACCATTCACAGTGATATTCTGTGCGAAGGCTGCCGTAGACAAAACCAGCATTACCATGGCTGCGAAAAAAATGCGGATTTTTTTCATAAGCATTTGGGTTAATTAAACATAAATATTGATACAAATACTGATTATCGGTACTGTATGCACTACAACTAAAAAGTCGCCTTTAGCGACAATCGGCCGCAAAGATGGTAAAAATATTTAATATATCAAAATTCTACCCAAGGATACCTATTTTATATAAGTGTGATTAAACATAATTTAGAAGCCGCTTTTGACCGATTATTGCAAGAATGAAGGGTTTATATGCTTATAAATCTAAATCAAAACACCGCTATTTTATTTAAAACTATAATAAAAAATTTTTATTAGTAAAAGGAAAAAATGATTGCTTTTCCCTGAAAAAACAAAGAAAGCGGCGCTTTATTCAAGGGCCGCTCTCTTATAAATCATTCAGATAAAGCAATTTCTACTCGCTGAATTTAGCCTTGATAAACTCACGGTTGAGGCGGGCAATATGATCGACGGTAATGTGCTTCGGGCATTCCATTTCGCAAGCACGGGTATTCGTGCAGTTGCCGAAGCCGAGTTCGTCCATCTTCGCGACCATCGCTCTGGCGCGGCGGGCGGCTTCCGGACGACCCTGCGGGAGCAGGGCGAGGGAAGAAACGCGGGCAGCGACGAAGAGCATCGCGGAACCGTTCTTACAGGTAGCTACGCAGGCGCCACAACCGACACAGGCCGCTGCATCCATACTATTCTCAGCATCATCGTGCGGAATCAGGATGGTATTGCCGTCCTGAGCGGAACCGGCACGAACGGAGATAAAGCCACCAGCCTGGAGAATCTTGTCGAAAGCACCACGATCAACGACCAGATCCTTGATCACCGGGAAAGCGGCACTGCGCCAAGGTTCTACGGTAATCGTTGCGCCCGGTTTGAAGTGGCGCATAAAGAGCTGGCAGGTGGTCACCTGATCGTCCGGACCGTGGGCACGGCCGTCTACATACAGGGAACAGGCACCGCAGATACCTTCGCGGCAGTCGTGGTCGAATGCAATCGGTTCAATACCCTTGCGGATCAGCTGGTCATTCAGGATGTCCAGCATCTCGAGGAACGAAGCATCCTCCTCAACGTCGGTAACGTGATAGGTCTCGAAGCGACCCTGGGCCTTTGCGTTTTTCTGACGCCAAACTTTGATATCGTATTCCATACTCGGTTAGTCTTTATAGTTACGGGTCGCAATCTTGATGTTCTCATACTTGAGCGGCTCCTTGTGGAGTTCCGGCTCCTTGCCATCGCCCTTGTACTCCCAGGCGGCGACATACATAAAGTTCTCGTCGTCACGCTTGGTTTCGCCTTCCTCGGTCTGCATCTCGATACGGAAGTGACCGCCGCAGGATTCCCTGCGGTTCAGGGCGTCGCGGGCCATCAGTTCGCCGATATCGAAGAAATCGACAAGGCGAAGAGCCTTTTCCAGTTCCTGGTTGAACTCTTCGTTCGTACCGGGGACGCGGACGGTCTTCCAGAATTCCTCACGAAGCTTCTGGATTTCCTCGATACCCTTCTTCAAGCCTTCCTCGTTACGGGCCATACCGACATACTCCCACATAATGTGGCCGAGTTTCTTGTGGATGCTGTCCACGGTCTCGGTACCGCCGACGGCGAAGATCTTGTCGATGCGTTCCTTCACGGCTTTTTCCGTAGCCTCGAATTCAGGCGCGTTGGTATCCGTCTTCGGCTCCGCAAACTTATGCGACAGGTAGTCGCCAATCGTGTACGGAAGCACGAAATAACCATCGGCGAGACCCTGCATCAGGGCGCTGGCGCCGAGACGGTTGCCGCCGTGGTCGGAGAAGTTCGCTTCACCGATGGCGTACAGGCCCGGAATCGTGGTCTGCAGGTCATAGTCGACCCAGAGGCCGCCCATCGTGTAGTGGATGGCCGGATAAATCATCATCGGCTCCTCCCAAGGGGAAGTGCTGGTGATCTTCTCATACATATCGAAGAGGTTGCCATAGCGCTCCTGTACCCGCTGGTGACCGAGGCGCTTGATTGCATCGGCAAAGTCGAGGAACACGGCCAGACCCGTCTCGTTCACACCGAAGCCGGCATCGCAGCGCTCCTTCGCGGCGCGGGAAGCAACGTCTCTCGGAACGAGGTTACCGAAGGCCGGATAGCGGCGCTCGAGATAGTAGTCGCGGTCTTCTTCCGGAATCTGCGACGGCTTGATCTCGTGTTTGCGGAGTTTTTCGACGTCTTCCTTCTTCTTCGGAACCCAGATACGGCCGTCGTTACGCAGGGACTCGGACATCAGGGTCAGCTTGCACTGCTGGTCGCCGTGAACCGGAATACAGGTCGGATGGATCTGCGCGAAGCAGGGGTTGGCGAAGAACGCACCCTTACGGTAGGCCTGCATAGCGGCGCTACCGTTGGAGTTCATCGCGTTCGTGGAAAGGAAGTAGGTGTTGCCATAGCCGCCCGTTGCGAGAACGACGGCGTGGGCGCCGAAGCGCTCGAGTTTACCGGTCACCAGGTTGCGGGCGATGATACCCTTCGCCTCGCCGTTGATGATAACCAGGTCGAGCATTTCGTGGCGCGGATAACTCTTGACGGTACCTGCTGCAATTTCCTTATTCAGGGAAGCATAAGCACCGAGAAGCAGCTGCTGGCCGGTTTGTCCCCTCGCATAGAAGGTACGGCTGACCTGTACACCACCGAAGGAACGGTTGGCGAGGTAGCCGCCGTACTCACGGGCAAACGGAACACCCTGCGCGACGCACTGGTCGATGATCGAAGCGCTGACTTCGGCCAGACGATACACGTTCGCTTCGCGGCTGCGGTAGTCACCACCCTTGATCGTATCGTAGAAAAGACGATAGACAGAGTCGTTGTCGTTCTGGTAATTCTTCGCTGCATTGATACCGCCCTGGGCCGCAATGGAGTGCGCGCGGCGCGGCGTATCGGAAATGCAGAAGATCTTGACGTTGTAGCCCATCTCGCCGAGCGAAGCAGCTGCGGATGCGCCGCCAAGACCGGTACCGACTACGATAACCTCGAGTTTCCGCTTGTTGTTGGGGGAGACGATTCTGATTTCTGATTTACGCCGGGTCCATTTTTCAGCCAGCGGTCCGTCAGGAATCTTGGAAATAAGTTTAGTATCGGCCATTGTATGTTTGGATTTGTTATTGTTTTGGCAATCAGCCTGCAATTTTAATCAATTTTCCGCAAAACACCTAATTATTTATACACGCGCACGCGTACTTTTTGCTTTCGGGCAGCATAAACTCCTCGCAAGGCACCCGGTCCGGCCGCCCGAGACAGGCAAAGGTCCGATCCCCTTCGAAGATGATTGCAGAAGCGGTGATATCCCGCAGAATCGGAGCGCCGGATAGGGAAATCCGCTCAATCAAAAACTTGTGATCCCATTCACTGACAGGAACTTCCGCATCGGAAAGAATCCGGCAGGCCTTCTCGTAGCGGTCAACGCCCTTGCGGTCCTTCTTCCTCCCGGCGAAGGTAAAATTCGTCACGACCCGGTAGCCGGAAGGTTCCTCATTCACGTCGTATTTATACCATTTCGTATTGTTGACCTCATACCAGACGGCACCTCCCTCGGCATCGATCACCCCGAAGTTCGCCTCCACCCGCATCGGACGCGAAAGCGTATCGAGATAATGCTCAAAATCCGCCACATTCGCACAGATTTCCAGGGCACGGTACATAAATATGCCTTCGCAGTCCATTTCTTCGGCCGGTACGCGGTCATCCTTAAGATCGTAAGTAGCCGTATTCATAATGCAGAAACCGGCATCGTTACGCCCGGCCCATACCTCCGGAATCCCGTGCGTATTCTTTGCCACGGGACGGGTGCGCCAGTCGGTATTGACCAGCCCGAGGAAACTGTACTTTTCTCCCCGGAAATACTCGATCGTATTGTTCGGATTTCCGGTATCCCGATGCTTGAACATCAAGGGTTTACCATCCTTTCGGACCTTCCCGCTGACGATAACTGCCGTACAGGCTTCGCCCGCGATGGGAAGCAGCAGGAATAAAATAATACTAAAACAGCGAAGGATTCTCATCATTGAAACGTCTGGTTGAAAGATATTCGTCCATCCCGAGATGGTGATAGGCCAATTCTGTGGCTACACGGCCGCGCTGCGTCCGGATAATAAAGCCTTCCTTGATCAAGAACGGCTCATAAACCTCCTCCAGGGTCCCCGCATCCTCACTGATCGAGGTAGCGAGCGTACCAACGCCGACAGGACCGCCCTTAAAGGTAGTGATCAGCGTCCGGAGGATCTTATTGTCAATCGCATCAAGACCGCGCTTATCAATCTTGAGTTTATTCAGAGCAAAACGGCTGATTTCCAAATTGATGCGCCCATCGCCCAGTACCTGCGCAAAATCGCGCACCCGCTTAAGGAGCGCATTCGCAATACGGGCCGTGCCGCGGCTCCGGAGGGCAATTTCACGGGCCGCATCGGTGTCGATCTCGATATCCAGGATCCGGGCGCTGCGGAGCACGATCCGCTCCAGATCCTCCGTATCGTAATACTCCAGCGCGCAGTTGATGCCGAAACGGTCGCGCAGCGGCGCCGTCAGCAGACCGCTCCGAGTAGTCGCCCCGATCAGCGTGAAGGGATTCAGGGAAATCCGCACCGACCGGGCTCCAGGGCCCTTGTCGATCATAATGTCGATGACGTAATCCTCCATCGCCGAATAGAGATACTCCTCTACCTCGGCCGACAGCCGGTGGATCTCATCAATGAAGAGCACGTCCCCTTTTTCCAGCGAAGTCAGCAGGCCCGCCAGGTCGCCGGGCTTATCCAGTACCGGACCGGAAGTGACCTTCATATTGACCCCCATCTCGTTCGCGATAATATGCGCCAGGGTTGTCTTTCCCAGTCCGGGAGGCCCGTGGAACAGGGTATGGTCAAGGGCCTCGCCGCGCATCTTCGCAGCTTTAATATAGATATTGAGATTCGAGACGATTTCCCGCTGTCCGGTAAAATCATCCAGTTCCTGGGGTCTGATTATTCCGTCCAATTCACTATCTTTGCGGACGGAAGTGTCTCGGGGGTCGAATTCGTTCATCGCGTAAGCCTCACTTGCCTTTCAAAGTATTATTTACAAATATAATTTATTTATTTGACTTTTTGCTTTTATTAAGGCTGTTGAAATGTTGATAACTCAATATAAGTTTTTAAAAGTCAATTATTTATTACTGTTAAAAAATTGTATTTTACCTGTGTAAAACTTCCGGAAAACCTGTGAATAAGTTCGTCGGCCGATCGCCGGATTCTTTATCAACAGGGTTATAAACAGGGTTATCAACAAGCTTATAAACAATGGACGCTGCGATTTTGGAGCTTCGGAAAGCGCTGCCGAAGCGGGGGGAAACTACTTATATGAATGGGCTTTTTTTATCCGCCCGGTGGTTTGTAGTATCCAGTGCAGCGAAGCGGGATATCCAGTTTATCATCCTTCCTGATAAGGAAGCCGCTGAATACTGCGCCGCCGACCTTTATCCCCTGACAGCTGGAGACAGCGTCTTTTTCCTTCCGGATTCCGGCCGGCAAGTTGAGCGAAGCAATTACAAGTCCTCCCTTTCCGTCCAGCGGACCGCCGCCATCGGACGCATCCTCTCTTATAAAGACGAGGAGGGTCCCCTTTTTATAGTCACCTATCCCGGTGCGATTGAGGAAGGCATTCCGCAGCCGAAAACCATCGGGGAGGCCCTATTAAAACTGAACGTGGGGGATGAAATTTCCTTCGACACGCTGCGGGACCGTCTGGCGGAAAAACGTTTCACGAAGGTGGATTTTGTTGCTCAGCCCGGTCAGTTTGCCATCCGCGGTTCCCTGATTGATATTTTTTCCTTTTCGGAAAACCATCCTTATCGCATTTCCTTCTTCGGTGACGAGATAGAGAAAATCAGCATCTTTGACTGTAACACACAGCTTTCCAAAGGAGAAACCGCTACAGCGGATATCTATCCCGACCTGGCGGAAGAAGTTTCCGTTTCGGAAGAAGTTTCCCTGATAGACCTGCTTCCGAACCACAGTGTCGTCTGGCTGGATTCGTCCGATATGTACCGCGAAAAGCCTTTCTTCGAGAAACTCAAGGCTTTTAAGCGGGTCTTTATGGAAGTGCCGCTCGAAGAAAAGGACAGCGCGCAGCCGATTGAATTTCACATCGCCCCCCAGCCCGTTTTCAACAAGAACTTCGAACTGCTCGCCTCCGACATCCGTTCCAAGCGGGAAAGCGGCTATGAAGTATATATATATGGTGAGAATCAGAACCAGCTCGACCGCATCAAATCGATTCTGATCGAAGAGAATACGGGCCTGCTGCCCACTTTTGTCAAGCAAGGGCTGCACAGCGGTTTCATCGACCGGGACGACCGCCGCTGCTACTACTCCGACCACGAAATCTTCGACCGCTTCCACCGCGTTGCGATACGCCGTACCGTCGAAAAGAGCGAACAGCTGACCCTCAACGACATCACGGCCTTCAACATCGGTGACTATATCGTTCATATCGACCACGGCGTCGGCATCTTCGGCGGCCTCGTCCGGATGCGCGATGACCGCGGCCGGATGCACGAAGTGGTGAAACTGATGTACCGGGACGGCGACGTCGTATTCGTCTCCGTGCACTCCCTGCACAAGATTTCCCGCTTCCGCAGCCGCGAAGGAGAGCCGCCGCGGATCCATAAGCTCGGATCCAAGACCTGGCAGAACCTGAAGACTTCCGCGAAATCCAAGGTAAAGGATATCGCAAAGGACCTGATTCAACTCTATGCCAAGCGGAAAGCCTCGAAGGGATTCGCTTTTTCCGCCGATTCCTACCTTCAGGAAGAACTCGAGTCTTCCTTCATCTACGAAGATACCCCCGATCAGGACCGCGCCACCCTTGCCGTCAAGCGCGATATGGAGGACGTCTGCCCGATGGATCGCCTGATCTGCGGCGACGTGGGGTTTGGCAAGACGGAAATCGCCATACGGGCCGCCTTCAAGGCCGTTACCGACGGGAAACAGGTGGCCGTCCTCGTGCCGACAACGATTCTTGCGCTGCAGCACTTCACGACCTTTTCCGCCCGCCTGAAGGATTTCCCCTGCACGGTCGATTACGTCAGCCGCCTGCGTACCGCCAAACAGATCAGCCAGATCAAAGAGCGCCTGCATTCGGGCCAGATCGACATCCTGATCGGAACGCACAAAATCCTCAGCGAAGCCTTTGAGTTCAAGGATCTGGGACTGCTGATTATCGACGAAGAGCAGAAATTTGGCGTTGGAGCGAAGGAAAAGCTCCGCCTGCTTCGCGAGAATATCGACACGCTGACCCTGACGGCTACGCCGATCCCGAGAACCCTCCAGTTCTCCCTGCTCGGTGCCCGCGACCTTTCGATCATATCGACCCCTCCGCCGAACCGCATCCCGATCCAGACCGAAATCATCCTCTTCGATGAAAAGGAAATCAAGTCCATCCTCAGCTACGAGCTGAACCGCGGCGGCCAGGTGTTCTTTCTCCATAACAAGGTCGAGCAACTGCCCGCCATCGAAGACATTCTGCACCGTCTCGTGCCCGATATGCGCATCTGCGTCGCCCACGGACAGATGGAGGCGAAAGAACTGGAGAACCGGATGCTCGACTTTATGCGCGGCGACTACGACCTGCTTCTTTGTACGACCATCATCGAAAACGGCCTCGACATTCCGAACGCCAATACGATCATCATCAACCAGGCGCAGAATATCGGCCTGAGCGATCTGCACCAGCTGCGGGGCCGCGTCGGACGTTCGAACCGGAAGGCCTTCTGCTACCTGATCGTCCCGCCGCTCGTCTCCATTACCGATGACGCTCGCCGCCGGCTCAAGGCCATCGAGGAATTCTCCGACCTCGGCAGCGGCTTCAATATCGCGATGCAGGATCTGGACATCCGCGGCGCAGGCAACCTGCTCGGTGCTGAACAGAGCGGCTTCATCTCCGATATGGGCTATGAAACCTACCAGACCATCCTCTCCGAGGCGATGGAGGAACTCGGCGTGGAGACGGGCCTGACCACCCGAAACGTCCGCGACGCCTACGTCGAAGACTGCACCATCGAAACCGACCAGCCGGCCCTGATCCCGGATGAGTATATCGACGTGATGGCGGAAAAGATCCGCATCTACAAGGATCTCGATTCCCTGAAGGACGACCGCGAAATCGACCGCTTCAAGGGACAGATTTCCGACCGCTTCGGCACCCTGCCGGAAGAACTCGAAAACCTCTTCTGGGTCGTCCGGATCCGGAATTTGGGCGCCCGGCTCGGGTTCGAGAAGATTATTATCAAAAACGGGATGGAACTCCTGTTCTTCCTCTCGAACGCGATGTCGCCCTTCTACCAGTCGAAAACCTTCGACACCATCCTGCAGAACATCGCTTCCCATCCGGCATTTGCCTTCAAACAGACGGACGGAAAGTTGAAAATCGTCATCCGGCAGGTCGATTCGCTGGAGAAAGCCTGGCTCAATTTGAAGAAATTGGCAGAAAATATGTAAATTTGCAGGCTACGAACCCGCACGCGAATGAATCTTCTGATCGAAATAGGCAACACCGCGCTCAAGGCCGCCTGGTCCGACGGGATGACCCTCGGCAAGACTTTCCGCTATCAGGGCGAGAAGTTTATGGACTTCATCTTCACGCTCTTTGCCAAGGATAAGCCGGACGTGCTCGTCATCGCTTCGGTTTCCGTGATCAGTGCCGAAGACATCGAGCGTCTGAGCCACGAGTGCCGCCATCTGGAGATTCTTGACAGCGCGCATCCGGCGCTGTTGCAGCGCACCGGTCTGCCGAAGTATCTTTCCTACGACCGGGCTGCGTCGATTCTGGCCGTCCGCTATCTCTTCCGCGGAAAGGGTTGTACGATTATGGACTTCGGTACGACGCTGACGGTCGATTTTCTGACGCCCGACGGACAGTTCCTCGGCGGCAACATTTCGCCCGGCTGCCGGACCCGCTTCAAGGCGCTGGACCGCTATTCCCGCGTCCTCCCACTGGTCAATACCCCGGAGGAAAACCCGGAAACGGGTACGTCCATCCCTTCTTCGATCGAGGCCGGCGTCATCACAGGCATTCTTTTTGAAATACAAGGTTATCAGGATAAATATCCGGACAACATCGTCGTTTTTACCGGCGGCGATGCGAATTATTTTGCAAAACGGATGAAAAGTTCCATCTTTGTAGTTTGCAATCTGGTCCTGATGGGCCTTGCATTAATTGCCGACAGGTATGTTGAGAAGCAGTAGGAAGTCGCTGAATGGATTTTGGGCTCTCCTTCTAGGAGTGCTCCTTTTTTCGGCCCCGGAACTCCGGGCGCAGGACGGTACCGATAACGGGTATTCGCCTTATTCCGTGTATGGCATCGGCGACTTGTCGCAGCAGGGAACTTCGACGACCCGTATGATGGGCGGGATTGGCACGGCGCTGCGCAATCCGCGGATTATGAACCTGATGAATCCGGCGGCCGTCACGGCCCGCGACACCCTGTCCTTTATGGCGGATTTCTCCGTTTCGGGCAGCAATACCTTCTATGAGCAAGGTTCGCTGACGTCCGGGAACAATACCTTCAACATCTCCTCGCTTGCGCTTTCCTTCCCCATCTGGCGTTCTTCGGCGATGATGATCGGCCTGACCCCTTACAGCAATGTCGGCTACGATTTTTCCACGACGGTAACCGATCCCGAGCTTGTCGGCCGGGTTAATAACATCGGCTACACCTGCACCGGAAACGGCAGCATCTACAAGCTCTTTATCTCGGGTGGAGCGACCTTCTGGCGTTCTCTCTCGGTCGGCGCTGAGTTCCAGTACTATTTCGGCAACCTCGAAAAGGGAACGGAACTCTCCTTTGAACAGACGGCCCACCGCGACATTAATACCGGCTATAACCTCTCGCTCCATACTGCCTCGATGAAGGTCGGTGTACAGTATGAGACCCGCCTGTCCGGGAATATGGCCCTGACCGCCGGTGCGACGTACCAGATGAAATCCCGCCTGAGCGGCTATGTGGACGACTATCGGATCGCCAACGTATCCGGGGTGACGGATACGCTCCGCTACCAGACCGACACCCTCGCCGGCAAGGGGCTCAACCTGCCGCAGGAGTTCTCCTTCGGTCTGGCACTGAAAAAGGGAGACAAATGGATCGCCGAAATTGATTATTCGCAGTCCGACTGGACGAAGAGCGGTTTTGACAAGCAGGCCGGCCTGGCCAATCCCAGCGCCCTGCCTTTCGCCGCTTCCGTATCCCGGCAGCTTCGCGGCGGCTTCGAATACACCCCGAGCCGCTACGATACCCGCTACTATTTCCGGCGGGTCACCTACCGCGGTGGAGCGTACTACAATCAGGCGTATTATCAGGTCGGCGGAAACCGGATTGACGCGTATGGCCTGACTTTTGGATTAACCCTCCCGGTCAGCAGCCGTTATTACAACGGTTTGTCCCTGGGTATCGATCTCGGAAGAAGGGGTTCTACGGCATCCCATCTGGTTCGGGAGACTTACTTGACGTTTAATATCGGATTCAATATCCACGATATCTGGTTCCGAAAGTATAGATACGAGTAAAAACTAAAAACTATAACGTGATGAAAAACAAAGTATTGGTTTTATTGATGTCGGCAACTGCCGCACTACTTCTTTTCTCCGGACGCGCTTCCGCACAGGTCAGCAAATACGGTGAGAACGAGGCGGAGTGCAAGCAGTATCTGTCTTTCTACACGGACTACTACAAGCAGAACGATTACAACGGCGCAATGAAGAACTGGCGCAAGGCCTACAGCCTCTGCCCCGCGTCCGCAAGTTCCAATATGTTCCTCCACGGTGAGGCGATGGTCCGCAACCTGCTGGATAAGGATGCCAGCCTGACGGATGAGCACCGCGCAGCCCTCATCGATACCCTGATGAACCTCTTCGACGAGCGTTCCGCCGCTTATCCCAAGACGGCCCGTGCTCAGCAGAACAGAAAGGCTCTGGACGCTGCCAAGTATGTCACCGATGCTGATCGTAAATACAGCATTTTCAAGCAGGTGATCAACACCAACGGCGCGTATACCGATCCTCAGGTGTTCTACTTCTATATGCAGGGAACCGTTGAGGCTTATGTCGCCGAAAAGCTCGACGCCGAGAACGTGATCAGCATCTATGAGGAAGTGATGAATGGTCTGGATGCTGCCGCCGTCGCTGCCAAGAGCGATCTGGAGAATCTCCCTCCGACGACTAAGAATTACGAGAAGGAGCAGGCCGCTCTGGAGGATCTGATCGTTTCGATTGACAAGACCCGTTCCGATTCCGAGGAGCTGTTCATCGTCAGCAACGTCGCTTCCTGCGAGAACCTCGTGGCGCTGTTCACTCCCCGTCTCGACCAGAATCCTGACGATCTGGCCCTGATCGAGAAGATCGTCAAGATGCTCGATTCTTCGAAGGATTGCAACGGCAATGAGCTGTACTACCGCGCTGCTACGTCCCTGTACGCCGCAAAGCCTACGTACACCGCCGCCTATTCCCTCTATCGCCTGAATGTCGCCCGCGAGAATGTCGCAGAGGCCATCAAGTATCTCGAGGAGGCGATTGCCTTTGACGAGTCCGACGACGAGAAGGATGCCCGTTACTGCTACGAACTGGCCCGCTTCTGCTACGCGAAGGATCGTAACGCCAAGGCCGTTGATGCCGCGAACCGCGTGGTCCGCATCGAGAGCGGTCTGGACAGCAAGACCTACTCCGGAAAGGCGTATATGCTGATCGGACGTATCTGGGCTTCGCTTCCTTGCGGTGGCAACGAGATCGACAAGGCTGCCCGCCTTTGGGTTGCAGTGGATTACCTGCAGCGCGCACGCGCCCTGGATTCCGATATCGCAGCTGAGGCCAACAACCTGATTTCGATCTACTCCTCGAACTTCCCGTTGGCCGTTGATGCCGCGAACTACGACCTCACGAACGGACAGTCCTACACGATTTCCTGCGGCGGCCTGAGCGCTACCACAACCGTAAGAACCCGTCTCTAGTCCTTTTGTGAAACCGTTTTTTCAACGTCTTATGATGATGGCAACCGCTGCGGCGGTTGCTTTCGTCGTCTATTCGTGTAAGGGAAAACTCTCGGAGGCGGACCGTCTGGATCTCGCCACGACCCCGGTGCAGACCCTGGAGGATATGTTTGTCATCCAGACGGAGAACGGACAGGTCAAACTCCGGATGGAGGCGCCGCTGATGGAAAGGTATCAGACAGATACCCTTGAGTATGAGCTCTTTCCGAAGGGGCTCTCCCTCTTTGGATACAACCCGGACAATTTCCTCGAAACGACCATTACGGCCGACAATGCGATGCACCGCTTCAGCCGGGTCGGCCAGCGGGAGGAGTCCTGGGCTGCGTTCGGGAATGTGGTGGTGAAGAACATCATCAAGCAGGAGACGATGGAAACGGATACCCTCTACTGGGATCAGGTGGCGAAGGAAATCTATACCGATTGTTACATCCGGATGTATTCCCCGGCGGGTTTCCTGCAGGGATACGGGATGCGCTCGGACGAGATGGCGCGCGATGCCGTCATCCAGCGGCCGTTCAACAGTTACGGGGTTGTCGTCAAAGATTCAACGGAGGTGCAGGTCGATTCCGTCAACCTGATCGGCCCGCTTCCGGTGGATAAAGCAAAAAAATAGAGGGATTTTCAAGAAAAATACATAACTTTGCACCCCTTTTCCCGATGGGTGGAAAAGCAAGAGTGATTAAATTTTAAAAATTATAAACCAATGGCTGTTTTACAGAAAATTCGCGGATGGGGCATCTGGCTTTCCCTGATTATCGCCTTTGCCCTTCTCCTCTTCCTGGTCGATCCGACCTCGATCTCTCAGGTTTTCGGTCTCGGACAGCAGGGTAATGACCCTGTGGGATCGATTGAGGGTGAGGTTGTTAAGTATGCAGAGCTCGATGAAGAAGAGAGAGCCGTTTCCGTGTACAAGGACCTGGGTGTCGACAATACCGTCCTGACTTACACTGCCTGGAGATCCCTCCTTTTTGCACGGCTTTATATGCCGCTGTTCGAGGATGCCGGCATTTTCTTTACCGAAGAGCAGATCAGCCGGGCGCTGGAAGATGGCGGCCTGATGAACTTCCCTCCGCAGCTGACGCAGCAGTTGCTCGGTCAGGCGGAGACGAACCCGAATCTGGAGCCGCTCGTGGCCCGGATGAAGGAAGACGTGGCGAAGGAACTCTATGCGATGGAGTTCGCCCGTCTGATGACGCAGAGCCAGTATCCGAATGCAGCGCTCCTGGACCGTCTGGTTGCGGATTACAACAACCGCACGACGGTGGATGTGATCGAACTTGCTCCGGCTTTTGCTGACATTACGGTGACGGATGACGAGGTCAGCGCTTTCTACGCTGCCCACAGCTATCCGACCCTTCCGCGTTCCCTCGAGATCGAGTACCTCGACTTCCACGTCTATCCTTCCGAGGAAGATATGACGGCGGCTACCGAGTCCTTCGCCAATCTCTATGAGACCTTCCAGAGCGTGGAGAACGTGAACCGCTTCCTGCGCAGCAACTCCAGCGAAAAGTCCGCGAAGTTCTACCGTGCCGGTGAACTGCCCGCTTCCCTGAATGGCCTGATTTTCAACGAGGGCGTCAACCAGACCGAGATCATCGCTGACGGCTATGACTTCACTGCCGCCCGCGTGCTCTCCTCCGCTGTCCGTCCCTTCTCCGCTCAGGTGAACATCTACGGAATCGAGGACGCCGAGAAGGCCGATAGCCTCGTCGCCGTTCTGAATGGCGGCAAGGAGCCGGTGGATTCCCTCATTGCACGTCACGAAGTGTTCGCTTACGCCAATGGTCGTTCCGTCAACCTGAACGAGACCTCCGTGGATCTGGGCAATGCCGCTCCGCTTTCCGTCTCTTCGCTCTTCGAGCTTCCTTTCGGCACCTTCAAGGTGCTGCAGAACGGTGGTGACAAGTACGCTTGCGTGCTGGCCTCCCCGTCCGCTCCGGAGCTGGTTAAGGAAGTGGCCATCCTCGCTCACCACGTCATTCCGAGCCAGGTTACGTATGAAAATGTCCGTACCGAGGCGATGAATTTCACCGAGCAGGCTACCGACCTCGAGAAGTTCCGCGAGCTCCGCGCTACCCTTCCGGTCGCCATCCCGATGTTCGAAACGAAGGTGGTGGACGGTCTGGACGCTTACCGTACGGCGGAAGGCGTCGTCAATGACGGCCGTCACATCTCCCACGAGCTCTTCGACTACAAGAAGGACGACGTGATCTGCAAGACCCTCGGTACCGATGACTTCCTCGTCATCGCCGTCAAGTCCGCCCGCGAAGCCGGTGTGGCTACCCTCGATGAGGTCAAGGAAGATGTCCGCGCCTATCTGCTCAACCAGAATGCCGGCAAGGCTACACTCGCCGACGTCCGTGGCAAGATTGCAGGTGCTGAAGATTTCGCCGCTGTTGCTTCGATCCTTGGTGAGGAACCGCAGGAAATGGTTCTGAGCTACAATAACAATGATCCTCGCCTGATCGGTGCCGTGAGCGCTTTCGCTCCCGGTGAAATCGGTACCATCGACGGTTCTGACGGTACGGTTTACGTATTCCAGGTCAAGGACCGCGAAGAAGGTGTCCATACCGATGCCGAGCAGCTTGCTGACCAGTTCCGGATTGACGCGAGCCGTTTCTCCACGAACACGCAGATGTTCTTCGGCGCGCAGGATCAGAACCTGATCTACCTCCCGGATGCGCTGCGCTATGTCGCACGCGAGAAGGGTGTGGAAGAATATCTCAACCGCTTCTTCTTCTAGCGGATGAGTCTTAAATGCGGAATTGTAGGGCTTCCCAACGTTGGGAAATCGACCCTGTTCAATTGTATCAGTTCGGGAAAGGCGCAGAGTGCGAATTTCCCGTTCTGTACGATTGAGCCTAACCTCGGCTCCACTTCGGTTCCGGACCGCCGTCTGGATGCCCTTTCCGAACTCTGCCAGCCCAAACGTACGATCCCGGCTACGGTCGAGATCGTCGATATCGCGGGCCTGGTGAAGGGCGCGAGCAAGGGAGAGGGTCTGGGGAACCAGTTCCTCGCGAACATCCGTGAGACGGACGCCATCCTGCACGTGCTGCGCTGTTTCGATGACGGGAATATCGTCCACGTGGACGGTTCCGTCGATCCGGTGCGCGACAAGGAGGTGGTGGATACCGAGCTGCAGATCAAGGATCTCGAGACCGTCGAGGCCCGGATCAAGAAGGTCGAGAAACAGGCGACGACGGGCGGTGACAAGGAGGCGAAAAAGCTTCTGGCGCTGCTGCAGCGTTACCGCGAGGTGCTTCTGCAGGGGAAATCCTGCCGGACGGTGGTCCCCGAGACCCCGGACGAGGAGCAGATGGCCAAAGACCTGTTCCTGCTGACCAATAAGCCCGTGATGTACGTCTGCAACGTAGACGAGGCGTCAGCCGCCAAGGGCAATGCCTACGTCGATGCCGTCCGGGAAGCCGTCAAGGACGAGAATGCCGAAATTCTCGTCATCGCGGCGAAGACCGAGGCCGAGATTGCGGAAATCGATACCTATGAGGACCGGCAGATGTTCCTTGAGGAGATGGGCCTGGAAGAGTCCGGCGTTGTCCGGCTGATCCAGGGTGCCTATCACCTCCTGAACCTCCAGACCTTCTTCACGGCGGGCGCCGACGAATGCCGCGCCTGGACGATCTGCCGCGGAGACAAGGCGCCGCGTGCGGCCGGTGTGATCCACACCGACTTCGAACGGGGCTTTATCCGCGCCGAGGTCATCAAGTTCGAGGACTATATGACCTACAAGACCGAAGCGGCCGTCCGTGCCGCCGGCAAGATGGGCATCGAAGGAAAGGATTATGTCGTCCAGGATGGCGACATCATGCACTTCCTCTTTAACGTATAGTCACGACAATCGGACAATGATCAGAGACCCCGCCCTTGTAGCGGGGTCCTTCGTATGTACGGAGGGGCTTGTCGCCGGGATGGGTGCCGTCCCGGGTCATCAGGAAGGGCACTTCGATGATCTCCATTTGCGCCCGTCCGCTCAGTGATGCAGAGACGAAAGCCTGGTCGATTAGCTCCCATTTCCCCTGATACCGGATTGTGCCGCGGCCTTTCCGCTCCAGGCTGTCAGAGAGATTGATCAGCCGCTGGGAAAGCAGGTCCCGGTAGATCGGATTCTGAGGCGTATCGTTGAAATCTCCGAAGGCGAGAATGCGACCGGGGCCGCAGGTGGAAAGCGAATCCGCCAGCTGCCGGAGGGTCCGTACGGCCGCTTCCCGGCGGGGCCCGGAAACGACTGCGCCGCCGAATTTGGAGGGGTGGTGGTTAACCAGGACATCCAGCGTGTCGTTCCCGCGCGTCAGCCGTACCTGCAGGATATCCCGCGTACGCAGCAGGGAGTCGCCCAACATAACGTGACAGGGTTTGGCGCTGAGGCAGCGCCAGCGATCGCTCCGGTACAGCAGGGCGACGTCGATGCCGCGCGGATCCGGAGACTCGAAATGGACGATCCGGTAGTGCAGCTTTTTCAGCGCATCGCCCTGCAGGAGGCGCCGGAGGACGAAAGCGTTCTCCACTTCGGCTACTCCGATCCAATCCGGCATTTCCCCATCGAGGCTGTCCCCAATCCAGAGCAGGGCCTTCGCGATGAGCCGGCACTTGGCGTAAAAACGCTTCTTCGTCCAACGCTTCGCTCCGAAAGAAGAGAATTCCCTGTCGGAATCCGATAGCCCGTCATCCCGGTAGTCGAAAAAGTTCTCCAGGTTCCAAAAGAGGGCCTGGATCGGGGGCTCTCCTCCGGACTGCGCCCGGAGGGAAATCGCCGGCAGAAGCAGGAGCAGAAGCAGGAGCGAAAGCGAGGTTTTCATTCCCCAAAGATGCGTCTTTTCTCCGGAAGGATCGATTCAAATTCGGAAAAATCAGCGTGTTAAAATCTATCTTTATAATCTTTTTTTATTTATCTTTGTAAGCTGACACATAAGATTTATAACACTAAATACTAATCATATGGAAATGAAAACTCGAATTCAGGAAAAATTCCGCACCCTCTTTGGCGAAGAAGGGATTCTCTATGCTTCCGCCGGACGTATCAATCTGATCGGTGAGCACACCGACTACAACGGCGGCTACGTCTTCCCGGGCGCCATCGACTGCGGCATCGTGGCGGCGATCAAGCCGAACGGTACCGACCGGGTCAAGGTCTTTTCCCTGGATTTTGACCAGTGCTGCGAATTCGGCCTGAACGAAGCGGACAAGCCGGCTGAGTCCTGGGCTTGCTACGTATTCGGCGTTTGCCGCGAGACGATCAAGCGCGGCGGCAAGGTGGAAGGCTTCAACGCCGTCTTTGCCGGTGACGTTCCCCTCGGCGCCGGTCTGAGCTCCTCCGCAGCCCTCGAGAGCTGCTTCGCTTTCGCGCTGAACGATCTTTTCGGCAACAACATCGACAAGTTCGAACTCGCCAAGATCGGACAGAGCACCGAGCACAATTACTGCGGCGTCAAGTGCGGCATTATGGATCAGTTCGCTTCCGTATTCGGCAAGGAGGGCGCCCTGATCCGCCTCAACTGCAAGACCCTCGAATACAAGTACTTCCCCTTCCATCCGAAGGGCTACCGTCTCGTGCTGGTCGATTCCTGCGTGAAGCACGAACTGGCTTCGAGCGCCTACAACAAGCGTCGCGCTTCCTGCGAGAAAGCGGCTGCCGAGATCAAGAAGCTGCATCCTGAGGTGGACTTCCTGTCCGATGCAAAGCGCGTTTGGCTGGACGAGGTCCGCGACAAGATTTCTCAGGAGGACTTCCTCCGCGCCGAGTACGTGATCGGTGAGGTGCAGCGCGTGCTGGATGTGTGCGACGCCCTCGAAAGAGACGATTACGAGACCGTCGGTGAAATGATGTACCAGACGCACTTCGGCCTGAGCCGTCTGTATGAAGTTTCCTGCGAGGAGCTCGACTTCCTCAACAAGCTGGCCCGCAAGTGCGAGGTCACCGGTTCCCGCGTGATGGGCGGCGGCTTCGGCGGCTGCACGATCAACCTGGTGAAGGACGAGCTCTATGACGGCTTTATCGCCGCGGTCAAGGAGCAGTATCCTGCGAAGTTCGGCCACGCGCCGAAGATCTATGATGTCGTGATCAGCGACGGTGCCCGGAAACTGTAATGTCGAGGACACAGACGGTACAGCTGCGGTGCAGCCGCTGCGGAAATCTCCACGAGACGCTCGTCTATGGCGGGATCAATACCGCGGAGGATCCGGAGCTGAAGGCGGCCGTCCGCGACGGGTCACTCTTTCTCTGGGAGTGCCCGCACTGCGGGACGCGCAATCTCGCTGTCGGACCGCTGCTGTACCACGATCCGGATAAAAAACTGATGATCTGGCTTCTGCCGGATCCGGGTGCATCCGTATCGGAAGCCCTGGAGCGGCAGATTGCGGAGGGCCTTGACGGCTATACGCTGCGCCGGGTAAGCGATGTCGGCTCGCTGATCGAGAAAATCCTGATCAGCGATGCCGACCTCGACGACGTCGCGATGGAAATGGCCAAATGGATTACCCGAAGCGAACTCGCGCAGAAGGAGGATGAGGCCCGCGCAGCGGCGGTCCGTACGGCTCCGATGCGCTTTTTCCGGCTGGATGGGGCCGACAATACCCTTCAGCTGACCCTGCCCCTGGATGGGGCAATGCAGGTCGTGGAGACGGGCTTTCACGTCTATGAAGACTGCCTCGGAATCCTGCAGCGGAATCCGGCGCTGCGTCCGGCTTCGGGCTTTGCCCGGGTGGATGCGGCCTGGATCGAGGAGCGTCTGGGTTAGCGTTTAGAAATCCATACTGTACGAAATCTTCGTGCTGATCCGCTCGAGCTTATTCTCATAGAGCGCTGTGGATACGGCATCGAAGAGGCTTCCGCCGTTGTAGCAGACGGAGAGGCCGATGGACCCGTCGAACGGGGCCCAGAAGAAGTTACTGAGCGCGGCGGAGAGCGTAATGCCGGCGCTGTAGAGGGTCTCGCCTCCGTTCACGGCCATTAGGTCGAAATGCGGGCTCAGTGTGTAATGGTGCACATACGCGACAGGTCCGAGGATGCCCATATGGCCCCACTCGAAGGGAATGGCGTACTCGGCACTCAGCCGGGCGCCCGTGTCGTAGGTGTTGGCGAGGAGCCGGCCGACGGCGCTTTCAAAGCCGCGAGGGTAGAGGTTGAGGTGGTACTCGGGCAGGATGGTCCGGCCTTCATTCCCGATCCGGTATTCAAAGGCGGCGCTCAGGCGAAGGCCCTGCTGCGGGACCAGTCCCGGAAGATAGCCGTAGAGGTTGGCATAGACGGCCGGGGTGAAGAATTGGGTCAGCCCAGGGCGTGTCAGATAGCCCACTTCCGCGCCGATGCCGAGCGAAGGATAGACCTGGCTCGCTGCGGCGGGACGGTAGGTGTAGCCGCGAAGGGACAGCTGGAGCGATTGCACGGGGACGCCGCCGCCGAAGTGCTCACTGCCGATGAACTGGATCAGCGCAATGGCATCATCCGTCGCTTCTTCGTATCGCATATCGACCCGGTCGCGCGCGAAGATGTCGTTCGATAGGGTGTAGGAGAGCTTCGGGACAAGGCCGCGGGTCCATCCGCCCTTGGAGAAGTTGAGCGGGACGTAGGCGGTCAGGCTACCCTGGAGACTCTGCGTGTTGTAGAGAAAACCAGCGTTATGCCGGGATTCCGATCCGGACTGATCAACCGTCCGGCGGTAATACTGGACGCTCTGCCGGTCGTTGTAGGAAAGATTTGCCTCCAGGACGGGGTAGAGCCCGGTGTAGGTGAAGCGGGCGTGGGCGGAATGCCGCCAGTCCGCGTCCGTCAGGTCGTTGCGGTGATAGGCGTAATTAACCATCCCGTAGGCGTTGCCGTGGTTGTTCTGTACGAGCAGGGTCACGCCGGGATCGATCTCATCGCGATAGAAGTCCCCGCTGCCGCTGTCGATCGTCTCGTAGTCGAAGGCGAAGGGGGCCCAGGAATGCAGATGCAGCAGGTGCGGGAGTTTCCGGTATCGCTTGACGAGGGCATCCGAGGGAACCTGCGTGGAGGGATGCAGCGCAAAGGCCAGGGCGTTTTCCTGCGCGCTCAGTGCTTCGGCGACCGGATAGGCGTGCCGGGTGAAAAGATCCGCTTCCTGCTCCGGAAGATCCGCCGTTTCGCTGCGGAAAATGGCGGTACCGCCGGCGGTCAGGCTCTCGAAGAGGATGCCGGTTCCGTCCGGGGTCAGGCGGGGATTGGCTGCCCCGTAGGGTGTTGCCGTGATGCGGACGCAGCCCGTGCCGGGGGTATAGCGGTAGCCGGCATCGACTCCGTCTAGGTCGCTCGTAAAGAGCAGGTTCCCGTCAGACAGCGCGGACAGGCCAAAAACCTTCGCCGAAATCGGCTGCGGGGTCATCGCTTCCCACTGCGCCCCGTCCCGTTTCAGGATCAGGAAGCCCCCATCCGTCAGGCCGAGGGCATAGAGGGCGCCGTCCGGAGTCCAGGCCGTTTCGGTCAGCTGGACCTGGTCCGGCGCAGGCAGACGGTCGCGGATGATGCCGCTTTCGGCGTCCAAAAGTACGAGATTGGAGCCGCCTTCGGTGGGATACTCCACGGCAGCGATCAGCGTTCCGTCAAGGGAGGGCGCGGGATTGAAAAAGCGTCCCCGGCGCGTCAGGTCCGCGGTTTTTCCGCTCGCCGGATCGTAAAAGCGGATTCGGGAACTGCCTCCAAGACCCCAGCGCAGATCCGAAACGCTTTCGCTCCAGTAGAGGCGGCGGGTATTCGGGTCGGCGGAGAGACGGCTGGTGTAGCCGGCAAAGCTGTGTAGCGCCTGCTCCTTCCCGCTTTCGGGATCGAGGGTTATCAGGGTCGAGGGCGTCACCTTGCCCCGCTTGATTACGTAAAAGGTCGTATCCAGGAAGGCGCCGTCGGTATATTCCGTTGCAAAACGCGTCGGCGTGCTCAGCTGCTCCATCGGCTGGAAGGGCCCGCGGGCTTCCCGTTCCTTTGTCCATTCGGCCTGCCACTGGTCCTGGATGGCCCGAAATGCGTTGCGGAAGCGCTTCTCCCCGGTCGTCTCTTTCAGCAATTTGCGGAAGGTGCCGATCCGGAGTGGCCGCTTTGCTACGCCGTCGAAGTAGTCTTTCACCAGCAGCGGGCGCTCGTAGAAGACGCGGGCGCCGGCCAGGGTCAGGTAGCCCAGGGCATAATGGTCCGGCGCATAGCTATGGAGCGAGCCGTAGCGCCACTGGTAGAAATTGCGCCAGTCGCCTTGCTGGTAGCCCAGCTGGTAGTACATCAGGAAATCGCCCGTCCGGCCGCGACCCGCCTCGGTCAGCCCCGTTTCCGCAACGACGGCATCGCCCTCCAGAAGGGCCGGGCCGGGATAAACACCCGCCAGCGCGCCGGGAACCATTTCGCCGAGCACCCAGGTCAGTGGCTTGAACCAGCCCCGGTAGCCGAGCTGCATCTGCGCGAGGTGCCGCTGTTCGTGGATGGCCAGCTGCAGGGCCCAGGGCGTCGGTTCGCTCCGGTACGGGTCCGGCATCGTATAGAAGTCCATCCGCTTCGGCGCCCAGGTCACCGACCCGTTCGCGACCGTGTAGCGGGTATGCAGCAGCACCGGGGTCCGCCCCCATTGCAGGCCGCCAGGCATCATTCCGATGCTCATCGCGACCCGGGCGCGGTTCTCCCAGAGATGGCGCTCATACTCCGCGGCGAGGCTGTCGGCCCCGACGGGATAAATGATGCGGTAAGCTTCGGTGCGGCGCTCCATCCAGCGCAGGGAGTCCGGGTTGTCACCCGTTGTGGCAAACTGCGCCTTCGCTCCCGCCGCGGAAAGCAACAGGAGCGAAAGCAATAGGGTGACAAGACGGCTGCGCACGGGGTTTATTTCGCCTTGACCAGCTTGAAGCCGATCTTGAAGCTGTCGTAACCGTCAGCCAGCGAGGCGATCGTGGAGATTTCGGAGGATTTCTTTCCGGCGAGGGAGGCCGTCTTCTTCAGGAAGGTCAGCATCTTGTTCGCGGGGAAGAGGAGCTGGAAGCCGCCGCCCGTGAGGGATTTCAGGGTGCCGGTCATCGAGAGATACTTCAGCGAACGGCCGAAGGTAAGGGTAACGGTCTTTTCGCCGTCGCCGACCTTGTAGTTACCGCCCAGCGGAATACCCATCACAGTGCAGGTAAAGGTGTCGTCCTCGTTGAAGGTGAAGCTCGTGATGCCTTCCTTGATACCGACTTTGGCGAGAATGCCGTCGATCTTCTTCTCGACACCGGAAGTGACGGCCGTGCCGGCGAGGTCGCTCAGAATGCCGCCTTCGCTGCTGGTCATACTCACGGCCGAGCCGCCATAGGTGTAGGTGCCGCGGAGCGAAACCGGGGCGGAATAGACCGTGTTCGTAACGGCGCCGATGATGTTGCCGACGGTTTCATTGCCGGTCAGGCTGCCGAGAAGGCTGCCGAGGTTTTGTGCCTGTGCGGAAAGGCCGAGGGTGGCCAGTGCGAGAAGGGTAAGGATGCTTTTTTTCATTGTGTTATGGTTTTATATGTCGTTTATCCTTGTTTCGAACAGGTACGAAGGTACTGAATATTTTGGAAAAAATCACTATTTTTGTCCCTATGATACGTCCAAGAACCCTTGTTTTGAGCCTGACGGCGGCTCTTTTTGTCCTGCTCCCCTTCGCTGCGCAGGCACAGTCCGCGGAAGCGGGCACCCTCAGCGTGATGTCTTACAATATCCGGAACGGTGAGGCCAATGACGGTACTTCGTCCTGGCCCTTCCGGGCTTCAGCTTCGCGGCAGATGATCGAGGACCAGCTGCCGGACGTGATGGGGGTGCAGGAGGCGTACCTGTACCAGTGTGCATTCCTGAAGGAGTATTGCCGGGGCTACAAATGGATCGGCGTCGGCCGGGAGAACGGCCGGAAGGAGGGAGAGATCATGGCGATCTTTTACAGGACGTCGAAAATCAAAGTGCTGAAATGGGGTACGTTCTGGCTGTCGGATACGCCGAAGAAGGCGAGCCTGGGATGGGATGCGGCCTGCAAGCGGACGGCGACCTGGGCGCTGATGAAGAGCAAAAAGACCGGGCAGAAGTTCTATATGGTGAATACGCACCTGGACCACGTCGGCTGGGAAGCCCGGGAAAAGGGCTTGCAGCTGATTGTGGAACGGATTGCCGAGATGAACACGAAAGGCTATCCGGTCGTAGTGACGGGGGATTTCAATATGACGCCGGAGCGGAAGGAGTTCGCTCCGCTGAAAAAGTCCTTCTTTGATGCACGCGAAACGGCCTTCCAGACGGACCACCTCGCCACTTTCCACGGCTGGGGTAAGGAGGATACGCAGATTATCGACTATATCTTCTACCAGGGATTCTCCAGCTGCATCAGCTACGAAACCCTCCGCAAAGGCTACGCTGATCGGAAATTCATTTCCGACCACTACCCGGTCAAGGCATTGCTGGTGTTCTAGAGCGGCTGGCCGCAGCTGGAGCAGCCGTCTCATCGGGAAAAAATTGGAGAAAAGGCCGGAAATAGTTATCTTTGGCTGATTCGCCTTATAGTGAAAAAAATAACAAAAAATACAACCCGATGAAAAAACTGGCAACCCTTCTTGCAGCCCTGGTGATCGCCGTCCTTCCTGCCCTTGCTCAGGGACAGTGGGAACAGACGGGCGTCACCCCCTACGGGACCGGTGGTTCGACCTCCGGTGATGTCCGGACCGATAATTCCTATTCCAACGGTAAGTTCAATTCCGAACAGAAAGCGAACTCCGGCGATTTCGTCTATTTCCGCAAAGGTTCCTTCTCCGTTCCGGCGAAGACCTACCGCCGCGGGCAGACCATCACCGTGTCGATGGACCTCTCCTTGAAAGTCCACTGGGGAAAAGGTAGGCCGAGCGGCAGCGCCGGTGCAACCCTGGTCAGCGGTACGGCCGGAGCCAATACCTCCGTACCCTCCGCTCTTGATTTCTCTGGAGAGAAGGAGAAAAGCGCCACGGTCAGCCTGACGGTACCCTCTTCCGGAGAGAAGTTCTCCATCGTTTACCGCTGTCTCGGTATGACGGTCGTCTATGCGTACAAATGGGTCCCGGATCAGCCGGCCGAAGCCGCTGAGCAGCCCGTCGCGGAGCCCCAACCTGTTGTAGAACCGGAAGCTGAGACTCCGGCGGCAGAGATTCCGGCAGAGGAAGCGTTCGAACTTGAAGGCGAGGAATCCTGGCTGGATGATGAAGAGGAAAACGGTGAGGATGAGTGGGGTGATTTCAGCTTCAGCGAAGAAGATGCGGCTGAATACTTGATGGATTCGGCGAAAGTGGCTGTAAAGGAGAAAGTGAGCGGCAAGTTTGACCAAGTCCTTTTCTCCGCATTCGGAAAAGATTTCACCTTGAAAGAGACCATCCTTTACGGTGGTGGAATCCTGGTCGGACTGATCGTTCTTCTTCTGCTGCTGATCCTCCTCACCCGGAAGAATCCGCAGAAGCAGGCGGCCAAGCAGGCTGCGAAACAGGCCGCAGCGCAACAGCGTCAGGCACAGGCAGCCCAGGCTGCGCAGATGCGCGCCCAGCAGCAGGCCGCCCACGCCGAAGCGATGAAGGCGCAACAAGAAGCTGCAGCCGCCCGGAAGGCCGAGATGGAGGCCAAGCGCGCAGAGGCGCTGAAAGCCCAGCAGGAAGCGGCTGCTGCCAAGAAGGCCGAGATGGAGGCCAAGCGCGCAGAGGCGCTGAAAGCCCAGCAGGAGCGCCGTGAGGCGGCCATTGCCGCTGCCCAGGCCCGTCAGGCCGCAAAGGCGGCTCCGCAGCCCGCTCCGGCACCGGCACCCGAACCTTCACCTGCACCCGCTCCAGCACCTGCGCCGGCACCCGTTCCTGAGGCACCCGCACCGGAAGCCCCGGCTCCCGCGCCTCAGCCTGCGGCTGCTCCCGCACCCCGTTTCTGTGAAAACTGCGGTGCCAAGCTCGATCCGGACGCCGCTTTCTGCCCGGAATGCGGTTCCAAGGTGAATTAACGTATGCAGCACAGAGCACATTTCGCGCGGCTTTTGGCCGCAGTATCCCTAATCCTTTCCCTGGCTGCGCTCTCCTGCGGCCGGGGAAAGCCGTCCGCTGAGCCGTCTTCACAGCAGCAGAATACCCGTACCCGCAATTTCCCGGCTCCGGCAACGCCCCAGATGATGGGCGATCCCTTCGAGCAGGCCTGCTACCTCGTGCAGCATTACTGGGACGGCTATTTCAAATCCTCCGGACAGTACCGGACCGACAGCCTCTATGTCGGCGGTGTTGAAAATGAGGCGATGGAGGAGGCCTATGGCATCTTTACCTCGCAGCTCTGGGCCGTTCCGCTCGAAGAGGCACAGACGGCTATAAGGAATCTGTTCAAGCAGATGAGCCGGCCGGAAGTGCCGCAGGAGGTCAGTAAGCAGATTATCGCGCTGAGCCGCCTGTACCTGTATGACCCGAACTCACCGCTTCGCTGCGAGGATTTCTTCCTTCCGTTGGCCGAGGGCCTGCTGGCCTCGGACCTGATCCCGGAGGAGGAGCGGATGCAGTATGAGCACGAGGTGCAAATGTGCCGGCTCAATGCAATCGGCACGCAGGCTGCAGATTTCGTATTCATTGATACAAAGGGCCTGAAGCGGACGCTGTATGGTATAGATTCCGAGTACACGCTGCTCGTTTTCGGCAATCCTGACTGCCACGCCTGCAAGGAACTGGTGGAGATGATGGCGGAAGATGATATCGCAGACGAACTGGTCAAGTCCGGGCGACTGACGGTGGTGGACATCTATATCGATCAGGATATCGACCTGTGGAAGGAACGGATGCACAGCTATCCGAAAGCCTGGATCAACGGCTATGACCCCAGCTTCGAAATCCGCAATGACCATCTGTACAACATCCGGGCGGTCCCATCGATGTATCTGCTCGATAAGGACAAGAAGGTACTCCTGAAAGACGCCTCGGAGCCCATCCTGATGCGGACCCTGCAGTGGCTGTAGCCACTGAATAAGGCCACCTGAAAAGACCCCTTTACGCTATGAACAACGATATACAACCCCAAGGCTTCGGAGCCTTCCTGAAGGGATGGTTCAAGCAGCTCGGATACGCTCTGAGCCATCCGTTGATGCTGCTGCCGACCCTGCTGATCAGCGCGGCGTGGATTGCCCTCGGCATCCTCCATACGCGGCTCGGTGAGACGAAGGCCATCGCCATCCTCAACTTTTTCACCTTTGCGCAGGGCGGCCTTTTCGGCGGCACGGCGGGTGCCATCGGCGGCATCCTCGGCAAGCTGTTAATCGCGACCCTGCTCAACGCGATGATCCTGCCCCTGTTCACCAAGGGCGCCAAACCTTTCGCCCGCTTCGGGAAAGGCTTCAAGGGGCTGTTCGGCAGCTTTGCCTTCGACAGCCTTCGGGCCCTGTCGGTGTTCCTGTTCGGCCTGGCGATCGCCCTGGGGGTGTATAGTTTCTTCAACATTACGCAGCGCTGGCAGGAGAGCCTGGTCGGCGTTGTCGCAGCCGTGATGCTGATCCGCAACATCGGACAGCGCGGCGGCCTGCTCTTCAGCCTGCTGTTCAGTATGGTCTCCGCCTTCACGAAAGGGCATTCGCCCTCGTTTGTCGGCGTGACGCGCTTCCTCAGCGGTATGGTTCTCGGCTTCACCATCGGTACGGGCCTGAATGCCTTCGGGCTGCGCTGGTGCGTGCTCGTCGCGGCAGGCTTCTTCCTGGTGGCGCTCATTTTCGTCTTCTTCGGGAATAAGCAGCGGGCGGCCTTTGCGACCGTGAGTATCGCGGCCATGCTGATGCTTCCGCTTTATGCCGAAAGCCCGTCCGCTTCGCTGAGCGCCATCCAGCAGAGCGGAGACGAGCTGCGGGCAGCGAGTATGAAACACGCTACCGAGCTGCAACCCTATTACGACGAAATCATCGAACTCACGCACGCCGTTCAGTCTTTGGAGGGCGAGGATTTGGAGAAAGCACAGGAACAACTTGAAGCCGCTCAGAAGCGGTATCACGATATGCTGGTCAAATTTGCCCGTCAGGACGCAGCGGGAGGTAATTCCGGGGCGAAGTCGGGCTCGAACGGCCAGATGCCGCAAGAGATGCAAGATCTCTATGACAAAGCCAACGACCAGAGCATCGGAAGCAAGGTGGAACAGCTCCAGGAACTCGCTGCAGAGGCCGAAGCCCGGGGCGACCACGCTGCGGCGGATCGCTACGCCGAACAGATCGCCGAGCTGTATATGGGCCAGGCCGCAGCGGCAATGGACCTTTACAAGATGGCGCAGGGCTACAGCGCTCCGGATGACCCGGAGATGGAGGAGAAGCCCGAACTGACGGAAGAGGACAAGCAGTTCCTGGAAGACATCAACCCCTTCGGGAAAGGCCCCGGCGCTGACGACAACGACTGGAAGCCCTCCAGTCCGGAAGGTGGACTCGGCAAGATTGCCGATAAAGCAGGCGAGATTCTCGATCAAGTCGGCGATATCATTGATCCGGTGAAGCAAGTGGCGACCGAAGGCTGGGCCGATGAAGATTCCCGCGTGGACGAGGAGGATGAGGTAAGCCTGATCGAAGGCGTCGGCGCAGGCGTTGCCCTGGGTGCAGGCGCAGCCGGAGCGGCGGGTGCCGCAGGCGGCGGTGCGGGCGGCGGTCTGCCGGATCTGCCGGACGGAGAAGGTCCGTCCTGGGATGCGGAAGAGGTAGAGCGTCGCGAGGAAGAGGACGAAACGGAGGATCAGCCTACGGATGGCGATGGCGGACCGGATCCGTATGATCCCTACGAAGGCTCCAAGGTCCCGCAAAATGCGAACGTTCGGGATAACGGCGACGGCACCATCACGATGACCAGCCCCTCCACGGGTGAGCAGATCACCCTCGTCCCTGATGGAAACGGCGGATGGGAGAACCCCCTGTCGGGCGCAAAATACGACAACAACGACGTCAACGAATGGGTCCGGGGCCAGGATGAGAATGCTGCACACTGGCAGAATCAGGCCCAGACCAATCAGGATTATAAAGATGCCTTCGATCAGGATGCTTCGGATTTCGCTTCCCGTTCCGAAGAAGCCCGCATCGACCAGGAAATCGCGGCGGATGAAAAGGCGGCGGAAGAGCAGGCCTACCACGACCGCGTCATCGACAAGGCCAACGAATACGGCGTCAAGACGACGGACGATAAGGGCAATGAACGGAATATCGACGAAATCAAGGACGAGACGAAGAAGGAGATCAAGAAGGATGTCATCCACGACACGAACCGCTACGAACAGGATATCCAGCAGATCTGCGCCGAGGTGGAGTTGGAATGCTCCGAAAAGATCGCGACCTGCGAAATGGTGGATCAAGTTTCCGAAGGGACGGTCAATGTCCTCGCCGAATACGTCCCCGGTGGCGACAAGGTCAAAGATTTCCACACCTTCACGAAGGCGACGGCCGTCGGCGGAATGGAAGGCTACCTCAAGGGTGGCTGGTCCGGCGCGGCCAAGGGTGTGGCAACCGGAGCGGCGGAAGGAAGTGTCGGTGTCCTGCAGAACCACCTCAACGATCTGACGAAGGACCTCACCGGCAATAAGACCGTCGATACGCTCGCAGGCGACACCCTCAACGTCCAGATGGAAGGCGTCAAAGTGATGATCCACGACGCTGCCCGCGGAAAGGGCATCGAGGAAATCTACGACGACGTCCGGGATGCGACCGTCAAGAAAACGGGCGATATCCTGGTCGGAAAGATTATCGGTACAAAAGTCACTGATGAGCACGACTCCAACGCCCTCGGCGAACTCATCAGCAAGGGGCACGACAGCTTCAAATGGGGCGGTGACGGCGACCCTGAAAATGACAAGACGCTCGCCGGCCACATTTCCTCAGGTTTCCAGAACCTGAAGGACGGCGCCGCAGAAAGTGTTTATTCCGCATATTACAGTTTAAAATCAGGCTTCTAGATATGAAAAAGGCAGAGTTTACGAAAGAACAGGCCAAGCAGGCCCTCATCGGGCATTATCCCTATATGACCCAGGCTCTGGGCATCGCCCTTAACCGCACCCCAGCCTGGCGGCTGGCCAAGGACGGCGCGCCCTGCTCGCTGCTGGACGTTTTTACCTTTGCGAAGTCCTACGACGAGACCCACCCCCGCAAAGAAAAGGACCCTTCCTTCTTCTGCGTTTCCTTCGAAGGAGCCATCGGCTACTCCGCAACTGGTCTGGAGTATATGACGTCCTGGATCTTCCTCCCGATGGAACCGGGCGCGGAGCGTGACGCCCTCGTCAAGAAGACCGCTGAGGAGTTCAATAAGGCCGAAGCAGAGCTGGCGGCAAAAGAAAAGGCCGCGAAGGAAGCGGCCGAAAAGGCGGCTACTGAGAAGGCCGCCCAAACTGCGGAGGCGCCCGCCAAAAAGCGCTTCTGCAAGCACTGCGGCGCCCCGATCAAGAACCCCAATGCGAAGTTCTGCTCGAGCTGCGGCCAGCCGCTCTAGTTATTTCCGGATCACGTCGATCTTCTCGATGCCGAGGGCGCGGAGGTCGGCCATCAGATCCGAAGAGGCGGCCAGGGTGATGTCTTTGGAAACCAGCGGAACGCGGTAGCGCGTGTCCGGGTCGTAGAAGTCGATGGTCAGCGGAAGCTTGCCCTTGTGGCGCTTGCAGATGGCGGATAGTTTCTTCCGGAAGGCCGGGGTCAGCATCGGGGTGGTCACCTCGATACTCAGGCCCGTCAACAGCGTATCCGCGACATTCCCGAGCAGGGTTACATCCTTGATTTTCAGTGCGTAGGGCGCTGTCTTTCCCGCGGCCCGCTCCTCGGGCTTGAGGAAGAATTTCTCATCGATTTCCCCGTCGATGTAGATGCTCTCGTGCACGCGGTTCATATAGCTCATAAAGCGCTCGTGGTCCTTGCCGAAGAGCGCGAGCTCATAGCTGCCGCTGTAATCTTCGATGATGGTCCGGGAATAGGGACGACCGGAGCGCGTGGTCATCGCCTTGTAGTCGGTGATGATGCCCGCAATGGCAACGCGACGCTTGGTCTTTTTCGTCTCGCACTCGGTGATTGCCTCCGACAAGCGAGCCATTTCGCAGTTGGTGAAATAGCGCATCTCGAACTCATAGCGGTCGAGCGGATGTGACGATAGGTAGCGCCCGACGAGCTCTTTTTCCTTCTGCAGTTTTTCCAGCACGTCCTCTTCGCCGATCATATCGGGCATCGGAGGCCGTTCCGGAGCCATTTCCTCCATCTCGCCGAACAGGGAGGTCGCCGCATCGACGGAGTCGTTGTGGAAACGGTCGGCATAGGTGGCCAGTTCGTCGATGAAGGGATCGCCGCTGCGTCCCGGGAGGAAGAACTGCGCCCGCTTGTAGCCGAAGCCATCGAAGGCGCCGGCCTGGATGAGGATTTCGAGGGCCTTGCGGTTTACTACGCCCCCCATCCGTTCCACGAAATCGAAGACGTCTTTGAATTCGCCCTTTTCGTCCCGCTCCCGGATGATTGCATCGACGATGTTCGAGCCGAAGCCCTTGATGCCGCCGAGGCCGAAACGGATGTTGCCCTTCGCGTTGACGGAGAAATGCGACACGGACTCGTTGATATCGGGGCCGAGCACCTTGATCCCGCCCTTCTTGCAGTCGTCCATAATCTCCTTGATCTCGTCCATATTGGAGAGCTGGTTCGACAGGTTTGCCGCCTGGAATTCAGCGGGATAGTGCGCTTTCAGCCAGCCGGTCTGGTAGGAAACCCAGGCGTAGCAGGTCGCGTGGGACTTGTTGAAGGCGTAGGAGGCGAACTTGCGCCAGTCGGCCCAGATCTTTTCAAGGACGGCGGTGGGGTGCCCCCGCTCGATCGCGCCCTTGATGAAATCATCGTGGAGACCCTCCAAAACGGAGATCTGCTTCTTGCCCATCGCCTTGCGGAGCTTGTCCGCCTTGCCCTTGGAGAAGCCGGCCACCTTCTGCGAAATACGCATCACCTGCTCCTGGTACACCGTGACGCCATAGGTCTCCTCGAGGTATTCCTGCATCGCCGGCAGGTCGTAGGCGATCTCCTCATCGCCCCGCTTGCGCGCAACGAAGGAGGGGATGTAATCCATCGGGCCTGGACGGTAGAGGGCGTTCATAGCGATCAGGTCCTCGAAACGCTGCGGATGGAGGCGCTGCAGCCATTCCTTCATACCCGGGGATTCGAACTGGAAGACGCTCTTGGTATCGCCGCGGGAGTAGAGTTCGTAGGTTTCGGGATCGTCGATCGGAATCTTTTCGATGTCGATGTCCTTCCCATAGCGCTTTTTCACGAGCGCGAGGCATTCCTTGATGATGGACAGGGTCCGCAGGCCCAGGAAGTCCATCTTCAGCATACCGACATCCTCGATGTAGGAACCTTCGTACTGCGAGACCCAGACGTCCTGCCCCGTCGCCTTGTCGGCGCCCATCGTGATCGGGATGTAGTCCGTCAGGTCACCGCGGCCGATGATCATCGCGCAGGCGTGGATGCCCGTCTGCCGGATGCAACCCTCGAGCTTCACGGCGTAGCGGAGCACGTCCTGCACTTCCGGGGTGCCGGATTCGTATTCCTGCCGGAGTTCGGGGATGTATTTGACGCAGTTTTTCAGCGTCGGCTTGAATTCTTTCTCCTCGCCGTCGATCCGGACGGTGAAAGGCCGGTCGGGAATCATCTTGGCGAGGCGGTTCGACTCGTCGAGGGGGAGGCGGCTGACGCGGGCAACGTCCTTGATGGCGAGTTTCGCGGCCATCGTTCCGAAGGTGATCACGTGCGAGATATGGTCCTCGCCGTATTTCTCCTGAACGTACTGAATGACGCGGTAGCGGCCCTCATCGTCGAAATCGACGTCGATATCCGGCATCGAGATACGCTCCGGGTTGAGGAAACGCTCGAACAGGAGGTCGTAGCGGATCGGGTCGAGGTTCGTGATGCCGAAGCAGTAGGCGGCGGCGCTTCCCGCGGCGGATCCACGGCCAGGGCCGACGGAGATGCCGTGGCTTTTCGCCCAGTTGATGAAGTCCTGGACGATGAGGAAGTAGTCCGGGAAGCCCATACGGGAGATGGTCTTCAGCTCGAAATCGAGGCGCTCGGCCTGCTCCTCGGTCAGGGTCTCGCCGTAGCGTACCTTTGCGCCGTCGTAGCAGAGTTTGCACATATAGGCGACGCTGTGGCAGAATTCGTCACCGCGGTAGTTGCCCTTCTCGTCGTTGCGGCCGGCGTCGATGACGTCCTTGTATTTGGCCTCCCAGGCGTCGATATTGGCGAGGAAGTCCTGCGGGAGCTCGAAGCGCGGAAGGACGTGGTCGCGGTCGATCTTGTAGCGGTCGATCTTGTCGGCGACTTCGAGGGTGTTGGCGAGCACTTCCGGATGGTCCGGGAAAAGGGCCGCCATCTCCTCTTCGCTCTTGAGGTATTCCTGCTGCGTGTAGCGGAGCCGGTCCGTCTCGTCGATGAACTTGTTGGTGTTGAGGCAGATGAGGCGGTCGTGGGCCGGGCCGTCATCCTTGTTCACGAAGTGTACGTCGTTCGTCGCGACGACCTTGACGCCGTGCTTTTCAGCCAGCTCGAAGATCTTCGGGACGTACTCCCGCTGCCCGTTCCAGACATCGAGGGAAACGCCCGGGACCTCGGTCTTGTGGTACATCACCTCGAGGTAGTAATCTTCTCCGAAGAGGCTTTTGTGCCATTCAATCGCCTTCGAGGCGCCATCGAGATCGCCCGCGAGGATCAGCTGCGGGATTTCGCCGGCCATACAGGCGGAGCAGCAGATCAGGTTGTCGTGGTATTTTTCGAGCACTTCGTGGCTGATGCGCGGCTTGCCGTAGTACATTCCCTCGATGTGACCGGTCGAGACGATCTTCATCAGGTTGCGGTAGCCGTCGTAGTTCTTCGCCAGGAGGATCAGGTGGTAGTAACGCTTGTGCGCGCTGTCCTTCAGATGGTGGTCATACCCGCGCGTGACGTAGATCTCGCAGCCGATGATCGGCTTGACGGATTCGTGCTTGCCGGCGAACTTGAAGAACTCCTTGACGCCGTAGAGGTTGCCGTGGTCCGTGATGGCGAGGGCCGGCATTCCGAGTTCTTCGGCCCGCTCGAAAAGATTCTCGATGGCCGACTGGCCGTCGAGGATGGAATACTGGGTATGGACGTGAAGGTGGACAAAGGCCATAGGATGCGCGCGGATAAGGATTATTCTTCTTCCCAGCCGGGGGCGTGGACGGGCAGTTCGGCGCCGTCCGGGGTGACGAGAACGGCCCCGACCGAAGGCTCGGCGAGGTGGCCGATGATGTCGAGGGTCTGGAAGTCGTGCCGGAGACGGTCCGCCTGGAGGATCGGGATGGTGAAAAGCAGCTGGCAGTCTTCGCCGCCGCTCATCGCCGCGGAGACCGGATCGATGTCCAGCTCGCGTCCCAGGGCGAAACTGTTGCCCTCGAAGGGGATCTTGTCGGCATAAACCTTGGCTCCGAGACCCGTATCTGCGACCAGACGTTTCACCGTGTCGGCCAGACCGTTGCGGACGGGATAGCCGCAGCTCGGATAGAGCTCCGCCTCTTCGAAGCGGGCGACCAGGTCGGGGCTGAGCTCCGGCTTCAGGTAGGCTCCAATCAGCATTTTGTACTTGTCCAGGCCCGAGGGCTGCTGTCCCGTCTTTTCGAATTCCCGCTGGCCCCGCTCGAGCACCTGCATTCCGAGGTAGGCGGCCCCGAGGCTGCCCGTGACGCAGATCAGGTCCTTCGTCTTCGGCGCCGGGCGGCGCTTTTCGCTCAGCTCGGCGGTTTCGCCGACGGCGTTGATGCTGATATAGAGACCATTACGGGACGGGACGAGATCGAGGTCAATCCCTTCGAATCCCATCTCCCGCGCCGCTTCGACGATTCCGCTCCAGAGGGTTTTCACCTCCGAGAACCCGAGCTTGGCGGAAAGACCGATCACGACGTTCAGCAGGCGCGGCCGGGCCAGGGTGGCCAGCAGCTCGCCGGTCACGCACACGGTGCACTTGTAGCCGAGGTGCTTCAAGGGGAAGTAGATCAGGTTGAAATCGCTTCCTTCGGAGAAAAGGCGTGAAGCGCTGCGGACGGTGGAACGGGCTGCCGGAGCGAAAGCGCGACCCGGTTTCAGGGACGCGGGAACGCTGCAGAGCAGCTGCCGGAGGGCTTCCACCTTTCCGATATCGGCAAGAGACTGGGTTTCCATAGTGCGGGCTCGGGGGAACGGCAGCGCTAGTAGGGCCACCATTCCGGTTTCTTGTAGGTATATTGCTGGCGCTCGGCTTCCCATTCGGGGGAGTCGGCAACGATTTCAGTGCGGTCGGTGTAAAGGATGCCGTCGAGGTGGTCGCATTCGTGCTGGAAGATGACGGCGGTGTAGCCGCTCACCGTTTCGCTGCGCTCCTCGAGGGTGTAGGGGTCGGTATAGGAGATCCGGACCTCGACGCTGCGGCGGACCATTCCACGCTTGGGCGGTACGGAGAGGCAGCCTTCGGGGCCGACGGCGGTCTCGGTCGAAAGCGAATCGATGCGGATGTTGGCGTAAGCTTCGAAGGGCTTGCCTTCCTTGTCAAAGCGCTGGACCAGGACGAGGCGGCGGCTGATGCCGACCTGCGGCGCCGCGATGCCGACCCCTTCCTGCTTCGGATCGGTGACGGTCGCGAGCATCTTGGCGATCAGGGTCTGCAGCTGCGGCGAAGCAAGCTCGTCCGGGCCGAAATCCTTGCAAGGCGTACGCAGAATGACGGAATCTTCCGGGACAACGGTGACATACATTACGCTGTCGGAGCGCTCGATGATCAGGCGTTCACGGCTGTTGAAGGCCTGCCAGAGGTTTTTGCGGGGGAAGCCGTAGGCCGGGGCCGCGGCTTTGGCCCGGGCGCGCTCAGCGGCAATCCGTTCGGGATCGAAGACGAGGCCTTCCTCGAGGAAGAGCGTTTCGATGCGGCGTACTTCGGCGGTCTTCTGCTCGAGTCGTGTGCGGAGGCCGTCGAGTTCGCGCTCGGAGCGGAGGATCTGCTCCCGGAGAGTCGAATCGCTCTGCTGATCGTAATCGCGCCGGAGCTGCTCGGTTTCACGGGTCAGGCGGGTGATGCTGTCGCGGACGGCTCGCACCTGGGAGATTGTCTCCATATACTGCTCCGTCCCGTCGCTACGGCTCTCCGCCTGTGCGGGGTCGGTCCCGGCGCTTTCGGCCTGCGGCGGATCGAGGTGGCAGATGCGGGCGAGCTCCTTCGGAGAGGAGATCTGGTAATGCACGGGAACGGGTTCGTACTCCAGCACATAGACGTCCACACTGTCGGCGGGACAGTCGCGGTTGGAGGCAAAGACCGCATAGGGGCCTTCCTCCGTGGTCATATAGAGGAAATCGTCGGCGGGCGAGCAGTAGGGGAAGCCCATATTTACGGGCGGGTCCCAGCTGCGGCGGCGCGGATTCCATTGGATGCTGTAGAGGTCATAGTCCCCCACGCCCGGAAGGCCTTCGGCGGAGAAACAGAGCTCGTCGCCGGTCGGGTTCAGGGCCGGGAAAATCAGGTTGCAGCCCTCCGGGAGGCCCTCCAGCACAAGTTCTGGGGTCGATCCGTTGAGGTCGGTGCGGAAGATCCGGTAGCAGCCGCTGCTGTCGGGGGCCGAGAAATAAACCGGACCGCCGTTTTTCGGAACGAGGGTCGCGGGAGCGAGTTCGTTCGGGGCGTTCGGGTCGAGACGGTTGGGTTTTTCCCGCCAGGAGCGGTCGGGAAGCGGGTAGTGGAGGAAGAAATCCTTTCGAGAGAGGCGCTTGCGAGCCAGCACGTTGGGCTTGCGAACCCCCTCCATCATCGCCAGGCCGTTGCGGGAAAAGATCTCGCTCTGCTGCACTTTCTGCCGGAAGAGAGAATCTTCAGCGCTCTGGCAGAGACTGTCCGGAAACTGGCTGAGGATGGCGGCGTAACGGCGGGACGCTTCGGCGAATTGCCAATGCGCGCGCAGGGAGTCCCCTTCCTGCAGAAGGGTTGACAGCTCGTTTTGAGCGCGGACCGGCAGGGAAAACAGAAGAAATAAGCCGGCTACAATGTAGAGAAAGCGTTTCAACTGCGGTGGTTTGCGAGTGCAAAAGTAAGCATCTGTTTTGGATTTTTGCGAAAAAATGTTGTAAATTTGTACCCTATTTTGCCTACCCTCGGAGGCCGGGGGTACGTAAAATGCTGAAACTGAATGTATTAATATTAAAAAAGCGATAAGAAATGCAAAGTAAAGGTATCATCAGAGCGGTGGCTATCCTCATCGCGCTTGCGTGTATCTGGCAACTTTCTTTCACCTATGTTGCGCGTCACTACGACAACAAGGCGCTGGAAGAGAGCCGTGCCAAAGCGGAAGCGGAATTTGCGGCAAGCTTCGTTACTGATTCCGCCGAAGCGCTTCTCCCGGGCAAGCATCTGTATTTCCCCGGCAACGAAGCCTTCATCATCGACACCCTCGCCGCTGCTTACCAGCGCGAGTACGTGCAGAACATCAACAAGGAAGACGTCTATTTCTCCTACACCTATGGTGACGTCAAGCAGCGCGAGCTGAACCTCGGCCTCGACCTCAAGGGTGGTATGAACATCACCCTCGAGCTTCAGATCGAAGACATCCTGGTCGGTCTGGCTGGCGGCAATGCGAAGACGAATCTTTCTTTCCAGGCTGCCGTTGAGGCCGGCCGTAAGGCTGCCCGCAGTGGCGAGGACTTCATCCCCGCTTTCGCAGAGGCTTGGAACAAGAACAAGAAGGAAGGCGAAAAGCTCAGCTCGATTTTCTCCGGCAAGGATGTTACCCTGCTGAACAAGACCGACGAAGAGGTCCTGACGGCCCTCGCCGAGAAGGCTGAGTCCGCGATCAAGAGCGCCCACAACATCTTCGAGAACCGTGTCAAGCGTTTCGGTGTCAACCAGCCTAACATTCAGAATGTCGGTAATTCGGGCCGAATCCTGATCGAACTCCCGGGTGTCAAGGAGCCTGAGCGTGTACAGAACATCCTCCGTGGTACGGCTTCCCTCGAATTCTGGGAGACCCTCGACGGGAGCGACATCATTGCCGGTTTCGCTGAGGCGGACCAGTATCTGGTGGACAACCCGCTCAACAACGAGGACCTGCAGGAAGGCGATCGTCCGCTTTCTTCCCTGATTTACATCCCGGAGGGCGGCGTTTACGGTGCTTGCGTCGGTTATGCTACGGCTGCCGATACCGCCCGCGTTTCCCGCTACATCAACTATCTGCAGGATCGCGGCGCCGTCAGCGAATGGCCTGAGAGCTTCGTCGGCCGCTGGGAGGTCAAGCCGGAAGAGCGTGTCAGCACGACCCGCGACTACTTCGGCCTGGTCGCCCTCGATGTCAACCCGGAGCACATTGCCCCGCTGGATGGTAGCGTGATCACGAGCGCCTCCGTCGAGACCGACCGCCACGGCGAAATCGGTGTCTCGATGAATATGAACGCCGCGGGTACGCAGCGTTGGGGTGTGCTGACCGGCAACAACGTCGGCAAGCAGATCGCCGTCGTCCTCGATGACCTCGTGTATTCCTACCCGAACGTGAACGAGGCGATTACGGGCGGTCAGTCCCGCATCACCGGTAACTTCACGATGAACGAGGCGCAGGACCTTGCGAACGTTCTCCAGTCCGGTACCCTTCCCGCGCGCGCGAATGTTATTCATAGTGCGGTCGTCGGTCCGTCCCTGGGTCAGGAATCGATCAACAACGGTCTCATCTCCTTCCTGATCGCCTTCGGTCTGGTGCTCCTGTATATGATCTTCTTCTATCAGGGTGCCGGTATCATCGCGGACATCGCCTTGCTCGTGAACGTCCTGTTCCTCTTCGGTACGCTCGTTTCCTTCAACCTCGTGCTGACCCTGCCCGGTATCGCCGGTCTCGTCCTGACCCTCGGTATGGCGGTCGATGCGAACGTGATTATCTATGAGCGTATCAAGGAAGAGCTCGCGGCCGGAAAGGGCCTCGGCAAGGCGGTCGCTGACGGTTACAAGAACGCTTATTCCGCCATCATCGACGGTCAGGTGACCACCCTCCTGACGGGTATCATCCTCTTCCTGTTCGGTGGCAGCGGTCCGGTTGCCGGTTTCGCCACGACCCTCATCATCGGTATCGTGACCTCCGTGGTGACTTCGATCTTCATCACCCGCATCATCATCGACGACCGTCTGGTCCGCGGACGCAACATTACCTTCGAGAACAAGCTCACGAAGAACTTCCTGAAGAACACAAAGGTCGACTTCGTCTCCAAGCGCAAGTTCTCCTACATCTTCTCCGGTATCCTGATCGTCATCGCGATTGCTTCCATCTCCTTCAAGGGCTTCACCTACGGTGTGGACTTCAAGGGTGGTAACAACTTCATCGTCAAGTTTGACCAGAGCGTGGACGCCGTCAAGGTCCGCTCCGCCGTCGTGGATGCCTTCTCCGGCTATTCCACTGAGGTGAAGGAATACGGTGGTGACTCCCAGTTGCGCATCACGACCCTCTACGGCCTCAACGCCGAGGAAGGCGACCGTGACGCGAAGGACATCCTCTTCGAGGCCGTCAAGCCGTTCTATGTGAACAGCGACATCACCTTCGATCAGTTCGTGAACGTTGACGAGAACCCGCTCGGTATCGTGACTTCCGAAATGGTCGGTCCGTCGATCGCGGAAGAGACGACCCGCAATGCGATCATCTCCGTGATCCTCGCCCTCATCGTGATCTTCTGCTACATCGCATTCCGCTTCAAGGGCGTTGCGTGGGGTGTCGGCGGTGTCACGTCCCTGGCGCACACGGCGATCATCATCATCGGCTTCTTCTCCCTGTTTACGGGTATCCTGCCGTTCAACCTCGATGTGGACCAGACCTTCATCGCGGCAATCCTGACCATCATCGGTTACGCGATCAACGATAACGTGGTTATCTTCGACCGTATCCGTGAGTTCAAGACCCTGCACCCGAAGACCCCGTTCAAGGAGAGCGTGAACACGGCTGTGAACGCAACCCTCACCCGTACGGTGAACACCTCGGTATCCTCCCTCCTCCCGATGCTGACCATCGCGATCTTCGGCGGCGAGGCGATCCGCGGTCTGGCGGTTGCCCTCAGCCTCGGTATCATCATCGGTACCTACGCATCCATTATGATCGGTACGCCGGTTATGTACGATGTGTATATGGCTCGCGAGAAGCGCAATGCCGAAAAGAAGACGAAGTAGGTTATTCTGCTTCCGATGAAAAAGCCCGGCCAATGCGGTCGGGCTTTTTTGTTTTACAGGAGCGCTGCGGTTCGCGCCGCAAGCCGGGCGTTGTTGAGCACCAGCTGGATGTTCGAAGCGAGAGAGTCCCCGCCGGTCAGGTCCTTGATCCGCGCGAGGAGGAAAGGCGTCGTTTCCTTTCCCTTGATGCCCTGCGCGTTGCACTCGTCGATGGCCTGGGCGATCGCCGCATTGATCCGGTCCGGATCCATCGCGTATTCCTCAGGAATGGGGTTGGTTACCAGGATGCCGCCCTGAAGGCCCATTTCCTGCTTGGCGCGGAAGACCGCCGCCAGTTCTTCCGGCGAGTCGATCCGGTAATCCACCTTGAAGCCGCTCTTTCGCGTGTAGAAGGCCGGCAGTTCCTCCGTACCGTAGCCGATGACGGGAACGCCCTTGGTCTCGAGGTACTCCAGCGTCAGCCCGAGGTCCAGGATGGACTTCGCCCCCGCGCAAATGACCATTACGGGGGTCATCGCGAGTTCTTCCAGGTCGGCGGAGATATCCATCGTCGTCTCGGCGCCGCGGTGGACGCCGCCGATGCCGCCGGTCGCAAAGACCCGGATGCCGGCCAGATGGGCGATGATCATCGTGGTCGTAACGGTCGTGGCGCCGTCTTCGCCGCGGGCGACCAGCACCGGCAGGTCACGCCGGGAGGCTTTCGTTACGGCGCGGCCCTTCTTGCCGAGGTATTCGATTTCCTCCGGGGTCAAGCCGGCCTTGAGGCGACCGCCGATGACGGCTATGGTCGCGGGGGTGGCGCCGTTCTCCCGGATGGTCTGCTCCACCCGGAGCGCCGTCTCCACATTCTGCGGATAGGGCATTCCGTGCGAGATGATGGTCGATTCGAGGGCGACGACGCTCTTTCCGGCCTTCAGGGCTTCCGCTACTTCCGGTGACAGGTCCAGATACTTGTTCATAGGGCTTGTTATTGACTTTTGAATGAATGCAGGTAGCGATCCATAAAATCGGCCCGGTACGTATCTCCGACGGGAAGGGAAAGCCCATCATCCAGGGTGACGGAAGTCTTTCCGGCGGAGCGGATCCGGCCGATGTCGGCAATGTAGGATTTGTGGATACGGACAAAGCGGTCGGAAGGAAGTTGCTCCAGGATCTGTTTGAAGGAGGAGAGAATCACCAGCGGCGCCTCGGTCGAAGCAAGGAAGATCTTGACATAGGGGCCGAAGCCTTCCACATAGCGGATGTCGGATATCCTGACGGGGACCGTCCGGTAATCCGATTTGAAAAAGAGCCGTTTCTCCTTCCAGGATTGCAGGGAACGCGCCTCCAGGGCATCGCGCACCCGCCCGACCGAACGGGAGAATTCCTCGAAGGTAAAGGGTTTCAGCAGGTAATCCACCGCACCAACCTTGAAGGCATCGACGGCGTAGTCGGCAAAAGCCGTGGTGAAAACCACCAGGGGTGGCTCCTCCAGCGACGCGATGAAATCCATCCCCGATTGCAGCGGCATATTGATGTCGGCGAAAATGACATCCACTTTATCCAGATGCGTCCGGGCCGATGCCGTGTCGGTGCAGGAGGCCACGATCTCCAGATCCGGGATCCGGCCGGCATAAACGCCCAGCAGTCGCAGGGCCAGGGGTTCGTCATCCAGGAAGAGGGCTCGGATCATAGCGTTTTGTTTTCAGGCCGCTCAGGGATGGACATCCGGATCTCGTACAGATCTCCGTCCTCGCGGCTCTTCAGGGTAAAATCGGTGCCGTAGAGCAGTTCCAGCCGCTTCCGGACATTGTCGTTCCCGATGCCGCCTTCCCCGGGGCTAACCGGGATGGCCATAGCTTCCCGCCGGTTCGCGCAGCGGAACTCCACCCGGCCGTTTTCCAGCGAGACCCGGATCCGGATGAACGCATCCGGCCGGGACTTGCTGCCGTGCTTGAAGGCGTTTTCCACCAGGGAGACCATCACCAATGCCGGAACTTCGGCATCGGTTACCGCTTTGGGCTTTTCATAAGTAATCTCCAGGGATTCAGGAAGTTGTAGGCGCATCAGCGACACGAAATGATCCACGAAAGAGAGTTCCCGCTCCAGGGGAATCAGCGCCGCGGATCCCTCGCTGAGCACCATCCGCATCAACTTGGAAAAGGCACTGATGCACTCGGTAGCCTTGTCCGGCTCGGTCAACACCAGCGCCTGAATGTTGTTCAGCGTATTCATAAAGAAGTGCGGATTGATCTGATACCGAAGCACTTCCATTTTCTGCGACAGGCTCTCGGCCCGGAGCTCCTGCATCCGCTTTTCGTTTTCTACCGACCGCACCATCGCCTTGATGCCCAGGTTCACCAGCAGCAGGAGTGCTCCGATGACGATTTTCATCGTCTCCGGCGAGAAGGGCCGTATGTTGCCGGGCGGCGTTTCGACGCTTCCGTCTCTTCCTGGCGGCGGTCCGATGATCGTCGCCAGGATATAGAAGGAGAAGAGGATGAACACGCCCGTGCTTAGGGTAAAATACAGCAGGAGCCGGTTCTTGAAAAAGAGCGGGGCCAGCAGGAAGTTGTGGATACAGAACAGGATGAAATAGGGAAGGATTTCCATCCAGTTCTCCAGGATTACCGTCAGGCTAACGCCGCTGTCCCGCCCGATGGCCCACTGGAATAGATACATCAGCGGTGTGACGGCGAATAGCACCAGCCAGAAAAGGGCGAACCCTTTCAACTCCATTTGTGTTTCCCTTGTCATCTTCTTGCAAAGATAGCAATTCTATAGGAAAAGCGCATTACGGTCTTCCGCCAGGACCGTGTCCGTTGCCGCCTTGGCCGCCTTGCTGGGTATAGGTGGTCAGCGTTACGCTGGTACCGCCGGAGGCAGAGGTGGCCCAGGTCCCGTTGCATTTATAGTAGCTGCTGCTGACGCTGACGCCCTTTTTGGCCGTTGTGCTCAGCGAAGGGGCGCTGACGGCGAAACTGGAGTAGCCGGACGGCGCATAGAATGCGGCGATTACGGAAGAACTGGTGTTGAGCAGGGCATTCCAGGCTCCGGCCGTAGCGCTGAAGCTGTAGAACGTATTCTGGCTCGAATAGCCGCTTTCCAGGCCGCCGTATGCGACGACGGTCGCCCCGCTGTAGATGTACAGCTTGTAACCGCCTTCCGTGTTGGCGTCCAGGGCCACTTCGGGCGCGCCCTTGGTCGTGATGGCGAAGACGTAGCCGCCGGAGATCTTCATATTGCCGTTCGAGTCGATGGCGTCGTTTCGCGTCGCATAGCCATAGACGTAACCGCCGGTAATGTTCATTTCGCCCTGGCAGTTGATGGCGTCGTCACCGGTGGAATAGGCGTAAACCTCGCCGCCGGAGATGGTCAGGTTCCCCTTGACCTCCATCGTTTCGCTGTTTTTGGTCGTCATAATGACGCTGCCGCCGGAGATGACCAGATTGCCGTCATAGACATACTTGTTCCCGACCTGCTCCTTGTAGCCGATCTTGATGGCTTTGCAGGAGACATCGTTGGATTCGCTGCCGGTCGTGTTGATGACCAGGCTGCCGCCGGAGATGTAGCTGTCCGAAAGGGCGATGACCTGGTTCTTGTCGTCGAGCTCATAACTGCCCGCCCGGATGCCCTTGCCGCCGGCGCCGGAGTTGTTGAGGGTCAGGCTGCCGCCCGTCATTGCGAAATAGTTGTCGGCCTTGATGCAGTCCGTTCCGTGGTACTCGCCGTCTTCGCTGTCGTACACGGTGCCGCCGCTGGTGGTGACCGTTGTCGTGCCGCCCTCTACCAGCACATAGCCATCCGAGTTGATGCTCTTTTTCTGGGCCGTCGAAGTCGTTACGCTGAGGGTCCCGTTGGAGATCTGGACGTATTCCTGGCCCCGCAGACCGTGGCCGGCCGTGCTCGTGACGCTGAGGGTCGGGCTGGACATAATCCGTACGTAATCGTCGGAGGTGATGCCGGTCTTTCCGCTCGCGGTAACGGTCAGGGAACCGCTTCCGGAGAAGATCAGCTGACCTTCGGAGAAGAAGGCCGCCTTTTCGTCCTCGTCGGAGGGCGTATCGGTGTAGGAGGAGCCGTCCTTTAGGGTATTGGTGCCCTTGACGACCACGAAGCAGCGCTTCTTGCCCTGGTTGTTGATGGCGGCGCCGGCTTTGTTGGTGATACTGACGCCGTTGAGGATGATGGCCTGCTTGTTATTCGAATAGACCTTAAAGAAGCCGTCCGTCGTCGTGCCGGAGAGTTCGTAGATAACCTTTTCGGTCGTGGACGTGTTGTCGATGGTCACGTCATTGCCGGAAATGGTAACGACCTGGCTGCCGGCGCCTGTAACGGTTGCGCTGCCCGAGGTGGAGTAGGTTACGTAGATCTTGCGCGTGAAGGTGGTATTGTCCACGACGTCCTCGTCGGAGGTGTTGCCCGCATCGCCGCTGGTGATGGTGTAGCCGCTTTCTTCGAAAGAAAGGCCCGCGCAGACGTCACCAAGCCGGATGCCGCCGCCTTGGGCGACCGTTACGGAGGCGGTGTTGCGCACCGAGGCGGATGCGCTGCCCTTGGTCAGGGTCAGGGTCAGGCCGCTGGCGAAGGTATTCGGGGCAACGGCAAAGTAATAGCTGCCGATCGGGAAACTGCCGGAGGCGTGACTCAGGGTGACCTTCGAGGCGTAGGAGGAGAATTTCTTGATCGTGGCATCGGAGGCTTTGATCTGCACCACGTCGCCGGAGAGGTTTTCGCCGCCGTTGGCGCTTAGCTCCACCTGGGTGATGCCGGCGATAGAGAGGGTGAATTGCACCAGCCCCGTTGCCTGCAGGAAATACAGCTCATCCGGGTCCGTGAATGTGCAGGTGGATATCAGGGCGCTCGTGTCCAGCGAATCCCCGGCCGCGACGGTCTGGGCCGAAGGGATGCAGGTAATGAAACGCTGGGTGCCGCTGCTGAAGCCGGTGACGGCGTCATAAGGGTAAGCGGCGTACCAGGTTCCCGCCGAGGTGTCCATACTGCCGGTAAAGCGGGCTGAGGTGCCGCTATTGGATGAGAGGGTAAACTTCTGCACGCCGGTTCCGTCGTAGACGGCAATCGCGTCGTCATCCTCCCATTCGGGATGCAGGTCCGTTCCGAGGGTGACGCGGGTAGAACTGTCCCATCCGGCGGTGAGCACCACCGGGGTGAGTTCTACCGTCGAGGTAGGATCGTCCGTTTCCAGGTCTTTGTTGCAGCCTGAAAGGGCAAGGCCAGTGACCGCGAGGGTCAGCAAAAGGATGTACTTTTTCATATCGCGTTCCTCCTAATCATTAGGACAATACGTAATCGTCAAGTTCGTCAAAGCTTTCGAGATTGCCGCTCAGGGCAAAGTTCTTCTCGGGCGTAAGATTCCGTTCCCGGCATACAGGTTTCCGGTAAGGGTGCGGCTGCACCGTTTCTGTGTTACGCATAATATAAGGTATTATCAGTCTTCTTCAACATAATCAAAGGAAAAGGAGCTCCCGGAGCCGAGGGTGACAACGACCTCGGTACCGTCGTCCGTCAGGGAGGTGAATACGGGGATGTCCGTTCCCGCTTCTGCGTCGGCGTGGAAGGACCACGTCTGTCCGGCGTCCAGGCTGTAGTACCAGGATCCGTCTTTGCATTGGAAAAGCGGCAAGGCTTCGGAGAAAAGGGTTTCCAGCGCCCGGCCGTCGATTACCCAGTACTTTCCGCTGATGCCCACCGCCGGATTGACATAGCCGAAGCCGTAGCTTTCCCGGACCGTCACGGTCACGCTCGTGCCCGAGTCGAAGGAGAGTGTATTCCCGTCCACGGACAAAATGCAGCTGCCGGACAGCAGTTCGGCCGTAAGGGTTTGGAGCAGGGCGATGTCTGCGTTGAAATCTGCGCAGTCGAGGTTGATGGCGGTTTCTTCTTTCGCGTCCGATTCAACGTAAGTGATATCGTCTTTCGAACAGCCGGAAAGCAAGAGCGTCAGCAGGGACAAGGCGGCGAGGGAATGGCAGGTTTTAGTCGTTTTCATAACCTATGCTTTGTGCAAAATTAGCACCTCCGGGAGGTATCCGCGCCGATATTTATACGAAAAGCCGTTTTTTTAAACAAAAACCGGACTTATCGGGATTCGTTTAAAAAACAGCTTGTTTGTTCAATTGAACAGTCGATCGTCCGGGAACGGCCTTTTTTCTGTATCTTTGCAGCGGTGATGAAAGCCTTTGTTAAGATGAAACGTGTACTGATACTGCTCGCAGCGGCCCTTCTGCTCATTCCGGCGGCGGGGGCGCAGGATGACCTTAAGATCAATAAGAAGAATCTGGTCGTCAAGGAATGGAACACCAATGGGAAAGGCGTCTCCCAGACCCTGGACCACGTGACCACCTATTCCCCGGAAGGAAAGAAGATCGAGGAGATCGAGTACGACAGCGCCGGCAAGCAGAAATGGCGCAAGCGTTACGAATGGGGAGAAAACGGCCGGATGGTCCGCGAACTCGTCTACGATGAGCGGAACCGGCTGGTCAACTACAAGAAATTCGACTACAACGAGTTCGGGAAGAAAAAAGCCCAGTACACCTACGATGCGAAGGGAAAACTGATCGGAACGAAACTCTTTGAATACCTCAGCGAAGATGCCTGATACCCCGTCACAGGATATCGCCCGGATGCTCGAGCGGATTGCCCCCATCACCCTCGCGGAGATGGACGGGGTGAAACTGCTCAACCGCATCGATACCAAGTACCTGACCGATGAGGCGACGCTCGCCGGGGTACTTTCCGATGTGGCCGCGGCTGGATATCGGGCGCTGGTGGCGGAAGGCGTGAAGCTCAGTCCCTATAATTCCATTTATTATGACACCGCTTCGCTGCGGATGTTCGGGGACCATCACAACCGGCGCCTGGTCCGGCAGAAGGTGCGCACACGCGTGTATGTGAATTCGGGGGAGGCCTACCTGGAGATCAAGCGCAAGAACAACAAGGGGCGCACGAAGAAAAAAAGGATGGGGATTGACGCGGGGCAGATGATGGATTTTTCCGGTAATCCCGAGGCCTGCGCCTATCTGGCCGGCCATTCCTGGTTCACCGTCGGCGAACTGTCTCCGGTACTATCCACGGCTTTTCGGCGCATCACCCTGGTCAACCCTTCCGGGACCGAACGGATTACGATCGACACCTCCCTGCTCTTTACGAACTTCCGTACCGGGAAGAAGGCTTCCCTCGAAGATGCCGTCATCATCGAGCTCAAGCAGAGCGGTCACGCCGGGAGCCGGATGAAAGAGATTCTGCTGGAGCGGCGGGTCAAGCCCGTTCGCATCAGCAAATACTGTATCGCAGAGACCCTTACGGACCCTTCCGTCAAAAGCAACCGCTTCAAGGTGAAGGTCCGCACCATAGAAAAGACAATCAACAAAAAAATTCAAGTGATATGATTCAACCCGAGGACTTCGGCGACTTTACGCTTGCCGACGAGAACATCTTCGATGTACAGACCATCACCGACGCGATGATGACCACCGGCCAGTCCTTCACCGAGCTGGGCATCCGCTTTTTTGTCAACCTGCTCGTTTGCTGGATCCTGGTCCAGTTCTTCTATTACCGGAAGAGCCGTCGCCGCGACTATTATTTCACCTTCATCATTTTTTCCACGGCGATGCTCCTGCTCCTGTATATGATGGGGAACGTGGAGGTCGGCGTGGGACTGACCCTCGGCCTTTTCGCCATCTTCGGCGTGATCAGGTACCGTACCGAGACGGTCCCGATCCGGGAGATGACCTATCTTTTCGTGATCATCGCCCTCGCCGCGATGAATGGCCTGGCGCCGGTGTATAAGCTGGTCGGGGCGGCTTCGGCCAACCCGCACTATGCGCTTTCCACCGGGACGGTCGGCATTATGCTGGTGGCCAATGCCCTCGTGATCCTGCTCGTCTGGGTGCTGGAAAGCGGAAAGATGCTCCGCCATACCTCCGCGAAGCTGGTCCTTTACGACCGGATCGAGCTGATCGTCCCCGAGCGGCGTGCGGAGCTCATCGCCGATCTGGAAAAGCGCCTGGGCATTCCGGTGAGCGGCGTAGAAGTGGGACACGTGGATTTCCTGAAGGATGCCGCCTTCCTCAAGGTGTACTACACGTTGGGAAAGGGGGAGTCGGGCTCCATTGACGGCCTGACCAAGGCCAAGGATTTCGTAGGATAGGGGAGGGCAGTGCAATGAAACTCACCCGCTATCTGCTGGTTACCTTGACGGCGCTCTCGTTTTCCGTCCTTGCGCAGGCGCAGGAGACGGTGAATGACCTGGAGAGCGATTTCGGCGGGCGCTTGAGCGTGTCTGCAGATAAAAAGATCGTCAAGGGCGTTCACGTTTCCGCTTCGGCGGAAGCCCGTTTCTCCGATAACTTCTCCGAGTTGGGCCGGTATCAGTTCGGACTGGGGTTCAGCTGGAAGCTATCGTCCCTGTTTAAGGTTGGAGCGGGCTATGCCCTGATCGAGAAGAAGAATGGTTCCGATGTATGGAAGCCGCGTCACCGCTTCTATGTCGACGGCGCCCTCAACCTCAAGTCCGGGGACTGGCGCTTCTCCCTGAAAGAGACGCTCCGGCTGACGCATCGGGATGTGGGCAATCACTATCAGAATGTTCCGAATGCTTTGGAGCTCAAGAGCCGGTTCAAAGTCTCTTACAAGGGGCTGAAGGACCTGACGCCTTACGCGTATGCGGAGCTTCGTAACGTCTTCAACGATCCTTCCTGCGTAGCGACCTGGAACGCCACGACGCAGGCCTATACCGCCTATTCCTTCGGAGGATACAACGATGTGTATTTCAATCGCTACCGGCTCGGCCTCGGTGCGGAATGGAGCCTTTCCAAGCAGCACAGCCTGGATCTGTTCCTGCTGACGGATTACTGCTACGAGAAGGAGATCGATACCAATGCGGACGGCACGGCGCTCAAATCCCTGACCTATGACCAGGCGTTCAAGATGAATCTGGGCGTAGCGTACAAATTCAGTTTCTGACGCTCTCTGCGGATAATATTTGCAGTTTCAGAAATTCTTTCTAACTTTGCAGTCCGCCTTCACGGCGGGGTGTTTCAGACGAAACCTCAGGAGAGGTGGGTGAGTGGCTGAAACCAGCAGTTTGCTAAACTGCCGTACGCTATCCGTGTACCACGAGTTCGAATCTCGTCCTCTCCGCTTCAAAGGCTGCCTAATCGGCAGCCTTTTTGCGTCGAGGCCGAGATAACTTTCAACCCCCGCCGCTTACGCGGCTGCCCCCAGGGGCATGCGACCTTCACTTCGTTTCGGTCGGTGGCTTCACTGCTTCGACTTGCCAGCAAGTCTCGCTGACGTTCCGCCACGGCGCCTGATGGCGCCCACGGGCCTTCGGCCCTCTAATATCGCGCTCCAGCGCAGCGGAATCTCGGAGAGGACTCGATAGCGCAAGCGCTTCGGCCCTATTCCTTCACTTCCAGGACTGCACCGGCGTCGTCTACGACGACTTCCTTCCAGTGTTCGGTGTAGCCCGGCCAATCGATCTTGTCGGGGACACCGTCGGAGTACTGGCTGTGCTTGAAGCTGCCGTCCTCATTCTGCGGCTTGACATTACCGTCGATGTACTTGATCAGGAGCGTTTCCTCCAGCTTGACCCAGGCATTGAACTGGTCCTGGGCGGTCTGTACGCTGTATTTGGTCAGGTACTTCCGGATGCCGGAGTAGGGATCTCCGGAGATCATTACGTCGCGCTTTTTGGACTTCTCCAGCTTCTTCTGGATCTTGACCACCTGCGCATTGTACATCATCAGCGCGGTGCTGTCGGTCTGACGGACCTTCTTGAACATCTGATCGTTCTCGAAGTCGTCAATCTCCTTCCGGACCGTCGGCGCCATAATGTTGTACATCTTGTAACAGGCGTTCGCAATCCGGTTGTTGATCCAGAAGGAAGCGGTCGCGCTGTAGTGCAGCAGGTCACCGTTCCCTTCGCGGAAGCAGTCCGGGACCTTGTTGACATTCGAATAGATCGGGGTCAGGTAGGAGGTCGCGGCATCATCGGTGCCGAACCAGAGCAGTCCGCCGATCACATCCGGCAGGAAGCTGCGCGCCTGCGCGACGAACCAGAAGCCCGTCTGCTGCGTCGCAATCGCCCGTTCGTTGACATAACTCTTGCCGTCCACCTGGAAGGTCATCGGACGCCAGCGGTACGGGAGGCCGTTTCCGCCTGCGCCGATATCCTGCGTCATATCCATCGGGGTGCCTTCATAATGGTCACGCATCGCATCGGCGACATTCTTGACCGTCACGCGCTTGGTCGGACGGATATACAGCGGCATATCGCCGTCCAGGTCGTAGCCCATCGCGTAATCGAGGAAGGCGGAGGCGTCCTTGGTGATCAGCTTTTCGCCATCCACATAGGTAAAGAAGCCGTTCGAGAGGAAATTGAACGCGCTCCAGACGCGGGCGTCGCAGCCGCGGACCGTTCCGAAATCAACCGGGCAGTACGCCTTCTTGAAACTGAATTCCTCGTCCTCGCCGCTGAAATAGCCTTTCCGGCGGGCGAAGCTGATAACATCCTTCGCATAGAGGCAGTTGTCCGGATCGTCCAGCGGGAAGGTCCCGATGCGGGCCTGGTTGGCGTGGGCGGAGATGAACCCGTCCGGAATGCGGACCGCTACCCAGACGGCGCCCTTGTTGATGTTGACCCCGTTCTTGATGTTGGTGCCCTTGCCGATCATTTCGAGAATCCAGGCTTCTTCCTTGTCGACAATCGAGAAGGATTCGCCTTCAGAGGCGTAGCCATAGCGGGCGACCAGGTCCGTCATCACCTGAATAGCCTCGCGGGCAGTTTTCGCGCGCTGCAGGGTGATGTAGATGAGCGAACCATAGTCGATGATACCGCGCTTGTCCTCGAGTTCGGGACGGCCGCCCCAGGTCGTTTCGCCGATGATGAGCTGATGCTCGTTCATATTGCCGACCGTCTTGTAGGTATGGGCAACCTGTTCGATCTCACCGAGATAGCGGTGGGAATCCCAGTCATAGACCTTCAGCATCGTCCCGGCCTTCCAGTCTGCCGCCGGATGGAAATACAGCTCGCCGAAAAGCCAGTGCGAGTCGGCGGCATAGGAAACCATACAGGAACCGTCCCGGCTGGCGCCTTTCGTAACGATGATATTGGTGCAGGCTTCCGATTCGTTGAGGAGGCCTCCGGAAAGGAAGGCGGTCAGAAGCGAAAGGAGAAGAAGGGTGCGTTTGCGCGTTATCATATTATTGTGTAATTTTGTACGTTTGTAATAAGCCGATTGCAAAGATAATATTTTTCTATGAAACCGATTGCCTTCCTGATTTCCCTGCTGGCCCTTTGTTTCACCGTCCCGGCGCTGGGCCAGTCGCAGAAGACGCCCGAAGAAGAGGCTGCGAAGCTGCTTCGCGAAACCATCGACCACGAAATCGACCGGCTGACGAACCTGCTGGATCTCGAAGACTGGCAGATCTTTTACGTGGATTCCACACTGACGTACAATTACGAGGCGATGATGGCCGAACGCAAGCAGTTGCAGGCGTCCAAGGTCAGCAATGTCGATCTGTACTATTTGTCGATGGACAAATGGAGCGAAAAGACGGACGCCCAGTACGAGAAGATCTTTACGAAGGAGCAATGGGCGAAGTATCTGAGCACCGGCGGAAAGAAGGCCAAAAAAGAGCGCGAAAAGCGCGCTGCGAAGGCCAGCAAGGCCGATTTGGAGATCAAAAACAAAAAATAATTCCTATCTTTGCAAGCTTTAAAAGCTAACGCCCTTATGAAAGAAGCCATCGATCAGATTCTTGCCGAGCTGGATGCCCTGAAGTGCTCTACCGAAAAAGAAGTAGAAGAAGCCCGCGTTCGTTTCCTTGGAAAGAAAGGCAGTGTCACCCGACTCTTCGAAGAGTTCCGCAGCGTCGCGCCTGAGCTCAAGCGCGAGTTCGGACAGAAACTCAACCTGCTGAAAAAGCAGGCCACCGAGCGCATCGAGGCCCTGAAAGAGGGCATCGGCCCGGCCGCTTCTTCGGCTGCGTCGGCAGAGGACCTGACCCTTCCGGCCGATCCTTTCGAGCTCGGTTCCCGGCATCCGGTATCGATCGTCCGGCAGGAGATCGTGGACATCTTCCGCAAGGTGGGCTACGACGTCGCCGAGGGTCCCGAAGTTGAGGACGACTGGCACGTATTCGAAGCGCTGAACTTCCCGCCGGATCACCCGGCCCGCGATATGCAGGACACCTTCTTTGTCTCTGCAGGACATCCCAATCCGCTGCTGCTGAGGACCCATACCTCCTCCGTACAGGTTCGGGCGATGGAGACGATGTCTCTGCCGATCCGCGTCATCTGCCCGGGACGAGTTTTCCGCAACGAGGCCATTTCGGCCCGCGCACACTGCATCTTCCACCAGGTGGAGGGTCTGTACATCGATAAGGGCGTCACTTTCGCCGACCTTAAGCAGGCCATCCTGATGTTCGCCCGCGAGATGTTCGGTCCCGAGACCGAAATCCGGATGCGTCCGTCCTACTTCCCCTTCACGGAGCCGTCCTCCGAGGTGGACGTCAGCTGCAATATCTGCCACGGCAAGGGCTGCAACATCTGCAAGGGTACCGGCTGGCTCGAGATTATGGGCTGCGGTATGGTCGATCCGAACGTGCTGAAAGCCAGCGGCATCGATCCGAACGTCTATAGCGGCTTCGCCTTCGGTATGGGTATCGAGCGCATCGCGATGCTCAAGTGGCGGGTCAACGACCTCCGTCACTACTTCGAGAACGATATGCGCTTCCTCCGCGAGTTTGCAACCGCACCGGAAGTTTAATTCCTCAGCACAATCTCCTCTCCCGCAACATCTACGGTGATGCGGGAGTCTTTGCGTACGGAGCCGTCGAGGATGGACTTGGCGAGGAGGTTCACCAGCTCCCGCTGCATCACCCGCTTGACGGGCCGGGCGCCGTAGACCGGATCGTAGCCCTTCTCGACCATTAGGTCTTCAAAGGCCGGTGTAAATGAGATCTCGACATTGCTGTCGGCGAGCTTGTTGCGCAGCTCCTCCATCTGGATGTGCAGGATCTCGCGGATATCGGCCTTCGTCAGCGGATCGAACATAATCACCTCGTCGATACGGTTGAGGAACTCCGGCCGGACGGTCATTTTCAGCACGTCCAGCACCTTCCCCTTGCACTCTTCGAGCAGGGAACGCCGCTTTGACAGGGCCTCCATATCGATCCCGGTGACCTCCGGCAGGCGCTCCATATAGCCCTGGATGATGTCGGAGCCGACATTGGACGTCATCACGAGGATGGTGTTCTTGAAATCCACCGTGCGGCCCTTGTTATCGGTCAGACGACCGTCGTCCAGCACCTGCAGGAGGACGTTGAACACGTCCGGATGGGCCTTCTCAATCTCGTCGAGCAGCACCACCGAATAGGGTTTCCGACGCACGGCTTCGGTCAGCTGGCCGCCCTCATCGTATCCGACATATCCCGGAGGCGCGCCCACGAGCCGGCTGACGGTATGGCGCTCCTGATACTCGGACATATCGATTCGCGTCATCATATTCTCGTCGTTGAAGAGGAACTCCGCGAGCGCCTTGGCCAATTCAGTCTTGCCCACGCCGGTCGTACCCATAAAGAGGAAGGAACCGATCGGGCGCTTCTCGCTCGAAAGCCCGGCCCGGCTGCGGCGGACGGCGTCGGCGACGGCCCGGATGGCCTCGTCCTGTCCGACGACGCGCTTGTGCAGCTCGGCTTCCATTCGCACGAGCTTCTCCTTTTCGCTCTCCAGCATCCGCTTGACGGGGATGCCGGTCCATTTCGCCACGACCTCGGCGATGTCCTCCGGCGTGACGGATTCGGTAATGATCGGATCCTGGATGGAGGCCTGTCGGGCCGTCAGCTCGTCGATGCGCTTTTGCGCCTGCGCGATCTTGCCGTAGCGAAGCTCTGCGACGCGGCCATAATCGCCGGCGCGCTCGGCCCGTTCGGCCTCGATCCGGTCGTTCTCGATCTCCTGCCGCGCCTCTTGCAGGCCCTTCAGGATGCCCTTCTCCTCGTCCCAACGCTTCATCAGGCCTTCGCGCTGCTGGAACAGCTGCCGCAGCTCCGCCTCGATCTTGTCGAGCTTGAGCGAAACGCCTTCGCGCTTGATCGCCTCTTTCTCGATCTCGAGCTGCCGGATCCGGCTGTTGAGGTCGTCGATCGGCTCCGGCACGGAGTTCATCTCCAGACGCAGCTTCGAAGCGGCCTCATCGACCAGGTCGATCGCCTTGTCCGGGAGGAAACGGCTGGTGATATAGCGGTGCGACAGGTTCACGGCGGCGATCAGCGCATCGTCCTCGATCCGCACGCGGTGGTGGTTTTCGTATTTTTCCTTCAAGCCGCGCAGGATGCTGATCGATTCGGCGGGGGAGGGCTCGTCCACGGTAACGATCTGGAAACGCCGCTCGAGGGCCTTGTCGGACTCGAAGTACTTCTGATACTCGTCCAGGGTCGTCGAGCCGATCGTGCGCAGCTCGCCGCGGGCCAGGGCCGGCTTGAGGATGTTCGAGGCGTCCATCGCGCCCGAAGTGCGGCCGGCGCCGACCAGGGTATGGATCTCGTCGATGAAGAGGATGATCTCGCCTTCGCTCTCGACGACCTCCTTGACCACGCCCTTGAGCCGCTCTTCGAATTCGCCCTGATACTTCGCGCCGGCAATCAGCGCGCCCATATCGAGGGAGTATAAGGTTTTGGATTTCAGGTTCTCCGGCACGTTGCCATCCACGATCTTTCGGGCAATGCCCTCGGAGATAGCGGTCTTGCCGACGCCCGGCTCGCCGACGAGGATCGGGTTGTTCTTCGTGCGCCGGGAAAGGATCTGCAGCACGCGACGGATCTCTTCGTCGCGGCCGATAACGGGATCCAGCTTGCCTTTGGCCGCCAGATCGTTCAGGTTGATTGCGAAACGCTCGAGGTTTTCGCGCTTGGGTGTATTTGTATTCGCCATAAGTTGATCTCCTTTTTACCTCCCGGGATATAATGCACAAAGAGCCGTCTGTCCCGAGGGGCAAACGGCTAAGGTCAAAATATATTCCAGAGAAGGAAGGCTGACAAATTGTCAGTCTCGGGGCGGAACCCCCCTTCTGGCGACTTCCGGCGGCTTAGCGGAGGAAGTTCGTGATGACCGACGCGACGAAAATGAAGGAAATGAGGATCCAGGTCAGGCGCTCCAGACCGGAAGCGGTCTGGCGGACACCGAAGGTCTGGTTCGCCGCAACAAAGTTGCTGGCGAGGCCCTCACCCTTACCGCTCTGCAGCAGGATCACACCCGTCAGCAGAAGGCTCGCGATAACGATCAGAATGATAAACAGTGTAAACATTTTTATCTATTTTTTATTCCTATTCTGAAAAAAGGACCGCAAAGTAAGCATTTTTTTCTGGAACTGCCAAAAAAACTTGCCTTTACCCGCATCCTCCCGGGCCAGATTCCGACGGACCGAAGCCGTGAAGGCGTCGAAGTCTTCCTCTTCTTTTCCTCGCGTGGAGGCGTACTCCGCCTGCGAGAAGTAATCGCTTCGGGCGGCCGACTCCCGGTACAGGTCGTCGAGGGAGAAATCGTTCGAGTCCCGAAGGTCCATACTACCAGTTCGCGACTGATGCGTTGAAGATGTCCTCGCAGAGCTTTTCGATAATCTCTTCGCAGAGGGAAGCCTCGACGGCGTCGAGCGAATTCATCGAATCGTAGTCTGCGTATGCGGAGAAGGACTTTTCGAAATCGTCCTCGGGGTATTTCCGGTTGGTGAAAGCGATCTTGACCGTCACGGTCAGGCGGTTCTGGGCGGCGACTTCCTCCGCCGTCACAGCCTGCGCCTTGACGTCGTAGCCCGTCACCTCGCCGACGATCTCGAGGTCGCCGTCCATATCGACCTGCTCAAGGCGGGTCAGTTTGCGGAACTTGTCCTTCATCGCTTCGGTCAGGTCGTTGCTCAGGGACGGGTTCACCCGGAGGGCCGTGTACTCAAAGTAGTTGATGGTCACGGTCTTGACGTCCGGCTGAATCGACGTTCCGGAGAAGGAATAGATGCCGCAGGCGGTCGCCAGCAGGGCAACCAGGCTGAGTGCAAGAAGGCGGAGGGAGTTACGGCGTGTCATCGTTTGTTCTTGTTATCGCTCCGGAATTCCGGCGGCAGTTTGCGGTAAAGGGTCCGTTCGGAAATGCCGAGCTCGGCAGCGGCCAGCTTGCGGTTGCCGCCGTGTTTTTCCAGTGCCCGGAGAATCATCCCGTCGCCGATTTTCTTGAGCGAAAGCTCTTCGGCGGGGGTTTCCCGGGGTGCATCGGCCGACTCGGACGCGACCTCGGCTGCGGGAAGCGCTGGTGCAGGCCCGGCTGCGGGTGCTCCGCCGCCATAAACGACCTGCTTGAGGGAATCGACTTCCTGCTTGAGGAACATCAGGGCCTGGATAATCTTCTGCATCTCCTCGGAGGGCGGCCCGGAGAAAGCGCCGGAAGCGGGATCTTCGACCGGGACGGGCAAACCGCCCGTTTCCTGCGGCATATAAGGCGCCAGGGCCTTCGCATCCAGCTCGATCCGCTCGGACAGCGGGGTGAGCTTCTGCGACTCCAGCGACGTGACGCTCTGCGCAAAGCCCTGCAGCTGCCGGATGTTGCCGGGCCAGGGATACGAACGCAGCAGCGAGATGGCGTCGTGCGAAAGCGCGATCTTGCACATTCCGTATTTTTCGGAGAAGTCGGAGGTGAACTTGCGGAAGAGCAGGTAGATGTCGTCTTTTCGCTCGCGGAGGGCCGGGACGCGGATCTGCGCCGCGCAGATGCGGTAGTACAGGTCCTCGCGGAACTTGCCGCGGCTGACGGCGTAGCCGAGGTTGACGTTCGTCGCCACGATGACGCGGACGTCCGTGTGCTCGACCTTCGTCGAACCGACCTTCATATATTCGCCGCTCTGCAGCACGCGAAGCAGCAGGGCCTGCGACTGCAGCGGCAGCTCGCCGATCTCGTCCAGGAACAGGGTGCCGCCATTGGCCTCTTCGAAATAGCCGCTGCGGTTCTCCACGGCGCCGGTGAAGGAGCCGCGCACGTGGCCGAACAGTTCGGAATTGATCGTACCCTCCGGAATACCGCCGCAGTTGACCGGGATGAACTTCCCGCCCCGCCGCCGGCTGTACTGGTGGATAATCTTCGAAATGTTCTCCTTGCCGACACCGCTTTCGCCCGTAATCAGGACGGTCAGGTCCGTTTCCGCGAACTTGACGGCCGTTTCCAGCGCCAGATTCAGCGCCGGATCGTTCCCGACGATGTCGAACTTATTCTTGAGTTGTTGTAATTCCTGTGCATCCATAGGCTTCGCAAAGGTACAAATAATTCAAACAATAATTGCGAAATTTTCAGCTGCTTCTGTTTTTTTGATTATATTTGCAAACTGCGTCGGGCAGGATTTCCCGGCCTGGTTTGAAACAAATACACACTTCTTTCCAATATGAAAAAAAGCATCAAATTTCTTGCGTCCGCGGTTCTTGGAATCGCTGCCGTAGCCTGCGCTTCCCCGGAAAAGATGGCGAAGTTGGCGGAAAATGTACAGGTCACCTGTGAGCCGGCCGTTCTCGAGGCCGTCGCCGATGTGATCGAAGCCGATGTCACCGTTACCTATCCGAAGGATTATTTCAATCCGAAGGCCATCCTCGAGGTTACCCCGGTCATTGTCTATGACGGCGGCGAGGCGGCCCTCAAGCCCTTTGTCTATCAGGGCGAAAAAGTGAAGGATAACTACAAGGTGGTTTCCTCCGACGGCCAGACCGTTTCCGAGCACCTTGCTTTCGACTATGTCGAGGGTATGGAGAGCTGCTATCTCGAGCTCCGCGCCGTCGCGAAGGCGAAGAACAAATCCGTCACCCTTCCTTCCCGCAAGATCGCGATTGGCTGCAACACGACCTATATGCTCGTTGAGGCCGAGGGTGAAACCCCGCTGAAAGAAGACGGCTATCAGGATGTCATCGCCCTCTCTTCCGAGGGTCAGATCCTCTACCTGGTCAATAGCTCCGATGTTCGTTCCGCTCAGCTGAAGTCTCAGTCGATCAAGGACTTCCAGGCTGCGCTTGATAAGATCGCCGCTGACGAGCGTACGACCCTCACCGGTACGGAGATCGTCGCTTACGCTTCCCCGGAAGGTGCAATCGACCTGAACAACAAACTCTCCGGCAAGCGTTCCGAGTCCGCGAACAAGGCCTGGAAGGAAGTCGTGAAGGGTCACGAGGCGTCCGATCCTGAGGTCAAGAGCCTCGGTGAGGACTGGGAAGGCTTCCAGGAACTCGTTGCCGAGTCCGACATCCAGGACAAGGCCCTGATCCTGCGCGTCCTTTCGATGTACAGCGATCCGGCCGTCCGCGAGAGCGAGATCCGCAATATGTCCGAGATCTTCACCGAGCTCAAGGATGAGGTCCTTCCGGAACTCCGCCGCGCCCGTCTGATCGTCAACAGCGAGTACAAGAACTTCACTTCCGAGGAGCTCCTCGCCCTCGTGGAGAACGATGTGGAGGCCCTCGATGAGCCGGCCCTCCTGCGTGCCGCCACCCTGGTGAAGGACAATGCCAAGAAGGAAGCGCTCTATCAGAAGGCGATCGACAAGTTCGGCAGCAAGAGCGCCAGCTTCAACCTCGCCGTCCTCTATGCCAATGACGGTAAGGTCGAGAAGGCCCACGCCCTGATCAAGGGGCTGGACCAGGATGCCGACGTGAAGAACCTCCTCGGCGTGATCGCCCTCCGCGACAACGACCTCGACACGGCTGAGCAGTATTTCAAGGCTTCCGGTACCGACGCCGCCAAGGCGAACCTCGGCGTGGTCGATATCCTCAAGGGCCAGTATGACAAGGCCGTGAAGGATCTGAAGGCTGTCTCCGACAAGGGTTACAACCTCGCCCTGGCTTACCTGCTGACCGATCAGCCCGACAAGGCGCTGGAGGCCATCACCTGCGGTTGCCCGAAGAGCGCTTATCTCCGCGCCATCTGCGCCGCCCGTCAGGGGGATGCCGCGAAGGTCGAGAAGTGGCTCAACAGCGCGACTTCCCGCAGCGCTTTCTACCGTGAGCGTGCTGAGAAGGACGTTGAGTTCATTGACTTCCGTTAGTTGAAACGGGTACTGGTCATCACCTATTACTGGCCGCCCTCCGGCGGATCCGGCGTTCAGCGCTGGGTCAAATTCGCCAAATATCTTCCTGCGGAGGGATGGCAGCCGGTGATATATACTCCGGAGAACCCGGAATACACTGCTTATGACGATACGCTTGCGGCGGACATTCCGCCGCAAGCGGAAGTCATTCGCCGGCGGATCCGCGAGCCCTATGCCGCCTACAAGCGGCTGATGGGGCGGAAAGCCGGCCAAGAAGGGGCCCTGAAGGCCGAGGTGACCCCGATATCCAGCGGCAAAAAATCCTGGAAGCAGCGTCTGTCGCTATGGGTCCGCGGCAATCTCTTCGTGCCGGACCCGCGGGTGGGATGGGTCCGCCCGAGCTTCCGATTCCTGAAAAAATACTTGCGCGAGCATCCGGTCGACGTCATCGTCACGACCGGGCCGCCGCATTCGCTGCACCTGATCGGCCTGCGGCTCCATAAGGCCCTGGGACTGCCGTGGATTCCCGATTTTCGGGATCCGTGGTCGAAGATGTATTACCTCAAGCACCTCGGAATGACCCGCCGGACGACCCGCCGGATCGAAGCGATGGAGCAGCAGGTGCTCGACAGCGCCTCGACGGTGCTGGCCGTGACCCCGCTCGTTCAGGCGGACTTCTCCGCCCGGACAAAAACGCCCGTCGCGATGATCACCAACGGGTATGACGAGAGCGATTTCCCCGGTGGGGCCGAGCCGGCGGACGGCTACTTTAACCTGACCCATACGGGCCTCCTGGCACAGGACGGTAACCCGCTGGCGTTCTGGACGCTGCTCGGCGAGATGGCGGCAGCGGATCCGCTGCTGAAGGAAAAACTTCGGCTCCGTCTTTCCGGCAAGGTCGATCGCCCTGTGTATGAGGCCATTGCGGCGGCAGGACTGGCGGATAATGTCGTCGATCTCGGCTATCTGAACCACGCGGAGGTCGTTCGCGAACAGCGCCGGGCGACCCTGTTGCTGCTTCCGCTGCGCCAGGATCCGCAGTACAAGCCCATCCTGCCCGGGAAACTCTTTGAATACCTTGCGGCCCGCCGGCCCATCCTCGGCATCGGCCAGGAAGACGGGGCGATGGCTGATGTGCTGCGCGAAACCCGCGCCGGGCAGATGTGCGACTGGGACCACGTCGAGGCGATGCGCGCCTGTATCGCGGCGGCCTGGGAGCAGTTCCGCACGCAGGGGAGCGTCCCGCTGACCGACGGCCCCGTGGACCTTTACACCCGTCGGAATCTTACGGCCCGTCTGGCCCGTCTGCTGGAGAGCCTATTGTAATACTATGGATAAGAAAGCCTTGCTCAAGAAAGTGGCGGCCGGACTTGGCGCCCTGTTGCTGTTCATCGCCCTGTCGTATGCCTTCGTTCCGGAGGTGCTGGACGGGAAAATCGTCAATCAGGGCGACATTTCGCATTACAACGGGATGGCGCACGAGATGGCGGCCTGGAACAAGGCCCATCCCGATGATCCGACCTATTGGACGGGGGCGATGTTCTCTGGAATGCCGACAGCGGCCGTGACGGTGCACGCGGGCGGCGACCTGACGCGGCCCCTCTATGACGGCTTGCTGCTGGGCTTTCGTCCGGCGACCTACCTTTTCATTGCGCTGCTCGGAGGCTTTCTACTGATGCTTGCGCTGGGGGTGGACGGGCTGCTCGCCCTGGGGGGCGCTGTCGCCATCGGCTTCTGCTCCTACAATTTCCAGATCATCCAGGCGGGGCACAATACGAAGATGCAGGCCATCGCGTTTATGCCCTGGGTGCTGGCGGCGCTGATCTGGACCTACCGGACGGCGCTGAAAGAGGGCCTTCGCGGCCGCTCCTGGTGGGCACGGACCGTGCTCGCCGCGGCGCTCTTCGGGCTGACGCTGAGCTTTGAGATCAAGGCCGGACACGTGCAGATCACCTATTATCTGGCGCTGATGATTGCGCTGTATGCGCTGATGATGCTGGTCTGGATGCTGTGGCGGCATCGCCAGCAGTGGCGTCCTTTTTTCATCGCGTCGGGGCTGTTGCTGCTGACCGGCGGGATTGGAATCGCGACGAATGCGAACCAGCTGCTTCCGCTTTCCGACTACACGCCCTATTCGATTCGCGGCGGTTCGGAGCTCAAGGGCGACGCCGGGAACGGCGGGCAGAAGGCCGGTACGCTCGATCTGGAATACGCGACGCAGTGGTCCTACGGCTGGAATGAGCTGCCGAACCTGTTCGTCCCGAACTGGAACGGCGGTGGCAACGGTGCCCGGACCCCGGTGACGGATGATGAACTGCGGGAGGTGTACAAGGGCTATATCGTCGACAGCTATACGTCGATGGCGCTGGACGAGGATCCCTCGCTCCGCGAGAAGGAGGCCCGGGAGCTCATTCAGCAGTATTATGGGGCCGATATCGCGCGGGAAGCGCGCTCGGTGTCGGCTTCGGAGCTCCGGCAGATCCGGGCGATGACGGAAGGCTATATGTACTGGGGACCGCAGCCCTTTACGGCGGGTCCGATGTACATCGGATGCATTACGGTTTTCCTTTTTGTGCTCGGGCTCTGCTGCCTGTACGACCGGAAGGAAAGTTGGTGGCTGCTCGCGGTTACGCTGTTGGCTGCGCTGCTATCGGTCGGTTATAACTCCGACGGCTCGCACGCGCTGGACTTGCAGGGCATCGCATTCGCTCTGCTGCCGATGTACGGGAAGTTCCGGACGGTGTCTATGATCCTCGTGCTGTTGCAGGTGACCCTCCCGATGCTGGGCTTCCTCGCGCTTGACGGGGTGCTGAAACAGCGGGTGCCGGTGCGGCGGCTTCGTATCGCCCTGATTGTTTCCCTGCTGGTAACGGGCGGCTTCCTGCTGCTTTCGCTCGCTTTCGGGCGCAGCTTCGTTGCGGCAGGGGAGACGCTCGCGCCGGGCGGTTTCGTTGCGGCGATGGCTTCGCTCCGGCAGGCGCTGCTTCGGAGTGACATCTGGGTCTGCTTGCTGCTCATCGCGCTGACGGCAGGGCTGATCTATTGGGTCTGCCTCGCTCCCGCGAAGAAAGGCTCCTTTGTGGAGCGCCATCGCCGGATCCTGCTCCCCGCGGGCGTCGGCATCCTGGTGCTGGTGAACCTCTTCTCCGTTGGGAAGCGCTATCTCAATGAGTCCCATTTCATTACGCCGCGCGATTTCGACAAGGTTTACGATGAGCGCCCCGTCGACCGTGACATCCGTCAGCGAGATCCCGCGAAGATGGCGCGCGTGCTGGACCTCTCCGGCGATACCTTCAATTCCGCAATCGCTTCGTACCACCATCGCTGCATCGGCGGCTATTCGCCGGCCAAGCTGCAGCGCTATCAGGATCTGATCCAGCACTACTTGAGCGGTGAAGTCGCCCTCGCCAAGCACTATGCCGGGCAGTATGACTGGGATAAGATCCTCTCGGCGATGCCCATTACCGCCCTTCTCAACGGGCGCCATATCATTACCCCTGACGGATCCCTCGTGGAGAATCCTTACGCCTTCGGACCGGCCTGGTTCGTCCGGGATGCGGTCTTGGCCGAGAGTCCGGACGAGGAAATCGCGTTGCTGGAGGATACGGACCTGTATGAGGTCGCCGTCGTCGGGGCGGATTTCGCGGTACCGGATGCGGTGCTGGGGGCTACTTCCGAGGAGACTGAGGAGGACCTGGCTTGGGTAGACCTGCTCTCCTATGCGCCGAATGCGCTGCAATACCGCTACGAATGCGACAGCCCGCGCCTGCTCGTGTTCAGCGAGGTGTACCACCCGGACTGGACGGCTACTCTGGACGGGGTAGCGTCGCTCCCGCTGCTCCGCGTGGACTGGCTGCTCCGCGCCGCCGTCGTTCCGGCCGGAACGCACGAAATTTCGATGCGCTTCGATCCGCCGGTCTATGCCCGGGGCCGCAGCATTTCCCTGGCCAGTTCCCTTACGCTGCTGCTTCTTCTGCTGCTTTCCGCCGGCGCGACCCTGGTCATTCCGTCTGGCCTCCGTAAAGGTTGATCCCATAGGTGTCGCACAAACGGTAGTTCGTCTGCTTCCGGAAGTGCTGTATCAGGGCGGGCCCGGTGTAGCCGAGTTCGCGGCTGAGCTGCGCATCCAGCTCTTTTTCTCCGACCCCGAGCCAGCGGCATACCGTCTCGTAGGTCAGGGTTGGATTCAAATACAACCGCTCTTCCACCATCAGCCGGCAGAAGGATTCATAAGCCTCAAGTAGTCTCTCGTTTTTCATAATTGTATATTTTAGGTTTGCAAAAGTATGTCAAAAATTTCATAGACGCAAACTTTATGATAACAAAATGGTAAAAAGTTCATACTATCGAACATTTTTACCCTTGTCCTTGTATTTTTGCTGCGTTTTGCATATCTTTGCCTTACAAACGATGTGGATATGGATACAAAAACTACATATTCGTCTGTCTTTCAGCGCAATGCCGTAAAGCTCCGGAAGGAGCGGCGGATGACGCAGGAGGACGTGGCCCGGGAGATCGGCATTTCCCGGATTTCCTATTCGAAGCTGGAGCGCGGGGAGACGCGCATCCTCAACGAGGGTGTCGAGAAGCTCGCGCGCCTGTTCGATGTGCCGGAGGATGAACTCCTTTTTGGCGCCCGAAAGGGTACGGATGCGCCCGTTACTGGTTTCGAGGAGGGCGAGGCGCCGTATGGCTCCGCCGCCCTGCAGCGGCAGCTGGCGTCGATGGAGCGGGAGATTTCGCTCCTCAAAGATGTGATCAGTACCCTGCAGGATACGATTGAATCACAGCGGGAGATGATCGCGCTGCTGAAGGAGAAAAAGGCGGCCGAAGCGGGAATATAGTATATAGGTATGAAAGCGCAGAGGCTTGAACCTTTTATGGAAGCCGGAAGGCTGGAGGCGGGCTGCGACGAGGCCGGCCGGGGTCCGCTGGCGGGTCCGGTCTATGCGGCCGCCGTCATCCTGCCCCCGGATTTCTACGATCCGCTGCTGAACGATTCGAAGCAGCTGACGGAAAAGCAGCGGGAGCGGCTCCGCCCGATCATCGAAGCGGAGGCCGTCGCCTGGGCCGTTGAGGCGCTTTCGCCGGAGGAAATCGATACGCTGAATATCCTCTGGGCTTCGGTTACGGGGATGCAGCGGGCCGTCCTGCGGCTCAATCCGGCGCCGGATTTCCTGCTCATCGACGGGAACCGCTTCCGTCCCTTCGGACGCTACGGCCGGAAGGATTACCGGACGGTGGTTCACGGGGATGCGACCTACGCGTCGATCGCGGCGGCTTCGGTGCTAGCGAAGACCTGGCGGGATGAAAAGATGCGGGAACTTGCCCGGGACTATCCGGAATATGGCTGGGAGCGCAATATGGGCTACCCGACGGCGGAGCATATCGAGGCGCTGCGCCGCTACGGCCCGAGCCCCTGGCATCGGAAATCCTTCCACGTAAAGCAATTGGAACCAACATTATTTGATTAACAATCAATAGAATCGATATGAAAAAACTACTTCTTTCCCTGGCATTTGCCGCGATGACCATGATGCCCGCTGCTGCGGACGAAGGGATGTGGCTGCTGCCGCTGCTGGAGTCGATGAACATCGACGTGATGGCCGCCGAGGGCTGCCGCCTGAGCGCTGAGCAGATCTACAGCGTCAACCATTCCTCCCTCAAGGATGCGATTGTCCAGTTCGACAACGGCTGTACGGCCGAGGTAATTTCGAAAAAGGGCCTGCTGATTACGAACCACCACTGCGGCTATTCCCGGATTCAGGAGCTCTCCACCCCGGAGCACAACTATCTGCGGGACGGTTTCTGGGCGGTCAAGCGCGCTGACGAGCTGCCCTGCCCGGGCCTGACGGTCAAGTTCCTGCACAAACTGATCGACGTGACGGACCGGATGAACGCGGCCATCGCTTCGGGCATCGCCCCGGAGGTTGCCGAGAATGACATCCTCGTGGACTATGACGAGAACCTGAAGGATTTCCCCTGGGAGGAAGTCGAGATGGTTTCCTTCTACAATGACAATGTCTATTATCTGATTTCGTATATCGAGTATCAGGATGTCCGCCTGGTCGGCACGCCGCCTGCAGCGGTCGGCAAGTTCGGCGGCGAGACCGACAACTGGATGTGGCCGCGCCACACCGGCGACTTCTCGATGTTCCGCATCTATACCGACAAGAAAGGCGCCCCGGCGGAATACAGCGAGAAAAACGTTCCGCTGAAGCCGATCCGGCACCTGAAAGTCAGCCTGAAGGGCGTTCAGGAGAACGACTTCGCGATGGTGATGGGCTATCCGGGCAGTACGGAGCGCTATATGACGGCTTTCCAGCTAGAGGATATGCTCGCGCAGCACGATGTCACGATCGAGGCCCGTGTTCTCCGTGAGGGCCTGATGTGGGAGGCGATGTGCGCCGACCCTCAGGTGCAGCTCAAGTATGCCGACAAGTTTGCGAGCTCGAGCAATTACCGGAAGAACTATCAGGGAATGAAGCTCTCCTTCAAGAAGCTCGACATCATCCCGCGCGAACGGGCCAAGGAGGCCGCCTTTATGGACTGGGTCGCCGAGGATCCGGAGCGGATCGCCCGGTATGGCGACGCGATCCAGCGGATCGACGCCGCGACGGCGGAGGCTGCGCAGACGGCCCACGATTTCACGGTCGCGTATGAGTCGATTTGGAACATCGAGCTGGCGATGGGGCTGTGCTTCCCCTTTGCCAATGCTTATATGGAAGAACTGCAAGGCGATGGTACTTCGGAAGATGCCGCCGAGGCGGGGCTCAAGGCCTATGACAAGGCCCTCAAGGATTACGATGAGGCCCTGGACCGCAAGGAAAGCGTGGCGATGCTGGATTTCTACCGGAAGCATCAGAATCCGGAGCTCCTTCCGGCACTCGATTCCCTGGCCGAAGGTTTCGGCAGTTTTGCTACGTTGGACCTTCAGGCTTACACGGATTACCTCTTCGACAACAGTATCTTCGCCTCCCGCGAAAAACTTTCAGAAAGTCTGGAAGGGGAGGATTTCCTCGGGATTCTGTTCGAGGATCCGGCCTTCCACCTCGCCCTCACGGCCTTCCAGCAAGTGTATGGGCTCTATATGCAGGCGCAGATGATGGAAGAAGCGGCAAAACCCGCCCGGAAGGCCTACACGGCCGGTCTTCTTGAATGGCAGGCCGGCAAACCGAGCTATCCGGACGCCAACTTCACGATGCGCCTGACGTACGGACAGGTGCTGCCCTATTCGCCGAAGGACGGTCTGACCTACAACTACTTCACGACTTCCGACGGTATCCTTGAAAAGGAGGATCCGGACGATCCGGAATTCATCGTTCCCGAAAAGCTGAAAGAGCTGATTCTCAAGAAGGATTTCGGTCGTTATGCCGACAAGGCGGACGGGAAACTCCACGTTTGCTTCCTGACCAACAACGACATCACGGGCGGCAACTCCGGCTCTCCGGTTCTCGACGGCGAGGGTCGTCTGATCGGCCTGGCCTTCGACGGCAACTGGGAGTCGATGAGCTCGGACATCATCTTCGAGCCCGAACTGCAGCGCTGCATCTGCGTGGATATCCGCTATGTGCTCTTCTGCATCGACAAGCTCGGCGGCGCCGGGAAACTCCTCAAAGAAATGGACCTTGTAAAATAAGTGACCTATGAAAAAGATACTGTCCCTCATCCTGACCTCGGTCCTTTCCCTTTCCGCCTTCGCGGACGAGGGAATGTGGCTCCTCCCGCTTCTGGACCAGCTCAACGGCAGCTCCCTGATGGAGGCCGGCTGCAAACTGACGCCTGAAGAAATTTACAGCATCAACCACGGCTCCCTGAAGGATGCCATCATCCACTTCGGCGGCGGCTGCACGGGCGAGATCGTCTCTGCGCAGGGGCTCATCGCGACGAACCACCACTGCGGATACAGCCATATCCAGGGACTCAGCACCCCGGAGCACAACTACCTGATGAACGGTTACTGGGCGAAGAGCTTCGACGAGGAGATACCCGCCCCCGGCCTGTCCGTTACCTTCCTGATTTCGATGGAGGATGTCAGCGACCAACTCTCCGGCCTTTCCGAAAAGGAAGCCAAAAAGGTCGCGAAGGAGCTGACCGACGCCGCGGATGCGGCCCATCCGCACTGCACCGCCACCGTCGTTCCCTTCTACAACGACAATGTGTACTATCTGATTGTATACAAGACCTATACGGATATCCGCTTCGTCGGCGCTCCGCCGGCATCGATCGGCAAGTTCGGCGGCGAGACCGACAACTGGATGTGGCCGCGTCACACGGGCGACTTCTCTATGTTCCGCGTCTATGCCGGCGAGGACAACGAGCCCGCCGCTTATGCTCCCGAGAACCGTCCCTACCAAGCTGAACGCTTCCTGAAGACCTCCCTGAAGGGTGTCAAGGCGGGGGATTATACGATGATTCTCGGCTATCCGGGCCGCACGCAGCGTTTCCAGACGGCGGCCGAGCTCGAGCATATGATTGCGAACAACCGGGTCCGCATCGATGCCCGTACCGTCCGTCAGGACCTGATGTGGGAGGCGATGTGCGCCGATCCGAATGTTCAGCTCAGCTATGCGAGCAAGTATGCCTCCTCCGCCAACGGCTGGAAGAAATGGCAGGGCGAAGAACTGGCGTTCGAAAAGCTCGACATCATCGGGCGGGAAAAGGCCAAGGAAGCCGAGCTGACCCGCTGGATCGGCAAAGACCCGGCGCGAAAGAAAGCCTATGGTGACGCGATCGAGGACATCGCCGAAGTCGTCAAGGAAACCCAAGAGGACGCTCTGGCCCTCACGCTGCTGACGGAGGCCCCGTTCCGTATCGAACTCGTCACCCTCGCCACGATCTATTCCCGGGCATACCGGAACGGCAAGGCCGGCCTCAGTCCGGCGGAAGCTGCGGCGGCCACGGCTGACTATTACCGCGACTACAACCTTGCGCTGGACAAGAAGGAGGCGGTGGCCCTGCTGACCTTCTACCGCGATCGGGCCCGGAAGGCGGATGGTCTCAAAGCGCTCGGCGGGTCGTGGGATTTCGAAACGATGGATATCCCGGAATACGTCGACTGGCTCTTTGCTGAAAGCGCGTTCACATCGTACGACAAACTCGTTGCTGCCGCTGCTGAGGGTGATCTCCAGAAGGATCCGGCGATGGCGTTGCGGGAGTCGATCGTCACCCTCGCGGGTCAACTCTATGCGGAAACGGCCAAACTGGACAAGAAGTCGGCATCGGCCAGCAAGGCCTACGGCGCTGCGCTCCTGCAGTGGCAGGCCGGCAAGCCCAGCTATCCGGACGCCAACTCCACGATGCGGCTGACCTACGGTCACGTCCTTCCCTACAGTCCGAAGGATGCCGTTTCCTACAAGCACTTCACGACTCTGGAAGGGGTAATGGAGAAGGAAGACCCGACGAACCCGGAATTCATCGTTCCGGAGGGGCTGAAAGCCCTGTTCGAGTCCAAGGATTACGGCCGCTATGCCGATCCGGAGGACGGTCGGATCCATACCTGCTTCCTGACCAATAATGACATCACGGGCGGCAATTCCGGTTCCCCGGTGCTGGATGCGGAGGGCAACTGGATCGGCCTCGCCTTTGACGGCAACTGGGAGTCGATGAGCTCCGACGTGATGTTCGAGCCCGACCTGCAGCGCTGCATCTGCGTAGATGTACGGTATGTGCTCTTCCTGGTCGAGAAACTGGGCGGAGCGGAGCGGCTCATCGCCGAATTGGAATACGTTGAGTAATGGTCACAAGAGCTGAAGTGCTTTCCTTCCTGTCCGAGGTGCAGCACCCCGGACAGGGAGACCGTACCCTGGTGGAGCTGGGGCTGGTCGAGAATATCCTGATTGAGGAAAATAAGGTCAGCGTCACCCTCGTCTTTCCGAAGCGGCCGGATCCGCTGAAGACTTACCTGGAAGGAGCGGCCCGGGCCGCCCTCTACCGCCATCTTCCCGGCGGTACCGAGATCGAGATCCAATCCGTCACGAAGGCGGCCCCGCCGAAAAAGCAGGAGCCTGAGTTGACGCTGGAAAATCTCAATTCCGTCCGCCACATCATCGGCGTCGCATCCGGAAAAGGCGGAGTAGGGAAGTCCACGGTCGCGGTGAATCTCGCCATCGCCCTGGCCCGTCAGGGCTACAAGGTGGGCCTGGTCGATGCGGACGTATACGGTCCTTCGGTACCGCTGATGACCGGCACGGAAGGCGCCGTCCCCGGAATGGAACGGATAGGGGAAAAGGATATGATCGTCCCGATTGAGAAATACGGGGTCAAGTGGATCTCCGTCGGCTATTTCGCGAAGCCGGGGCAGGCCCTGATCTGGCGCGGTCCAATGGCCTGCAGTACCCTCAAGCAGTTGGTGTTGCAGGTGAAGTGGGACGTGCTCGATTATCTGCTCATTGATATGCCGCCCGGAACGGGGGACATCCACATCTCCCTCGTGCAGGAAGTACCGATGGAGGGAGCCGTCATCGTGACGACACCGCAGGAGGTGGCCCTGGCCGACGTGGAAAAAGGCGTCGATATGTTCCGGCACAAGAACATCAACCGGCAGATCGTCGGCATCGTCGAGAATATGGCCTGGTTCACGCCGGAGGCCCATCCCGAGGAGAAATACTACCTCTTCGGCAACGGCGGCGGCGCCCGGATGGCCGAGCGCTTCGGGGTTCCGCTACTCGGGCAGATTCCGCTCGTGCAGTCGATCCGCGAAGGCGGCGATGCGGGTGAACCTGCGGCCCTGGGATCCCGTCCCGATTCCCTAGCCTTCCTGGACCTTGCGGCCCGGGTGGTGGAAAAGCTCGGTTAACCCCGGGCTTTTTTGTCTTTCCGCGAAAAATGATTATCTTTGCAGGCTACGCGAAAATACGTAAAAATCATACAATACCACAATGAAAACCTACACAACCAAAGACATCCGCAACATCGTCCTCATCGGTGCCTCCCGCAGTGGTAAGACCACCCTCTCCGAGGCTATGCTTTACGAAGGCAAGGTGATCGACCGCCGCGGGTCCGTAGAAGACAAGAACACGGTTTCCGATAATACCGAGTTCGAGCAGACCAACCAGAAGTCCATCAATGCGACGCCCCTTTACGCCGAGTTCGGCGGCTGCAAGATCAATGTGATCGATGCCCCGGGTTCCGACGATTTCTCCGGCGGCGCATTGTCCGCTTTCAAGGTGGTCGAATCCGCTGTTATGGTGATGAACGGCACGGCCGGCATCGAGGTCGGTACGAGCCTTTTCGCCCGCTATGCCGACCAGTATAAGGTTCCGATGGTCATCGCAGTCAACCAGCTCGACCACGACAAGGCGAACTGGGACGGCGTGCGTGCCGCGATCAACGAAGAGTTCGGCAAGAAGGCCGTCCTCTGCCAGTTCCCGGTCAACCCCGGTCTGGGCCTGGAAGGCTTCGTGGACGTCATCACGATGAAGTTCTATAACGCCAAGAACGAGGCCCTCGACATCCCCGCCGCTTACGCTGACGAGGCTGAAGAGCTCCGCGCTGAGCTGATGGAGAAGGCTGCCGAAGGTTCCGACGAACTGATGGAGAAGTTCTTCGAGACGATGGAGCTGAGCACCGACGAGATCCGCGACGGTCTCCGTGCCGGTCTCCTCAAGGACGAAGTTATCCCCGTCTTCTGCGTTGCTGCAAAGGCTGATATGGGTGTCCGTCGCCTGATGGAATTCATTGTCAACGTGTGCCCGAGCCCGGCCGGCCGTGTCGAGAAGACGATCGACGGTGGCGAACTCGTCTGCGCTCCTGCAGGCCCGACCGCCCTGTTCATCTTCAAGACCAGCGTCGAGCAGCACCTCGGTGAAGTTTCCTACTTCAAGGTGATGAGTGGTACCCTGAACGAAGGTGCCGACCTCGTGAACCCGGAGACCGGTAACGGTGAGCGCCTCAGCGCCATCTATGCCGTCGCGGGTGCCAAGAAGGAGAAAGTGGCCTCGATCGCTGCCGGTGACATCGGTTGCGTGATGAAGCTCAAAGCCGGCAAGACCGACGTTACCCTGGCCCAGAACGGTGTAGAGGCGATCTCGCATATGGTATTCCCGGATGCGAAGTATCGCTGCGCCGTCAAGGCCCTCGACAAGAACGACGAGGCGAAGGTGGGCGATGCCCTCAACAAGATCGCTGCCCAGGACGCCACGATCAACGTCGAATACTCGAAGGAGCTCCGCCAGACCATCCTTTCCGGTATGGGCGAGCAGCACATCAACTACGTCAAGTGGAGAGTGAACAACGAGTTCAAGCTCGACATCGAGCTCTACGCTCCGAAGGTGCCGTACCGCGAGACGATCACCAAGATCGCGACCGCCCAGTACCGTCACAAAAAGCAGTCCGGTGGTGCCGGTCAGTTCGGTGAGGTTCACCTCCTCGTCTGCCCGTTCGTCGAAGGTCAGGAAGCTCCGAAGAACTTCAAGATCGACGGCAAGGACACCGTGTTCAACTTCAAGAGCCAGGATATCACCGACCTCGAGTGGGGTGGCAAGCTGGAATTCTACAACTGCGTCGTCGGTGGTTCGATCGACCTCGGCTTTATGCCCGCTATCCTCAAGGGTATCAAGTCCAAGATGGAGGAAGGCCCGCTGACCGGTTCCTATGCCCGTGACATCCGCGTCTATGTTTACGACGGTAAGATGCACCCGGTTGACTCCAAGGAAATCGCCTTCATCATCGCCGGCCGTAACGCCTTCAAGGAGGCCTTCAAGAACGCTGGTCCGAAGATCCTCGAGCCGATTTACAATGTCGACATCATCACTCCGAGCGAGTATGTCGGTCCTTGTATGAGCGACCTGAACACCCGTCGCGGTATGATTATGAACCAGGATATGGAAAAGGGTATGACCATTCTCCACGCCCGCGTTCCGCTCGCTGAGCTCTATCGTTACTCGACCGTTCTGAGTTCCCTGACCGGTGGCTCCGCTACCTTCCAGATGAAATTCGCCGAATACGTCCAGGTACCGGCCGACGTACAGACGAAGCTCATCGCCGAGTACGCCGCCCAGGAGCAGGAAGAAGACTAGTTCCGATGAAAGCGACACACATTCTTATTGCAGCGGCAGCCATCGTGATGGCTGCCGCCTGCGGCAATAACGCCGCCAAGAAGTCCGTTGAGGCTCCCGCTGAGCCGCAGGAAGAAGCCGTGGCCCTTCCGGCTTACGGCGTCAACGAAGGCCAGCACTTCACCGATTTCGAGATCCCGCAGGAGGACGGTTCCGTCGTCCGGCTCTCCGACTATGTCGGGAAGGGAAAGTACATCCTCGTCGATTTCTGGGCCTCCTGGTGCGGTCCCTGCCGGGGAGAGATTCCGAACCTCAAGAACGTTTACGAACAGTTTGCCGGTGAGGACTTCGATATGCTGAGCGTCGCCGTATGGGACGAGGTGGAAGATACCTATCGTGCGATCGCCGAAGAAGAACTGCCGTGGAACCAGATCGTCGGCGCGGGAATGATTCCGACCGACCTCTACGGCATCGAAGGCATTCCGCACATCATCCTCTTCGGTCCTGACGGCACCATCCTGAAGCGCAATCTCCGCGGCCCCGCCATCGGCAAGGCCGTCGCAGCCGCCCTTGGACGTTAGAGAAAAAATAGCCCTGTTTCCGCATTCCCCCGGCGTCTATCGGTACTATGACGCCGAGGGAAAAGTGATATATGTAGGGAAGGCAAAGGATCTGCACAAGCGGGTGGCGCAGTATTTCGTGGACCCGCAGCGGCTCAATACGAAAACCCGCCTGCTGGTGGCGAAGATCGCCGACGCGCAGTACTCCGTCGTGGACAGCGAGGCTGATGCGCTGCTGCTGGAGAACAACCTGATCAAGCAGTACAAGCCCCGCTACAACATTCTCCTGAAGGACTCCAAGACCTATCCCTGGATCTGTGTCACGGGTGGGGAATTCCCCCGGGTCTTCATCACCCGCCGCATCGAAAAGGGCAAGGGCAACCGCTATTTCGGTCCTTACAGCAGCGCCCTGCACGCCCGGGGCCTCGTCGAATTCTTCGAAGAAGTCTATGCCCTCCGCACCTGCAAGCTGAAGATTACGGGCGAGGCCATCCTCCGCGGACGGCTCCGGCCCTGCCTCAAGATGCACATCGGCAAATGCGGCGCGCCTTGCGTCGGCCGGGTATCCCTGATGGAGTACCAGACGGGCATCGACGAGATTGTCCGCATCCTGAGCGGCCGCGGCGGCGAGGTCATCCGGCACTACAAGGCCCTGATGGCCCAGGCGGCGGAGGCCCTCGATTTCGAGCAGGCGCAGCGCTACAAGGAGAAAATCGCCCGGCTCGAGCGTCACTACGCCAAGTCGATCATCACCCAGGCCGCCGACACCGATGCCGACGTATTCTCCCTCGTCTTCGAGGGCGGCGAGGCCTTCGGCAACTTCCTCCGTATCCGGGGCGGGGCGATCATCCAGTCGCTCAACCTCGGTTTCAAGATGCAGATCGAAGAGACGCGGGAGACCCTCCTCGCGACCTTTATCGGCGAGATCGAGGACAAGTTCGGCGCCCTCTCCGGCGAAGTCATCGTGCCGTACCTGCCCGATGTGGAGATCCCCGGGGTCGAATTCCGTATCCCGCAGCGCGGCGACAAGCTGTCCCTCCTCGAACTCAGCGCCAAAAACGCTCGTGAGGCCTTCTCCAGCAGCCTTCGGCAGCGTGAGCACACCGACCCCGACGCTTACCGCCAGTCCGTGATGGAGGACCTGCAGAAGGCCCTCGGGATGAAGGAACTGCCCCGCCATATGGAATGCTTCGACAACTCGAACATTCAGGGGACCCACCCCGTTGCCTCTTGCGTCGTATTCCGTGACGGTGTTCCCTCCAAGAAGGACTACCGCCGCTTCAAGATCAAGACCGTGGTCGGCGCGAACGACTTCGCTTCGATGAAAGAGGTCGTCAACCGTCGCTACTCCCGTATGCTGCAGGAGGCCCCGGACGACATCCCGCAGCTGATCGTCATCGACGGTGGCAAGGGGCAGCTCGATTTTGCCTACCAGGCGCTGCTGGAGTTGGATCTGCTCGAGCGGGTGACAGTCGTGGGCCTGGCCAAGCGCCTGGAGGAAGTAATCCGCGTCGGCGACCCGTATCCGCTGTTCATCGACCGGAACTCCCTGGCGCTCCGCGTGCTGCAGCAGATCCGCGACGAGGCGCACCGCTTCGGCATTACCTTCCATCGCAACCTCCGCTCGAAAGCGGCCATCCACAGCGCCCTGCGGGACGTTCGCGGCGTAGGCGAAAAGACCGAGCAGCGCTTGCTCCTGCATTTCGGCTCCGTCGCCCGGATCGCAGCGGCCCCCCTCGAAGAACTCTCCGCGCAGGTCGGTGCAGACCTCGCTATCCGTATTCATAATTACCTGAATAACAATGAATGAGAAGAAATTCAATAAATGGTTTAACCTGTTCATCCTGTTAGGGATGATCAGCGTCGTCGTCGGTGTCAACATCTTCAAGATGCAGCAGCCGGAGGCGGAAGTGGTTAAACTCCTGGTCGTCACCCTGGGCGCCGTAATGGGCGTTTTCAACTGCGTGATGTCCGCGAACGGCCTGATCTGGAACTTCCTTTTCGGCCTCGTCAACGTCAGCATCTGCGCCTATACCAACTGGGACAGCGGCAATATGGGCCAGTTCCTGCTCCACACCTGCTATTTCCTGCCGATGCAGTTCGTAGGCATCTGGCAGTGGCGCAAGCACGGGGCTGGCAAGAAGGAGGATGGCGGTCAGGCGACGCCGAAGGCCCTCCGGCTCAATCGGAAGCAGTGGGTGATTGTCGCGTCCGGTATCCTCGCCGGCATTGCGGCCGTCTATGCACTCCTATATTATATAGATGTCGCCCGCCTTGGTGCGGCGGATCAGGTCGAGAAGGACAAGATCCTGCTGGATGCCGTCGTAATGGTGCTCAATATCGTCGGGCAGGTCCTGCTGTCGCTGTGCTTCTCCGACTCCTGGTACATCTGGGTGCTGGTCAACATTTTCTCCATTGCCCTCTGGGTCAACCGCTCCCTCGCGGCGGGCTCCGGCGGCTATGGCATCGTAATGGTGGTCAAGTACAGTTTCTTCTTCATCAACTCGCTGAACGGTGTCCGCATTTGGCGTAAACTGAGCCGTCCGGAAGGGGAGAAGAAGGCCTGAAATGTCGGGTTTTTGGCCAAAGATTTTCTTTTTCGGGAATTTTTTCTTTACTTTGTAGCCTGTATGCGCAAAAGCGCAACTCTAATTGAGAGATATTAATTAATTATAAATCTAAACTGTTTTGTTATGACACACGAAGAAATCGTCGCAAAGGTGAAGGCTATCATCGTCGACAAGCTGGGTGCTGAACCGTCTGAGGTGACTGAGTCCGCTAACTTTACCAACGACCTTGGTGCGGATTCCCTCGACACCGTCGAGCTCCTTATGGAATTCGAGAAGGTTTTCAAGGTTAAGATTCCGGATGAGGAGACCAGCGGCATTGCTACCGTAGCCGATGCGATCGCTAAAGTTGAAGAAAAGCTTGCTGCTCAGGAGTAATTCTCCCGCACGGTTTTTCCAAAATAAAAAGACTGACCTTTATCGGGCCAGTCTTTTTTTGTGTCTTATTCCCGGGGAAGGGCGTAGGTGATCGACAGGGTCGGTACCCGGTCGCCAGGACCATCGGGCCCGTTCAGGACGGCCCTGTAGTAGCGGTCTTTGTCGAGTTCCGTGCTCGTGGAGGTCGAAGATGAGGAAGAACTCATCATTGCGGCCATCATCGCGTAGTTATAGTAATTGCTATAGCTGTTGTAGCCATAGCCGCCGTAACCGCCGTAGCCACCATAGCCGTAACCGCCATATCCGTAGCCATAGCCGTTGTAGAGGCTGTTGAGGTAGCTGTAGTAGGCGAGCTGCTGATAGTAGTCGCTGGAGGAATTGCTGGATTCCGTGACGGTCGTTTCGTTGGCCATAATCAGCAGCCAGATATCGTACGACTCACTGTCGGCATCCTCATTCAGGGCGAGCAGCTGCTGCAGGTGATGCGCGATGTCGGGGGAGTAGCAGAGCAGGTCCCTGTGCAGGGTTCCCTGATCCTCCGTACTGGCGCTTGAATCGGACAGGCCGGCAAAGCTCGCGCCGTCTTCCTCGGAAATGATCCGGCAGGTCGGGCTGAGCATCACCGGATACAGGGTTCCGAGCTGCTGCTCGTCGCCGCCATATTCGAACGGCAGGGTAATCTGCGCGCGGCTGATGATCACTTCCGCGGGGTTGCCGCCCTTGCTGCGGATTTCCTCCTTTACGGTCTCGGCGAGGGCATCGGCCTTGATGACGGGCTTGAGTCCGCCACCGCCTTCGACCAGCAGTTTATCCGTTGCCCGGCCTTCCAGGGCCTTGGATTCGTGGCCCGTGATGTTGAAGGCATATTGCGGGAAACGGCTGCCGGCATCCACGTAGGCCTGCTCGTCCAGGAGCGTCGGTTCGCCGCAGAGGAAGACAAAGGTCGTATCCTTGCGCTCTCCGTCATAGGTCGCCGTGAATTTAAAGCGGACGCAGTTGCCGTTGAGGTAGTAGGAGCCGTAAGAAGAGGAGTAGGACAGGCTGCTCAGGTTGAAGAGGTTGATCCGGCCGCCATTCCCCACGGGCGCATCCGCTTCGATGAGGATGCCGGGGAACTTCTTCGTGTAGCTGGTTATCGTATCCAGATCGGCCAGGGTCAGGTCGAAAAAGCGTTCGGCGTAGCTGCGGGAGAAATTGAAGGACAGGGAGTCGTTGCCGTTGAAAACGACGGGGCCGTCGGTGATCGCCGCACCCTTTTTCGGGGCCGAATTCGTACGCACGTGTGCGAGATCGAGCGGCTCGGCCAGCTCATAGACGCGGATATTCTGCAGGAGGTAGCGGTCTGCCTCGTTCGGAACCGAGACCGTATCCAGCGCCGTGGAGAAATGCATTTCGCGCAGCACCGGGTCCGTGCCGAAATCGAGGGTATCGGAAACCGGAACCAGGGTCAGGGCGCAGGAGCGCGTCGTCAGTCCGAACAGTTCGTCACGGACGCTCCCGATGGTAATCCGCTTCGAGGACAGGCCGGTCAGGCTGTCCGCCATCTCCATCCGGATATCGGTCAGGGGAAGGTCTGTCGTATAGATGTCGAAGAGCTGGTTGGAAGCAATCAGCTCTTTGCCGAGATTTTCGTCGATATCGATGCAGGCTGTGACGCCAAAAAGCGCGACTGCGCAGCCACTTAGGAGATTAACAATAGCTTTCACGCTGACACACACTTACTTACTGAGGAGGAGCTGGTCGTAAAACTCGTTGTACTGATCGACGTAGCGTCCATCTTCCTGCGCGGCGGCATTGAAGGGGAGGACCGGCAGACCCAGCTTCTGCGCGTGGAGAATCAGTTCTTCCCCGACCGCGTCGTCGCCGAGAATGACTCCGTCGGAATAATGCTCGGCCAATTTAGCAAGATCCGTGCCCGTGGGATGCTCCCCGAGGGGGGCAAGGTCCTTCGCCGCGAGAGGGCCGAACAGGATCCGGGAGGCGAAATCATCCGGGAAGGACTCCTTCGGTGTATCTCCGTAGAGGGAAAGCACGATCTTGCTCTGCGAGAAGATCGGGTCGTCCCGGTAGGCTTTCTTCAGATAGACGGGCAGCACGTGCGAGATCCATCCCTGGCAGTGGATGATATCCGGGGCCCAGCGCAGCTTCTTGACGGTTTCGAGGACGCCGCGGGCGAAGAAGATGGCCCGTTCGCAGTTGTCATTGAAGAAGTGACCGGCCGGGTCGGCATAGATCTGCTTCCGCTTGAAATAGTCCTCGTTGTCGATGAAATACACCTGCATCCGGGCAGCGGAGATCGAGGCGACCTTGATCACGAGCGGACGGTCGACGTCGCTGATGATGATGTTCATCCCGGAAAGGCGGATCACTTCGTGGAGCTGATGCTTGCGTTCGTTGATGCAGCCATACCGGGGCATAAACGAACGGATTTCCTTGTGCTTTTCCTGAATGCCCTGCGGCAGGTAACGGCCGATATGCGCAATCCGGTTTTCCGGGAGGTAGGGTTCTATCTCGGAATTGACAAACAGGACTCTTTTCACGCTTTCGGCCATAATCTGATCTTCTTAATTCCTACAAAGGTAACAAATTTTTTCCAAAAATTCGATATTTCCACTATCTTTGGGCTTGATTTGCATTGAGGTATGCCGAAAAAAGAGAATAAGATGATGCTGCGGAGGCTTCTCTCCGCCTACCTTTCCTCGGTGATCAGTATCTCGTTGGCCCTGCTGCTGATCGGGATTGCGACGGCCCTCCTGACGGGGGCGCGGCAGTTGTCCCGGCAGATCCGCAGCGGGATGCAGGCGGAGGTGTTCCTCGAAGAGGGCGTGAGTGAGGACGATGCCGCAGCGCTGCTGCCCCGTATCGCGTCGATCCCCGGCGTGGCGAAGGTCGCGCTGGTCTCCGAAGCCGAAGGACGGGCCGAGCTCGAGGCGATGCTGGGAGAAGATTTTCTCGACATCTTCGAGGATGACCAGATCCAACTTCCGCTGTCCTTCTCCGTAACCCTGGAGCCGGATTACGTCGCGGCCGACAGCCTGGCGCTTCTGGGCGGAAAGCTCGAATCCCTGCCGCGGGTGGAGGGCGTCAGCTATCCCGAGTCGTTCATCGAACAGGTGGGGGCCAACTTGCGGAAGGTCACCCTCGTGCTGGCGCTGCTGATTGCCGCGGCGCTGTTCATCTCTTTTGTTCTGATTGGCAACACAGTGAGAATCAATGTGTTCGCACGCCGCTTCACGATCCATACGATGAAGCTGGTCGGTGCGACGAAACGCTTTATCCGGCGTCCGTTTATGCTGCGGGCCCTGCTGCAGGGGCTGGCGTCGGCCCTCCTCGCGATGGTGTGGACGGGGCTACTGCTGTGGCTGCTCTACCGGGAGGCTCCGTCGGTAGCCGCGTACCTGCTCGAAGGGCGGGCTCTGGGCCTGATTGCCGGTGTTGAGGTGGCGGCCGGCGTGCTGATCTGCCTGATCGCGACGCGCCTGAGTATGGGCCGGCTGCTGTCGATGAACAAGGATCAGCTTTATTTCTAGGAATATGGCAAAAGTGAAAGATAACGACAAGAAAATGCCGCTGACGAGTGCGGGCCTCTGGTGCCTACTGGGCGGCCTGCTGCTGATGGTGCTCGGCTTCGTGCTGATGATCGGCGGCGGCAGCGATGACCCCGCGGTGTTCAATTATGCGATGTTCGATACGCAGCGCCTCGTCGTGGCGCCGCTGCTGATCCTGCTCGGGATCGGTGTCGAGATCGTCGCGATTCTGTGGGTCGGGAAAAAGGAGGAATAGGCGATGGATTGGTGGCAAGCATTGATTCTGGGACTGGTCCAGGGTTTGACCGAGTTCCTTCCCGTTTCAAGTTCGGGACATCTGGTGCTTTTCCAGCACCTGTTGCAGACGGATTTCAATCCGGATGCGTTTCTTGGCTTTACGGTGCTCGTGCATTTTGCGACCGTGTGCAGCACCCTCGTGGTGTTCTGGTCGGTGATCTGGAAACTGCTCAAGGGGCTGCTCCGCTTCCGCTATAACGATGAGACCGATTATGTGGCGAAACTGGTCGTTTCGATGATTCCGGTCGGGATCGTCGGTCTGTTGTTCAAGGACCAGGTCGAAGCGCTCTTCGGCGAGGGACTGATCGTTGTCGGCTGCTGCCTGCTCGTGACGGCGCTGCTGCTCTTCCTGTCGGATAAGTTCGGTAGCGCGGCGAAAAAGGCCGCTGTGGAGCGTCGTAACGGCATTTCCTTCGCGCAGGCCTTCATCGTCGGCATCGGCCAGGCCTTTGCCGTGGCGCCGGGTCTTTCCCGAAGCGGAACCACGATCGCAACGGGTCTGCTGACGGGCGTCAAGCGCGAGCGGATGGCGGAATTCTCCTTCCTGATGGTGCTCGCTCCGATTATCGGTGAACAGATGCTGGATGTCCTCAAGAGCCTCTCCGGCGAGGCGGTCCTCTTCGGACCCGAAGTCTCGGTCGCGTCGCTGATTATCGGTTTTGTCGCCGCCTTCCTTTCGGGTCTTTTCGCCTGCAGGGCGATGATTGCGCTGGTTCGCCGCGCCAAACTCTGGTGGTTCTCGATTTATTGCCTCGCGGCAGCTGCGCTCTGTTTCATCCTGCAATAAATGGCCTCCTGCAAGCGCATATACTTCGCCTCGGACACGCACCTCGGGATGGATATTATGGACCCGAAGGCGCGGGAGGCCCGTTTTGTCGCTTTTCTTCGCTCCATACCGGTCGCGGAGACGGAGGCGCTCTACCTGCTCGGCGACATCTGGGACTTCTGGTATGAGTACAAGCACCTCGTCCCGAAGGGCTTCGCACGGGTGTTCGCCGCGCTGGAGGACCTGACCGATGCGGGCGTGAAAGTCTATTTCTTCCAGGGGAACCACGACATCTGGTGCTACCGTTATTTCGAGGAGATCGGTATCCAGAAGATCTTGCAGCAGCCCTACGTTTTTGAGTACGGCGGCAAGCGTTTCTGCGTCGGCCACGGCGACGGACTCGGACCGGGCTTTCACGTCTATAAATGTATGCGCTGGGTGTTTCACAACCGCTTTTTCCAGTTCCTCTTCAGCCTGGTGCCCTCACGCCTGGCCTTCTGGATCGGCAACAGCTGGTCGCGCCGGACGCGGACGCACCGCAAGCCCTATCAGTTCAAGGGCGAAAAGGAACCGCTGTATATCTATTGCCAGCGCTTCCAGGAAAAGAACCCCGTCGATTATTTCATCTTCGGCCACTACCATATGGACGTCGATGTCCCCGTCGGGGACGGCCCGGCGCGTTTGCTGGTGCTGAAGGACTGGTTCGAAGGATCGTCCTACCTGTATTTCGACGGGATGTTGACCCGGGGCGGGTCTTCGTAGAAGATCGAATAGTATAAAGCGGGGAATTCCCCGTTTTCCCATTTTTCCACCAGGCTTTCCACGACGGCGTCATCTTCGCTGGTCGTGGGGTCGTAGCGTTTTTTCAGGTCGTTGTCAAAGAGTTTCGCCACGCCCTGCCAGAAGCCTGCGGCCATTCCGCTCTTGTAGTATTTGATGATTTCGTAGGGGGATTTCCCGATTTCGCGGTCCACGAGCCGGACCAGCAGCTTTCCCTGCGAATAGGTCATATTCCGGACCGGCTTTTCAAACACGTTGAAGAGCTCCTTTTGCGTGCGGTCGACGTAGCGGTCGCGTTTGCCGCCCTTGAGGTTCTCCTCTCCGATGTCGGTCTCCGCCTGCTCGAAAATCTGCTTCGCCACGAGGGCGTAGGGATAGACCTTGTTGAAATTATAGACGAGCTTGTAGAACTGCTTGAGCTGTTTCTGCCCCTTCCGTCCTTTCGGGAACACCCAGATCGGGCCGATTTTGTCGAGAAAGACCGTGTCTCCGTTTTCGTCGAGCTTGTAGCCCATCCAGATGCCGGTCGGTTCGCCCTTCGGGTCGTCGTCGCGAAAGTCCTCGCGGGCGGCCTGGCGCACGCTGCGTTGGGCCGATGCCGTGTCCGGCAGCGCGAGCTGCAGGAACACGAGGAGCAGAAGCGATATGAGGGGCCATTTTTTCATCGCGGCGGTTCGGATTGCAAAGATAGGACCGTTTCGATAATATGCAAAACCCGACTTCGCACGTTAGGCGGCATTAGTGTATGTCGAAAACGCGGGAAACTTTTTTTCAACACGATTTGTAAGTTGCGGGAAAACAGGGAGATAAGTGTTCAAAATCGTGGTCGAAAAAGTTGAAAAATTTTTCAAAAGATGTTTGTTTTTCGAAATAATTTTGTAACTTTGCAGTCCTAAAAATTGGGGTGAGATGCACCAACCAGCTGAGTCTCAATAAGTTAGGGAAAAATTGGAAAATATTTTAAAAGGAATACAGCAATGTTACAGCCTAAAAGAACCAAATTCAGAAGGGAACAGAAGAACCGCATGAAGGGTAATTCCGGTCGCGGAAACCAGCTTGCGTTCGGTTCCTTCGGTCTGAAGACCCTTGAAAACTGCTGGCTTACCGCTCAGCAGATTGAAGCTGCCCGTCAGGCTATTTCGCGTCGTATGAACCGTGAAGGCCAGATTTGGATCCGCATCTTCCCTGTCAAGCCGTTCACCAAGAAGCCGCTCGATACCCGTATGGGTAAAGGTAAGGGTGACCCTCAGGGCTTCGTCGCTCCCGTGACCCCCGGCCGTATCCTCTTTGAGGCAGAAGGTGTTTCCCTCGCTACCGCGAAGGAAGCAATGCGCCTGGCAGCCCACAAGCTTCCGGTCGCCACGAAGTTCGTCGTCCGCCGCGACTATGTTGAAGAATAATTGATTGGAGGAAAAGAAAATGAAAATTTCTGAAGTACGTGAAATGTCGATTTCCGATCTTCGCGACCGGATCGAGGTCGAGCAGCACAATCTCGACACGATGAAACTCAATCACGCCATTTCTCCGCTGGAGGATACGTCGAAATTCAAGAAGACCCGGCAGGACATCGCCCGGATGCTCACCATCCTCGCCGAGAAAGAGAAACAGCAGAACTAAAGTAGAAAAGAAGTCCTATGGAAAGAAATCTTCGCAAGGAAAGAATCGGTATCGTGGTCAGCAATAAGATGGACAAGACCATCGTTGTCGCTGTCGAGCGTCAGGAGAAGCACCCCATTTACGGCAAGTTCGTAAAGAAGACCACGAAGTTCGTCGCTCAGGATGAAAAGAATGAGTGCAGCGAGGGCGATACGGTCCGCATTATGGAGACCCGCCCCCTCAGCAAGACCAAGAACTGGAGATTAGTTGAAATCGTAGAAAAAGTCAAGTAATTATGATACAGCAGGAAACACGTTTACTGGTGGCCGACAACAGCGGTGCGAAGGAAGTCCTCTGCATCCGCGTGCTGGGCGGTACTCACCACCGTTATGCGACCGTTGGCGACAAGATCGTCGTCGCAGTCAAGAGCGCCATCTCCGGCGGCGACGCCAAGAAGGGTACGGTCTCGAAGGCTGTGGTCGTTCGCACCAAGAAAGAAATCCGTCGTCCGGATGGTTCCTATATCCGTTTCGATGAAAACGCCTGCGTTCTTCTGAACAATGCCGGCGAACTCCGCGGTACCCGTATTTTCGGCCCTGTAGCCCGCGAGCTGCGTGAGAATTATATGAAGATCGTTTCACTGGCACCGGAGGTCCTTTAAAAGACAAGAAGCTATGAAAAAGTTACACATCAAGAAAGGCGATACCGTTTTCGTAAACGCCGGTAACGATAAGGGCAAGACCGGTAAGGTTCTCGCCGTTTTCCCGGAGAAGGACCGCGCCCTCGTGGAAGGTATCAATATGGTGTCCAAGCACACCAAGCCCAATTCCAAGAACCCTCAGGGTGGCATCGTCAAGCAGGAGGCCGGCATCCACGTCTCCAACCTGCAGCTCATTGACCCGGCCAGCGGCAAGCCCGTTAAGGTTGGTTTCAAGATGGACGGTGACAAGAAAGTTCGTATTTCCAAAAAATCTGGAGAGGAGATTAAGTAATTATGGCAAAGAAAAGCAACAAACCGGCCGAGGTGCAGGCCCTGCCTGCCGGCTACGTTCCGGAGCTGAAGAAGGTTTATAAGGAAGAGATCGTTCCGGCCCTTGTCAAGCAGTTCTCTTATACGACCGTGATGCAGGTCCCGAAGCTCGTCAAGATCACCCTCAACGAAGGTGTCGGCGACGCTACGCAGGACAAGAAGCTGGTCGAAGAAGCCGCTGAAGAACTCTCCGCTATCGTCGGTCAGAAGGCCGTCATCACCGCTTCCCGCAAGGATATTTCCAACTTTAAACTCCGTAAGGGTATGCAGGTGGGTACGAAGGTGACCCTTCGCGACGTCAAGATGTACGAATTCCTCGAGAGACTGATCCGCGTCTCCCTCCCGCGTATCCGTGACTTCAACGGTATCGCTGAGAAGCTTGACGGCCGTGGCAACTATACCCTCGGTATCAAGGAGCAGATCATCTTCCCGGAGATCGACATCGACAAGAACCCGCGCATCCACGGTATTGAGATTACGTTCGTTACGACCGCGAAGAGCGACGAAGAGGCTTACGCCCTCCTCAAGGCTTTCGGTCTTCCGTTCAAGAAACACAATAACTAATTGAGATATGGCAAAAGAATCAATGAAAGCCCGCGAAGTAAAGCGCGCGAAATTAGTTGCCAAGTATGCCGAGAAGAGAGCTGCCCTGAAGGCTGCCGGTGATTACGCCGCCCTCGACAAGCTCCCGAAGAACGCGAGCCCGGTTCGTCTGCACAACCGCTGCTCCCTCACCGGTCGTCCGAAAGGATATATGAGGGATTTCGGTCTGAGCCGTATCCAGTTCCGCGAGATGGCATCCGCCGGCCTGATTCCGGGTGTGAAGAAGGCTTCCTGGTGATGCAAGATACCGCAAGCTGCGGGGTTTCGACCCCCGGCTTGCATACTTATTTAATATTATAACAACAATCGGATATCGGGCGCAACGAAAGCGCCGGTCCACAAAAAGACAAAACAATGACTGATCCTATTGCAGATTTTCTGACCAGAATCCGTAACGCTTACCTCGCTGGTAAGAAGGTCGTCGAGATCCCGGCTTCCAATATGAAGCTCGCGCTGACGAAGATTCTGTTCGAGAAGGGTTACATCCTGACCTACAAGCTGGTCGAGGGTGAGCCGTTCAACACCATCAAAATCGCTCTGAAGTATCATCCTCAGACCAAGACCCCTGCGATCAAGAAGATCCAGCGCGTCTCCACTCCGGGTCTGCGGAAGTATGCTGACGTGAAGAGTATGCCGCGCGTCCTCAATGGTCTCGGCATCGCTATCCTCTCCACGTCCAAGGGCGTCATCACCGACAAGGAAGCCCGTGAGCAGAACGTCGGCGGTGAGGTTATTTGCTACGTTTATTAATCTAAAACACGTCAAAGAATGTCACGAATTGGAAAACTTCCTGTAAACCTTCCGGCCGGCGTGAGCGTCCAGCTCCTCGACGGCAACGTGGTGAAGGTGAAAGGCCCTCTTGGTGAGCTCAGCCAGAAAGTAGATCCGGCGATCACCGTTGAAATTGAGGGAAATGAAATTAAGTTCACCCGTCCGAGCGACCAGCCCCGCTTCCGCTCGATGCACGGTCTCTACCGCGCGCTCGTCCACAATATGGTGGTCGGTGTCAGCACCGGTTTCGAGATCCGTCAGGAGTTTGTGGGTGTCGGTTATCGCGTGGTCGCCGAAGGCCAGCTGATCAAGATGTCCCTCGGTTACTCCCACGAGATCCAGATGCTGCTTCCCGCTGAGGTGAAGGCTGAGACCCCGCAGGTCCGCAAGGGTGAAAATCCGGTCCTTGTCCTGAAGAGCGCTGACAAGCAGCTCGTCGGTCAGGTTGCCGCCAAGATCCGTTCATTCCGTCGTCCTGAGCCGTATAAGGGCAAGGGTATCAAGTTTGTTGGCGAACAGCTCCGCCGCAAGGCCGGTAAGACTGCTGCCGCTAAATAATCATTAGGAGGATAAGATTATGGCACTCAATAGAATTGAAAGAAGAAGAAGGATTCATTACCGTATCCGCAAGGTGGTCAACGGCACGGCCGAAAGACCCCGTATGGTTGTTTTCCGCAGCAACAAGCAGATCTATGTCCAGGTGATCGACGACGAGCAGGGTGTGACCCTCGTAGCCGCCGCTTCCAACGACAAGGAGCTCGCCGCCCAGACCAAGGGCAAGAGCGGTATCGAAGCTGCCGCCATCGTCGGCAAGGCGATTGCGGAGCGTGCCAAGGCTAAGGGTATCAGCAAGATCGCGTTCGACCGCGGTGGTTACCTTTTCCACGGCAGAGTTAAAAGTTTGGCTGATGCCGCTCGCGAAGGCGGTCTCGATTTCTAATACTGCAGACTATGGCAAATACAAATGTTAAAAGAGTTAAGACCTCTGACCTTGAACTCAAGGACAGACTGGTAGCCATCAACCGCGTAACGAAGGTTACGAAGGGTGGCCGTCACTTCCGCTTTGCCGCCATCGTCGTCGTCGGTGACGAAAACGGTGTGGTGGGCTATGGTCTCGGTAAAGCGAACGAAGTTACCGCTGCGATCGCCAAGGGCGTCGAAGATGCGAAGAAGAACCTCGTTAAGATCCCTGTTATCAACACGACCATTCCGCACGAGCAGGAAGCTGCTTTCGGTGGTGCCCGCGTCTTTATGAAGCCGGCTGCCCCTGGTACCGGTGTCAAGGCCGGTGGTGCTATGCGCGCCGTGTTTGAGTCCGCCGGTATCCAGAACGTTCTGGCCAAGAGCAAGGGCTCTTCCAACCCTCACAACCTCGTTAAGGCTACGATTGCTGCCCTTACCGAGATGCGGGATGCCTATACGGTGGCCGGTCTGCGCGGAATTCCGATGAGCAAAGTGTTTAACGGTTAAAATCAGACGCACTATGGCAAAACTTAGAATTACCCAGACTGTCTCCAAGAACGGTGAGACGAAGCGTCAGATCGCGAATCTCCGCAATCTTGGAATCCGCAAAATGCATCAGACCGTAGAGGTTGAGGACAACGCCATCAACCGCGGTCGCCTCGAGAAGGTTCATCACCTCGTGGAATTTGAAGTTATTGACTAAGGAGGAAAGAAAGATGAAACTTGAAAATTTGAAACCCGCAAAGGGTGCAACGCACAATACCAAGCGTGTCGGTCGCGGACAGGGTTCCGGTAAGGGTGGCACCGCTACCCGTGGTACCAAGGGTGCCCAGGCTCGTGCCGGTTATGAGCACAAGATCGGCTTCGAAGGTGGCCAGATGCCTATCCAGCGCCGTCTGCCGAAGTTCGGCTTCAAGAACCCGACCCGCGTCGAGTATCAGGCTGTCAACGTCGCCGCTCTCCAGGCTCTCTCCGAGGCCCAGGGTGTGACCGAAATCAACCTTTCCACGCTGGTGGACGCCGGCCTTGTCAAGGGCGCGAAGCTCGTCAAGATCCTCGGTAACGGGGAACTGACCGCCAAGCTCGACGTCGCTGCCAACGCATTCTCCAAGTCCGCTATCGCCAAGATTGAGGCTGCCGGAGGTAAAACCACTATCGTTGAGTAACAATGAAGAAGATCATTGAAACCATAAAGAACATCTTCAAGATTGAAGAGCTCCGTACCCGTCTGGGCTACACGTTTATGCTGCTGCTGGTCTATCGCCTCGGCTGCCAGATCGTGCTCCCGGGTATCGACGGCGCTACGCTGGTGGATCTGGGCGCGAAGGCCGATAACAACGGCCTCGTCGGTCTGCTCAATATGTTCTCCGGCGGTGCGTTCGCGAGCGCTTCCATCTTCGCCCTCGGTGTGATGCCGTACATCTCGGCATCCATCGTCGTGCAGCTGCTGGGCATCTTCGTGCCGTACTTCCGCAAGCTCCAGATGGAGGGCGAGAGCGGCCGTCGCAAGCTCAACCAGCTGACCCGTTACCTGACCATCGCCATCCTTCTGATCCAGGCCCCGGCTTATATGCTGTCCCTGCCTCATCAGGATGTCCCGGCCGGCGCCTTCTTCCATTTCGGCGCCCCGACGGCCTGGTTCTCCGCTTCCACCCTGATCAGCACACTCATCCTCATCGCTGGTTCGATGTTCGTGATGTGGCTGGGTGAACGGATCACCGACCGCGGTATCGGCAACGGTATCTCCCTGATCATTATGATCGGTATCGTCGCCCGCTTCCCGCTCGCCATTACGGCTGAGATCGGACAGCGTCTGGCTATCGCCGGCGGCGGTTTCCTCTTCATCATCATTGAATTCGTGGTCTGGTTCTTCGTGCTGGCAGCCGCCATCGCCCTCGTCCAGGCCGTCCGCAAGGTTCCTGTGCAGTACGCCAAGCGTATGATCGGCAACCGTCAGTACGGCGGCACCAACTTCCTCCCGCTCAAGATCAATGCGGCAGGCGTTATGCCGATCATCTTCGCCCAGGCCCTGATGATGCTCCCGATGCTTTTCGCGGGCTTCAGCCCGACCCTTGCGTCGATGTTCAGTGATTATACCGGACTCTGGTACAACCTGGTATTCGGTATCCTCGTCGTTCTGTTCACCTACTTCTACACGGCCATCACGGTCAATCCGCAGATGATCTCCGAGGAGCTCAAGAAGAACGGCGGTTTCATCCCCGGTGTCAAGCCCGGAAAGAAGACGATGGAGTACCTCGACGAGATTATGTCGCGGGTGACCCTCCCGGGTTCCATCTTCCTCGCCTTTATCGCCATTATGCCGGCTTTCGCCCGTATGGCGGGCATCGATCCCCAGTTTGCAAGCTTCTTCGGCGGTACCTCCCTGTTGATTACCGTCGGTGTCGTCCTCGACACGCTGCAGCAGATTGAGGGCTACCTCCTGATGCGCCACTATGACGGACTGATGAAGACCGGCCGGCTTACCGGACGTTCCGGAATGTAGTTTTTTGAAATAAAATCAGAGCAAGATGGTTAAACCGAAGACCGAGGAAGAGATCGAGCTGCTCCGCATCAACGGAGATCTCGTGTCCCGGACGCTGGCGGAAGTCGGTAAGGTCGTGGCCCCAGGTGTGACAACTCTCGAGTTGAATAGGGTGGCCGAGACTTTCATCCGCGATCACGGTGCAATCCCCTCTTTCAAAGGTTTCGAAGGTTTCCCTGCAGCTCTCTGCATCTCCGTCAACGACGTCGTCGTCCACGGTTTTCCGTCGGACTACGTCCTTAAGGAAGGCGACATCGTGTCGGTGGATTGCGGAACGCTCTACAAGGGGTACAACGGGGATTCGGCTTACACTTTCCCGGTAGGGGAGGTGGATGCCGAAACCCGGAAACTCCTGGACGTCACGAAGGCGTCGCTCTACAAGGGCATAGAGCAGGCTGTAGACGGGCATCGCGTCGGTGATATCGGACACGCGGTGCAATCGTATGCGGAATCATTCGGCTTCTCTGTCGTCCGTGAGCTGGAAGGCCACGGTCTCGGCAAGAAGATGCACGAGGATCCGGGTGTCCCGAACTACGGGAAGCCGGGCCGCGGCGCCAAGCTGGGAAGCGGAATGGTGATCTGTATTGAGCCGATGATCTGCGCGGGTACGCGCGGTGTGTATGTCGCAAGAAATGGTTGGGCGGTACACACGGCGGACCACAAGAACGCGGCGCATTACGAGCTTACGGTTGTTGTCCGGAAAGGCCGGGCCGAGCAGCTGTCGACCTTTGATTATATCGAGAAGGACGGTACGATTAAATTTTAAGTGTGACAAACAGTAGATTGAACAACAGCTATGTCGAAACAAGTAGATATTGAACTGGACGGCACCGTCGTTGAGACCCTCCCGAACGCAATGTTCCGGGTCGAGCTCGACAACGGCCACGTCATCCTCTGCCACATTTCCGGAAAGATGCGCCAGAATTACATCCACATCCTCCTGGGTGACAAGGTCAAGGTCGCTATGTCACCTTATGATTTGACCAAAGGAAGAATTACCTTCAGATACAAATAAAAACGCAATACAATGAAAGTCAAAACATCCATCAAAAAGCGCAGCGAAGATTGCAAGATCGTCAAGCGCAAAGGCCGTCTGTACGTCATCTGCAAAAAGAATCCGAAGTTCAAGATGCGCCAGGGATAATCGTCGAACAACAATAAAAAGCACAGTATAAATTATGGCAAGAATCGCCGGTGTAGATTTACCGAATAACAAACGTGGAGAGATAGGTCTGACCTATATCTTCGGTATCGGCCGCAGCTCCGCCCAGTCCATTCTGGACACCTGTGGAATCGATCGCAGCATCAAGGTCGGTGACTGGAATGACGAGCAGGTCGCCGCTATCCGTACCCTCATCGCCAACGAGTACAAGATCGAAGGCGAGCTCCGTTCCGCTGTCCAGATGAACATCAAGCGCCTTATGGACATCGGTTGCTATCGTGGCATCCGCCACCGTATCGGTCTGCCCGTTCGTGGTCAGAGCACCAAGAACAACGCCCGTACGCGCAAGGGTAAGAAGAAGACCGTTGCCAACAAGAAGAAAGCAACCAAGTAAGCGTAGACAGTTATGGCAAAGAAAACTACAACCACCAAGAAAAGAGTTGTCAAGGTTGAAGCCGTCGGCCAGGCCCACGTGTCTTCCACTTTCAACAACGTCATCGTATCGCTCACCAATGCGCAGGGCCAGGTTATCAGCTGGTCTTCCGCTGGCAAGTGCGGTTTCCGCGGTTCCAAGAAGAACACCCCGTATGCTGCCCAGATGGCTGCTGAGGATGCCTCCAAGACGGCTTTCGACGCCGGTCTTCGCAAGGTGAAGGTGTACGTCAAGGGCCCGGGTTCCGGCCGTGAGTCCGCTATCCGTACCATCAACAACGCCGGTATCACCGTCACCGAGATCATCGACGTGACCCCGATGCCGCACAATGGTTGCCGCCCGAAGGGACGCCGTAAAGTTTAATTAACCCTTAAAGAAGAATCACTATGGCAAGATATACTGGTCCTCAGACCCGAATCGCCCGCAAGTTCGGTGAGCCTATCTTCGGAGCAGACAAGGATTTCGAAAAGAGAAACTATCCTCCGGGACAGCACGGCCTCGCCGCCAAGCGTAAAAAAACCAAAGAATACGGTACCCAGCTCAAGGAGAAGCAGAAAGTCAAATATATGTACGGCGTGCTGGAACGTCAGTTCCGCAACACCTACGAGAAGGCTTCCCGTATGAAGGGTCAGAAGGGTGAAAACCTCCTCTTCCTCCTCGAGTCCCGTCTGGACAACATCGTTTACCGTCTCGGTATCGCTCCGTCCCGTCCGGCGGCCCGTCAGCTGGTTCTCCACCGCCACATCACCCTCAATGGTGAGATCTGCAACATCCCGTCCGCCCAGGTAAAGCCGGGTGACGTGGTGGCTGTCAGAGAGCGTTCCAAGAGCCTTGAGGTTATTCAGGACAGCGTGGCTTCCGCAGCTAAGTATTCTTGGCTCGAGTTCGACGCCCACACCCTTACCGGTAAGTTCCTCAATGTTCCCGCCCGCGAAGAAATTCCCGAGAACATCAACGAGCAGCTGATCGTCGACCTCTACTCCAAGTAATCGCAAAACACCTAAAAGAAACATTATGGCAATCTTAGCATTTCAAAAACCGGACAAGGTGATTATGCTCGAAGGCACCGATACCCTCGGCCGTTTTGAGTTCAGGCCGCTTGAGCCTGGCTACGGAACGACGATCGGTAACGCCCTCCGCCGCATTCTCCTTGCCTCCCTCGAAGGTTTTGCTATCTCGTCGATCAAGATCTCCGGTGTCAACCAGGAGTTCGATACCATTCCCGGTGTGATCGAGGGTATGCAGGATATCATCCTCAACCTCAAGCGCGTCCGTGTCAAGAGAATGGTTGAGACCGTGGATAGCGAAACGGCCAATATCGTCATCAGCGGCAAGCAGGAGTTTACCGCCGAGGACATCTCCAAGGGATTGTCTTCTTTCCAGGTGTTGAATCCCGAACTGCATATCTGCTCGCTTGAACCGTCCGTCAAGCTCGAACTGACCCTGACCATCACCAAGGGCCGCGGTTATGTTCCCGCCGACGAAATGCGCGACGAATCGACCCCGATCGGTACGATTCCCGTTGATGCGATCTACACCCCGGTGGTGAAGGTCAACTGGACGGTCGAGCCCTGGCGTGTCGAACAGAAGACCGACTACGAGAAGCTCAATCTTGAGATTCAGACCGACGGTTCCATCTCGCCGAACGCCGCCCTTCAGGATGCAGCCAATATTCTGATCTACCACTTCAAACTTTTCACCGACGACAAGAAGCTCACGCTCGAGAGCCCGGTCGAGACCGAATCCAAGGAACTCGACGAGGAATCCCTCCGTATGCGTCACCTGCTTCTGACCAAGCTTTCGGATATGGGCCTCTCCGTGAGAGCTTACAATTGCCTGAAAGCCGCCGAGATCGACACCTTCGCCGACCTTGTGTCCTACCAGCGGAGCGAACTGATGAAGTTCCGCAACTTCGGCCGCAAGTCCCTGAACGAAATCGACCTCCTCGTCGAAAAGATGAAGCTGTCCTTCGGAATGGATGTCACCAAGTACAATATTGAACCCAAGAAAAAGAACGATTAACAATGAGACACAATAAAGCCGTCAATCATCTTGGACGCAAGAGCGGTCACCGTAAGGCCCTCCTTGCCAATATGGCCAGCTCCCTGATCCTCCAGAAGCGGATCACGACCACCGAGGCGAAGGCGAAAGCCCTCAAGCAGTATGTGGAACCGCTGATCACCAAGTCCAAGGATGACTCCACTCATTCCCGCCGTGTTGTCTTCAGCTACCTGAAGGACAAATACGCTACCGCTGAGCTCTTCCGCACCGTTGCGCCGAAGATCGCTGACCGTCCGGGCGGATACACCCGTATCCTCCACCTCGGTTTCCGTCAGGGTGACGCCGCTTCGATGGTGCTGATGGAGCTGGTCGACTTCAACGAAGCCGCCCTCGCCTCCACCGCCAAGAAGGAAGCGAAGAAGGGTACCCGCCGCAGCCGCGCCAAGAAGGCCGAGGCTCCGGCCGCTGAGGCCCCCGCAGCAGAAGCTCCGGCCGCCGAAGCACCCGCCGCTGAATAAGCGACCCTTCCCCGGCTCCGCCGCGGGAGATCATCCCTCAAAAAGTCCGACAGCGTATCCCGCTGCCGGATTTTTTTGGTATTTTTCCAAAAAAACGCGTAACTTAGAGGGCTAAATACTAAACAACCATTATGGAAGCATTATTCTATGCAGTACCCGCGGCGTCGGTAGTCGCCCTTTTCTTCGCCTGGTGGTTCTTCCACCGGATGATGAAGGAAAGCGAGGGTACGGTGACGATGAAGGAAATAGCCCAGTATGTCCGGGAAGGAGCGATGGCCTATCTGAAACAGCAGTATAAGGTCGTCGTTATTGTTTTTATCGTGCTGGCTGCGATATTCGCCGTTCTGGCCTACTATTTCGGTGTACAGAACCCCTGGGTCCCGTTCGCTTTCCTGACCGGCGGTTTCTTCTCCGGCCTGGCGGGCTTCGTCGGGATGAAGACCGCGACCTACGCCTCCGCACGTACGGCCAACGCCACGATGCGCAGCCTCAACGGCGGCCTCAAGGTGGCCTTCCGCAGCGGCGCCGTGATGGGCCTGACGGTCGTCGGCCTCGGCCTGCTCGATATCTCGATCTGGTGGCTCGTGCTGAAAGCCTTCTATGACCCTTCCGACGCGCAGAACCTGGTCGTCATCACGACCACGATGCTGACCTTCGGTATGGGCGCCTCGACGCAGGCCCTCTTCGCCCGTGTCGGCGGCGGTATCTATACGAAAGCGGCCGATGTCGGTGCGGACATCGTCGGCAAGGTCGAGCAGGACATCCCCGAGGATGACCCGCGCAACCCCGCTACCATCGCCGATAACGTCGGTGACAACGTCGGCGACGTCGCCGGTATGGGCGCTGACCTGTATGAGTCCTATTGCGGCTCCATCCTCGCGACGATGGCCCTCGGTGCCTCCGCCTTCTTCGATGCCGGTACGGCCGTGCAGATGAAGGCCATTATGGCCCCGATGCTGATCGCCGCAATCGGCGTTCTCCTGTCGATCCTCGGCATCTACGCCGTCCGGACCAAGGAAGGCGCCGGCTTGCAGCAGCTGCTCAAGTCCCTTTCCGTGGGTACGAACCTCAGCGCCGTGCTGATCGCCGTGCTGACCTTCGGCATCTTCTACATCCTCGGCTTTGACGGCCAGGGCGGCCTTCCGCAGTGGTGGCGCCTGTCCCTGTCGGTGCTTTCCGGCCTCGCCGCCGGCGTTATCATCGGCAAGATCACCGAATACTACACTTCGCACTCCTATAAGCCGACGCAGAAGCTCGCCGAAGCTGCGCAGACCGGTTCCGCGACCGTCATCATCAACGGTGTCGGCCTCGGTATGATCTCAACGGCGATCCCGGTCATTACGATTGCGGCCGCCATCCTCCTGTCCTTCGGCTTTGCGACGGGCTTCAACTTCGACCTCAGCAACCTGAGCGTCGGCCTCTACGGCATCTCGATCGCAGCGGTCGGTATGCTCTCGACCCTGGGTATCACCCTCGCGACCGACGCCTATGGCCCGATCGCCGACAACGCTGGCGGCAACGCGCAGATGTCCGAGCTCGACCCGGCTGTCCGGGAGAAGACCGACGTGCTCGATGCCCTCGGCAACACGACCGCCGCGACCGGCAAGGGATTCGCGATCGGTAGTGCAGCCCTGACGGCCCTGGCCCTGCTGGCCTCCTACATCGAAGAGATCAAGATCGGCTTCCACCACCTCGCTGAAAAGGGCGGGGAACTGGCGGCTTCCTATGAGAGCCTGTCGCACGCCTCGATTACCGATATCGTTGCGCACTACGACATCTCCCTGATGAACCCGAACGTGCTGGTGGGCGTTTTCATCGGCTCGATGATGGCCTTCCTCTTCTGCGGTCTCACGATGACCGCCGTCGGCCGCGCCGCCTCCAAGATGGTCGTTGAGGTCCGTCGGCAGTTCCGCGAAATCGCCGGCATCCTCGAAGGCAAGCAGCGCCCGGACTACACGAGCTGCGTGCGCATCTCCACGAAGGCAGCCCAGCACGAGATGATCTTCCCGTCCCTGCTCGCCATCATCGCCCCGATGCTTGTCGGCATCATCCTCGGCCCCGCCGGTGTGATCGGCCTGCTCGCAGGCGGTCTCGGCGCCGGCTTTGTCCTCGCGATCTTCCTCGCCAACTCGGGCGGCGCCTGGGACAATGCGAAGAAGTACGTCGAGGAAGGCCACTTCGGCGGCAAGAACTCTCCGGCCCATAAGGCCACCATCGTCGGCGATACCGTCGGCGACCCGTTCAAGGACACCTCCGGCCCGTCGCTGAACATCCTGATCAAGCTGATGTCGATGGTTTCCATCGTGATGGCTGGCCTGACCGTTATGATCCACGTGTAATAGTAAACTTAATCCATAGTCATTCCAATGAGCAAGCACTTCACCCTGCCCTATGACGGCGGCCTGATCGAAAAAGACCTGCCGAAAGGTATCCTGCACTCTTACGAGAACATCCCGACGGAAATCCGCCGCGATACCTTCGTAGCTTCCGCCGAGATCGCCGACCTGATCGTCAAGGCGATCAACGCCGCTCCGTCCGACCGTCTGTTCCGCCTCGGACTGACGACCGGTTCGACCCCGAAGACCCTCTACACCGAGCTGGCCAGCCGCTATGCCGAAGGGAAGGTCTCCTTCCGCAACGTCGAAGTCGTCTCCATTGACGAATACTATCCTTCCGCCGCCGAGGAGCGCCAGAGCCGCAACCACAAGCTCCACGAATCCCTCCTCGACAAGGTGGACATTCAGGAACAGAACATCCACATCCCTGACGGAACCGTTCCTGCGGAAAAGCTCAACGACTACTGCGCCTACTTCGACCGTAACGCCCGCGGTCTCGACCTGCTGGTGATCGGCATCGGCGAAAAGGGTCAGGTCGGCTTCAACGAGGCCGGTTCCTCCCCGCGCAGCAGAACCCGTCTGGTACGTCTCTCCTACAAGTCCCGCAAGCGCCAGAGCCGCTACTTCAGTATGGATATGTCCCAGACCCCGACGACGGCCATTACGATGGGTATCGATACGATGCTTTCCGCAAAGCGGATCATCCTGATGGCCTGGGGCGAGGACAAGTCGGAGGCGGTCAAGGAGGTCGTCGAAGGCCGTCCGAATCCCGGCTGCCCGGCTTCTTTCCTGCAGGTGCACGACCACATTACCTTCTATGTCGACGAGACTGCATCCGAGAATCTCACCCGCGTCGTCGCGCCCTGGCTCGTCGGTCCCTGCGACTGGACCCCGAAGTTCAAGCGCAAAGCCGTCGTATGGCTCTGCCAGAAGGTCGGTAAGCCGATCCTGAAGCTCACGGAAAAGGACTATCTCGAGAACTCCCTCGGCGAGCTCCTCGAGACGTTCGGCAGCTTCGACAAGATCAACATCGACGTCTTCAACGATCTTCAGCACACGATTACCGGCTGGCCGGGCGGCAAGCCGAACGCCGACGATTCGACCCGTCCCGTCGCAGCGACCCCGTACCCGAAGAAGGTCATCATCTTCTCGCCGCACCCGGACGATGACGTCATCTCGATGGGCGGTACCTTCATCCGCCTCGTCTCGCAGGGCCACGACGTCCACGTCGCCTATGAGACCTCCGGCAACGTCGCCGTGCACGACGATGTTGTCCTGCAGCATATGGACGCCGCCTTCCAGCTCGGCTTTGGTGATCATTTCGCAGAGGCGAAAGCCCTGGTCGACAGCAAGGTGCCGGGCGAACCGGAACCCCGCGCCCTCCTCGAGATGAAGGGTGCCATCCGCCGCAGCGAAGCCCGCGGCGCCGTCCGCAGCTTCGGCCTCAACGACAACACCAACGCACACTTCCTCAACCTCCCGTTCTACGAGTCCGGCGGCATTAAGAAGAAACCGCGCACGCAGGCCGACGTCGATGTGATCAAGGCCTTCGTCGCCGGGATCAAGCCCGATATGATCTTTATGGCCGGTGACCTGGCCGACCCGCACGGAACGCACCGCGTCTGCACCGAGGCCGCAATGGAGGCCCTCGATCAGCTCCGCGAAGAAAAGGGCAACGAGTGGATCGAAAAGACCCACGTCTGGCTCTACCGCGGCGCCTGGATGGAGTGGGAGCTCGGCCGCGTCGATATGGCCGTTCCGCTTTCTCCGGACGAGGTCGTCAAGAAGCGCCACGCCATCTTCCGCCACCTCTCGCAGAAGGACATCGTCCCGTTCCCGGGCGAGGATCCGCGCGAGTTCTGGCAGCGGGCCGAAGAGCGTACGCAGAACACCGCCCGTCTTTACAACGATCTCGGTATGGCCGAGTATCAGGCTATTGAAGTTTTCTTAAAACTCTATTAATATGAAAGTCATCATTCGTAATAACTCGAAAGAAGGCTCCCTCTGGGCTGCCCATTATATCGCCAAGCGCATCAACGAGAAGGCCGCCGTTACGGACAAGCCTTTCGTGATCGGTCTTTGCACCGGCTCCACGCCGATTGAAACCTACGCCGAACTGATCCGTATGGTCAAGGCCGGCGAGGTCTCCTTCAAGAACGTCATTTCCTTCAATATGGATGAGTATGTGGGCCTGCCGGTCGAACATCCGGAGAGCTATCACAGCTTTATGCACCGCTACCTCTTCGATCACATCGACGAAAAGCCGGAGAACATCCACATCCTCAATGGCAACGCCAAGGACGTCGAAGCGGAGTGCGCCGCCTATGAGAAGGCCATCGTCGAGGCCGGCGGTTTCGACCTCTTCCTCGGCGGTGTCGGCGAAGACGGCCACATCGCGTTCAACGAGCCCTTCTCCTCGCTCGAGTCCCGCACCCGCGTCGTTACGCTGACGCAGGACACCCGTGAGGTCAATGCCCGTTTCTTTGACGGCGATTTTAACCAGGTGCCGAAACAGGCCCTGACGGTCGGTGTCGCCACGGTGCTCAGCTCAAAGGAAGTGGTCATCCTCGCTTTCGGTTCCAAGAAGGCCCGTGCCCTGAAGGACGCCATCGAAGGCCCGATGTCGCACTACTGCACCCTCAGCGGGCTGCAGGGACATCCCTTCGGCACGATCGTCTGTGACGAGAATTCCATCAGTGAAGTAAAGGTAAGCAGCTATCGCTACTTCAAAGCCGTAGAAGCGGCCGAGAATCTGTAGTCGGGGTGATGTGACTCGAACACACGACCCTCTGCTCCCAAAGCAGATGCGCTAGCCAACTGCGCCACACCCCGAATGGAGTGCAAAAATACAACCTTTTTAGCGCAATTCCAAGCCTGTGATTTTATCCGCTAAAGGCATTACCAAGCATTTCGGTCCCCTGGAGGTTCTCCGGGGGATCGATCTTGCCGTGGACGCGGGCGAGGTCGTCGCGATAGTCGGCGCTTCCGGTGCCGGCAAGACGACGCTCCTGCAGATTCTTGGCACGCTCTCCCGGCCGGACAGCGGCACGCTCCACATCGACGGGACCTCCGTTCTGGACCTTCCGGCCCGGGAACTGGCCCTGTTCCGGAACCGGCGCATCGGCTTTGTCTTCCAGGCGCATCACCTCCTGCCGGAGTTCACGGCCGAGGAGAACGTGATGATTCCCGCCCTGATCGGCGGCGTGAAGGAAAAGGAAGCCCGGGAGCGGGCTCGTGCCCTGCTGGACCGGGTAGGCCTCTCCGCCCGATTGTCACACCGCAGCGCGGAACTCTCCGGCGGAGAGCTCTCCCGCGTAGCCATCGCCAGGGCCCTGGTCAACCGGCCGGCCATCCTCTTTGCCGACGAGCCGACCGGTAACCTCGATTCCCGGACCAAGGAGCAGATCCACGATCTGCTGTTTTCGCTGCGTCGCGACCTGGGGCAGACCCTGCTGCTCGTAACCCACGATCCGGCCCTCGCGCAGCTGTGCGACCGCACCCTTCCGATGCGCGACGGCCTGTTTGTTTCCGAATAATCCCGATCCGATGATCCAACTGATAGTCGAAAGCGGCGCCACGAAGGCCGAATGGACCCTGACCGCGGGCAGCGACATCCGCCAGCGCTTCAAAACCGGCGGCCTCAACTTCTCTTCCGGCGATCCCGCCTATCTCGAAAAGACCCTCCGCGAGGCGCTGAAGGCCCTCGAAGCGGCCCCACAGCAGATCCATTTCTACGCGGCTGGCCTCTTCCCTTCGGATGCGGCGGACTCGCCCTACAAAAGGCTGGAAAGCCTGCTCAAAGGGGCCTTCCCGGAGGCGGAATGCTTTCTGGAGAATGATCTTCTCGCCGCGGCCCGCGCCCTTTGCGGGCACGGGGAGGGTATTGCCGCGATACTCGGGACGGGTTCTAACGCCTGCCGCTATGACGGCAGCCAGATTGTCCGGAAAACCGCTTCCGGCGGCTTTATTCTTGGCGACGAGGGCAGCGCTTCCGCTCTCGGCCGCTGCTTTATCGCCGACTGGATCAAGGGCCTCGTGCCGGAAGAGGTGAAAAACTCCTTCACGGAGCAGGATCTGAGCTATCCCTCCGTCGTACAGGCGGTCTATCGGGGCGCTTCGCCCTCGGCCTGGCTCGGCGCCTTCGCTCCGACCCTTCTTCAGCACTACGCCACGAGCGAATACGTCCATCATCTCGTGGATGCGAACTTCGAAGCCTTCCTCCGCCGCTGCCTGCTCCCGCTCGGGGCCGGAGAGGGCCTTCCCGTCAGCGTGACGGGTAGTTTCGGCTGCGCCTGTCAGCCGATCCTCAGCGCGCTCGGCGCCTCCTTCGGCATCCGTTTCGCGCGCTTTCTCCCGGCCCCGTCCGAGGCCCTGATTGCTTACCACACCGCCCTTTAATCGAATTCAAAGGTCAGGTCCAGTCCGCCGAAACGGCAGGCCTTCCCGTTGTAGCGTTCGATGTAACTGCGCGCGAGTTGCCCGCGCCAGACGATGTCGTCGTACGAACGGTAGGGGATGTCGAGGTCGATCCCGTAACTCTTCGAGTGGATCTTGACGATCGTGGTGCATTTCCAGTTCGTGCGTGTGCCGCCGTCATCTTCGCTGATCATCATCCCGACGCGGTCCAACTGGTCCGTCCATTCGGAGACCAGCACCGTGTTGACCTTCATCGCCGTCCCGACCTGCCCGCGGCGGATCACCACCACGAAATCGGTCAGGCTCGGATTGTAGAGCTTCATCTCCGCCTCCGTTGAGGCCGTGAAGTCCTCTACTGCCCCGACCCGAACGAAGAATTCGGAAGCCCCACGGAACCAGTTATCGTAATTGCGCAGCATCCGGAAAGTCCGAAGGCGCAGGCACTTTTTCCCTGTATCTCCACTCCGGGTCCCAAGGCTGCCGCCTTGCCCCCATTCCGGGTCGTTTTTGCGCAGAACGGAGAGCGTCTGGTACTGCGCGTCGTCGTTGCGGTTGAGGACCCATACGGGCTCTTTTGCGGCCATTTCTTCCGTCACCGTCACCATCTCGATCCCTTCATCGGTGAGGCGGTAGCCCGTGTTGTTGTCGGACGCATCGCCCGGATCGAAGGTGATGACCGGCAGGCTTTCGCCATCCCAGTTCTCCGCCCCCGGCCAATAGAGCTGCGCATCCGAGTCCTGAAGTGCCGCGAGGTAGGCCTCGGGGTCCATTTCGCCGAGCAGGCCGCTCCGGGTCGGCGGCACCTGCCCCCGTACCTGATCGGCGATCATCTCGCGAAGCGGGCGGTCGTACGCCTTCGTCCCGGACTTCGTCTGCAGGTAGGCTTCCCCGACGCCCCGGCCCGGCTCCTCGAAGAGATCCGTCAGCCGGTACTCCTCATCATAGCCGTTGTCCGTTGAGGCGCTCACGGCATCCTGCACTTCCTGCATCTGCGCCGGCGTCAGGGGGAGGGAGGCAAACAGCCCCGCCAGCTCGTCCAGCGGCACGCTGGAAGGGGTCCATACATCATCGGTGTCCGGGTGGTTGCCCACCTGGTCGTCTACTTTCTCGCAGCCGGGCAGGGAAATGAGCCCGGCCAGCATCGGCAGCAGTGCTGCCCGTAAAAACCATTTTTTCATCGTTCTCAACAGTTTTAAGTTTCACGCTGCAAAGTAGAGAAAAAACATCCGTGTACAGAAAATGTACACGGATAAAGTGAAAAAACGGTCTCTGAACGCTATGCAGGCCTATTTTCCGAAGAGGATGAAGCGATTTTTTTCATAAAAATCCTTCACCAGTTCGGTCATCGGATAGCCGCCGCTCCGGAAAAGGGCCTCCGTTTCGCGGCCAAGCACCTCGTTGATCTCGACGATGCCCTTCCCCTGCGGGGCGAGCAGCCGGTCGGCCCAGCGGAGAATGGCCTTGAAATAGACGAGCGGATTCTCATCCGGCACATAGAGGGCCGAGGCGGGCTCGAAATCCACGACATTGCGCCGCAGCAGCGGTTTCTCGGACTGCATCACGTAGGGCGGATTGGCCAGGATCAGGTCGAAGGGACCGAAGTCTTTCGGGAAGTCCTGCTCCGTATCGAGCACGTCCATCTGCAGGAAACGGGGAGCCGTGGCGCCGCTTTCTTTCAGCGCATCGGAAAAGCTCTGCGAGGCGGCAACGGAGAGTGCCGGTTCGGAGATGTCAACGGCCGTCACCTGTACGCCAGGAACGGACAGTGCCACGGTCCAGGCGATGTTCCCCGAACCGGTACAGAGGTCGAGCACGCGCACGGGCTGAGCCTTTTTCCCGTAGGGGAGGCGCATCCGCTTGAAGCGCGAGGCAATCTTGACTGCCTGACGGCAGAGAAGCTCTGTTTCCGGACGCGGAATCAGGACGGAGGGGTTGACCGTGAAGATGCGGCCGCAGAATTCCGTCTGGCCGATGACGTACTGGATCGGCTCGCCGCTGACAAGGCGTTCCATATCGGCCTTCAGGCCCGGGAGCGCCTTCTTCGGGATCGGGAACTTCGGCTCGACGATATGGGTGTAGTTCTTCGTGCCGATGCGCTTTTCGCACAGCATCAGCACGATGCTACGGGCTTCAACGGTAGGGTAGAGGTGCCCGAGACGCTCGGTCCCTTCCTGGATGAACTCAACCAGCAGCATTACGAATTCTCAATGATGGTGGTCAGGAAGGCGGTCATATCCATTCCGGCGGCGCGGACCATCTTCGGTACGAGCGAAGCGTTCGTCATACCCGGGATGATGTTGACTTCGAGGAAATAGATGCCGTCGGGGGCGGAGATGTAGTCCATCCGGACGAGGCCCTTGCAGCCGAGGTGGCGGTAAATGCGGCAGGAAATCTCCTGTACCTTCCGGGCCAGCTCGTCGGGAATCTCGGCCGGGCAGACTTCGCGGCTCAGGCCGTTGTATTTCGCGTCATAGTCGAACCAGCCGGTTTCGGAGATGATCTCGATGACGGGCAGCGCCTTCGGTCCTTCGGCGTCGGAATAGACGGCGCAGGTCAGCTCGTGCTCGCAGCTGATTCCCTTCTCCACGATGACCGTGCTGCCTTCGCTGAAGGCATAGCGGATGGCGGTCGGCAGGTCTTCGGCCTGGCTGACCTTCGTGATGCCGAAGGAGGAGCCGCCGTCGGTCGGTTTGACGAAAAGCGGGAGCCCGAGGCGCTCGACGGCCTTTTTCGAGAAGGCCTCGACGTCGTCGCCCTGGCGGATGAAGGCATCCGGGGCGAGCTTGACGAAATCGACGTCGCGCAGGTAGCTCTTGCAGGCGTATTTGTCAAAGGCCACCGTCGTGACGAAGGCGCTGCAGGTCGAGAACGGGATGCCGAGCATCTCGAAGTAACCCTGCAGCAGGCCGGTCTCGCCGGGGGCGCCGTGCTGCATAATGTAAACGAAGTCGAAGCGGACCTTTTCCGCGAGCACCATCACCGAAAAGTCGGTCTTGTCGATCTCCGGACGGGCCCCTTCCGGGAAGGTGGTCCGCATCGTGCCGGCCTTGCGCATCGCCACGAGGTTCCACTGCCCGTGCCGGGCGAAGATTTCATAGACGTCATAGCGGGTCTCGTCGATCCGGGAAGCGGTGTATTCGCCGCTGCGGCAGGAAATCTCCCACTCCGAAGAGTCGCTGCCATAGATGACAGCAATGGCTTTTACTTTATCCATCTCAATTGAAATAATCTTCTTCATCCGAGGCACCGTCGTGCGCGTCGTTGTCGCCGCCGGTGCAGTTCAAATCCGCGACCAGTTCGTCGCTGAGCCCGAAGATGTCGGTCTCGGAAACGCCGAGCCGCCCGTCCGCGAGCACCTTCTTCATCCAGATGCCCCAGATCGGCAGCGCCGAGTGCGCACCCTGTCCGAGGTTCATCGAAGGATGGACCAGCTTGTCCTCGCCGCCGACCCATACGCCGGCCGTGATCGTCGGGGTGTAGCCGATGAACCAGCCGTCAGAGTTGTTGTTCGTCGTACCGGTCTTGCCGGCGATCTCGCCCTTGAGGTTATAGAAGGCGGGGCTCCGCAGACGCATCGCCGTACCGCCGTTCACCACGCCCTGCATCAGGTTGATCATCAGAGCGGCCGTGCGCGGGTCGATCACCTCGCGGGTCGATTCGTTGAAGCTCGCGAGCAGGTTGCCTTCGTTGTCCTCGATCCGGGTGACAAACATCGGATTCGGGCGCTGGCCCATCGACGGGAAGGTGTTCATCGCCGCGACCATCTCGAAGACATTCTGGTCCGTCGAACCGACGCACAGTGACGGGACCGGCTCCAGGTAGGAGGTAAAGCCCATCGCCCGCAGCAGGCGGACCATCGCCTCCGGCCCGTACTGCTTCATCAGGTAGGCCGAGATGTTGTTCGAGGAATTGGTCAGGCCCCACTTGAGCGTGACGGTCTTGCCGATGGTTTCGCTCTTGTCGGTACTGCGCGGGGTCCAGTCCTTACCGTCAGGAAGAATAAAGGTCTGCGGCACGTTGACCACCTCGTCGCAGGGTTTCATCCCGTTCTGCATCGCCAGCGTGTAGAGGAAGGGCTTGATCGTCGAACCGACCTGCCTGGACCCCTGCTTCACGTTGTCATATTTGAAATAGGTGAAGTTCGGTCCGCCGACGTAGGCCTTGACGTGGCCCGTGCGCGGTTCGATGGCCATAAAGGCGGCGCGCAGATAACTCTTGAAGTAGCGGATCGAGTCGTCCGGGGTCATCACGGTATCGACGGAAACGCCGATCCATTTCTTCGTCTTCTCGTCCTGCTTCCACTGGAACACGTGCATCCGGGTCGAATCCCGGAAGGAACGGTTGATCTCTTCTTCGGTAGCGCCGCGGTTTTTCATCGTGCGGTAGCGGTCGCTCCAGCGCCGGGCCTGCTGCATCGAAGTGGCGATATCCTCCACCTTGACTTCCGAGGCGAACGGGGCGTTGCGCATCGAGCGCTGCTCCTTGTGGAAGGCCGGCTGCAAGTAACCGCCGAGGTGCTCCGCTACCGCCTCTTCGGCATAGCGCTGCATCCGGGAATCAATCGTCGAGTAGATGCGGAGGCCGTCGCGGTAGATGTCGTACTTCGAGCCGTCGGCCTTCTTGTTCTTGTTCAGCCAGCCATAAAGGCCGTCGTTTTCCCAGAGGAGGGAATCGCGCTGGTATTCCTCGATGTGGCGGTACTTCGAACGGTCCGGCTCCTTGGCCGTGAGGTACTTGTACAGCATTTCGCGGAAATAGGGGGCGAGCTGCGTCTTTTCGTTGATGATCTTGAAGCGCTCGAGGTTGATCGGGGTCGTCTTCAGCGAATCCGCCAGGGCCTTATCCAGCGTGCCGGCCTCCACCATACGGCTGAGTACGAGGTTGCGGCGCTTGAGGGCGGCCTCGGGATGGACGCGGGGATTGTAGTCCGTATTGGCGCTCAGCATACCCACCAAGACGGCGCTCTCCTGCGGCTCGAGATCGATCGGCTGCTTGCCGAAGAAGGTCTCGGAGGCGTTCTTGATACCGCGGGTGTTGCTGCCGAACTCCACCTTGTTGAGATACATCACGATGATCTCTTCCTTGGTGTACATCCGCTCGAGCTTCACGGCGATGAGCCATTCGACCAGCTTCTGCTTGACGCGCTTGAGGCTGGAGGCCGGCTTCTCGGTGTAGAGCTTCTTGGCGAGCTGCTGGGTGATGGTAGAACCGCCGCCCTGTCCCTTGTCCATCAGCAGGAGGGTCTTGACGCCGACGCGGGCCAGCGCCTGGAAATCGATGCCGGAATGCTTGTAGAACCGGGAGTCTTCGGTCGCGACCAGTGCGTCAAGCAGGTTCTGCGGCAGCTCGTCGTACGCGACGTACGAACGGTTGCCCTCCTGCCCGGTGTAGAAGCTCGTCAGGACCTTGCCGTCGGAGGAGAAGACCTGCGTGGCATAGGTGATCTTCGGCGCTTCGAGCTCCGACATATCCGGAATCTCAGATAGATTCCATACTATTATAAAGAGGATGAGGACGCCGAGAAAGCCCGCGGCGAAAAGACCCCAGAAGGCCCTGATCAGGGTGCGCTGGGTTTTCGGCGAGAGGCGCTTGCGCTGGTTTCCGGCTGCGGCTTGGCTCATTGCGGTAGGTTTTGGTCAGCTTGCGAAAGATAAATCTTTCGGGAAAAATTCAACTTACAAAAGTAACGAATAAATTTGAAAATTGGCGGGATTGTGCTTTACTTTGCAGAAAATTTGATTCGTAGAATGGCTGAGAACTTAGTGATCGTGGAGTCTCCGGCAAAGGCCGAAACGATAAAGAGATTTCTGGGGAAGGACTTCGATGTCCGCTCCAGTTTTGGGCATATCCGTGATTTGCAGGACAATAAGTTAAGTATCGATATTGCAAACGGTTTCCGTCCCGAATACGTCATCCCGGCGGGAAAGAAAAAGGTCGTGACCGAGCTCAAGCGGCTTGCCTCCGCGGCGAAGACCGTCTGGCTGGCTTCCGATGAGGACCGCGAGGGAGAAGCGATTTCCTGGCACCTGTCCGAAGTGCTCGGGCTCCGTCCTGAGTCCACGCGCCGTATCGTCTTCCACGAAATCACCAAGGATGCCATCCTCCACGCCGTCGAAACCCCGCGTGCGATCGATCTCCATATGGTCGACGCGCAGCAGGCCCGCCGCGTGCTGGACCGCCTGGTGGGCTTTGAGCTTTCGCCGATCCTGTGGCGGAAGATCCAGCCGAAGCTCTCGGCCGGCCGCGTGCAGAGCGTCGCGCTCCGGCTGGTCGTGGACCGGGAGAAGGAGATTATGGCGTTCCGCAGCGAACCTTATTATAAGGTGGAGGCGCTGTTCCATCCGGTGGGCGCTCCCGCTTCGGTCAAGGTGAAGGCCTTCCTCGATGGCAAGCTCGACGGGATAGATGCCGCACGCGCCTTCCTGCAGGACTCCATCGGCGCTACGTACGCCATCGCTTCGGTCGAGAAAAAGGAGGGAAGCCGCACCCCGGCCGCCCCGTTCACGACCTCGACCCTGCAGCAGGAGGCTTCCCGGAAGCTGCATTTCCCGGTTGCGACGACGATGCGCATCGCGCAGGGGCTCTACGAGCGCGGTCTGATTACCTATATGCGTACCGACTCGACGAACCTCTCCGGTCTGGCCATCCATACCGCCAAGAAATATATCGAAGAAGCCTTCGGCCCCGAATACTCCCGCGTCCGGCAGTATAAGACCCGCTCGAAAGGCGCGCAGGAGGCCCACGAGGCCATCCGCCCGACCTACATCGACCGCCTCACGATCGAGGGTACGGCGCAGGAGCAGAAGCTCTACAACCTCATCTGGAAGCGCACCGTCGCCTCGCAGATGGCCGATATGCGCGTGATGGGAACGACCATTGCGATCGCTTCCGATCGCCGCCCCGAGCGCTTCACCGCGCAGGCGCAGGAGATCCTTTTCGACGGCTTCTACCGCCTCTACGCCGAAGGCCGTGACGAAGAGGGAGGAGAGGACGAGACGATGCAGGTGCTGCCCGCCCTCGCCGAAGGCGAAATGCTTGAGGAGAAGGGGATGAGCGCCCTCTGCAAATGGACCGTCGCTCCGCCGCGCTACTCCGAGGCGACGCTGGTGAAAAAGCTCGAGGAACTCGGCATCGGCCGTCCGTCCACCTATGCGCAGATCATTTCGACGCTGACCACCGGCCGCGGCTACATCGTCAAGGGCGACAAGGAGGGGCAGGCCGTCAAGGTCGAGAACCTCAGCCTCAAGGGCGGTGAGATCGTCTCCACGACCAAGACCGAAGTGATCGGCGCCGAAAAGGGCAAGCTGCTTCCGCAGGAGATCGGCATCATCGTGACGGACTACCTCGTCGAGCACTTCGCCGACATCCTCGACTACGACTTCACGGCCCGCGTCGAGAAGGATTTCGACGAAATCGCCGAAGGGGAGAAGGTCTGGAGCAGCGTCATTTCCGAATTCTATACCCCGTTCCACGGCAAGGTGGGCCAGGCGATGGACGACCACAACTACTCGGCCCACGTCTCCCGCGTGCTCGGCGTGGATCCCGCTACGGGACAGACCCTGACAGCGAAATTCGGCCAGTTCGGCCCGTATGTGCAGAAAGGGGAGGGCGAGAACCGGCAGTATGCGAGCCTCGCCAAGGGACAGCTGATCGAGAACCTGACCCTGGCCGAAGCGCTCAAGCTCTTTGAGCTGCCGCGTACGCTCGGACAGATCGACGGAATCGATGTCATCGTGACGACCGGCCGTTTCGGTCCGTACATCAAATACGGCAGCCGCAACGTGTCCCTGCCGCGCCGGAGCGATCCGCTGAAAGTCGATCTCGCTACCTGTGAGAAACTGCTCACCGAGGCGGCGGGAAGCACGAAGGCCGCGGCCCAGCCCGTCGTTCTCGCCAGCTTCGGCGACATCGAGATCGTCAACGGCCGCTATGGCCCCTACCTCCGCTCCGGCGGCAACAATTACAAGATTCCGAAGGGGACGGATCCCGCGACCCTGACCGAGGCGGCCTGCCGCGCGATCATTGGAGAGGCGCAGCCGACCAACTCCTCCGCCCGCCGTACCTCCCATCGTCGTTTCACTCCGAAGAAATAATCCTTCCTTATGGCAGCTACTTATCATATTGACCAGATCGACCAGAAGATCCTTTCCTTCCTCGTGAAAAACGCCCGGATGCCCTTCCTGGAAATCGCCCGCGCCTGCGGCGTTTCCGGAGCGGCGATCCACCAGCGGGTCAAGCGGCTCGAAGCGAACGGCGTGATCACGGGCTCCCGTCTGCTCGTCAAGCCGCAGGCGATCGGCCTGAACGTCTGCGCCTTCATCAGCATCTCCCTTTCCGAAGCGAACAAGTATCCGGAGGTGATTTCCTACCTGAAAAAGATTCCGGAAATCGTTGAATGCCATTTTGTTACCGGAAAGTACGGCATCCTCGCCAAGGTCTATTGCTTTGACAATGACCACCTGATGGAGATCCTCCTGAATACGATCCAGAAGATTCCCTACATCCAGTCCACGGAGACGATGATTTCCCTCGACGAGGCAATCGAGCGCCAGGTCTGGGTCAAGGATTACAAGAATACGAGTTTCTCGGGCGTCAGCCGCGATTAGCCTCCTGCTCCGCAAAGATCGCTTCCGCGAGGATACGGTCTTCCGGACAGGTGATTTTGATGTTAAAGCGTTCCCCTTCGGTCCATTCGAGGGGAACGCCGTTTTTTGCCGCGACGGAAGCGTCGTCGGTAAAGGACGTGTCAAAGGGCTGCGTGTAGGCCTCGATCAGATCCTCCGAGCAGAAGATCTGCGGGGTCTGCGCCCCGAAGAGGACGCTGCGATCCGGGGCCGGCCCGTCAAGGGCCCGCAGGCGGCCGTCCGTTCCCTTTTCCAGCCGTTTCAGGGTGTCGGTGACGGGCGTAACGGGAATCAGCGCCCGGCAGCCCGCCTCCATCCGCGCAAACATCGACTGGATCAACTTTTCGGATACCAGGGGCCGCACGCCGTCGTGAACGGCGACAAGGGCCCCGGCCGGGACACGGGAAAGGGCGGCGCGGACGCTGTGGAAACGGGTAATCCCGCCCGGAACGAGGCGCTGCGGGTAGATAAAACCGTACTGGAGGCAGATTTCCTTCCAATACTCCATCCAGTCCTTCGGCAGCACAGTCACGATATGGATGCCCGGACAGGCCGCGACGAAGCGTTCGAGGGTCCGCAGCAGGATCGGCTTTCCGCCGAGCGGAAGGAACTGTTTCGGCTTTTCCGCGCCCATCCGTGTGCCGACGCCTCCGGCGGAGACGATCAGATATTTTTCCCGATTATCCATAGCGAAACAAAGTTAGCAAAGTTTCTTTTGTTTTTGCTGGAAATCTTCGTATTTTTACAAGTTAAAACAATTCAGGTTCCAATATGGCTTTTTCCTTTCTGACCCAAGAGCTCGCCATCGACCTCGGAACGGCCAATACCGTGATCTTCCAGAATGATCAGATCGTCCTGGACGAGCCGTCGATCGTGGCCATTGACAACCATACGGGCAAGAGCATCGCCCTCGGCCAAAAGGCGAAACTGATGCACGAAAGGGTGAATCCCGGGATCAAGACCGTACGTCCGCTGCGTGACGGCGTGATCGCCGACTTCAATGCGGCGGAAATGATGATCCGCGGCTTCATTAAGCAGGTGAACGGCCGGCACCGCTATCTTTTCCAGCCGAACCTCAAGGTCGTCGTCGGTATCCCGTCGGGTTCGACGGAAGTCGAGATCCGTGCGGTCCGTGACTCTACGGAGCACGCCGGCGGCCGCGACGTCTATCTGATCTTCGAACCGATGGCCGCAGCCCTCGGTATCGGCCTCGACGTGGAGGCCCCGAAAGGCAATATGGTCGTGGATATCGGTGGTGGTACGACCGAAATCGCCGTCATCTCCCTCGGCGGTATCGTCCAGCAGGACTCGATCCGTGTCGCGGGCGACGTCTTCACGGCGGATATTCAGAATTACCTGCGTCAGCAGCACAACATCAAGGTGGGTGAGATCACGGCCGAGAAGATCAAGATCGCGGTCGGTGCCGTCATTCCCGAGCTCGATGTCGAACCGGAGCCTTTCACGGCCCGTGGCCCGAACCTGATGACCGCCCATCCGGTGGATGCGACCGTCAACTATCAGGAGATCGCGCACTGCCTCGACAAGTCGATCGCCCGTATCGAGACCGCCATCCTCCACGTGCTTGAGCAGACGCCTCCGGAGCTCTACTCCGACATCGTTGAGAACGGCATCTTCCTTTCCGGCGGCGGCGCCCTGCTCCGCGGTCTGGATAAGCGACTGACCGATAAGGTGAACATTCCGTTCCACGTCGCAGAGGATCCGCTTCGCGCCGTAGCCCGCGGCACCTGCATCGCCTTGAAGAATACCGATAATTATTCCTTCCTTATGCGCTGATGCCGAAGCCGGACCGAAACCTCAGCAGGATCCTTGTCAACACAGCAATCTTCATCGCGATGGAGGTTGCTGCGCTGCATTTTCTCGCCAACAGCGGCGCCGTGCAGGAGACCTGGCTCGGTCAGCTGTCGCAAGGGTTTCGGGAATACGTCTGGGGAAAGACCGAAAGCGTCAAGCTTTATTTCTCGCTGGATGAGCAGAACCGCCTCCTGTCGGAGGAGAATATCCGGCTGCGGGCGGCGCTCGGCCTTCGCACCGATGCGGAGGCTACGGCCGAGCTGGATTCCCTCCTCGGCACCCTTCCCGACAGCCGTTTCGGCTACATCAGCGCCACAATTGTCAAAATCAGCGACAACCGTGAACACAACTACCTGATCATTGATAAGGGCGAGCGCGACGGCGTGGCCCCCGGGGACGGGATCGTCACGAGCCGGGGCGTAGTCGGGATCGTCGAATCGACGACTCCCCGCCGGGCGGCTGCCATTTCGATGAAAAACCGGCAGATGAGCATCAGCGCCCGTATCGGCCGTGACGGGGCCAGCGGACCGCTCAGCTGGGACGGCCGCAGCAGCCACGGCGCCCTGCTGCGCGACATCCCCCTGCAGAACCGCTTCTCGGCGGGGGATACCGTCTTTACGAGCGCCCATTCCTCCATCTTCCCCGCCGGCATTCCGGTCGGCGTGACCGAAGATGCGCGGATTGTCAACGGCGCAACCTATGAAATCCGGGTGACCCTCTTTCAGGACTTCTCGACCCTGCAGTATGTCTCGGTCGTGAAGAACCTCGCCAAGGAGGAAATCCGACAGCTGGAAGAAGGAGGAGCCAGGCAATGAGTCAGACCCGCATTTCGGCTTTCTGGATGTATGTCATCCTGGTGGTGGCGCAGATGGTCATCTGCAACTACTTCTACCTGGGCTATTACGTGACGCTCAGCCTGCTTCCGGCCCTGATTCTGCTGATGCCCCTGAGCATCGGTACCGCCGGGGTGATGTGCATCGCCTTCGTGACGGGCTTTGCCGTTGATGCGTTCGCAGAGGGGCTCATTGGCCTGAACATCCTGGCCCTGGTCCCCGTTGCCTTCTTCCGCCGGAGAATCCTCTCGCTGGTCTTCGGACCGGAAATCTTTGTCCGCGGGGCGAACGTTTCGATCCAGAGAAACGGACTCGGAAAGGTGATTTCGTCACTGCTGATCGCCCAGGCCATCTTCCTGATCGTCTATATCTGGGCGGACACGGCCGGGACGACACCCTTCTGGTTCGACCTGCTCCGCTTCCTGGCCTCGCTCGTTTGCGGCCTTCCGCTGGGGCTTCTCGCCGAGAACCTGCTCGAAGACAGACCCTGATCTGCGCTGCCTATGGAGAAGATCGGGAACAACCGGCACATCAAATTGGTTATCGGCCTGCTGGTATTTGCGGCCATCCTGCTGGGACGGCTCTTTTACATTCAGGTCATCGACGACCGCTATGCGGAAGAGGCCGTGCGCAATGCGATGGTCTATGAGAGCATCAACCCGACCCGCGGGATCATCTACGACCGCAACGGTCAGATTCTCGTCGGGAACAAGGTGGCCTATGATATCCTCGTGACGCCCCGCGAGGTCGAAGCCTTCGACACCCTAGCGCTGGCGGAGGCCCTCGGCGTTACGCCGGAATGGATTGCGCAGAAGATGGACGAATATGCGCGCGACCGCCGCCGGATCGGCTTCCAGTCGGTCGTGATGATGCGGCACGTGCCCGCCGATACCTACGTCCGCTTCGAGGAGGTAAAATACAAGTTCAAGGGCTTCAAGGGGCAGGTGGGCAGCGTCCGCGACTATCCCTTCAATGCCGGCGGCAACCTGCTCGGCTACGTCTCCGAAGTCAGCCCCGATTACATTGCCCGGGATCCAGACCATTACAAGCCCGGCGATTATGCCGGCCGAACGGGCATTGAACTGGCCCGGGAGAAGGACCTTCGCGGCGAAAAGGGCTACCACATCTATATGCGCAATGCCCGGAACCAGATCGAGGGCGCTTATCGGGACGGTGCCGAAGACAAGGAAGCCGCGCCCGGGAAGGATATCGTGACGACGATCGATGCGCAGTTGCAGCAGTACGGGCAGGAACTGATGGCCGGGAAGGTGGGCGCAGTCGTTGCGCTTGAACCCGCCACGGGCGAGATCCTGGCCCTGGTTTCGAGCCCTTCGATCGATGTGGACGTGCTGTCCGATTTCGGCAAGCACTACAAGGCGCTGAGCGAGGATCCCTACCGGCCCCTGATGGACCGCGCCGTGCAGTCGGCCTATCCGCCGGGCTCGGTATTCAAGCTGGTCAACGGCCTGATCGGCCTGCAGGAAGGCGTGCTGAAGCCCTCTTACACCTATCCCTGCAATATGGGTTACGCCTACACGAAGACCCGCAAGCTCGGCTGCCACGCACACCGTTCGCCGCTCAATCTCGAGGAGGCGGTGATGACCTCCTGCAACGGCTATTTCTGCTACGTGCTGAAAAACATCCTCGAGAACCGGAAATACGATACCATCCAGGAAGCCTTCGGGCAGTGGAACGCCTATGTCCACAGCTTCGGTTTCGGCGAAAAGCTCGGTACGGACTTTCCCTCCGAGTTGGGCGGTACGATTCCGACGGCCGATTACTACGACCGGCTGTACGGCCGCCGGGGCTGGCGCTTCCAGACCATCGTCTCGCTGTCGATCGGGCAGGGGGAGATCGGGGCCACGCCGATGCACCTGGCGAATCTCGCTGCCATCGTCGCGAACCGCGGCTATTATTACATTCCGCACATCGTGAAGGATTCGGAGGACGTGACCATCGATCCGAAATACCACGAGCGGCATTACACGATGGTCGATACGACGCAGTTCGGGAAGGTGATTCCGGGAATGTGGCGGGCGGTCAACGGCGGAGCCGGTTCCGGCGCGACGGCCTGGCGGGTTGCCGTCCCGGGGCTGGACATCTGCGGCAAGACCGGTACCGCGCAGAATCCGCGCGGGGCTGACAATTCGGTATTCATCTGCTTCGCGCCGAAGGACCATCCGAAGATCGCGATCGCGGCCTATGTGGAGGCCGGCGGCTTCGGGGCCAATGTCGCGGCGCCGATCGCTTCGCTGATGGTGGAAAAATACCTGACGGGACGCATTACGCGGCCCGAAATGGAGCGGGAGATGCGGAACAAGGATCTGATGCACAAGGTGAAAAAGGATTAGACGATGCTGCAGGCAAGGGAAAGAGCAATGAAGCAGTCATTCGACTGGGCGCTGGTGGTAGGATACCTGCTGCTGGTGCTGATCGGATGGGTGAACATTTACTCGGCCGGACACGCGTCCGAGCCGGGGTCGATCCTGGATTTCGGCACCCGCGCCGGCAAGCAGTTCATCTGGATCCTGACGGCCTTCGGTCTGGCGGCGTTCGTGCTCTTCGTCTTCAGTGCGCGGCTCTGGGAGGGGGTGGCGGTGCCGGTGTACCTGGGGGTGCTCGTGCTGCTGCTGGCGGTCATCGTGCTCGGCGTTGAGGTGAAGGGCTCGCGCTCCTGGTTCGAGTTCGGTCCGGTGCGCTTCCAGCCGGCGGAGATTTCCAAGATATCGACCTCGCTGATGCTGGCGGCCGTGATGGGCCGTACAGGCTTCAAGATGGGGCGCGCGAAGGACCTGATGACCGTCGCCGCGGTGCTCGCCGTGCCGATGCTGATCATCCTGGCGGAGAAGGAGACGGGGTCGATGCTGGTGTATCTGGGCTTTCTCTTCGTGATGTACCGGGAGGGGCTCAACGGCTGGATCCTGTCGCTGCTGGGTTCGGCGGTGCTGCTTTTTATCCTGACGCTGACCTTTTCGCCTTATGTCGCCATCGAGGTGCTGCTGGCGATTGCCGTGCTGTCAAACGCCGCCGTCAGTCGCTGCTTCTGGCGCTGGATCCTCTGGGGCGGCTTGCTGATCGGAGGGATGGCGCTGCTGCCCTGGTTACAGGGGTGGCTCCATTGGACGCGGCCCGCTGCGCTCTGGGTGTTGCTCGGGGTCATTTTCGTGCTGCTTTCCGTCGTGCTGTACCGCTGTTTCCGGAAGAAGAACCGCTTCCTGCTGATGACCAGCGGGGCGGTCATCCTGGGTCTTCTGCTGATCTTTTCGGTGGACGTGATTTTCGAGCACGTGCTGCAGGATCACCAGCGCAAGCGCATCGAAGTGCTGCTCGGCATCAAGGACGACCCTTCCGGGGTCGGCTACAACGTCCATCAGTCGATGATCGCGATCGGATCCGGCGGTGTGGACGGGAAGGGCTTTATGCAGGGTACGCAGACGGTTTTCGGCTTCGTACCGGAGCAGTCCACGGACTTTATCTTCTGTACGGTAGGGGAGGAATGGGGCTTTTTCGGTTCCCTTGTGGTGATCGGGCTGTACCTGTTCCTGATCTTGCGGATCCTGCACAATGCTGAAGCCTCGCGTGAGGCCTTTACCCGAATATACGGCTACTGCGTCGCCTCCTGCATTTTTATGCACCTGTTTATCAATATCGGGATGACGATCGGCCTGATGCCGGTTATCGGGATCCCCTTGCCCCTGTTATCTTACGGCGGATCCTCCCTCTGGACCTTTACGGTCCTGATCTTTATCTTCGTCGCCCTGGATCACCAGGAAAAGAAGTATTTCTAAGGCTATTCGCTAACGGTCATTTCGCAGGCGGTGCAGTCGAAGCCGAGGCGGAGCCGGCGGCCGTTGTTCAGCAGGAAGAGGGGCCCGCGGTAGCGGGTTGAGGCGTCTTTCAGGCACATTCCGAGCTCATAGCGGATGCAGTAGCGGCTGCGCATCAGTTCCGCGCCCGCCCGGTGTGTGCATTCATAGGCCGCTTCGAAATCCGGCGCGCCGGCTTCGGCGTACACGGAGCGGCTCAGCGCATTGGACAGATTGTATTTGTATCCCGCTTCCGGCGTGCCGGAAAATGCGCCTGTGGCGGCGTGGAATCGGGGCTGGGGATTGCCAGCGAGGGGCGTTGCCTCCAAGTGTTCGGCCAGTTCGCGGCGGAGCGCATTCAGTGCGGACGCCGGCAGGAGCGGCAGGGGATCCGCGGAGGCGATCTCCGGGAGGAAGCGGAAGATAGCGGCCGTTTTGCCCAGCTGCGAAAGGATCACCCCGCGCATCCGCTCCTGGTTCTCCGCCAGGGGGGAGGCGGCGCTATCCAGCGGCAGCGTTGCGACACGTCCGTCGGTCGAGCGGGCCATGGCGGTCCAGCGTCCCCCGTCCGCCTGCAGGGAAAGCCGCACCGGAATCAGCCGGCGGCAGGGTTGGGCGTCCAGGGTCCGTTCAAAGGCGGTGCTGATGTTGCGGTAGAGTGTGATGCCGGGTTTGAGGCCTTCAACGCCCCGGCCGGTACGGATGGTCGCCCCGGAGCAGACATCGCCACGGAAGCCGATGACCCCATCCGGCCCGCCGGGAAAGGCGAATCCATCCCCGTTGGCGAGCGAAATGCCCGGCTCGAGGGCCAGGGTCAGGTTCAGCGATCCATCTACGGAAGGACGAAGTGAAAGGACGCGCCCAACCTTCTCGCCGAGGAATTTCGGCGCATCGGCGCTGGACCAGGGGCGCTCGCGCCGCCCGTCCAGGTACAAGCGCGTATAGCCCCGCTGGAAGGTCTTCTGCAGGTCGGGCGTGAAACCCTCCTCGACGCGGCCGAACGAAGCGCGGCAGTAGCGATCCGGGTAGCGCGCCACCAGCGCATCCAGCGCCTGTGAATAGGCCCGGACGACGTTCCGGACATAGGAAACGCCCTTAAGCCGTCCCTCGATCTTGAAAGAGCAGACCCCGGCGTCCGCCAAGGCTTCCAGGTCCTCGAGCAGGTTGAGGTCCCGCAGCGACAGTAGGGCCTTGTCGCGCAGCAGCACCTTCCCATCTCCGTCGATGAGGTCATAGCGGGACCGGCAGGCCTGCGCACAGGCGCCGCGGTTGGCGCTCCGGCCGGTCAGCAGCTCGGAGAGATAGCACGCACCGCTGTAGCAGACGCAGAGGGCGCCGTGGACGAAGCACTCGATCTCGCAGGAAACGGCGCGGCGGATGGCGCGGATTTCCTCCAGCGACAGCTGCCGCTCGGGAACGATGCGCGAAAAGCCGAGCCCTTCGAGGAAGGCGGCCCGCTCCGGTGTACGTATGGCGCACTGGGTCGATGCGTGAAGGGCAACGGGAAGGCCTTCGCAGAGGGAAAGCAGGGACAGATCCTGTACGATCAGCCCGTCGGCGCCGGCGTCCACCAGCTCCCGGACCATCTTCTGGGCCTGCGGGAGTTCCTCCTCGAGCAGGATGGTGTTGACCGTGACAAAGATCCGGACGCCGAAACGATGCGCATAGCGGCAGAGTTCCCGGACGTCTTCAATGCTGTTCCCGGCAGCCTGCCGGGCCCCGAATGCAGGTCCCGCCATATACACCGCATCGGCACCGCAGTCGATGGCTGCGATGCCGACGGAAAGGTTTCTTGCGGGCGCAAGCAGTTCGAGGGGTTGCATTCGGCGCTACTTGCTCAGTTTCTCGATTTTCTTCTTGGCGCTTTCTTTCTGCTTGTCGTTGCCGATTTCGGCCACCTTCTTATAGGCTTCGAGGGCGTGGGTCTTGTCACCGAGCTTTTCGTAGCAGGAAGCGATGTTGTTCGTGATGTTGGCGAGATCCTTGGCATCCGGCTTCAGTTCGAGATACTTCTGATAGCTCTCGAGCGCCTCGGCCCATTTTTCGGTACCCCGGGCGCCGGCACCCAGCAGTTTGTATGCATTAGCGCTTTCCTCATAAGAGAGGGCTTCCTGGGCGAAATCATAGACCTTCTGGAAGGCGGCTTTCTTCGCGGCCGGATCCTGCTGGGCGTTGGCCTCTTTCTGGGCCTCGGTAGCCTCTTTGCAGGCGATATGGGCCAGGCGGCCCTTGGCACGGTCGGCATCGCCGAGCTCTTCCAGCTGATGCAGCAGCACCTTGGCGCGTTCGAGGTCGGTATCCTCCAGCTCTTTCGCGAAATAATAGGTCGCATCCTTCCACAGGTTGGTTCCCTTTTCAACGATTTCCGCGTTTTCGAATTCCTCGGCGAGGGCCACCAGCTCCGGCGCCGCGATCAGGCACTCCTCGTAAGCGGAGGCGTTGTATTTTTTCACCAGGAGGGAGTAGGTGACGTTCGGGATATAATTCTTGCAATTGGCGAGAATCTCGGCATCCTCACCGGATTCCAATACGAGGGCATAGGCCTTCTGGAAGGCTTCCAGAGCCTGATCCAGCTCTCCATTCTGATAGGCGGAAACGCCCTGGTTGTAAATGTCGGCTGCGCTTTCTTCATTCTGGGCGAAGGAAATGCCCGCACTCATCAGCAGCGTGGCGAAAACAAGAAGAATCTTTTTCATACTCTTTACTTAATCAATGATATTGCACAAAACTTTGCAAAATTAGCAAATAAATGTCGTACTTTTGCACCATCAAAGCGAAATTGCGTATGAAAGCGACGCTGCGACATATCCTTTCCGCCGTGATGGGCGGGCTCCTTTTTGCAACAATGGTGCCGGCGCAGACGGTTCCCTCGCTCAAGCAGTCGGACCGTATCCATACCGGGACCCTCCGCTGCGGCATCCCGTATTACCTGGCGGTCGGGAGCGCGGAAGCGGGACTGATGGACGCCGCCTTCATCTGCGACACCGCCGCAGCGCCCGATCTGAGGCTGCTGCTGGAGGATCTGCCGCATTTCCCGAAGGAGGGCCGCAGTCCCTGGCGCTTCCTCGCCTCGCACGGGGCTGGAGCAGGGGAGAGGGGCTATATCAGCCGTAGCGGCGCTTCGGCCGTCTTCCGCTTCGAAGGCCTCCACGTCACAGATCCTGGCGTCCGGGATTCGACCCTGCTTCTGCTGATGGATCTCTCGCTGGCGACCCCGGGCGGCAGCCACGCCTTCGTTCTAGCGGGCGACCTGGAGCCTGCGACCGTCCGGCGCGAACTGGAGCTGCTTTCGCTGGTGCTCCCGTCTGGATCGCCCCAGGCGTTTACCGACAGCTACCAGTGGCAGCCGGCCCCGACGGCCCGTTTCCGTCGCCTTCCCGGCGGCGCCTTCGCATCGGTCGAGGTACAGTATCGCCTGCCGCGCGTTCCCAAGGAGGTGCTGAATACCGTACAGCCCTATGTCTCATCGCTTTATGCGCACTCGCTCGGCCTGATTCTCTACCGCCGCCTGCGGACCGCCTGCCTGTCGGAGCACATTCCCTATGGCCATATCGACTACCATTTCCGTTCGACGGGGGAAAGCGACGGCGACGAGCTGTTCAGCCTGCGCGTCACGACGGATGAGCCGAATGTGGACCGCGTCGTGGAACTGCTCGGCCGGACCCTTTCCGCGGTGGATCGCCGGGGCGTACTGGAGGCTGAATTCGCCGACACGAAGGATGAGATCCAGGCCCTGGTCCGTCGGCAGGGCGCGCATCAGATGTCCAACGCCGCCCTGACGCAGCAGTGCATCTCCTCCGTCCTTTATGGGACCGATCTCGCCTCTGCGCCGGAAGTGGCGACCTTCCTGACGACCCGCGATATCGCACCGGAAAAGGAGACGGCCCTGTTCAATACCTACGCCTCGGCCCTTTTGGACAGCGCCGCCAACCTGACCCTGCTCGTCTCGGGCGGCAGCGACCCCGATCCGCTCGATCGCTTCCGTCAGGGCTGGAGCCGCCGCGACAACTACGTCTATTCCTACGTCAAGAATAAATCCGACAGCCGCAACCTCTCCGTCACGCCGGTCAAAACCAAGGTCCGCAAAACCGCCACCGACCCGATTTCCGGCGGCGAAATGTGGTTCTTCGCGAACGGGACCCGGGTCGTGTTCAAGCACACGGATTCCGAATTCGGCCGCTTCCATTACGGTTGGGTGCTGCGTGGCGGCTATCCCGAGGTCCCGGGTCTTTCCGACGGCGAAGGGCCCTTCGTTGGTGATATGCTGCGCCTGAACTATGTCGGCTCGATGAAGGGCATCGACTTTTTCAATATGCTCCACGCGAACGGCATCACGATGGATCCCGCCGTTTCGATGCAGGATCTGCGTCTGAGCGGCGAAGCGCCCAGTAGCGAGCTGGAGCTTGTCCTGCGATCCCTGCTCGAGGTTGCGCTCTGCCGGAAGCCGGATGCGAGTGCCTACGAGACCTATCGCGAGAATCAGCGGATCCAGATCGCCGCCGATGCGGAGGATCCCGCTACCACGATGTGGAACACCCTGTATCCCGGCTATCGCTACCGGGGCTGGAAGGAGGCCATCGCCTTGGAGGATGACTCGCTCGCCGTCAAGGCCGATCGCTACTTCACCGAAAGCTTCTCCCGCCACGCTGAGGGCATTCTGGTGCTGGTCGGGGATCTCGAATCCAGCCGGACGCAGCGCCTGCTGAGCAGTTGGCTCGGCGCACTTCCGGCAACCCCCGAGGCTCCGCTTCGTCCCGTTTCCATTGATTATCAGCCCCGTTCGGGCGCGCTGACCCTGTATCGCCAGGCCTCCGCCCCCGAAGAGGCGGAGTGCTCGCTGCTCGCCGAGATTCCGCTGCTCTACACCGCGGCCAACGTCCGGATCCTGCAGATGACCGGCCTCTGGCTTTCCGACTGTCTGGATGAGCTGCTGACCGAATCGGGTCTTCACGCGAGCGTGGAAACCGGCTTTACCGGCTATCCCGAAGGTCGTGCCCATATCCTGATCCGCGCGAAATCCCTTCCGGCGGCCTCCCTCCCTTCGGGCATAAACCCGGTCGATCCGGCTGAGGCCCGACAGGTCCTGCGGCGGGCCCTGGCCTATGCGGCGAAGGCGCCGATGGCAGCGGGGCGGCTGGAGACATACAAACGCCAGGTCGGTCAACAGGTCGAAGCTTCCCTTGCGCAGGGAGCGTCGCTGGTGGATGCCGTAATGACCCGCTGCGGAGAAGGCAAGGATATGATTTCCCGCTATAAACAGTACATCGGCGCTGTCACGGCGCAGGATATTCAGAACCTGATCGGGGCCCTTGCCGAAGGCGCCCGGGTCGAATACGTCCGCGAATGAAACGGGATGAGGCATATAATACGATTGTCGAGATCGGGGATGTCATCGTTTCTTCCGAGGTCATCACCGAGTACTTCGCCTGCGACTATGCCCGCTGCAAGGGCTGCTGCTGCATCATCGGCGACAGCGGAGCGCCCCTTCGCGAGGAGGAACTCCAGCCCCTGGAGGACGGCTATCCGGCCTACAGCGCGCAAATGACCCCCGAGGGACGGGCGGAGATCGACCGTATCGGCTTTTTCGACATCGACCGGGACGGGGACCTTGTAACGCCCTGCATTCCCGCCGCGGACGGTAGCCCTTCCGGCGCCTGTGCCTATATGTACAAAGGGGAGGACGGCGGTTGCCGCTGCGCCATCGAATCCTGCCATCTCGCCGGCGGCTGCACCTTCCGCAAACCCATCTCCTGCAGCCTCTACCCGATCCGGGTTACGCAGCTCGCGCCCGGACGCGAGGCCCTGAACCTGCACCGTTGGGCCATCTGCCGCGAGGCCTTTGAAAAGGGGCGCCGCGAAGGGATCCGGGTGTACTGCTTCCTGCGCGAGCCGCTCATCGCCCGTTATGGCGAGCCCTTCTATGCGGCGCTGGACGCCGCTGCACAGCATCTGCTAAAAACCGAAAAGATATGAAAGAAGAATTCAAGACCGTGGCGACCGCCATCGACAAGATCGGCGCCGACATCATTGCCGAACGGCTCATCAGCGCCGGGATTCCGGCAGCCGTGATGGGCGGCAGTTCTCCCTATCCTAGCCTCGGCTTTTCCGCCCGGCTGGAGATAAAAGTAAACGCGGCCGATTACGACCGCGCTCTCGCTCTCCTCGCAGAAGAGGAGGCTTAAATCAGTTCCCGGATAATCTCGTCGGAGACGAAGAAGCGCTCCTCGGGGATGCGGAGGTATCCGTATTCCTCGGCCGGGATGAGTGCGCCTTCTTCGAGCAGACGATCCAGGGCTGCGGCGTCCGTATGGTCCCGCAGCCATTTTTCTTCTATGCCGCGCGCCGTACGCAGGGACAGCATCACCGTTTCGATCCGGACGGCATCCGGCGAGAGGATCTCCTCGGAAGGCGTGTAATCCGTCAGCTGGTTGCTGTTCCAGAAGCGACGGTCCTTGCCGTTGAATGAATGCGCCGAAGGGCCGAGGCCGACATAGGGGAGGCGGGCCCAGTAGCCGCTGTTGTGGCGGGCCTCATAGCCGGGAAGGGCGAAATTCGAAATCTCGTAGTGCCCGTAACCGGCGGCCTTGAGCTTATTGCAGAGGATATCGTACTGCCGGCGGCACTGCTCTTCGTCCGCTTCGACGTAGCGGCCCGAGGCGACCATCTGTGCCAGGGCGCAGTCGCCCTCGACGGTCAGCTGGTAGCAGGAAACGTGCTCGGGACCGAGCGCGACCACCTCGTCGACCGTCTTTCCCCATACCTCGTCGGAGAGATGCGACAGTCCGAAAATCAGATCCACGCTGATGTTGCCAAAGCCCGCTTCCCGGGCCATCCGGAAGGCCTTCCGGGCGTTTTCCGCATCGTGGCGCCGGTTCATCCAGCGCAGCATCCCGTCATCCAGCGACTGGATGCCGATGCTCAGACGGGACACCCCGACCGCGCGAAGGTTCCGCAGATAATCCGCCCCTTTCTCGACGATATCCTCCGGATTGACCTCCATCGTGAACTCCTCGTAGGGGGCCCCGTGCCCGAGTTCCTGCAGCTCCATCAGGATGGGCAGCAGGTCCTCCATCGGCAGGACCGACGGCGTACCGCCGCCGAAATAGAGCGTATCCGCGAGGAAACTGTCCTCCGACAGCAACTCCTCCTTCCGCCGCCGGATCTCCCGGCAGATGGCATCCGAATAGGAATGCATCGGGAGCCCGTCACCGCCGGTAACGAGCTCCGAGTAAAAATCGCAGTAAGTGCAGAAGCGCTTACAGAATGGGACGTGGATGTAGATCATAGTCCCGGAAAAAGGCTACTGTACGAGCAGCTTGCCAGCCTCCAGGTGCGCGTTGACCGCGACGGCGACGAAGGCCAGGACGATAATCGTGCTGACGATTACGCCGATGACTTTCAGGCGCTTGAGCCAGATCTTGTTGTTCCAGCCGATGGTCTGGAACATACTCCAGAAGCCGTGGTTGAGGTGCAGCCAGAGGGCGCAGAACCAGACGATGTACAGGCCGAGGACCACCGGGCTCTCAAAGGTCTTCATCAGGAGCAGGTAAGGATTCTCCTCAGCGCCGTTGCCAACGAAATCCTGCAGCTGCATCTTCGCCCAGAAGTGCGTCAGGTGGAAGCAGAGGAAACCGAGGATGATGATGCCGAGCACAAACATATTCTTGGCGGACCAGGAGTCGGTCTTGGCCTTGGAGGCCACCTCATAGCGCTTCAGACCGCCGCGCTTGCGGTAGTTCTCGACGCTGAGCCAGATACCGTAGGCGATGTGGAGGATGAAACCGAGCGCCAGGATCGGAACGACGATGTCGATGAATGAGGTGGACATAAAGTCGCAGCCGAGCTTGAAGTAACCGTCTCCGGTGGAATACAGCTCTTCGTCGATGGCTACGTTGCCGAACTGACCCTTGAGGGAATCGATGACGGAGAAGAAGTTAATGGTTCCGTGGAGAAGCAGGAAGAGGATCAGAAAAGCGCCGGATACGCTCTGGATGAACTTCTTGCCGATGGAAGATTTGAGAAAGCTAGCCATTGGGTTATTTCGTTTTGTTGATTTTTTCGCGTTAAATCGTGCAAATATAAATTCTTTCCGGCAAGAAAGAAAATTTTTCCCCAAAAAAACACTACATTTGTAACTCCACAGAAAGGATTGTATCAATATGTACAAACGCGTATTACTCAAACTCAGCGGCGAGTCCCTCGGCGGACCGGCCGGGAAAGGGCTGGACACGGAAAGCCTGCACAAGACCGCAAAGGAAGTCGCTGCAGCGGCTAAAGCCGGTCTCCAGATTGCGATCGTCAACGGCGGCGGAAACATCTTCCGCGGCCTTCAGGGTACCGGAAAGGGCTTCGACCGCGTCGACGGCGACAAGATGGGGATGCTGGCGACGGTCATCAACTCCCTCGCCCTGTCGATGTTCATCAAGGAAGAAGGCGTCGAAGCGAAGGTCTTCACCTCGACCCCGATGGAGCCGATGGCCGAATACTATATGCGGGACAAGGCCGTCGAGGTGATGGAGCGGGGCGGCATCGCCCTGATCGCCGGCGGTACGGGCAATCCCTTCTTCACCACGGACTCCGGCGCGGCGCTCCGGGCCCTGGAGATCCGGGCGGACGCCCTGCTTAAGGGCACCCGTGTGGACGGAGTCTATACGGCCGATCCCGAGAAGGATCCGAGCGCAACGCGCTATACGGAGCTCAGCTTCGACGAGGCGATTTCGCGTCACCTCAAGGTGATGGACCAGACGGCCTTTGCCCTCTGCTCCGATGGCGATATGCCGATCATCGTCTTCGATATGACCCGTCCCGGGAACCTCACCCGTATTCTCGCCGGCGAACCCGTCGGCACCCTCGTGCATAAATAAAAACCCTGCGATATGTTACCGAAAGCAAAAGAAATCGTTGATGCGGCTGACGCCAAGATGAAGGATGTGGTCGCCTACCTCGAAGAAGACCTCAAGACCTACCGTGTCGGCAAGGCCAACCCCTCCATTTTCAACGGCGTCGTCGTGGACTACTACGGCAGCCCGACCCCGCTGAACCAGGTCGCCTCCATTACGACCCCGGATGCGAAGACCCTCGCCATCCAGCCCTGGGAGCGCAGCCTCATCGGCAAGATCGAGAAGGCGATCCTCGATGCGAACCTCGGCCTGACCCCGTCGAACAACGGTGAGGTCATCCGCTGTATGGTTCCGGCCCTGACGGAAGAGCGTCGCCGCGACCTGATCAAGAAGGCCAAGGCGGCCGGTGAGACCTCCAAGGTCGGCGTCCGCAATGCCCGCCGCGACGGCATCGATCTCCTCAAGAAGGCGCAGAAGAACGACGGCCTCTCCGAGGACGGTGAGAAGGAGGGCGAGGACGAGCTCCAGAAGGTGACCGACAAGCGCGTCAAGGAAATCGACGAGCTGATCAGCGCCAAGGAGAAAGAAATCCTGACGGTCTAAGTCTTTTTATGCGTACGGCCATCCAAGGCTATCAGGGCTGTTTCCACGAAGCGGCAGCCCGTCTGTTCTACGGGCCCTTCGGAACGGTTCCGGAGAGCGTGGAATGCGACACCTTCGAGGACCTGTTCAAGGCCCTCGACAGCGGGAAGGCGGATTCGGCCGTAATGGCGATCGAAAATACGGTCTCCGGCGGTCTGATCCGCAATTTCGAGCTCCTGCGCTCGAGCGGACGCAAGATCCGCGGCGAGGTGTACCTGCAGATCCGGCAGAACCTGATGGCCCTGCCCGGGCAGCGGCTCGAGGACATCCACGAGGTGCGTACGCATTATATGGCGATCAACCAGACCCGCTCATTCTTCGAGCAGACCTGCCCTTGGATCCGCCTGACCGAGTCCGAGGATACGGCAAAAAGCGCCGCCGACATCGCCCGCGGGCAGCTTCGGGGCATCGGCGCCGTCGCCTCCTCCCTCGCAGCCGAGATTTATGGGCTCGAGATTCTGCAGGGCGGCATCGAGACCTACAAGCAGAACTTCACCCGTTTCCTGATCTTCGACGACAACCTTTCCGTGCCGGAAGAGAAGATCGACAAGGCGACCCTCTGCTTCACCCTGCCCCATAAGCCGGGTGCGCTTGCGCAGATCCTGACGATCCTCTCCTTCTACGATATGAACCTGACCCGGATCCAGTCCCTGCCGATACCGGGTCGGCAATGGCAGTACTTTTTTTACGCGGACATCCGCTTCGATTCCCTCGAGCGCTATCGTCAGGCCCTGACGGCCGTCCGTCCCCTGATCGAGGATCTCGACATCCTCGGTGAATACCCAGCAGCCCTATGATCATTCCCCCTGCACACCGGACCGAAACGGTCAAGGAATACTATTTCAGCCGCAAGAACCGCGAGATCGCGGCCCTGAACGCCGAGCGCGCCGCCCGGGGCCTGGACCCGATCATCAACCTCGGCATCGGCTCCCCGAACGGTGTCCCGCCGCAGAAGGCGATCGAACGCCTCGGCGCGGCCGCCCGCGACCCGAAGGCGCACGGCTATCAGAGCTATCAGGGACTTCCTGCCCTGAAGGAAGCCTTCGCCGCCTGGTATCAGCGCTATTACGGGGTCATCCTCGACCCTGTCGGCGAGATCCAGCCGCTCGTGGGCTCGAAGGAGGGGATCCTGATCACCTCCCTGGCTTTCCTCAACGATGGTGACAAGGTGCTCATCCCCGATCCCGGCTATCCGACCTATACCTCGTCGGCGCTGCTCTGCGGAGCCGAAGTGGTCAAGTATGACCTGACCGAAGCGACGGGCTGGTTCCCGGATTTCGAGGCTCTTGAGAAGCAGGACCTCAGCGGGGTGAAGATGATGTGGACGAACTATCCGGGGATGCCGACGGGCGCGAAGGCGACGCCGGAGCTCTATGCGAAGCTCGTTGATTTCGGCCGGCGCCACGGCATTCTCATCATCAACGACAACCCCTATAGTTTCATCCTCAACGAGCAGCCCCTTTCGATCCTGGCCGTTCCGGGTGCCAGGGAGTGCTGCCTCGAGATGAATTCCCTGTCGAAGGCGCACAATATGGCCGGATGGCGTATCGGAATGGTCGCCGGCGAGGCGGATTACATCCGGGAGATCCTCAAGGTGAAAAGCCAGATGGACTCCGGTATGTTCAAGCCGATGCAGCTCGCTGCTGTCGAGGCCCTTTCGGAAGGTCCGGAATGGTTCCGTTCGCTGAACGATGAGTACCGTCGCCGCAAGGAGATTATCTGGCGGATCTACGATCAGCTGGGCCTGCATTATGACCGGAATACGGCCGGCCTCTTTGTCTGGGGCCGCATTGACAACGTAGAACCCGATGCGGAACGCAGCCGCGGCGAAGTGCTTTCGGACCGGCTGCTCGCTGAAGCAGGCGTCTTCCTGACCCCGGGCTTCGTCTTTGGCCGCAATGGAGAGAATTACATCCGCGCTTCGCTCTGCGCCGACATTCCGGTGCTGGAGAAGGCGCTCGAAAAAATCGCTGCGCTATGAGCCGGACCGTAGGAATTATCGGATTGGGCCTGATCGGCGGTTCGATGGGCCTGGACCTGAAGACGCGAGGCTATGCCGATCGCGTAATCGGGGTTGAGGCTGTTCCGCTCAATGCGGAAGCGGCACTGAAAATGGGGCTGGCGGACGAGATCGCACCCTCGCTGGAGGATTGCGTCCGCCGAAGCGATGTCGTCGTCGTCGCAGTTCCGGTCGGTCGGGCGGTGACGATGGTCTGCGAGATTCTGGACCTTTTCCGGGAGCTGGGCGACAAGGATAAAATCGTCATCGACGTATGTTCGACCAAGGAGGCGATTGCGCAGGCGACCCGTTTCCATCCCGCGCGCCGGCAGTACGTTTCGACGCATCCGATGGCGGGTACCGAATACAGCGGCCCCTGGGCGGCAATGCCGGGGCTGTTCGACGGCCGGGCCTGCATCTTCGCCGATCCGGAAGAGTCTGATCCGAAGGCGAAGGCCGAGATCGAGAAGCTCTACGACTGCCTGAATATGCGCCCGCTGTATATGGCTTCGTCGAGCCACGATGTCCATACGGCCTACGTCTCGCATATTTCGCACGTTACTTCCTTCGCCCTCGCCCTGACGGTGCTCGACAAGGAGAAGGATGAAAAGCACATCTTTGACCTCGCCTCTGGCGGTTTCTCGTCGACGGTGCGACTGGCCAAATCCAGCGCGGATATGTGGATCCCGATCCTGACGCAGAACCGGGAGAACGTCCTGCGGGTGATGGACACTTATATTGAAAAGATGAAGGCCTTCCGCGACGCGGTGGACGCCTTCGATGAAGATACGATCCGGGAGATGATCCTGCAGGCGAACCGGATCAAAAAGATTATCAGATAGCAGTATGGCAAAGGAACTCGATCTTGTCCCCGTATCGGAATGGGGCTTCTTTACTCTCCCGCGGCCGATGGCCATTGCCGGGCCGTGCAGCGCGGAATCGCTGGAGCAGGTGATGGAGACGGCGCGCGGTCTGGCGGATCGCGGCATCCACGTCTTCCGCGCCGGCATCTGGAAACCCCGTACGCATCCGGGTTCCTTCGAGGGCATCGGTACGCAGGGCTTGAAATGGCTCAAGGCCGTGAAGGAGGAGACCGGAATGAAGGTCGCGACCGAGGTGGCGAGCGAAAAACACGTCTATGAGTGCCTGAAATACGGAATCGACCTCGTCTGGCTCGGTGCACGTACGACGGCGAACCCCTTCCTCGTCCAGGAAATCGCCGATGCGCTGCAGGATACCGACATCCCGGTCCTGGTGAAGAATCCGGTCAATCCGGACCTGGACCTCTGGATCGGCGCGCTGGAGCGCCTCAACCGCGCCGGCGTCCGCAAGCTCGGCGTCATTCACCGCGGCTTCTCCACGACCGAGAACATCCTCTACCGCAACGCTCCGGGCTGGCAGATCGCCGTCGAGCTCCGGACCCGCTATCCGCTGCTGCCCTTCTTTGCGGATCCTTCGCATATGGGCGGCGACCGGAAGTACCTGCTCGAGATTTCGCAAAAGGCGATGGACCTCGGCCTCGAAGGCCTGATGATCGAGTCGCACTGCAACCCCGACGCGGCGCTTTCCGACGCGAAACAGCAGCTGACCCCGGCGGACTGCCTGTCCCTGCTGGAGACCCTGCGTGTGCGCGAAAAGGATTCCGACAACCGCGAGTACCGGCAGGGGATTGACCACCTGCGCGCGCAGATCGATATCATCGATGACAGCCTGCTCTATACCCTGAGCTCCCGAATGGAGATCAGCCGCAAGATCGGCCAGTACAAGAAGGAGCACAACATCGCCATTCTCCAGACCGGCCGCTGGGATGCCCTGCTGGCCGGGATGATCGAGCGCGGCCGGGCCCGGGGCCTCTCCGAGGATTTCATCGTCCGCGTGTTCAACGCCATCCACGACGAATCCATCCGCACGCAGAACCAGGTGCTGGAAGATTAAGCGTCGCTACAGTATCTGCTGATCCAGGTATTCTCCGATGCGATCCAGCCAGGTGTAACTCCCCGTGCCCGGAGAGGCTTTCCGCTGGAAGCAATGGCTCCGGAGGGCCAGGGTGTGCAGTTCGCACTGGATCCCCATCGCCCGCATTTTTTCCCATACTTTGACCGACCCCATCGCGGACCAGTAGTCGGCGTCGCCGTGGATCAGCAGCAGGGGTGCGGTATCCTGATCGAAGGAGAAATCCTGCACGATGACGGCTTCGTCGTCGTTGCCTCCGCTCGTGTTGTGCCAGTCAATGCCGTCCGTAAGGACATAGGCCGGATAGATGCCAATGCCCCATTGGACATTGCAGGGCAGCTTATCGATCTCGTCGATCGGGAGATAGGAGCGGTGGCGGGAGGAGGTGACGCCCATCAGCGTCAGATGGCCGCCGGCCGAAGAGCCCATAATGCCGATCTTGTCGGGATTGAGGCCGCGCCCGGGCGCTTCGCTGCGCACCAGGCGGATGGCCCGCTGCAAGTCCTGCCAGGCGCTCGTGTGCTTGGCCAGACCTTCCGGCCGGGGGGTGCGGTATTTCAAGGTGACGACGGTGATGCCCTTTTCATTGAGGTAGCGCCGGGCCGGAGCGACTTCGAACCCGTCGGGATCGTTGTTGTTGTATCCACCGCCCGAATAGATGATCTGGATGGCGTCGGTCTTCCTTTCCGCCGGAATATGCCATTCGATATAAGGGATGCACTGCTGGTCCTGCGCGTCAGGCATCTTTCCTTCCGGCCAAATCCATTCTTTCTCATACGCGGCCCGCGCCGAATCGTCCGTGAAGCGGTCCATCAGTTTCTCTTCCGGAGCGACGGGGCCAAAGAGGCCGAGCTGCGTCATAAACTCGATCCCGCGATCCAGACCGAAGGCACCGTGCTTCTGATTCGGGAACAGGTGCAGTTCCGCGGGGATGCCCATCCGGCGCAGCTGACGGTAAACCAGCGTCGAGCCGTTCGGGGAATAGGGATCCATTCCGCCGTGGTGCAGGCTCAGGGGGCAGGTCTTTTCGTCGAATTGAAAAACAGGACTGAGCGTAACGTCGGGCCCGTATCCGTCGCGCGTGGACTTGGTCCCGGCCTCGCCGTCGGTCGTTACGTAGGCCGGCGCGTTGAGGATGCCCCAATTGATGTGGCAGGGAAGAATGTCGATCGCATCGACCGGCCGGTAGGCAGGAGTCAGCGAACTGGTAGCCAGAAGGAGGGCTAAGTGCGAGCCGGCGGACATCGAGATGACGCCGATCTTTTCGGGATTATAGCCCCGCTCCGCCGCTTCGCTCCGGACCATCCTTACGGCCCGCTGGCCGTCTTCCCAGGCGCTCTGATAGATCGGCAAGCCTTCGGGACGGGGGGTCCGGTACACGAGGTTCACGCACTGCACGCCCAGCGCGGTAAAGCGCTTGTGCCAGAGATCAATCAGCTTCCCGTCACAGGTACTCTGATACGAGCCTCCGGAAATCAGGATCATACAGAGTCCGTTGGGCTTTTCCGGCACTTCGTACCATTCCAGGAAGGGTTTCCGGTACTGGTCCGGATCGAATCCCGGAGCACGGGACACCTCGGTCATCGCCGCGATCTGTCCCGGCTGCGCATCGGGCATACGGCCTTCGGGCCAGAGGTATTCGCGTTCCCATCCCAGAAGCGGAAGGGAGATGAGCGCGAGCGAAAGAAGAAGGAGGATGCGTTTCATAGCTTATGCGGTGCTTTCCGTAGTGCGGTTCGCAAATATACGTCTTATCAGTGTGTTCTTCAAAAATATTCGTATTTTTGCGCCGGAAATATAGCTTAGTAATCCTGTTTTTATGAAAAAGATACTGTTTGTCATCATCACGCTGGCCGGCATTTTTGCCGCCTGCAGCAAGGAAAACTCCGAACCTTCGAAAACCTATTTTGTGCAGTGGAACGACTGCGAATCCCTGACGGCGCTGCAGGCCTTTGTGGAAGATGTTACCAATCCCCGTTCGGCCAACTTCATCGCGGAAGAAGACCGGATCGCCACCTTTGATATGGACGGAACCTTCGTTGGCGAACTCTATCCGACCTACTTCGAGTACAATCTGCTGGAGTACCGCGCCCTGGATGATCCTTCGTACAAGGACATCGCCCCGGAGGATGTGCGGGAAGCCGCCGAGGACATCCGGGCTTTTGTCCGGGAAGGGGTCAAACTGCCAGATCATTTCGATATGATTCACGCCCGGGCTGCGGCGAAAGCCTATGCCGGGATGACCCTGGCGGAGTTTGATGCCTACGTGAAAGCCTATGCGGCAAAGCCGGCGAATGGCTTTGAGGGAATGACCTACGGGCAGAGTTTCTATAAGCCGATGCTGGAAGTGTTTGATTACCTCAAGGACAAGGGCTTTACCTTCTATGTCGTCTCCGGTTCGGACCGCTTTATCTGCCGGTCGCTCGTGGAGTCCATCGGGATAGATCCCAACCGCGTGATCGGAATGGATGTCAAGTTGCGCTCCTCCGGCCAGGGCACGGAAGAAGGGGTAGATTACACGATGGGGAAGGAGGAGGATCTCATCCGCACGGACGAGCTCATCATCAAGAACCTGAAAACCAACAAGGTCCTGCAGATCACCCAGGAAATCGGCAAGGTGCCGGTGCTTTCCTTCGGCAACAGCGGCGGTGATGCGGCAATGCACAATTTCTGCCTGGGCAACGATCAGCACAGATCCGCGGCTTTTATGCTGATTGCCGATGACGAGGATCGTGACCACGCCAATCGCGAAAAGGCCCTGAAACTGGCCGAGCAGTGGCGCGAGGCCGGTTACTATGTGATCTCGATGCGCGACGATTTCAAAACCATCTACGGCCCCGGCGTCCGGAAAGTGGACTTTTCGTTCTAGCCGTCTGGAGGCCAGGAAGATATGAAGGCTTTAAGGATTGTAGCGATTTCAATTCTGACGATGCTGGTCACGAGCGCTTGTGACCGGTCGGATTCGGACCCGATTGAAATGGACTACTTCTACGGGGCCTGGCAAGAGTATTTTGGCCCGGATTATTTCGTTGAAGGCAGTCGTATCTGGTACATCCGCGACGAATTTATCTCAGTAATTACCTACGATTGGTATTCCGACACGCAATGGGAGCGGATGATCCCTTATTCCCTTCAACAGAAAAAAGGCAAACGTATCGTCACGCTCCATTATCAGGAAGAACAGGAGACGAACGATCAGTCCTATTATATTATTCAATTGACAGACAAGGAGATGATCTGGCGTAACGTCGATTTCAAAGACGATACGCTGCACTTTGTCAATGGTAAGTTCTGGGCAAGCCTTAACAGTTCTACTCTACGGTAACCGTCGCGTATGTGGCGCCGTATCCGGCCCAGTAGCCGTAGGCACCGGTCATATTGCTGGGCGGATTGGCAGAGAGGGGAAAAAAGCCGTAAGTACCCAAGGTGGAGAGGGCGTCGTAGCTGTCCCAATACTGCCAGATAATCTCTTCCACGGCGCAGAATTTAATATGGACCGTCTCCCCACGCCGGTACAGGAGCGTCCTTTCGGTCTCGGTAAGGGAAAAGCCCCGAATAACGGAAACGGCACCGGCCCGGTTGGATGCGGCCTGGCCGCTTAACACGGACGGCAGATACATCGTGTCGTGGCCTTCCACCTGGGTAAAGAAACGGTGATAACCGGAAGGATCATCGAAATAGGCGGTGATCACGTACAGCGTATCCGACTGCTCGGAGGGACTGACGGTCACTTTCTTCAGCGGAACTGGCTCAGGAATAACTGTAGTGGCCTTGGCAACACGGTTTTCGTACATCACCTTGAGCGTATAGCGGTGACCGGGTGTGCCGGTCATCTCATCGGTCGTATATATCAGCGGCGGGAGGTACCGGCTGTCCTTGCGGGCGGTCAGCCTCACTTCTTCTCCTGAGGTCTCGTCCCGTACGGTTACATAGGCTTTGTAGTAGAGATACTGCCCCAGTTCTTCTATCTGCTGGCTTCTGTCCGTCGCCTCCACGGGTGAAGTCACCATCACCACGGGCGCGCTGCCGGAGTCGATCCATCCCTCCACGACCAGACGGTCCGGATCCCGCGGCAGCGGCTCCGAGGTACAGGCGGCGGCCAATAGCATCAATAGCGGAAGAAGTCTTTTCATACTCAGAACTTGTAGAAATAGGAAAGAGACGGCAACCATCGGATATGCAGGGCCATCGGGGCGTAGGAAAAGCTGCGTGCATCCTCGCTGAGTATGAGCTGAATGAACACGTCGTTTTTATAGCCGATGGCATTGTACAGAGCCAAGGTGAGCCCGTGCCCGCGTCCGTCGGCCATTTTCCTGAAATAATGGGTGACCGACAGATCCAGCCGCGCATACGGTCTCATCCGGACGGAATTCTTCGGTGACATTTCCGGAATGAGGTACCCGCCGCTCAGATAAAAGGATTCGGCGGCGGTGTAGGGCGTTCCGGAGGCCAGCACGAAGACCCCGCCAAAGTCCCAGCGTCCGTACGTATAATGGGCGACGGCATCCAGTTCGTGGATGCGCTCGTGGTTGGATGGATAGGTTACGCCGTCAAAGGTACGGAGCGACCGGGCCAGCGTATAATTCACCCATCCGGTAAAGTCTCCGGCCTGTTTGTGGAGGGTGATGCAGAAGCCGTAATTGCGGCCCAGCCCCGTGATGATATATTTTTTCGTGGAATAATCCGGGTCAAGATAGTCCATCAGGGTGCCGGTATAGTCGATCTGGTTGGAGAGATGCCGGTAGAAGGCCGATGCCGATACGGCATAGCGGTCGGAATGGAAATTCCGGCCCCAGGAGAGGGAGGCGTGATACGAGCCCTGCGGCGCGATGTCTTTCCCGGCCAGGTACCAGAATTCAATGGGGAGTCCAATGGACGTGACCCCCGTTTGGAACAGGTTCTGTCTTCCGAGCCCGGTGATCAACTCCATTTTTCCGGCCTGATGGGTGTCCCAAAGCAGGCGTAGCTGCGGCAGGAGTGCTGGATAGCTCGCCCTGTCGGCCGAATACCACGCGATGCCTTTGAGCGATGCCGAGAGCTCCAGATCGGGCGTGATGGGCCAGGTATACTGCACCCTGGCCGATGCCTCCAGCGCCGTCTGGCTCTCGTCAGTTCCCTCCTGTGCGATATCCTCGTTGCGTATCTGCGTTTGTTGGGGCCGGGAATGGTGTCCCTCGAGGCGCACTTCTCCCAACCATCGGCCCGCCTTGAGTGATGCCGAATAGCCGGCGGTCTCGATCCGGGAGGGGACCAGGATGTCAAAGATGGCGTGCCTGAGATCCAACTTCAGTTTAAGCCCGGTATAGTACAGCCTCTGGTGCAAGTCTCCCCAGTCCCATTGATGGCGGTGATGAACGGAGCCCTTCAGGTTCATCCAGTCAAAAGCGATGTTATAGCCGCTCCGGTCGCTCCGAAAGGCAATGTCGTCACCGCCCATTGCGCAATCGGCCCATACCCGGTCGCTCGTGGAGGGTTCCCAATACCAGGTGATGTTTCCGTCGGTGAAGCCGTATTGGAAAGAGAAGATGTCCATTCTCAGGAAGGAGCCGTACAGCAGGTTGATGTATGAGCGTCGGGCCGACAGGTAGAGTGCACTCCTGCGCCCGGTAGGAATGTCCAGGGTCCCCTCGGCCCCGAAAAGGCTGGCCGACAGCTGCCCCCGGAACTTTTGCGGGATATGGTCCGGGAGCTGAATATCCACGGAGCCGCCGATGCGGTTGGCCCCGGAGACATAGGGGGAGAAGGTCATCCCCTGAAAATGGCTGGATATAAACGTGGAATACAGGCCCAGAACGTGCGTGGCGCCGTAAACCGGGACGCCGTCCACGGACACCAGAGAATGGGAATTCTCCGTGCCCAGTATGTGCAGGCCGGCATCCAACTCCATACCGGTCTGCACGCCGGGGAGAAGCTTCACAAAGCGGATGGGGTCCGGTGTACCCGTGATGGAGGGTACGCTTCCGAGCAGTTCCGTGTTGACATAGGTCGGCTTGTCTGGGCTGATTTCCAAAAGGGAACTGCGTTTTTCCGCCATAACCACCGTGCTGTCCAATCTTTCCTGAACCAGCGTGGAATCCGGCGGCTGCACCAGCAGCATCGATATGAGCAGAAGACTCTTCATCACTTGATGATATGCGGCATCAGGTCTTTCCAGACCTTGTAGAAGTCCAGGTAGAAGCGCAGGGACTGGGCGTCGGTATTCTCCAGCTCAACGCGGGTTCCGTTGTTGGCCCGGATCACCAGCGTCCAGCTCCAGTAGTCGTCGTAGCGGCTGAAGATATGAAACGGCTCCATCGTGAGGTATCCGCGGGGATGGGAAAGGTCTCCTTCGTAGAATACCTGGATATGCAGGGCCGATGCGGCTTTTTTCACCAGGGGTACGGCCTGGTCTTGTGTCGGCGCATCCGTCAGTTCCCGGAGCGTTTCCCAAAGATGATGGAACGCTATACTGCCCCTGAGGCTGATCCCGGCCGGAAGGTCCAGCGTCTCCTCTATGCATCCCAGCGGGCCGCTGGCTTTCAGCGTAGCCAGCGCCTTGCCTTCCGAGGAGAAAACGATGTCGGCGGCGACTTCCTCGTCATCGGCGCGGAGCGGGTTGGCGTCCATCCGGAGTCCTGCGGACGCTCCGCAAAACCTGTCCCCGTCCTGAGAAAAGATACCGACTACCTTATCGGCCCGATAGACGGTTATCTCTGCCTGATTTTCACCGCGCCGGATCTGTGCCTCGCAGGGAATGCCATCCGTGGTAAAGGGGATGATATCCTCATTATCGGCGGCGAGAATGGCAATGTACGCGGCGTCCAGGGTGCGCATTTCCTCTTTCCGGACATTGGGGTCGAGATATGCCTGGCACTTTTCGATGCATTTGTTCCACTCAGCCGTCTGCCAGGCGGCGTCATCCTTGTAATCCGCCTGCGAACCTTCCTCCGCCGCCTTGCCGCAGGAAAACAGCAGCGGCAGGGCGCACAGCAGAAGACTGGATCCGAGACTTCTCATTCTAAAACAGTTTCCCCAGTCGGCGAAGGGTGCGAGGGAAGAATTTCATCCAAAGGGGGAAGTCCTTGATGTGCTCCAATGTGAGCTCATAACAATCGTCAAAATCGTCTTCTATGAGCGATTTGAACTGCAGGGCGATTCCTTCGTCGTAGAAATAGAGTTGGTCCTCATAATTGGAACAGAAGGACAGGACGTCCAGATTGATGGTTCCGGTCGAGGAGAGATAATCATCCGTGACAAATATCTTGCTGTGGTCGTATTTTTCGGGGCGGATGTAGAGATGGACTCCGGCCCGGACCAGATCTTCGTACAGCACCCTTTCGAACGGCGATTCAAGCTTGGTGGCGTGGTCCTTGACCCAGGGTGTCATCAAGCGGACATCCACGCCTCTGCGGGCGGCATCGATCAGGGCATCGAACAGTTCCTGAGGCGGCTTGATGTAAGGTGTTTTGGCCCAGAAATACGTCTTGGCATTTTTGACTGCCCACACGTGGGCCTTCAGGTTCCACCGGGCTTTTTCCTTAGGAAGATCGCCCACGGCCTGAACGATGACGCCTCCCTCATAAGGCTCCGGTACCGGAATGCTGTAATCCGGAGTTTCTCCTCCGAATTCTTCCCACATCCGGGCATAGAGCTGCTCCAGTTTCGCCACGATCGGCCCGCGGAAGCGAACCATACAATCAATCCAGTCGTAGAAGCTGTCGTAGGATATGTTGACTCCGCCGGTATAGCCCACCGCGAAGTCCAGCAGCAGGAATTTCTGATGATTCCGGGGCCTGAGCGGGAAGAATCGCCGTTGCTTAACCTGTACGCCGCAACTTTCCATATGTCTGGTATAGCCCGCTTTGGAGCCGAGATTATCGCCGATGAACCGGACGTCCAGACTATCCAGGGCTTTGAGCATCAAGGCGGTACGGATGGTGTTGCCGATATCGTCTGCGCCGAAGATGTAGTAGTTTGCGTGAATCCTTTCCTCGGCGGCCATAATATCCTCTTGCAGGCGCAGGAAAAGCTCCGTGCCGGGTAGCAGCACCTCAACCAGATTCCCTTCTGTCGGCTCCCTTTCCGGACTCGTCGCCAGCATCTCGGCAAGCGGACGATATTCCTCCCTGATCTGTGCAAAAACACTGATAGGGAGGAATACCGCTGTCAGGAATAGGATGAGACGTCTCACTATTTCTTACGTCCGGAAGCTTTTTTCTTGGGTGCGAAGAGGTCGTCGAGCTTGTAAATGAAACCGATATTGATGGAGAAGATCGAGATATCGACTTTGTGGTCCATCACCTCGGAACTCAGTCCGTAATAGAAGGATACGCTGGGCTCGACGGCGAAGTTCTTCGACAGGTAGTAGGTGTAGCCCGCGTTCAGCTCGATACCGAAGGTATGGCCCTTGTCGCTGCCACCAGTAGAATACTCCTCCTCGTCATCATCGTCCTCCCGGATGTTCTTCTCATTGTTCTTTATACTGAGGGTGCCGAGTACGAGGTTCGCGCCGGCATAGACACCGGGAATGAAATACTTACGGGCACCGGCAGAGATGTTGAAAAGACCCATTCCGGAATCTTCGTGGGAAACGTTCTGGTAACCGATACCGGCCATAATGGCAAAGTCATCCTGAAGGACATATCCTCCGGTCGCCTGAAGCCCAAGCTGGGAGGAGGAAGTCTTTTCACCCTCGATCTTGACATTGAAGCTGTTGTAGCCGAGATTGGTAAGGGCGGGGTTGATAAAGATGGATCCTTCGTGGAGGGTTTGGGCGGATGCGGCTATCGCGAACAGGCATCCGGTGAGCGCGAGGAATAGTCGTTTCATAGTTCAATAGGGTTTATAGGCGATAAAGATAGTGCTATTTCTGTAAGAAACAAAGCATTGCGCCGAACAATGATCCTTTTTTTGACAGAAGTTTTTGTTTCTGTCAAAAATTTGCCAATTTTGAGCGTTGAATAAACTGCCGTCAAAATGATGGAAGCAAACACGATGATAAAAGCTATCTTTTTCGATATGGGCGGCGTGCTGTTGCCGCTACACCTGGACCGGTGCGTCAAGGCCTACCGGGAGATTGCGGGGTTCAAGGATATTGATCAATTCCTGGATCCCTGCCACCAGAACGGGTTCTTTCTCGATCTGGAAGCCGGGCGCATCAGCCTCGATGCGTTTATGGACGAATGTCTCAGGCACTGTGCCCCCGGTACGACACGCGAGACCATAATGCAATGCCACGACCATTTCTTCGGTACCCCATCGCCGGAAACGGTTGCGTTTGTCAATGAAATCGGCAAGCGGTACGATGTCTTTTTGCTTAGCAACAACAATGAACTTTCGATGATTCTGCATCGGCCCAATTTCGCCTCGGCCGGCCTTCCGCTGGACACCAGTTTCAAAAAGATGTTCCTCTCGCACGAAATGAAACTCCTCAAGCCGGATCCGGAAATCTATCTCCGGGCCATCCGGGAAAGCGGGTACCGGGCCGAGGAATGCCTCTTTATCGATGACTCGCAGAAGAACATTGACGGTGCGTTGGCGGTCGGTATGCGCGCAGCGCTCTTGCCGCCCGGCGCTTCGCTCCGGGAGGTGGTTGAGGCGAATCTTGCCTTAGAGCGTTAAATCAGATGGATATGATTGTCCTCATTATCATTGCAGCCTTACTAGTCATTATGGCCGTGGTCATCCTGATCGGAAAGGGTGATAACCTGATTGCCGGCTACAATACGGCCTCCCAAGCCGAGCGGGCGCAGTACAATGTCAAGCGCCTCAGGGGCCTCCTCGGCGGCCTGCTGCTCGTCCTGGCCCCGATGCTGTTCCTCCTGCACGGACAGAACACGATGGAGGGGATGTGCTCGTTCATCTCCATAATGATGCTGCTGTGCATCGTCGTGGTCATCCTGGCCAACACCTGGGCGAAGAAGAAATTCAAGTAAACCTTTGTAACTTTGTCATATGACAAGCAGAATACGACTGCGCCCTTGGCGCGAATCGGACGCAGAGGCGCTCTTCAAATACGCTTCCGATCCGGATGTGGGGCCGCGTGCCGGCTGGCCGCCACATCAATCCGTAGAGGAAAGCCTGGAGGTGATCCGGACGGTTTTTCACAACGACACGACCTGGGCCATCGAGCTCAAGGAGACGGGGGAGGCGATCGGCGCAATGGGTTATCTGCCTTGTGAGGGCAACAACCTTCCGTCCCGCGCGGGCGAGCCGCTGGTGGGCTACTGGGTCGGGAAGCCCTATTGGAATCAGGGCATTTGCACTGAGGCCCTGAGGCTGATGATTGACCATATCCGCCGGACAACGGACATTCTCTCGCTGATTAGCAGTCACTTCTTTGACAATCCGGCCAGCGGCCGCGTAATGGAGAAGTGTGGTTTCGTCCCTACGGGGGAGATTTGCATCGATGAAGACCTGGCCGGTTCCGACCGCCCGATGCGGGTTCTGAGATTAGAGTTTAAACGGAATAATACGTAGCGCGTCATACCGACCAGATCGAGTGCGTCATACCGACCAGATGGAGCGCGTCATACCGACCAGATGGAGCGCGTCATAGCCGACCAGATGGAGTACGTCATGGCCGACCAGATGGAGTACGTCATGGCCGACCTGATCGGCCATCTCATTGAAAAAAGATGCCCGGTCGTGGCCGGGCATGACGAGGCAATCGCGCTTCGGGTATAATGAGGCAATCGCTCTTCGTGCGGGACGAGACAATCCCGCTACTGCAAACGGAAAACGACCGGGAGCGTGAAAGCGACCTTAACGGGCTTCCCGTCTTGTGTGCCCGGGGCCCACTTCACATCACAACTCTCCACCACCCGCAGGAGTTCGGCGTCCAGGTCGGGGTCAATGCCGCGGAGCAGTTCGACTTCTCCGATCGAACCATCCGGCAGAATGCAGAACTGCACCAGAGCTCTGCCCTCTGCACCTTTTTCCGCCGCGGATTCAGGATAGGTAATGTGCTCGTAAACCCATAGGGCGAATGCGTTGGCATCTTCGCCATTGAAGGTAGGCTTTACTTCGACATCCGCGAAGGGCACGGCCACTGTCTCGGTTTCTTCAACCGGAGCCTCGGCCTGGCTGCGTTTCGGGGAGTTGCAGGCGTATACCAGGATAGCCAGCATCGGAATCAGGGCCAGGTACGAAAGGCGCAACCAGCCGCTGGAAGAGGTTTTGTGCATCATAGTAATTCGGTTTTTTAGTTGTGCGTGCTGGAAGCCGCTGGCCAGGGAGAATCGTTGTTCCCCAACGGCTTTTCGCACCAATAATAATTGATATTGCGTTGCATCTATGCCTTTTTGGATAACGCCTTCATCGGCCTCATATTCGTGGAGAAGGCCCAACTCCGTCTTCATCATCCACACCAACGGATTCCACCACCAGACCATCTGGAAGACACGGAAAAGGAACAGGTCCACGTAGTGCCGGCATTTCACGTGCATCGTTTCGTGAGAAAAAATGGCCGGATTCTCTTTTAGGTCCTTACGGCTCAGGAATATGGTTTTCCCAAATGTAAAAGACGGCTGTCCGTCGCGTAGGATCACGGTCCGATATCCCTCTTTCCGCATCTGTTGCCCGCCTTTTGCCATCCGGATGATCTGGATGGCCGAAACGACCGTCCCGCCCAGGACGAAGGCGATGCCGGCCAGATACAGGCCGAAAACGAGCAGCGTCCACGGGAACGGGGTCTGCATTTCGACCGCGCTTCCTTCGACCGAGGTGATGGTCAACGGCCCCACGGCCGCGAACACGCTTACGGCGGACCGGACTCTCAGCACCGGCAGAAGCGCACACGCCACCGAACCCGCGAGCATCGCGATTCGGTTGAAGCGGAAAAAGGTGGTTCGGCGCATCACCAGCAGGTAAAACGCATAGAAAACGCCGAGGTACAGACCGCTGCGCGCGATGTATAAAAGGAATTCCGTCATTATTGCTTGCTTTCAATGGACGCGATAATCGCTTTCAGCTCCTCCAGGTTGATTTTGTCTTCTTCGACAAACTGCGACACCAGCGATGCGTATGAATTGTTGTAGTAATGGGCCACCACGTCGGAAACCGTACTGCCCCGATACTGGCGCTCCGTAATCTTTACCTTGTAGCGGAAGGAATTCGCCATCGGCTCCCTTTCTACGAACCCCTTCTCTTCAAGAAACTTAACCAGAGTCGCTACGGTATTGTAGTGGGGTTTCGGCTCTGGAATATACGAGATGAGATCCCGGATGAACATACTTCCGTGGGCCCAGAAGATGTTCATCAACATCTCTTCTTTTGCGGTAAGCTTTTGTTTCATATTATCGTCGTTTTCACTGCAAAGATAAGCACAATTTTCAAAACTCCTAATCTTTTTAGGAGTTTTCCGTAAAATTTTAGTGGTTGGCCACTAAAGAATGTGGTTAAATTCGGGTAATGGAAAAGCAAAGGCCTTGTAAAGTGCTTAAAAATTAGCAACTTACAAGGTCTTTCTTGTGCCCCCCCGGGCGGGACTCGAACGCGCACGGTCGTTTCGGGCCAAGGTTCTTTCCGCCTTATCACAGAACAACCATACTGTTGTCCTCGTTGATGCGAGCGATGGTGGCAAGGGCCTGGTAGGGAATGCCGTGTTCGCGAAGGAACTGGCCCCCTTTGGCAAAGCCTTTTTCCACAAGAAAGCCCATACCCACAATCTGTGCGCCGGACTGGCGGCAGAGGTCGATGATGCTGCCGGAAGCGTGGCCATCGGCCAGGAAATCGTCGATAAAGAGGATTCTGTCATCGGACGTCAGAAACTTGCGGTCGATACAGACGGTGGATTTATCTTCCCGCGTAAAGGACCATACCCACGATTTCCAGGATTCATCCACGGTCTTGGGCGCCTTTTTCTTGACGAATACCACCGGCAAATTCATCAGATAGCCAACCAGGATGGCCGGGGCAATCCCCGAGGCCTCAATGGTTACTATCTTGTTGATATTCTGTCCTTTGAAAAGACGGACAAACTCCTGGGCGCAGCGCATCATCAGCTGCGGATCAAGCTGGTGATTCAAGAACGATCCCACCAGAACAACCCCGCCTTCTTGTTTTGCACGGCCCTCTGCCAGTATTCTTTGTTTCAGTTCTTCCATAGTAACGGCAAAGGTAGCAAAAAAGTGGTAACTTTGTATGTTTGATAAATATGGAGGTATGGCTTGCAATCCAGACTTTGTACAATACATCATCGACCAGTGCTCCGGCGCCGGGGAAATAGCCACGATTCCCGCACTAGTGCTACTGACGGTCCATCGATCGGACCGTTAGTAGCGAAATATAGGGTAAAACGACACTGACGGTCCAGCGATTGGACCGTCAGTGTCACTTATAATGCAACCAAGTGCTTTGTGCCTCGGGCGGGACTCGAACCCGCACGGCCGTTTCGGGCCAAGGGATTTTCTTACCACTATGGCTTTCGCCACCATTCCTGTTTGTGGTCTGGACTATTCCTTCACCGTGGATCAATGAATGATCTTTAGGTGTGTCGTGTCTAGTCTCTGCACCTTCCTCTTTTCAGAGGCTTGGCTCAAGATTGCCTTCAGCACGGTCTGTTAAGGTTTCCTTGAATTTACGACATTCTACATCTCTCTTTTCAGAGAGTGCACTCAAATGTGCTCTTCCTCGATAATTACTTGTAAGGGCGTGACAGTTAGGGCAGAGTAACTGAAGGTTCTCCAGTCTGTTATCTGTGTTTTTCCCATTGATGTGGTGAATTTCTAATGGGATGGGCATACCCAGCCATTCTCTATGACCACATTTCTCACAATGGTTGAGTCCTGTAGTTATCTTATAACGCTCCCTCAATCTCCACGAACAACGATAATTAGAATCCTCAACAAAGATTTCCTTATCGTCAATGGCGTGTTTAGGCTTAAAACCCAGACCGACGTTCCATCCTTGTCCTGTGAAATGAGAAGTATCAAGATTGAGTTCCTTGATAAATCGGTGTATTGTTTTGTAATTACCTCCGATAGGCCGTAAATTCAATAGCCGTAGTACGCCGGCTATGGATTTGCTGTCTGCGACTGCCTTTATTATGTCTTCTTTTGAATATTGACTTTTCATAGCAGAGGCAAATATAAGATTAACTTTCGTCTCTTACAAATAATTATTTCAAAGAGCTGGTCTAAGTCCCTCGTGTCTACCATTCCACCACCAAGGCAAAAGGTTGGGGTTGCAAAGGTAGGGAAAAAAACCTGTTCTTGCAAACGGGGGAGACTACAGGATGTCCCGGTTCTGGTACTTGTACTCGATTGCGCTTTTGAGCCGGACGATCTCGCGGTTGAGGCCCTCGATCGTGTAGCCAGCGTGCGTACGGGTGAAGGTAATCCGGTCCTCGAAGGTGCGCATCAGGCGCGTGAAAGGACTGCGGATGCGGAAGGTGACGACCTCCGGCCCCTCCTTTTCGATCCGGTACCCCTTGTCCTCCATATAGGCGCGGATCACCGGCAGGATCTCATCGGGCTCTCCCCGTACATCCAGCGGACGGCAGGCATAGCCGAAACTCGGATACACGGCGGAAAAGCCACCGAGCATCAGCGCAATCCACAGCAGCGAACGCGCCCCGCCGCGAAGCGACAGCAGCAGGTTCCAATTGTGGAACTGGTAATAGTTCAGGAGCGCAAGGATAACGACGACCAGCAGGGCCATCGTCAGGAAATATTTCACGGCACGAACGACGTATTTCATAATCATCAGCTTTCTGGATATCCCTGCAAAGATAGCATAATTTTTGCTATATTTGCGCGCTGAAACTTTTGCAGACAAGATTATGGAAGAAGAATTCGATCCGATTCTCGAGCGCCGCGCCCGCGAGGCCAAGCAGAGTAAAACCCGTTCCCTGACCATCCTGGTCATCGTGCTGGCCGTCATCGCCCTTTCCCTGGGCGGCGCCCTTTTCTATATGTGGAACAAGTATAACGGCCAGGGTGCAGAAGCCGACAAGGCCGTGATCAAGAGCGAACTCCTCGAAACCCGCAGCCTGCTCGACGACAAGATCGCCGAAGCGAGCGGCCTTTCGATCGACAACGAATACCTCACGAGCCAGCTCGATACCGCAAAGATGCAGGTCGACGCCCTCCTCGAGCGCCTCGAGAAGACCGAAGCGAAGAACCGCGCGCAGATCGAGAGCTACAAGCGCGAACTGGCGACCCTGCGGACCATTATGCGCGGCTACGTGACGCAGCTCGATTCCCTCAATACCCTGAACCAGCAGCTGGTTGCCGAGAACAAGGAAACGAAGGGCAAGCTCCGCGAATCCGAGAAGAAGAACCAGGATCTCACCAAGAAAGTCGAAGAACTGACCGAGCAGACCAACCTCGGAGCGAAGCTCAAGGCCCGCGGCATCGACGTCGTCGGCGAGAAGAAGAACGGCCGGACGACCGACCGCCACAAAGAAGTCTTCCGCCTTGCGGTGTCCCTGACCCTGCTGGAGAACGACCTCGCGCAGAAGGGTGACGTAACCGTCTATGTCCGCGTCTTCGATCCGGACGAGGTGATGCTCATCAACGCCAGCAGCACCGGCTTCGAGATCGACGGACAGGCACTCCCCGCCACGGCCGCCCGTACGGTGGACTACGCCGGAGCGGAACTTCCGGTGACGATCTATGTCAACGACATCGAAGAATACATCAAGGGCAGCTATCGCATCGAGGTTTATGCCGACACCGGCAAGCTCGGCGAAGCCTCGTTCTACCTCCGCTAATCGAGGATGACGAGCGCCCGGGAAGGGTGCGAAAAGACCAGGCGGACAATCGGTGCATTGCTGCGGTTGAGCGTCGCCTTCCACCAATTATCGAAAACCACGGAGTCCGTGGGCCAGACCAGGCCCTCGGACTTTATTTTCAGGCTGCCATCCGGGCTGAAGAGCGAAATGCGCCGGCCTTCTCCGACGTGCAGCTCGATCGTATCCGTCACCGCGAAGGCTGTACCGTGGTCCGAAACGATGTCAATCGGGGGCAGCGCCTCGCCGAAGAGGCGGGGATACTCCATCAGCAGGCTGAGGTTTCCGATCGTGTGGTCGGCCCGCCGGCCCGTAGCGCCGAGAATGTGGATCTGATCGAGTTCCGGATGCCTCTTCAGCAGGTAGCGGACCGCCTTCGTCAGGTCATTGTCCTCCTGCCCGGGATCGCGGTGGATCAGGTCCGCATAGCGCGCCTGCAACTTTTTCGGCAGCGAATCCATATCGCCGACAATGGCCTCCGGGAGGCGCACCGTCCCCTCGCCGAAGAGCCGAGGTCGATGACGGAGGAAGGTCGCGAAAGCGCTGTCGCAGCAGACGATTACGTCGGCCGACTGCAGCAGGTACAGCGGATAGGGTTTGCGGGGAAAATCGCCCGCGGCGAGAATGACGGCGCTACTCATCTTCGAGCGGCTTCACCTTGTCCAGTTCAGCGCGGGACGTGCCGGAAAGCGCCCGGTAGCGCTCCGGGTTGCGGAATCCGGCAAGGAAGGCCTTGACGTCCATCCGCTTCTTACCCGCGAGCTGCACATCCTTGAGGGCGAGCCATCCGTCGGCGGTCGCAATCGCAAAGACGCTCTTGCCGTCGGTATGGACCGTGCCGGGCGCAGCCGGGGCGGGACCGTCCGCGAGCGGCTCGGCGAAGTAGATCTTCAGGCCCTGCGGCGCATCGTCACTGCCGTCGGTCAGCTCAGTAAAGGCCGTAGGGAATGGGCTGAGACCGCGGATCAGGTTATAGAGCGAACGGGTTGTGTCGTTCCAGTCGATGTGGCAGAGTTCGCGGCTCAGCTTCGGGGCCGGGTGCAGCTTTTCAGCACCCTGGATGAAGCTGCGCTGCGTGCGGAGCTCGATTTCGTGGTTGAGGATACCCTCCACCGTCTGCAGGACGAGGTCGGTACCGATCCCCATCAGGGCATCGTGCACATCGCCCGCAGTATCGGTATCGGCAATCCGGTGCTCCTGACGCAGGATAATGCCGCCCGTATCGATCTTCGCATCGATCATAAAGGTCGTCACGCCCGTCATATGCTCGCCGTTGATCACCGCCCAGTTGATCGGCGCAGCGCCCCGGTACTGCGGCAGCAGCGCCGCGTGCAGGTTGAAGGTGCCGAGCCGCGGCATCGACCAGACGACCTCCGGCAGCATCCGGAAGCCGACCACCACGAACAGGTCCGCTCCCCAGGCCTTCAGCGCCTCGAGGAACGCCGGATCCTTGAGCTTCTCCGGCTGCAGCACCGGAATGCCGTGGGCCACCGCGTACTGCTTGACGGGGCTTTCCTGCAGCTTCAGCCCCCGACCGGAAGGCTTGTCCGCGACGGTTACCACGCCGACCACCTGATAGCCGGCCTTGACGAGGCCATCCAGCGGCGCGACGGCGAATTCCGGCGTGCCCATATAGACGATGCGGGTCTTTTTGAACAGGGACATAATCTTGCGTTTAAGGGTTCTGAAAGCCGTCTTGAACTTGTCAAGATCGAGCGGATTCGTATCGTGGATCGCCTTCCATATCAGGAAGATACCGATCGGTAGCAGTACCGCGGATGAGATGAAGGCACCGACCGCAGCGATCGTTGCGCCGTCCTTGGCGAGTTTGGAGCCCGTCAGGTCCACGACCCAGTAGATGACGAAGAAAAGGACCGAGATGATCGCGGCCGTACCGAGTCCGCCCTTGCGTACGACGGCCCCGAGCGGCGCACCGATCAGGAAGAGGATCAGGCAGGCCAGTGCCCCGGAGAACTTCTTCAGGATCTCCACCTGCGTCATCCGGAGGATCTTCGTGTACTTGACCGAATCCGCGTCGTAGCTGTCCGTGATGTTCTTGATGTGCTGGGCGGCGTTGAGGGCGGCGGAATAAGCCGTATTCTCCTGCTCGATGTTCTTCCACTCCATAAATCCATCCGGGCGGAACGGCTTTGTCACCGGCGCCGTGTGCGTGATCGAAGTATCGATCTGCCGCAGGTAGTCGATGGATGAAGGGGCCAGCATCTCGCTCAGGTGCGTCGTGATGATCGAATCGCGCAGGAGCAGCAGCGAGTCGCGCACGATGCGCTGTGTGTGGAGGTCCATCGATTTGACCTGGTCGCCGAAGCGGGCATCGCCCGAGGACTGGAAGGAGTAGTTCTCCAGCGGAATGATGATGCCCTGCCGGGAGAACTCGATCCGCTGCAGCTGGAGCGAGGTGTCGCGGTAGGCTTTCTTGTTGGTTTCCTGATAGTTGATGCCGCTGTAGAGGTTGAAGGTCAGGTAGTCCTTGTTCTTCGAGAGCTTCATCATCGCGGAGTCGGCGATGATCACCGAAGTGTTCCCCTTGTTGCCGGTATGGTCGTACACCATTACCCCGTACATCATCCCCGAACGGTTGTCGCGCTCATCGACGCGAAGGATGTACCCCTCGATGCCGTCGTAGAAGATACCCGTCGGGATCTTGATCTCGTCCTTGGTGTTCTTGATGTCCTCGCGCATCGTGTAGATCTGGTTGAAGGCGAGGGGAACGAGGTCGTTCGCCGCGAAAAAGGCCGCGATCGAAATGAAGAATGAGACGATGAAAAGGGGACGGAACACCCGCAGGATCGAGATGCCCGAGGACTTGATGGCGAGCAGCTCATTGCTCTCGGCCATCTGCCCGATGGTCATCATCGAAGCCAGCAGCGTTGTCAGCGGCAGGGCCAGCGGCAGAATCGTGCAGCCGCCCCAGAAGATGAATTCGAGAATGACGGAAAGGCCGAGGCCCTTGCCGACCAGCTCGTCGATGTACAGCCATAGGAACTGCATCATCAACGCAAAGATCACCACCGCCAGGATCGCGAAAAACGGTCCGACGAACGAAGTGAGTATGAACCGGTCGAGCCTCTTCATAAAAGCTTATGCCGTAGCGATTTCCACCAGTTTGTCAAGGGCTGCGCCGAGCTGCGAGGCATCGCGTCCGCCCGCCGTGGCGAGGCCGGGCTGTCCACCGCCGCCGCCCTGGATGAACTTCGCAGCTTCGCGGATGTCCTTGCCGGCGTTCTTGCCCTTGGCGACGAGGTCGGCCGAGTACATCAGCACGAGGTTCGGCTTGCCGTCGAAGGCGTATGCACCCGCCAGAATCAGGTTCTCGGCCTTCTTCTGCAGGTTCAGCGCGACGGTGCGCACAATCTGCGGATCGATGCTGTTGTCGAAACGGATGAGGCGGTAGCCATTGATGAGGGTGGCCTTTTCATAAAGCTTCTCGGCCAGCTGCGCCGCCTTCTCGGCAGCGATGGCTTCGAGCTGCTTGCGGGCGTCGGCGTTCTCTGCGAGAACTTTTTCAATGGCACTCTGCAGATCCGGCACGTTGTTCATCAGGGTGCGGAGTCCCTTCAGGGTGTCTTCCATATGGTGGACGCTCTCCACGGCCACGGCGCCGGTGATCGCCTCGATACGGCGTACGCCGGCGGCAACGGCACTTTCGGACACGATCTTGAACAGGCCGATGGTGCCGGTATTGCTCGTGTGCGTACCGCCGCAGAGCTCGACGCTGTCGCCGAAGCGGACCACGCGGACCACGTCGCCGTATTTTTCACCGAAGAGGGCCATAGCGCCCATCGCACGGGCTTCCTCCATCGTCGCGTCACGCTTTTCCACCAGCGGGAAAGCGGAGCGGATGAGCTGGTTGACGCGGATTTCGACCGCGCGGAGTTCCTCGTCGGTCATCTTCTGGAAGTGCGAGAAGTCGAAGCGGAAGTAGTCCGGTCCCACGAAGGAACCCTTCTGCTCCACGTGTGTACCCAGCACCACGCGGAGGGCCTGGTGCAGCAGGTGGGTGCAGGTATGGTTATTCTGGATGTGGCGCCGGCGGGAGTTGTCCACGACCAGGTAGAAGGTCTGGTTGCTCACGGAAGGAAGACGCTCGGCCAGATGGATGGTCAGGTTGTTCTCCTTCACGGTGTTGATGATCTGGATGCGCTCGCCGTTTTCACCCTCGATGAAGCCGGTATCACCGACCTGGCCGCCCATTTCGGCATAGAACGGGGTGCGGTCGAAGACCAGCTGGAAGTATTCCTTGTTCTTCTGCTTCACGGTGCGCTGCTTCAGCAGGTGTACGCCTTTGATGCGCAGGACGTCGTAGCCCACGAATTCCACGTCGGCCTCCTTGAAGACCATCCAGTCGCCGAACTCGTTCGCGGTCGCGTTGCGGGCGCGCTCCTTCTGTTTCTCAAGCTCCACGCCGAAGCCTTTGAGGTCGACCGTGTAGCCCTTCTCGGCGGCGATCAGCTCCGTCAGGTCGATCGGGAAGCCGTAGGTATCATAGAGCACGAAAGCGTCCACGCCGGGGATGACCTTCGTGGCGGCGTTCTTCGCGATGTTGTCCTCCAGCATCCGGATGCCGCGGTCGAGCGTGCGCAGGAAGGCGTTCTCCTCTTCGCGGATGACGCTCGAAATGAGCTTCTGCTGCGCGGGGAGCTCGGGATAGGCTTCGCCCATATCAGCGACCAGCTGCGGGATCAGGCGGCACAGGAACGGCTCCGTGAAGCCGAGGAAGGTGTAGCCATAGCGGACCGCGCGGCGCAGGATGCGGCGGATGACGTAGCCGGCCTTGACGTTGGAGGGCAGCTGCCCGTCAGCGATCGAGAAGGCGATGGCGCGGATGTGGTCGGCGATGACGCGCATCGCTACCTGCACCTGTCCGCCCTCGGCGTATTTGTGTCCCGAGAAGGCCTCCACCTGGCCGATCAGGCCGCTGAAAACGTCCGTCTCGTAGTTCGAGCTCTTACCCTGCAGGATCATACAGAGGCGCTCAAAGCCCATACCGGTATCGATGTTCTTCGCAGGGAGGTTCTCCAAGTGGCCGTCCGCCATCCGGGCGTACTGCATAAAGACGAGGTTCCAGATCTCGATCACCTGATCGTTGTCCGTGTTGACCAGTTCGCGGCCGGGCTTCGCGGCGATCTCTTCGTCGGAGCGGAGGTCGATATGGATCTCGGAGCAGGGGCCGCAGGGGCCGGTGTCGCCCATTTCCCAGAAATTGTCGTGCTTGTTGCCCGTGAGCACGTGGTCCGCGGGCAGGTGCTTCAGCCAGGCGTCGCGGGCTTCGGTATCCAGGGTGGTGCCGTCGTGCTCGTCGCCTTCGAAGACGGTCGCGTAGAGCTTGGTCTCGTCGATGTGATACACCTCCGTCAGCAGCTCCCAGGCCCAGTCGATCGCTTCGGTCTTGAAATAGTCGCCGAAGCTCCAGTTGCCGAGCATCTCGAACATCGTGTGGTGACGGCCGTCGTGGCCCACCGCCTCGAGGTCATTGTGCTTGCCGCTTACGCGGAGGCACTTCTGGCTGTCTGTCGCCCGGGGGAATTTCGGGGCGCTGTTGCCGAGGAAAATATCTTTGAACTGGTTCATACCCGCGTTCGTGAACATCAGGGTCGGGTCGTTCTTGATCACCATCGGTGCCGACGGGACGACGGTATGGCCCTTCGCGGCGAAGAATTCCAGGTACTTCTGTCGAATCTCTTTGGATGTCATTTCTCTTACAAGTTAGAATAGCCTGCAAAAATACACATTTTCCCGCAAATATCCTCCGTTTGTTACATATAATGTAATTCGGACCTGCTTCTCGGGAAAAATGCTTATCTTTGCAAGCTAAGCCTTGTCTTTCGAGATGAAGAAACGGACTCACGATCACCTTCGGCGCCTTCTGGCTTTCGCGGCGGTTCTCGCCTGCGGAACGGGTCTGTTTTTCCTCTACGTCTGGCTCTACACCGACGTCCTCGGCTGGGAACTGCCGAGAACAGCCCTCCTGCTGCAGGAGAAAGAGCAGTGGAACAGCCGGATGGACAACCTCAATTACCGGCTCCGGCAGGACGGGGAAGTCCTTGAGGCTCTGCGGCTTCGCGACGAGACGATCTACCGTCCGATCTTCGACGAGCCCGAGGCGGAGGCCCTTTCCGACGAGCTGCTGATAACGGCTTTTCCGACGCCCATCGCACAGCTCGAACATCAGGCTGCGCAGCAGGCTCGTTCGCTGGAGCAGCTCGAGCAGGTCGCGCGCGAGGCCGGCGACCTCGCCTCCTGCGTTCCCGCGATTCCGCCGGTGACCCCGGACCGCGGGACTTACCACCTCTCCAGCCCCTTCGGCTACCGCAGCGATCCGCTCAACGGGACGCGCAAGATGCACACCGGGATGGATTTCGCCTGCCGCCCCGGAAATCCCGTGTTCGCAACGGGTGACGGTGTCGTTGAGAGCGTGACCTTCGACAACAGCGGCTACGGGGTCTCGGTCCTGCTCGACCACGGTTTCGGCTACAAGACCCGCTATGCGCACCTGAGCCTGCCGAGCGTCGCGGAAGGGATGAACCTTCGCCGCGGAGACCGGATCGGGCTCTCGGGCCGCTCCGGCCGCGTTTCTGGGCCGCATCTCCATTATGAAGTGTACTTCCGCGGACAGGCCGTGAACCCGGCCTTCTATATGGATCTCGATATGGATCTCGCCGAATACAAAAAGCTGATCGAATCGCGTCAGGAAGACGCGCAGGCGGTGCTGGGGACGCCGAAAAGCCGATAGACTATGGGAACGCGCATCCATCATACCCGCTCTTCGCGCTGGCCCCGCATTCTCCGCCGGCTGCTCGGGATTGCCGTCGGCAGCCTGTCGCTGTCGCTGATCCTCTTCGGCCTTTTCATCTGGCTGATGCGCACGGACACCGACCGCCGGCTCAAGGCGGAAAATGCGCATCTGGCCGCCTCCTGCGATGAGCTGAAGGACCGTCAGGCGCGCCTGGAAGCCGCTATCGATTACCTGCAGATGCGCGACGGCAACATCTACCGCGACCTTTTCTACGCGGACGCCCCCTCGCTGGAGATGTTCCGCACGGACGATTTTCTCGCGAAGGCCGATACCCTCCCGCAGGGGAACCTGGAGCAGTATACGGCGGAGAAGGTGGACCGGCTCCTGGAAGGCTGTGGCCGGATCGAAGAGAATTTCCGCGCCGCCGCCCGGCTTATCGATGCGGGGAAGGACACCCTTCCGCCGATGCGTCTCCCCGTCCCGGATGCCCGGTATACGCAGATCGGCGCCTCCGTCGGGCCGCGGATGAGCCCCTTCCTGAAGGTCGAAATCGAGCACGCCGGCCTCGATGTCATCGCGGCGCAGGAGACCCCCGTGGTTGCCGCCGCGGCGGGGACCGTCACCCGGGCCGACCGCAGCCGGAAAGGGGAGGGGAATGTCATCGAAATCAGCCATCCTGGCGGCTACAGGACCCGTTATACGCACCTCGGCAGCATCCGCGTCAACCGGGGACAGCACGTCTCGGCCGGTGAGCTGATCGGTACCGTCGGGATGAGCGGCACCTCCTTCGTGCCGCACCTGCATTACGAGGTCCTCCGCGACACCCTCCGGCTCGATCCGGTCTGCTGCCTGTTCGGCTCCGTCGGCCCGACGGCCTTTATGAATATGATGTACCTGTCCGCCCACACCGGACAATCACTCGAATAAGCCTATGGAAAAGCTTTTCTACTCCATCAGCGAAGTGGCGGAAATCCTCGGCGAGTCCACGACGACCGTCCGTTTCTGGTCCAATAGCTTCGCCCGCTTCGTCAAGCCGCAGCGCAACGCCAAGGGTAACCGGATGTACACCGAAGAGAACATCCAGATGCTCCGGCAGATCCGGATGCTGGTCAAGGACCAGGGCCTGACCCTCGAGGGAGCGCAGAAAAAGCTGACCACCGAGAAAAATCTCGTCGAAAAGAAGGCGCGCGCCATCGCCTCCCTGAAGGAAATCCGTCGTGAACTCGAAGCTGTAAGAAAATCGCTATGATATTGAAAGTGAAAGATATAACGGAAGCAATCGAAGAATTTGCTCCGCTGAGTATTCAGGAAAAATGGGACAACAGCGGCCTGCTCATCGGCAGCCCCGAGGACTCGGTCCACGGCGTACTGATCGGCTTTGACTGCACCCCGGAACTCGTCGATGAGGCGATCGCCGGCGGCTACGATATGATCGTGACGCACCACCCGCTCCTTTTCGACGGACTGAAGCGCATCAATCCCGCCGATCCGGTCGCGCAGGCCGTGATCCTGGCCATCCGCGGCGGCATCGCCGTCTATGCCTCGCATACGGCCTCCGACAAGGTTCTGGAGGGGGTGAGCGGCGCTTTTGCCGCCCGGCTCGGCCTGCAGGATGTCCGCATCCTGGAGCCCGACGGCGGCGATCCGGAGCACGGACTTGGCGTCATCGGAGAACTTCCGGAACCGCTCAGTTTCGATGCCCTCCGGCAGCTGCTTCGCCGCTCCTGCGGCGTGCGCGCTATCCGCGCCTCCAAGCCCCTTACGGGTCCCATCCGCCGGATCGCCCTGTGCGGCGGCAGCGGATCGAGCCTGATCGGCACAGCCCGGCGGGCCGGGGCCGACGCCTATATCAGCGCCGACATCTCCTATCACCATTTCTTCCAGCCGGAGGGCTTTATGGTACTGGATATCGGTCATTATGAGAGTGAGATAGGCATCACGGAGATATTATTTTCTTTGTTAAAGAAAAAATTTCCTAACTTTGCAACTTGCCTCGCGAAGAGGCAGTCCAACCCGATTTTTTATTACTAAACCAACGATATGGCTGCTAAGAAAACCAAGAAAGTCGAGACGCCGATTGACAACAGGGAGACCTTCGTGTCCCTGCGGAAAAGCTTCGCCGACTCCGACCTCAGTGTAGAAGAAAAGCTCAAAACCCTTTATGCCCTCCAGCTCGCGGATGCCGAGATCGACAAGATCCTGCAGCTTCGCGGCGAACTCCCGGTCGAGGTGGCCGCCCTTGAGGACGAAATCGCCCGCCTGAAAGGCCGCGTCGAGGAGCGCACCGAATCGATCGAAGCGATGAACGTCGCGATCGCGCAGGCCCGGCAGAACCTCGCCGAGCACGAAGACCAGATCGCGAAGTACCAGGCGCAGCTCGGTGGCATCGCGAACAGCCGCGAATACGACTCGATCGACAAGGAGATCGAGAACCTCAACCTGCTCAAGCAGATCGCCGAGAAGGTGATGACCGAGTCCAAGCAGAAGATTCTTGAGGACAAGGCTGCGATCGAGGAGTTCAAGGACCGCATTGCGATCCGTACGGAAGACCTCCGCATCAAGCAGGAAGAGCTCGCGACGATCGTCGAATCGACCGCGAAGGAAGAGGAGAAGCTCACCAAGGCCCGCGACGCACAGGCTGCCAAGCTCGACGCCCGTACAATGAGCGCCTATGAGCGCATCCGCGCCAGCGTCCACAACCACCTGGCCGTGGTCAGCGTGGTCGGCGGCGCCTGCGGCGGCTGCTTCAACACGATTACCCCGCAGCGCCTGATCGACGTGGCTTCCGGCAAGAAGCTCGTCATCTGCGAACACTGCGGCCGCATCATCATCAACCCGGACGTTGAATAGTACGTCCGTTACGGCTTCCCGCAATGGCTGATTCCCCGAAAAAGGCGGCCCGTTCCGCCAGACAGGATCAGGCAGTCAATCTCGACGCACTGGGGCTTGAGATGGGTACGAAACCCCCTCAGGCTCTTGATGTTGAAGAGGCTGTCCTCGGCGCTATGCTGATCGAGCCCGCCGTGATCGACGAGGCGATGGACGAGCTGAGCCCCTCCTGCTTCTACGATCCCGGTCACCGGATGATCTTCGAGGCGATGCAGGCCCTCGTCCGCGAACACGCCGCGATCGACATCATCACGGTTTCTTCCAAGCTGACCGCGCAGAAGAACCTCGAGGCCGTCGGCGGAGCCGTTGCGCTGGTGGCGCTGTCGCAGAAAATCGGTGCGGCGGCGAACATCGAGTACTACATCCGCATCCTCAAGCAGAAGAACATCCAGCGTGAGCTGATTGCGGCCTCGCACCGCATCCTCAAGGAATCCTACGACGAGTCGGTCAATGTCGACGACCTGATCGACATCGCGCAGTCGAAGATCTACGAGGCGATCCAGGACAATGTCAAGAAGGACGTCCAGGAAGTCGGTTCGATCATCAACGAGGCGCTCAACAACATCCAGGATATGCAGGGGCGCACGGGCCTCAATGGCGTGCCGTCCGGCTTCCCGACCCTGGACCGCATCACGATGGGCTGGCAGAGTTCCGACCTGATCATCCTCGCGGCGCGGCCTTCCGTCGGTAAGACGGCGTTCTCGCTGAACCTGGCGCGCAATGCCGCCGTGGACCACAATATGCCCGTGGCGTTCTTCTCCCTCGAGATGTCCGCGATCCAGCTGGTCAAGCGTCTGATGACCTCCGAGTCCGGCCTGCCGGCGGAAAAGATCAAGGGCGGATCGAAGCTGGAGCCGTACGAATGGCAGCAGCTCGAAGTGACGCTGTCGAACCTGTCGAAGGCGCCGCTGTACATCGACGATACGCCGAGCCTCCCGCTGATGGAGTTCCGCACGAAGGCGAAGCGTCTCGTCAAGCAGAAGGGCGTGCGGCTGATTATCGTGGACTACCTGCAGCTGATGCAGGGCCCGGCCGATCTGCGCGGTATGCGCGAGCAGGAAGTCGCGGCGATTTCCCGTTCCCTCAAGGCGACGGCGAAGGAGCTCAACATCCCGATCATCGCCCTGTCGCAGCTTTCCCGCCAGGCCGTCCAGCGCGAAAAAGGCAACGGCAAGCCGCAGCTGAGCGACCTGCGCGAATCCGGCTCTATCGAGCAGGATGCCGATATGGTGCTGTTCATCCACCGTCCGGACTTCCTCGGCCTGTCCGAGACGCCGGAGGGGAAGGAGACCACCTATGTGATCATCGCCAAGCACCGCAACGGCGAGACCGGCGAGATCGCGATGCGCTTCAAGAGCGAACGCGTCAAGTTCATCGAAAACGACGACAGCCTGATCAGCAGCGGTCCGGTCGATTCCGCGATGAACAGCGACGCGGCCCCGTTCCCGATGGATGACAGTCCGTACAACAATCCCGCATTCTAAGCGATGGCCGAATCGATTGCACATCCGGGGAAGGTAACGGCGGTCAGCGCGGAGACCGTGACGGTTTCGTTTACGACCCGTTCCGCCTGCGCCTCCTGCCACGCCGCCTCGCTGTGCACGATGTCGGACGTCAAGGATAAGACGGCGACGGTCCCGAACCTCTACGGGAGCCGTTACAAGGTCGGTGACCAGGTGGAGGTCGAGCTGGGCAGCGAACTGGGTCTGAAGGCGGCGCTGATCGCCTACGCCCTTCCGGTGCTGGTTCTGCTCGGAGCGGTGCTCATCCTGTCGGGGCTCGGTGTCCCGGAGCTGTGGAGCGGCCTTGCCGGTATCGGCGCGGTCGCCCTTTATTATTTGATACTCAAGTGCTTCTTCAAGGGCTTGCTCGCGAAGCAGTACGTTTTTCGCCTGAAATAACTTAAATCTTTATACCAACAATGACTATTATCTGGACAACTATCGCGATTATCACCGGCATCGGCCTGGTGCTCGCCCTCGTCCTCTTCCTTGTGGCTGAGAAGTTCAAGGTGGTCGAGGATCCGCGCATCGACGAGGTCGAGAAGGTGATGCCCGGAGCGAACTGCGGCGGATGCGGATTCGCCGGCTGCCGGGCCTTTGCGGAAGCGGCCGTGAAAGCCCCGAACCTGGACAACAACTTCTGTCCGGTCGGCGGCAATGAAACGATGGCCAAGGTGGCCGCCATCCTCGGTTACGAGGTAAAGGAGAAGGCCCCGCAGGTGGCCGTCGTGCGCTGCAACGGCAGCTGTGCGGCCCGTCCGACGATCAACACCTACGGCGGATTTGCTTCCTGCCGCGTGAAGGCCACCCTCTACAGCGGTGACACCGCGTGCAGCTTCGGCTGCCTCGGTTGCGGGGACTGCGTCGCGGCCTGCCAGTTCGGCGCGCTGTCGATGAACCCGGAAACAGGACTTCCGGTGGTGGATGAAAGCAAGTGTACGGCCTGCGGCGCCTGCGTCAAGGCCTGCCCGAAGGCGCTCATCGAGCTACGGCCGAAGGGCCCGCGCGGAATGCGCGTATGGGTGAGCTGCCGCAATAAGGACAAGGGTCCCGCGGCGAAGAAGGCCTGTGCGGCGGCCTGCATCGGCTGCGGCATCTGCGCCAAGACCTGCCGCCACGAAGCCATCACCGTCGAAGGCAACATCGCCTACATCGATCCGGCGAAGTGCAAGCTCTGCCGCGAATGCATCGCGATGTGTCCGACCGGTGCCATCCACGAATCCGGTTTCCCGAAACCGCTCGACAAGGAGGCCACGAAGGCCCGCATCCTCGAGCGCCAGAAGAAGGAGCGCGAAGAAGCAGCCGCCAAGGCCGCTGAAGCCGCTGCGGCTCCTGTCATTCCGAGCGAAGCGAAGGAATCTAAAACCACGGAGGAATAAGCTATGAAACCTACCTTCTCCATCGGCGGTGTTCACCCGCACGACAGCAAAATCTCCCGTGAATGCGCGCTCAAGCCGATGCCGCTTCCGGATACCGCATACATTGCCCTGGCGCAGCACATCGGTGCTCCGGCCAAACCCCTTGTCGCCGTCGGTGACAAGGTCAAGGTCGGCCAGCCGATCGCTGAACCCGGCGGTTTCGTTTCCGCCTTCATCCACGCCTCCGTTTCCGGTACCGTCAAGTCGATCGGCCCGCGCCCGGACCTCGCCGGCAATCCGGTGATGACCGTAGAGATCGCCCGCGAAGGCGATGAGTGGCTCGAAGGGATCGATACCTCCGACACCCTCATCACCGAAATCCCCGAGGACGGGAAAGCCATCCTCGAGAAGATCCGCCTCGGCGGTGTCGTCGGTCTGGGCGGTGCCACCTTCCCGACGCACGTTAAGCTCTCGCCCCCTCCGGGATCGAAGTGCGAGCGCCTGATCATCAACGGCTGCGAATGCGAGCCGTATCTGACCTCTGACTTCCGCACGCTCCTGGAAAAGGGCGAGCAGGTGGTCATCGGCGCGGCCCTGCTCAAGCAGGTGCTCGGCGGCGTACCCTGCACGATCGCAATCGAGGAGAACAAGCCCGAGGCGATTGCGCATATCAACGAGGTCATTGCGAAGCTGAAAAAGCTGTCCCCGAAGTACGACGGCATCGAAGTGATGGTGATGAAGATGCGCTACCCGCAGGGCGGTGAAAAGCAGCTCATCGACGCCGTGATGCACCGTCAGGTCGGATCCGGCGCCCTGCCGATCAGCGTCGGCGCGGTCGTCCAGAACGTCGCGACGGCCCTCGCCGTGTATGAGAGCGTGCAGAAGAACAAGCCCCTCGTGGACAATTCCGTCACCGTGACGGGTGAGTGCTTTAAGAACCAGGCGAACCTCATCGTCCGCGTCGGTACCCCGCTCCGCAGCATCCTCGACTTCCTCGGCGGTATTCCGGACGAGGCCGTCAAGGTCATCTCCGGCGGTCCGATGATGGGCAAGGCCGTGTCGAATCTCGACGCCGCGACGCTCAAGGGCACCGGCGGCCTGCTGCTCCTGACCGAGAAGCAGACCCTCCGCCGTCCTGAATCCGCCTGCATCCGCTGCGGCAAGTGCGCCGAAGCCTGCCCGATGGGCCTCGAACCGTTCCTGCTGCAGAAACTCGCCCGAATCGGCGATATCGAGCAGCTCGAAAAGAACGCCGCGCAGGACTGCATCGAATGCGGCTGCTGCCTCTACAGCTGCCCGGCGAACATTCCGCTTCTCGATATCATCCGCCTCGGAAAGGCCGACACGATGAAGGCCATCCGCGACCGCGCCGCCGCTGCGAAAGCTGCCGCAGAGGCCGCCAAAGCCGCTGCTGAAAAATAAAAAGTAACACGATATGAAATTATTAGTATCACCCAACCCGCACATCCACAGCAAGGTCTCGACCCGGTCCCTGATGACCGATGTCGTCATCGCGCTGCTGCCGGCGGCCATCTGCTCGGTCGTGTTCTACGGCCCGCGCGAGGCCCTCGTCCTGGCGGTCAGCGTCCTTTCCTGCGTGGTTTTCGAATGGGCCATCACCCGTTTCCTGATGAAGCGCCCTTCGACCGTATGCGATATGTCCGCCGTCGTGACGGGCCTTCTCCTGGGGATGAACCTGCCGTTCACGACCCCCTGGTGGATGGTTCTGATCGGCGCCCTCGTCGCCGTCGGGATCGCCAAGATGACATTCGGCGGCCTCGGACAGAATGTGTTCAATCCGGCGCTCGTAGGCCGCGTATTCCTGCTGGTTTCCTTCCCGAAGGTGATGACGACCTGGTATCCGCAGGTGCCGCTGTTCGGTATGGGCTTCACCCCGGACGGCGCTTCTGGCGCGACAGCCCTCAGCGCAGTCAACGAGGCTGTGATGAATGGCGTCCCGGTAACGGAGATCACCTCGCAGTATACCTACGCCGATATGCTCTTTGCCAACCTCGGCGGTTCGGCCGGTGAGATCTGCGCCCTGGCCCTGCTGGCCGGCTTTATCTACCTGGTGGTCCGCAAGGTCATCAAGCCGTGGATCCCGCTGACGATCTTCGCGACGGTCGCCCTGACCTCGCTGATCTTCTGGGCCTGCGACCCGACCCGCTTTACGGATCCGCTCTTCAACCTCCTCTCCGGCGGTCTCATCCTCGGTGCCTGCTTTATGGCGACGGACTATGTGACGAGCCCGATGAGCGTCAAGGGCGGCATTCTCTTCGGCGTCGGCATCGGTTTCCTGACGATGATGATCCGCTACTTCGGTTCCTATCCGGAAGGCGTTTCCTTCGCGATTCTGATTATGAATGCGTTTGTGCCGCTGATCAACCGCGGTTTCAAGCAGAAAAAATTCGGGAGGGCATAAGCTATGGCGATTCAATCTTCCCTGAAAAATATGGTTCTGGTCCTGAGCGGTACCTGCCTGGTCTGCGCGGGTCTTCTCGGCGGCGCTTATGTGCTGACCGAGGAGCCGATCGCCGAGGCGGAAAAGCTCGCTACGGCCAAGACCCTTTCCGCCGTGCTTCCGGAGGGTTGCGATGCGATCGATACGGAGGCTTCTACCGTTGAGGTGGACGGCGTTACCTATAATTATTATAAGGGCAGCCGGGACGGTGAGGTGATCGGCTATGCGATCGAGAGCAAGACCGGCGGTTTCGGCGGTGAGCTCGTCGTGATGGTCGGCATCGATGCCCGCAGCGCCACGATCTACAACACGGCGCCGCTGCGCCACAGCGAGACCCCGGGTCTCGGCGCGAAGTGCACCGATGCCACTTCCGGTTTCCGTACGCAGTGGACGAAGGGCCTCCCGGTTGCCGATGGCCCGACCCCGGCCGTCTATGCCGTTACCAAGGAAGGCGGTACGATCGATGCCATCACGGCTTCGACGATCACCTCCAAAGCCTATACGAAGTGTGTGAACCAGGCCCTCGCCGCTTTCGCCGCCATTTCGAGCGAAGCGCCCGTCATTGCCGGCTCCGACCGGCAATCCCCTGTCATTCCGAGCGAAGCGAAGGAATCTCTAACCATCGAGGAGGAACCGTGCTATGAGTAAATTCCGTATCCTGCTGGACGGCATCGTCAAGAACAACCCGACGTTCGTCCTGATTCTCGGTATGTGCCCGACGCTGGCCACTACCACTTCCGCCGTCAACGGCCTCAGTATGGGCCTCGCGACGATGTTCGTGCTCATCCTCGCCAATATGGTGATCTCCCTGGTCGCCCCGGTCGTTCCGGACAAGGTTCATATCCCGGTCTACATCGTCGTCATTGCGACCTTCGTGACCCTCCTGCAGCTCCTGCTGAAGGCGTACCTCCCGTCCGTCAATGACGCCCTGGGCCTCTTCATCCCGCTCATTGTCGTGAACTGTATCATTCTCGGCCGTGCGGAGGGCTTTGCCAACAAGAATGGCGTCCTGGCCTCCGCGCTGGACGGCATCGGCATCGGCCTGGGCTTTACCCTGGCCCTGACGGTGCTCGGCGCGGTGCGCGAAATCCTCGGCAGCGGCTCGGTCTTCGACTGGGTCTTCATCCCCGAAGATTATCGGATGCTGGCCTTCGTGATGGCTCCGGGCGCTTTCATCTGCCTGGGCTACCTGATGGTCCTGTTCAATAAATTCATCAAAAAGGAGAAATAGACGATGACATACTTTCTGATTATCATTTCGGCGATTTTCGTCAACAACATCGTCCTCGCGCAGTTCCTCGGCATCTGCCCGTTCCTCGGCGTGTCGAACAAGCTGTCCACCGCGACGGGCATGTCGATGGCCGTGTGCTTCGTCATCACCCTGGCGACGCTCGTTACCTTCCTGATTAACAAGTACCTGCTGGTTCCTTTTGAGCTGACCTTCCTGCAGACGATCGCCTTCATCCTCGTGATCGCGGCCCTCGTGCAAATGGTCGAGATCGTGCTCAAGAAGGTGAGCCCTTCCCTGTACCAGGCCCTCGGTATCTTCCTGCCCCTGATTACCACGAACTGCGCCGTCCTCGGTGTCTCGATCGACGTCGTTACGAAGCAGTTCACCTTTGGCGCTGAGGCGCATATGCTCGGTCTCGGCGAGGCGATGGTCTATGCCTTTGCAACTTCGCTCGGCTACGGTCTGGCGATGGTCATCTTCGCCGGTCTGCGGGAGCACCTGGCCCTGAACAACGTTCCGAAGGCCTTCAAGGGTGTTCCGATTGCCCTCGTGACGGTCGGTATCCTGGCAATGGCCTTTATGGGCTTCAGTGGTATGGTTAAATAGCGTTTCCGGTGTCTATGAAAAGAATCGTTATTCTCCTTATCGGCCTTGTCGGCCTGGCCGCCATCGCGTCGGCGCAGCCCCGTGCCGTCGGTGCGCGCTTCGCGGCCGCCGGATGGATGGGGTCCGAATTCAGCTATGAGCATACGGTCAATTCCAACGGGAACCAGTTTCTGGAAGTGGAACTGGGTTTGGAACGCTATGACGGTTTTCGCCTGACGGGGACCTGGAACTGGAGCGTCTGGCATCCGGAGATTTCCGCGAGCGGGGAGTGGAGCCTCTACCTGGGGGCCGGTACGACCCTCGGTTTTCTCGACTACAGTGGGGAAGACCAGTACGGCTATATGATCGGCGCCGTCGCGCAGGTCGGCCTGGAGTACCGCTTCGACAGCGTTCCGCTCTCCTTCTCGGCCGATATCCGGCCCGCCATCGGCGCCTGCCACGGCCTCTACAAGTACGGCACCTACGGCATCCTGCCGAACATTGCCGTCCGCTACGCTTTTTAAGGACGGACCGGATATTTGCAGGCAATGTTCCGGAAGATCCTACTCTCTCCATACTACCTGACGCTCAGCATTCGCCATCTCTTCTACGACAAGGGATGGAAGAAATCCGTTGCGCTGCCCGTTCCCTCCGTTTGTGTAGGCAACGTTACGGTAGGTGGAACGGGAAAGACCCCGCACACCGAGATGATTCTCCGGACCCTGCTCCGGAGCGACCGCTGGGCCTACAGCAACATTGCCGTGCTCTCCCGCGGATACAGGCGCAAGAGCAAAGGCTTCCAGAAGGTGGACCGGGGAGGCTCTGCGGCTTTTTACGGCGACGAACCCCTGCAAATCGCGAAGAAGTTCCCGGTCGTTACGGTCGCCGTCGATGCGGACCGGATCGAGGGCAGCCGTTTCCTGACCCATCCGGAAGAATTGCAAACCTCCCGTCGCGCCCGGAAATGCCTGGACAAGGATATCCCGAAATCGGATATTATCATCCTCGATGATGCTTTTCAGCATCGTAAGATCCGTGCTCAGGTCAATGTCGTCCTCGTGGATTACAATCGCCCCGTACACCGGGACGTGCTGCTGCCGCTCGGAAATCTCAGGGACCTGCCGTCCAGGCTTCAAGCAGCTGACATCCTGATTGTTACCAAGTGCCCATCTTATATGGATGCCTGGGAGCGCAATCGCTGGGCGTCGTGGCTGGGCCTGAAAGAGTACAATGCCGCGACTTCGCAGGCCAAAGGGAAAGACGGGTCGGTCCGCCATCTCTTCTTCACGGGCATCGATTACGGCGAGATGACTCCGGTCTTTCCGGAGGAATGCGATATGCGCTTCATCTATTCCAAGCGGCTCGTCCTGTTCACCGGCATCGCCAAAGACGGTCCGATGGTCAACTACCTGAGTGATAAGTATAAGGTGGCCAAGCGCCTGCGTTTTCAGGACCACCATACCTACACGCCTTCCGACATCCGCTCCATCGAAGCCGCCATCCGGGAAGAGCCCACCGCTCTGCTTTGTACCACGGAGAAAGATGCGCAGCGGATCGTCGATGCGAAATCGCTTCCCGACTCCATCCGTCAGCGGCTGTTCTACCTTCCCATCGAGGTCTTTTTCCTGACGCCGGAAGAAAAAGATTGCTTCGAGACAGTTCTTGAGGCGGGCCTGGCCCGATAGGGGAGTGAAAAAAACCGGGGGGAGTATTGCAATTGTAAAGGGAATTACTGATATTTGCAGTCGGTATGATGAAACAATTGGCAAATCGGTTCTGGTGGCGCGCTTGCAGTTCCAATCTGTAAGTCGCATCACCGTGCCCCTGCCCTGGATATTAACGCGGTCCGCTGACTTACAGCGGGCTTTTTTTGTATAACAGTTATGAGAACCAAGAAGTACCTCCTTCCGGAATCCGAGATTCCGACGCACTACTTTAACATTCAGGCGATTATGCCGAATAAGCCGCTGCCTTTCCTGCACCCGGCAACCCGGCAGCCGCTCAGCCCGGAAGACCTCTACCCGATCTTCTGCAAGGCCTGTGCTGACCAGGAACTCAACCAGAAGGATGAATGGATCCCGATCCCGGAACCCGTCCGTGAGCAGTACGCTGCCTACCGCTGCACCCCGCTCGTGCGGGCGTACGAGCTGGAAGAGGCCCTCGGTACTCCGGCGCATATCTACTTCAAGAACGAGAGCGTCAGCCCCGCCGGAAGCCACAAACTCAACTCCGCCATTGCGCAGGCCTACTACGCCAAGCAGCAGGGCATCACGAACCTGACCACCGAGACCGGTGCCGGCCAGTGGGGCGGTGCGCTGAGCTATGCCACGAAGAAATTCGGCATCGACTGCGCCGTCTATATGGTCAAGGTCAGCTACGAGCAGAAGCCTTTCCGCCGCAGCATTATGCAGACCTTCGGCGCAGCCGTAACCCCGTCTCCGTCGATGTCCACCCGCGCCGGCAAGGACATCCTGACGATAAACCCCAACGACCGCGGCTCCCTGGGCTGCGCCATCTCCGAGGCCATCGAACTGGCGATGAGCACCCCCAACTGCAAATACGCCCTCGGTTCCGTGCTCAACCACGTCTGTATGCACCAGACCGTCATCGGCCTCGAAGCGGAGAAGCAGATGGCCCTCGCCGGCGAGTACCCCGATATCGTCATCGCGTGCTTTGGCGGCGGCTCCAACTTCTGCGGCATCGCCCTGCCCTTTATGCGCCACAAGATCCAGGAAGGCCGCAACACCCGCTTCATCGCAGCCGAGCCCGCCTCCTGTCCGAAGCTGACCCGCGGCAAGTTCGAATACGACTTCGGCGACGAGTCCGGTATGACCCCGCTCCTGCCGATGTACACCCTCGGCCACGCCTTCAAGCCCGCCTCGATCCACGCCGGCGGTCTGCGGTACCACGGTGCGGGCGTCATTCTGTCGCAGCTGATGAAGGACGGCTATATGGAAGCCGTGGACATCGACCAGCTGGACTCCTTCCGCGCTGGCGTCCTCTTCGCTCGGACCGAAGGCATCATCCCCGCTCCGGAGAGCTGCCACGCCATCGCCGCGACGATCAACGAGGCGCTCAAGTGCAAGGAGACCGGCGAAGCGAAAACCATCCTCTTCTGCCTCTCCGGTCACGGTATGGTCGATATGGCCTCCTACGACAAGTACTTCTCCGGCGAAATGCAGAACTACCGCCTCTCCGACGAGGAGTACGCGAAGTTCATCGAAAGCGCCGACGCCCTGAACCGGTAGGATGAAAATCGGAAACGTAGATCTCGGGGAGCGGCCGGTGGTGCTGGCGCCGATGGAGGATGTGACCGACGCATCCTTCCGGATCCTGTGTCGGGAGCAGGGCGCCGCAATGGTGACGACCGAATTCGTCCCCTCCGACGGGCTCGTCCGCGACGCTACGAAGGCGATCGCCAAGATGCGCACCCTCGAAGCGGAGGCCCCCGTCGCGATCCAGATCTACGGCAACTTGCCCGAAGCGATGGTCGAAGCGGCCCGGATGGCCGACCACGCGGCCGAAATCGCCGGCGGGCACGGGGCCGAGGTCATCGACATCAACTTCGGCTGCCCGGTCTCGAAGATCGCCGGCAGGGGAGCCGGCAGCGGAATGCTGCGCGAGCCCGACAAGCTGGTCGCTATCACGAAAGCCGTCGTGGAGGCCGTCAGCCGCCCGGTTACGGTCAAGACCCGCCTCGGATGGGACGAAGACTCGAAGATCATCGTCGAGCTCGCTGAGCGTTTGCAGGATGTCGGCATCGCGGCGCTGACCATCCACGGCCGCACCCGTTGTCAGATGTACAAGGGCGAGGCGGACTGGTCGCTGATCGGGGCCGTCAAGGCGAATCCCCGGATGCACATTCCGATCATCGGGAACGGCGACATCAACTCCGCGGCCCGGGCCCGGGAGGCCTTCGAGCGCTACGGGGTCGATGGGATTATGGTCGGGCGCGCCTCCTTCGGCCGGCCCTGGATCTTCCGCGAAATCCGCACCCTGCTCGATACGGGCGAGGAAATGGCCCCGCCGACGGTCGCCGAGCGGGTCGCCCTGGCCCGGCGGCAGCTGCGGCTCTCCCTCGAGCTGAAAGGCCCGGTCACGGGCGTGCTCGAAATGCGCCGTCACCTGAGCTGTTATTTCAAGGGTCTTCCGGACTTCAAGGAGACCCGGATCCGCCTCGTTACGGAGAAGGATCCGGACGCGGTGGATGCTCTGCTCGAGTACGTTGCCGAGCGTTGGGGCGATGAGCCCCTTCCGGACAGTGCCGGGGTTTACGGAATGTAAATCTCATTTGGTATTCTCCCGGAAAATGCGTACCTTTGCGGTCCCCTAAAATGCGGGGGATCGCAACTTTTATTGTTAAACCATTAAAGATCAAGACAGTGGACACACTTAGCTACAAAACAGTCTCGCTCAATGCCGCGACTGTGAAGAAAGAATGGGTGGTCATTGACGCGACTGATCTCGTACTGGGTCGTCTCGCTTCCCGCGTCGCTCTCGTGCTTCGCGGCAAGACGAAGGCCGGTTACACGCCTCACGTGGACTGTGGTGACAACGTCATCATCGTCAACGCCGAGAAGATTCGCCTGACCGGCAAGAAGATGACCGACCGCGTTTACACGCGCTACACCGGTTATCCGGGTGGCCAGCGTTTCTCGACGCCGAAGGAGATCCTCGCCAAACGGCCCACCGAGCTGATCCGCAGATCAGTGAAGGGAATGCTCCCTAAGACCCGCCTTGGTGACAAGCTCATCAACAACCTGTTCGTTTACGCAGGTCCCGAGCATCCGCACCAGGCCCAGCAGCCCAAAACCATTAAGTTAAACGAAATCTAAACAGAGCACATGGAACAGAAACACGCCCTTGGAAGACGTAAATCAGCAGTCGCTCGTGTTTATGTTGTCGCCGGCAAAGGTAACATCGTTATCAACGGCCGTGAGCTGAACGATTACTTCAAGGAGGAGACCCTCCAGTACATCGTCAACCAGCCTCTCGAGCTTACCGGTACAGCAGGCCAGTTTGACATCAAGGTCACCCTCGTTGGTGGTGGTACCAAAGGTCAGGCAGAGGCCGTTCGTCTCGGCATCGCCCGCGCTCTCTGCGAGGTCGACAAAGAGGCCTACCGCTCTACTCTGAAGGCCGCCGGTTTCCTCACCCGCGACGCTCGCGAGGTCGAGCGCAAGAAGCCCGGTCAGCCTGGTGCACGTCGCCGCTTCCAGTTCAGCAAGCGTTAATCCGCTTACCTGCGCTGATTTACAACTTTTGCACGGCAGGAGTTACGCTTTAAATCCTGCGATTGCGGTCTGAAGGTGCGAACCTTCGCCCACTACAAAACGGATTGCCCCTGCTGCGGAAAATCCCGAAGACCGGAAAGCCCGCTACTACGGGATTGATGAAAAGAGAAACAAAAAGAAAACAAAACACAATGTCTAGAACAAATTTCCAAGAACTGCTTGATGCAGGTGCACACTTCGGACATCTCGCCCGCAAGTGGAACCCTAAGATGGCTCCGTATATCTTCGATCAGAAGAACGGCATCCACATCATCGACCTGCACAAGACCGTCGCCAAGATCGACGAAGCTGCCGAAGTGATGAAGGAACTGGCCCGCAGCGGCCGCAAGGTTCTCTTCGTGGCGACGAAGAAACAGGCAAAAGAGGTCGTAGCTGAAAAAGCTCTGTCCGTCAATATGCCGGCAGTTACCGAAAGATGGCCCGGTGGTATGCTTACCAACTTCCCGACCATCCGTAAGGCTGTCAAGAAAATGAACACCATCGACAAGATGAAGGAAGACGGTACCTTCGACAAGCTCGCCAAGCGTGAGCGTCTGCAGGTTGACCGCCTCCGCGCCAAGCTTGAGAAGAACCTCGGTTCCGTCAAGGATATGAGCCGTCTGCCGAGCGCCCTTTTCGTGGTCGATATCCAGAAAGAGGCCAACGCCGTCAAGGAAGCCGCCCGTCTGAATATCCCGGTTATCGCAATGGTTGACACTTGTTGCGATCCTACCCCCATTGATTATGTGATTCCGGCGAACGATGACGCCACGAAGTCGATTGAGCTCGTGCTCAACGTCCTCTGCGCGGCGATCGAGGAAGGACTCAACGAAAGGAAGCTCGAGAAGGAAAAGGCGGATGCCGAAGCCCCCGCTGCCGAGGCCGCTGCCCCTGCTGCCGGTGCGAAGAAGCTCCGCAGCCGTCGCGCCCCGAAGGAAGAGGCTGCTGCCCCTGCCGAGGCCGCTGAGGCCCCTAAGGCTGAGAAGGCTGCTCCTGTCATTCCGAGCGAAGCGAAGGAATCTGTCGAGGCTCCCAAGGCTGAATAAATCAACCCCAAAACAAAAAGACAACTATGGCTATCTCTTTAGCAGATATCAAGAAGCTTCGCGAAATGACCAGCGCCGGTATGATGGACTGCAAGAACGCCCTGACCGAAGCTGATGGCGACTTCAAGCGCGCAATCGAAATCCTTCGCGAGAAGGGTAAGTCCACCCTCGCCAAGCGGGGTGACAACGAGACGACCCAGGGTGCCGTTCTCAGCCGTGTAAACGGTGGAAAGGCCATCCTCGTCTGCCTCGGCTGCGAGACCGACTTCGTTGCCGCTACGCCTGACTTCAAGGCCCTAGCCGCCAGCATCGCTGACGAGGCCATCGCCGCGTTCCCGGCCGACCTCGCCGCCCTGAAGGCCCTCAAGGCCGCCGACGGCTACACGCTCGACGAGAACATCACGAACCAGGCTGGCAAGACCGGTGAGAAGCACGTTCTGGCTTTCTACGGCGCCCTCGAGGCCCCGTTCGTGAGCGAGTATGTGCACTTCAACGGCAAGCTCGGCGCGATCGTCGCTTTCAACAAGGTCGTTCCCGCTGACATCGCCCGCGGTATCGCGATGCAGGTCGCTTCGATGAACCCGGTCGCCGTTGACGCAGCCTCCGTGCCCGCCGACGTCCTCGAGTCTGAGCGCACCGTTGCTATTCAGAAGACCAAAGACGAGCAGGTCCAGAAGGCTGTCGATGCCGCCCTCAAGAAGGCGGGCATCAACCCGGCCCACGTGGACAGCGAAGACCATATCGAATCCAACACCGCCAAGGGTTGGCTCACCCCTGAGCAGGCCCAGCAGGCCCGTCAGATCATCGCCGAGGTCGGCGCCGCGAAGGCTGCCTCCCTGCCGGAGCAGATGATTATGGGTATCGTGAACGGTCGTATCCAGAAGTTCCTCAAGGAGAACACCCTCGAGGAGCAGGAGTACCAGCTGTCCGACGACAAGCTCACCGTCAAGGCCGCTCTCGCTGCCGCTGACAAGGACGCCAAGGTCCTTGGTTTCAAGCGCTTCTCGCTGAGCGACTAACGATTTCGCAGGCAACTGCGAGTGAAAAAGAAAGCCCGGTGGATGTCCACCGGGCTTCTTTCATTTCTTATGAAGATAGAATTCTAGAAATCTTCTACCTCGAGAGCATCGACTTTGGCCTTGTCGGCATCGCTCAGGCCATCATACCATTCCTGGGCTTCTTCCGCGACCTTCATCGCGCCTTCATAGTCTCCCTTCTCCACGAGTTCCTTCATTTGGTTGGTGTAGTCTTTTGCCTTGTCCTCGACGGACTTGCAGGCTGCAACGGCAAACATCAGCAAGAGGGCTGCAGATGCGGCGAGTAATACTTTTTTCATAAGGATTTGATTTAAAAGTGGTTGTGTGCCTCGGGCGGGACTCGAACCCGCACATCTTTAGAGGATACTGGATTTTGAGTCCAGCGCGTCTACCCATTCCGCCACCAAGGCATTGATTGCAAATATAAGGGAATTATTCCGAATTCCAAAACATTTGTTATCTTTGTCTTTCTATGGGAAAGACGCTGGAAATACGCCTTCCGGAGGAAGAAACGCTGCGCATCGGGAGCGGGGAAACGCTCTCGGAGCTGCTGCCCCTTCTCGCGGAAGAAAAAGAGCTGTTCGTCATCTGTGACGCGGCCGTTGACGGTTTTCTTTGCTTTGACCGGAACGTCAAGGGCTTTGTGTCCGTCGAGGTGTCCGAGGAGACCAAGACGATAGATACGGTGCTGATGCTCTGCCGCTCGATGATGGAGGCGGGGTTGACGCGGGAGGGCCTGGTCGTCGCTCTGGGCGGCGGCATCCTGACCGATATGGCAGGCTTCGCGGCCTCGATCTACAAGCGCGGCGTCCGTTACCTCAACGTCCCGACCACGCTGCTGGCGCAGGTGGATGCGGGCCTCGGCGGCAAGACGGGCGTCAATTTCGACAGCTACAAGAATATGCTCGGCGTCATCCGGCAGCCGCAACTCACCTTCCTCTGTCCCGAAGTGCTCCGGACCCTTCCTGAACGGGATTTCCGCTCGGGTGCGGCGGAGTTGCTGAAGACCTTCCTCCTCGCCGATGCGACGCTTTACGGGAAGGCCGTGGCCTGCCTCAGCGCCCCGGAGCGGCCGGACCTCGGTGCCCTGATTTTCGAAGCGGCGCGCATCAAGGCGGAGATCGTCGCGCGCGATCCCTTCGAGAGCGGAGAGCGGCGGAAGCTGAACCTCGGCCATACCTTCGCGCACGCGATCGAGCACGAGGCGCAGTCCCGGGGCGAGGACATCACGCACGGTGAGGCCGTCGCGATGGGCCTGCTCCTGGCGGCCCGGCTGTCCGATGCGCTCGGCGTAAGCGAAAGCCCCCTGGCGGAGCGTCTGTCGGCCGATATGGCGGCCTGCGGTCTGCGGGCGGACTGTCCCTACCCGATGGCTTCGCTCGCCGCGGCGATGACCCGCGACAAGAAGGCCGGGGCGGACGGCCGTGTCCGCTTTATCCTGCTGCGCCGGATCGGAGAGGCCGTCGAATTCCCGCTTGATCCTGATGAATTGATTGATAAGCTTTAGCGCTAATGATATGTACCTCGATCCAGGGCCGGAACCTGGAAGAATTGGAAGCCTTGCTGCAAGGCGGTGACATCGAAATGGCGGAGATCCGGCTCGATCGCTGCCGTTTGACCCTCGATGAGGTCACTGCGCTCTTTTCGGATACCGATATTCCCTTGGTCGCGACCTATCGCTGTGCGAAATGGACCGGCGAAGCGGCGAAACGCGCCGAGTCGCAGCTCCTGACGGCGATTGTCGCGGGTGCGCGCTATGTCGACCTCGAGATCGAAGCGCCGGCGCTGATCGGGAAGCGGATCCGCGAGGCCTGCGAGGAGTATGGGACCACCCTGATCCGCTCCTGGCACGATTTCACCGAGACGCCGCCCGAGGTGACGCTCCGCCTGATGGCCGACCGCTGCCGGATGCTCGGGGCTGAGGTGGTCAAGATTGTTACGACCGCGAAGACCCCCGAAGACGGGCAGCGCGTGCTCTGGCTCTACAAGAACCTTTCTTCCCGCATTCCGCTCATCGCCTTTGCGATGGGGGAGGTCGGCCGGAATACGCGGCTGGAGTGCCTCCGTCTCGGCGCGCCCTTTACCTTCGCGGCCCTGTCGGAGGAGGAGCGCACGGCGCCCGGACAGTGGACGCTGCCGGAGATGAAAGCGGCCCTCTATGGCCGTCAGAAGGCGTTCCCCATCCATCCTGCCGCACCGATCCCGATGCCTTCGTCGAAGAGCTTTGCGCAGCGGGCGATCGTGATGGCGGCCCTCGCAGAAGGGACTTCCCGCCTGCACGGCTACACCCCTTGCGGTGACAACGAGGCGGCAATCGCTGTGGCAGAGGCGCTGGGCGCCCAGGTCGTCCGCAATGGCGACACCCTTGAGATTACGGGCATCGCGGCGCAGCCGGGCTGTCTCAGTGGCCGCCTGTCAGAGCTTCATACCGGCGAATCCGGCCTGCTGACGCGGCTGATGATTCCGCTCCTGTCGGTGCTTTCCGATGAGCCGGTGCGTGTTACCGGCGAAAAGACCCTGCTCGGACGTCCGCTCTCGAACGCCCACGATTATATGGCCGCATTCGGCGTTCGGCTGCAACCGGAGGCCCATTTCGATGCGGCGCGGCCCTTTGACTGCTACCTTCCGCTGACGGTGTGCGGCCCGCTGATTCCCGGCAAGGCCGAGCTCTCCGGCAAGGGCGGCTCGCAGCTCGTGTCGGGCCTGCTGACGGCCCTGCCCCTGTGTGCGGGCGATTCGCGCCTGGTCGTGGAGGAGCCCCGCAGCATACCCTACCTGTTCATTACGCTCGACGTGCTGAAGCAGTTCGGTATCCGGATCAGCAGCGAGATGGAGGGCGACGAAGACTTCGTCGAGACCCGCGACTGGGCCCATTGCACCGCCATCCGTTTCCGCATTCCCGGCGGCCAGCGGCTCCGTGCGGCTGAATTCCGCATCGAAGGCGACTGGTCCGGTGCGGCGAATTTCCTCGTGGCGGGTGCGATCTTCGGCGAGGTGGAGGTTTCCGGGCTGGAGACGTCCTCGCTGCAGGCGGACCTGTCGATCCTCGACGTGCTGACCGAGGCCGGCGCGTGCATCTCGCGGATCGAGGAAGGGGAGCGCGAGGGAAATCTCCATATCACGCGCGCCCCGCTGAGCGCCTTCGACACCGACCTGAACAACTGCCCCGACCTCTTCCCGATCGTGGCGCTCCTGGCCGCTTTCTGCCCGGGCACCAGCCACATTCTCGGCACAGGACGCCTGGCCCACAAGGAGACGGACCGCGCGGCGGCCATCGTCGGGATGCTGGAGCAGATGGGCGTACAGGCTTCCATCGAGGACGACTGCCTGAGCGTACGGGGCCGCAGCCTGTCGCAGCGCCTGCTCAAGCGCCGGATGCTTCGCGGCGGACACTATACCACCAGCGGCGACCACCGGATGGTGATGGCCCTTCGCGTTGCCGCGCTCGGGGCCGATGCCCCGATCCAGCTCGACGATGCGGAGTGCGTTGCGAAATCCTTCCCTACTTTCAATGAACTATTTGACTGTCTATGAATACGTTTGGAGATAAATTCCGGGTGAGCATCTTCGGTACTTCCCACGGAAGCTGCATCGGCGTCACGATCGACGGGATGCTGCCGGGTATGCCGCTGAGTGAGGCGGATTTCCGGGACGACCTGGCCCGTCGCAAGGCCGGTGCCCTCGGGACGACCCCGCGCATCGAATCCGATGAGCCGGAAATCGTGAGCGGCGTCTATGAAGGCCGGACGACCGGCGCGCCGCTGACCATCCTGTTCCGCAACGAAAACACCCGCTCCGGGGACTACGAGTCCTTCCGGAAAAACCCGCGCCCGGGTCACGCCGATTTCACGGCGAACCTCAAATACGGCGGCTTCAACGATCCGCGCGGCGGCGGTGCTTTCAGCGGCCGGATGACCCTCGGGATCGTCGCGGCGGGCGTGGTGGCGAAAAAGCTGCTGCATTTTGCCCGCATCAACGCTTCGCTGATCGAGGTGGGTGGCGAGAAAGACAGCAGCCGCTGGACGGCTGCCCTAGAGGCGGCCCGTTCGGAGGGGGATTCCCTCGGCGGTGTCGTCGAATGCATCGTGGAAGGCCTTCCGGTGGGGCTCGGCGAGCCGTTCTGGGACAGCGTCGAATCCCGCATTGCGCACGCCGTGTTCGCGATTCCGGGTGTACGGGGCATCGAGTTCGGCGACGGATTCGCCGCCGCGCGGATGAAGGGCTCCGAGCACAACGACCTTTTCCCTGAACACGAATGCTGCAAGGATGGGGGCGAGGAGCACGAATGCCATTGCCACGATGGGGAAGAAGAACACGAAGGCTGCCATTGCCACGGCGAGGAAGGCGGGCATTGCTGCCATCACAAGCAGCCGCAGCCGCCCCTGACCAACCACGCCGGCGGCATCAATGGCGGCATCACGAACGGCAACCCCGTCGTTTTCCGCGTCGCCTTCAAACCGACCGCCAGCATCGCCAAGGCCGGCATCCCTGGCCGCCACGACACCTGCTTCGCCCTCCGCTGCCCCGTCATCGTCGAGGCGATGGCCGCACTGGTTCTGGTTGACCTGGCCCTGTAACGCAATGGCAGAAAGCGAGAAGATCATATCGGAATTCACTTCCGGGGAGTACAAGGAAGGCTTCGTCACCGACCTGGAGCAGGAATTCATCCCGAAGGGCCTGAACGAAGAGGTAATCCGCCTGATTTCGGCCCGGAAGGAGGAGCCGGAGTGGCTCCTGCAGTTCCGTCTCGATGCCTTCCGCAAGTGGCAGGCGATGCCCGAGCCGCACTGGGCCCATCTCGACCTGCCGAAAATCGACTATCAGGATATCATCTATTACGCCGCTCCGAAAAAGGACAAGGACCGTCCTAAGGAGATCGACCCCAAGCTGGCCGAAACCTTTGAGAAGCTCGGCATTCCGCTGCGCGAACGCGAGGCGCTGGCCGGGGTGGTCGCCGTGGATGCGGTCTTCGACTCAGTTTCGGTCAAAACGACCTTCCGGGAGACCCTCGCGGCGAAGGGCATTATCTTCTGCTCCTTCTCCGAGGCGGTCCGGGAGCATCCCGACCTGGTTCGGAAGTACCTGGCCTCCGTCGTTCCTGCCGGCGACAACTACTTTGCGGCGCTCAATTCCGCCGTCTTTTCCGACGGCTCCTTCTGCTACATCCCGAAGGGGGTCCGCTGCCCGATGGAACTCTCGAGCTATTTCCGGATCAACGCCCGCGGTACGGGGCAGTTCGAGCGTACGCTGATCGTCGCCGACGAAGATTCGTACGTCTCCTATATGGAGGGCTGCACGGCCCCGATGCGCGATGAGCAGCAGCTCCACGCCGCCGTCGTCGAGATCATCGTCGAGCGCGGCGCAGACGTTCGCTATTCTACCGTCCAGAACTGGTATCCGGGCGATACCGAGGGTCGGGGCGGTATCCTCAACCTGGTCACCAAGCGGGGCCTTTGCCGCGGCGAGGGTGCGCACCTTTCCTGGACGCAGGTCGAAACCGGCTCGGCGATCACCTGGAAGTACCCCTCGACCGTGCTCCTGGGCGACCACAGCTCCTCCGAGTTCTACTCCGTCGCCGTCACGAATAACTTCCAGCAGGCCGATACCGGCACGAAGATGATCCATATCGGGCGCGATACCCGCAGCCGGATCATCTCGAAGGGCATTTCCGCCGGGCAGAGCCAGAACAGCTACCGCGGCCTCGTCCGGATCAATCCCGGCGCCGCGTACGCCCGCAACTACACGCAGTGCGACAGCCTCCTGATCGGCTCCCGTTGCGGCGCGCACACCTTCCCGGAGATCCGGAGCGCCAACCCTACCGCCATCGTCGAGCACGAGGCCACGACCTCGAAGATTTCCGAGGATCAGCTCTTCTACTGCAACCAGCGGGGCATCGGTCCCGAAGACGCCGTCGGCCTGATTGTCAACGGCTATGCGCGGGAAGTGCTTTCGCGCCTTCCGATGGAGTTTGCCGTCGAGGCGCAGAAACTCTTGCAAGTATCCCTTGAAGGCTCTGTCGGATAATGAACTGGATCGATCTCATCACTTCGCTGCTCGGTCTGACCTGCGTTTTCCTCGCGGGTCGGAACTCGAAATACAACTTCTGGGTCGGCTACCTCTACACGGCCGCCCTTTTCGTGCTCTTCTGGCGGAGCCATTCGCTTTCGATGCTCCTGCTGCAGCCGGTGTCCCTGGCCATCAACGTGCTCGGGCATTGGCGCTGGACGCATCCCCGCGAGGACGAGCGTAGCGCCGAGGACGGGAAGTCGCTGAAAGTCAGTATGCTGACCTGGCCGCAGCGGCTACTGGCCATCGCGACGGTGCTGATGATTATCGCCGTGTGGGGCCTGCTGCTCGACCATTTCTTCCCGGCCGATCCGCAGCCTTACCTGGGCTGTGCCGTGACGGTGCTGATCCTGATGGCGCAGCTGCTCTCTTCGATGAAAAAATGGGACTGCTGGATCGCCTGGCTCTTTGTCAACTGCACGCAGCTGGTCCTGCACCTGCTGCTGGGCAACTACTTTATGATGGCGGTCAGCGGCCTGTACCTCGTGAACGGGCTGTGGTCGCTGTATTCCTGGATGAAACTGTACAAGAAAAATGGATAAGTTACTGGAAATTAAAAACCTGCACGCGCGGATCGGCGACAAGGAGATCCTTCGGGGGATTGACCTGAGCGTCGGCCGCGGCGAAATCCACGCCGTGATGGGCCCGAACGGGGCCGGGAAATCGACCCTCAGCGCCGTCCTGACCGGAAAACCGCAGTATGAGGTCACGGAAGGGACCATCCTTTTCGAAGGCCGGGACCTGCTCGCGATGAGCCCCGAAGAGCGCTCCTGGGCGGGCATTTTCCTGAGTTTCCAGTATCCGGTCGAGATTCCGGGCGTGACGATCACTTCCTTTATGAAGACCGCCCTGAATGCGCGCCGCAAGGCCGCCGGGCTCGAGCCGCTCACGGCCGCCGAGTTCCTCCGCCTGCAGAAGGAGAAGATGGCTTTCGTGCAGATGCGGCCCGAATTTGCCAAGCGCGAAGTCAATGTCGGTTTCTCCGGAGGCGAGAAAAAGCGCAACGAAATTTTCCAGATGGCGATGCTCGATCCGACGCTCGCGATCCTCGATGAGACCGACAGCGGCCTCGACGTGGATGCCCTGCGGATCGTGGCGGACGGGGTCAATGCCCTCCATACGCCCGAGAAATCGGCCATCGTGATCACCCACTACCGCAAACTGCTCGATTACGTCCGTCCTTCGCACGTGCACGTCCTGAAGGAAGGCCGCATCGTCGCAGAAGGCGGCCCCGAACTCGCCGACGCGATCGAGGCCGAAGGTTTTGACCGCTTTTAGCTATGGGACACGGTCGTTATCAGGATCCGTTTGCTGAGGCCGGGACCACCCTGTATCGCGTAGGTGCAGGGGAGACGCTCCGGCTGCTGCTGACGGCCCTCCCCGGCGAGTCCTTTGACCGCACGGTCGACATCGATCTGGTCGGCGAAGGCGCCCGGGTCGAGCTTTCCGGCCTGTACATTTGTCCCGGAGCGGAACGCGTCCGTTTTATGGTTCGCCTGCATCACCGCGTCACCGGCTGCGTCTCCTACCAGGTCTTCAAAGGCATTGTGGCGGGGGAGGCGCAGGTCGCCTTCGACGGCCGGATCATCGTCGCGCCCGATGCGCAGAAGACCGAGGCCTATCAGGAGAACCACACGCTGCTGCTCTCCGAAACGGCGGTCGTGGACAGCAAGCCGCAACTGGAAATCTATGCCGACGACGTCAAGTGCTCGCACGGGGCGACCGTCGGCCGGCTCAATGAGGAGGAGCAGTTCTATATGCGCTCCCGCGGTATTCCCGAGGCGGAGGCGCGCGTCCTTCAGATGCTCTCCTTCCTTTCTCCGGTACTCAGCCGCATAGCCGATCCGTCGGAGCGGGAATCCCTTCAGCAGCAGGTTGAACAGGCCATTCGTTCGCTATGATCTGCTATCCCAACGTCAAACTGAACCTCGGCCTCCACGTCCTGCGCCGCCGCAGCGACGGGTACCACGACCTGGAGACCCTTTTTGTGCCCTATCCTGATCTGACGGATACCCTCGAAATCATCCACGCCGATGACTACAGCCGCACTTCGGCCGGGCTGTTTGCCCGGGGGGAGGGTGAGCTGTCGCAGGGCATCAGCCCGGATGCGAAGGTGATGATTACCATCGCCCGGAGCGGGGGAGTGGACTGGGATCCGCTCGCGGACCTGACCGTCAAGGCGTATCGCCTGCTGGCCGAATCGTATGCGTTGCCCCCGGTGAAGATTTTCCTGCAGAAAAATGCGCCGGTCGGGGCGGGCCTCGGCGGCGGCAGTGCCGACGGCGCCTTCGCCCTCCGGATGCTGGCGGAGCTGGCTGGTCTGGAACTCAGCGATGAGCAGCTGGCCTCCCTGGCTGCCCGTCTCGGCAGTGACTGCGCCTTTTTCGTCTATAACCGACCGATGCTCGGGGAAGGACGCGGGGAAATCCTGACTCCGTGGGAGCATCCGGGGCTGCTGGATGATTATCGGATCGAACTGCTCATCCCGGAGGGTGTTTCCGTATCGACCGCCGATGCCTACCGGGGTATCGTTCCTGCGCTTCCGAAGCGGTCCCTGCGCGAGGTGCTCTCCCGTCCGGTAGAGGAGTGGAAAGACCTGCTTGTCAATGATTTTGAGAAGACCGTTTTTGCCAAGTACCCCATCCTGGCCGCCCACAAGGCCGCCCTGTATGAGCGCGGGGCTGTCTATGCCGCGATGTCCGGCTCCGGTTCCGCCCTTTTCGGGCTCTTCCGCAAATAGCTTGGCATTCTGAAAAAAGAATTGTATCTTTGCTTTGTATTAAAACACCTATTGCAGTATGAAAAAACTCATTTTTGTTCTGATTGCAGTTTTTGCATTCGCAGCAACGGCTTCTGCCGCTTCGTACCGGTTAGATGACGCCGCGATCGACCAGACCATCGAGAATGCCGTGGAGATTTCCGCCGCCGATATGATGATGGATATGGATATGACCGCCGGTGCGCAGCTTTCCTCCGCTGGCAAGAGTGCCGCCGTCACGCTGGTGCTCAACTGGTTCCTCGGCTTCTTCGGTGTGCACCGTCACTATATGGGCACCCGTCCGTTTATGTGGGCCATCTACACCTTTACGATCGGTGGTATCTTCGGTATCGTCCCCTTCGTCGATTTCATCGTGGAGATCGTGGCGTTGATCGAAGATGGAAGCGTGGCTGAGTTCTGCGGGAACACCGCCTTCTTTATGTGGGCTTAATGCACGTTCCCTGTAAACAACTGCTACTCAGCTTACTGATTGGCATTTCCGCTACAGCAGCGGCCCAGAACCGGGTCGCTGCTGACGTGGAAGTGAAGACCGTTCTGGGGGGTAAAGCCACGACGGTGCGCAGCCGCGTATGCTGCTCCGCCGGCGGCAACCTGATCCAGTCCTTCACGGAGCCTTATCCTTACTACACCGTCACGAACGCCCAGGGCGAGTTCCGCCTCTACGTTCCGTCCAGCAACGAGGTGGTCACCAAGCGGAGCGACGAATACAGCTCCCGCGACGACCTCCTGCAACTGTTTCTCAGCGGAAGGACCGATGATCTCGGGCTGAACTCCTACGGCTACAAACTCAGTTCGACCCGCACCGACGAGGAGGGTCTCGTCATCCGCACCTATGTGCCTTCCCGCAGCGGCGGAAAAGGCGCTGCGAAGGTCGAACTGGTCCTGGAAAACTACCTGCCGATCTATGTCGGTTACTACGACGCTTCCGACCGGCTGGTCAGCAAAACCTATTTCTCGCATTATCTGCAGCTGCGCGATTTTTCCTTCCCGACCCGCAGCACCGCGATTACCTACACCAACAAAAAGGACTCTACCATCGTCCGGACCCTCTACACGAACATCCGCACGGACGGAAAGGATCCGCTCTTCGATTTCACCATCCCTACCGATGCCAAGGCGGTCAGCCGCTAAGCCCTCCCGAAGACGATGCGACGCCTCCTTCTCACGCTGCTGTTGCTCCTGCTGGCGCTGTCGGAATCGGCGGCCCAGTCCTTCTGCCGCAACGTTTTCGGTTTTCCGGACCGTCTGATGTCCGGTACGGCGATCGGCCGCGTTTCGAGAAAACCGGTGGCCAGCCTTCCGCAGTGGGATGACGCGCGGGTGGCTTTCGCCCAGGATGGGACGCGCCCCATTTCCGCCGACTTCGATTTCTCGCAGTATCTGCTCGACAAGGGGTTGACCCGCGATGCGCTGACCTTGCTTCAGGGCCCTTATGCCCCGTCCGATACCCTTTCCTACCTGCGTGCCCGCCTGCTTTTCGACAGCCGGAAGTTGCAGCAGGCCGCCGATCTTTTCGCGGAGGTCCCCCTCGCCTCGACCGCTTACGGGAGTGAATCCCACTACTACAGTATCGTTTCCCTGACGAACCTGGGACAGTGGGACGCGGCGAAGGCCCTGCTGCCGGATTCCCCGGCGGAATATGCCTCCCTGACCGCGCTGGAGGGCGCCGGATTGGCTCTGCTGCAGAATGACCGGGCGGAATGGGCCCGCTGGAAGAGCGATTTCAGCGAGGAGAACTACCATCTCGCCGAGGGCCAGCGGGTGCTCGCCGAGATTGCACAGAACCGCTTCGAGGGGCACCGGAAGAGCGCGCTTCTCGCCGCTTCCTTCTCCGCCATCCTCCCGGGCTGCGGAAAAATCTACGCCGGACGCATCGGCGAAGGCGTTTCGGCCTTCCTGACCGTCGGTACGCTCGGGGTCATTACGGCGGAGCAGTGGCACCGCCACGGATTCAAGGACTGGAGGACCCTGGTTGCCGGGTCCCTCTGCGCCGTTTTTTACCTCGGCAACATCTATGGCAGCTATCTGTCCGTCAGCATTGAAAACGATGAAAGACTCGCTTCTGAAAACCTGCTTATCCTCTATCATCTGCATATCCCTCTTCGGAGTATTTTCCGCTAAGGGGCAGGATCTGGAGGCGGCACTCTCCTACGAACGGGCGGTCTTCGAGGCGGACAGCCCGGCGGAGGCGAACGCGGCCCTGCAGGCCAAGGCGGCCTGCTACGAGGCGGCGGGCCTGACGGAAGAGGCCCTCGCCACTCTCGGCCGCGTCCGGCTGCACTACCTGGACGCGGCGGGTCGCCGGAGCGTACTGCTGGAAAAGTCCCGCTACTGCCTCGAACTGGAACGCTGGAGCGAGGCGCTCGGCTATCTGGAGGAAAGCGGTGAGGCCTTCTCGCATCCGAAAACCTATGCCGTCCTGCTCGCCCGCGAGGGCCGTTACGTGGAGGCCCATACCGCGGCCCTGTCCTGTCCGGGAGCGAATCCGGCCGCGCTGAAGGAGCTCTTTTCCAAGGCTCCGAAAGAGAAAAAGGAGAACTGGGCGGCCTATCTGTCCTTCCTTCCGCCGCTCGGACAGCTCTACCTCGGCCAGCCGGGCGAGGGCGCCCTGTCCCTGGCCCTGAATGCGGCCGCCGTGGCTTTCACCGTATGGCAGTGTATGGATCTGTGCTGGATTACCGGCCTTCTCGGCGGCGGACTGCTCCTGAAAGAAACGTATATGGACGGCAACATCATCCGCAACGTCGAAGCGGTCGAGGCCGTCAACAACGCCCGGCGCGAAGCCTTTGCGCTTCGGCTGGAGGCCGCGCTGTAAGCGGGCTTATTTCCCCAACCAATCCGTAGGATTCACCGGGCGGTTCGAAGCGTCCCGGATCTGGAAATGGACCTGGCTCGTGCCGCCGGAAACGACCGCGTGGCCGAGCAGGGCTCCGGTAGCGACCTTGTCTCCTTCCTTCACCTTCACATTGTCGTCGAGACAGCAGTACAGCGTCCGGAAATTGCCGCCGTGCTGGATGATGACGATGTAGTTGAATTTCGAAGTCGTCTTGAGGACCGAGGTAACGACTCCCTCGTAGATCGCCCGGATTTCAGCACCGGGGGCCGTGGATAGCGTGATGCCGTCACTGATCAGGGTCGTGAAATAGACCGGATCGACGTTGGTGCCGAAGCTCTCGATCACGACGCCCTTGGCCGGCCAGGGCAGTTTTCCCTTGTTGGACTTCGCGTTGAACTGGCCGCCGAGGGAGGCATCCACCTCCGTCGTGCCGGATTTTCCCTTCGAAGCACCCTTAGAAGAATTGCTGCCGGACTTCGAAGCCGCTTTCCCATCCTTTGCGGCCGCTTTTTTCGCCGCATCGGCCAGGGCCTTATCTATCTCCTTTTTCAGCCGGTCGCGCTCGGCGATGGCCTCTTTGAGCTTGTTCTTGTAGGAAGCCTGGTCCCGCTTGATCGAGGCGACGAGCTTTTCGGCTTCCTTTTTCGAGCGGCTCAGCTTCTCGCGTTCGGCAACGAGCGCATTCGCGGCGGCCTCGCTCTCTGCCTGCAACGCTCCGAGCCGCTCCAGCTGCACCTCCGTTTCCGCCTTGACTTCCTTCAGCCGCGCCGCTTCCTGGTTGAGCCGCACGCTGACCGAGCGCATATAGCGGGCCCGGCGGACGCCCTGCGCGAACGATTCGCCGGAGAAGATGTAGAGGTACCAGTGCTGCGTGCTACGGGTTTTGTAGGCCGTGCGGATGAGCCGGTTGAAGGAGGTGCGGAGCGTATCGGCGCGATGCTCCAGCGAATCCAGGCTGTGCTCCACGCCCCGGATCTCGCCCGCGAGCGAGTCCTGCTGCGCCTTGATCGCGGCGAGGAGCTCATCCCGGGCGGCGATTTCGGCATTCAGCAGGCGAAGCTGCGTCTCCGCCGTGCCGGCGCCCTCCTCGAGCGACTGGATATGGGACCGGATCTGCGCGATCTTCTTCTCCGCTTCGACGAGCCGCTTGTCCTTGGCGCTTTGCGCAAGCGAAGGCAGGGCGGTGACAAGGATCAACAGCGCGGTGGCGAAAACTGGGCGGAGAAGCGGGCGGAGGTTCATTGCAGGGAGGAGAGTTTGGCGGTAATGTCGGCTTTCTGGCTGTCCGACTCAGCCTTGGTCAGGGCCTGGCGCCAGTAAAGGCGGGCCAGATCCTTCTCGCCGAGGGCGTTGAGCACGACGGCATAATGGTCCAGGATCACGGCGCTGTCCTGCCCTCCGTAGAGCATTGCCTGCTTGAAAACGGGCTTGGCTTCCACGTCTTTGCCCTGCAGGTGCAGGATCCAGCCGAAGGTGTCGAGGTAGGTCGCGTTGTCCGGCTCCAGTTCTATGCTGCGGCGGCTCATCCGGTAGGCCTTCTTCAGCTTTTTGCCCTTGACGGAGAGGTAGTAGGCATAGTTGTTCAGGGTGGGGACGTAGTCGGGATCGATCTTCAGCACGCGCTCGTAGGTTGCAAAGGCTTCCTTGTCGCGGCCGGTCTCGTGGTAGATGTCACCGATGCCGGCCAGGGCCTGTACGTAGGTCTCGGAGCCCTTCTCGGAAATGCGCATCAGCTTTTCGTTGTTCGCAATCAGCGCGTCATAGTCCCCGCGCTTGTAGTCGGAATAGCTCTTCAGCTCGAGGTAGCGGGTATCGTCCGGATTCGCCTCGAAAGCCGCTCCGGCCGCCGCGGAGGCCTCGGCGAAGTTCTCTTTATAAAAGAAGTACTGGATCAGAAGCAGGTTCGTGTCCCAGTCGTGCGGATAAAGCGCCGCACTGCGACGGAAGCACGCGGTCGCCTCGTCGGGGCGGTCGATGGTGTTGTAATAATAGCCCACGGGCTTCAGGACGGCCGTGTCGGCCGGATGGACGCTCAGCAGGAGTTCTGCGAGCGAATCGATCCGTTCCGGGCGGCTGAACTGACGGCGGATGAAGGGCGAACTCTGGTTCCGCAGGTAGCGGGTGGAAAAGCTCACGGGCGTGTCTTCGCTCTCCAGGGTTTTTCGCATCAGCGCGAAATAAGCGTCTTCGTCGCCGAGGGCGAGATGGGCATCGGCCAGCCCCTGCGTCGCGGTCAGGTCGCCGGGATTGAGCCGCAGCGCCTCGGAGAAAGCCTCGCGGGCGAGGGAATCCTTCTCGTGGGCCTGATAGAACGTGCCGATTTCGTTGAGGACAAAGGCAGAGGGAGACTGCGCATTCAGATCGAGCAGCACCTGCACCGCTTCGTCTTCGCGGCCGGTAGAGGAAAGCAGCTCATAGCGCATCATCGCGAGGTTTTCGTCGCGCCCGAAACTCTCTTCGATCCGGGCCATCAGCTCGAGCGCCTTCTCCGTTTCGCGCTTGCGCATATAGATGTCGGCCAGCTGGTAAGCCAGGTCGGAACGCGTCGGATAGTCGGCGAGAAGGGCTTCATAGCCTTCGATGCCCTCGGCGGGGTCGTCGGCGTAATAGGTCAGCGCCAGGTTCAGGTAATAGCGGTACCAATAGTTCGCGGGGTCGAGGGCGGCGGCTTTTCGCAGATCCTCGATGCCGGCGGTATAGTCGCGCAGATACAGCTTCGACATTCCGAGGTAGTACCAGGCTGCATCCTGCTCGGGGTCGTGACGCACCAGCGGGGTCAGGAGCCGTATCGTCTGCGCATATTGGCCGTCGGTGTAGGCCTGCGCCGCATTGATGATGATGGCGTCGGCGTTCTTCATCAGGGCGGCGACCGCCTTTTTGGAGAGATCCTTCTCCTCCTGCGTTTGAGCCGAAGCCGGAGCGGAGAACAGGAGCAGGGCAAGCAGCAAAAGGGCGGGGCCTGAGAGCCACGCCGCGATCGGTCTGCCGGGGATATGTCGGAATGGAACCATATTGTCGAATGCAAAAATAGACAAAAAAGATGGGCTAATTGGTAATTATCAAAAAATATTTGACGAAATTTGTCCAATGCAACGTTCGTGCCTGAAAATGCATCTTATGACTTGGATCCGGGACAGCTCGGAAGGGGAGGGCGGAAGTAGCCGCCCCGACCTCGAGACGCTGCTCTCCGGCTGCAAGGACAATGACCGGAAAGCCCAAAAAGGGCTTTTCGATTTCCTTGCGCCGAAGATGTACGCGGTATGCCTCCGCTACGTGGGGGACCGCGATACGGCCAAGGACCTGCTGCAGGATGGCTTCATCACCCTTTTCGCCAAGCTGGACACCTACAGCGGCGAGGGATCCTTCGAAGGCTGGGCCCGGAAGATCTTTGTCAACACGGCGCTGATGTATCTGCGGAAGACCGATGCGCTCAAGCTGAGCACCGACATCGAGCAGGCGCGAAGCCTGGCCTCCGATACCCCCGGGGCGATTGGTCAGATCGGATACAGGGAACTGCTGCAATTGGTAGCTTCGCTGCCGGCGGGCTTCAGGACAGTCTTCAATATGTATGTGATCGAAGGCTATTCGCACAAGGAGATCGCCGCGGCGCTCGGGATATCCGAGAATACCTCCCGTTCGCAGTTGCAGCGCGCACGGATGCTGTTGCAGGACAAGATCAAAAAGAGAGAGAAATGACGGAAAACAAAGATAATGCATCTTTTGATGCACAAGTGAGATCGATGCTGGAAAACGCGGCGGAGCCCGTCCCAGCCGGCGTTTGGTCGGCCGTTTCCGGCGCGCTTGCCCGTAAGGAGCGTCGTGCAGGGATTCTCCTGCTGATGCGCCGTTTGAGCGTCGCCGTTGCGGCTGCTGCCGCCGTCGTCACGGCGGGAATTTTCCTGTTTGGTGGGCTTTCCGATGATGAACTGACCGTCATCGCGTCGCAGCCCGTTGCGGCTGTGACTCCGGTAGAGGAAGCCTCGGCTGATGAGGCGGTGGTTGAGGAGATTGCCGTTGCGGAGACTCCGGAGGCTGCGACGAGCGCTCTGGCTGTAGTTCCGGCCGCGAAACAGGCCCCTGCGGCCGTTTCGGCTCAGGAGACAGTGGCCCTTCCGGCCGCTGAAGAGGCTCTGGAGGTGGCTCCGGCCCCTCTCGCTGAGACTCTGGTGATAGAGCCTGCCTCCGCTGAACCTGCTACCGAACCTGTCACCGAACCCACTGTCGAGTCTTCCGTCTCCGAGGTAGAACCCTCCGCAACCTTCGACCTGTCGAACCCGGCAGCCGATCTGCTGCTGGCCGATGCCGCTTCCCCGCGCAGCCTCCGCTCAGGCGCTTCCCGCCTGTCGCTGCAGGCCGGTGGCCATCTGGAGAGCAACATATCTCCGGTTCAGAGCACCTTCAGCGGCCGCCGCCGCGCCGGACAGGCCCCTTCGCGTACGACGGGCATCACCGATGCGCCTCTGCAGTCCTCCTACAGCTTGCCGCTGTCCTTCGGACTCGGCGTTAACTGGCACTTCGCCGATCGCTGGGCCGTCGGTACGGGCCTTACCTATACCTATCTGGGCCGCAGCTTTACCGGTACCTACACTGAGGCGGAGAATGGCGTAGTCATCAGCCGCGTCACCGGTGAGATCCACAACAGCCTGCATTATCTTGGCGTCCCGCTGAACCTGTCCTATACTTTCCTTGACAGTCGTAACCTGCAGTGCTACGCCTTTGCGGAAGGCGCTTTGGAGAAAGCCGTCGCGAACCGCTACCGGATCGAAGGGCCGGATGGCGACATCTGGTACCGTCCTTCGGTGAAGGGGGTGCAGTATTCCTTCGGGGGCGGTTTCGGTGTCCGTTTCCGCCTGACCGAGACCCTCGGCATCTACCTCAATCCGAGCCTCCGCTACTATCCGAAATGCGACCAACCGACCAGCATCCGGACGCAGGAACCGCTGATGTTCTCTGTCGAAGCGGGTCTTCGTTTCGATCTGTAAAGGCGGTTTTTCGTCCCAAAAATAAAGAAACAGAAAAAATTTCATTCAAATTTGGAAAAACTTAACAGGAACCCGGCAATTCGGTTGCCGGGTTCCTTGTTTTTGTCGTATCCTTGCAAAAAATTTTGCTAGATGCGGCGGATACGAAACATAGTGGTCGCGGGGTGTGCAACCCTTTTTCTGGTCTTCTCCTGCAGGGGATGGCTCGATGCGGATTATCCCTTCGGGCAGCCCCGCTCCTCCCTGGCTTTGGGAGATGGTCATAAGGCAGAGAAACAACAATCGCAGGAACAGCCGGACGAAGAAGGGGAACACACCCCGCACTGCTATCTTTCCGCCGTGGAATTCTCCCAGGGCTACAATTGGAAACGCGACAGCGCCGGCGGGCAGGTGCCCTGCCGTATCGTCCTGTTCCGGGACGGCGAGCGGGTGCTGGAACTTCCCGTCGGGGAAAACGGGCCTTCTGCAGACCCGGATATGCACCGGATCGCGGGCGGGCACCTTTACACCGATTTCAGCACCGAGGAAGGGGAGACCCTGATCGCCCGGGACGGGATCGAACTCTTCCGCTATCCCGGCCGGGAATCCATTCGAGGCTTTTTCGTCTCCCCGGAGGGACGGGTCCACACCCTCGGCCAGAACCGTCTCGGACAGGGCTTTTCCTACCGGATCGACGGTGAGGAAGTCTTTGCACGCTCGACGGGCACCCTCCTCGGCGGAGGGGGATCCGGGCCCCTGCTGCGAAGCGGCGCCCTCTCCCGGGACGGGGACGGAGGCGTGTGCTTTACTTTCGGTACGGGCGCCGGACACTGGTGGATCTGGAGTGAGGGAAAGATTCGGGAAGTGCCGCTGGAGGGCCTGAAAACCCTCTATGACCTGCGGCCGGTGCGCGGTTCTCCCGTGGCGGTACTCAGACGGGACCTGTTTGGGGTCCTGCGACCGGACGGCAGCTTCGGCTCCCTGGCCGTCAAGGAGCCGCTCAGCGCGCAGATCGTGCCGGACGGATCGGGGCTGGCGGATTACCGCATTGCGCTCCGGCAGCGGCAGAATAACGGGAACGAAGTGGATTCGTGGTACGCCCCGAACGGGAACGGACTGCATTTCGCCGCATACGGCGGTCACGTGGAGCACGTGCTGCTGGAGGGGCAGGACTGTTATGTCGCGATGGACCGCAGCGGAAAAGTCGCGGAGATCCGGGGAAAGGACCGGGAAGCGGAGAAGGTGGAGGCAGGGCGCTACCTGCTGATTTCGCCATCCTGCATCTGGATGTCGGGGGAGGAGAATTTCGTCGCGTTGTCGGGGGATCCGGACCTCGGGGCCGCGCCGCAGCTATGGCACAACGGGGAGTGGCTGTCGCTGCTGCTGTGCGGTTACCTGACGGGGGTTAGTTACGAATAGGCCAGGAAAGGGTCCGGTTGCCGTCTGCGGCGACCTCGATCCGGACGCGGAGGGTCTCTTCGGGCAGCAGCGGCTCGATGTTCTCCGGCCATTCGATCAGGCACAGTGCGTCAGGATCGTCGAGGTAGTCGTACAGGCCGATGTCGAGGGCTTCTTCGAGGCGCTCGATGCGGTAAAAGTCGAAATGATAGATGGGACGGCCATCGCAGGCGCGGTACTCGTTCACGATCGCAAAGGTCGGGGAGCTGACGCTGTCGCCGCTGACGCCGAGTTCGGCGCAGAGGGCCGTCGTAAAGGTGGTTTTGCCGGCCCCCATCGAGCCGTAAAAAGCGATGATCCGTTCCCCGCGTACGGCCGCGAGGAAGGCTTTCGCCGCACGGGGCAGGTCCGCGAGGCCTGCGATCGTGATGCTGCCGGGTTGAAGCGTTTCCATAACGCTGCAAAGGTATAACAAATAATAGGATTTCGGAAATGTTGGTCAGTGTACAAGCAGCCAAATGTGTCGGCATTGATGCGGTGCCGATTGTTATCGAGGTGGAGATCGGTCAGGGGATCGGCATCCATATGGTCGGACTGGCGGATGCCGCGGTGCGGGAAAGCCTGCTCCGGATGGTCACGGCGCTCCAGTCGCGCGGGTTTCACATTCCTGGGAAGAAGATCGTGATCAATCTTGCGCCCGCGGACCTGCAGAAAAGCGGAAGCGGCTATGACCTGCCGATCGCACTGGGAATCATCGTGGCCTCCGGGCAGCGGGACCTGCCCCGGATCGGGGACTACCTGATAATGGGGGAGATGGGGCTCGATGCGTCGATTCGCGAGATTCAGGGGGCCCTGCCGGTGGCGGAACTCTCGATCCGGAGCGGCAGGCGGGGTTGCATCCTGCCGCTGCGCTCGGCCCTGTCGGCGGCCGATTACCGGGATACGGAGATCTATGGCGTGCGGACCCTGGACGATGTGTTGGCCATTCTCTCCGGCGACCCGGATGCGGCGGAAAGCCTGCTCATCTGGAACAGCGAGGAGTATCGGGAGCTGTCCCGGAAGGGGAAACAGCGGACGCGGCCCTCGGTCGATTTTGCGGACATCATCGGGCAGGAAGGCGCGAAGCGGGGACTGGAAATTGCGGCCGCAGGCGGGCACAATGTCATTATGATCGGGGCGCCGGGCAGCGGCAAGAGCTCGCTGGCGAAGGCGCTGCCTGGGATTCTGCCGGAAATGACCCTGGAGGAGGCGCTCGTGACGAGCAAGATCTACTCCGTCGCCGGGAAGCAGGGGGCACCTTGCGGCCTGATGCGGACGCGCCCCTTCCGCAGCCCGCACGGGACGGCCTCCCTCCCGGCCATCATCGGCGGCGGTTCGGGGGAGAACATTATGCCAGGCGAAGTGTCACTGGCGCACGGCGGGATCCTTTTCCTCGACGAAATGGTCGAGATGCCCAAACGTGTGATGGAGTCGCTCCGCGGCCCGATCGAGGACCGGCACGTGGTGATCTCCCGGCTCAAGTCGAAGGTGGACTATCCGTCCTCGTTTATGCTCGTCGCGGCGTCCAATCCCTGTCCCTGCGGCTACTATGGGGAAGGGGACCGCTGTAGTTGCACCGTTGGCCAGCGCGTCAGCTACCTGTCTCGCCTTTCCGGGCCGATTATGGACCGGATCGATATCCAGCTCTGGCTGCACCCCGTCGATACGGGGAAGCTGGTGCGGCGGGTAAAAAGTGAACCGTCTTCCGCTGTAGCGGAACGCGTGTTGGCCGCCCGGAAGATGCAGGCTCGTCGGCTCGCCGGCACAGGGCTGTTCACCAATGCCGAGATGGGTGGGAACCTGCTGGAGGCGCTCTGCCCGCTCAGTCCTGCGTGCAATGATTTGATGGAGAAACTAATCGACCGCCTCGGCCTTTCCGCCCGCGCCTATACCCGCATCATCAAGATTGCCCGCACGATCGCCGACCTCGCCGCAACCCCTGACATCCTCCCCGAACATATCGCCGAAGCTTCCTCCTACCGCTTCCTCGACCGGCAGAACATCATCGTACCGTAAAAAGATTTGGATAGTGATATCATTTATAGTATCTTTGCCATGAGTACAAAAGACAAGCTCATTGAACGCTTCAAATCGCTGCCCAGCGATTTTACATTTGACGAACTGATAAGACTCTTGTCATTCTATGGATATAAGTTGGAAAACAAGGGACAGACGTCCGGCTCGAGGGTGATCTTTATGAAAGGGAACGATAGTATAATGATACATCGTCCACACCCTTCCCGTATCGTAAAGAAAAAGGCATTAAAATACATTAAAGACATCATCAAAAAAGAAAAGCCACTATGGGAAGACTAAAGTACAAAGGATACACGGGCTCTGTGGATTATGATAACGACTCTAATACTTTTGTGGGTAAAGTGTTGGGGCTGAAACATAACCTTATCCTTTTTGAGGGGGACAATGTAGATGCCTTGAAAAAAGATTTTGAGGAATCCATAGACTTTTATTTGCGGCATTGTTCCGAAAAAGGTATCGAACCGGAGAGACCCTACAATGGCAATGTCGTTCTGCGAATGACGAGCGATCTACATCAGCAAGCCGTAGAGAAAGCCGCTTCTTTGGGAATCAGCCTCAATGAGTTTATTAAAAGAGCTGTCTCTGCCGCGCTGTAGCCGGCCCGATATATACACGTGAGCCCCTGGGAAAAACCCTGGGGCTCACGCAGTGCTTTTCTGGAGAGGGAACTACAGGTTCGGATTCTCCTTCGTCCAGTCGGCGGTCGGAGGGACAATGCCGAGGGAGATGATCTCATCGCGCATCTTGACGAGGTGCTCGTAAGAAGCGTCGAGGGCGGCCATCTCTTCTGCGGTACCCTCCGGGGCGGTGAAGTGGCAACCGGTAGCGTCGATCACGGTCGGCATCGCCATCATCACGTTCTTGTACTTGCCTTCGTTGACATAGGTGCCGGCCGGCCAGGTGAACTTCTCGCCACCCATTGCAGCCTCGATCATCTTGACCGCCTGATAGGCAGGGCTCTGGAAGGAGCTGCGGCCGCGGAGCTTGATGATGTTGCTGCCACCCTGGATCGTGTTGTGCTTGATCTCGGCGAAACGCTCGGCGCTCAGGCCCATTTCGGCGAGCGGCTTTCCGTCGATGAGCACCTGCGAGGCGAAGACCGCCATCGCTTCACCGTGACCGCCATAGGTGTGGGCGCCGGTGACCTTCCACTGCGGAACGCCGAATTCCTGCGCGAGGGCTTCCTGCAGACGGGTGCTGTCGAGGGCGGCGAGGGAGGTCAGCTGCGAACCCTTGAGGCCGGAGTGGATCAGAGCGGTGAGGGCCGTAACGTCGGCCGGGTTGAAGATGACGACGACGAACTTGGCGTCCGGGCAGTATTTGCGGATGTTGTCACCGAACTCGGCGGCAATCTGGCAGTTGCCCTTGAGCAGATCCTCGCGGGTCATACCCTCCTTGCGCGGGGCGCCGCCGGAGGAGATGATGTACTTCGCGTCCTTGAAGGCGACGGCGGGATCGATCGTAGCCGTAAGGTTCACGCCCGGGAAGGCGCAGTGGTCCATCTCGGCGAGCACGCCCTTGAGACCGGGCTCAAAGATATCGTACAGGCAGATGTTTGGGGTAAGGCCGAGCATAGCGGCGGTCTGGACCATGTTGGAACCGATCATTCCGGCTGCGCCGACAATGAGGAGCTTTTCATCAGTAAGGAACTTCATAGTGGTATTTAGCTTTATGTTGAATTTGCTTTCGAGCTGACAAAGATAAGAATTATTGTCGAGAGAACGCACGCGGATTCAGAAAAAATCACTATCTTTGCAGCCGATAAACGCAATGAAAGGTATGGAGCCTCCCAGTTCTGCCCCCGCGGGCAAACAAGTAATCCCGGTCGCCGCTTCTGACGACCCTTTATCGCGCTTTTGTATAAGGCTATGAGGTTTTCCTTGCAGGGACTTAGGTCTTCCTGCGAGGGTTTATCCGTATCATCATTCGAGAACAGCAGTTAAATGGCACTTTATTTACGTAAGAAACTTTCCAACAAAGCCGAAATCGGCGTATGGCAGATCACCGAGACGGAAGAGGAACTCATCCGCCTGAGTTCGACCCCGAGCGACGAGATGGAGGAGATCTCCTATCTCCGCAGCGAATCGATGCGCAAGCAGCGTCTCGCCGTGCGGGCCCTCCTGAACGTCCTCTTCGACGAGAAGGTCTATCTGAGCCATCACGACAACGGCAAGCCCTATATCGAGAACGACGCGACCAACATCAGCATCACGCACACCGAGAAGTACGTCGCCGTGATCCTGCACCCGACCGAGGATGTGGGCATCGACGTCGAATCGCTGGACCGCGACTTCACCGCCGTCGAGAAGAAGGCCCTCTCCGAGGATGAGATCGACGACCTCGACGACGAGAAGCGCAACGAGCAGCTCGCCATCTACTGGTGCGCCAAGGAAGCCATTTTCAAGCTCGTATCGGTCTATAACGTCGATTTTGCCGAGCAGATCGAGGTGGAGCACTTCCATCCGAAGGGCGAGGGCGAGCTCGAAGCGACCTTTGTTGACAAGGAAGGGGATGAGGAGGAATACGACCTTGAGTATATGACCTTCGACCGCCACGTCCTGGTTTGGGTCGTCGGTTGATAACCTGACCCCTTTTCCAACAGATTTGTTCTAAGCTGGAAAAAATCCAAATTAGAATCCCTTTTGAGATCCTGTTATTCACTGAATTAACAGGATTTTTTGTGTATTGTGGATAACTTTTCCGGGGTTAACCCCATCCACATTCGCCCGCTTTGTTATAACTTTGTTACCGCAAAAAACCGCAGAATACTAAAGCCAAACCTGAAGAAAATGATCCAATACGTAGTGAAGCGAGACGGCCGCCGCGTCGAATTCAACAACCAGAAGATCGTCGCCGCCATCCTGAAAGCCATGGCCGTCACCGAAGCAGGGGAAGATATCGTACTTGCAGCCCAGATTGCCGACAAGATTTCCAAACTCCCGAATGCCGAAATGAGCGTCGAGGAGATTCAGGACCGCGTCGAGGATTGCCTGATGAACAGCCCCCGGCAGGAAGTCGCGAAAAAGTACATCGCTTACCGCAACAAGCGCAACCTGGCCCGCAAAGCCAAGTCGACCGAGATTTTCCAGACCATCATCGAGGCGCAGGCCAACGACGTTACCCGTGAGAATGCCAATATGAACACGGACACCCCGGCGGGTATGATGATGAAGTTCGCCTCCGAATCGACGAAGCCTTTCGTTGACGAGTGCCTGCTTGCCGAAGATGTCCGCCAGGCCGTCGAGAAGAACTATATCCACATCCACGACAAGGATTACTATCCGACCAAGTCCCTGACCTGCATCCAGCATCCGCTCGACAAGATCCTTGCGAACGGCCTGAAAGCCGGTCACGGCGAGTCCCGTCCGGCCAAGCGGATCGAGACGGCGAGCGTTCTCGCCTGCATCTCGATGGAGACGGTGCAGAACGAAATGCACGGCGGCCAGGCCATCCCTGCCTTCGACTTCTACCTCGCTCCCTACGTCCGCAAGACCTTCGAGGAAGAGGTGGACAAGGTCTCCGATATGACCGGAGAGGATTACAGCGAGCTCAAGAGCATCCAGCTGGACGACTATATCAAGCGGGATCTGGCGGGGCTCCGCGGTAGGGAGCGCGCCCTGCAGCACGCCGTCAACCAGACCGTGAGCCGCACGCACCAGGCGATGGAAGCCTTTGTGCACAATATGAACACGATCCACAGCCGCGGCGGCAACCAGGTCGTCTTCTCGTCGATCAACTACGGCACCGACACCTCCGCCGAAGGCCGTTGCATCATCCGCGAGATCCTCAATACGACCTACCTCGGCGTCGGCAATGGCTCGACCGCGATCTTCCCGATCCAGATCTGGAAGAAAAAACGCGGCGTCAGCTACCTCCCGGAAGACCCGAACTACGACCTCTACAAGTTCGCCTGCAAGGTCTCCGCGCGCCGTTTCTTCCCGAACTTCCTCAACCTCGACGCCTCTTACAACCAGGATGACGCCTGGAAGGCCGACGACCCGCGCCGCTACGAGCACGAAGTCGCAACGATGGGCTGCCGCACCCGCGTTTATGCCAATAAGTTCGGTCCGAAGACCTCGATCGGCCGCGGCAATCTGAGCTTTACGACCGTCAACATCGTCAAGCTCGCCATCGAAGCGATGCAGGCCTCCGAGGAGCGCGACGAGCGCATCCGCATCTTCTTCGAGAAGGTCGACTGGGCCCTCGATATGGCCGCCCGGCAGCTCAACGACCGCTTCGAGTTCCAGAAGACCGCCCTCAAGAAGCAGTTCCCGCTGCTGATGAGCGGCCTCTGGATGGGCAGCGGTGCCCTTGACGACAACGACACGATCGAGTCCGTCATCAACCAGGGTACCCTCGCGATCGGCTTCATCGGCCTCGCCGAATGCCTCATCGCCCTGATCGGCAAGCACCACGGCGAAAGCGAGGAGGCGCAGGAACTCGGCCTTCGCATCATCTCCCATATGGCCGCCCGCGTCAACGCCTACTCCGAGACCTACCAGCACAACTATAGCTTCTTCGCCACCCCGGCGGAGGGTCTCTCCGGCAAATTCACCAAGCGCGACCGCAAGACCTTCGGCATCATCCCCGGCGTTACCGACAAGGACTACTACACGAACTCCAGCCACATCCCGGTGTACTACCATTGCACCCCGGAGCACAAGGCCCGGATCGAAGGCCCCTACCACCAGTACGAAGGCGCCGGCCACATCTTCTACGTTGAGATCGACGGCGACGCGACGCACAATCCCGAGGCCATTATGCGCATCGTGGACCTGATGGACAAGTACGACATCGGCTACGGCTCGGTCAACCACAACCGCAACCGCTGCCTCGACTGCGGCTACGAGAGCGCCGAGGAGAACCTTGAGGAATGCCCGCACTGCCACGGCCACCACGTCGATACCCTGCAGCGCATCACCGGCTACCTCGTCGGCACGACCGACCGCTGGAACGCCGGCAAGCTCGCTGAGCTCCGCGACCGCGTTGTGCACAAATGAGAATTCGGGTACTAAACATCCTCCAGCAGACCATGGCCGACGGACCGGGATTCCGTACGGCCATTTACTGTGCCGGCTGCCGCCACGCCTGCAAGGGTTGCCACAACCCGCAGTCCTGGGACTTCAACGCGGGGCACTGGATGGAGGTCGACGAGTTGCTCGGAATCATCAAGGAAGACAGCCTCTCCGACGTCAGCTTCTCCGGTGGCGACCCCTTCTATCAGGTGGACGCCTTCACGGAGCTGGCCCGGCGCATCAAGGAGGAAACGACGAAGACCATCTGGTGCTGGACCGGATTCACCCTCGAAGAGATCGAGGCCGATCCGCATCTGGCGCAGCTGCTGCCCTATCTGGACGTTTTGGTGGACGGCCCCTTCATCCTCGAGCAGCGCGATACCTCCCTCCTTTTCCGCGGGAGTCCGAACCAGCGCATCCTATACCTTCACGGCACCCCCCCGGAAGACGATATTCCCGGGACGGTGCCGCTGGTAAAGCTGAAATAAGGGTCCGGAATTAATCCGTAAAATGCATCAGGGATTTGACCGGGGCGAGGGTTTCGAGCTTCTCGCGTCCGCCGAGTCCGTCGATTTCGCCGAGGAACACGAAGTCCGCGACCTGGACCGGGTGCGCCACCCCGTCAATGATCAGTTCGATCCGGTTGAGGCCTTCCGCGACGGCGTAGGCCGTGCCGCCCGTGGCGAGGATGTCATCGAAGATGGAGACCTGGAAGACGCCGTCCGCGTCCATCTTGCCGGCGGCAACGTCCGAAGGCCGGAAATAGAGCTTGTCCGGACCGTACTCCTTCATAAATTCGACTCCGACGAGGTCATCCTTCGCATAGGGGAGCTTGCCGCTCTTGCGCACCGGGATGATGTTCTCGATGTGGGCGCAATCGGTCAGCATCGGGGCGGCGAACAGGAAACCGCGGGCTTCAGGCGCGGCGACATTCGGCGCCGAGCAGAGCTTGCCGATGTCCTGGATCAGCTGTTTGAACAGGGCCTTGTCCTGCATCAGGGGGATGATATCGACGAAATTGACCCCCGCTTTCGGGAATCCGGGGTAAAACTTCAGATGCTCTTCGTACATAGCTGCTAAAAACTATTATTCTTCTTCCACTGTAGGTTCTTCCGTTTCAACGGCCACGGGCTTTACCGTGATGATGTGTACCGGCTCCAGGGGCATATCGTAGCGGTCGGTCATCATCGAGCCGATCAGGTCCACGACCTCGAGGCCGGAAACCGTCTCCCCGAACACCGTATAGGCGCCGTCGAGGTGCCGGCATCCCTCCTCGCTCAGCACGATGTAGAACTGCGAACCGGAGGATTCCCGGAGCGGATTGGCCACGTCGCTGAGCCGGGCTGCGGCGAGGGCGCCCTTCTTGTGCGTATGCTGCGGCAGGATTTCAGCGTCCACCGTGTAGCCGGGACCGCCCTGTCCGTAGCGCGCGACAAGGGCCGTATCCTTCGTAAACGGATCGCCCGTCTGGATCATAAAGCCGCTGATGACGCGGTGGAAAAGGACCCCGTCATAGAAATGCTGGTCCACCAGCTTCCGGAAATTCTCGAGGTGCTTCGGGGTGTCTTCATACAGCTGCACCCGGATCGTACCGTAATCGGTCTCGATGTCGAACAGGCCCGGGACATAGCTGGCCTCCGGTTCTGTCGCCTGGTCTAAAACTTCTTCCATAGGTTCTTCTGTTTCAACGGGGGAGGGTTCCGCCGCCTTTTTCTTCCCGCAGGAAGAAAGTGCCAGGGCGAGCAGCACGAGCGCCGCCCCGGCCAGGATTCGCATCGTTTTCATCCTACCATCCGCGGTTGGTTTCATTCTCCAGATATTCGGCCAGCTCTTCTTCCGTACGGGCCGGAACGCGGGACATACCGATCTCGCCGAAGGCGTCGCGGCAGCAGGTGTAGCCGAGGCTTTCCAGCATCGCAAGGGTGTGGTCGGCGAGCGTCTCGTGGAAGCGGTCGTAGTCCTTCAGCTCAGGCTGGCACCACTGGATCTCGCTTAGGGCGCACAGACGCGGCAGCAGCATATATTCGAGGAACTCCGGCGTCGTGATGTATTCGGTCCAGAGATTGGCCTGAACGCCGAGGATGTGCTCCTCCGCGCCCTCCGGAATGCCGTCGAGGGGTTCGTAGGCATAGACGGCGTCGAGCGGGAGATGGCCACCGATGCACAGCGGTTCCTTGTCGCGCTCGAGGCTCTGGTAGTAGTCGAAATAGAGATAGGTGTACGGCGACATAATCGCGTCGAATCCCGCCGCAGCGGCCTGGATGCCGCCTTCCGTTCCGCGCCAGGACATTACCGTCGCACCCGGGGCGAGCTCGCCCTCGAGGATTTCATCCCAACCGATGACCTTGCGGCCCTTTGAGGCGAGGAAATCCTGCACGCGCGCGGTGACGTAATTCTGAAGGTAGTGCTTCTCCTCGGGACCGCGTTCGATGCCGAGTTCCTCCATCTTCGCGATGCACTTCGGGCACTTGTCCCAGGGATCGTCCAGTTCGGAGAGGAAGCACTCGTCGCCGCCGATGTGGATGTACTCGGAGGGGAAGATGTCGATCATCTCGCTCAGCACGTCCTCGATGAAGGTGTATACCTTCTCGTTGCCGGCGCAGAGGATGTCATTGGTGATGCCCCAGCGCTGCCAGACCTTGTAAGGGCCGCCGGTGCAGCCCAGTTCTGGATAGGAAGCGAGGGCGGCGAGCATATGGCCCGGCAGGTCGAGCTCGGGGATGACGATGATGTTGCGCGCTTCGGCGTAGGCGACGATCTCGCGGAGCTCATCCTGCGTGTAGTAGCCGCCATAACGGATGCCGTCGCTGGATTCAAAGTCCCTGCCGATGCAGGTGCCGTCACGCCAGGCGCCGATCTCGGTGAGTCGCGGATATTTCTTGATCTCGATGCGCCAGCCCTGGTCCTCGGTGAGGTGCCAGTGGAAGCGGTTGCATTTGAACAGCGCGATGACGTCGATATACTTTTTCACCTCGTCGAGGCTGAAGAAATGCCGTGCGCAGTCCAGATGAACGCCGCGGTAGGCAAAACGCGGCTGGTCGCTGATCTTCATCGCGGGGATCTCCCAGCAGGTTTCCTCCGGGGCGGGATCGCCCGTCAGCGCCTCGACGGGAAGCAGCTGCTTGAGGGTCTGCAGCGCATAGAAAAAGCCCGGGAACGAGGCGGCGCCGATCACCAGGCTTGCGCCCGACTGGATCGTATAGGCTTCCTCCGGGAGTCGGGCCTCATAGCGCAGCACGATGGAGCCCTTCTCCAGGGCCGGTTCGAAGGGCAGGATCGGGTTCTCGCTGCCGGTAGCGCTGCTCAGCAGGGCGGCGAATTCGGTATAGGCGTTCTCCGTGCGCGCATCGATGCCTTCCGGCAGCAGGATGGCGGCGCCCAGGATGTTGAACGCCGGGCCTTCGGCGGCAAAGGCTTCCTGCGGCTGCGGCACAACCGGAAGCAGGATTTTCTGTGCAGGCTTGTCTGCGCATCCGACGGCCAGCAGAGCCGCCAGGGCGAACGTGGAAAGGAAATGAAGTTTTTTCATATCGTGAAAAGATTGTGTAGTCAAAACATACAAATATAATGAGTTTTTATCGCCTTGCCAAAAGAAAAATCCCTATCTTTGCCGCCGTATGGCATCTTCGCATCCCACAGCCGCCCCGCAGGAGGTCTCGCTCCTGCGCATTTTCCTGGTCTTCGCCAAGATCGGCGCTTTCACCATCGGCGGCGGGTACGCGATGATTCCGATCATCGAGCGCGAAATGCGGCGCCGCAGCTGGATTCCCGAAGCGGAGCTCCCCGACATCGTCGCCCTGTCGCAGTCGGCCCCCGGTCTGCTCGCCGTCAACATCTCGATCTTCGCCGGCTACCGCCTCCGCGGGGTCAAGGGCTCGATTGCGGCGACCCTCGGCAGCATCCTGCCTTCGTTCCTGGCCATCCTGCTGATCGCGATGCTCTTCACCCATTTCCAGGACAACCCCTGGGTCCGGCGCGCCTTTATGGGCATACGCCCGGCCGTCATTGCCCTGATCGCCGTTCCGATGCTGAATATGGCCCGCAAGGGCAACCGCAGCTGGTGGGCCTGGTGCCTCTCGGGCGCCGCGCTCGTCGGGGTCGCGTTCCTCGGCTTTTCGCCGATTTATATCATCCTGGTGACGATCTTCGTAGCGGTCGCCGTCACCGCGTACCGGCAGCGGAGGGCCCGATAGATGGAGATTCTACTGACCCTGCTGCAGCTGTTCGGCACCTTCTTTCTCATCGGCCTTTTCACCATTGGCGGCGGCTACGCGATGCTCTCGCTGATCCAGGGCGAAGTCGTCGTCGAGCACGCCTGGCTCACGGAAAGCGCCTTCACGGACATCGTCGCCATCTCGCAGTCGACCCCCGGCCCGATCGGCATCAACTGCGCGACCTATGTCGGCTACGACGTGCTCGCGGGGATGAGCGGCAGCCATTGGATCGGCATCATCGGCAGCCTCGTCGCGACGCTCGCGCTGGTGCTGCCCTCCTTTATGATTATGCTCCTGATCGTGCGCGTGTACACGAAATTCGCCCGCAACGCCTTCTTTGAGGGCGTAATGGCCTGGCTGCGCCCCGTCGTCGTCGGCCTGATCGGCGCCGCGGCCGTCATCCTGCTCGTCCGGACGACCTGGAGCGGCACCCCTGGCCTCTCGCAGCCGAGCCTTTCCCTGGTGCGCGAGAATATCGCCGACTGGAAGAGCTGGTGCCTGCTCGGCGCGGCCTTCATCGCCTCCTATTGGGGCAAGGTCGGCCCCATAACGGTCATTCTCCTCGCCGCTGTAGCCGGTCTGGTGCTGTATTAGCCTCATTTTTCGGAGTTTTGTAAAATTTTTAAAAATTTTCTCAAAAAAACTTCAAAAAAATTTGTCAGGTTAAAAAATATTCCTACCTTTGCAGTCCCGTTTGAGAGAACGGGATTTTTTACGCTCTAAGAGCGGCGAAAAAAGTTTTTTGAAATATTTTTTCGAGATCGAGGCGGACGAGCGACGATTGAGGAGCAACCTAGCGGTTGTGACGAATGAGGATGCGAAGTCCAACGAAGATATCGGGAAAATATGCAAAAAAGATCTTT